>ENA-ORCW01000009-ORCW01000009.1-marine-metagenome-genome-assembly--contig:-NODE-9-length-445907-cov-12.534585_pt1 | contig 445907 bp, 352 predicted proteins | sample MGYA00237784_ERZ508517 | MGnify/ENA primary metagenome ERZ508517 (study PRJEB26187, sample SAMN06268979) | marine metagenome | isolation source: Tt ae E1 feedstock associated aerobic enrichment on... | reverse complement strand
GTACTCCTTATGTGGATACATATGGGTTCGCAGCATAAAAATTGTAATATTTTTATTGCTTAAGTCTTAGAATACTGACGGAGAATATCGGTGTTTTTTGCAGGTTAAAATTGATAAACAAAATAATCCGTTCAGAATGAAACTGCCATTTCACAAGATTGGATTACTGTCGTTTTCTTTTGATTTTAATTTTATTCACATTTTCATTTATGAAATTACTTAATAATGGGAATAAACCGGTCATTCTTATTGGCTTTCCTGTCAGTCTGAAATGCCATTCCCTGACAACTATGACACAATTCTGCCAAAATTTCCTCTCATTTTAAATAATCAACCCGTGGAATGGAGTTTGATAATCCATTGTCAGTCTAAAAAATTTTTAAAGAGCTATGCAAGAGAAAGGTACAATTTCGATACATACCGAGAATATATTTCCCATCATCAAAAAATTTCTCTATTCAGATCACGAGATCTTTTTGAGAGAATTGGTCTCCAATGCCGTGGATGCCACGCAAAAGATCCAGAGATTATCATCCATCGGGGAATACAGCGGTGACCTGGGGGAACTGAAGGTAGAAGTAAGCGTCAATAAAAAAGCCAAAACCATCAGCATCAAGGACTATGGTATTGGAATGACCGCAGAAGAGATCAAGAAATACATCAACCAGATTGCATTTTCAGGCGCAACGGAGTTTGTTGAAAAATACAAGGAAAAAGCCGATAAAAGCCAGATCATCGGGATGTTCGGATTGGGCTTTTACAGTGCATTCATGGTTTCCAAAAAAGTAGAGATCAACACGCTCTCTTACCAGGAAGGCGCTGAAGCTGCCCGATGGGAATGTGATGGAAGTACGGAGTTTGAAATCGGCCCAGCGAAGAAAAAAGAACGGGGAACAGAAGTTATCCTTCATATAGACCAAGACAATGAAGAGTTTCTGGAAGACTACAGAATAACCCAAATCCTTGAAAAGTATTGCAAGTTCCTTCCTGTGCCGATCATTTTTGGCGAAAAAGAAGAAACCATCGCAGATGACAAGGAATCGGATAAAGATTCGAAGGACAAGAAGGAGAAAAAAGTTAAAGTACCGAATGTCATCAACAACACCCAGCCGCTCTGGGCCAAAACTCCGACGGACCTTAAGGATGAAGATTACCTGAATTTTTATAAGGAATTGTATCCGTTCTCGGAAGAACCATTGTTCTGGATCCACCTGAATGTAGATTATCCTTTCAACCTGACGGGTGTTTTGTACTTCCCGAAAATCAAAAATGATTTCGAAGTACAGAAAAATAAGATACAGCTTTATTCACGCCAGGTATTTATTACGGATGAGGTGAAGGACATTGTTCCGGAATTCCTGCAGTTATTGCATGGGGTGATCGACTCGCCGGACATTCCATTGAACGTATCGAGAAGCTTCCTTCAGGCAGATAGCAATGTGAAGAAAATCAATTCACACATTACCAAGAAGGTTGCCGATAAGCTGCAGGAGTTATTCAAAAAAGACAGAAAATCATTTGAATCCAAGTGGGAAAGCCTGAATGTTTTCGTGAAGTACGGAATCATCAGCGAAGAGAAATTTTATGAAAAGGCGAAGGATTTTGCTTTACTGGAAAATGTAGACGGAAAATTCTTCACGTTTGATGAATACAAAGAGCATGTTAAAACCAATCAGACTGACAAAAACGATTCGGTTGTCCATTTGTATTCTTCCGATCCCGAAGCGCAGGATTCGTACATCCAGAATGCGAAAAAGCGAGGTTTTGATATCTTAAAGCTGGATGGCCCGCTCGACAACCACTTCATCAATACCATTGAAATGAAGCTGGAAAAAACAGCATGGAAACGTGTGGATGCTGATATCCTTGACAAGCTGGTTGAAAAAGATGAGAAAAAGGAAAGCGTACTGAGCAAGGATGATGAAGATAAAGTCAAGAAACTGTTTGAAGAAGTAATTAGTGATAAAGCTCATACCGTTGCCGTTGAGCCCCTTTCGACAGATGATCTTCCCGTGACGATCACCCAAAATGAATTCATGCGAAGGATGAACGATATGCAGAAAATGGGTGGAGGCCCCATGATGATGATGGGATCGATGCCATTAAGTTTGAATATTGCCGTGAATGGAAACCACCAGTTGATCTCGGGCATTCTGAAAGAAAAGGACGAGAAAAAGCAAAAAGAACTTGCACAGCAAGCCTATGAACTGGCGTTGCTTTCGCAGAATATGCTGAAGGGTGCGAAGCTGACGGAATTCATTAAGAGAAGCGTGGATTTGATCAATAAGTAAGAAGATTAAAATTCAAAACATAATAGGCCCTGGTGAAGAGATTCATCAGGTTTTTTTTTGTTTTCTCAGGGAACTTCTCATTGAACAACGATTTAAAATCACGGAAAAATTTGGAGAGGAAAGAAATTTCCGGGTTTTATGAAAAAACAATAACTTACCGGAATAAACGAATAAAGGGAATAACGCTGTATATATAGAAGTTAAGCAACATTATCCTAGCATGGTTTAATGAGATAACATGTATTTCCAATTTAACCATTAGATAAACTGTTTATTTAACATTAACCAAAAATAGTTTACAAAATGATTAGAAAAATAATTACAATTTTTGTTTGCGCAGTTTTATTGAGCTGTAATGAAGATGGTATGGATGGTAATAATTCACTTATTGATATAATAAAAGAACCAAAAGGGGAGAACTGTTCTTCAGGTGGATACAAAATAACTACTGGATTAGATATAAATAGCAATAATATCCTTGATGAAGATGAAATACAAAACACAGAATACATTTGTAATGGCGATGACGGTGGTTATGACAAAGAAATTAGGATTGCGATTCCAGGTTTTTTAGGCCAAAATGATAATAATCCTTCATATTCTGATGTTAGAATACGAGATTTTGATTTAAGAAATTATTCAAGCATTGATTCTGTTGTATTTGTGGCTTATGATATTCTTACCACCTCTGGCTGTTGTGGTGCGCCTGATGTGAGTTCTCAACTGAAAGTTGAATTATTTGACATTACAAATGATACAGTTATTGAGAACAGTTTTATCATTTCAGATGACACAAATGGAAATCCCATACAATCACAAAATTTGATTAGTACCTTTCCAAAGGAAAAAATTGATATTGGACTCAAACTTACATATGAGACTGGAACATATTCTCAAGCATACGGCCTTTATTTAATCTTATATCGTAAATAATAAAAGAACTTTGCTCAATCGAGTAGCCCGACCTAAGCCGTTTGGCTCAGGTTGAGGCTCTCACACCACCCAGCGTACGGTTCTCGTACTGGGCGGTTCATCATGCATAGAATAGCCGCTCTTTACACCAGCTATTCCTTTCCGCTACTTTTAGGATAGGGCTACGCAAAGGCTCCCTATCGAATTTTCACTTCACATGATGTTCAGTCCTTCGCTACCTTGTAAGGCTTCCCCGGCTTATCAGGGCTTGTTGCCAGTAGCTACTATGACCTCTGCTGACTTCTTCCCATGTACCCGACATCGGAAGACCTCCCTCGGTAAGGTGAATATCCTTGTATCTATCCCTGCTAGATCTACTATTTCGGCACCGTCCCCAATCGAAATTGGGGCTTTGGACTTCGGCAGCATGTGGTACCTCATCCGGCCTAATAGCCTCTGTATCTAGTTTCTGTTCGTCAGTACAGATACTGCAGTCTGGCTTACTTCAGTCATAACCTTACGGTTAGCAACCTTGCCACTTGCTTGGCTTGGGGTAACGACTCCCCCGCTTACGGGACTTTCACCCTTTGGAACACTCCTCTTTTGGAGCTATATTCACCATTCAAGGCGCACACACATGGTATAGTGCATGCGGGTTTCAGCGGTTTCTGAGCGTTTGTAGGTCGTAAAAAGGGTCGGTGTAAACTGATAGGAAATCGCTTCGTAATCCCGCACGACACCATATCATCAAACGTTAGGCTTCGTGCAATAAACCACAATACATTATTAAATGAAAGAATTTAAATCATCAGTAAGAATAAATAAATGATATGGAATTATTGACACCTAAGACAGGATTGATAGTATGGCAAATAATTTCTTTGTCTGCAATAATTTTATCAATTGCCTGCTTGATCAGCATCTTGAAAAATGATTTTAAGAATAATAATAAAATAACATAGGCAATTGTAGGAATTTTCACTCCCATTTTGGGTTCAATTCTTTATCTTCTAATTGGTAGAAAGAGACGATTACAAAATAATTAGCCAAAAAGCGCGAAAGCACAGTATTAGCTAAAAACGTCACGGATTCACTGTTACAGACCTCTCTTTGACAAGACTTTTACTTTTGCTTTGCATATAGATTTTTGAAAAATCTGTACAAAAGAAACTAGCTTGTGTTTTAGTAGAGTCTTCGCATGTGATGGTGAGTGCCCTTAAAACACAACTTTTATTGAATTATCGCTGAGTCGCCGTATCAACCCTCGCATAAAAATTGACAAACTGTTGGATTATACTTCAGGGGTAGAAACGGGTCAATCACATTAAAACCCCATCATCCGTTGGAAGAAGTTTATCAGGAATTTCATTAGCTTCAGCTGCCTCCAATAAATCTATTTCAATGGTATTACAAATTGCATCAAGAGGGACGTCCCACCTGAAATTCTCGAATGGCTTAGCCATTAGCAATCCCATTTTATGGATTCCATAAAATACCCATGAAATCATAACGGTTACCGGAAATACAGGCCACCAACCATTCATGTCTTTAAAAATTGGCAAAAGGGAGAATGGAAGAAAAATTATGAATAAATCAAGAAGTATCCGGTTGAATAATTCGTACGCCTTAGGAAATGGCGTATTCTTTATCCTTTCAGATTTACCCTGCAATTCTGAAAAACGAGTGAGTGTGTTATCCATATTCATGTGCTGAAAATCATTAATAAGCCCTGCATTTAAACAATCTTCTAGCTTTTTACCCTGTTGTATCAGCAATTGGGTTGCTTTATTAGATTTTTCCTGAATAATTCTTAATGTTTCCTCATTTAGGTTATTGAACACTTTTTGATCCCATTCATCTACATTTGAATTTTCCCTCAACTGCAACCTGAGAGCATTGATAAAGCTAATGTGGGTATTGAGAATATCACTTTGAATTTCATTTACATTGAGGGATTTATCGTCGGTAGCATGATCTAAATTCACCATGGACAACACCTGTCGAGCGTAGGTACGACTGTCATTCACTATACCACCCCAAACCTTGCGGGCCTCCCACCAGCGCTCATATGCAGATCCATTCCTAAAACCTAGTATAATGGCTAGAGCTGTACCCAGTGTAGCAATAATAGCCATTGGAATCTGCCATGAATCCATTTTAAATGTGAAATGCAGGATGACAGCCAGCAAAGTTACAGCCAAGCTAAATAATATATTTGCTAAGCTGAATTTTAAAATGAGCCGCCAATGAATCTTATTGTGAACGATCATTGTGTTTTCTCAGTAAAGATTAAACAATCAAATTTTAGTTTAAAAATAAAAAACATATAGATTAATTAATGTCAATGGGTATTGCAAAATGTTTTATGATTAATTACATCTCAGCTGGGTCTTCGCAAGTGACCCTGCGCAGTCTTTAAATACTACTCTTTGTCAATTATTTCCAACTCTCTGAAATTAGCGATGTATTCCACCTACTGCAATAGAATTTTTAAAAAGTGCAAAATATCGCGGGGTCACCGTTGCAGACTCGCTTAAACATCAGGAGAAAAGAGAATTCCTGGTTTTACAAATCATCTGTCATTCCAAACAATTTCAACACCATTTCGAGTTGATTTATACGGACAAATATTATATTTTTGTACGTACAATTAAATAAGATGATCATGGATGCTAAACTGACATTAAAATTGGATAAGGTTGTTATTGAAAAGGCAAAGAAATATGCGGCATCACATAAAAGAAGCCTTTCCAGGATGATTGAGGCTTATCTAAAAACACTGATAGAGAATGAAAAAACTCGTTCCGATGAAGGTATAGAGATTTCTCCATTTGTCAAGAGTTTAAAGACAGGAGTTAAAATTCCGGCTGACTACGATTATAAAAAGGCCTATGGTGACTATTTATCAGAGAAGTATAAATGAAATTCAAACTATTTCTTGATACCAATATTGTTATCGATCTGTTAGGTGAACGAGAACCTTTTTATAATTCCGCCGCTCAGATAGCAACTCTTGCAGACAAAGGAAAAATACAATTGATTGTTTCTGCACTAACCTATTCAAATGTATATTACTGGCTTTCAAGATTTGAGGACAAGGAGGTGGTTAAAGAAAAAATAAGGAAGTTTAAGGTAATTGCAGAAACATCTGATCTGACAGATAAAATCATAGACAAAGGATTATCTTCAAAATTTGCAAACTTCGAAGATTCCCTTCAGTATTTCTGTGCGGTAAAAGAGGATAGTAACATTCTGATTACCAGAAACGGGAAAGATTTTAAAGAATCTGACATACCGGTTTTGGCTCCGGACGAATACCTAAAAAGTCTGAAAAACAAATAAAACTTATCCCCAACATCTAAATACATGCCAGCCAGGAAGCTTTTCACTGTCTAAAGTCCACTATAGTTTGTCCAAAATATTTGCGAACAAACATTAATAAAACCAACTATGAAAACCCTAACCCTGACAATTTTGTTGATCTTTTCAAGCTTTTCAATCTTTGGACAGGAAGCTAAAGTGACCACGGATAAAAAGAAATACAAGCTTGACGAAATCATAGAAGTCACTTTTGAATTAAATGCTAAAAGCGACTCGATGGACTTACCGGAATTTAATGGCTTTGAAATAATCGGCGGACCAACCGAAAGCTCTTCGGTAACCATTGAAGACGGAGAAATGATCGTAAGGGAATCAAGAACCTACAAGTTACAACCCGTTCGAAGAAGCAGGTTAAAAATAAACTCCCCTGTCTATTTCATTGACGGACGAAAAATCAAAGGTAAACCAGTAAAGATAAAAGTAGATTGACCTGATATTACTTTAGAAGCATAGAAGACCAGGAAAGAAATTCATTTACAATTTCCTGTTAAAACTTCGTCTCCATATCAAATCCCTCCAAATACTCCGTCACCCTCTTCGCAAACATGCTTCCCAGCATGCCATCGATGACTCGGTGGTCGTAGCTGTGGGATAGGAACATTTTGTGGCGGATGCCAATCATATCTCCGTCTTCCAGTTCAATCACTGCCGGTTTTTTTACAATGGCACCGATGGCCATGATGGCGACCTGGGGCTGTAAAATGATGGGCGTGCCCATTACACTTCCGAAACTACCAACATTTGTAACGGTGTAGGTTCCACCTGTCACTTCATCCGGGCTTAGTTCATTTTTCCTCGCCCTGTTGGCCAGGTCGTTTACTTTTCTGGCCAGGCCTACCAGGTTGAGTTGATCGGCATGTCTGATGACGGGCACGATCAGGTTGCCAGTCGGTAGGGCTACTGCCATTCCGATATTAATATTCTTGTGCTTAATGATCTTTGTCCCATCAACAGAAATGTTGATCATGGGAAAGTCCTTGATCGCCCGGACAATAGCACCCAGAAAAATGGGGGTATAGGTGAGCTTTTCTCCCGTAGCTCTTTCAAAGGCATCCTTGTTTTTCTCTCTCCACTTTACGATTGGAGTAACATCGGCTTCGATAAATGACTGAACATGAGCTGAAATCCGGCGCGATTCTATCATTCTCTCAGCGATGATCCTTCGCATGCGATCCATCTCGATGATCTCATCTTCTGCTCCAATGGAAACTTCAACTTTTGGTTTGGTGATTGTCTGCTTTTCGGTTGCGACGGCAGTTGAAACTGAGGGTTTAAAAGTTTTCCTTTCATCCAGATAATTGAGAATATCCTGCTTGGTCACTCTTTCATCTTTACCTGTTCCCCTAATGGAATCAAGCTCCTCAAAAGAAATATTCTCTTCTTTGGCGATATTTTTTACCAATGGAGAATAAAAGCGATCGGATTTGGTCTTCTTCTTACTTTCCTCATGCACACCATTTGAATACTTTCCATTTCCGGACGGGGACTCCACCTCAATTTTTTCCTTCCTGGCAGACGCTTTACTTTCCTGCTTAACCTCTTCTTTTTTCTCTTCAACCTTCTCAATAGCTACACCCTCTGCATTGATAATCGCTATTGGAGCCCCGACTTGTGCCACTTCACCTTCATGAACCAGGATCTCTTCGATCACCCCTGAGTGCGATGAAGGGACTTCCGTATCAACCTTATCTGTAGAAACTTCCAAAAGGGGCTCTTCTTCATCTATATGTTCTCCGACCTTTTTCAACCAGGTATTGATGGTTGCTTCCATTACGCTTTCACCCATTTTGGGAAGTACAATTTCTAATCGTGCCATGAGATCTTTATCTAAATTAAAGATATAACGAACGTCTGCGAAGTTAGTGCTTTAAGCTGAATTTTGCATTCTAAATGAAAAACAGATTTCAGACTCCTAATATTTCTATCCTAACAGTCAATTTGTACCTAATCTTTTTTCGTAAGCTTTCTGAAAAGATTGGTCAAAACAGCTTTTGAACCATATTGGATGTTAAACATCCTGTCTTTTAAAAAAAGGATTTTTTTTGCCTCTGTTCCATTTTTATCAGAATAGGCAATCCATACCAACCCCACAGGTTTCTCCTTTGTTCCACCCTCAGGACCAGCGATACCACTTGTTGCAACACCTATATCGGCGCCTAATTTTTGACGGACATTTTCTGCCATCAGGGTTACAGTTTCTTCGCTGACAGCTCCATGTTTTTCCAGTATTTCTGCCGGAACATCCAATTGCTCTTTCTTAATATCATTATGATAGGCAATCACCGATCCCCTGAAATATCTGGAACTACCCGGTACACTGGTAAAGGAATGCGCCAGATGACCTCCTGTGCAACTTTCTGCTGTAGCAATGGTTAAATCTTTTTTGACTAACAACTCTCCCACCACCGATTCCAGTGATTCATCGTCGTAACCATAAATGTATTTCCCCGCGATCTGCGATAACTCTGTCATCAATAAGTTCCCTTCAAGCTTCAGCTTTTTCAGGCTAGTCCCCGTTGCGGTCAGTCGAAGTTTCACCTCTCCCAAAGTCGGTAAATATGCCAGTTTGAAGTGTCCGGGAAGGGCATCCTCCCAATCCCTGATCTTATCCGCCAGGTAGGATTCGCCAATTCCGCAGGTTCGGATTATTTTATGGTAGATAATTGGAAGCTCAAACCGATCTTTGATCCTATCAAGGACTTCATTTTCGATCAGATATTTCATCTCATGCGGCACACCTGGCAGGGAAGCAAGAACTTTTCCCTCCTTTTCAAACCACATCCCGGGTGCCGTACCAACCGGATTGCTCAACATTTCACAGGCTGTAGGCAATTCGGCTTGTCGCCGGTTTAGTTCCGTAAATTCACGTCCTCTTCTCTCGAAATAAGCAGAAACTTCCTGCAAAGCCTTTTCATTGATCTCGATCGGGCAGTCAAAATATTTCGCCAGGCAAGGTTTGGTCAGGTCATCATTGGTGGGTCCTAATCCTCCTGTAATGATAATGATGTCTGCACGATCATTGGCGTCTTTTATGGCACTTAGAATGTCTGCTTCTGTATCTCCCACGGTTGTCTTTCTCAATACCCTCACCCCTATTTCGGTCAGCCTATCACATATAAAATGGGAATTTGTGTCAAGGGTTTGACCAAAAAGTATTTCGTCTCCAATGGTGAGGATTTCCGCGTAAAAATTCATCATAGATTAGTGCCTGACAATAATTTTTGAAATAAGACTCTGCTCTTTTCCCTGCAATCTTAATAAATAAATTCCATTTGAAAGATCAGAAATATTTATCTCTAAATAGGCGGAAAACTCTTTGCGGTCAAAACTTTTTAAGACCTTTTTTGATGTGTAATCCAACAATTCAATTTTGTTGTAATAAAAGTCCCCTGATTGGATGTATAGGACGTTCTGTACAGGATTTGGATAAACTAATACCGACGACAACTTTTCTTCTCCTCCTGTCACGAAAAAAGCCGCAACTGTTGCTCTTGCGGTATCGATGCAGTTTTCACCACTCTCTGCAATAAGGGTAAAATCATAATCACCTGGCTCGGTGATTTCCAGTTCGAAATTCTTTCGTCCATCAATTCCACCGGTTGGAAACAACCAATAGCTAAATGTCGATCCCTCGCTTATATCTTCAATTAACAATAAACTGTCGGTCGCAAGGTTAATTTCTTCGGGCGTTAACCGGATGATAGCTCTCAAAGGTTTTAATTCAACAGCTACGGTTACAGGCGTTCCATCCAGAAAATGATCAACATTCGTAACATAAAAAGAGGTGTCAGACCTGATAGGCCCGGAAGAGAATGTCGTCCCTTTATGAATCAAATCCGTCAGTTCGGTATCCGAATAAAAATAAAAAATCCCGCCTTCCATCGGGGAAATCTGAACAGATTCATTGATACAAATAATTTGATCCTCAAGAATGGGTGCGATGCCTGGTTGTGGTATAATCATTTCGGAAATTTTGTCCACGCAACCAATGGAATCTTCGCCTATCAATTGAATCTCAAATTCATTCAAACCTGTATAGTCAAATATTACTATCTCATCTGTGAATTCATCACCCGCAATATTCCAAATAAGATTTTCAGCAAAGTCTGCTTGGCTTTCGATCTTTAAAAGGTATTTTGCTGTCAGATCGAGGGTGTCTAACTCATAAGAAAAATTCAATTGTGGATGTGACACCTGTATCATAGTCTCAACCGGCAAGCTTTCTGGCCCTTCGACATTTGTCACCCAGAAACTTGTTGTTTCTGATAAGGTTTGAGATTGGAAAGAAGACCCAGAAAACAATAAATCATCTAGGCTTTTTGAGTCATAAACATTGATCGAATCGGTATTGGACGCCTCCAGGATAATAGATTGACCCTTACAAATTAATTGACCCTCGATAATTGGCTTGAAAATTCTTTCTTCCACTACCAATGATTTCACAACCGTATCCCTGCATCCAATGTCATTTTCAATGACCAACCGGACAGCATAAACTCCTTCATCAGAATACTGTACTGTAGGGCTTTTTACCGTGCTGAATATCCCATTTCCAAAACTCCAGTTGCTATAAAAAACGTCATTGCTGGTATTAACAAAAGTGATGGTGTCCAAACTTTCGGAGGAGATAAGCAACGTATCTGTGTAGGTCTCGAAATCAGCTTTTGGATCGCGGATTTTCACTTTGCACGAACGCACATCCTGCCGGATCCCACCTTCGATCAAAACAGTATAAAATAACGTATCCGACCAGAGTGTGGGAGTTTTAAATACCTGACCTGAATCCAACAATTGGGTTATTTCCGGATCGGCGTAAATCTCAAATGAATTATTGTCCTCAAATTGGATGGTTGCCAAATCTCCAGGACATGCGTAAAAAGTAGTCGTAAAAGGGGGATGGGATAGGTAATTTTGATATAAATTTCTGGCTTCATCCAATAGATCCGATAGCATTTCAATATTTCCCCCAGCCATCATAACAAAAGCAATTTTCTTGCTTTCTCCAACATTCAGATCGATGTTACGCAGGCCATGAACTGCTGCGACATCGTTCCCACCGGATAGATTGCCAGCTGTAATTTTAACAAAATCACTTTGAGAGTAAGCTCCTTTCAATGAATCAGTAAAAAGATTTATGAAATCAGTCGAATGCCCGTTTGCGTCCGATTTGTCAATGGCGTAAAATGAAGTATCACCTTCTGTCAAAAGTGTCAATCCCGTAAATAAATTGCTTTCATTCGGATCGAAAGCATATGAAACACCTGTTTGCGGGTTATAAACCAGTCTATTCGTATTTCTATTCTGAATATCCCAATCTGCAAAAAGGGAAAAATTTAAGTCATGAAGGATTGAATCCGTTGTATTGGTTAGACGATATTCCAAAATGACAAAATTGTTCTCCGGATCTTCATCCCAACCCAATATTTTCTGTTCAACTTTTAATCCACGTTTGGAGGGAATTTCGGCCTCAGAAAATGACGAACGAGCATCCATTGAGGCTGTTGAATTATTGTATAATCTGGTATATTCATCCGTTTGAAAATCATGATCCCTTGTGCTCTTATCATAATCGTTCACAACATTATTGACCAGATAATCATCATGGCTGGAAATAATAATTCCTAATTGATCAGCTAGTTTATTACTGCCTGACCAAAAACCACTTCCCCATTGTAAAGAATCACGATCATAGCCCAGATCTCCATCGCTGGCTACCGTCAGCGACAAATCATTCACCACCACATCAAAAAACCACGGGGTGGTCCGCAGCTGGAAAAACTCTACATCTGAATAATTATTTGCCTGAAAATCAGTCCGGAAAAGTAATCGGGTGTAAGGCTCCAGATTTTCATCAATCACGATCTGCCAGCCTTCTTCCAATCCGGCATATTCATAGGTGTCAAGTCTACCTCTTTCGAGTGACAGGGGCTGAGAACTGGTATTTTCATCTGCTGCTGAAAAAGTAACATTCAGGCTATTTGCAGCTGTTAAATAATTGACAATTGTTGGATTAATAAAAATAGTGTCTCCCGGAAAAATATGTTTCCCAAAAGTGCCGGAATAGTTCAATTCTGAAATTCTCAATGACGGTATATTGGTTTGGGTGAGCGCCTTTGCAACATTCAATCTACCTCTACCGATTCTGCCAAAATATTCATCATTAGAACCTATATCAGAAATATCATCCGCCGTTACTCGTAGCTGCTGCATGACCTGTCTTGCATCCAGATTGGGATATTTACTTCTTACAAGAGCTGCAGCTCCGGCCACCATTGGAGCAGAATATGATGTGCCGTTTCCGCCATTTCCATACCCACCATTTTTATTGGCAGAAAAAACCGAATGCCCTGGTGCAACCAGATCTACGTGATAGCTATATGTTGCCCAGGTAGTAAAATTATCCGATCCGTCCGTGGCTGAAACGGAGAGCACATTATCAAAAGAAGCGGGGTAAAAGTCAATTTCTTCCGATGTATTTCCGGCTGCTGCGATTACAACAGCATCTTTTTCCAACACAACATAGTTGACCATGTCCTGGGCAAATGCCGAATAACTCCACGCGCCTCCCCAGCTTAGGTTGATCACCTGACAACCTTGTTCGGCTGCATAAAGCATTCCCAAATATTCATTCTTCAATTTACCCGATTCATTTTCAAGGACTTTAATGGGCATAAACCGCGATTGAAAACCAACACCTGAAAGTCCGATTCCATTATTGGTTTTTGCAGAGCTGATTCCTGTAACAATATTTCCATGACCATTTCCGTCCGTATTTGGATCACCATCTTTGTCGGCTATGTCCCAACCGAGGTAATTATCAACATAACCATCATGGTCATCGTCGACACCATTTTCCGGATCATCATGATTGACTGCGATGTTGGGAAGTAAATCTGCGTGATCTACATCTACCCCTGTATCCACAATCCCGATAACGACGCTTGTATCTCCTTTTTCAACTGTCCATGCATCATAGGCCTCAATATTTGTGAGATGATATTGCCTTCCTGAGCTAGGGTTTGCTTCCGGATCGTTGGGGATATCCAAAAGTTCATTTTGATACAATGGCTCTGCATATTCTACAATTTCTAATTGCTGAAGCTTTTTGATCGATTCAAATAGATTTTCAGATTCGTTCAATTCTATCCGGAAAATCCTTTCAATCCCAGTTTGTGTAGGTGCCGTCCTGGCTCTTGAGGAAGGGTTAATAACAGGCTGAATTTCCCTGATATTTAGCTCACTTTGAATTTTTTGGATAGGTGATCCGGCAGAACGAAGATTGACGGGAGATTCTTTTAATTTGACTATTAATGTATGCGGATGATAATTTTGATTGGCAAAAAGATTGCTTCTCTGCTGTGCAATTCCATCTATTTGAAAAATAAAGAACCCTAATAAAAAAATTGCTGCCCCTTTCACAACACACACATATTATTCATCACCTACTGTAAGTCCCTTTTTAGGTAAAAAAGTAATCCCTATTTTCGCTCGTACACAACAAAAGCATAAGGATATTTATTTTTTTCATCCGCTTCAAACGACTGCCGGCTAACTTCTTTCCACTGACTTTGGTCAATCTCAGGAAAAAATGTATCCCCTTCAAAAATGGCCTTGACTTCAGTAACGTACAGTCGATCAACTTTATCCATACTTTGGCGATAGATCTCTGCACCTCCTAATACAAATACCTCTTCCTCCCTACTCTGTTTCGCCATTTCAATGGCCTCATCCAGACTATGGACAACATGAACTCCCGGGTATTTAAATTCCTTATTCCTGGTAATGATAATATGCGTGCGGTTGGGCAGTGGCTTGCCAAATGATTCAAAGGTCTTTCTGCCCATGATCACATAATGACCCGATGTTGTTTGTTTGAAATATTTAAGATCGGCCGGTAAATACCAGACAAGATCATTGTCCTTTCCGATGACATTATTTTCTGCTTTGGCTACGATGATGGATAAAGTCATTTGAATCTTTGATTTCGCCCAAATGGGAATTCTTATTAATTTGAACCCTTGGAATTCTAACCAAGGTAAATCCTTCTGCTTATTTAGAATTTTTACAAAAAAATTATATTTTTTAAATAAATGAAAATATAGAGAATTGATAATCAACTCTCCTAAACCGCATTCCCCCTTAAAAATTCCTCTATTTTCATTCGCTTTTTCCCTTGTTGCTGCAATTCTTTCACGGACAATAACTCATCCAGACATTCAATTTTCAAATAGGTTTTTTCATCCGTATAAAAATCTCCCGGTACGCCAGAGCTTTTTTCTTTTGTTTTAGCGACTTCATAGATCTTGTAGTGATTGTCATCTATATCAGACCATGCTGCCGGGTAAGGAGAAAGTCCACGGATAAAATTTCTGACCTTTTCTGCAGGTTGATTCCACTTGATCTCACAATCTTCTTTAAAAATTTTTGGTGCATGTTTAAGATTTCCATCATCAAGTTGAGGAGAAAGCTGGTACTCATTCTTTTCGATTGCCTTGACCGTCTTCACCACCAACTTAGCGCCTTTACGCATCAAACGCTCGTAAAGAGCCCCGACATTGTCATTTTTTGAGATAGGTTCTTTTTCCTGAAAGATTACCGACCCGGTATCGATTTCATGTTTGATGAAAAAGGTAGTGACACCTGTTTCTGTCTCTCCATTGATGATGGCCCAGTTAATCGGGGCAGCTCCACGATACTGAGGTAAAAGAGAGGCATGAAGGTTGAATGTTCCGTATTCCGGAATGGACCAGACAACCTCGGGAAGCATCCTGAATGCTACCACCACAAATAAATTCGCCCCATATGATTTTAGCTCTTCTACAAATTCGGGAGACTTCAAATTGGTTGGTTGCAAAACAGGGATGTTCTTTTCGACAGCAAATTCCTTTACCGGCGAAAAGGTCAGTTTCTGTCCACGACCTTTGGGCTTATCAGGAGCGGTGATCACTCCAACTACATTATAACCGGATTCTACCAATTTTTTCAGTGACTCCACGGCGAATTCCGGTGTCCCCATGAAGATGATCCTCAATTTTCGCATTATTAAAAATCCTTATATAACAAATATTTTTTCCTTTTTTCTTTGAATTCCGTTAATCCAGCTTGCCAGGTTTTCTTGATCTCTTCTTCTGACATGCCACTTTTAATCTGCTCCCGCAAAGTGGCCGATCCTGCCAACTGGTCAAAATACTTCTTAAAAAATGGTTCATCCTTATCCCACATTTTGTAGAAATCAATAAGGTATGTTAAGGAAATACTACTTAGTTCTTTTTCATTTCGCAAGTCCACTCCGTAACATAACTTGTTTTCCTGGGGCGGATAAGTACTTACACCCGGAATTGAAACTGGTGTGAATTGAAAGTCTCCATATTTCTCATCAGGATAACCCAATACCTGGAAAGGGAAATCCGTGCCCCTGCCCAGGCTAAATTTGGTTCCTTCAAATAAACAAATCGATGGATAGAGGTTAATGGCTTTGTCGTTTGGCAAATTAGGTGAAGGTCGAACCGGCAGCGAATACCGGGAATCATGATCGTAATTGGCTACGGTAATGACTTCAAGATTACACTGTTTTCCATCAGTTAGCCACCCTTCTCCATTGACCATCATTGCCAACTCACCAACAGTCATTCCATGGACAATCGGAATTTTATGCATTCCCACAAATGACATAAATTCCTCTTCCATAATTGGCCCATCAACGTAAAACCCATTTGGGTTCGGCCTGTCGAGGATCATTACCTTTATTCCCCTTGGAGCACAGGCATCCATCACATAATGCATGGTACTGATATAGGTGTAGAATCTTGTTCCCACATCCTGAATATCAAAAATAATCAGATCTAACCCTTGCAACATTTCAGGAGTAGGTTTTTTGGTAGCTCCATAAAGTGAAACAATCGGCAGACCTGTTTTAACATCTTTAGAATTCATGACCTGTTCGCCATCAGCTGCCTCTCCCCGAAATCCATGCTCCGGCGAAAATATTTTTACCACATTGATGTTTTCATTTAAAAGATAATCGACAAGATGCACGGAGTCATTTACCAGAGAAGTTTGATTAACAACGAGACCGATCTTTTTGTTTTTAAGCTGAAGAATGTATTTTTCAGGTTGTGAAGCAGCGGTAAGGATTTTTTCATATGTTTGCTGCTTTTCAACGGCTTGCTGACCACTCGAGCAGGAATAGAAAAAGCCAAGTAAAATTGTTAGGATCAAAAATCTCTGCTTAATATTAGAATTCTTATTTTGCATGTCGGATAGATATTAATCAAAAGTTAAGTTCACTACAAATTTGAATTTTGCCTACTACATATCAAAAAGAATACGATCAAATAAAATGACCGGGTTCTCCGGAACGATCCACAACGTCGCCATTGCCAGTGTTGCCATCGGCATATCAGCGATGATCGTCTCGTTTATGATATTAGGTGGATTCAAAACGAAGATCAACGAGAAAATATTCAGCTTTGGTGGCCATCTACAAGTAACAAAATTTTCCTTTAACAGCTCATTTGAAGAAGAACCCATTTCAAAAAACAACCAACTACAGGAGGTTGCCCCACAAATTCCGTTTATAGATAAAGTTCAAGCCTACGCCAATAAACCCGGTTTGATCAAGGCCAATGAAGAGGTGATGGGAGTGGTGATCAAAGGAGTTGATGAAAGTTTTGATTTTGCAAGATTTGATGAAAACATGGTTTCCGGACGCATGTTGCAGTACATTGAGGATGATGAAGAAACCAGGGAATTAGTCATTTCCACCAACATATCCAACCTCCTGCATATAGATGTGGAGGACGAGATCCTTATGTATTTTATCCAGGATCCCGTTCGTATTCGTAAGCTAAAAATTGTAGGGATCTATGAAACCGGTATGGAGGATTTTGATGAAAAAATTGTTTTAGGCGATTTGAAGATGGTTCAAAATCTAAATAACTGGCCTGACACCCTTGTAGGAGGATTTGAGATCTTTCTTAAGGATTTTAATGACATGGATTATGCCTATGAATACCTGGATGAAAATGTGCTGGAGCCCAATTTATTTATCGAAAAGATCACCGATGTATTTCTCGAAATATTTGACTGGTTGCACCTGTTAGATAAAAACGTATACCTGCTCATTTTCTTCACACTGCTGGTAGCCTGCATCAACATGACTTCTATTCTATTAATCCTCATCATGGAACGCACACAAATGATTGGGATGTTGAAGGCACTGGGATGTCCCAATCCCCAGATAAGAAAAATATTTATTTACAATGGGATGAATTTGACATTTAAAGGTCTGCTTTGGGGCAACATCATTGGTATTTCTATCGGCGCTATTCAGTATTTTACCAGGTTGGTTAGCCTGGATCCTGAAAATTACTACATGTCTTATGTTCCTATTCAGTGGGATTGGGATATTATCCTCGGACTAAATATTTTAACTTTTATCATTGTCAGCGCGGCCCTGATTGTACCGGCCATTATCATTTCCAATATCAATCCAATCCGGTCAATCCAATTTGACTAATGGTAAGCCTGGGGATATTTGTGAAACCAGCTGTAAATTTTCATTTTCATCACACCAAAGACTGCCTCGCTAAAAATCCTTGTGGACATTTTTGATGTTCCTCTTTCTCTGTTGATGAATATGATGGGCACTTCTGTGATCTTAAAGCCATGTTTCCAGGCTTTAAATTTCATTTCTATTTGAAAAGCATAGCCAATAAATTTTATCTTATCGAGATTGATGGTTTGCAGAACTTTTCTGCGGTAACACTTAAATCCGGCAGTTGCATCGTTGATGGGCATTCCCGTAATGAACTGAACATAACGGCTGGCAAAATAGGAAATCAACACCCTTCCTATTGGCCAGTTAACCACATTTACCCCTGTCTTATATCTGGAACCTATAGCCATGTCGTACCCTTCCTCATGGCAAGCTTTCCATAACCTGATCAAATCTTTTGGCGAATGCGAAAAATCGGCATCCATTTCGTAAATGAACTCATATTTCCTTTTCAATGCATACTTGAAACCTTCCAGGTAGGCTGTACCTAACCCCAGCTTTCCATGGCGACACATTAATTGTAATTTTTCAGCATGGTATTTTTGAAGCTTTCGAACGATATCTGCTGTACCGTCAGGTGAGTCATCATCAATGATCAGGATGTGAAAAGATTTATCTAAAGAAAATATCTCCCGAATAATTTGTTCAATATTTTCCTTTTCATTGTATGTAGGGATAATGACCAGGCTGTCGCTCACAAAATCTATGTTAGAAATTAAACGCTTTCACAAATAAATGATTTAATTTGGATTTAAAGCAATTTTTTAAAGAGTAACAGCAATCGTGCATGTCTGACAAATGTGTTTTTCTGGACCGTGACGGAGTAATAAATGAAGAAAGAGGCACCTATACTTTTACGGAAACTGATTTTATTCTACTGGAGGGAGTTGCTGATGCAATCAGGCTGTTGAAAAACAATCAGTTTAAGGTGATTGTCATCACCAACCAGTCAGGGATATCTCAGGGGTTATACTCATTGGAAAATATGCTTAGTTGCCACAGAAAAATGATGTCTGAGACGAATCAGTTAATTGATGATATTTACTATTCAAAATGGCATCCATCGATATCAGAATCACTCTCCCGCAAGCCGGATAGCCTGATGTTGGAAAGGGCAATTGCCTATCATCAAATCGACATCGGGAAATCCTGGATGATAGGCGATAAAGAGCGAGACATAGAAAGCGCGCTGAAAGTAGGTATGAAAACTATTTTAATCAGTCAGACTGAGAAATTAGAAACGCAAGCTGGTTTTATAGAAAAAAACTTAATAAGGGCCGTAGAAAATATTATCCTGAAAAATTAAATCATCCAAAGGAGGCAGAGGTAGTTGAGTTGTGTTTTTTCACCCGATTTCAAATGATATTTCTTCACACTCTCCAGGTAAAAATCATTTGCCTTTGTATTGCTGTTTAATTTACTGAACCACAGAAGAGCCGGGTTTAAGACATAATTTGACTTTTCATCTTTTGAGTCCACATCGCTTTCCAGGTAGCTCAGGTAATCGTTTGAAAAGGCCTTAACATTCTCAAGGGCACTAATCTTGAAATCGTGACCTAATGAAACATTCAAAGAAGCCATCGTCATGGCCAGGTAATTGGCTGTTATGTCCCAATCATCACCATATTTTTCCATGAAGGATTCAAACGTAAACTTTTCCAGGGTCTGTTGGTTATTCAACAAAAACCTGTAAATAACTTTCTTATTGATTGCTGGAAAATCGTCTGCCACAGAAAGGGATCCTAAAACAAAGCCACAGGAAGTCATTAACATCTTATCCTGATTTTCAGAATAATAATCAGTTGATTCTTCTTTTCCCGAAAGAGCCGCCAAACCCGGATTCAGCCCTTTTTGGACGATACTATTTCTAATCAATTCTCTGTTTTCGCGGTTTAAACTATAGTACAACCAATCATATCCCAACGCGGTCATGGTTGTCAGTTGTGATGTGATGGCCAGGTCAGTTGGATACCAATCTGGCAGAGAACTGATTGCCACAAGGTATTCCGTCATTTTCTGCGCATAGACATCTTCCTCAAACAGGCGATAAGCCATACCGAGGGTTGTTATTTTATAAAATGTCTGATTGAGCGAATTCTTTTTGACACTCTCCTTGATGAAATCACTACTAATTGGTTTTTCGTTCACAAACAAATCGGCATTTTTTCGAAGAGAAGCCTTTATCTTATTGGCATCTTCACTTTCTAAAAATAAAAACTGCAAAGTGAGCTCCGCTTCCTTGGTGAGTACAATCCTGGGATGAGATGTGATAACCTCATACTGGTCCTGTGCCCTGGTTTGAATTCCTGTGATGATAAAAATGATACAGACTAAAAAATACAATCGCCTCATACACATAATAAATAATGCTTTCGCACTGGTATCGATAAAAATACTATTGATTCATTGAAAATAAAATAAAATATAAACAAAAGATGGTTTTATTACATCTTTAGGTGACAGGTGTTGATCGTTTTTTACTTTATCTGAAATAATACCCGGAGGTAACTGAAATTGCAAAAAAAACTTTAAAAGGTTTAATTTCAATCAGATAAGCAGATCGTTAAGCTGAATAGAGGTAAAGAAAAGGTGAATGATTTCCGGAAAGGCTTCCAGGTTTTTATGATCGAATCACAATTTTTTTACATTGTAAATTTTTGTAGGTGATTGTTTGCCCTTGAGCACAACTTCATCCAAAAACTCAAATTTCAATGTGTTGCTATTTGCCGCGAGCTTAACCATTTCCCCGGAAGCTAAAAATTCTGCCTTATACTGATTGCATACTCCCAATAATCTGGCAGAGATATTTACGGCATCTCCTAAAAAAGCTATTTCCTTTTTGATCTCCCCAACCTCCCCAACGGATGCAATGCCAAAATGGATCCCTGCTTTAAATTTGGGGAGAATGTCGTATTTTCTGGAATAATAATCGGATTTTCGGTCTAGCAGGTCAACAAATGCAAAAAAACTATTGAATGCATTGTTTTTCCATCTTCCACGTTCTGCAGTCCAGGTCAGGATCACCTGATCACCTACATATTGATAGATCTCCGCATCGTATTTTTCAACGATACTTGAAACATCATGAAAGCAATCCTGGATCAACCCAATGAATTTTAATGAGCCCAATTTTTCGGCATAAGTAGTGGAAGAAACCAGATCCACAAACATGAAAATACGCTCCTCATTTCGTGGTTTGTAGTACTTTCCCAAAATAATATTCATCATCACACCCGGACCGAAAATCTTTCTCACGTATTGCTCTATATTCAGAAAGACAATGACGAGATTAAAGAAAAAGAATGCGACCCACATATTACCTGAAGTAAATACAGACCTGATAATGTGATCAGAATATTGGTTGGAATAGATCGGGTCCAAAAAAAGAATAACAAAAAATATGGTGATGTAAAAAGTAGCGCTGTGAATGACAATGGCGATAAGAATGGTTGTCGCATAAGAGTTTTTCCTTATCCATTTATTCCTGAGAATAAAATCAGTCATCACGAACATGAAACCAAAAATGGCCCCAAGGATAATTAGCGTACCTATTCCATTGATTATTTCAAGATCAAGGATTGAAAATTGATGATTCTCACCTTGAGCATAATGACGTAGAAATACGAATATAAAAACGGCTATCATCCAAACGATGACATAACCAAAAAAATAGTTTACAAAGTCTCGTACCCTTTTTGGGTTCATGCATTTAAGAGTTAAAAAGTATTTTATTAAAAACCTTTTCCAAAAGTTCAGCAAAATAAAACACTGTCACAGATAATTCAAATCAATTGAATTCTTCTCCTGATAGGAAATTACTCAGTAATATTCTATCGGAAAATGATCGATTCTATCAGTTGTAAAAAAATCCTTTTCGATAATAGAGCCTCCTTAGTGTGCCTTATTTTAATTAAGAATCGGATGATAGAAATCATAAAAAGATCACCATAGTATCATTAAATTAAATACTTTATCAATTCCTGAAACTATGAAAAAGAACATGGGAAATGCTGACCGAATCATCAGGATTCTGCTAGTAATTATTGTCGCTGTCTTATACTTTACCGGTACCATTAGTGGAACTACCGCAATAATTCCGGGAATTATTGCGCTGATCTTTCTCTTGACCAGTCTGGTTAGTTTTTGTCCATTGTATTACCCATTTGGCATAAAAACCTGCAAAACCAAAGCGAGCTGATTCAACTCAACAAATAAGCAATCAAGTTCCTTTGATTTCATGCTAAATTGTTAATTTGTCGGAAGATTGTATCGATTAAGATCTATATCAATGCTCCGATTCCTCGCCTGGACTAAAAACTATAATTTTTCCAAATTCAAAGGTGACTTATTTGCGGGTTTAACAACCGGAGTTATGTTAATTCCACAAGGGATGGCTTATGCACTGATCGCCGGGCTTTCACCTATTTATGGGTTATATGCAGCACTAATTCCACCTATCATTTATTCTTTTTTTGGAACTTCATATCACTTATCCATCGGTCCTGTAGCAACTGTTTCTATTCTAATATTTGCCGGATTAACGGAGTTACAGTTGTCAGGTGAGCAATTTGTCCTTGCTGCCTCTCTATTAGCTTTTGTGGTTGGACTAATCCAATTTATTTTTGGCTTATGCAGGCTGGGGTTCATTGTAAATTTTCTCTCAAGACCGGTTATTTCCGGATATACATCTGCTGCGGCCATCATCATCGGGACAAGCCAGTTAAAAAACCTGCTGGGAATGCAAGGCCAGTCTTCCAGTCATTTTGTTACAGTCATGCAGGATATATTTTCACGATCCAATGATCTTTCTCTCCCCTCATTTTTCATGGGTATTTGCGGAATTGTAGTGTTGATCCTCATAAAAAGAATAAACAAAAATCTTCCTTCTGCCATTATCGTTGTCATTTTAAGCATAGCAGTAGTGTATTTCCTTAATCTTGGACCCCAACTTCGAATACTCGGTGACATCCCTTCCGGATTGCCCTCTTTCCAAATGTTAAATTTTCGATTTGAAGATATCAGGCAAATTTTCCCATTAGCCTTGATCATTTCACTCGTTGGATTTCTTGAATCCATTTCCATTTCGAAAACCCTTCAAACAAAAGTAAAGGGAAATAAAGTAGTCGCAAATAATGAGTTAATCGCACTTGGCCTTGCAAATCTGGTGGGATCATTTTTCAAATCTTTCCCTGTTTCAGGGGGATTTTCGCGTTCAGCTGTTCATCAGGAAGCAGGAGCAAAAACTCCGCTTTCTTTGGTGATCAGTTCAATTTTGATTGGCCTTACCTTGCTCTTACTGACTCCTGTTTTCTACTTCCTTCCAAAAAGCATTCTGGCTGCTATCATCATCGTTGCTGTTGTTAATCTAATAGATGTGCATATGGCAAGACTCTATTGGATGATCAGTCAAAGGGATTTTTGGATGATGATGATCACGTTTATTGCCACATTGTTGATTGGTATTCAGGAAGGGATCATAACCGGTGTGTTACTATCCCTTGGTCTGGTGATTTTCCGAAGTACTTATCCTCACACAGCTGTTCTTGGTAAGCTACCCGAAACCAATTACTATCGGAATTTGCATCGGTTTCCTGAAGCTATAGAACGACAGGACATGATCATTTTTCGCTTTGATTCACAACTTTATTTTGCCAATATTCAGTACTTTCTCGATACTCTGAACGACCTGGTCAATAAGAAAGGAACTAACCTAAATGTCATCATTATCAATGCTCAGGCCATCAATAACCTGGATATGAGCGCAGTGCACGGATTAAAGGAATTTATTCGGGATATGCAAAAAAGAGACCTGGTGATTTATTTTACGGAGGTCATTGGTCCTGTTCGGGATGTGATGAAGAAATCCGGAATCTATGCACTGGTTGGTAAAGAACATTTCCACATGCGCGTACAAGATGCTGTCGATCATTTTGACAGCCGATCACAGAATGAAGATAAATACGCCATCCAGTCTAACAATTAAGATTTTAATAAATAATTCTCTATCTCCACTCAATATTATTAATTTCGCATCCGCTAAAAACAACTATGAATTGTGAAAATTATTGATCTTTTAAAATCAGGAGAAAAAACCTATTCTTTCGAATTTTTTCCGCCGAAGAATTTTTCATCAACCTTAGAACTGGGCATCAATGTTGGACAGTTGATGAAACTATCCCCATCGTTTATTTCTGTTACATACGGCGCAGGGGGTTCCACCCAAGAGATCAGTTTTGATCTCATCAATTACCTCCAAAATAGTCTGGGGCTTTGTTCTATGGCCCACTATACTTGCGTGAATGCCAATCGTGAAAAGATTGAAAATGATCTGAAATTTTTCGAAGAAATTGGGATAGAAAATCTCATGCTCCTGCGTGGAGATTTGCCAAAAGGAGAAAATGTACTTCATGAAGATTTCCGATATGCATCTGATCTCATCGAGCTGGCAGCTTCAAAAAATAAATTCTGCATTGGAGCAGCAGGCTACCCTGAGGGACATTTGGAATCAAAAACCATCGATGATGATGTCAAGCATTTGAAGCATAAGATCAGCCAGGGAGTAGATTTTATAGTGACACAGATGTTTTTTGACAACAGTTTTTACTTTGAATTTTTAGATCGTTGTAAGAAGGAAGGAATTGATATTCCAATCATACCTGGTATTATTCCCATTGTCAACTTCAAACAAATTAAGCGATTCTCTGAGATGTGCGGAGCTAGTATCCCAGCTGAACTGGCAGATCAAATGGAAGCGAACCAGGATGATCCAAAGAAGAAATATCAGATCGGAGTTGACTTTGCCATCAGGCAGTGTAATGAGCTAATCAAAAATGGTGCTCCCGGATTACATTTTTATACCCTAAACAAATCCCGGGCAACGGTAGATATTTTTGAGTCAATTGACAAGTAGTTTCTTCTTATAGTCAAAGAAAAAGTAGAATATTGACCAGAGTGTTTTGACAATTTCAATATTATCTTCAAAATAATATTTTGGAGGTTTAATCATGTATTCTTTGAAGTCTTTGATAAAATGGGCCTGGTCGTAATACCCACCCTCGTGTAAAATATCCAGCCAGTTGATATGGGCTGGTTCAGACATGATATCACAGATGTGAGCCATCCTCTTGATCTTGCAAAACTGTTTTGGTGTTAGCCCTACCCGCTTCTTGAATTCTTTTTGCAGATAACGAATACCAATTTGGTATTTATCGGCCATCTCTGATACTTTCACCAAACCGTTATTCATTTCAAATTCTTCCGCTATAAGTTCAATTTTGTGTGTTACATCAGAATTGGAAGAAATCAAATCAACCAGGTAATTCTCGACCACATTTTTCTTTTCTTCATATGTTTGTTTATTCGCTAGTTGAGAAATGATCTGGTCAATTTTTACATCAATCAATTTCGTCAAATCAAATTGCTGATTATTCAATTCGCTTATGTCATTTTTGAGTACATGGTATAATCCATATGGCTTCCATATACATCCAAATATCCTGACAGTTCCTCTCACCATGTAACTGTAAATTTTGGTAGCCTGACCAACGACGCTGACAAGTGGTAATTTATCTCTGAGATTGTTTTTTATCAGATAACTGGGATCACCGTAATTAAAAATTGTAATTGGATAACCAGTGGGAGGAGCTTCGACATACATCGAATCAAATTCATATTTATCACATTCCCAGATGTAATAGTTTCGAATGAATTTTTCTAACTGCGAACCAGGCTCAAATTTTAAATAGATCATAGGATTGATTTAATCATTTAAAAGGGTATTAATTTTAAAAACTTAATTGAAACAGGCATGATCCCTTCAGGACCATGCCGCTTGAATTCTAATTAGAAGTTATAGTCAATCTTTACTCCCAGTACACCATTATATTCTTCCCGCATCCATTTTTTCAGAAATAATGTATAGAAAACTCCTGGATTGAACCTTCCTTTTGATAGCTGACCACAAAATGAGAGCTGATTGATCCATCTGTCAGTAAAACTTTCAGCTTCTTCTGAAAGTATCATGATACCGGAAAATTCTGTCCATAGCGAAATAAACCCCATATTATATCCCCCATTAGCAGCATAATGAAGAAAAAATTCAACGTCACTTCCACTTTCGGTTGGAATAGCTATATCAGAACCAATTTCATAGCCCAGGATGGCTCCTTTCTCTGCATTTCTGTGATGGGCAAAATTGAAATAGAGGTTCACCCCCTGGACATATTGGGTCAGATGATAAAAATTAGAAATTGCACCTACTTCAGATTTTGAATAGCCTTCATTTCCAATCGTTGGGAAATAGATGCCAAAAGCCACATTTTTTGTACCTGACTCATTCACAATTTTTTGCAACCCTACATAAATGTTAGCAAGGCCGTTCTGGTTATCTTCAGGATATTCATCATATTTTGCGATCACAAAAGGGACCTCAACATTCAACCGCCAGAGGTCATTGAGTTTAATATTCCCATACACATTATACACGGCGGACATTCCACCAGGAAGGTACGATGAATACTCAATGTTTTTATTTAACGTTTTGTGAAATTTTAATCCAACTAGATGACCATCCCTAGGAATACTTTGCATATAATAAAACTGACTCATTGCTGCACCGCTAATACAGCTGAACATAATCAGGCTAATCATCCTGATCCACATTTTTTGATTTTTTGGTTGATTTTTCATGGTTTTAGATTTTAAATGGGTTTTTAATTGCAATTATTTTCAGGCAGGCTATTGATCCATTCCGTGATTAACTCCAGGCCTTCTTCGTGAACTAAAGCCCTCCCCAGTTCGGGCATTCTTATTTCGGGTTTCACTGAGATCATTCTGAACGTCAGGATCGATTCATCGGCCTGACCGGGTTTTATTACCAATGAATGCCCACCTGTTCCGGGGCCTACTGAAACCGGTGTTTTACAAATTCCAAGGTTTGAATTTTCTTCCTGTTCAAAATGAAGAAATAAACCGGAATTGTTGGCCGGGCCATTTGGGTGATGGCAATGACCGCAATTGACATCCAAATAAGCCCTTGCCCTCATATTGAGCGGACTCTGAAAATCTGACATATCAGGAAAAGGTTCCTCCAAAGATTTCGAATCCGGCAAACCTTTCAGAAATCCAAATTTAGCCCAGTTTATAAGCTGATTCTCTGAGCTATTTTCGACTATTATATTCAAGTTCCTGGATTTTAGGCCAATGGGTACCAGTTGGCTATTTCTTTCATGGCAACCTTTGCACTGGTTATTATTGGGTATTTTGTAATAAAACTGTTCAGCGGGCTGATGGGGACTACTTAGCTGAATCAGCGCTCCGCCATTGATGAGCCGGGCGTCGGTTTGTTCTTCATTCCACTGGTAGGCAAATGCCTGCCAACCTGAATCGGTTCCAATGAGCAACCTCGTTTCAATTAGACTCTTCATTCCATTTATGTCATAGAAGAAGTTTTTTATAAGAATGGTCTGATTGGGAAATTCAAAGATTTCTCCCTCATTATAGGTCATGGCAGTACCTTCCGGCAGATACACAAACCGTTTCTTTTCAGCATAATCACTGAATAGAGGCATGTTCAGATCATAGGGGATGACATGGTCATTTGGTGATAAATCGGACAAATTACCTGAAAAGAGTTGATAGGAAGATAGCAGATCGAAGGGTCCGTTGTCAGGAAAATGCACCTTCCCATTTTCTTCAGGGCCAGTGTCGCTATCGCACCCATAGCAAATGGCAAGGGTAGTAAAAAGAACAACCCTTGCCAAATTGGCCAATCCCGTTTTCATAATGTGGGAACGTCAACAGAAATGGATCCCAGAGGTTCCATTTCACACAGGTGTGGTGTAGGATCAAAGCTAGGGTTTGTAAAACCATTCGGAGCATCCAGGTTAATGAATCCCGCATTTTCATTATTGTTTAGACAGAAGCCGCCATTTGCTCCTGACCCTGGAGCAAATATTCCATCGGTTATGATATCCGGTATCGGAGTGCCCTGAAACATTTGCAACAGGAAGAGACCAATATCACTTTGTGCTGTTGTATTGATTACATCAGTTTTTGCAAATGAATTATCATGGACATAAATGTCAGAGTAAAAAGGATTGTAATTTGGATCAGTAATAGGATTTCCTGTCATACCAGCTATCATGGCAAAGCTGATTATTCCCAATCCGGCAACATTATTTCCATGGATCTCATTGTCAAAGATTTCTACTTTTCGAGAGGATAAAACCAAAATCCCTGTTCCAGCTGGCACCAAAGCAACCAGGTTTCCTTTTGGAGCAAAATTATCCCCATTATTATCTTTTATTATATTATCATGAATAAGGATAGTTTCGCCCAATTGAGAAAGATTTTGCAGGTCCATCACTAGCAAACCAGCAGCATTATTGGTGGTTATATTATCATAAGCCTCTGCTCCAATGGTATTTTCTATTTCAATTCCAGCCACATTATATTCAGCTGTAGAGTTCTTAATAACAGCATTGGTGCTTTGACCTACATAAATGCCAGAATCGGATGCTCCCTTTGTATAGCAGTTATCAATCATAACTTCCTCACAAAGAACCGGATAAATACCGTATCCGCCGTTTTCAGACGAGAGAGGTGTTTCCCAAATAACACTTAGATTAATAAAAGACACCCCTTTGGAATGATCTACTTTAATGCCATCGCCTTTTGTTTCTTTGATGGTCAGATTGGCTATCAGGAAGTTTGTAACATTGGAAACTTTCATCCCTTCTGCACCTTCGATTTGACCAGAGAAATTGAGAATGGTTTTGTCTTCTCCCTCACCTTTTATCTTCAGATTATCTTTACCATCGATGGATAAGGTCGAAGTAAGGTTGTAAGTACCCGCCTTAAATGTGAGGATTGTTCCATCCTCAACTGAAATTAATTTTTCCTGAATTTCTTCAGTTGTCATGGTAGGATCAATTTGGTCAGGATCCTCGTCTGTAACCACATTTGTAGGATCATCTTCACAAGAACTAAGCAAAGCAAGCTGAGCGAAAATGCTTAATAATATGATGACTAGTAAAATACGATGAATAGGAACTCTGCCACTATGACCGGTTTCCTTTTGGTTGATGTTAAAGGTTTTCATTGTTTTAAAATATTTAGGTTGATTACACTAATTTCAAACTATGAACACCCAAATCATTGTAAAAAAGCGGCCTCTGTTGTCCTGATTTCAAGTTACTTCTGGGGCAGAAAACTCCCGTTAATTCCTGTCCCAATATGTATGTAGTTTTTTTATTGAAATACCTCCCTAATTTTTCATAACGATACTACTGGCATAAATTATTTATCTGAATTTTAGCTAAACAAAATATTCGAATTAATAAGTATATCTAATTCTATTCCGGGTTTGTAATTCTCCGCGGATCAAAGAAATTTTCCTGTTCAACAATTAATCCTTTATGATCAATTTTAAATCGGTCCATTATTCTTAAGGTACAAGTTGGATTTATTATCTCACAGTGAAATTCAACTGAAACCGATGTTAGACTCTTGTTGACATAAGTTTCCATTAACTCGACCCGGCCAATCAGGTTTGGCAGGGGAGCCCACCACTTTTGTCTCAAATTACTCTTGCCCACAATTGGCATTTCCGAGCCCCCTTGATTTATTGGCGCTCTCAGGGAAACCTCATCATGGTAAGGAATGGATTCAAAATTTTTGTCACCCAGCCCTTTCAAAACATAATTTTCAGCAATTGCGGTTAGTTGAGCTATTCGTTCGGTTTTGTCCTGAATGGAAATCATGATTTTTTCTCATTTATTGTGATAAATCAAATCCATGTTAGCTTAGCTGGCGACAGAAGTCATCATGATCCCAGGTTACAGTTAGACTGTCAATCAGGTTTTGTTCATTTAGTTTAAAAACAAATACATGGTCGGTATCGAAGGATTTTCCCTTATTTGCTAAACCAGCAAAATCATCTTCCTGTCTTCCTTTGAAATTCACTTCGCAGATCACATTTCCCTCATCATCTACTTTTGATTTTAGAATTTCACACGAAATATTCGGAAAAGAGTGGATAAGCTGAGACCAGATGGCCTGGCCGAGTTCACTGACCTTACCTTTTCCATCGCCACCTAACGGCTGAAATACGATTTCTCCGTTATCAGCAAATAATTTTATCATTTCATCAATTTCATGTTTATTGTATGCATCGAAAAACATGATAGAGGTATCAATTGCACTTAATTTTGTAAGAGAGTTCATGAATTTATGAGTTTAAATTGTTTAAAATTTTATTGGCAGTCGTTTTGACTCAATGCTTTCATAAATTTCTTATTAATGCCAATCTCTTAATTGTAAAAAAGCGAACTATAAATATTTGACTAGTTCATGATTATCAGAAGCATAAATCCCCGGTGTACGATTCATGAATTGCTTAAATTCTTTGATGAAATGCGCCTGATCAAAATAGCCGCCTAAATAGATAATATCCTGCCAGTCCAGCTCTTTTCCACTCGTTAATAAATGACAGATATATCCCAGACGTCTTATTCTACAGTAGTTTTTTGGAGTCACTCCTACTTTTGACAGAAATTTCTTTTGTAGATTTCTTCCACTTATGTTTAGGTCTTGCGAAACCCGGTTGATTCTAACTAGCCCCTTCTCGGATTCCATCAGATTTGCTGCCAAGTCAATAAAATCTGTGGAATATTCTGGCAATATTTTTTTCTTGAGATACTCCTCCATTTTGGATAACTTTCCAAATTCTGTCCTTTCAAGACTAATCTTGTGAATTAACTCATCCCATCCATCTTTCAGTAGAATGTCCAATTCCACCCTTTTGTCAGTTAATTCATTGATGGGAATTTTTAAGAGATGATGTAAGCCGATCGGTTTAAAGACAACCCCAATCATATCTATGCGTCCATTGATCAATAAATTATATCTATGCGTGGATTGGCCGGCTATAAAAAAATGTGGGATTTTTATTTTGGAATTACCTGAGATTAAGTAATGAGTATCTCCGAAATTCAGAACTAATGCTGTATATCCTGAAGGTGGCGATTCAATTATTAATGACTGGGGTAAAGGCCCGCTACTCCTCCAAACGAAATAACAGTTAACAAAAGGCTTTAAGCAGTCACTTGGATATTTCTTGGAATAGTACATCACATATTTGCTTAGATCAATAATGCTGACTTACCCAATCTCCAAATTCAAAACCTGTATTAATTTACGTTAATCATTCCTGTAAACAGAATTTAGTCGAATAAAAGAATATTAAGATTCTATTATTTGATGTCCAAACAGTTAGGCTTTTTGCATAATATGCCAAAGCGATGTTCACCTCTAAAAGAATTTATGACTTTATCATAAAGTTCATTTTTGATGGAAGTATTGGTACGCCTTCGGGGGGAAATTTTTATTATAAAATCAGAAGATGAAGAATTTCTTTTTGAAAATCCGTTACAAGCACATATCGAAAACAGTTTTAAAAGCACCCAAGAATAAGTCCCAAATAAATGCTATACCATTTACTCAATCGTCACATGTCCCCAGTTTTCTCCGGATCGGATCCTGTTCAATTGGGTATGAGTAATGCCAAACCTTTTGGCAATCATGCTCAAACGGGTCTTATGAGATTTAAGTAGCCTTTTAATGACCCGGACATCTGACTCTGTCAATTTATAACCGGTAGTTCGTTTTAAGAGGATTTCCGGGTTCTTGTTATTGTGATGGGTCACATCTTCGTCTGTCGCCCACTTCAAATTAAAAATAGAATTGTTCTCTTTGTTGAAATCAATATGGATGACATAATGTTGTTCATTGTTGGTCTTTTTGATGAAATGCTCAGCAACAATCCGGTGAACATAAAACTGCCGGATCATTTTGTCTCCAAATTTGACTGAAATACTTCTGTAGCCATTGACTAACCCACCTTTTAATACTTTCCCCTCTTTTGAATTGATCGCATAGCTTTTTATCCTTCCAAGATTTGAAACTTCGTATTTACAGTGTGGCAATTTTATACCAAAATCTATTTCCTTCCACCTTTCAAAATTGATTGATTTTTCCATTAGAGTTTTACGGTTTATTCTTAGGTACAATCCTATAATGGAAATGAGAGGTAAATAATTCCCGAAATGTGCTTTTTTTAAACTACTAGTTATCAATTTTAGAAATGGTAATATAATTCTTGATGCTAAAATGGGCATTGAATCTATTTCAACATAATTTTTTTCAGCTTACTACCTGAGGAATGCGTTTGAATTGAAATTAAATAAACTCCTCTTCTCAAATCCTCACTTTGAATGTTGAAAACGTTTTTTCCAGCATTCAATGAATTAAAATTAAAGTCTCGAACCATCTTTCCGTTTACATCCAAAAGCTGTATATCCAAACCGTCTCTTCTTTTACTTTCAATTTCAATGTTAAAATCATTTCTGGCAGGATTTGGATAAACCGTCACTGCCAGGTCAGACACCTCATCATCCAATGAAGTAACTACTTCACTCCTAATCGATAAATCATCAATTGCCCAGCCCCAACCATTTGAAAGAGGATCCGAAAAAAGCCTCATTCTGATCAAAAGCGTGTCTTCTTCTTTAAATGTCTGATGCATATCGATTACCTGATTTTGAAAAAGTGTAGAATCTCCTTCCCCAATGTTGTCCAAAGCTGTCAACCATGAGGGAAATTTATTGGCATCATAGCCATCAGCCAGGCTTACCCATTCATATCCATTCAAGCTACCTTCCCAAACCACATAGTCATAAAAATCCTCCTCCCCGAATGTAGCGCCGGGTTCACCTATCTCGACGATTGCTATATCTCGAAAGGAAATAATACTTTCTCCATCATATAACTTGACAGGCTTTTTAAAATGATAATAATAGGAATATTCCGATAGATTCAATTCTACTGCTTCGGGATAGGGATGCCCGGAGTGAATGCTCCCATTACTGAATCCATCCGGCTGATCAAGGGAAAATCCCACACCGATAAAATCCTCATCATTCAGGTCATTGAAATCATTGGTATACTCTGAAACGACTCCACCAACCTGGTAGTAAAGAATTTCCACAGGATCTGATTCGTACAAACGCCCCCCTTTATAGGATTCCATTTTTATTTTATAAAACTGATCCGGTTCAATAGACGGTTCCGGAATGATGACAACAGTATCAACTATTTTCTCTGTAGCTGCAAAGCCATCAATCAAATTGCCATTAGCATAGAAAAAGGAAGAATCATAAGCAGAATACAGGTCCAATTTTAAATAGAGGTCACTTTCAATTGTGGTCCCTCCCTCAGTGATGATAGGCGGAAAGGTAATTTCTACCGGATTATCAAATTGGGCTGACCAGATCCCTCTTCCATGTGTAGCGATCACGATTTGGTCATCAACAGATTTCATTTGCCAGATGGCAACTCCGCCCAATTCATTCTCCAGAAACTCCCAGGTTTCACCATTATCAATGGACTCAAAAATACCGATCTCAGTTCCTGCCCAAATAATCTCAGGATTGTCCGGTCTGACGAGCAGGTCATAAACTGCCACATCAGGAAATCCATTTGCACTTACATTACCTGTTCCAAATCCCGAAATGTCTTCCCAGGACTGACCAAGATCATTTGTTCGTAATATTTTTGGTCCACCATGAAAAGAAAACAGGACATATGCGGTAGAATCTTCGAATGGATGCGTGGCCAATCCCGACAGATTTCCAAGCGTCACCTCTTCATAATTATTTGCAGAGGCAAATGTATCACCACCGTCAGTCGAAACATGTAACTTTTGAAAGTTGCTCATCCCGGAACCACCCCAGACAATATCGTAGTCAGAAAGTGAAACCTCAACATTCAGAAATGAGCTGAATCCCCAGTCATTGGTTATGGGTTTTAACTCCCATGATGTACCGAAATTGTCACTTTTATAAACACCCAGAGAAGTTACTGTGAAAACAGTTTGAGGCTTAAAAGGAGAGTTAGCCAACTTTGAAATGAACGGGCTATTCCCTTCTATCCCTCCCGAAACATTAAACCACGTCTCACCTCCATCAGTAGATTTTCCAAAATTATTAAACTGACTGCTTCCAAGAACTTCATCAGGCTTCTGATTGTTCCAAAGTGCCTCGAATCCATCCCCAGTTAAAACAAGACTATAAGTTAACGTATCGTCAGAAGAAAAGGGGTCTGGAGAAAGCCACGTACCATTGTCCTGCATGCCCCCTATGTAAATATCTTCTGCTGGTTTTTTATCTGCACCATAAAATTGACCCGTATTCAGACCTAGCCCTTTAAAAGTCCAATCTCCATCATTGATACCTGGATCACCGGCAATGTTGGAAAGGTAAATTCCACCATCATTACAATCATAGATCTGAAAGCTCATGCTGTCATTATTTATGGGAATTAGTTCAAGAAAATGATGATCGGGATGGAGAACAAACTGGCCATTATCTATGTCATAAGCAGGGTTTTTCTCATCAAAATTATTATAGGCATCCGAAACGTTTTCCAACTCTGCGGGAATAAGGGTTAGTGTGTCCAACTGTAAATTGATGAAAACCGTATCCTCTGCTAAATTATCCGGATCAAAGGTTTGTCCTTCCTGAAGGACTGGCCAGACAAAATACATCTGCTGATAATCCTGACCCATATTGTTTCCTCCATCCTGAGCAATTTCATCAAGTGGGGTTTCAGAATACTCCTCATTATGAATAAATAAATATTCCCTGGATTGCAATCCCGCGTCCTGCGAATCAGTGTTTTCAACTATCAGGTTAAACCCCCCATCCTCCTGCTGATCGCGAAAAGAAACCATTAGCTGCCGGTTGTTTTTCGTATCCCAGACCTGGAGAGGAATATCAATATAATCCTGGTAAATATATCCATCATCCGGTACTCCGGAGCCCTGCATATCTACAGTAAATCGGTAGGCCTTTTGGCTGATGCCCGGACCCGTTACAATTATAGCAGATGAAATATCATCAATTGCCAGATTATCATTCAAGTCTATTATACCTCCATCATATCCACCACCAAAATTGACAAATTGCCAGATAGATGTTCCTCCCAGGAATGTTTCAACACTAACATCTTTTCCAATATCATTTGTCTCTCCATCCTGGACAGTAGATTTCCACAGGTTCACACCACCGTAGTAAACCACTTTTTTGTTATAAGGGTTTACAGCTATGCTATTGTCGTAATTACCCTGACCTCCCAGTAAATCAATCCTGACGGATTTGTATTTCTGATCGACGAGATTCCAGCTCTCACCTGCATCTGTGCTGAGATACAGGTCAAAATTCACACCGAAGGCATCACCAACTGTTGAAGCATAGATCCAGCTTGTATCTGTAGGCGCCATACCCAATTCTATCCTTCCGTTTACTTTAGAAAACCCTGTTTCCTTTTCTATCCATGTTTCCCCCAGGTCGGTAGATTTTAGCACTCCTCTTTCCCAATGAGTCGCGAAGAGCGTATTGGGGTTCTGGGGATTGAACAAAATCTGACTGATTGAATTTGCGGATTCATACACCTTTTGCCAGGAAGAACCACCGTCAATTGATTTGTAAATATTACTAACCCCTTCGGTGTACCAGGGACCTGGTGATGAGCACATAAATACAATATCAGGATCATTTGGATGGATGGCTACCCGGTTGACAAATGAAAAATCTTCGTTGTTAGCAGTTGATGTCAATTGTTCCCAGCTATTTCCAGCATCGGTAGATTTATAGATCCCATTGCCAACAATTCCTACTGATCCACCAATTGTTTCGCCTGTACCTGCATACATGATATCGGGACTACTTTGACAATAGGCAATTGAAGTAATTGCCAGGGATGGCTTGTCAGCTGTTTTATTTTCCCATGTCTCTCCTGCATCTGTTGTTTTCCAAATACCTCCACCCACAGATCCCAGAATCCAGGTTTCATTTGAGGGATCATCTGGAAAAACCACAATGGATCTTGACCTTCCCGGAGTGTTAATTGGTCCCCTCGCCAAAAAAGTAAGGTCGGAAACCCTTCGGTTTTTGGGAGCATTCATCCTAGCCTTATTCAATTCAAACGTGCGGTAATCTAATGGATAATCGTAGCCGCTTTCACCCGCCCTTGTCCGGATGCCCTGATGATAAGAATAGTATGCAGAGGGATTATCAAATTTCTGAAAACCTGATTTAATTTTTTGATGTTTTTGGTCAACTCTCTTTTGTAGGATCTCCGAAACAGTAAATACCTCACTTGAAATAAAATGATTGACATAAAAATTTTGATATAAATACCACGAACCTAAAATTCCTATGCTGATGACAATTAAAAACTTTTGCTTCATTTTGAATGAAATTCCTTCCCTACATTTTTTATTTGATATGTCCTGGTATTAAAATGATATGTCTCATGGATGGTATCAAAATCTTTTAAGTAACGAAGACCTTTTTTGATTTCCAGGGTTTCCTTATCAATCCACCTGATTACTGCATATGGAATGTTTTCGGTATAAACCAATGTATCATTTGTCACTGACCATACAGTTAACTCCGACAGATCGTTGCCTGGTTTTTTAAAAGCTAACTTACTTAAACATGCTGCAAAACTGGAATCGGAATTGTATTGACAACCTTTTAATGAATCAAGGTCAGGCGGTCCGACTGCCGTCTGACCTTGATCATCTGCGACCTTCTTTTTCACAGAGCAATAGCTGAAAGTTATTATTAATAATACAATAGTTAAACCCCTCATTTAGTATGACAATGAATTTAAATATTCTATGAATTTGATTTTTTGTGGAAGGGTTTTGGTTTTCATTTTCGCATTGTAGTAGCTTAATTTGGGGAAAAACGTTAATCTTACCTGTACGTAAGGCATAGATCAAATTAATTTTGAGAATTCATCTACAGAAATCGTTTTTAAAGTTGGAAAAGAAATATTTCGTAGGACATCAAAATGCCGATCTTCAGTAACAATATATTGTACCTTTCCGGCCACAGCACAGTCACAATACTTATTATCATCAGGATCGGCTGTTATTAAATTCCAACGATAATAAGTATTAATGAAATGTACATTAGGCAGTTCGATCAATAAAGCTGAGAAAGCGTCCGCAGTATTTACTCCATATTTTTTCGATATGATTTCCTGGTATTCCATTATGATTTCAGAAGTTATAACTAACTGGAATTACCAGTGCTTGATAAATATTGTGGTATGGAGACTTTGAGGTAAGACAAATAACAAGAATGTTACAATCGATTACGACTGTCATCCTTTTACTGATTTACGAAAATGTTCTTTCTTCCAACTTTCAAATACCTCAGAAGTATATTTTTTTTCGTCAAAAGCCTTGTCTGCATTCCGAACCACTTTGTCAGAGAGATAAGCTACCAGTAAAGATTTAATTTCTTCAAGATCTTTATCATCCTTCAAGTAATTAAGAACTTTAAGGATTTCGAGTTGTGCATCATTAAATGTTATTTGCATAATTGGTTTTTTTCAAAATTAGTAAAATTAGAACACCTAGAGTAGAAATTTTTTAATACCAATAAAAACTATATTCTTTCTCTATTTGGATAGTGAATTCAAATATTCCATGAATTTGATTTTTTGTGGAAGGGTTTTGGTTTTCATTTTGGTATCAGTATTGTAATTTTCGGGTAGTTCCGGGCAAGTTAGTTTTTTTGAATGGCTAGGCAATTCACACAAAATCCTATTTTTATCTACAATAAAATATTCTTCTCTTTTTACTTTCTTTTCTTGCTTACTCCCAATGTCCAACGCCTCAACATAATTGGGTTGTTGAATCAATACCTGATAATAAGCGATGAGAGAGTAGTTGTTCTCATAAATAAGTTGAAAAAAGCCTGTCAGAGGCACATTATCCTGAAATTCAAAGTTCAAGGTATTAACGAACTTTATTGAATCATTGTCTTCTAAATTCAACATTGCAAAATCGTTGATCAGATGAGAAGGACAAACTTTAACCTTATCATCTACCTTTATTTCGACCTGTTGGTTAAATACATCAAATTTTAATGGATAGCTCTCAATTTTAAGACCATTCTTGAGCGAGATCCTTCCCGATTGCCAGCTTTCGTTTAAGTAAAATTCGTTTGATGCAGACTGTCTTTGTTTAGTTTTAAATTCTTCAATAACCAACCCCGGATTGACAGAATTATCAATCACAGACAGTTGACCTTGACAAAATATCGGCCCCGAGTTTGCCAGAAGAAATATCAGCAATAAGAATAATTGTTTTGCTTTCATTCTTAAAGAGCATCAAAATCAAAATAGCAATTCGGTCAGATGACCGAATTGCTATTTTGACCTAATAATTAAAATCTACCGATTAAGGAATGGGTGTTAATACCGTTGACCCGGTATCACCATAAGAACTTTCCCATTCAAATTCTATTGTTCCATCAGGGTTTAAAATTCCTGAAAGTATAATGATTGAATCATCCCCAACACCTACCACAACATCCAAATCACATGTAACAAAAGAACCTCCTTCAGCACCATATCCCTGCAAAGGATACAGTCCAAATGAGATATCATCTATATCAAATATATTACCTGGATTTCCCGCTATTGTGACAGTATCAACAAGATCAGAATAGTCACCAACAGGGTTGTCTGCGCTGTAACCAGAAGAAACGGCCCTGTAATCACCAGCCAAGTCTGCAATTTCACAAGGCAAAACTAACACCTGCATTTCGTCGGTTGTTTCCCTTCCCTGTTCATCTATGACCGTAACCACAATATTGATATATCCCTGGTTTTCAGATATAAAGGAACCAGAGATGACAGCAGAAGATTCGCCAATTGCATTTGCAGCTTCAGTTGAGTCAAGCTCAACTTCTCCCAGTGGATCTCCCATACCAGCTGATGTAACTTCATACGATTCAATAAAAACTGTATCAATAATACCCGGAGCAGAAATAATCTCAACGCTCAATGGAATTTCTGTAAATGCTTTAAAGGCGCCAGTGGCTAGCGTAAGAGCAACCTCAGGAGCGGCAAATTCATACTCTGCAGTAAGGATGAAATCTTCCGAAGATGTTCTTTGTTGTAAAGCGTCAACAACATTGACATTAAAAGTCACTTCCCCAACATAGTCTTCATTTGATGTGTAGGTAACCGTTACACTTCCGCTTTCTTCACCAACAATTCCTGCGTAATCCGTTGGATCAATTGCTACTGAACCGTTATCAACTAAAACAAATATAGAGTCGATACCACCCGGAGAAGAAGTTACATTAATCTCAAAATCAAACTGATCACCCCTTGTAAAGCTTTCAACTGGAAAATCTAGAGTAAACTCAGACAACCCGGAAGGAAATCCCACATAGATCTCATCGGCCACAACTAAAGATTTGGCAGCATCGTCGCCATCCTCGTCAACTTGTTCATCGAACAATTCGAAACTAAGTTCCAAATCACCTTCAAATGTTGTGGGAGAAACAAATGTTCCGGTTATCTCACCTTCGGTTTGCCCCCTCATCGCATCAAGATTATTAAAGCTATACGACCCAATATTATCCGGAGTAGTTATGGAAACGGTATCTATACCCCCCGGAGCATCGATTACACTAATTACAAAATTAAAGCTTTCCCCACCCGTAACGGTATCTGTTGAAAGAGAGACTGTGTAATAAGGGCCGTCAAGTAGACTTGGTGGATTAGCGTCCTGAAAATCATCGACGCATGAGAGTACTACTATTGAAGTAGCCAACATGAAAATTTGTATATTCCTCTTCATTTGATTAATATTTTTCTAATTATCATATCTTAAACAATTTTTTATCTATGAAAACCAATGCTGATTAGAGCATTTCACTGATACATTTCCCATATTAATTGTCATAAATAATATTTAGACAATCCATCGATGGAAAAATCAATGTTAAAAGTTTTCAAAACATCTTCTTTACTCAAAACAATATCCCGTACGACAAATTCAAATTCATGATCAAATGATTCTGCCTTTGCCGGATACTTTCTCCCATCCTGTTCATTCCACTCTAATAATCGTAAAGAAATATTTTGATCGTTAAACCTGGGTCTATTATATGCTATTGGAATAAAATCCTTGTTTAACTCAAAACCACAGTAGAATTTTTCGTCTTTGAAAATTATTAATTGATTTTGTGATGTGAATTTCACTTCAAGATTTTTTCCAACTGCCAATTCGTGCAGCTTTTTATAATAGTCCAGGCTGTACCAGTAATACATGAAATTTTTATTAAGCTCATCCATTTGTTCCATATTGCCATCGTTAATAACCCAACCAATTGAGTCATTAAGGATCCTGACTAATCTAACCCCATTGATTTGTTGGTCCAGAATAATCTGTGGCTTATCTAAGGATTGAAATTGCTTAGAGGAATACTTACCAAAATTTTCATCTTCCTGCTGATATTCAACATAAACAGATCTTAAATCGGCCCAGTATTTCCTTCCACCCAGATAATCGAAAACTTTGTTCAATACTTGCCTGGATTGATCATTTCCTCTCCATTCAAAATATTGTTCATTGTCAACAACCAAATCATCACATGCATTTCTATTGCATGATAGAATTGAAAGAAACAAAACGATCAACAGTAAATTTTTCATGTATCCTTTATATGTTGAGAACCAAGAATTTAATAGTCCTCTTCATACTGTCATTTCAAGTTATTTTGGAGTATAAGTTGTTGTACCACAAACCGGATTGAAAAAATTACACCAGTTCATGACGATCACTCCGGTAGCCGGATCCCTTGGAGGATTGGGATTATTTGGATCATCCTGATGATCACCATAACCTGTACGACTAGGTAAGAGTAAAGGAACTCCACATATATCATAAAATTGTCCCGGCAAATCGTAACTGTCCGGATTAAAAGAACCCCACAAACCAGCATCAAATGTAGAAGTCTGATACCGAAAAGGTTCCGGCGTTCCTACAAATGTTATGGTTGCATCTCGGGTGGAGCTGCAATCAAGTAATGAACAAAAACTACTGACATTTGAAACAGCAGTAGAATACTCACCTGTCCAATCGGAAGGAGTGGTCGGACAGGCAATATAAGCAGTAAACCCAACACTAAAGCTAGTTGTAGCGGCACTGTTAACGATGCTGGTCTCAATATTGATTGCTTCGTAATCCGTGTCTTTCAGTACTGTATCCGGAAAAACACGACCATCAGTCAGATAGGTAAAATTAGTAAAATCCAATCGATCACCTCCCGACAAATCATCAACAGTTAATCCCATAAACTCTGCAAATTCCTGTGATGTTATCGTGACTTCCCTGATCGCACCTTCACTATCAAAATCACCCGGTGTATAGGTTGCCCATAACCTGGTGTCATAGGTAGAGTCTTGTCCAAAACTATAATAATCGACATACACCTCGGTTCTGTCAAGATTATCATTTACAGTAAATAGACTGTATACAAGTTTAGCCTCATCAATTTCTGCAAAGTTGAAGAATGAATAAGCCGGGTCTACCTGGATTCTCATCGTTGCCCCCTCTTCAAATTCCGGCAATCGCGTTTCTTCCTCACAGCTTAAGAATGAGCAGCTAATAAGAAATAATATTATTATATAATTTTTCATTTTTTCAAAAATTAATTATCCCAAAATACTTTATAGGTGGTAATGGTTTTCTGACTTGGGGAATTTGGATTAATTTCCAAATCATCCGTTTTCCATGGGAAGGAAAGTGGGTATCCACGCGTTCTTTGGGTGACATTTAATGCGTCTGTATTCCCATCGTGAAGAATTGGATAACCCGTCCTTCTATAGTCGTTATAAGAATCGATACCATAGCCATAACTTGCAATCCACTTTTGTGTGATGATGTGTTGTAACTTTCCTTCATCATCCGATGCATCATAGATATCTAATATTTCATTGATGTATTCATCTCTATCTGCATCACTTAGCAATGGCGCTCCGGCATTGGCGGCCACAACATTCAATTTTTGAAAAGAGGCCAGCATTGCCATTTCAAAAAGATCCCTGGCGTTTTGATTTGTCACACCTGTCAATGCGAGTTCAGCCTGAATGTAGAGCCTGGAAAAATAGGTAAGCATCCTTTGAGGAGTGTCTCCCGCTCCGTTAAAGTCAGAAATTCCACCTGCTCCATCGTCATATCTTCCACCTATTGGGTACAAACCTGCTACAGTTTGAGATGAGGCCTGATCGAACCCTTCATTTGGATCGATATTAAATGAGAACATATAGATAGAAACAAACTCTCCGTTTTTGTAGGCTGTTGCATTTTCTGCAGGCTGGCCGGGAGCCAGCTGATTATAGAAGTAATATGGAATACGAGGGTCCTCAATTCCCAGGTATGGATTTCCTTCTACAGGAAAGAAAGTATTAATCCCGCTCAGAATTTCGAAGAAATATGGATTGATATAGAACCTCGCAGCGCCTGGAGCATATTCCTGCGCATATCCCGGATTTCTGGTAGATGGAGAAACACCCGTACCATAAGGCATTTCAAAATCATCTAATTCGGAATTGATCAATAGAGTTGGATCAGATAGCAAAGAATTTACCTGACTTGAAACATCCTGAACTAATCTAACCTGATTGTACATTTTCAGTTTTAATGTTCTGGCAAATTTTTTCCAGTTATTCAGGTTTCCACCATAAATAATGTCATCGCTGCCTGGAGAAAGGTTTGAAGCTTTGTCCAGATTGGCAATGGCTTCATCAAGCAATGCATGGATCAAAGGATAGATCTGCGAACCATCTTCAAATCTTGGTGCCCTGTTTTCTGCTCCCATATTTGCTTCAGTAAATGGCACACTACCCCAGATGTCTACCAGAACACTATATAGATAGCCCTGAAGAATCTGCGCGACACCTATATAGTGCCAGTCTTCATTGCCCTCTTCAGCTCTCGCTATACTAATAATTTCCCTTACGTCAGTTAAAGCCCTGTAATAGCTAATGTTCCAGGGGGTAATCACTTCAAAATCTGTCCCAAGAAGGTTATAATCCTGATGGGTATTCCCTCTTTCAAACATTTGGTGAGTTAAAGCAGATGTATAAGCTGAAAGACCCCCTATAGAAGTACCAACTACCCCTGAAACATCAATTTCGACTGTTGGAAGAAGCTGATTCAAGGGGACTTCCGTTGGGTTATTCGGATCGTCATTTATATCAAGGAACTCTTCACAACCGCATAAAATGGTCATAACAACAACGAGTCCCAGCGAAAATATATATTTCATTTTATTCATTGTTATCAAATTCAATGGTTAAAAAGTAATATTTAAATTAACTGAATAACGTTTCGTGGTAGGAGTAGCGCTGTATTCTATCCCCTGCACGTTACTGCTCTGAAACTGATTGACTTCCGGGTCATAATTTGTATGTTCCGGAAATCCTGGGGCGCTGAACCACAAGTTTCTTCCTGTCAATGAAATTCTTGCACTACCAATGGGAGTATTTTCAAGCAAAGTAGCTGGTAAATTGTAGCCAAGCGTAACTTCCCGAAGCCTGAAAACCGTTGCATCATAAACTGACCATTCATTGGCTGCATTAATGGCAAAGGTTTCTCCAAACCAAAGAGAGTTTGTTTCGATCATGGTTTGGTTTTGTACCTTAGCGCCAGCTTCAGTTCTGATGGGTTCCAGTGTATTCGGATCTCCATACACTCCCGGAATTATCCAGTTCATTTCCCTGTTTTCTGTGTCCTGGGTTACACCACGCCCCATCATAGAAAGTACCGTATTTGAAAACAAATCTCCGCCTTCACGCCAATCGAATACTGCAGAAAGGAACAGGCCTTTGAAATTAAAGGTATTCGTAATCCCTACTATAAAATCAGGATTCGGATTTCCAATTATTGCCGGATCGGTATCTCTTATCATTTGACCATTAGCTGGGTCAATAAGCAAATTACCTTCATCATCCCGGGCATTTATAGAACCTTTTATTAAACCATATTCTTCTCCAGGTCGCAAAACTGCAGATGGGCCACCTGCAAAAAACTGGGCGCCGTAGGTTGCATTGTTAAGCGTGATCTCTTCGACACCTTCTTCCAATTCCAATACTGAATTTTTATTGTGGGTAAAGGTTCCAAAGATATTCCATTCAAACCCGTTGGATAATCGAACCGGCGTCAGATCTACACCTACTTCAAAACCTTTATTTTCTACCTTACCGAAATTGGTCAACAACTGCTGGAAACCTGTTTCAGCTGGTAAGGACACACCTGCAATCTGATCCCTTGTTGTTCTATTGTAATAAGTTGCATTTATGACCAACCTGTCATTGTAAAGGCCTAAATCAACTCCAAACTCATATTCTGTTGTGATTTCAGGTTTGAGATTTGGATCCCGCTCTGTATTACTCAATGTGGCTCCTGCTGATGTGGAACCTCCGGTGGGCGTAAAGGGTAATTGAGCAGTTGGATATGGTGTGATATTGTAGTAATCATTAATCAAATAAACCGGTGTTAATTGATAAGGGTCAGTATCATTACCAACCTGTGACCAGGCTCCTCTTACTTTCAAACTTGAAATAGCCGGGCCTGAAATTCCCAAAGCATCAGAAAGGACCAGCGAACCGGTAATAGCCGGGTAGAAGTAACTTCTGTTATCTTTTGGCAATGTAGAAGACCAGTCATTTCGCGCGGTGATTCCAAGGAATGCCCAATCTTTGTAGCTAAGTGATACATCTCCGAAAACACCAAAAAGTCGTCTTTGCTCATAAGTCCCCCCAAATGGCACCACATTATTAGTGTTGTCCATATCATCGATATCAAAAACTACATACTCTGTTCCTTGATATGATTGTGCATCAGATGTCCTTTGGTTAAAATTATGTCCAACGATGGCCCTTAAATTGAAATCTTCATAAAAGGACTTATTAAATGTGACGAGAAAGTTAGACTCTATTTCCTCATAATTAACATCAAAGGTTGTGATCCTTCCCAGCCCGTCAGCTCCAGTAGAACCCGGACGGATAAAATCTTTTTGTCGCTGAGTATAAGTATTTATACCCGCCTTGTAGGTCACATTTAACCACTCAAAAATGTCATAACCCAGGCTTAGATTGGCTATGCTTCTATTTGTCAAAGAAGTATATCCGGCATTTTCGTACGACCACAGTGGGTTATCTGCCTGCCCTCTTCCCACCATGAACTCACTTCCAAAATCTACCGGGTTTTGATAGGGTTGACCATGCACATCCCAGTTTCTTCCCAAATAAAGAGCTCGGGCAAATGCAGATTGATTATTGCCTCCCAGGGATCCTACACCACTTTGCACAGCATCTTGTTCAGACCGCACATACGTCACACTACCATTTACGATCAAACCATTCTCCAGCGTAGCAGATCCTCCCACACTAATACTGGTTCTGTTGTAATCGGTGTTTGGTACAAAACCTTTATGAATAATATTAGAAACAGTAGCGCTTAGCGCAGCATTTTCATTACCTACGTTTATTGAAATAGAGTTGTCATATAATTTACCAGTCCTGAACAGGTTTTCAACGTTATCAGGATACGCACGAAACGGAACATTTACACCGTTATAGGCTTCCATTCCAGGCCTGCCGGCATACCAGTGTGGAATAGAGTCCAGAGTTGCATATGGTCTGGCTCCAATAAACGGAGCTCCCCATGACCCATTTGCCTGCGCATAGTTGAAGTTTGTTCCTGTTCCATAAGTATTTTGGTAATTGGGAAGATTGGATATATTCTCAATTCCAAAAGATCCATTGTATTCGATTTCAAGACCTTTTCTTGACGAAGATGCATTTCCGGATTTTGTTGTAATCAATACAACTCCGTTAGCAGCCCGAGAGCCATACAATGCCGCGGCTGCTGCACCTTTTAGAACCGTAATAGATTCAACATTATTCGGGTCTATATCCCCTACTCTGCTACCATAGGCCGCACCGTCACCTAAACCGGTGAAGATCCTGTTGACATCATTATTAAAAGGGATACCATCTACCACAAATAGTGGCTGATTATTTCCTAACATAGAAGAATTACCTCTGATGGTAATCCTTGTGGCACTACCAGGAGCACCACTACTTCCTGATATATTAACACCAGGTATTTTTCCTTGTAACGCTCTTAGCGGATCAGGCTCAGAAACCTGTTGAATTTTTTTACCATCAACATTCTCAACTGAGTAACCCAACGCCTTTTTTTCCCGCTCAATACCAACAGCTGTTACGACAACTTCTGTCAATTGCTTTACATCGGACTGCATAGCCACACTAATAACTGATTGATTCCCAATGTCAATTTCCTGGGTTATCAAACCAATAAAAGAAAATTGCAGTATGCCTCCTTCTTCTGGTACACCGAGTGAATAATTACCGTCAAAATCAGTAACGGTTCCGGTAGAAGTGCCTTTTAACACTACGTTTACGCCAGGAATTGCACTTCCATCATCAGCGGAAGTTATCTTTCCTGTAATAGTTCGGCTTTGCGCCATACCGTTAAGGCATAGCCCCACAAGCAGAACAAAGTTCAATAGTAGAATCCTTATCATACTCGATCATTTATGGTTAAGAAAATAACACGTATAAAAGATAGCTTAAAATGTGATAAATAAAAAGATTGTTTTATTATTTTAAAGTCAGTCTAACTACCATTTTAATTAAACTCAATGTCAAATATCGATATGACATCAGTTTAAAAACTTTCAATTTGTGTTAGTCTATTAGCAAATAAGCCTATAAAGAGGGATAAAAGATTGAAGTGTAGCAAGTAAAAATTTCGCATTCTTAATCTTTCAGCAGTAACTCCTTTATCAAAGAATAAAGTGCTAATTTAAAAGTTTTGGATTTTTAGGATTAGAGACATGCACGATCAAAAAGTTGCATTTCAAATTTAATGTGAATGAAAAATATATCAAAAGTTTATAGAAAAGAACAAGCCGTTTTTACGTGAACAACAAGCTTCACTAAATAATAAGTTTGTACCAGAAATTTTAATGGTTGATAGAATCAATTTCAATATTACTCAGACGAATAACATTTGTATTAAAACAAAACTCACAAAAAAAGGTGATCAAATCTGACCACCTTTTTTTACTTCAATTATTTCTTTTACTTAATTATTTGGTATCCCACCAAACTCTCACTGACATATCATCATCGTAAGGAACAGCAGCTAAGTTGGCTGAGTTTGTAGCTTGCTCAGTAGAAGGATACAACGCTCTTTTTGGAATTTCATCCTGAAAAGCAGCCGCCGGAACCTGAAGATCAGGATAATCCAACCTTCTCCAGCTTGCCCAGGCTTCCTGTCCATTTGAGTACAAAGCAATCCACAACTGCATAGCAATGGATTCTCTGTCAACATACGGATTGGAAGCAAGATAGCCACTAATTGCTGATGCATCCGTAACGCCCCATTCATTCATAGATGCAGTCACACCTTCATTGTATGCTGCCTCAATTTCAGCAGCTCCTCCGGATATCAACCCTCTTTCTATTGCCTCAGCTTCCAAAAATTTAACTTCAGAATACCGTAAAATATAAGCCGGAGCTGTTGCTTGTCGAATCATAACTCCATAATTGGAGGTAGCGTTTTTCAAAATAAATGCATCGCCATCAGGAAGACCATATGGCATACCAACATAGTTGCCTTGAGGATTTTCATCAGCATACATGGGCACTCTTGGATCTCCCATTGCCATCATAGGATTAAGCAATTCTTCTGTGATCCTGAAATCATCCCTGTTATCAATATTGGTGTCAAACCAGAATGGATTCGCGATATTCGGGCTATTAATAAACACAAGTTTAGCTTCCTCAGCAACACTTGAAATGATGTTACCGTTTAACGCAGCCTGAACGGTAGATGTAGCAAGTGAACTGTTAACATCAGCAAGCCTCATTCCCATTCTCAATAGCAGGGCGTTTCCAAATTTTTGCCACATATCCATATCACCATTCATGATAATATCAGCAGTAGCTGAGAATCCAGGCTCGCCGGGAGTGATGGCATTCACAGCGCTGGTAACAGTGCTGATCAAACCACTGTAAATATCAGCTTGAGAATCATATGCAGGCTGAATGAATTCATCAGGGTTTAATGCCTGAGAATAAGGAATATCACCCCACATGTCGGTTCCCATCATAAATGCAAATGACTCCATGATGTTTAAGACTGCCAACTGGTTAGCTTTTTGTACATCCGGTAGTTGCTCATCAGCCTCAACAAGCATCTTTGCTGCCCGAAGATCAGCCAATCCGCCGTCCTGTGATTGGTCGGTCGCGTAGCCTCCAGCATATAAAGCGGCCCACTCATAGTCAAAATCAGCTGCGGAAAACACATAACGCTGTTCTTCAGTATATTCATCCTGTGCCAGGTGCTGAGCCATCAAGGCGCCAAATTCAAAGTTATAGTCCCTATCCCAATACAAATAGGTAACCGCGAACTGTCCCTGCGTAAGCAATGTCTCAGCAGGAACATCAACCGGCTCATTTGGATTAACATTCATGTCATCAAAGTTAGCACATGAAGTTCCAATTGCCATCAAGGCAACGAGCGCTAATAATTTATATGATAAAACTCTCATAATTTTCTTTTTAATCATTATTTACTTCTCCTCAATTAAAATTTCAATCCAAGGTTAAATCCAAGTGATCTGGTTGAAGGTACCTGAGCATTTTCTAACCCCTGGTTATTTCCAGCACCTGCAATAACTTGTGGATCAAGATAAGGTAAATCTGAGCTTAAAATAGCCAGGTTACGTCCAAATACTCCCAGTGAAATTTCTCTGAAAGGAGTGTTTGACAACAAGTTTGATGGCAGCGTGTAAGTCAATCCGATTTCTCTAAGTTTGATGAAACTTGCGTCATACACATTTGGAGATGCTACAGTCCAATATGATTGATAGTAGGTTTGAGGATCGATTGGTGTAGTGTTTTCTGCACCGGATTCTGTGACAGCGTCAAGAATCATTCCGTTTTCCCTTACATCAATTCCATTTTGCATAGCACTCTCAGGAGTCATACCCGAATAGTTAGCCCATTGAAGAGAGGTTGAGTGGATAGCACCACCTTTCTGGAAGTCAATCAACGCGCTTAACGATAATCCCTTATACATAAATGTATTTCTCAAACCACCAGTGTAGTCAGCGATAGCAGATCCTAGATATGCATATTCACCGGTAGAAGTTGGAAAACCGTCGTCATCAACAATGACCCTGCCATCTTCGTTTCTTACAAAATCTTCACCAAAGATCGCCATATAAGGCTGACCTTCCTGTATAACAGTGTTAGCAGCCCATGTTGAACCTACTAAAATTTGATCAACTCCTTCAGCCAGCTCAACAACATCATTGTTGTATGTTGCAAAATTCAGGTTCAGATTCCATGCAAAATCACCAACTTGTACAGGGATGGCATTAATCATAACTTCAAAACCTGAGTTTTTCATTGTACCAGAATTGATCCACTGAGCATCGTAACCTGTCGATTTGGAAACATCCACCGGTACAATTTGGTCTGTTGTTTCCCTGTTATAATAAGATACATCAAATCCTAACCTGTCATTCCAGAAATTAACTGCAACACCAACTTCCCATTCAGTTGTGAATTCAGGTCTTAAGTTAGGATTGTTCCTTGAGTCAGGAACTGAAAACCTGGAAGCAGATCCAAAGTTAGGTGAAACAGGAGCATAAGTAGTTTCCAAGCTATAAGGAGTAGGAGAGTTTGCTGCCTGTCCATAACCCGCTCTCAACTTACCAAAAGATATAAAATCTGTATTCAAATACTCAGACCAGATAAAGCTGGTAGAAACGGACGGGTAAACAAATGGATTCTCTGCTTCTGGCAAGGTAGAAGCCCAGTCAGATCGTACCGAACCATCAATGAAGAATATGTTTCTCCAACCAAATGATGCCAAAGCATAGACACTGTTAATTGCCCATTCTTCTTGATTTGGCCTTACACTATTTACATCATATTGTAAACCACCTACAGAATTTGATAAATGCCAGAATTTATCCAGCGCAATACCACCTACAGTAGAGACTTTAGAATAGGTTTTTGTTTGATGCATTCTGTTACCTCCTACAATCGCGCTTACAGAAATGTCACCGAAGTTTTGGGTATAGTTGATCCTACCGTCAAAATTAGTTTCATTAAACGAACGGGTTGTTTCAGAATACTCTGAGTTATCAACTGTTTGTTGTGGCCAACCTTCTCTTGCCATAAAGCTAAAACCATCTCTCATGGCTTTACCGGTAATGGTAAAATGCTCATTTATTTCGTACGATAATTCGATATTTCCAAACAACCTGTTCCTGTCATCTTCCTGCAAAAATTCGTTTCTAACAAAATAAGGGTTGTCAAAATATACAGGGCTAGGATCATAGCTGATCAATTCGCCATCATCATCCAATGTCAAACCTCCCGAATTCCAGGTGTACTGACTACCATCAGTCATTTCATAATTCTTCAACCTTTCAACATCCAACTGGGTTTGCCACCACTGGGTAAAAGCTTGCATCGGGTTACCGTTGTTATAACCGGTAATGTTTCTGCCATTAGCTTTCGTATTGACAAAATTAACTGATGCTGAGGCAGTTAATTTATTGGTTAAATTATAAGAACCGCTGAAGCTAATGGTATTTCTTTTCATGTTAGATTCAGGAGTGATACCGCTTTGATCAAGGTTAGTGTACCCCAATCTAAAGCTACCATTCTCATTGCTTCCGTCAAATGCCACAGAATTAGTCCAGGTTTTACCTGTTTCAAAAAACGCAGAATAGTCGTTTTCCGGAGCCACCCATGGTCTCGTCTCTTTGTAGTTATCAGCTAATGGATCCCATGAATCCCAATGTCTTACCATTATGTTCGCATCATATTTTGGTCCCCATGCACCATCCTTGCTGTAAGCTGGAGCCAGGTAAGAAACGCCATCTTGTGTGAATTCAGTGAAACCACTTGCGGTAGGCTGGATTGCCCCTCCACCATATAATTCCTGGTGAGGGATCAGGTTTGTAGCCTCATCCAGTGTTAAAGAAGAATTTACTGTTACACCAATTCCTTTTTTGCCTTTACCAGTTTTCGTGGTAACAACAATTACACCGTTTGAACCCCTTACACCATATAAAGCCGTTGCAGCAGCACCTTTCAACACACTGATGTTTTCAATATCTTCCGGGTTGATATCTGCAATTGGGTTACCATAGTCGTATTGACCATTTCCTAAACCAAAACCAGATTGCTGACTGTTGCTACTATAGGAAGAATTATCCATTGGAACTCCATCAACAACGAATAACGGTTGGTTATTACCAAGAAATGAGTTTGAACCTCTTATGGTGATTCTTGATGAACCTCCCAAAGCGCCTTGCGTTCCCTGTATCTGAACACCGGCTACTTCGCCTTGAAGCGCATTGACAATGTTCGTTTCACGGGATTTTGCAAGACTCTCACCTTGAACTTCCTGAACGGAATAACCAAGAGATCTTTGCTCTCTTTCCACACCTAGTGCTGTCACCACAACTTCAGTAAGTTGCTTAATGTCTTCTACTAAAGCGACATTAATGACACTACTATTTCCAATTTCAACCTCTTCAGGTGTCATACCTATAAATGAAAAAGTCAAAATTCCGCCCTCTTGGGGTACAGAAATTTGATAATTACCGTCGACGTCTGTGACGGTTCCAGTTGCAGTGCCTTTTAACACCACGTTAACACCCGGTATCACTGCACCATCCGATTGGGCAGTTACCGCACCTGAAATTGTTCTGGACTGGGCAAAGGACAAGGAAACTGTCCCTACCAGTAGAACAATACAAACTAGTAGAATCCTCTTCATACAATAGAATTTTAAGTTTATAATAATGAATCCAAGTCTCAAAAGTAGGAGAAATTTAATATAAAAAAAATTTGATTTTCATTTTTTCAATTCTTTCAGTAAAGCATTAGGAATTTTTAATTTTTTATAAAATGCTTAGGGAAATTATCTAATTGAATTTGAAATAAATAATTTATTTCAAATTTTGTAACAAAATCGCAATGTCAGTTATACGACCGAAACACCAAAGAAATAGCGAAAATTCGCTGCTAAGGGAATTTAACCAAATAATGAAATTGCATTTAATTAACAATTTCCGCTAAAAATGTGATTTTTCAATCGTGGAATAGACAAATAAAAGCACTGTTTCTATCTCGACAGTACCTCAAACTCGATCCTTCTGTTGCTTTGGCGGGAGGATTCATCCTGGTTTGTCGAAACAGGACGGGTCATACCATAACCCTTGTAGGTGATCCTATTTTGATTGATTCCCCTTTCCATTAATTCGTTATAAACAGCTTTTGCCCTGTTAATCGAAAGCTGCATATTGTATTCTTCTGATCCTGTATCGTCTGTATGCCCGGATATTTCAATGGAAACACTGGGGTTCTTTGTCAGAAAGTTAGCAACTCTATCTATCTCATTGAATGATTCCGGTCTTATCTGGTCACTATTGACATCAAAATAGATATTACTCAATTGGGTTCTTTCTCCCTTTTCAATAGGTTTTAAATAGAAATCCTCGTGGATGGGTTCAGAATGTCCAATTGAATCATTCAATGCAATGGCCCTGCTCTCAAACAGGTACCCATCACTCTCAACATATAAAGCATAGTCCCCGCCTTCATTTAGAATGGAGAAATACTCGCCAGTTGTCTTATTTGATTCGAATACGGATACCACCTCATCATTGGCTTTATCGACTAATTCAATTTTAGCTTTAAGAGGTTTGTTGCTACCGATCTCGTAAACATTGCCTGTGATATAATTACTTATTTTCGAAATGCCCTGGTTTTCCGGGTATTCAAATGTGAAAATAAGACTTTGATTAGGCATTCCATTCATACGTCTTTCAAATGAATAATATGCATTTTGCCCGTTTGTAGAAACAAATAAGGAAACCTGATCATTATGATCGTTAATGGGATAGCCTATGTTTTTTGGCTTTTGCCATCCACCGGATTCCTTTTCAGAGGAATAAATGTCATAACCACCGAATCCTTCATATCCTTTGGAGGCAAAAAACAGCGTGATGCCATTCACATGAATAAATGGTGAAACCTCATCTTCGCTGGTATTGATATCCGGACCCAGGTTCCATGCTTCTTTCCAATGACCATCTTTGTCCAATTGCGTGACCCAAATATCGCGTCTTCCCTGACCACCTGCCCGGTCTGAAATGAAGTAGAGCGTTCTTCCATCAGCTGAAAGGCTGGGCTGGGACTCCCAGGAACGACTGTTAACCTCTGGCCCCAAATTATAAGGAACCGTCCACTCATTACCGTCTTTCCTGGTAATATACAAATCACAACTTCCAAAACTGTTCCGTCCTTCACAAGAAGTAAAAATTAAAATCTGCCCATCTGCTGAGATCGTGCATGTCCCTTCATTGAACTGTGAATTAATATTTGAAGAGATAGGTTTGGGCTCAGACCAGTCCCCAGCATCATCTTTTGTACAGAAAAAAATATCTTCATCGTCATAAAATGCATATCCATTCCTCTTGGTAAAAAAGATAGTATTTTCGTCGGCGGTCAGAACGGGAAAATACTGCAATTGAAAGGCGTTCACATTTGGAGAAAGTGGCTTTGGATGAAACTCAACCGGCTTTGCAATATGTTCCAGAGCGTATTCTATTTTAGGTAAAAACTTTTCAGCTTCAGCTATAATCCTTTTATCCGCACCGGGAAATTCAGTGTATTGTATGATCAGATCTTTTGCCTCCTTGTATCTACCCTGGTTGTAATAGACTTTTCCAAGTAAAAAATAGGCGTTTTTGTATTTGTATTTTTTGTCCAATCTGATGACTTCTTCCAAATGTTTTTGCTGACCATCGAGGTTAAGTAAAATACCATAACAAAAAGCCAATCGGTTATGAGCTTCAAGAAAATCGTTATCTTTTTCCAGTGCTCTGTACAATAATTGCATGGCATTATTAAAATCCCGACGTGCGATCATAAGATCCGCTTCTTCATAAAAACTAATAGCCTTTTTTGAGTTGGTGGAATAATTATCCCTTTGGGCAAATAGATTAGAAAAGGTGAAAAAGAAAAAAAGTATGAACAGCGTGTATTTCATAAGTATGGCAAATTAACTATTAATATGATTATTGGGTGATGGGTAAACGGTTTTATCGTCTGTTTTTGGTTTCCAGTCAACAAATAAGCAAATGAAAGATTTAATAAACCTAATCATCCTTTGAGGCGTAATCGGTCAGCAGTATTCGGTAATCGGTCTGTCTTACGGCTCACCTTTCACTTTTTATTTCCTCCTACCTGACTCACCGATCACTGGATACCAATTACTTTTTCCAATGATTCACTTACTTTTCATAAACGCTATTGACACTCCATTTTTATCTTTAGAAACTAAATCCTTTACGGTATGTTCATAAACTTATGGATCTGCAAGGATATTTCCCATCGTGGATTTTTTTTGACATGCTCAATAATGAGAGGCACTATTTTTTCAGATTTTGACCATTCTGGCTGAAGAAAAAGTTTGGCATTACTATTCATTTTGCCAGCCATTTCTTCTGCCCATTTAAGATCGGAAGGATGATAAATAACCATTTTTAATTCATGTGCCTTCTCAAAAAATTCGTCTTTCGGAGCCTTAAATTTTTTAGGCGAAAAACATATCCAGTCCCAGTATCCTGATAATGGATAAGCGCCTGAAGTTTCAACATTGAGCTTTTTTCCTCCTTTTTTAAAGATATCTGTTAAATCAGTCAGGTCGTACATAAATGGTTCCCCGCCGGTAATGACAACTATTTCAGATTGATATTGATTGGACTCTTCCAAAAGAGTTTCCGGCAATAGTCCTGGATATCCTTCTGTCGACCACGAATCTTTCACATCACACCAAACGCAACCTACGTCGCACCCAGCCAACCGAATAAAATGCGCAGCTTTCCCCTGGTGAAATCCTTCACCCTGAATCGTATAAAATGATTCCATAATGGGAAGCGATCGATCCATAAATTCAATCAGGATTTTGTCGCGAGAAGAGTATTATAGAGCAGGGCAGCAATGGTCATGGGACCAACCCCACCAGGAACAGGGGTGATTTTGGATGCTATCTCGGATACCTCTTCAAAATTCACATCTCCTTTCAGTTTGAACCCGCTTTTTCTCTCCGGAGCAGGTACGCGATGGATTCCTACATCTATTACAACCGCCCCCTCTTTCACCATGTCACCTGTGACAAATTCAGGCTGGCCGATAGCAACAATTAAAAGATCGGCTTGCCTGGTATGTCTGGCAATATCTTTTGTCCGGCTGTGGATCTGTGTAACTGTACAATTCCCGGGTTTACTCTTACGGGACAGCAACACGCTAATAGGTGTTCCGACGGTATGGCTTCTACCCATCACCACACAGTTTTTACCTTCGGTTTCAATACCGTTTTTTTCGAGCAAAAGCAAAATCCCCTTAGGTGTTGCTGGTACCATTCCCGGCAAACCAAGGATCATTTTCCCCATGTTGATAGGGTGAAACCCGTCAACGTCCTTTTTTGGATCAATGGCATCGACAATTTTTTGTTCATCGATATGTGATGGCAGGGGAACCTGAACGATAAATCCATCTATTTCCGGGTTATTATTTAATTCAGCCACTTTTCGAAGTAATTCTTCTTCGGTGGTTTCTCTGGGAAGATGAACCAGCGTTGACCCAAATCCAATTCTTTCACAGGCCTTCACTTTGGCATTGACGTACGTAACACTGGCCCCATCATCTCCGACCAATACAGCTGCCAAATGTGGTACCTTTCCTCCTTTCTGTTTGATCTTTTCAACTTCTTTAGCTAATTCTTCCTGGATTTGCAACGATGTTGCTTTTCCGTCAATGATTTCTGCCATTACTGTTTAGTTATTGAGTGATTAAGGTATTGAGTTATTTGACAATAGATATTAGACATTGGGCAATTTCTAAAGTAGAATGGTTGCAAGCTTGCCTGTTGCACTCCCCTTTTTTTGAAATTTTAAAATAGCTTTTAATATATTTAAATCTCCACTCAAAGAAAAAATATTTTGGATTAAAGACAAAAGAGGTCAGACGATGGTCAGACCGGTCTGACCATCGTCTGACCTTATCTGGAAATCCACAATCCTCCTTTGCTAAAGCTTCGTAGAACGAGGCACACGAGCAATCCTAATCAAGTTTCAACACTGCCATAAATGCTTCCTGCGGTATTTCCACATTCCCTACATTACGCATTCTCTTTTTACCTTTCTTCTGTTTCTCCAACAACTTTCTTTTCCTGGTGATATCGCCTCCATAACACTTGGCTAACACGTTTTTCCTCAATGCTTTTACCGATTCCCTAGCAATAACCTTGGTACCAATTGCTGCCTGAATAGCAATTTCAAACATTTGTCTCGGAAGCAACGATCTTAGCTTTTCACACAATCGCTTACCCCAATCGTAAGCTTTGTCACGGTGGACAATCGCTGATAACGCGTCAACTTTCTCACCATTCAGCATGATATCAAGCTTGACCATGCTTGATTGACGATACCCGATTAGTTCGTAATCAAGAGAAGCATATCCTCTGGAAATGGTTTTGAGTTTATCAAAAAAATCAAAGACAATCTCAGATAATGGTAATTCAAATATAAGCTCGACCCTGTCGGATGTCAGATAGGTCTGATTGATAATAACACCTCTTTTGTCCATGCAAAGAGCGATAACAGGTCCGATGAATTCACTTTTGGTGATAATCTGTGCTTTGATAAAAGGCTCTTCGATATGTGAGATTGTATTTGGCTCTGGCATTTCCGAAGGTGCATTTACTTCCTGATAAGTTCCATCTGTTTTGACTGCCCGAAACTCAACGGATGGCACCGTCGTGATAACCGTCATGTCAAACTCTCTTTCCAGACGCTCTTGTACGATTTCCATGTGCAGCATGCCGAGAAAACCACAACGAAATCCAAATCCCAGCGCAGCTGATGTTTCAGGCTCCCACACAAGAGAAGCGTCATTGAGTTGCAGCTTTTCCATAGACGCCCGCAGCTCTTCAAACTCACTTGTATCTACCGGGTAAATGCCGGCAAAAACCATGGGCTTGACATCCTCAAAACCTTTAATAGCATTTTGACAGGGCTTCGCCTGGTGTGTGATGGTATCCCCAACTTTAACTTCGCTTGCTTCTTTGATACCGGAAATAAGATAACCCACATTCCCAGCAGAAATGCTTTCCTTGGGAGTATTCTGAAGCTTTAATACACCGATTTCTTCCGCATTATATACTTTTCCAGTATTCACAAATTTTACTTTGTCACCTTTTCTCAAAGTGCCATTGAATACACGGAAAATTACTTCCACGCCTCTGTATGAATTAAATTCAGAATCAAAGATCATCGCCTGAAGCGGACTATCAGGATTTCCTTCGGGGGATTCAATCCGGGTAATAATAGCTTCCAGGATTTCGGTAATTCCAATTCCTTCCTTTCCGCTTGCGTAAATTACGTCTTCATCCGCACATCCCAACAAATCCATTACCTGATCCTTAACCACTTCAGGTTCAGCCCCCGGTAAATCAATTTTATTAATAACCGGAATGATCTCCAGGTCATGTTCAAGTGCCAGGTAAAGGTTTGAAATTGTTTGAGCCTCAATTCCCTGTGATGCATCAACAATCAACAAAGCTCCCTCACAGGCCGCTATCGACCGGGAAACCTCATAGGAAAAATCCACGTGACCTGGGGTATCGATCAGGTTTAAAATATATTCCTGATTTTCATACTCGTAATTCATCTGGATGGCATGACTTTTTATGGTGATCCCACGTTCCCTCTCTAAATCCATATCATCCAACAACTGGTTTTGCATCTCGCGATCCGTGACCGTATGGGTGAACTCCAGCAGCCTGTCTGCCAGTGTGCTCTTACCATGGTCTATATGGGCGATTATGCAGAAATTTCTAATGTTTTTCATACCACTTCCAAAAAGAATGGCAAAGGTAGCAAAAAGGAAAATTTAATAAGAATTCAGATGAAAATTATTTAGGGCTGTCTATGCGTTGCGGGTTTCTTGTTTTGAGTTTGCGAGACGCCGGTTGCGAGTTGCCCGTTGCGAAGTTGCAGTTCCTGTTTCAAAAAACCTATTTCTTGACTAATGACCAGTACCCAATGCCCAATTCCCAATGACCAATCCCAAATATCCCATTCACAGATCCTTTCTCAGATAAAACCTTTTTCTAAGTTTTTCTTCATCCCTCTGAATAAAAATTTTCACTCTCTTATGGGGTCGCGAATTGAATATTTTATAAATGGCGGACAAGGTCAGGGATTCTCCTGTCAACCCATTTATTGAAAGAATGATATCATCCTTTTTAATATCCACACTATCGGCAGGAGAACCTTCCCGTACGCTTATAATCTTTAGCCTGTCCAGATCTGGCCCATCAGCAATTACCTCCAGACCACTCATGTTGTATTCAAAATCATCATCAACCAGTTTTGTTCTTCGCAGGTAAAGGACTTCGTTTAAGTAGTCAATAACCACCCTGAACCTGGTGAAAATCTCGCCTCCTATTGTCCCATTTTTTTCAATGTTAACAAGGCTGTCAGAATAGGAATCCTCATCAGGAAAAGACACAATTACATCCTTAAACTCAAATTTTCCCAAGTCCATTGATCCTATCCGTGCCAGGTGTCCATATATGGTACCCGTCAGACCTTTACCCAAAACAGAAGGTAATTTCTTTTCTGGTAAATATAACTCATCGTTTGATTCATGATGAATAAGAAGCGCATGGCTCGCACCTGTATCAATCAAAAAATTTCCATTAAATTTTTCCCCTCCGGAAATACTGATTGGAATATTAACAAAGGGCTTTGTAGTTAGCACATTCATCTCTATTTTTTCCCAATTCCGCTTCCTTTTTGGCTTGAAATGCTGGGGATCCCAAAATGTTATCCGTTTATCAGGATAATCGATCTCTACAATAAACCTGCTAAACAATTCGTAGCCGATAATTCCATGAACCTCTGCACCGATTTGTTTATCAAGTTCGAGGTAATCTTCTTCCAACACCAGCAAAGATTGGCGATGGCCCTCGATCATTGGGAGGCTCAATTGCATTTCTGTAGCTACAAATGCCTGCACAACTTTTTCCTCTCCAACTCCAAAGACTGTTATTTTCCGGGAATAGTTGATCCCTATCAAATCGGTAAACTGTTTATCAAACAATATGGCGGAACTCACACCTGTATCCAAAATAAATTTAAGCGGGATCCTTTTATTAATTGTTACAGGTATGATGATCAGGTTATTATAGATTTCAAAACTAAAAGAAGCTTTCTTTCGGTTACCTTCTAGCTGATACCCAATTAATTGTGCTTCGGATGTTGAAATATATAAAAACTGAAAGGCCGCAAAGAGTATGTATAACCTGAAATGTCTAGCCACTTCTAAAAATTCATGATGATTCGGCTTAATTTATGAATTTCCCTTTACTTGTAAAGCTAATATTATAAAAACCTAAAATTTGTCGTTGTAAACGTACCTGATCACTATCAATATCCCACAAATCAGTAAATAAAATGAGCTAACCACAACTGGAATAAAATAAGAAAAGTCACCTGGAACTGGTTTCATCCAATTATAGCTAAGGAAAAATGGAAATAGTTGATCAAATATCACCAGGGAAAATACAACTGCCAATGCAATGATAACAAGATGCTCAAGAAATAATGTCCAAATCAGCTGGTATTTCTTTGCTCCGTACCAAATCAATACGAGGATCTCTTTCTTTCTCAATCTCATGGACTGAAACTGAATAAAAGAATAGCTGATACAGGCAATACATACAATGGCTACCAGGTAAAGCGCATTTTGGCTTAACAGGATGTTTTTTGACTCACTGAATACATGAAATTGCATTTCCCAGAAGACAGTGAAAAAAACAATTCCCAGCATGCCCGATACAATCTTCAATAGATTGATCAGATAATAAGACTGGAAAAATCGTATTGTACTTCTGATAGGCCAGTTCATACTTAAATCTTTTTGCAGAAATTAAAATGACAATAAATATGCCGTAGCTAAAATTTGCACTTTAAAGCAAATACGGGTGAGCAAACGCCGAAAATATGTTCGATACTAAAACACAATTCTGACCAGAATTGAACACGGTTAATGAGTGATCAGTGAAGTGGTGATTGGTAATCAGTAAAGTAAAAAGTGAACAGTAATCGGTGATCAGTCTGACCTTGCCTAAATAGTGTTGACCTATTTCAACGGTTTACTACCTTCAACTATTCTATTCAAAGCACATTTTTTTTGTTCCAAATCTACAAGTATCAATAAACTGATTGATCACTGAATACCGATTACCATTATTGACTAATGCCTAATGCCCAGTGACCAATGCCCAACGACCAGTACCCAATGATTAATCTCCAATACCCAGTGACCAATGCCCATTTTCCTGATTTATCTCACTCATTTCATTACTTTTTTGGTCATTTTATCCGAATTCTAATCGTATTTATATAATTTACGGGTTGATTTAGATTAAAATGAAAGTTTCTTCAACCGATCCCTTCCAAATTATTTACTCCGTCTATCAGCATGAATACCTGGGATACATGTTTGAATCCTTTGTGGTAAGGCTGGATGAAAGAGGAAAGCTCACACTTCAGAATCAAAACATTTCCTTTCTGAATGCGCGTGAATTTTCTTCCGGTTTGGATGAAACGGACTATGAACTGATCAAATTGATGGACTCCATGCACCAGGATGTGGTGATCAGGAAATTTTACAAGCAAAGGATCAAACCCAGAATGTTCTTTGAAAAAGTTTACCGCACAGAGAAAAAAGACGAGCTGCTGATCAGGGAAATTAACAACTACCTGGAAAGGAGAAGGTCAAAAATCATGCCCCTACTGGTGGAAAAGATGCTTTTCGAAATGGGCAGGGATGGCGAGCCAACGTGGAAGAAGCTGGAGGTGATGAAAGAAAAGGCTTCCGTATTGTTTCACTTCCGCAAAAACGAAGACAATACACATTATTTTCCGACAATTAAATATGAAGACGAAAAAATCGAATTTAATGGAAACGGATCGTATATCGTTTGTAAATCGCCCGCCTGGATGGTTGTGAACGACAAGGTTTACAGTTTTAAAAAGGATGTTGATGGTAATAAACTCGTCCCCTTTCTGAAAAAGAAATTCATTGTTATTCCAAAAAATGTTGAGGAGTCCTACTATCAGAAATTTGTTGCTCCTTTAGTTGCCTCCTTTGATGTATATGCAAAAGGATTTGATATTAAGACTGAAAAATATACTCCAATAGCCAGGCTAAGCATTTCGGAACTTGCCGAAAATTCCACTTTAAGTTTATTTAGCAATGGTGGGCATAGCAATGGGAATGGAGCATCCAATGGCCAGGATGTTTTAATTGAAAATGATACAAAGATCCTAATTGAGCTCAGCTTCGATTATGGAAACTTCAATTTCAAACCCGGTCATAATCACGGTGTGAGTGTCTCAATGGAAAAACAAAACGGATCATATGTTTTTCACAGGGTACGGCGAAATATGGAAGAGGAAAACCAAAAGATCAACCTGCTTTCCGATCTGGGACTGGAATTGAAAAATTCAAAAACTACATTGGGTAAAATGAGGGCGTTCGAATGGCTTTCCAATCACAAAACTCACCTGGAAAAAAACGATTTTATTATTAAGCAAAATAATACTTCAGACAAAAAATACTTTTTGGGCTCTACCAGCATATCTGTTGAAGTAAAAGAAAATATTGATTGGTTTGACATTTTTGCCGTTGTAAAATTTGGTGAGTTTGAAGTTCCCTTTATCAAGCTTCGAAAGATGATCCTAAAAAAACAAACGGAATTTGAACTGCCAAATGGTGAGATTGGTGTCATCCCGGAATCGTGGATTAAGGAATACGCTGAATTATTTGCCTTTTCAGATAATAAAAATGATGATGAATCACTTACACTCAAAAAACATCATCTCGCTTTGGTACAGGATCTCGAATCCGGGAACCTGGCAAAAGTCTCCATGGACCGGAAGTTACAGAAACTTCGCAATTTTGAAGAGATCGAAGAATCCGAATCACCCTCATCTTTCAAAGGAAAGCTGAGACCTTATCAAAAAGCAGGCTTCAACTGGCTGAAATTTTTAAACCAATACAAGTTTGGCGGCTGCCTGGCAGATGATATGGGCTTGGGAAAAACTGTTCAAACCCTTGCCCTGATGCAGTCTCTGAAGGAATCGGGTGAAACCAATCCATCCCTTTTGATTATGCCAACTTCTCTTATCTACAACTGGGAGATGGAAGCCAAAAAATTTACTCCCAAACTGAAGATCTTCAGCTACACGGGAACTAACAGGGTGAAGGATGTGGAAAGTTTTGTAGGTAAGGATCTCATTTTAACTTCCTATGGAATTACGAGGCTGGATATCGACATTCTCAAGCAGTTTTACTTTAACTATGTCATACTGGATGAAAGCCAGGCTATCAAAAACCCGAATTCCATTATATCAAAAGCTGTCAGAGAGTTGAACTCCAAACATAAACTTATCCTGACAGGTACTCCGCTGGAAAACAGCACGATGGATCTTTGGTCGCAAATGTCCTTTATCAACCCGGGATTACTGGGCGGGCATTCTTTTTTCAAAAAGGAATTTTTATTGCCTATAGAAAAGAAAAAGGACCAGGACAAAACCAAAAAGCTTCATAATATAATTAAACCCTTCATTTTGCGACGGCATAAATCACAGGTCGCCACTGACCTTCCTGAAAAGGTGGAAAACATAAAATACTGTAGTATGACCACCATGCAGGAGGAATACTATGAAGAGATCAAGTCGCAATACAGGAATGCTCTCCTGGAACAAATTGAAAAACACGGCATGAATAAGTCACACATGATGCTGCTACAGGGTTTGACCAAACTCCGCCAGATTGCCAACCACCCGCTGATGATCGATCCCGAGTACAAAGGAGACTCGGGTAAAATGGAAGATGTAACTTACATGATCCAGAGTGCCGTAAGTGAGAACCACAAAATTCTGATATTCAGTCAGTTTGTAAAGCACTTAAAGATCTTTTCTGAATACCTGGACAGCAACAATATCGAATATGCCTACCTGGACGGATCGACCAAAGACAGAAAAGAGCAAGTGGAAAACTTTCAAAATGATGAAAAGCTGAAAGTCTTTCTCATTTCTCTGAAAGCCGGCGGACTAGGGCTTAACCTCACCAGGGCGGAATATGTATTTTTACTCGACCCCTGGTGGAATCCTGCTATTGAGGCCCAGGCAGTGGACAGAGCCCATCGTATTGGCCAGAAAAATACGGTCTTCACATACAAATTCATTACCAAGAATTCAGTGGAAGAAAAGATCCTATCCCTGCAACAAAAAAAGAGAAAGCTTGCAAGTGACCTGATCATCACGGAAGAAAGCTTTGTAAAAGACTTGTCAAAAGAGGATATCGAATTACTTTTCGAATAAATTTTTTGATAAAATTGTAATATTTAAGTGATATTTCCTGTATTCATTTTAGTGCGAGTTCGATTTAACACTGTAAAAAATCTAAAGGAAACACCATAAGTCCCCTCTAGAGTGGTAGGGGTGTGTAGAATATAAAAAACAGTTTTCTTTTGATTTTTTATTCCATAGTAAATGAAAATTTTGACTTGAATTATGAGTTTTCTAATTAACAAACCTCTGAATCTCTTCTTCCCGATAGCTATCGGGAGAGAATATGGGTATAATTCAAGCCAAAATTTTACAATCTTATATTGAACTCAGATCATTTTAGTGAATGTTCTCTCTGAATACTTTTAGACTGGTGTATAGAATTGTGTTCTTCTCGCTCTTAATTCCCGTATTCTCCATGGCCCAAACCATAGACGACAGGATAGTTGTCGCACAGATCGGCGAGGGAATTATTTCCATCCTACAAAGAAATGAGATGAACCCTACACTTTACCTAAGAGAATTCATCGAAATCAATAAAGAAAAGATCGGGAAAGACAGCCTTCTCTATGCAGGAAACACCTATTTGCTGCCTGAATTAAAAACGGAAAAAATTAAAAACGAACCTGTGAAGGAGCCCAACCCAACTTTAATCTATCCTATCTTCGGTAAGAAGTATGAGCAAATATTCATTAAAGACAAATCGCTGGAAGGTGCAGTGTTTTATCTCGTTTCCGGGCATGGAGGTCCGGATCCCGGTGCCATTGGAAGCTATGGTAGTGCATTGCTCAGCGAGGATGAATATTCTTACGATGTTACCCTACGTCTGGCAAAAAACCTGATCGAAAGAAGTGCAGAAGTGTATATGATCGTGATCGATGAGGATGACGGCATCAGGAATGACAACATACTGTTCATGGACAAAGATGAACAAACATTTCCCAACCTGATCATACCAATCAACCAACGAGCCCGGTTAAAGCAACGGGCTGACGCCGTAAATGAACTATACATGAAAAATATTTCCAAACCTTACCAACGGCTAATCACGATTCACATCGACAGTCGAAGCGATGGTGGCAATATAGATGTATTTTTTTATCACCATCACAGAAGTAAGACCGGTAAAAAACTGGCCAACAATATTCATCAAACCTTTCGCTCAAAATATGAGCGTCATCAACCTGGAAGGAAGTACGATGGAAGCGTTTCATCGAGAAGCGGATTGTATATGATCAAGAACACACTACCCCCCATGGTGTACATAGAATTGGGAAACATACGGAATGACCGCGATCAGCGGCGACTTGTTTTAAGCGATAACAGACAAGCTTTGGCCAACTGGATTTCAGAGGGAATCCTAAAAGACTACAGCGAATCGAAGAATTAATCCGAATCCAATGCCGTTTGGCTAGTGTACAAGTAACTAAATGGCATTGAATTTGGGTTAAATAAACTTTTTCGAATACTTAAATTGAATTTTGCAGCCCAACTGCTCAATGTAGATGTAGACAATGTTACGATCCAGATCGACGACTTCACCTGCTAAACCTTTAAAAGGGCCTTCCCGGATCGTTAATACCTGGCCCTTTTCGAATCCGGCATTCTCCACATTGATATCCTCTGAAAAATCAACAATTTCACGAATAGCATCAATTTCCTTTTCCCTGACAATAGCTGGTTTACCAAGCCAAAAAACAAAATTAAGCACACCGTGATCTTTAAGAACCTCCAAACGTTCCAGTTCATTTACTCTCACAAAAACATATGAGGTAAATAAGGGGACCCATATCTTTTTCTTCCGGTCACTCCAGATACGAAGTGAGCGAATCAGCGGACAAAAAACTTCAAACCCCTGCTCTTTTAACCTTTCAGCTACTTTTTTTTCATTTCGGGGCTTGGTGTAGATCACCATCCAGTTTTTATTGAAATTTGTTACGTGATTCAATATTTTATTTTTGAAAATTTAAACATTAAATATGCAAAAAAGGTAAAGACTGGGCTTAACAAAAAATTTTTAAGAATAGAACCCAATCGAAATATCATATCAACTTCCGTCATTTTAAAAACAACATACAAAATAGCTGAAATGAACATCAGGCCTGCATAGCTCATTAACCAAAATGATCTTTTATCCCTGTTAAAAGATTGCGCAATCAGAAAATTAGCCAACGCAAAAAGAATAACAAAAGTGATCAGCGAAGGTAATGCTGTGGAGCCTAATGTGTCCGAACCACCTCTTATCTTTATAAACAATGGATCACCCACGAAATTGGGGTAAATATGATAAGTGTGACGTAAATAGGAGATTACAAATAAAAAAATAACCGAAATTGTTTTGAATAACATTCCCTGTTTTAGCTTTTTATCGCTGAATATTTATTTACCCACCACCACCACCATAATCCAAAAATAGCTCCATAAACAATGATAACAAATGTGTACTTGTGGTTAAAATCCATGTGGTCAGGTGCGTAGTTGAGCAATAACGCCAACACACAAATCCGAATAATGTTCAATACCAGAATAATGAGCAATCCTGCAGGAAGAAACCAGACTTTATTTTTAAGTTCCCCCTTAAAAATGATAATAAACGAGGAAAAAATGAGGAAGAGCTCCAGGCCTGAACAGCCACTTCCAACGTATACCGTTGCACCATGATCTATTGTGATGGAGCTCATGTATCCGGGAATCTTATAATTTCCTGCCGCTACAAACCCGAATATATCAAGCAACCAGACAGAAATTTTCGTCTGAAAGTGGATAAGCATATAATGAATGGACATAATTTGATGGTGGAAAAAGGTCTCTGCCACTACCCAAATTACCAGTAAAAGAAACGCCCACCCCAGAAATGAGAACAGGGCACGATTTTCTTTAATTATGTTGAGAAGATTTTTCAAATCAGAATCTTTTTTTCAGGCAATTCATCTATTTCATTAAAAACTGATCAGGATTTGATCAATAAAATTAATTGAAATTATTTCCCAATTTCTTGTAGCTTTTTGTTTCCCTTATCCTACTACTTCGAGCCATGCGGCCGCCATTAATTGTGAACCTGCCAACGATGGATGAACGCCGTCAAAGGTCCAGTATTTTGCAGGAGCTTTTTTGGAGGCTTCTTCAAAAATGGATTGGTAGGGAATAAAATGGGCTTCGTATTCGTCTGCCAGATCTTGGGCTGCTTTTCTATATTGGTCAAAAGTCGGAAACCAGCTTTCATCTACCGCACTTATGCCCGGAAGAGCGAATGGTTCACCAATGATCAGTTCTGATTCCGGTAATTCTTCTTTCGTTTGTCTTAGCAAGTTGTCCAGATCCGTTTTATACGTTTCAATCGTCCCCTCATAACCATGTTTGGCCATGTGCCAATAGTCGTTAACCCCAATCAAAATGCTCAGTATGTCAGGTTTCAATTCCAAACAATCTTTTTCCCAGCGTTCAGCCAATTGGTAAACTTTGTTTCCACTAATTCCTTTGTTATAAAATTTCAAATCGGATCCCGGAAAGTCATATAGCAGTTCCGATGAAGCGATGAAGGCATAACCGTTCCCCATTGCACTGCTACTATTTACTTCCATGTTTTCCCTGTCCCTGCCTGCGTCTGTGATGGAATCTCCCTGGAACAGTATGGTTTCATTGCCTATCAGCTTGATCCTTTTGGATTTTTGCATTTTATCAGTTGAAGCTTTGACGATTTCCATGATGCTAAAGCTGGCCGCTCCACTGATCACGACTTTTTTGAGGAAGCTACGTCTGTTGTTTGGGATTTTCATGTTGGCGTCTTTTTGCGACTAAATTAGGAAAAAAATGATATACTACCATCCCTTAGTCTTTGGCTGACACCCTTCTTGCGGAACGACGGGAATTGGTTGATTTTAGCTAAATCACTTTTTGGTAAATAACCTACTTTCAGATATAAACGGAACAACCAACCGCAACTGGAAACCAGCAACTCGAAACCCCTTAAACCACCACATTGATAATCTTCTTAGGTACTACGATGATCTTTTTGGGATCTTTGCCTTCGAGCCACTTTTGAACAATATCGTTGGCTTTGACTTCTTCCATGATCTCGTTCTGGGCTTTGTCCAGGGAAAAATTGATCTTGGTTCGCATCTTACCATTGATCATAATGGGATATTCGTGGGCTTCTTCGACTAAAAATTTTTCTTCAACTTTTGGATAAATAGCCTCAATAACACTTTTTTCGTGTCCAAGTAATTGCCATAATTCTTCAGTTAAATGCGGTGCAAATGGCGACAAGGCAATCACCAATGGCTCCAAAATAGCTTCTTTATTGCATTTCAGCTGCGTCAATTGATTCACACAGATCATAAATTCACTCACAGAAGTATTGAAAGAAAGGTTTTCAATGTCCTCCTCTACTTTTTTCAAGGTCTTGTGCAACACTTTTAATTCGTCTGCATTTGGCTGGGCATCAGAAACAGAAAACTGATCATTTTTAAAGAATAAATTCCAAAACCTTCGCAGGAATTTCGCCACTCCGTCAATGCCATGTGTATTCCAGGGTTTGGATAGCTCAATCGGTCCCAGGAACATTTCGTACATTCTAAGTGTATCAGCGCCGTATTTTTCCACCATCGCATCGGGGTTGACCGTATTCCACTTGGATTTGGACATCTTTTCTACCAATACCCCGCAAATGTATTTACCTTCTTCCAGGACAAACTCCGCATCCTTGTATTCAGGCATCCACTTATTAAAAGCTTCGATGTCCAACACATCATTGTCTACTATGTTGACATCAACATGGAACTCCATCACATCGTACTGATCTTTTAGTCCGTGAGAAATAAATTTATTCTCTGACTTTAATTTATAGACAATGTTCGATCGACCCTGGATCATCCCCTGATTAACAAGCTTTTTAAAGGGTTCTTCGTGAAAAATGAATCCCCGATCATACAGAAACAGATTCCAAAATCGAGAATATAAGAGGTGTCCAGTGGCATGCTCTGTACCGCCTATGTACAGGTCTACTTCATTCCAATATTTTACATTTTCCTCACTGACAAACTCTTTCTCATTCTTTGAATCCATGTATCTCAGAAAATACCAGCTGGACCCGGCCCAACCCGGCATAGTGGTCAATTCATAATCGTACTCACCTTTGTATTTCCAATCCGTTGCTCTTCCCAACGGTGGTTCTCCCGTTTCAGTGGGTTTGTATTCATCCACCTTCGGAAGTTCTAATGGTAATTCTGATTGTTCTAACAAATGCGGTAATCCGTCCTTAAAGTATACCGGGACAGGTTCTCCCCAATATCGCTGACGGCTGAACACAGCATCCCGCATTTTGTAATTGATCTTGGCTTTGCCAAATCCATTCTCTTCAGCATATTTCGTTGCAGCTTCGATGGCATCATAGGAATCCATGCCATTCAATAGGCCGGAATTAATCATTTTTCCATGCTTTTTCTCAGTGGGATCTGTCAGGTCTTCTGTCCCATTTATCACACAAATAACAGGAAGGTTATAGTGGTTGGCAAACCTGAAATCCCGGTCGTCGCTCGAGGGAACAGCCATCACCACTCCCGTACCATATCCCGCCAATACATAATCGGCAATCCACAGCGGTACTTTTTCCTCTGTAAAGGGATTGATCACATAGGAACCCGTGAAGACTCCTGAAACCGTTTTCACGTCCGCCATACGCTCACGCTCCGATCGATTCTTAGCTTTATTCACATATTCTTCTACTTCCTGCTTTTGCTCATCGGTGGTGAGCTCTCCTACCAACTCATGTTCCGGCGCTAAAACCACATAAGTAACCCCATATATGGTATCGGCCCTGGTCGTAAAAGCCGTAAGTGTAATATCTTTTCCTTCTACTTCGAATTCCAATTCACAGCCCAGTGATTTACCAATCCAGTTGGTTTGCATGTCCTTCATGGCTTCTGACCAATCCAGTTTTGCCAGATTCTCTTGCAAACGATCCGCATAAGCCGTTATCCTCATCATCCATTGGCGCATTTTTTTTCGTTCCACCGGATGGCCTCCCCGTTCGGAAAATCCATCTTTTACTTCATCATTCGCCAGTACCGTTCCCAACGCCGGACACCAATTCACAATGGCATCTGCCGGATAGGTCAACCGATACTTTAGCAACATTTCCTGCTTTTGATGGTCAGAAAATACCTCCCACTTCGAAGCTGAGAAGTCCGGAGTATCTTCATCGCTGGCAGCATTTACACCATTATTTCCTGATTCTTCGAATTTTTTAATTAATGTGTCAATGGATTCAGCTTTATTGGAATCATTGTTATACCAGCTTTGGAATAGTTGCATGAAGATCCACTGAGTCCATTTATAATAGGAAGGATCGCAGGTCTGTACTTCTTTGTCCCAGTCGAATGAGAAACCCAGGTTTTGTAGCTGTTCCTTATATCTTGCTATGTTTTGTTCAGTCGTAATGGCAGGATGCTGGCCGGTTTGAATGGCATATTGTTCGGCGGGTAATCCAAACGCATCAAATCCCATTGGATGGAGGACATTGAATCCTTTTATTCTCTTATACCTTGAGACAATATCCGTAGCAATGTACCCGAGAGGGTGACCGACGTGTAATCCCGCGCCTGAAGGATAGGGAAACATATCCAACACATAGTATTTAGGCTTGTCGGGGTTCACTTCAGCCTTAAAAATTTTATGATCAGCCCAGTATTTCTGCCACTTCTTTTCGATGTCCTGTGGATTATATTCTGCCATGTTTTATTTGATCTTACGATTTTGGGCTGCAAAAATAGGGAAAAGGGGATTGAGTTAATAGGGTTAATTGTGTTAATTGAATTGAAAAGGTCGGAAGTGATATTGTTGCTGGTTGCTGGAGGGCTGGTTATTAAGTTGATTGAGTTAACTTGGTTAATTAAGTTATTGAGTTGGACGGGTTGCCAGTTGCAGGTTAATTTGCCAAGTAATTGTTTTTTGACATAACATAATGTCCAGTTAAATGTAGCAGGTCAATAAAAGAATTTCTGTGTTTTAAATATTCAATAAGCCATTTTTAATTGTCCTATCAACAACTGATAACCCGAAACAATCAATTGCTAAAATTGCGTAATTCGCTTGTTCACTATACTCAATACCCAAAATAACCCTTATTCCTTATCATAAACCACCTGGTATTCCGGATCAGTGTAGGGATCAATTTCAATGTTAAGCTGAGCGGTTGCCAGAAGTTGCTGGCAATCTTTACTTAAATGTCTGAAAGCTACGCTCTTACCTGCTTTGCGGTATTTTTCGTCTATCTTGCGAATCGCCTCCAACCCAGACTGATCGGCTATTCTGCTTTCTGCAAAATCTATAATCACTTTATCGGGGTCATTTTTCACCGAAAACTTATCTAAAAATGTTTTAGAGGAACCAAAAAATAAGGGACCGTAGATTTCATAGAATTTCACTCCATTCTCATCTACACTTTTTCTTGCCCGAATTCTGAGGGCATTGTCCCAGGCAAATGCCAACGCGGCCAGAACTGTGCCTATTAATACGGCAATCGCAAGATCTTCGATAACAGTAATCAATGAGACGATAATAATAATCACCATATCGACCCGGGGAACTTTATTTAATACCCGAATGCTCGACCATTCAAATGTGCCAATTGCTACCATGAACATTACCCCTACCAATGCGGCAATCGGAATTTGCTCAATGATCGCTCCGAAAAAGAGAATAAATGTCAACAACGCTCCACCCGCAACAATCCCTGATAATCGATACCGTGCGTTCGAACTGATGTTGATCATACTTTGTCCGATCATCGCGCAGCCACCCATTCCTCCTAAAAAACCTGACAAGACATTTCCAAGTCCCTGGGCCACACATTCCCTGTTCCCACGACCTCTTGTTTCTGTTATTTCATCAATAAGAGTCAATGTCAATAAACTCTCAATCAAACCTACTGCAGCTATTTTCAATGCAAAAGGAAGCAAAATCATGAATGAATGAAAATTGTATGGTATATCGGGAATGATCAGAGATGGCAATCCACCACTGATAGATGCCATATCTCCAACCGTACTGGTATTGAGGTCAAATCCTATTGCAATTGCTGAAATAACAATGATCCCTGCAAGAGCTGATGGTATTACTTTTGTAAATTTTGGCAGGAAATGAATTATGGCCATTGTTAGCAATACCAATCCAATCATGATATAAAGGGCATTGCCGGATAGCCATTCAGTTTCTCCAGATGTGTTTACCACCTTAAACTGGCTAAACTGCGCAAGAAAAATCACAATTGCTAATCCATTCACAAAACCAAGCATGACAGAATGAGGTATCAAACGGATGAATTTTCCCAATTTCAGCAATCCCACTCCTATTTGAATCAATCCCCCAATAATGACAGCTGGAAATAAATAATCAATCCCATGCTCCTGAATTAACGGAACCAATACAATGGCAATGGCTCCTGTAGCTCCACTGATCATGCCCGGACGCCCCCCTAAAATGGCCGTTGTCAGGCCCATGATGCATGCTGCATACAGACCGACAAGCGGTGGTACACCTGCAATAAAGGCGAAAGCGATGGCTTCAGGAACCAATGCAATGGCTACGGTTAAACCGGCAAGAATTTCATTCTTGTAGTTGATCTCCCTGACGGGAGAAAAATCAAATAATTGCATAAATTGAGATTATTCTTTGCTAATGAGGTGCAAAAGTAGGTAAAATATTAGTAGTATTTTAAAGAAATGGAGTTAATAATACGAATAATATTACAGTAAACTTCAGCTGAAATTTATAGAGTTTTATAAGATAACCTGATATCCTTAACCAAATATCTCTTTCAGTTTGTTTTCGAGGGAGGGACCGCGCAGGTTTTTGGCGATGATGTTACCTTCCCGATCCAGCAATACTGTAAAAGGGATTCCCTCCACGTTGTAAATTGCTGCAGCCTGGGAATCAAAATATTGAAGGTCCGAAACGTGGATCCAGCCAAGTTTGTCTTGCCTGATTGCTTCTACCCAAGCATCCTTTGATCGGTCAAGCGATACACCATAGATCTCAAAACCATCATCTTTGTATTCATTGTACAACCGGACGACATTGGGGTTTTCTTTTCGGCATGGTGCACACCAAGCTGCCCAAAAATCAATTAAGACCACTTTCCCCCTGAGCGAAGACAATGAAACCGTATCTCCTGAAGGGTTGGGCAAATGAATATCAGGTGCCGGCTGACCAATAGCCAGTTTTTTCAGATTCGATAGCTGGTCATTAAATGAGAGAATATGTGATGAGGTTGGATATTTCTCTTTGACTTTTGAAAACACACCTTCTACGAAATCGATATTTTGATCTAAATTCAAAAAGGAAAGTGCACTGATTACAGCCAATGAAGGCTCCATGGTTTGAATATAATTTTTTAATTCCTGCTCCTGCTCCGTCCTGACATTTGAAAATTCCTGGGAGATCTTTTGCACCTTATCCATATCATTTTCCGCATGAGCCTGTGACACCTGGTCATTCAATTCGACCAGTTTGTTGTTGATTCCCTCGACAATGCTGTCGACATCCTGTATCTGGTCCATCTCAAGGCTTCCTTCCACATCAAAAGAATCATTCATTCCTGAACCTCCGGCAACAATATGCATATCACTGTCATTCAAAATGAGGATCCTTTTTTGAATGTCTCCGATGTTTATCCTATAGAAATCAGGCTCATCAAGCTGAAGGCTAAATTTAAACTGATTGTCATCTCCCATTGAGAAGGTGTCGATACCTACCAATTGATTATTTTCTATTTTTTCCAAAACCACCTTTTCAGACATCGGGTTTAATACCTCCCCCGTAATCTCAATGGATTTATCACTGGGATTGTTACTTGAATTTGAATCAGATTTTTGATTGCAATAGCTTAAAAATATTGGCACTACCAATGTTAAAAACTTAAAATATCCTTTGTTCATTATCCTACGGATTCTAGTTTATCTCTTAATAATTGATTGGTGATTTTAGGGTCGGCTTTGCCTTTAGTAGCTTTCATTACCTCACCCATGAACATCCCAATCAGTCCTTTTTTACCTTTATTGTATTCTTTTACTTTATCCGGAAACTTATCCACCACTTCTCTTACCACTTCTTCCAGAGAATCTGAATCACTTTCCTGGATCAAATTCAGTTTTTCAGCAATTTCCAAAGCTGCTATTTTCGGTGTTTTGATCCACGCTGAAAACAACTGCTGACTGGCTGAAGAATAGCTTATTTTTCCGCTATCTATCAACTCAATCAATTCAGCCAACTTTTTAGGGGTTAACGGAAAATCATCAATTCCTATTTTGTGATCATTCAAATATGATTTGACAGGACCCATCACCCAGTTTGATGCAGCTTTATAATTTTGGGTTTCCTGACAAACGGCATTGAAAAATTTTGCTATCTCCCGTGAATCTGTCAAAACCCCTGTATCATATTCAGGAAGGCCATATTCTTCTATAAATTTTGTTCTCCATTGTTCGGGAAGAACAGGCAATTCATTCCTGATCTCATCAAGCCATTCATCTGTCACATATACAGGACTGAGATCGGGTTCAGGAAAATATCGGTAGTCGTTTAGCTCTTCTTTTTCACGCATTCCGATGGAATCACCTGTTGCAGGATCATATGTCCTGGTTTCTGAGATGATCTCTCCACCTGCTTCGACAATTCCAACCTGACGGTCTATTTCGTGCTCAATGGCATTCTTTATCTGTTTGATGGAGTTCATGTTTTTTAACTCCACTTTTGGCCCAAAGACTGTTGAACACTTCGGCATGATGGATACATTGGCATCGCAACGGATCGATCCCTCCTCCATATTTCCATCACACACGTCAAGGTATCGAACCAATTTCCTGATTTCCATCATCGTTTGAGCTGCTTCAGCCGCGCTTCCAAGGTCGGGTTCCGTAACGATCTCGATCAAGGCTACTCCTGCCCTGTTCAAATCTACTAGTGTATCGGTTTCTTCATTCTGGTGGATGGATTTCCCTGCATCTTCCTCTACATGGATACGATTCAATTTGACATATTTTTCGCCTTTTTTAGTACGGATCAAAACCGTTCCACCGATACAAATAGGAGTTTTATCCTGTGTAAGCTGATAACCTTTCGGCAGGTCCGGATAAAAATAGTTTTTTCGACAAAAAATGTTTTTTCGGGTAATCTCTGAATTACAGGCCAATCCCATTTTAATGGCATAATCCAGCACTTTTTTATTGAGATAGGGCAACGTACCGGGATGGGCCAGTGTCACAACGCTCACATTGGTATTTGGTGCGCTACCAAATGTTGTTGAATCTCGCGAATAGATCTTGCTTTTCGTCGAAAGCTGGGCATGAATTTCCAATCCAATGACGACGGTATATTTATCTCTTGGTTGACTCATTGATCACTTTTTAATTGATGGAAAATTCAGCTGAAAATTTTTCTTTCGCAATTTGAATGACATTATCCAGTCCTTCGAGCTTTTTACCTCCGGCTGTTGCGAAGAACGGCTGTCCACCACCACCACCATTGATCTCCCTGGCGAATTCCTTAACCAGATTGCCTGCATTCAAATCATGAGACTTAATTAAATTTTCAGACACCACAACCGAAATCATGGGATTGCCCTTAATATCCGCTGCCAAAACTAACAATATATTTTGAACTTCATTTTTTAATTCAAAAGAAAGCTTCTTCAAGCTGTCAGCGCTTGGTAGTGTTACCTTTTCTACAATGAGATTAACGTCATTTGACTGCATGATCTTCTCTTTCAGGTCCGCCTTGATTCGTGAAGCCTGATCAAGCTGAATTTTTTCGAGTTCCTTCGACAATTGGTTTTTCTCCTCGATTAAGTTTTGCACCAGCTTTATCGGATCACTTGGACTTTTTAATAATCCTTTAATTTGCTCGAGGATTTCAAGGTTTTCATTGATGTAATTTTCAGCTCCTTCAGCTGTACATGCCTCGATCCTTCTCACTCCCGCGGCGACTGAACTTTCCGATATGATCTTGAACAAACCTATTTTTCCCGTTGTCGGCACATGTGTTCCTCCGCAAAGTTCGACCGAATAGTTTTTATCGAAAGTAATTACCCTTACGAAATCACCATATTTCTCACCAAAAAGGGCCATTGCGCCCATCTTCTTTGCCTCATCGATAGGAATATTCCTTTTTTCGTCCAGATGAATGTCTTCCCTTATCTTTTCATTAACAATTCGCTCAACTCCCCGGATCTCTTCATCCGTCATCTTAGCAAAATGGGAGAAGTCAAAACGGAGAATTTTGTCATTCACCAAAGAGCCTCTTTGCTGTACGTGATCGCCAAGGACTTTTCTCAACGCAGCATGCATCAAATGCGTACAACTATGATTGTTTTCAGTCAGCTTTCTTTTGTGTTCATCCACGATGCATTGATATAAAGCGTCAGGATTGGAAGGTAGTTTATTGACATAATGAACGATCAATTCATTTTCCTTCTGAGTATCCGTCACGAGAATTTTCTCATGCTCATCGGTTATAAAACCCGTGTCTCCGACCTGTCCACCACTCTCGGCGTAAAACGGTGTTTTTTCAAGCACTACCTGATAGGATTCCTTCTTTTTTTCCTTAATCGTCCGGTATCTCAATATCTTTGATTGTGAGGTGAGGTTTTCATATCCCACAAATTCCACATTTCCACTATGAACAATTGTCCAGTCGCCCTTTTCCTGCTCGCCAGCTGATCTGGAACGGTCTTTTTGTTCTTTCAATAGAGCCTGAAATTCCTCCATATTAACTGTCAAGTCTTTCTCCCTGGCAAGTAAAACTGTCAGATCTATTGGGAAGCCATAGGTATCGTAAAGCTTGAATGCAATCTCACCGGAGATTTCCTTTTTCGATCTATTCGACTCTTCCTCAAATATTCGGATCCCATTTTCGAGCGTGCGTAAAAAGGATTGCTCCTCTTCCCTAATCACTTTGGCCACAAATTCCTTCTGATCCTTGATTTCCGGAAAGAAAAATCCCAATTGATCAGCCAAAACATTTACCAACTGATAAATAAACGGTTCTTTAAAATCCAGATAGGTAAATCCATAGCGAATAGCTCTTCGCAGGATCCTTCTGATAACATATCCTGCACCGGTATTGGAAGGCATCTGATCATCAGCCACAGCGAAAGAAACTGCCCGGACGTGATCCGCTATGACCCTAAATGCAATATCGATTTGTTCCTTCTGACCGTATTTTTTACCCGAAATTTTCTCTAAATGATGGATCATCGGCTGAAAAACATCCGTGTCATAATTGGATGTTTTATTCTGGATCGCCATCACCAATCGCTCAAAGCCCATCCCTGTATCCACATGCTTGTCGGGCAACGGTTCGAGTGAGCTATCTGCCTTCCTGTTAAATTGGATAAAAACAAGATTCCAAACCTCTATAACCAACGGATGATCAGCATTTACGAGATCTTTTCCCCGCCTTTGTTCTATTTCCTTTTCACTCCGTAAATCGATGTGTATTTCCGAACAAGGGCCACAGGGTCCCGTATCTCCCATTTCCCAGAAATTATCTTTCTTAGACCCGTATAGGATCCTTTCTTCCGGCAGGTATCTTTTCCATAGTTCCAATGCCTCGTTGTCTGGTTCCAGACCATCACTCTTATCTCCCTCAAAAACAGTAGCATATAGTCTATCCGAGGGTAACTTATACACCTCGGTTAACAGCTCCCAGGCCCACTCTATTGCTTCCTTTTTGAAGTAATCCCCAAATGACCAGTTTCCCAGCATTTCGAACATGGTGTGATGATAGGTATCCAAGCCAACTTCCTCCAGATCATTGTGCTTTCCTGATACGCGCAGGCATTTTTGGGTATCTGCTACCCGTGTAGTTTTTGGTGTCTTATTGCCCAAAAAATAGTCCTTAAATTGGTTCATTCCCGCATTCGTGAACATTAAAGTAGGATCATCTTTGACAACCAGGGGTGCTGAAGGTACGATTTGATGCTTTTTTTCTTTAAAAAAATCCAAAAACTTCTGTCTGATCTCTCTGGAATCCATCTAGGAAAAGTTTAATTCAAATGATTTATTTACCTTTTTTGTACAAATTGTATTAATTTGCGGGCTGTTATTTTTTTATTTGAGAATAAAATTTGGTAGTTTATAAACTGTCAAACTTGAAAAACACCGCAAAATTAGAATAAAATACGTTAGTTTTAAATGGCTAGAATAAAATATTATTACGATACAGAAACGTGTAAATATGAGCGCGTAAAGATTTCCAGGTGGGATGTGTTTCTGAACGGACTGGGCTTTTTTACCCTTGCGCTTATTCTTGCTATTGGAATTTTCTTTTTTTACGGCGAATTTTTTGAACTACCTCATGTTACTAAACTGAAAAAAGAAAACAAAGAACTTCTGACATATTACGAAATGTTAAACGAAGAACTCAAAACCAGCAACCAGATGCTACGGGTTTTGAGGGAGCGTGATGACAATATCTACAGAAAGATCTTTGAAGCTGAACCTATCCCACAATCCATTTGGGAAGGCGGTGTTGGCGGTGCAGAACGATACAAGGAAATCCTGGATAGCCGAACCGAAAGAGAAGGTTTGATAGTTGATTCATTTGAAGATATCGATAAGCTAAAGAGACAACTCTATATTCAGACAAAATCTTACGACGATATTGAGGAGATGGCAGCTAACAAAGCTGAAATGCTGGCATGTATTCCATCTATCCAGCCCATTTCAAATAAAGAATTAAAAAGGCTTGCTTCCGGATTTGGAATGAGGATGCACCCCATACTAAAATACAGACGCCCTCACAATGGTGTTGATTTCTCTGCCGATCCCGGAACGCCTATTTATGCAACAGGTGATGCCTCGGTCTCACGAGCAAGTTACTCTGGAGCAGCCGGTAACCGTGTTCAGTTGGATCATGGATTCGGCTATGAAACTCGCTATTTCCACATGAGTAAAATTGATGTGAAAGTTGGCCAAAAGGTAAAAAGAGGTGATGTAATAGGCTATGTCGGAAACACAGGGCTTTCAATGGCTCCTCACCTTCATTACGAAGTATGGCATAATGACAAACCTATCAACCCAATTAATTATTTCTATCAGGACGTAACCGACGAAGAGTTTGATAAACTGATTGAACTTGCAAACAGAGACAATCAATCTCTCGGTGGTGGCTGGTAAAAGCTGTTGAATGATGAGAAGGGCTAGCAAATTTTTTCAACTACTATTCATCGCGATAGCTTTCTATGCCTGTAAATCACAGAAGCAGTTAACTTCTCAATCTATAAATCAGCAAAAAGCCGATTCCATTGCACTGGCGGAGAAATTTGGGGAAATAGATTCCTCAACCTTTATGGTGGATAAAGAATTAGAAGTCAAAGTAGATTCCGCCGCAATTAAGGATTCTCTGGAGTCATTAGCAAAATTATTCGAAAAGGATACACTACTCATAATTGGTGTAGGTGACATCATGATGGGAACCAACTTTCCAAAAGTAGATTACCTGCCACCCAACAAAGGCCGCAACCTGTTGGATGGAGTTAGAAATGAACTCAAGAGTGCCGACCTGACATTCGGAAATCATGAGGGAGTCATCCTGAATGATGGTGGTGAGCAAAAGGAATGCAGAAACCCGGACGTATGCTATTTGTTCCGATCTCCTGAATACATTGCTCAAAACCTGGTCGACGCCGGTTTTGATGTAGTGAGCCTTGCAAATAATCATGCTGGAGATTTTGGAGATACCGGTAGAGTGAATACGATGCGCGTTCTGGACTCACTCGGGATCCACTATGGTGGTTTATTGATGAAACCTTACGCGTCTTTTGAGATAGATGGTACAACCTATGGGTTTGCAGCTTTTTCACCAAATTCGGGAACACAGAGTATCATAGAAATTAAAGCTGCAAAAGAAATAATTAGTCATTTGGATTCCTTAAATGACATAGTTATTGTATCTTTCCATGGAGGCGCCGAAGGGAAAGATCATCAACACGTAACCAAAGAGACAGAAACTTACTATGGTGAAAACAGGGGGAATGTATATCGGTTTTCTCATGAACTAATCGATGCGGGAGCTGACATAATTTTTGGACACGGGCCTCACGTCACCCGAGCTGTGGAAGTTTACAAAAAGCGATTTATTGCATATAGTTTAGGCAATTTTTGCACCTACGCCAGGTTTAATTTAAAAGGACCTAATGGTGTAGCCCCAATTGTGAAGGTTTATACCAATCAAAACGGGGAATTTTTAAAAGGAACAATCATACCCGTCAAGCAGATAGGTTCCGGAATTCCGGTCGTGGACGAAGAAAAGGTGGTGATCAGATACGTCCGGGAACTTACTGAAGCTGATTTCCCTGAATCGGAAATTATAATTGACGACGAGGGTAATATTAACTATATTCAAAGCGAAATTTGAGATAATGCCGTACAAAGAAAAAGTAATTGAAAAGAAGTATTTTTCGATCGGCGAAGTAGCCGAAATGCTGGATGTTGCCACCTCCCTGATCCGTTTTTGGGAAAGTGAATTTGACATTATCAAACCCAAGAAAAACCGAAAGGGCAATCGCCAGTTTACCAGAGAAGATATTGAAAACGTCAAGCTCATCTATCATCTGGTGAAGGAAAAAGGATATACTTTACAGGGGGCAAAAGACCTGATCAAAAGCAATACGGGCAATCTCAAAGACAAAATGGAAATGACCCAGCGATTGAGGGAAATCAGGTCCTTTCTTAAGCAAGTCTACGATCAGTTACCTTAATTTTTTAATTTCATGGATGATTCAAGGCTATACCAAATGGCATTGTCCATGGTGCCGGGAATTGGTAACGTCATCACAAAAACCCTGATCAGTTATTGCGGTTCAGCAAAGAACATTTTCACTACCAACAAAAACAAGCTTTCCAAAATTCCGGGCATTGGTGAAAAAACAGCCAACTCGATTCTCAAATTCAATCAATTTGACGAGGCAGAAAAAGAATTAATAAAGTGCAAAGACCATCAAATTGATTTGCTTTTTTTTACCGATGCAAAATTTCCCAGACGTCTGAAAGAATGCATTGATGCTCCCGTTTTGTTATTCAGCAAGGGAAATTTTGATCTCAATGAATCCAAAGTTATCTCAATTGTAGGCACAAGACAGGCCACGTCGTATGGCAGGGAATTCCTGGAACAATTCATCAACCACATCGCCCCTCACCAACCTGTCATTGTCAGTGGACTTGCTTATGGAATCGACGTCATTTCGCATAAGGAAGCTCTGAAAAATAAGTTGTCAACTATAGGTGTGATGGCCAGCGGTATGGACATCATATATCCCTCCAGTCATAAAAAATACGTCTATGAGATGATGGAAAATGGCGGGATTGTTTCAGAGTACAAAATTGGGACTATCCCTGACGCCCATAATTTCCCATCCAGAAACAGGATCATTGCAGGACTATCTGATGCTACGATCGTCGTTGAAGCCTCTGAAAAAGGAGGCGCATTAATCACTGCTGAAATTGCTAATAACTACAACCGGGATGTATTTGCTGTACCTGGAAATGTAGGGAACAACTATTCTAAAGGCTGTAATGACCTGATTAAAAAACATAAAGCAAACATTTTAACCTCAGCAAAAGATATTGAATATTACCTGAACTGGGAAGTAGGCAAAGTTGCCGAATCATCTTATGATGATGATCAAAAATGGCTTGAAGAACTCAATAAGGAAGAAAAGCACATCGTTCAAACGATATTGGAGAACGAAAATAACATGTTAATTGACGATTTGAGCTGGAAGACACAAATACCGTTAAATTTTATTGCAACTCATATACTAAACCTTGAGTTTAAAGGTATTGTAAAGTCATTGCCAGGAAAAAGGTATCGGGTAAAGTAATTTTTAACGGCTGTCGGTTAGAGAGATGTCAATTACGCTATATGACATATTAGGGGTTAAAAGCACTGCTTCCAAAGAAGAGATCAAATCAGCTTACCGTAAATTAGCCAAAAAATACCACCCTGATAAAAATCTTCAGACAAATAACGATCATCAGAAATTCATCGAAATAAAGAATGCCTATGAAATTCTTTCAGATGAAAATGAGCGGTCGAAATATGATTACAGGTTGAATTCCGTGTACGTTGAGGAGGATGAGATTTATTATGAAGAGCCTCCGGCCTATACCCGCCCACCTGTTTCTTACGCCTATTACAAGTACATGAGGTATGAATTTTCCAGAAGAACCTATTTTTACGGTGCTTTATCTATTTTTGGAATAATTCTTTTTAGTCTTCTTTTCCCTACCTACCTTATGCTTAACAGCTCCCATACTCATTTCACAAAAGGGATGGCCTATTATGAAGCAGGAATGTATTCTCAGGCAATTGATAATTTCAGTAAATCGATCAACGACCTTGGGGGAAATAACGGTATCGCTAATTATTACAACTCCTACATTCTTTTCTATCATTACAATAACTATCAAATAACGCTTAAATACATTGATCGCTCTTTGGATGATATTGACGATGATTCATTGCGATCCGAATTGTACTGGATGAAAGGACGATGCTATCAGGTTGCCGGAAAACACGATGAAGCCCTTAAGTACTATAGCGAAGTCAAAGACTATAATAGCATATATGACAGTACCCTGTTTTATTCAGGAATCATTTACTCCGTAAATAAAAATGATTATTACAAAGGCTTAGATTATTTCGAAAAGATCCTTTCCAAGAATAGCCGTCACCTGGAATCCATGTATTTCAAAGCTTATAGCCTCCAAAAACTAGAAAAACACGATGAAGCAATTAAAATTTACAATGATTTGCTTATCAATGATTTTGAAGTGGGCCCAGTCCATTTTCACAAAGCCTTATCGCAGTTTAAATTAAATTTATATGACAAAGCTTGTGAAAACCTGGATAAGGCAATTTATTATCAAGTTGAGGATGCCATCAAATTAAAGAGCATCTACTGCCTCAATACTGAACATTCTGACAGTGTTTTTTAATTTCTTCGTACGCCTTTAAGTCCCCCATTTCTCCGGCTATACTCAGGTCTGCGCATCCTTCCTCCAACATTCCATATTCAACTTTAATGATTCCTCTAAGGAAATAGGCATCCTTATTTTGGGCATTCATTTCAATGATCTTATCACAATCCTTGATTGCATCGTTATACGATTCGATTTGAAGTTTCGCCTGACCTCTCCTGTAAAACGCATCAATATTATTAGCATTGATATCAATACATCGGGAATAGTCCTTTATTGCGCCCTGAAAATCCTGAAGCCCATATTTTACATTTCCTCTTTCAAGATAGGCATCGATTAACTTATTGTCCAGCTCAATCGCCTTATTCAGGTCTTTTAACGCTCCCTGAAAATCGCTAAGGTCTTTTTTTATCACACCGCGAACATAATAGGCCACAGCATATTTTTCATCAACTTTTATTGCCTGGCTCAGCTTTTGAAGAGCCTCAGAATATTCATTATTTTCATAATATTGCTTCCCTTCAATGGTTAATTCCTGCGCAACGGTTTGTGAAAAAGCATTGAAAGAAATGGCCACAAAAAATACAGCAAATAATACCCTCATAATTTTATCTTTAATTCCCTAAAAAGTCTGAATAGCATGGTAATACCAGTCAGAACTTCCCCATCTATATTGAAGAGGAAGTCCGGATTTAATTCACCTGATTCAAAAGTAGGGCTATTTTGCCAAAGATATCATTCAATTTATGGGTGCATCATACATCATATGACAGGTTGGAAGAGAGCCATTTCTCAATATCAACTGTTTCAATTCCCTTTCTGGAGGCATAATCGACCACCTGATCCTTTTCAACCTTACCTACCCCAAAATATCTTGATTCCGGATGAGAGAAATACCAGCCGCAAACTGTCGCTGCCGGATACATGGCATAATTCTCAGTTAATCTGATTTGAGTATTTTCTTCTACTTTTAACAGCTCGAAAAGCTTTTTCTTTTCAAGATGATCGGGGCATGCAGGATAACCCGGCGCCGGTCGAATTCCCTGATATTTTTCTTTTATCAGATCTGCATTGCCAAGTTCTTCATTTGCTACATAACCCCAGTATTCTTTCCTGACTTTTTCATGAATGAATTCTGCATAGGCTTCTGCCAACCGATCGGCCAGGGCCTTGACCATGATGCTGTTGTAGTCATCGAGATCCTTTTCATATTGTGCTGCTAATTTCTCCGCGTTAATTCCAGCTGTTACAGCAAACGCACCGATATAATCCTGCTTATTTGTTTCTTCCGGAGCGATGAAATCACTCAGGTTGAAATTAGGCAAATTGACCGCTTTCTTGCTTTGCTGTCGCAAAAAGTTGAGGGTATTGATTTTTTCCTCTTTGTTAATGTGCCAGCCTACTCCATTTTGTTTATAAGAATACAAGACCACATCATCATAGTTGATCGTATTTGCTGGGAAAAATCCTACAACTGCCTCCAATTCAAGTAGTTTTTCATCTACAATTTTTTGAAGAAGCTCATTGGCATCTTTAAACAGCTTTGTTGCTTCTGAGCCCACTACTTCATCCTCCAGAATCTGAGGATATTTACCTGCTAATTCCCACGCAATGAAAAATGGTGTCCAGTCAATGTAATCGATTAATTGAGTCAACTTTACATCTTCTATTTTTTTCGCACCCAAAAACTTAGGCTGAACAGGAGAGAAGCTCTCCCAATCAGGAGTAAACCGATTTTCTCTTGCTTCACTGATTGTAATGTAGTTCTTCACGCCTCTCTTTCTCTCATGGTCCTCCCTCAATTTGACATAATCTTCTTTTGTTTGTTTCACAAAATTATCAGAAACCGATTTATCACTATTAACAAGGTTGCTTACCACCGGGACACTTTTCGAGGCATCCAACACATGAATAACGGCCTGGCTATAAGACGGGTCAATTTTTACCGCAGTATGAATCTTGGAAGTGGTTGCACCTCCGATCAACAATGGGAATTTTAGTTTTCTTCTCTCCATTTCCCTGGCTACGTATACCATTTCATCCAATGAAGGGGTAATCAAACCGCTCAATCCAATGACGTCCGCATTTTCCTTAACAGCGGTATCAAGGATCTTTTCAAGGGGAACCATTACACCCAGATCTATGATCTCGTAGTTGTTGCATGCCAATACAACACCAACTATGTTTTTTCCAATGTCATGAACATCTCCTTTTACAGTAGCTAATACAACCTTTCCGTTATTTTTAGCTGCCGATGTATCGTTCAACTCTTCTTTTTCCTTCTCAATGAAAGGGATCAAATAGGCTACTGCTTTTTTCATCACCCTTGCACTTTTTACTACCTGTGGTAAGAACATTTTCCCCTCACCAAAAAGATCACCTACCACATTCATTCCATCCATCAAAGGCCCTTCGATCACCTGCAAAGGTCTGTCAAAATTATGACGGGCTTCCTCAACATCATCCTCAATAAACTCCACAATACCTTTGATCAACGCATGGCTAATCCGTTCATTGACCGGTTTTCCTCTCCAGGCATCATCCTTTTCCAGCTTTTTACCAGAGCCCTTTACCTTTTCAGCAAACTCGATTAATCTTTCGGTAGCATCAGGACGTCTGTTTAAGAGAACGTCTTCAACCCGTTCCAAAAGATCTTTGGGAATTTCCTCATATACTTCGATCATGCCGGCATTGACAATTCCCATATCCAGACCAGCCTTGATAGCGTGGTAAAGAAAAGCTGAGTGCATGGCTTCCCGAACGACGTTATTACCACGGAAAGAGAAGGAAATGTTGCTCACACCTCCACTTACTTTCGCTCCGGGCAGGTTTCCCTTGATCCATTTGACAGTTTTAATGAAGTCAACAGCATAATTATTATGCTCATCCATTCCCGTTGCAACGGTCAAAATGTTCGGATCGAAAATGATGTCTTCTTTAGGGAACCCTATATCATTAACTAAAATATCGTAAGACCGCTTACAAATTTCAATTCTACGCTCAAAAGAATCTGCCTGCCCTTGTTCGTCGAAGGCCATTACGACCGCAGCAGCTCCATAATCTCTTACTTTTTGGGCGGCCTCTTTAAACTTTTCTTCACCTTCTTTCAGAGAGATGGAGTTAACAACTGATTTCCCCTGAAGGCATTTTAGGCCAGCCTCAATCACTGACCATTTGGAGGAATCGACCATTATAGGAACTTTGGCGATTTCCGGTTCTGATGCCAACAGATTAATGAATTTTACCATTTCGACTTCGGAATCTAACATCCCTTCGTCCAGGTTCACATCAACAACTTGTGCACCACCTTCCACTTGTCCACGGGCGACTTCCAGCGCTTCATCATAATTTTGCTCCTTTATCAGCCTTGCAAATTTTATTGAACCGGTAACATTTGTTCGCTCTCCGATATTGATAAAGTTTGAATTCTCTGTCATGTTAAGTGGTTCCAGACCACTTAAATGTAGATAGCCATCTTTTTCAGGTATTTCCCTCGGCTTATATTTTCTTACAGCTTCGGCAATCGCTTTGATGTGTTCAGGAGTTGTCCCACAACATCCTCCTACTATGTTTAAGAGTCCTTCTTTTGCATAATCCTCCAATACTTTGGCCATATACTCAGGAGTTTCATCATACTGACCAAATTCATTGGGCAATCCGGCGTTTGGATGCAAACTAACCGGGACATCTGCGATTCTGCTAAGGGTACCAAGATAGGACCTCATCATATCAGCACCAAGTGCACAGTTTAGTCCGATACTAAAAATGTTCCCGTGAGATATGGAATGCCAGAAAGCTTCAGTTGTTTGACCAGATAAGGTCCTACCGCTAGCATCTGTGATGGTTCCCGATACCATGATGGGTATATCCAGATTCTTTTCTCTTAACAATTCGCGAATGGCAAAAATAGCTGCTTTAGCATTGAGGGTATCGAAAATGGTTTCCACTAATAAAATATCTACTCCCCCATCCAGCAAGGCTTCTGCCTGTTCTTTGTATGCTTTTTTTAGCTGGTCGAAATTGATATTTCTGAATCCCGGATCATTGACATCGGGTGAAAAGGAAGCTGATCTGTTGGTTGGCCCTATTGAACCTGCGACAAATTTAGGCGAATCCGGATGATGCCTGGTAAAACTGTCTGCTACTTCCTTGGCTATTTTAGCAGCTTCATAGTTGATCTCCCGGACATATTCCTCCAGGTGGTAGTCTGCCTGAGCGATGGTCGTTCCGGAAAAAGTATTGGTGAAAATAATATCTGCACCGGCTTCCAGGTATGCATTATGGATTTCCTTAATTACATCCGGTCTCGTGATGGATAACAGATCATTGTTGCCAAAGAGTGGATGTTTGTGATCTTTAAATTTTTCTCCTCGATAATCTTCATCTGAAAGTTTGTATCGCTGGATCATGGTACCCATGGCTCCATCCAATACTAATATCCTTTCCTTCAATAATTCTTGTAAAGTCTTCAAAATTAATAGTTTTTAAGTGTAAGCTTATCGAAGAAAGGCTGCTAGATAGGGAACTTATCTACCTTGGAATCCAAGCGGGAGTTGGCACCAAGTATTACCCAGGTTGCCAAGACATCAAAGGGCCCGTTCCCTCCGTCTTTCTTGATAAGAGCTACAAAGTAAGCGTACTGTTTACTAATAAACAATTATTACCAAAACATTTTTATACGCTCTACTTCTTCCAATTTCACATTGTAGAATTCGTTGTGGATGTTAAACGGTTCAACCCCTGCCTCTGTTTTGATAGAATATGAACCATCTTCATTCATGATATAGGTGTTAACATTATCGCGCATGTTATAATGCAATATGTTGATACATTGTTTCTTCAATGTCGGGTCAAGGATTAAGAACAGGGATTCAATGCGACGATCAAAGCTTCGTACCATAACATCAGCACTTCCACAGTATACTTTTGGATCGCCTTCATTGTGGAAATAATAGATCCTGCTGTGCTCAAGATAATTACCTACGATGGAAATAACCTCTACGTTTTCACTGAGGTCTTTACGGCCCGGGCGTAGGCAACATATTCCTCGTACAACCAATTTAATTGGTACACCAGCCTGTGACGCCTCGTATAATTCATTGATAGTTTCCTTATCTTGTAGTGAATTGATTTTGATAACTATCCCACTAACAAGTCCTTTCCTGGCATTTTCCGCTTCATTTCGGATAAGCTCAATCAACTGCCGTCTCATGTCTTTAGGAGCGGTGATCAGGTTTTGGTAGATCCTGGGCTCCGAATGTCCGGTAATGGCATTGAAAAATTCCGAAACATCGTGTGCATACAACTCATTTGTTGTCAGTAAACCCAAATCTGTATACAGTTTGGCCGTTGTTTCATTGTAGTTACCACTGGACATATGGACATATCTCGTTACCTTTTCCCCTTCCTTTCTCACGATTAACAACAACTTGGTATGTGTTTTCACATGGCTGACGCCGTAAATGACAAAGCAACCTGCCTCTTCCAGCATTTTAGCTTCCCTCAGGTTATTTTCTTCATCAAACCTGGCTTTTACCTCAAATAAGACTGAAACGTGCTTTCCATTTTCTACAGCTTTATGCAAAGCAGTTGTAATTCGCGAATTTCTCGCAAGCCTGTAAATGGTCAATTTAATGGAAAGTACTTTAGGATCCTCAGCTGATTTTTCGATCAGATCCAGTAAAGGCTCCATGGTGTTATAAGGATGATGAAGCAGAATGTCTTTTTTCTTTAAGACTTCGAAAATATTCATTGAATCGTCATCCGGATAGGTAATAGCATTCACCTGAGAACGTTGCCTGGGCAACAAACCCTTCAAATTGGGATTTCCGATGATACTCCAGAATCGTGTATAATCAAACATGTTATCGCCTGAGACATAAAAGAAATTATCCTCATCAAGTTCCCAGCGATCTTTCAATATCTTTTTCAACCACTTATTAGGACTCTCATCCATTTCAACCCGGACAACCCTCCCTGTTTTCCTGGTCCTGAGTTTCTTTTTTAATTCTTCCAGAAAATTTGCATCGATATCATCACTCTCTTCCAAGGTAAAATCACCATTTCTTGTCAGGCGGAATAAGTTGATCGAGATGATATCGACATTTCTAAAAAGTTTGTGAATATAGTTCTTAATGATATCCTCGATAGGCATGAAAATGATGTGCTCATCCCGCTCAATCTCAAAGAAGCGAGGTAAATTTTGAGGAATCTGTATGAAAGAAAGTTTCTTTTGAGATTTGTCTTCCAATTTATTTTGTGTAACTACCCCGAAAATCAGGATCTGGTTCATCAACACCGGAAATGTGTGGTAGCTGTCATAGACCATTGGCGTAAGCATGGGAAAAATGGTCTTCTTGAAGTAGTCTTTTACCTTTGAAAGTTCCTGCTCTTTCAAATCCTCAATCCTGCCGATGCAAAATCCCGATTCTTTAAATAAAGGTTTTAGTTTATGTTCATAATATTCAGTCTGATCGCTGTAAAATTTGTGTGCTTCCTGAAAGAGCTTCCTCTTGTATGGAATTTCCCTTAATCCTGAATAATCAGTCCTCTCCTTCCCATAATCAAGGTAATTGTACAAACTACCTACCCTGATCATGAAAAATTCATCCAGATTAGAAGATGTGATAGCAAGAAATTTTAAACGCTCCAATAAAGTCCTGTCAAGGTGTTTTGCCTGATCCAAAACACGATTGTTAAACTTCAACCAGCTGAGATCCCGGCTGATGTACTTACTTTGGTCAATCAGGGTCGTAACTCTATCGGTTTCTGCTATCATATGTGCTGTTGGTTTGGTGTTTAAATAAATAGCAAAGCCTTTTGAAAAACAAAAGGCCACACTATAAATTATATTAATTTACTATTAAATATCTACATTCGCATATTTTGCATTTGCTTCGATAAACTCCCTTCGCGGAGCCACTTCATCTCCCATTAACATAGAGAATAGGTGATCAGCCTCTGCCGCTGATTCAATGGTAACCTTCTTAAGGGATCTTGATTCCGGATTCATGGTTGTTGTCCAAAGCTGATCTGGGTTCATTTCTCCCAAACCTTTGTACCGTTGTACGCTAACCGAATCTTCCTTGCCCTCGGGAGCAAGCTCTCTTACCGTTCTTTCCCGGTCTTCTTCCGACCAACAGTAGCGCTCTTGTTTCCCTTTTTTAATGAGGTACAGAGGTGGCAATGCTATGTATAAATAACCTCTTTCAATCAGTTCTTTCATATAACGGAAGAAGAAGGTTAAGATCAAAGTCCGGATATGGCTACCATCAATATCCGCATCCGTCATAATAATTATTTTATGATATCGAAGCTTTTCTAAATTCAACGCTTTATCATCTTCCTCAGTTCCAAATGACACACCTAGCGCTGTGATCATATTTTTGATCTCTTCGTTGTCATAGATCTTGTGTTCCTGAGCCTTCTCAACATTCAATATTTTTCCCCTTAGCGGTAATATAGCCTGAAAATTCCTGTCCCTTCCCTGCTTTGCAGATCCTCCGGCAGAATCACCCTCTACCAAATAAATCTCACATGCTCCCGGATCTGTATTGGAGCAGTCAGCAAGTTTACCCGGTAATCCTGTACCTGTAAGTACATTCTTTCTCTGTACCATTTCACGGGCTTTTCGCGCTGCATGCCTGGCTTGCGCTGCCAAAATAACTTTCTGAACAATAGTTCTGGCTTCTTTCGGATTCTCCTCCAGATAGTACTGGAGTTTTTCACTTACTGATGAATCAACCGCACCGATGGCTTCGGAATTACCCAGCTTTGTTTTTGTCTGACCTTCAAATTGTGGTTCTGCTACTTTTACTGAAATAACAGCAGTTAGGCCTTCACGAAAATCATCACCACTGATCTCAAACTTCACTTTGTCAAGTAATCCGGATTTATCGGCATATGACTTCAATGTTCTCGTTAAAGCTCTGCGAAAACCAGAAACATGTGTGCCACCTTCAATGGTATTGATGTTATTCACATAGCTTACCATATTCTCGGTGAATGAGTTATTGTATGTCAATGCAACCTGAACAGGTATTTCACCTTTATCATTATCAATATAAATTGGCGCTGGCAAAATCTTTTCCCTTCCGGAGTCCAGATAATTTACAAATTCCAACAATCCTCCTTCGCTAAAGAATTCTTCGGCTTTGAATGAACCATCTTCCTCCGTTTCCCTTTCGTCTGTCAGATGGATCCTGATCCCCGCATTCAAAAATGCCAACTCTCTCAGCCGGGTAGCTATCGTCGCATAGTTGTATTCTGATACGGTAAAGATGGTATTGTCAGGAATAAAATGGACAATCGTTCCTGTTTTATCTGTTTTACCAATTTCCTTTACATCGTATTGAGGGATACCTCGTGAATATTCCTGCTGATAAACTATCCCCTTTCTGTGCACAGTAGCGGTCAATTTAGAGGAAAGTGCGTTCACACATGAAACGCCAACTCCATGCAAACCACCGGATACTTTGTAGGTGTCCTTATCAAATTTACCCCCCGCATGCAAAACGGTCATTACAACCTCTAAGGCAGATCTCTTTTCTTTCGGGTGGATATCTGTAGGAATGCCTCTTCCATCATCCATAACCGTGATGGAATTGTCCTGATGAACGGTAACAGTAATATTTTCACAATGTCCTGCCAGCGCTTCATCAATGGAGTTATCAACAACTTCCCAAACCATATGATGGAGTCCTTTCACACTTACATCCCCGATATACATGGCCGGGCGCTTTCTTACAGCCTCTAATCCTTCAAGTACCTGGATATTACCCGCTGAATAGTCGTCTTTCTTTATTACTGGTTTTTCACTCATAGTTTTCAAAAAAATATTGGCAAAAATAGCATTTTATGACAGATATTCACCCTTTCAACGACAAAAGAATTGCCTTTTGTAATTTAGTTTTTGGAATGAAATTTTTTGCTAGTATTGTTTGGTGCTGATTAAAACAAGTGTACAGGCATTTAGAGTTGTAATTCTCTCATTTTCAGCCAATTTCTTTAATTCCTCATTTTCTGTTCCCGGATTGAAAATGATCCTTTTCGGATTCAGGTTAAGGATATAATCGTAATACAATGCCTGGTGAAAGGGGTTCATGTAGAGTGTAACGGTGTCAATATCTTCAATATCAGGTTTTGCACGGATGTCGAGGATCTCCTTACCGAAAATTTTTCCTTTTTTTAATCCCACAGGAACGATCTCATTTCCACTATTCTGCAGCATTTCACTGGCCACATATGAGTACCTTGCAGGATTGGTGCTAGCTCCTAATACAACCGTTTTTTTACCCATACTTTTCGCATTTACAAGCTTTGATATTACATCTGGCTCACCGACATTCAGACCCCGAAATTCATTTTACTTACAAATAGAACAAATTTTCTATTAATTTCGCGGCATATTAAGAAATATGGGAAAATTGATCAAAAGATTAGCTGTCGGACTTGACCTGACAGCCATGGATGAAACAGTTATTCAGTTTGCCGAATTTGTTGCGACCAGAAACAAATCCGTTGAGGTGTATTTTATTCATGTGGTAAGACACCACAAATTCCCGGAAGAATTTAAGGATGAGATCCCAAATGTAGAAGACAAGGTCTTTGACGAGAAAGAAAAGGCGATGCGCGATAGCGTAAAAAAACACTGGAAAGAAAATAAAGATACCAAGAAGATCTATTTAGTCAAGAAAGGTAAAATCGCTAAAAGTTTGCTAAAGGTGATGGATGCCAATAATATTGATCTCGTCATCATTGGTAAAAGCACTTCATCGAAGGAACGAGGATTGCTGGCACAAAAGATCGCCCGGTTAGCCAACTGTCAACTTCTGATCGTTCCCGAAGGCTGCACTCCTCAATTTAAAAAACTTCTCGTTCCCATTAATCATTCTGACAATGATAAAATTGCCGTAGAAAAAGCATTGGATATCGCCCGATTGTCGGGACCGGAGGCGGAAATTATCTGTCAAAACATATTTTCGGTGCCAACGGGCTACCATTATACCGGTAAAACATTTGAAGAATTTACTGAGGTAATGAAAAAAAATACGCAAAAAAAGTACAACCTTCTTATTTCCCACCTCGACACAAAAGATGTGAATATCAGGCCGGTATATTCGCTTGACAAGAATGATGATCCCATCGAAGCCGTTTATGAACTTGCATTAAAGGAAAAACCGGATACCATTCTTCTTGGCGCAAAGGGACTTAGCACAACTACGGCCTTATTCCTAAGCAGTATAGCAGAAAAACTCATCCAGGTCGACACGCAATTTCCCATCAGGATCGTCCGTAAAAAAGGAGACAATGCTGGAATCATGGAGTTTATTAAGAAGATTTAGGAGGCGGAAGCTGGAAGCGGCAGGCCGGAGAATTGGTTGCAGGTTCTGGAATTGGTTATTAAGTTATTGAGTTATTCGGTTATTAATGCTTTGTCTATTTTTAAGTCCGAAGTCGGAAGTCCGAAGATGGAAGAGGTAGATCAGGGAATTGGTTGCCGATTGCTCACAGGAAACCGGCAACTCGCAACCCGCAGCCCGTCCAACTCTATAACTTAATTATCCAATTAACTCAATCAACTCAATTGACCTTGACTCAACCAGAAACAAGAAACTAAATTCTCCTCGCTTACAACTTCATACCATTCTTTCCTTATCCATTAATTGACTAATTTTCATAAATTGTCCTTGCTGATTAAACCTTTTGGTCATAAAGGCATCTAAGCTTCAAAACATTTTTTTTTGAATTGGAAGACAGGGAACTTTTAGAGAAAATCAGGAACCCGGAAAGCCGCAATTTTGGCTTTAACCAGTTGGTGAGAAACTATCAGCAGAGGATTTACTGGCACATCAGGAAAATGGTGATCGACCATGATGATGCGGATGATCTTGTCCAGGAAGTATTTGTGAAGGTCTGGAAAAACCTGGATAAATTTCGTGAGGATTCCCAGTTATATACCTGGATCTACAAGATTGCTACCAATGAATGTTTGAATTTTCTCAGAAAGAAAAGGAACAAATTCTTTTTTCCCATTCATGACCTGGAGAGTGAATTAACTCACAAACTGGAAAGCGGCATTCATTTAGATGGAGAGGAAGTTCAGCTAAAACTTCAAAAAGCCCTTTTAAAACTTCCCGACAAGCAAAGAATGGTATTTAATATGAAATACTTCGATGACATGAAATACGAAGAAATTTCGGAAATAACGGGTACAAGCGTAGGAAGCCTCAAGGCAAACTACCACCATGCCGTAAAAAAACTGGAAGATTATTTAACTTTAAATTAAACCTTTGATACAGACAATTGTCTAAGGAACAAATCGGAAAATAATGAAACTGGACGATTCACATAAAAAAAATATTTATAAAGTACCGGATGGTTATTTCGATGAATTACCCGGCAAAATCCAGAAACAAATCGAAGCTGAAAAGACAAAAAGCCTGCTCCCTGAATGGAATTGGTCATTTGCTTTAAAAATTGCCGCTCCTATCATGGCAGCGGTATTATTGGTTTTCATTTTTGTTATTAAAAGACCAAACACCAGCCAGCAACCGCTAAGCTATGAAGATATTCTGGATGAAGTAAGCGTGGAAGGAATGATCTCGTACCTTGAGATGACCGATGTGACTTCCGATGAAATCATGGAAAATATTAACCTGGCAGAAATAGAAGGCACTTTTGATGAATTTAATGAAGAAATACTTTTTGAAGATGAGGTAGATGAAGCAATGCTCGACGCATTGTTTCAGGAATACAATATTGATTTAGACGATATTTAATACAGAGAAAATGAAAAGGCTGATTTTAGTAATATTTATTTTTTGGAATGGCATTCTCCTGGCTCAGGATGAAACTCCTCAGGTGAACAAGGAAATGATGGAAAAAATTGAAGCTGCAAGAATAGGATTAATCACCGAACGTCTGGAGTTAACTCCTGAACAAGCTGAAAAATTCTGGCCGATATACAGAGAGTTTGCTCAAGAGAGAAGGAGTATTCAGCAAAACCTGCGCGAATTACGACAAGAAGCAAACACTGGAAACATAAGCGAAGATCAAAGTAAAGAGTTGGTCAAAAAAGCTTACGATCTCAAACAACGAGAATTATCACTTGAAAAAACATATTCCGATCGATTGATGGAAGTCATTACTGCCAGGCAGTTAATGTCACTTCGTCAAGCCGAGACGGATTTCAGGGATGAGCTGATCAGAAGGATCCAACAGAGGAACGATAGCCAGCTTCGAAGGCAGGAGATGAGAGACAGAAGGGAAGAATTTTTGAAGGAGAAAAGAGGGAACTAAAGGATTTCGGATTGGGGATTTTGGATTTCGGATAGCTGATTTTTGTTAAAATGGAAATGGTTGAAAGTTGATGGTGATTTTTTGCAGGAGGCTTAAAAAACTGATTTATATGGTTGCTGGCAAATTGATCATGATCATTTTGCCGGTTTTCTTTTTTTGTGGACAAATAAAAGCGCAAAACGCTTACTATGATTCCTTGCTCAATGCCACACTTGCACAGGATTCGTTATTTCTGGAAGAGTTGCTGAGTGATTCCCTTTCCTTTCTTGATCTGCTGGATAGCATGGTAAATCTGTCCGAACCGAAATCTTATTTATCGGCCAGAATGAGCTATACTAGTGCCATTGCATATGCTGGAAGGAATTTTGGCGTAAGCCAATATGGGTTTTCAGCCGGTTTAAGTTATTACCACAAATCAGGACTGTTTGCTGATGCTACCGGATTCTGGAACAGTGATATTACCCCGAAATACAATCCAACGATCACATCGATTGGTTATATGGGATTTATGGGTAAAAGATTCACCTACATGACCTCATATGATCATTACTTCTATCAGGAAAATGAAACCGATGACCTGCTAGCTTCCTATCCATTAACAAATGCTCTTAGCTTATCCGGATATTATGACATAAAATTTATCTCTGTCGGCACTGATTACAGCTTTATGTTTGGCGATGAATCTGCTCACCGCATCAGGCTAAACTTGATAGGTAGATTGAAGTGGCATAAAAAATGGATCTTTGACAAAATATCTTTTTCGCCAGGATTGTCTATGCTGGCCGGAAATCAAAATATATTCACCATCAGCCAGAGCTATCAATTCAATCGTGAGGATTTTCAGAAATATCTTATTGACAAATACGGTTATAACGATTTATACACATTAAGACAAAATCGGCCACGAGCTTTTCGTCTATTAGTTGCAACTGAAGCAGCTGGTTTTCTTTATTTATATGAAGAAGAAACTTCCCGTAATGTCTTCGGAATCATGAATTATTCCATTTCCGCACCCGTTTACTTTACTGTCGACAAATTCACTTTTGCACTAAGCTACAACCTTAATTTTCCGGTAGCCCTACCTGGTGAAGAGGTGACCTACGATCCGAATAGCTATTTTAATGCTTCATTGCTATACAACGTCTTTTTCAAGTAGGGCAACGAAGCTGAAAGCTCAAAGTTGAAAGGCTGTGTAGGTATTCAGTTATTTTGAGAACAACCCGGAAAGTAAAAATTCACTACCAATATGAAGTAATACCTAATGTCCAACTTCCCAATACCTAATTTTCCAATACCCAAATAACTCAGTCACTTTTTTCGATTGCTTTTTCTTATGATTTTTGTTTCAAACTAAAGCAAGATTCGATTATGTTTGGTTTAAACAACGACTATGAAGCATTACTCCTTGCTTGAATTAAATCAGGAAATTTCAGAGGTATTGAACAACCATCTGGAACCGTCTTACTGGGTGATTGCTGAGATCAGCCAGGTACAAGTCAATCAGAAAGGCCATTGCTACTTAGAACTCGTGGAGAAAGAAAACAACTCCCTTTTGGCTAAAATGCGTGGAACAATCTGGTCCTACACCTATCGAAACCTGATTACCTGGTTTGAGAAAATGACTCAGCAAACACTCAAACCGGGAATGAAAATTTTGTTCAATGCCGTGGTTCAATATCACGAATTATATGGCTTGAGCCTGAATATCCGGGACATTGACGCCAATTTCACACTGGGAGAAAGGGCGCTAAGGAAAGTCGAAATCATAGAAAAACTGAAGGAAGAAGGTGTGTTTGAAATGAACAAGAACCTTTCCCTTCCACTTGTTCCGCAAAGAGTAGCCATTATCAGCTCGCCTACCGCAGCTGGGTTCGGGGATTTTAGGGACCAGCTTCATCATAATTCCTATCAATATCAATTTCATACTCAACTATTCCCGGCAGTAATGCAGGGCCAGGAAGCTGAAACATCAATTATCGCCGCCATGCATCAAATTTTTTCCAGTGTTAATGACTTCGACTTACTTGTCATGATCAGAGGAGGAGGGGCATCCGTTGACCTGGATTGTTTTGATAGCTATGAACTATCGGCACATGTGGCTCAATTTCCACTTCCGGTCATTACGGGTATCGGTCATGACAGAGACGAAACCATTTGTGATCTGGTCGCCCACACCAAATTGAAAACCCCAACGGCGGTTTCCGAATTTCTCGTAACCGGAATGAGAAACTATGAAGAGAAAATAGATGACCTGTTTTATTCTATTTATCAGGCTGTCAATTTGAGATTGAATGAAGAAAGTCTATTTATCGAGCGGATCATCCATCAAATGGAACGATCTTTCCACCAATCAGCTAACAAACATCTGAAAAAACTGGATCAGTTAATCGCTTCAATGAATCATTCCGTTTATAATTGCCTGAACAGGGAATCAAAACAGTTGGATCGATTCAATGAAAATCTGAAATTAAAAGCTCCTAAATTGATAAAATCACAATCTGATAAATTGCACCATTTTCAGAAATTTCTGGAAGCAGTCGATCCTGAAAAAACACTGAGAAGAGGGTTTTCCATTTCAAAAATCAATGGAGTTTCACTTAAAAACTATTCAAAACAGATCAAAAAAGGAGATGTTCTCGAAACCATTGCCGATAACCTGACTTTACATAGTGAAATCAATCAAATTGAAAAAAAGAGATAATAATGGAAAAAGAAACATTCAGTTATAAAAAAGCACTGCTGGAAATTGAAGAAATTGTTGCTAAAATTGATTCGGAAGAGGTGGATGTTGATGAACTCTCCGAATTAGTCAAAAAAGCCTCCGAACTTATCAAAAAGTGCAAAAGTAAATTAAAGGATACCGGAGAGGATCTGGAAAAGGTAATTTCAGATCTGGAATAAATTATACAATATCTATCTGACAAAACTATTCATTCCGGATAGTCAACAACCATTTATCACAACCAACCCGACGTTAATTTTCATAAATCATTTTCTTATATTTAGCGAGAATGGTATTAGTTTTCAGGTATCAACATAAATCATAAGGATTAACAATATTGAAACTGGAAAATAAAAATATTGGATCACAATACAACCTGATCAATACTATCGCGATCATTGCAATCGCTGGCACATTATTTATTCTGATAGTTTTAATAATTTTTTATGGATGGCCGAGGGAAAGCAACCGGTTTCTCTATGTTTTTACTATTCTCTTGTTTGTCTGTGCGATCATAGCAAATAACACTGACCACCCAACTTTAGCTAAATACCTGATCTGCTACACACCTATCCTATTTACCATGGCAATTTCTGTCGTCAATAAGAGGATCGGTCCTATTTACATCAATGATTACTATGTTTCGAGGATTGTTATCCTCATTGTCTCTATTTTGCCCATATTACTTTTTAAGCACAACAAATATGTACACTTAGTCCTTACAATGCTTCCGGCTTTTTTGTGTATTATTTTCTTCGATCCGATCCATCGTTGGTTTGAGGTTGGGATCTTTCAAACGGGGTATGTTGATGAAACTTATTTTTTGACCAACTTCGTCATGGCCATGAGTTATGTGGGTCTGAATGGTTTCATTTATAGCATCAAGAAAAAGAATGACCTTTATTTCGATAAAATTGTGAGTGATTCGGAAAGATTGAAAATGCAGTATAAAAAGCTCCAGGATCTGAATCGGGAAATTGAAGATCAGAACAACACGATTTCTGGCCAAAATACTAAGTTGAAAGAATTCTCTCATCAGTTGTCAATAAAAGTAGAATCACGTACAAGTGAGCTCACTAAACTCAACCAGGAGCTTGCTGAACAAAATGCACGGTTGGAGCAATTTACCTTTACAACTGCACACAATTTAAAGTCACCGGTTACTCAAATAAAAGGATTATTGAACCTTATCAACTATGAAAATGGTATTTCAAAAAATGTAAAAGAATTACTTAAAAAAATAAATGCCAGTTGCATGAACCTGGAAGAGGTGATCAGTGACCTCAACAAGATCCTGAATATCAAAAATGACAGCCATATTGTTGAAACTTTTAATATTTCTGAAATTGCAGACCATATCATTGTAGGTCTGAAGGATGATATTCATAAAAAAAAGATTACTGTTCACAGGAAATATCATGCTATCATTGAATTTCATTCCATCAAGGCATTTATTTATTCCATCCTTTTCAACCTGATCAACAACGCTGTCAAGTATTCTGACCCCACAAAAGAAGACCCCATTATTGACATCCGGATCGACTTAAAGGAAAATCGTCTTTATATCAGGATTTCAGATAATGGTGTGGGTTTCGATCAGAAAATGGCAGGTGACAAGGTCTTTCAACTCTATCAACGATTTAACACATCTGTGCAGGGAAAAGGGCTTGGCTTGTATATTGTTAAAACACAGATCGATATCCTGAATGGTCAGATAAATGTTTCAAGTCAGCCTGACCAGGGCACTCAATTTGAAATTTATATTCCTGATTTTTCTACTTAAAATTGAACGGATACTCCTCCATTTCCATCAAAATTCAGAAATGAAGCAACACCCACCCTTACTCCAAACTCCCAGAAACTTCCATCCTGGAAAGAAGTGATTGTCTCCATCTTGAGGAATTTAAATACATTGTCAAAACCGATTCCGACTTCGAAATAATTTTCCGACGTTTTGGTTGCCAGGTAATTGGCAAACACATATTCCTTGAATCCTTTTCTCCTCAGCCCTTTTATTTGTGAAAACAATAACCTAGAAGGATGGTATTCCATAAAACCAGAAAAATGTTTGTCTGCAGTGCTGTGCCGGTAATAGTTCAGCAATCGGTAAGAAGTCAAGCCTTTTGCCGGTAAAAAAGGCGATTGATTGCCCATAAAATGCTTAAAATCCATGAAATATTCCGGGGTATTGCCGATAAATGCGCCTACATCAATGGCCGTTTTAAGTATGTTTCTCCCAAATTCTACTTCATCTTTGATGTTGAGGTTTAAATGGTGAAAATCGGCATTTCCCTCGACTTGCCGGAGTCCCTGTCTGTAGTCAAACAGGAAGACAGGAGCCCTACTTTTAAGTTCGTAGTAGTGCTCATTTCTCTTTCCAAAGCGCAGACCTGGACGAAATTGAAGGTTTGCCGTAAAAATTAAGGCTTCGTGAGGATTAAATTTTGTATCCGGAAGTTCAGCATTTTCCGGGGCATTTTCGGTGTATTCCCTGTCCTTTACATTAATAACCTTGAAATCGGAATTATTTTCTAAAGAAGAACGATGACTCCACTCTATCCCTGTTCTCAACTTCAGTTTTTTGGTCAGATCCTTTTCATAACGAAAGGAAACAAATTCCTTTTCATAAATTTTCATGAAATTTTGTTCAAGGAAAAGAGAGGTGAAACTGTTGACTGTTGGGTGGATCGGGTTATCACCATTGAATTGATAAACATACTTTCCTCCATTAATTCGTAAACTACTTCTCATAAACCGAGGACCATAATCGTATTGCATGCCGAGCCTGTAATAAACATCCTTGCCTGAAAAACCATACCGGGCCAATCCATAGGTTTTGAAGTACCGGAGCTTTTCAAACGTTTTGGTGAAATCAAGCTGCGATTCGAGGTTGAAGCCTTCCACCGTATTGTATTCAAACCGAATCCTATTGAGATTGAGGTGGGCCTTTTCCCCGACATCATATCGACCACCGGTGATAATGTGCCAGGGCAAAAAGGATTTCTTGTCTCTTGTTGTCGTGGTATCTCCGTCCGCTTCCTTTTTATTGACTTCTGCCAGGCTGTCCAGCCACTGGTAGCCTTTTATTTCATTTTCATTTAGTGGAATCGGCCTGTTTTCCGACCAGTAGGCTGAATCATAATCATATGCCAGCGAATCAATTTTGAGCTCCTTATTGAACACCACCAGTGGCTCATCCAGCTTTTGTCTTTCGGATTTTTCATAGGAACGAAGGATGGTTCTAAGTTCTTTCGTCGTCACTTCCTCTCCCTCTGTCAGCTTTTCCTGGATGGATTTGGTGTTTTCCTTATCCGCAAGCTGATCCAGGTCTTCTGCAAATTCTTCTTCAGATTTTTCATCCACTACCAGCACTTCATGAGGAAGGTCCGGATTGAGTGTTACCTGGTAATTGCTTACCGATGCGAGATAATTAAATTCAAACATGAATCCCCAGAATTTCCCTTTTATATAGAATTTATGGCTTACCGGAAGCCAAACATTTGTCTCGATAGGTTGATAGATCTGTTCAATATCGATATTGATCCCAAGCTGAACAGTCCGGAAATCCAAACTATGAATGCTGAAGTAATCTTCCACAATATAAATGACTCCTTCCACCACATTTTCCCCCGAAACCCTGGGTATTACCCTGATCTTGCTGATCTCGTAATCTTTATCCCTTGTCGTTCCAAGGTATTCAAATCGGTAATAAGCAAATGCTTTGGGAGATAACGGTGAAACAAGATCACCGATCTTTGGTTCATAAAAACTTCCGCTGACAAATTCCATCGGATCACTTTCATTTTCCGGACCGGAGCTTCTCACCGAAATAATCCTTTCGGAATAAGTTGCAGGACGTTTGTATTTTATTTCACTTATTGTCTCACTGACAAACAGCTTGGTCGAATCGATCCCTTCCTTTTTCAGCTGTTTCCTCACAAAAAAAGGAGAGTCAATCAACCGACCTTTTCCTTTCATGTAAACCCTGGCCGAGAAAGAATCGATCTGCTGGGTATGATACTTTGCTTTGGCAATAGCTTTTCGCATAATGGCGTAAGCCGGATCCTCATCCTTCCCGGAAATGACTATGTTCCGAAGCATGACTATCTCGCTCTTCAGAAAAACATTCCGTTCGATGTTATTATTCTTTAAATCAACTTCCAGCTCTTTACTTTCATATCCTAAATACTGAAAGACCAGGTGATAAACGCCCGGTGTTAATTGGATCTCATAATATCCTGCATCATTGGATACGGAACCTGTGCCCAATTCTTTAATGAAAATCGTGGTGTTGGGAAGAGGTTCTCCTTCTTCGTCTGTTACATGTCCAAAAACCTTGGATTGGCCTTGAGAATAGGATAAAGATATTGTACTGAGGAAGAAGATCAGACTGAAAAGCTGCTTCATGGATTTTGGTTGTTACACAAAAATAGATCGTAATTTTTCTTTTGTCTACAAGATGCTTAAAAGTAAGGTTTAGGATGCATGGGTAGGAGAGATTTTTTGTTAAAGAAGGTTAAATCAAAATTATTGGCTAAGAATTGGAATTAAGAAATCTTTGACTCATCAAATTTGAAAATTAGGATAAAAATATGGAAGTTGTAGATATTAGCCCTAAGAAATCCTTAAGCCTGTAGTTAATTCTATAAAGCATGCTTAGGAATGCCATTCTCATATCTATTTTGATGATGTTTACCATTGTTTCCTGGGGACAACAATTGTGGTATGAAAATTTTTCTGGTTTAATTGATGGTGCAACTGTAGATAATGGTGCAACTGCATGGTCACGTAGTTATTCAGGTTCTGGAAGCGTAGAAAAAGAATCATTTTTTGGGTCTAATTTTTTTCAATTTTCAAATACATTTACAGAAGGAGAATGGATATCAGAATCCATTGACATATCTGGTTATGGCTATGCAGTGATTGATATGGATGTTACCACCCTGGGTACTGAATCAGGCGATTATTTACAATGCTACTATACAATTGATTCTGATCCAACCGAACATTTATTTTTTGAAATTCAAGGAGAAGATATTTCCTTCGACAACTTGGGGTCTGCAGTAATAAATGGAAATTCAATTACCATTATCGTCAAAGCCAGAAATGATGGTGGTGATTTTTACACTATCGACAATATTGAAGTGACAGGCATAGAGACCTTATATTCCCGTACAAATGGAAACTGGACAAACAATAGTACGTGGTCAATAACAGGTCATACGGGGTCGTCTTGTTCTTGTACTCCTAACAATGAAACCAGAATTGAAATTGGAAATAATCATACCATCAATGTGAATGGAACAGGAAATGTCACAGAAACTATTATTAGGAATGGATCCACCTTAAGATGGACCGGTAACAATACATTAAATATTCGCGGAGATATTTTTGTTGAAAGTGGCGGCACACTTACAAGAAATGGCAATAACTCTGCCGAAATTAGTTTTGATTACAATATCCCTTATAGCATTCAAAATAATGGATCATTTGAGATTGGTTTGCTCGATATCAATTCAAATTCATTCATCACCTTTTTTGGGAGTGGAAACGTAACTATTTCAGGTAATATTGACATAACCGGATCTTCCTTTTTTGGCATAGAAACAAATTATAACCCGACCATCACCAACGATCTTTCTGGAAACCTTTCTATAGGTGGATCTCTTAATTATGGAAACTACTCAGAAACTTCTGAAATAATCAATAACGGAAATATGAGCATCAGCACCAATATTTCCATGAATGATCAAAGCATAACTATAGAAAACAATGGAACTTTATCAATTGGAACTGGAATTTCAATCAATGACAACGCTGATGATAACTGTGAGGTAGTGAACAATGGAACCTTAAACCTTTCTACCATAAACATGGGTGGATCTGACTTTTTGTTTGAGAATTACGGAACCATCAATATGACCGGAAATTTTTCAAATTTTGATGGAAATGAATCTCTCGATAATCTGGACGGATCGACTTGGAATTACTCAGGAACAACCACCGGAACCGGGAACTTAGCGCTTGATTTAAACAATGGCTCAAATCTTTTCAATTATGACAGATCGGGCGACCAGCCGATTATTAGTCCGATAGACAGTTACTCAAACCTAGAAGTCAGCAACGGCGGCAACAAAAACATGTCGGATGATGTGGATATATCCGGCAATCTGATCCTCACAGCTGGAATCATCAATACCAATGGAAATCTGCTTACTTTCCTTAGTAACAGTTCAAGCGTATCAGGAGGCAGCAACAGCTCTTACGTAGATGGCCAGGTTGCCAAGCTGGGAAATAGCGATTTCGATTTTCCAACTGGCAATGGCGGAGTGTGGGCACGGATCGGGATCAGCAATTTAAATGGCGCAAATGCTTCCACTGAATTCACCGCTCAGTATACTCTAGGCGATCCCGGTTTATCCAACACAGGTACGTTAAATAATGTCAGCATTCTTGAAGGATGGACCCTTAACCATACAGGAGGATCTGTTTCGAATGCGATGGTAACGCTCTATTTTGAAGATGCTGGTAGAAGTGAAATCGACAACCTGGGCGATTTAGTAGTCGCCCGTCACAACGGAACCCAGTGGATTGATGAAGGCCAGGGAGGTGGCACTACTGCCAATTCCGTAACTTCGGATGCCATTAGTACTTTCAGTCCGTTTACATTTGGATCAAATAGCGCTTCATTCAATCCCCTACCTGTCAACCTATTATCTTTCGACTTGATTTCCGAAGGTAATAATGTTATTGTCAGTTGGATAACAACATCAGAATTAAACAACGACTATTTCACAATAGAAAGGTCTGAGAATGGCAAACCGTTTCAATCTATCGCTACAGTAAAAGGAGTTGGAAATTCCAAAAGCAATTCATCCTATTCCTATACTGACAAGCACCTGCCAAACGGACAATATTATTACCGCCTTAAACAAACCGATTTTGACGGAACGGAAGAAACTTTCAAGGCAAAATATATTAAAATTGACGGCAATCAATCAACCTCTGGCCTTGTAATTTATCCCAACCCTGTTAGTCATCAAAAATTACTATCCTTAAAATTTAAAGAATTAAACATTCAAGATGATGAAGACATAAAAATAATAATTTACAATTCTCAAGGAAGCCTTACTTTAGAAGAGTCATTCAATTCTTCCAAAATCTTGAATAACACAATTAATATCGGCTTAAACAATTTAAAACCAGGCGTTTACCTCATTTCTGCAAATAGCAATCAATTCAGTTTTAGAAAGAAAGTTATTATTGAATAAGCAATTTTAGTAACGACTATTGTAATTTTTTCATGCTAACTGTTCCGTCAATCACTCTATCACTTTTAGGCTTAAATTGACAATTGGAGGTTTGTCAATTATTTTTCATCAACATATATCGAACTTCATTTAACCTTCAAAAGGTAATTTCAGGAAAAGAATTACATTCAACTTAGTTATGATGAAAAAATTGCTCTTACTTTTTACTGTTTTTCTACTTGGTACGTTTCCTTTATTCTCCCAGTTGAAACCCTACAAAAATTTTGAAGTTGCCGTCTATTCCCGATCCTACGAAGTAGAAAAAATGGGCGATCTGAAGTGGCTCGAAAATATTTGGGAGGAAATTACCCACCAGGTCCACGTGGACAAGATCTACCTCGAAACACACCGCGATTTGGTGATCGTCCAGGAAGACACCCTGGAAATGGTTAAGAAATTTTTTGAAAAAAGGGGGATTAAAACAGCAGGGGGCATCACATTGACCATCGATGAAAGCAATCGTTTTCAGACTTTTTGCTATAGCAAGGATTGGGACAGAAATAAGGTAAAGGAAATAGTGGAATATACCGCTAAGCATTTCGATGAATTAATCCTCGACGACTTTTTCTTCACCAGCTGTAAGTGCGAAACCTGTATTGAAAAGAAAGGTGATCAGAGCTGGACAGACTACCGGCTTAACCTGATGGATGAAGCGGCAAGGAACATCATTATAGGACCTGCCAAAGAAGTTAATCCGGATATTAAGGTGGTTATCAAATACCCCAACTGGTACGAACATTTTCAGGGCCTAGGCTTTAACCTGGAAACCCAACCGGGATTGTTTGACGGAATTTATACAGGCACTGAAACAAGGGATGCTGTCCGAAGCAACCAACATCTTCAACCCTACCATGGATATCAAATCTTCCGGTATTTTGAGAACCTGAAACCAGGTGGTAACGGAGGCGGCTGGGTGGATACGGGTGGATTAACAGACCTCGACCGGTATGCTGAACAGTTATGGCTAACCCTCTTTGCCAAAGCTCCGGAAATCACTTTGTTTGATTTCAGGCAGCTGCAGAGAACCCTCGATCAATTTGAACGCGCCGAATGGCAGGGACAAAATACCAGCTTTGATCTCGACGAGATGATGAAACCCTACAAAGGTGGCAAAAAAACGGATGTACAGCCAACGACGGTTGCCAGGGCAGCAGGCTACTCTTTTGAGAAGATTGATGGTATTTTAGGTGAACTGGGCAAACCAATTGGAGTGGCGTCTTACCGTCCGTTTCACTCCACAGGTGAAGACTTCCTTCACAACTATCTGGGCATGATTGGTATTCCCATCAATTTAAACCCGACATTTCCTGAAGATGCTTCGGTTGTGCTACTAACCGAAAGTGCGAAGTTTGATGAAAATATTGTCCCAAAAATTAAGCAACATCTTTTGAAGGGAAAGAAAGTGGTCATCACTTCAGGTCTATTGAAGGCACTTGAAGATAGAGGTATCCAGGATATTGCCGAACTCCGGTATTCGGATCGAAAAGCTTCAGTTCACAAGTTTAAAGCGGGATGGGGAGAAATAGTTGAAAGTGAAAAAACGATGATCATTCCTGAAATTTTGTATTTAACGAATGATTCCTGGGAAAATGTCTCTGCCATTGATGGACCCAATGGCTGGCCAATTTTACACGAAGCATCCTATGCAGAATCAAGCTTGTTTGTATTGGTCATCCCGGAAAATTTCGCTGATCTGTATCAAATACCAGCGCCTGCATTGAATCGAATCAGGGCTGATATCACCAATTCCATGCCGGTACAACTGGAAGGTCCCGGAAGCATTAGCCTCATGATCTATGACAACAATACGATCGTTGTGGAGTCATTTCGTGATGAGGAGACAGAAATCAGTATTACCTCTTTCATGAATGTTGTGAAGCTCATTGATATTCAAACAGAAGAAACGATTGGTGGAACGATCAGAAAAGCTCCTGTCAGGTTCAACAGACCCATTGGAAAAGACAAGGTAGCTTTTGATTTTAGGATAAAACCTCACTCTTTTCGGGTGTTTAGAATTGAATAAATCAATTCAGGACCAGAGGAGGTTTTATCGACAATTAGTAACAATAAGGTCTTAGAATCCAGAAATACTCATTGGAATAAGAGTTGTCAATCTCAAAACCCGCTCCTCAGCTCATAGGTCATTCTCATTTTTTTGATCAGTTCTTCCGACTCTTTGAAATCAAGGGTTTGCTGTCCGTCAGAATAGGCTTCTTCCGGAGTACAGTGAGATTCATAAATGACGCCATCAGCACCTGCCATGATACTTGCCAATGCCATGGGTTCCACATGCTTTCTGATACCAATACCATGTGAAGGATCCGCTATGACAGGCAAATGTGTTTTATCTTTCAGCACTGGAATCGCATTCAGATCCAATGTATTCCTGGTAGCATTTTCAAAAGTCCTGATTCCCCGCTCACAAAGAAGTATCTTTTCATTCCCTCCACTAAACACATATTCTGCAGAATATAGAAGTTCATCAATCGTTCCGGAAATTCCACGCTTGATCATCACAGTTTTATCTACCTTGCCCAATTCATCCAGCAAATTAAAGTTTTGTGTATTCCTGGCCCCCACCTGAAAAATATCTACGTAATCGTGCATTTCTTCAATCTGAGAAACCTGCATGACTTCTGTTACAATTTTAATTCCTGCAGCTTTCGCATGCTCATACCATAATTTCAGGCCATCTATTCCCATTCCCCTGAAAGAATAGGGTGAACTGCGAGGCTTGTAAACCCCACCACGCATCAGCCTGATGCCGTTTTTCGCACAGTGGTCGATGGTTTGCCTGATCTGCTCCTCACCTTCTATCGAACACGGCCCGGTCATAATGGCAAAATGGTCGTCACCAATCAGTACACCGTCGCCGAGGTCAATGGCAGTAAGTTTTACCTTCCACTTTCTCGATACCAATTTGTAATTGTCAGAAACAATGTGGATATCTGAAATGCCAGGCATAAAACCGATTTCGCGAATGTCGAATTCAGATTTACCTGTTCCGATCAGGTAATCCCCGACCTGCGTTTTTACTTCCGTCAACTTGTACTTAAAATCACCCGCTTTTTTTATGATTTCCTCTTTGCTTTTTGGAGTGATTTCCTTTTCTAATTGTATGATCATTTTATTTATTGTTTTTCTTCCTTAATCTGAACGATTAGACAATACTGCCTGCCTTTATACTTGCCCTCTTAAACTTTCCCTTTTACCGATTTAATGAATCCATCAATATCCTTTTTAATATCCGATGAATTATTCAACACATTGATGAATGCTGATCCGATGATCGCTCCGGATGAATATTTACAGGCTCGATCAAAAGTCTCCTTGTTGGATATTCCAAAACCTATCAATGTCGGATTCTTCAGGTTCAATGCTCTTACTCTTTCGAAATAATCGATCTGCTCCTGAGAAATTCCCGATTTCGCACCGGTAATACTTGCGGATGAAACCATGTAGATAAATCCATCTGTATTTTCATCGATCATTTTAATCCTCGCTTCTGTTGTTTGAGGAGTGATCAGAAATACATTTTTCAATCCATATTTGTCAAAAGTTTCCTTGTACTCATCCAGGTATTCCGCCATAGGAAGATCCGGTAGTATCAATCCGTCTATTCCCACTTCTTCACATTTTGAGCAGAACCTCTCAACGCCAAACTGCAGGACGGGATTGATATACCCCATCAATATCAATGGTAGAGTAACTTCACTCCTAATGTCTTTTAGTTGTTCAAACAAAAGTGAAATTGACATTCCGTTTTTCAGGGCTTTCGTATTACTGTCCTGAATAGTGGGGCCATCTGCTACGGGATCGCTGTATGGTACTCCGATCTCAACAATATCGGCTCCAGAATCCTGAAGCTGCCTGATGATGGTCTTTGTATCATTCAACTCGGGAAATCCCGCTGAAAAATATACTGAAAGGATCCTTTCCCTTTTCTGTTCAAAAAGTTGATTTATTCTATTTGATGTTGTTGTCAGACTCATTTTCTTTTTGTTATTGAGTTATTCCTCCTTCGCCAACGCTACGGAGCATAAATTGAGTTATTGGGTATTTGGCATTAGGAATTGGGTATTGGAAATGAACCATTCAACCCGCAACCTGTAACTGATAACCCGCAACAAATTGTCTTTTAGCTTTGTCATCAATACCCTCCCCATTTGATATAAGTTTCGAGATCCTTATCTCCACGGCCTGAGAGATTGACGACAACGATATCATCTTTCTCAAACTTTAATTGATCAAGAGCAGCTAATGCATGTGCAGATTCTATAGCGGGAATGATCCCTTCCAGTCTACTCAAGAAAATACCTGCTTTCATCGCCTCTTCATCTGTTGCACTTAGAAATTTTCCCCTACCACTTTCAAACAAATGGGCATGGACCGGTCCGATACCCGGGTAATCCAAACCCGCTGAAATCGAATACGGTTCGATTACCTGTCCGTCTTCTGTTTGCATCAGCAAGGTTTTACTTCCATGCAAAACCCCTGGTTTTCCCAGCATTGTAGTCGCCGCTGATTCACCTGAATTCACACCTTTTCCTGCTGCTTCGACAGCCACAAGATTTACTTTTTCATTTTCATAGTAATGGTAAAATGCCCCTGCGGCATTGCTTCCCCCTCCTACGCAAGCTATGACATAGTCAGGATTTTCCCTGTCAATTTTTTCCTTAAGCTGCCATTTTATCTCTTCACTGATCACACTTTGGAAAAGCGCCACCATTTCCGGATACGGGTGTGGTCCCACGACAGACCCGATAATGTAATGTGTATCAACCGGATTATTGATCCAGTGCCGCAAAGCTTCATTGGTAGCATCCTTAAGAGTTTTAGACCCTGAACTGGCCGGTCGGACTTCAGCGCCCAAAATCTTCATTCGCTCAACATTGGGTTTTTGTCTTGCCATATCTACTTCGCCCATGTACACGATACACTCCATTCCCATCAAGGCACAAACGGTTGCTGTTGCCACACCATGTTGCCCGGCGCCGGTTTCTGCAATGATCTTTTGCTTTCCCAATCGTTGCGCCAACAAAATCTGGCCTATGGTATTGTTCACCTTGTGAGCACCCGTATGGTTCAGATCTTCCCTTTTCAGGTAAATATTTGTGCTATATTTTTCAGACAACCGATTGGCAAAATACAATGGTGTAGGCCTGCCCGCATAATCCTTCAATAATCCACGGAATTGCTTTTGGAACTGCGGATCATGAATGATCTGTAAATAATTTTCTTTTAACTCTTCAACATTTGGATATAGCATTTCGGGGATGTAGGCTCCACCAAAATTTCCATAATATCCTCGTTCATCTACTGCTACTTTCATGTTTTTCTCTTAGCTGGAAGTCAGAAGACGGAAGACCGAAGTCTGGCTCCAATATTTTTCACAATACTTTTTGTTTCAACTTATTAACTAATGCCCTAACCATTAGCACGTCTTTCCGGCCGGGCTCCGATTCCATCTTACTATTAACATCCAGGATCAGAGTGCCGGGGAATTCTCTGTTCAAAATATGTTCGATATCATCCACACCAATTCCCCCACTCAGAAAATAAGGTTTGTCCAGGTTATAATTATTCAGTTCATCCCAATTGAATTTCTTTCCGGACCCTCCGTAAAGAGGTGTTTTGGTATCAAACAGGAAATAGTCGACAAATTTTTCGTATTCCTTTAAATGATCCAAATCCAAATGATTGCCCACAGAAAATGCCTTTATTACTGGGAATTCGTCCCGCACTTTTTGACAATATTCCGGAGTCTCTTCTCCATGCAATTGAATCATATCCAATTGATATTGATTAGCCAGATCCAATAGCCTTTCCAATTCTTCATTGACAAACACCCCGACTTTCTTGATTGTATCCGGAATGTTTGAAAGTTCCTGTGGATCCAACTCTTCAACAACATATCGCGGAGATTTTGGATAGAATATAAAACCCAAAAAGTCCGGTTGTAACTGAACGATTTCCCTGATATTTTCGGGGAATTTCATTCCGCATACCTTCAGCAATATGGTTCTTTCTTCTTTCAATTTTAAGAATTTGCTTTTTCGGCCATGGTCTTTTCCAGCTGTTCCAGATGATGGATAAAGTCCAGACACGCTTTGTGGGGTCTGCTGTTCGTCATGAAGCTCTCCCCGATCAGGAATCCCTGAAAACCATGTCTCTTAAGGGTCATGATATTCTCAGGTTGTGATATTCCGCTTTCTGAAATTTTCACAAACTTGTCCGGGATCATTTCTGCCAGCGAAATGGAGGTATTGATATCCACATCAAATGTACTGAGGTTGCGGTTATTTACGCCTACAACATCCAGATCATCACAGAGACTTCTCAGCAATTCATCTTCATTGTGTACTTCCATCAAAACCTCCAGGTTCAGGCTTTTGGCAAACTTTGCCAGCGATTTCAATTTCTTAGGTTCAAGCGCTGCTGCAATTAACAATATCGCATCCGAACCGATGGATTTTGCCTCAACGATCTGGTATTCATCGATGGTAAAATCCTTTCTGAGTATCGGGCAAAAATTGAATTTCCTGGCCGTTGTGAGATCTTCATTTTTTCCTCCAAAGAATTCCGTATCCGTCAAAATGGAAAGCGCTGATGCCCCCGCCTGCATGTATCCAATAGAGGTTTTCTCGATTGAAACGTGTTTGTTGATTACACCTTTAGACGGTGATTTCCTCTTAATTTCGGCGATAATGCCATGCTTGTCTTCGCGTAATAAGTATTTCTTTAAAGAAACCGTTTGGGTTGGGAAGTAGATGCTTTCCTCCAACAGCTTTACGGGAAAGAGATCCTTTCTCCTGGCAACTTCTTTTTCCTTGTGCGCAATAATCTTCTGTAAAATATCCATAATTAAATTTTTCTCTTCTTTCTAGTTTTGTGATGCTTCAACAAATTTTTTCAATGCCTGTAGCGCCTTTCCGGATTCCAGGCTTTCCCTTGCCTCAGCCATTGAGCTTTCCAATCCATTTTCAGGATGCGAACAATACAAGGCCATGCCTGCATTGGCAATAGCTACCTGGTTCTGGGCTTTTGTTCCTTTCCCTTCCAGTATGTTTATAAATATTTTAGCGGAATCCTCCACTGTTTCACCACCGGATAACTGTTCAGGATTTAAATGCTCCAAACCAATTTCTTCAGGAGAAATAATGCTTTCATCATTTCTTCCAATGATTTTAAATGACCCCGTCAGGGAAACTTCATCATATCCATCCAACGAATGAATGATCAGGTATTGCGCATTGGTTTGCTGATACAGATAGGCATACAATCTGGCCAACTCGAGACTGAAAACGCCTACGATTTGCTTTTTCAGAAACGTAGGATTGACCATAGGACCCAGCATATTGAAAAACGTTTTAACTCCCATATCTTTTCTTACGGGAGCTACATTCTTCATGGCTGGATGGAACAATGGAGCATGCAAATAACATATTCCCGATTTCTCCAATATTTCTATCAATTTTTCCCGATCATTCGTGAATTGATAACCTAAATGAGCCAATAAATTTGAAGATCCGCAGGAAGAAGAAACTGCATTATTTCCATGCTTGGCCACCATTTGACCGGAACCGGCAACAATGAAAGAAGCCAGGGTTGAAATATTAAAAGTATCCTTTCCATCTCCTCCTGTACCACACAAATCCATCACATCGTACTCATCCAGATCGATGTGAACACACAGGTCCAGCATGGCATCCCGAAAACCGGCTAACTCCTGGATGGTAATGCTTCGCATGATGAAAACCGTCAAAAAAGCCGCCATCTCCGATTGATTGTATTTTCCCCGTGCGAGGTTGGTCAACACTTCCCTGGCCGTCTGTCTGTCCAGGTATTTATATTCAAAAAGGTAATTTAAAATCTCTTTCATCAAATTGAGTTAAAAGTTTTTCAAGTAATAAGGTTGAAAGTTTGTAAAGGTTTATGTGTTGAAATATTTTCATCCTTCCCGGTCATAATATTTTCTATCGCAGACACTTTGGTCATCACCTCCTGTTGGATTTGGCAGAAGTCTAAACTCCCCTCCTTGGAGGGGCTGGGGGTGGGTCTTTTCATTCGTTTTCTTTTATCCATGCCAATATTGTTTCTAATACAAAACCCATTTCCTTCTTTACATCCAGGTCATCAAACCTAAGAAAGCGTACACCCAATGATTCCAATTTCTCTTGCCTTTCTATATCGTTATCTACCACATATCCATGCGTATGAGAATCCCCATCAATTTCAATCGCCAGCATCAGGTCTTTACAATAAAAATCTACTATGAATTCATCGATAGGTCGCTGCCGGTCAAAATCATATCCATTCATTTGTCCACCTTTTAATTCCTGCCACAAAAGGATCTCTGATAAAGTCATGTTTTTTCGTAACCTTCGGGCTAACTCTTTTAACCTTGGATTATATGGGATTATTTTTCTTTTCATTGCTTATGGACCCACCCCTGCCCCTCCCAGGAGGGGAGTATAACTAGATGGATGTTTGTAGATTCATTTTGATTTTGTATTCATATCCAAATTATTAATCTTCTTTCACCAAATCTGTTCACCTTCATAAGCTAGATTTGAAAAACTCAGCATCATCCAACCTTTATAACTTTATGAACTTTCAACTTGACAAACTCTCCACTTTCAACTCTCATGTTCCAGCCAGTTTTTCATCATGGTTTTACCGTTTTCAGTGACAATGGATTCTGGGTGGAACTGCAATCCACGAACATCGAATTTTTTATGGCTGACACCCATCACGATATCATCTTCATCTATTGAATTAATTTCCAAATCACCGTTTATCGTATCTTTAACTACCGCCCAGGAATGGTAGCGGCATACCATAAATGATTCCGGTACTTCTTTAAATATATAATCTTCCTTTATTGTCAGATGGATGGTAGTCCCAACTCCATGAAGCACATGGGGCATGTTATACAATTGAGCTCCATAGACTTCACCAATTGCCTGGTGGCCAAGGCAGATTCCCAATATGCTTTTCTTTGATCCATATCGGTCAATCAAATCGAGCATAATTCCTGCTTCGCTGGGGATACCAGGTCCCGGTGACAATAATATTTTATCATATTTATCGACTTCATCAAGAGTAATTTTGTCATTTCGATAAATATCGAGCTGGTCGCCATAGCCCAGCTCCCTTATGATGTGAACGAGGTTGTAGGTAAATGAATCATAATTATCCAGAACAAGAATTTTCATTTCCTCTTAAATTTTAATGTTTTGACCTTTTTCAATGGCTGTCCGAAGAGCAGCCAATTTGTTGTTTACTTCCTGTAATTCGCTCTCCTCGTTTGACTTAGCAACCACCCCTGCCCCGGCCTGATAGTATAGTGTATTGTTTTTACTTAAAAATGATCGGATCATGATCGCATGATTGAACTCCCCGTCAAAACCCAGGTACCCAATGGCACCGCCATAGTAGCCCCGGCGTGTTGGCTCATATTTGTCTATTAATTCCATCGCTTTGTGCTTGGGAGCACCGGAAAGGGTCCCCGCAGGAAAGGTATCAGCCACCATCTGAACCGTTTTTGAGTGCCCATTCATTTTACCAGTAACCTTAGACACCAAATGGATGACGTGTGAATAATACTGGATCTCCTTAAATTTTTCGACAGTCACCTCATCACCATTCCTGCTCAGGTCATTTCGCGCCAGGTCCACCAGCATGACATGTTCAGAATTTTCCTTGGGATCGGCAAAAAGTTTCTTGGCTAGTTCGCCATCGGACTCATCGTCACCAGTTCTTTTAAAAGTTCCAGCAATCGGATAAATCGTTGCCATGCCTTTATTAATCACAATCTGGGCCTCCGGGGAAGAGCCAAAAATTTTGAAACTGCCATAGTCAAAATAAAACAGATAAGGTGATGGATTAATGGCTCGCAGTGCACGGTAAACCATGAATTCATCCCCTTTGAAACCGGATTGGAATCTCCTGGAAAGAACGATCTGGAATACATCACCTCTGAAGCAGTGATGTATTCCTTTTGTCACCATCTGGCGATATTCCTCATCTGTTAAATTGGATCTTTCATCATTGAGTGATTCAAATGAGAAATAAGGAAAGTTTTTTCCTTTGATCAATCGCTCGATATCCTCTATGTTGCTTTCCTGTTCCGAACCATCCAACCGATGATCGAACAAATACATTTCGTTCTTGAAATGGTTGATAGCAATTACATTGCGATAGACTTTGTACAGAATATCAGGAATTTTATATTCATCTGTTTTGCCTTTATCGAATTTGATATCTTCAAAATGCTGAACCGCATCATAAGACATGTAGCCAAACAGTCCGTTGGAAATGAATTTGAAATTCTCTGATTTGGTTTCAAATGAATGCCTAAACTCAGAAAGCTTATCAATCACTTCATGTTGATAAGAGGTCTCCCAAATTTTAATATCACCATCCGGGTATTCAATTTTTAACCGATTGTCCTTCAGCATGAAGGAGGCAATCGGGTTGCAGCAAATATAGCTGAAGCTGTTTTGCTCGCCATGATAATCAGAACTTTCAAGCAGTATTACTCCATTTAGCTTATCCCTCAGCTTCATATAAATACTCACCGGAGTTGCTGTATCGGCTATTAGTTTTAAAAAGTCCGTTTTAAGTTTAAATTTTTCCAACGTGTTTTGAGATTTATTGCAAACAAAAAAGGCCCACTGAACAGTGAGCCTTTATCATTAAGTATCTTAAAGCTATATCATACCTCTGTTCAGCGACTTGTTATTTCATAAAGCCACCACCAATAAAGATTGATATAGTTGTAAAATTTCTTCATCGAGCAGCAAATGTAGAAAAGGAAATAACATTCACAAAGAATTAATTTCAAATTTTTCTCTAACCCATCATACCATCCATTTAAGCAAATTATTCATATTCCTGAACAATACGTCTAAAATATGATTATTAAATAACTAATTAAATTTCGGGCAAAAATAGAACTTTTTTTTGTTTAACAATATTTAAATGCACTTTTAATCAATAAACCAAAATAATAACAATGAAAAAATAGAAGAATCACGTTATTAAAAACGAATAAAAAATGATTCAATAAGGCTCTTGGTAGTGGAGTTTCGCAATTGGTCTAAATTCACATAACCAATAAATATTGAGAAGTTGAAAGACTACATATTTATTGATTATTAATTAAAAAAAGGATTAATTACGTAGAGTTTTAACCAATACTAAATACCATGAAAAGTAATTATGTCGCTTTTCTCGAAATCTGGAATTACGTTCTTACAATCGCCGCGGCAATAACAGCAGTTATAAGTTTATATCTCATCATCGCTCATGCCTTAAAAGTTGCGTCACTGAAAGATTACAAGAAAAAGTATGATTATCTAAGAGACAACGATTCAAAAAAGATCTATCAAAGCATTTTTGCCTTTGCACTGGCATTGACATTATTTGCAAACACATTGGAACAGGAGACGGTCAAACTTCATATTATCTGGTTGTTTGTTCGACTTTTTGTTACGATCAGTATTGGAACATTGATTGTCTATCTTTCTTACCTTTTGTTAAAATTTGCCTACCCTACCCAGCTTGCCAGAAAACTAAGAAAATGGAGGTATCACCCCCGGACAAACCCGAGTACCGGTAACAAAATGAAGTTGCTTAGCGAAGATGAAGAGGACGTTCACCTTGATGAAGGTATGCAGGCTGAAGAAAATGTATTTTCTGTTGATTATGATGTCTGGGTCGATCCGGAAACCAATGAAGTACATATTGAAAAGTATGCTGGTCACCTGGAAGCTGAACAATGTAATAGTTGTGGCTTTATGACCATGAAACAAATCAAGGAAGAAATACACCTAGCGCCTACAGAAAACTCGGAAGGTGAGACAGAAAAGTTTTACCAATGCTCGTATTGCAAAGCAAAAAGAAGCAAAGTTCTTAAAATTGCGAAGCTCGAGCCCGGAGGAAATTATCACCTCCCAGACCATATTTTATTCAAAGAAGATCGGGCCATCTATGGTGTAACCATTGAGGTTCATCTAGGTGATGGCAAATCCAAGATTTATGAATTCCCCAGCACTGAACAAGCCAGCGACTTTCTGAAAGAGTTCGATCTGGACAGTGTGAACTAAAAATCGCACTAATAACAATAGGGCTTTTTGTAGGCAAAGAACCTCTACCAGGCTATACACTTTTTCGGGGAAAGATCAATATGCTCAGTTATGGCAAGGTATGTTTATTCAGAGTTTGAGAATTCTCAAAAAGAGCAGTATAAGCCAAAATTTACCTGAGTGCTCCTCCTAATATTGGAACCATCACATTGAAAATTGCAATGGATCATCCTATCCAATGGAATGCGATTCTATCGCCTTCATAGGCGAATAGTCTTAACCACATCGGTGTTTAATGCCTTACTTTGACTCTCCCTTTTCTTACTCCAACAGCATGAAAGTTACCGTTAAGAAATAATTCAATCATGTTACAGACACAACAAAATTAATCTCTTTTTGCCCTAAAATCTCTTGAAAAGTTATTCATATCCATAGAACAGAAGATTTAATAATTTCATTCAAAAACATATAATTCACGCAAAAAGTACTGCATCATGCAGAATAACAAAAAATAATTTTAAGATAAAGAGAGTTTCATCACCCTTTAAACTTAATTTAATTTGATAATAGGAAAATCATAGAATTTAAAGTCCGATGTAATCTAACAATCTCTTCGAGTCATAATCACTGTTACTTATTCAGTATTGTGTTTATTTTTTTTGAAATCATTACATCTCATTTTATCTTCGCCTTTAATTTATAATTTTGTATACCAAACACCAATCGGCTTTTAAATATTCACCTGAAATTGACAGCGGGAAATACGTTTTTTAACCTATTCGTTTTATATGACATTAATACACATCGACCAAAATAATTTAGCAAGTGTATATTTTGATGAAGACAACCAGATAATTATTTACAAGACTGAAAGCATTTTGGCCAATCAAAATATAGACAAGATCCAATCACTTCTGGAACAGTGCATGCAACTTCCTGATGATCAAATCACAATTGGTGAGATCGTTGATTTGACCAATCTGAGGGGAAACTTCAAAAAAATAATAGACTTTTTAATTAACACCTATTATCCGGTCATGCATAGAAGAGGAATGAAAAAGGCCGCTTACGTCATTTCCAATGACTTGCTTTCCTATTCACTGGTACAAGATATATGCGACAAAAATGAACTGGTGGAAACGAAGGCATTCTATGATATGTTTCAGGCTGAAAAATGGGTTTTATCCTAATGGAAACCTACCCGTCCACTAACCAAATTGCCGGTAAATCCAAAAGAACATGCGAAGAAACAACAACCCAGCATAAGCAATACCGGAAGCTTTGAGGATGAACACCGGATCTTTGTACCAGGTTTCAAACAGTACCCCAAATAACAGAACACCGATCATGACCAGCAAGGGAGCCAGAAAGACATAGATCAATTCACGGGCCAGCCAGTTTTTCTTCTTTTTCTCTGCCATTCTTGTCTCAATGTAAGCATACAAGGATCAAAAGATAAATTGATTTTAGATTATAAAAAATCAATACATGTTAAAAGTGAAATTTTAAATGAAGATTTTGCCATATCCGGATTTGAGACTACACTATCCTCTCAATCATTTCGACGACTTGAGTATTTTCCCACCAACAGAGCAATAATCACGGCAATATAAAGCTGGCCTCCGATAGTTGTAATAAGAGCAAGTGATTTGGAATGAGGTGAGAGAGGTAAAAGATCTCCATATCCAAGGGTAGAAAGAGTCACGAATCCGTAATAAACAACATCATATAGTTTCAGTTCTCCTGAGGCACTAAAATTATATGCGTAGGGATCAAACTGTACCATCAATGATATAAGCAAGGAAAAGACAATGCCCAGCAAAAGGTATCCGATAATCGCTTCGAGTATTACAATTTCATTTACATTCCTCGCTTTCGAAATTTGATTGATGAGGACTATAACTACAAAAATGAAGAAAAAAATACTTAGAATTTTTGATGCCGCATTTAGTATATGGAAATCGAAATAAGCCGCGCTCCATTGAAGCACAAATGGTACAGTAGCTATCCAGAGCATCTTTTCGTATTTTGCCAGATTAAGGGCACAAGTATAAAATAGTGCCGCATACAAAGATGTATAAGCCATTTTGTGCCATGGCTCAGGTAAAAATCCAACCAAAAAAACAAACATAAAAACTTCTATCAAAAGAAGCTTTGCCAACAACGTCTTGTTCTTTTTTAGTTTAAAAAAGTTCCTTTTTGCCATAAATCTCCGGGTAATTTTTCAGGAAAATTCCAAACATATCCTTTTATTGAAAAAAGTTAAGGATTTTTTACTGATAATTTCCTTTTCCGAATATAAGATAGGATCTGGTTTGTAGGGAAAACAAAAAAAGAATTGGTTAAAATCAAAAAAGGAGCCCAAATTGAGCTCCTTTTCTGTAGTCCGTAGGGGAATCGAACCCCTGCTACCAGGATGAAAACCTGGCGTCCTAACCCCTAGACGAACGGACCATTTTTGAATTGGAGTGCAAATATAGATTGCAGTTTTTTATTTGCAAACAGTCACTATATATTTTTTCAGAAAAAAAATTTACCGCTCTTCAAAATACCTGACAATAATCAGCATTTATTAATATTAGATTTGTACTTTTGTGGCCGGTTAAATTGTTTCACAAAAACCTATTATCTCAATGATTAAAATCGGAATTAACGGATTTGGCCGAATAGGCCGACTAGTATTTCGCGCAACTGTCGACAGACCTAATGTTGAGGTTGTTGCTATTAACGACTTGATTGATGTTGACTATATGGCTTACATGCTGAAATACGATTCAACTCACGGAATCTTCAAAGGTGATGTTGAAGTAAAAGGTGGTAAGCTAATCGTCAATGGTAAGGAAATCAGAGTAACCTCTGAAAAAAATCCTGCCGACATCAATTGGGGTGCAGTTGGCGCTGATTACGTAGTCGAATCTACCGGTCTGTTCCTGACAAAAGAAAAAGCTCAAGGACATATAGATGCTGGCGCTAAAAAAGTGGTTATGTCTGCACCATCCAAAGATGACACTCCTATGTTTGTGATGGGTGTAAACCACAAGGAATATAAAACTGATATGAATTTCGTTTCAAATGCCTCATGTACTACCAACTGTCTGGCGCCACTCGCTAAAGTATTGAATGATAAATTCGGTATTGTTGAAGGTTTGATGACAACCGTTCATGCTACCACTGCCACTCAAAAGACAGTAGATGCTCCATCCATGAAGGACTGGAGAGGTGGTAGAGGCGCTGGCCAGAACATCATTCCATCGTCAACCGGTGCAGCAAAAGCAGTAGGAAAGGTTATTCCTCAGCTAAACGGAAAATTGACAGGTATGGCTTTCAGGGTTCCAACCCCTGATGTTTCTGTAGTTGATTTAACTGTTACACTTGGAAAAGAAACCACTTACGAAGAGATCTGCAAAGCAATGAAAGATGCTTCTGAAGGTGAGTTGAAAGGAATACTTGGATATACAGAAGACCAGGTTGTTTCCAATGATTTCATTGGCGATCAAAGGACTTCTATTTTTGACGCAGGCGCAGGTATTCAATTGAGTCCTACATTTGTAAAGGTTGTCTCATGGTATGACAATGAAATGGGTTATTCCAACAAAGTTGTCGACCTGATCGAACACATGGACACGGTAAAATAATTTTTAAAAAGAAATAAACTTCATATGAATGCCACTCCAGCCAGGGTGGCATTTTTTATTTACTTCTCTTCCTGAATAATTGATCTCACTTTCCTAACAACAGATCAGTATTTAAAAACTGGTGTTGTTGGACTTCATAGGGAAATAGGTTTTAAGATTTTTATGCAAAAAAATGAAATTTAACTTATGTGAGTCGACAGAAAACTCAAGTTTTGACTTGAATTATGCCAATATTCTCCTCTTGAGAGGAGATTCAGAGGTGTGTTATCAAAAAAACTAATAATTAAAGTCAAAATTTCTTCTATCTCAAAGTTAAAAGCGATTTCCCTGTTGGAATTCATTGATATTGCGCAAAATTTAATATTTCATCTAAATTTGCATCTTCAAATTTTGTATATCGGGATGAAGAAGTTTTTGATTCTACTTTATCAACCTTATAAGTGGCTGATACTCTTTCCTTTGATGGGGATCAGTACACTTATTTTTGGGATTTTGGCCATCATCATTTCTCTCATATTCGGTCAAAAAATTGGTAGTTATGTTGGTGGTGTTCTCTGGAGCAGACTGAACGGTTTCCTCACTCCAATGTTTGTCAAAAAATCGGGTAAAGAAAACATCGACAAAAATCAATCTTATGTGATCGTTGCCAACCATATTAGTGCCTACGATATATTCCTGGTCTATGGATGGATGGGGATTGACTTTAAATGGGTCATGAAAAAGGAATTGGAGAAAATTCCAGGTCTCGGCTTCGGGTCTAAAGCAGTTGGACATATTTTTATCGATCGGTCAAGCTCAAAAGAAGCAATGAAAACCATCGAAGAAGCAAAGGCAAGAATTGTCAATGGAACTTCAGTATTGTTCTTTCCGGAAGGAACACGAAGTAAGAGCGGCGAGTTGGGACGATTTAAAAAAGGCGCTTTCAATTTTGCCTTTGATTTGAACCTTCCGATCCTTCCGGTCACCATTAACGGTACGAATAAAATTTTGCCATCGGGAACGTTTAACATCTTACCTGGAAAGGCGGAACTAATCATCCATCCCCCAATCGATCTTTCTAAATACAGCAGGGAAAACATGAATTTATTGATGGAAGACACGAGGGAAATTATTTCATCCGTGTATAAAAGTTAGGATAATTTGAGAAAGAAATGACAACCTTATGCTATCCCATTAAAAATTTAAAGAAAAGAAATTGAATAATTCTGAACCAAAAATCGGACCTGCCGTAAGCTGAATTAACTATATTGAAAATATGCGAATCATTTTCATTCATACTGTCCAAAAAGATCGGGTAGCTTCGGTGAATTCATAATTGAATTAATTCCGACTATTCGTTTTATCAATCTAATTTCAATCACTTCATACAGTAACAGTCATGAATGGAAAAGCAAAACCATCACAATATTTCCTTTTAAAAAAATCAAGATCACTAACTCATAAATTAAAAGGCCTCACCCGCGATGTAATAGAATCCATTTCCGGAAAGGAACGGGATTATACATCTGGAGGAATGAACAGGGCCATCTTTCTGCTGGCCGTTCCGATGGTACTGGAAGTATCCTTTGAATCGGTTTTTGCCGTTACGGATATCTATTTTGTTTCACGGATCAATCCTGATGCTGTCGCAACGGTAGGAATTACTGAATCCCTCTTGACCCTTGTTTATGCTGTTGGTATCGGAATGAGCATGGCAACAACCGCTTTGATTGCCCGAAGAACTGGCGAAAAAAACCCAGAGGGGGCTTCATCTGCAGCTATGCAATCCATCGTACTAGCCATATTTATTTCCCTCATTATGGCTATTCCGGGTATATTCTTTTCTCAGGAACTTTTGGCGTTAATGGGCGCAAACAAAAGTATCATTTCTGAGTACAGCAGCTATACTTCTATTATCATAGGAGGAAACATTGTAGTGATGCTTCTGTTTGTCATCAATGCCATTTTCAGGAGCGCCGGTGATGCCGTGCTTTCGATGGTCATCCTTTGGATTGCCAATATCACCAATATTATTCTTGATCCCCTTTTGATATTTGGGATCGGGCCATTTCCCGAAATGGGGATCAAAGGGGCAGCATTGGCCTCACTCATCGGAAGAGGATTAGCTGTTGTCATGCAGGTCTATCTGCTTTACCGCGGAATAGGCAGGACGAAAATTTACAGACGGCACCTTAAAGTAGAACTCAAAGTGCTGGTACAGATCATCAAATTGTCTGCCGGTGGTGTAGGTCAATACATCATCGCTACAGCTTCATGGGTTGTTTTAATGAAAATAATGGCTGAATTTGGCAGCGTGGTGGTTGCAGGATATACAATTGCAATCCGAATATTTATGTTCACCTTATTGCCAAGCTGGGGGATGAGCAATGCCGCAGCAACTTTAGTCGGTCAGAATTTAGGAGCTAAAAAACCAGATAGAGCAGAGTTTTCTGTTATTCGAACAGCATTTATCAACTCAGCATTTATGCTCATGTTTGCAACACTATTTATTACTTCCTCAGAATTTTTCATCAAACTTTTTACTGATGAACCTGAAGTTGTCACTATTGGATCGAAGGCTTTGAAAGTTATAAGCTTTGGATACCTGTTTTATGGTTTGGGAATGGTTATGCCCCAGGCATTCAACGGTGCCGGAGATACCACAACTCCTACGTGGATAAATCTGATCAGCTATTGGTTGATCCAAATACCTTTAGCTTATCTTCTGGCAATCGAAACAGGCATGAGGGAAAATGGCGTTTTCTGGGCAATTATTATAGCAGAATCCTGCATGGCAATATTGAGTCTGATCATCTTCAAAAAAGGAAAATGGAAGCTCAAACAGGTATAAACAATGGATCATTAAGATTAAGTTGGAAATCAATGTAATTTTATTCATTTTGAAGATTAAATCGATTTCCAATTCATATGTTAGAAGCAAGCCAATATTATTTTAATCAAGCTGCCAAAGTATTAGACCTCAGGCCAAAAACTATTAAAGTTTTACAAACTCCCTACCGGGTTGTTAAAGTTGAAATTGTCTCTGAAAGCCGGGATGGAGATTTTCTCCACCATATCGGTTATCGAGTTCAGCACGACAATTCACGCGGCCCTATGAAAGGCGGACTTCGCTATCATCCAAAAGTTGATGAGGATCATGCTGTTGCACTTGCGTCACTAATGACCTGGAAGACAGCCATAGTCAACATACCTTACGGGGGAGCAAAGGGTGGTATTAATTGCAACCCTGAAGAGCTGAATGATCAGGAGCTGGATGATATGACTCGTGTCTTTGTCAGTCATATTAAGGAGGTGATCGGCCCCAACCTGGATATTCCAGCCCCGGATGTTAACACCAATGCAAAAATCATGGGCTGGATCATGGATGAGTATTCCAAATATTATGGATTTTCACCGGGGGTCGTAACCGGAAAACCGTTGCATTTGTTTGGTTCAGAAGGCCGATCCGAAGCAACCGGATTGGGATTAACTTTTGCTCTTGAATTTGTGTTAAAAGACAAGAAAATGAATTTCAAGGATATAACAGTTGCCATGCAGGGATTTGGAAATGTGGGTAGTAATGCCGCTAAATTCATTCATGAGCGCGGGGGAAAAGTAGTCGCAATCGGTGACCACAAAGGAGGAGTTTGCAATAGAGAAGGACTGGATATACCTGCGGTAATTAATTGGGTAAACGAACATCGAACTGTTGCCGGATTTCCCGGAGGCGATCCTTTTTCAAGCGATGAAGTACTGACCTGGGATTGCGACGTGCTTATACCAGCTGCTTTAGATGGCGTTTTGAATGAATTCAATGCAAGGGATGTCAAAGCCAAGATCATAGTAGAAGGTGCAAACGGTCCTACCACACCGGCAGCAGATGAAATCTTTAAACAGAGAGACATACTGGTTATTCCCGATATTTATGCCAATGCAGGAGGGGTAACAGTCAGCTACTTCGAGTGGGCGCAAAACATCCAGCAATTTCGCTGGGAGCTGGAAAGGATCAATAACGAACTTTACAAGACCATGTCAAACTCGTACAAAGACATTGTCAGCACGGCCACGAGCAAAAATATTTCATTAAGGACGGCTGCTTTTGTTTTGGGGATCGGCCGGGTGGCAAAAGCCACAATTGCGAGATCACATTTTAAAAACAATAAGTTCGAGGAATTTTAACTTAGCATCTGTTTTTGAATTCTGAGGAAGCGATCCATCAGCTTTTCATTAGAAAATTTTTCCCTCAGCCTTTCTGCCATGATAGGAAATGAAAACGGTGTAACCCTTTCAGGATGAATCAGGACAATTTTTTGTCCAGATATTTTTTTCATGGCACTGATCAAACGGTTTATGTCCAATTGCAAAGTAATTACTTCATTTTTTGCCTGCTTGATCAGTAGGTTGTTTGTATCGTATTGTTCAAATACATCGTAAATGAGAGATGAAGAAGATTGAAGGTGTTTATTGGTAATTCTTTTTCCCGGATAGCCATGAAAAATCAATCCGGATATCGTCGCGATATCGCGGAATTTTCTTTTAGCCAGCTCGCCTTTATTGATACTGCTTTCAATGTCTTCCATTAAATTATCCATGGAAAACAGGTCTTGTTCAAGCGATTCTTCGATTGGAATTTCCTGATCCGACAATAATTCAAAACCGTAATCATTCATGGCAATGGAAAATGTAAGAGGCTGAATTTTGGAAATCCTGTATGCCAATATTGCAGAAAGGACCTCGTGAACAAAACGGCCTTCAAATGGATAAAAGAATAAATGATGCCCCTCATCTGATAAAATACTTTCAATCAAAATTTCATTTCTAGAAGGTATCACTGAAAGTTGTTTCTGTTTTTTAAAAATAGGGGCCAGGGTTTCCATTTCAACTCCGTCAAATTTATCCCTTCTAGCCTCCTCTAATTTAATGCGGATTAGTTCGGAAAGTTTAGATGATAATGGTAATCTTCCTCCCATCCATTGGGGAACAATCCCACTTTTTCTGTTGGACTTTCTCACGTAGGCTGTCATTTCCTTCACATGAATAAATTCCAGGCACCTTCCACTGAACCAGAAATGATCCCCAGCTTTCAAACCCGCGATAAAGCTTTCCTCGATGGTTCCCAGGTATCCTCCAGAAATGAATCTGACATGCAGAACCGGATCCCCGACAATGGTCCCAATTGAAAGCCGATGCCTTTGAGCAATCGACCGGTTCTCGACCTTATATTGAGCGCCTGCTTGTTGCACCTTGTTGAATTCGTTGTATTCTTCCAGACTTTCTCCACCAGTTGTAATAAATCGGATGATCCAGTTAAACTCCTGAGTAGTAAGATTTTTAAATGCATGTGTCGATTTTACTTCTTCAAATGCTTTATCTTTTTCAAAACCTCCCCCAACAGCTAAGGTTACAAGGTACTGTACCAATACATCCAACGAATCGGTCAATGCATTTCGCTCTTCATGAATGTCGTTGTTCTGCGCGAGTCTCAATGCCGCTCCTTCTACTAATTCCAAAGCATGTGTTGGGACAAAATAAATTTTTGAGAGCGATCCGGGTTGATGACCGCTTCTCCCTGCACGTTGAAAAAATCGGGATACTCCTTTTGGTCCTCCCACCTGAATTACCGTTTCAACAGGTGAAAAGTCCACTCCTAAGTCCAGACTCGAAGTACAAACTACCAATTTTAGCTTACCCTCTTTGAGTGCATCTTCTACCCAACCTCTGATTGCCATATCAATAGATCCGTGATGCATGGCCATCACTCCAGCCAATTCCGGAGCTTCATTGAGAATGGATCGGTACCAGATCTCAGCCTGTGACCGTGTATTGGTAAAAAGCAACGTGGATCGGCTTTTCAAAATGATGGGGATTACCTTGGGAATGAGCCTGATCCCAATATGACCTCCCCATGGAAATTTACTGATATCATCCGGCACAATGGACTCAATGTCTATTCGCTTTTCAATTTCAGCTTTTACTAACTGATGTTTGCCGTTGAAATCAGAACCCAGCAACACTTCCAGTGATTCATTCAAATTGCCGATTGTAGCGGAAATACCCCAAATCAATGGCTTAAGTTTACTGATTGTCCTGATCCTGGCAATAGCTAATTCCATCTGAATACCGCGCTTGGTACTCATTAGCTCATGCCACTCATCGACAATGATGGCCTGTATATTTTTAAAAACGCGATGGTGCTCTTTACTACTGAATAAAATGTGTAAACTTTCCGGAGTCGTAACCATACAATCAGGCAACTGCTGCAATTGCTTTTTTCGTTGGTCCGATGTCGTATCTCCCGTGCGAATACCAATTTCCCAGGGAATTCCGAGCTCATCGCAGGCTAGCTGAAGCGCTTTGGCCAGATCAGTTGACAAGGCACGTAATGGCGTAACCCAAATGATCTTTAAACCACCCTGATCTTTTCGATCCTGGTTCAGGTGTTTGATCAGGCACGCCAGCCACAAAGCATAGGTTTTACCACTACCCGTTGGGGCATTTAACAAACCATGATATCTATTCTGAAAAAGATCCCATACCTTCTTTTGAAAATCAAAAGGACGCCATCCCTTTCGCTTATACCAATTAAGAATTTTCCTATCGGAATATTTTTTTATCGTATGACCCAACAATGAAGATTTTTTGTGAAAATACAGGCACTTACAGCAATTCAAAATTGTTGAATAAATATAGAAACATTAACTGTAGGGCTATGAATTCCACTGCCAAATTTTCTAAATATTCAAAAGCGCATCATCTGTTTGTAATTGATCTGATAAGGTTTCTATTGGGGATTGTCATTTTCATCGAAGGTATTCGATTTGTAAGTAATAGCTCCATGCTTTCTGAAATCATTGACAATAGCCGAATCGGAGGGCTTGCCATCATTCTTGAGCATCACGTTGCCTTTTCGCTATTAGCTGGTGGATTTTTCATAGCTATAGGTTTGCTGACCAGAATAGCTATTTTGTTTCAGTTACCAATTTTTATAGGAGTTTTATTGAATTATCACGCTGTCTATGGACTGTTTTCTGTATATGGCAATGCAACTTTTTCGCTAATTATTACATTTGTACTTCTGATCATTTTTATCTCAGGATCGGGAAAATACTCCATTGATTACCTCATTAAGAAAAAAAGAATTATTTGAATTTTTAAAAAAATTAGACTATTAATAACATTTGGGGTTAAAAAATTTGGATATTTTTTGAGATAAAGACATATTCATTATTCAATTTTTTAGAAGTATGTCTATCCGCATTTTTTTGACCACACTTTTTTGTGGGTTTATATTAATCCCAAAACTCTATTCGCAAAATTTTCTTGTAAATGGTGGAGCAAATTCCTTTGGAACAGCTCACGCGAATGTGACAGAATCCACTTCTTTCTCTCCAATAAATAATGTTTCAGGAATTGCTGCACAAGATGAAATACAAATTGCTACATCGGCTCAAAAGTATTATTCTCAGATCGATATCGGCAATCTTTATTTTACGGCTATCTATCCAATGAAGAAGTTTTCGGTTTCGGCTGGAATGGTAAGACATGGAAATGAATTCATGAATCAGCATAGAGTTGGGCTGGGCATAGCCAATAAAATAGGTTTTGTGAAGCTAGGCGCACAAATAAATTACCTGCAATACCAGGCGGAAGGATTTGGAAGTGCCGGAGCAGTCGTTTTGGATTTTGGAGGTATAGCGGAGATGACCGAGAAATTGACGTTTGGAGCTTATGTCTTCAATTTCACACAAAGTTCACTAAAAGGTCAGGAACGAGAACAGCTACCCATTATTATGAAAGCTGGTTTAAGCTACCTTCTCACTCAAAAATTCAAAGTTTATACAGAGTTGGAAAAAGAAATTTTGGCCGAACCATTGTTTAAAGTGGGTTTGCAATACGAAATCATCGCTCATTTGTTTGTTCGGACAGGAATAACCATTAATCCAACCAATAATTTTTTTGGACTAGGATACCATGGAAAAAAGATCCATTTCGATTATGGGTTTTCTTATCATCAAACACTTGGAATGACTCACCAGGCTTCTCTTGGAATAAACCTTAAAAAGCGTGACTAAAGGCTTTTCCATCATATCAATGATCCTCTGTCTGCTCCTTTTTACCCTAAAAGCGAATGGCCAAGGGGATTCAGATCAAAAGATATTGGATGAAAATTTTCTCGACAATACCCTGTTGGAAAGGGTGATTGACCAGACGAATGAGGAGGTTGTCGACTTGTACCTGAATAATACAGAATCGAAGTACAATATTCATCACATTACCCGTGAGGAATTGCGTTCTCTGGGGTTTTTAAATGAAAATCAGATCTCCAATTTTCTGGATTACAGGGGGAAATTTGGACCATTTCGATCGATTTATGAATTACAGGTTATCGATGGATTTGACAAAAATATCATCATCCAATTCCTGATGGTGCTAACGAGTTTCCGGCAAGAATACAATGAGAAACCAAGGGTAAAACAGACACTTGCAATCGGTTCGATGAGATTACTTCAACAAAAACAGGGTTTCCAGAAAGATTCAACAGGACAAAAGAAGTTTTCTGGAGATGCCCAAAAAATATTCCTGCGGTACGCGCTCAACTTCAAAAATAAATTTTCAGTCGGGCTGGTAGCTGAAAAAGATGAAGGTGAAGTCCTGATGTTTCAGCCGAAAGATGGCAAGTATTTCTTTGATCATATATCAGCATATCTAAGCGTAAACAATTTAGGAATTATCAAAAAATTGACAATTGGTGATTTCCGCATTCAAACCGGCCAGGGATTAGTTTTTGGCCAGGCATTTGCCTTTGGGAAGGGAACTGAAACCATTACGTCCGTCCGAAAATCAAACATTAACATTCGTCCGGTAAGTTCATCGTATGAATACAAGGATTTCAGTGGAATTGGTGCAACGCTTGGAATGGGAAAAGTTGATGTTAATCTTTTTGGAAGTAGTGTATCCAGGGATGCTACCCTCCATCTACAAGAATCTCAAATCCCAGAACGATATGTCTCTTCTCTCAACCAATCAGGTCTGCACCGGACAGAAAACGAAAGAAGTCGCGAAAACTCCCTGCAAGAAAGAAACCTTGGCTTGAATATCAACTTCAATAATAAAAATGAAAACCTGAATATTGGCCTCAATTATTTATACACCCATTTTTCCCTTCCTATCTACCCACAAGAACAATTGTCGAATCAATACAGATTCCGTGGAAAAGTCAACATGAATGCAAGTACGTATTTCAATTATTACCTTCGAAGCACGCATTTCTTCTCCGAAATTGCAACTTCAAAAAGTTATGGAATCGGGTTAGTCTCAGGTCTGATCCACCAGGTTAGCGAATCTGTTTTTCTCTCTGTTTTGTACAGGAGGCTTGATCGGGATTATCACTCTTTTCATGGCAACGTATTTTCAGAAGGTAGTTCGCCAATAAATGAAAACGGTTTATACCTTGGTTTGAGGATTTCTCCATTGAAAAATTTTAGGCTGAGCCTATATCACGACACATTTTCTCATCCCTGGATAAAGCATCAGGAACAAAAACTATCTAAAGGGAGCGACTGGCTTGCATTTCTAGAGTATGAAAAATATCGCAGTATTTATGCATATTTTCGATGCAATTATACCAATTCTAATGTTTCAAATAACGTTGAAAAATTACCAACCGATCATTATGAAAAGTATAATAAACTGAATTTGATCCTTTATGGAAATATTCCTGTAACCAGGAACTTTAAAATTTATCAACGCATTCAATTTGTTCAAAGTCACCAATCATATGGAAAAGATTTCGGATATCTCATGGCAACCGGTATGGACTACCAAATTAAAAAATTAGGGATCTCATCTTCCTTTTCCATTTTTGATGCAATAGAGTATGAAAACAGGCTGTACTTCTATCAAATAAGTATTCCTCATGGATACCTGCATCCATTCTTTTTCAACCAGGGATCCAATCTAAATATTCGGTTAAAATATCAACTCAATTCATCCATTAGTATATGGTCAAACTTTAACCAGACCTTTTACTTAAATATTGATAAAATTGGAAATGGAGATGATTCAATAGATTCGAATAAAAAAAGCATGGTGAGCCTGGAAGTTATAATCAATATTAATTGATATAATTATCAATGTTAATTTAAAAAGTTAAATTATTCATTTTTTAAAACTACAAAGGGTGGATTAAAACAACAGAGATAACAAATTTGTAAACACAAATTTCAAACGTAATTGAGGAAATTAACCTGTAGTAAAAACTCCTTTATAAAATTATGATTAATAATATCCCTAAAATGTCATTGTTTAATACTCAAAACGGGTTGGTTTGAGGTCAGAAAATGACCATTTATCTAAAAATAGGTGCGATACAAAAAATAAAATATTGTATTTTTTTGCAAAAAAATTAATTTTAATAAATTAGATTAAATATTTGTATAAACAAAAGTTATACAGGTAATACTTTATAAGGAATGGATGGAAAGGCAATGGATGCAACCATTGCCTAACGTATTACCTCAATAACCAAAACGGTTTTAGATTTATTTGTATTTCAGGTATCCTGAAAGGAATTACCTGTCATCCCAGCTGCCCTGGCCAGTACCCATCATGTTTTGGTCAGCGCTTGCGGATGTATTGGTAGCAGTTTCAGATGTTTCTTGAGTGGTTGTTGAATTTTGGTCTTGTAAGTCTCCCCCTACCAGGCCAACGTTTAATAAAATGTATAATATAATCGAATTCATAACAATTTGTTTTTGATGTATCAAAGGTCAGTGAATTCGATTCGCCTAAAAAGGAAACGTTTGGATCTGAGTAACGACTAATTTTTTACAAAAAATTGGATTAAAAATCTATGGCTGTTAAAAAATAGCGAAAAGGAGTTTTTATTTAAAATTGAACAAATCATGAAAGATTTACAGAGATTGGTAAGGGTTATTACAGAGTTAAAGCAAAGACAGTATCCCTTGCTGGAGCTTAAGGGAGTTAATGAGAATTCCAGTAAGGAAAATATTTTCTTCCGGTACGTGAAAAAGGGGATTGTCAATTCGGATGATGAAGCTGCAGAACTATTGTACGATACAAAGAGTGATGATGATCGATATCGTATGTTAAAATCGAGATTGAAGCAAAAAATGCTCAATCATTTGTATTTTCTGGATTTTACCGGCAAAGGATTTTCCCAATTCGTAGCTGCCAAACAGGAATGCCTTCAATTGCTTCATTTGGGTAGCATCTCCAGAACAACCGGAGAAAGAAAAATTGCGAAAAACCTTTATCACAAAGCACATACCATTGCTGATCGCTTTGAGTTTACACGGGAGAAAATAACCGCATTGGAAGAGCTTTATGCCATCATGAGTCTTAACTGTCAGCCTCATGTTTTTGAGCAGCTGATAGACGAAATGAAAGAGGCACGAGAGTTATACATTAAGGAAGAAGAGGCAAGGGAAATATATTTCCGATTCAAAATGCTTCTGGTAAAATCCGTCAACTCCAGAAAAAAAACCATTGATGATGTTGTGGGAGTGATAGAAAAACTTGCTGCAATCTGGAAAGAAACAAATTCTGCCAATGTCTTCAATTATTACTACTCAATGAGGCTATTTTACATGGAAATGATTGGTCAATTTGAAGAAGCCGTTCCTTTCATCGAAGAAATACTGAGTGGAAAATACCAGGGCAAAAAGCTGAATGTGAAAAGAATCGATGAGGCCCATCTCATTTACTCTCTGCAATATGCGTTCCTGAGATCGAAGCAGTTCGAAAAAGGGTTTGCATTGACAGAAGAAAATAAAAATTTGTTTGATCCACACGACAATAACTGGTTTGCCTTTAAATCCCAGCATTTTTTGCTGGCTGTTCACAGTAAGAATTACAAGCTGGCTTTTGATACCATAAATGAGGTTTTTGAAAACAAAAAATTCATTACCCTCAATAAAAGAATGGAGGAAGATTGGAAACTTTACAATGCATACCTGCATTTCGCATATTCCGGCAATTTTTTGATGAGAAGTTTCAACTTTACCAAGTTCGTGGAGGAAATGCCTCATTACAGCAAGGACAAGGAAGGTCATAATGTTGCCATTTTAATCTTACAATTCCTGTTTTATGTGGAAAGAGGAGACATAGATTCATTGGTTTACAGGAGGGACGCCCTGAAAAAATACATGGACAACCACTTCAAAGAGAATTTTAGTTACAGAACCAGGACTTTCTTCAAGCTTCTGAACATCGTTGTTGAGAATAGCCTTGATCTGAAAAAGATCAATCAAAAGAGCAAGTATCTATTAAACAAACTGGATGAAAATCAAATTGTAGGTAGCGCTTACCAGGAAATCGAAATCATTCCTTACGAACACTTATGGGATTTACTGATCAACATGATCAAATACGAAAAAGTGGGTGTTCATTAGTCAAAATAAAATTTTACTGAAGAAAGGCAGGTAGATTTTTACCTGCCTTTTTTATTGTTTAATTTGTTAATCAGGAAAATCAATTCATTCATGAAAAAAGGTATTGAAGCCATCATATTTGATGCAGATGGGGTAATTTTTGATTCAGAAAAACTTTGGGATGTCGGCGATGCTGAATTTATGGCTAAAAGAGGTGTACCGGGATTATCTTCCGAAGTAAAAGCCAAACTTGCCGGAACTTCTTTATTGGATGGCACTGCATTATTACTAGATAGCTATCAAATAAAAGAGGATGTTCATACAGCTGCGAAAGAACGAATCGGGATCATGGAAAAAAAGTATGCCAACGAACTAGAATTTATGGAGGGTTTCAAAGAATTTCTTGACTTTGCTCAGGGAAGGCTTCAAACCGCCGTTGCTACTTCCATGAGCAAACACCTGTTTCCTTTGCTTGATAAAAATATCGGTTTTTTAAAAATGTTCGGCGGACATGTTTATTCAGTAAACGAAGTTCCACATGCCAAGCCTGCTCCCGATATTTATCTTTATGCCGCCAAACAGATTGATGTTGCACCGGAAAAATGCGTAGTCATCGAGGATGCGCCAAATGGGATATTAGCAGCCAAATCTGCAGGGATGTACTGCATCGGATTTGCCAGCACTTTTCCACCAGATTTATTAAACAAAGCAGATATTGTTTTCCAAACCTTTGATGAAATATCCGGTTTCATTGAAAATAAATTAAACGCACTATGAAAAAGTTATCCACAACTTTGTTAATAATCGGGCTTGCATTAAGTGCTTATGCCCAGAAAAACATAACCATGTGTCATGGTTCTGCGACCGAACAATTTTCTCAATTTGCATCCAATAAGGATTTCCGTTCAGAGCATGAAACACCAGTACCCTATATTCATAAATCTGCATTCGGAAAGGAAATTACTTTCAAAGCAGCTGACGGGACCGATGCTTATGGATATGAATTAAAGGCTTCTGGTGAAACTGACCTTTGTTTATTTGTATTTCATGAATGGTGGGGCTTGAATGAGCATGTGAAAAATGAAGCAGAAAAATTGTATGGCGATTTGGGAAATGTGCATGTGATTGCATTAGATCTTTATGATAAAAAGCTTGCGACTACACCAGATGAAGCAGGAAAGATCATGCAGTCCATCGACCAGGAACGTGCCCGATATATTATCAAAGGTGCCATTTCATATGTTGGAGACGATGTTGACATAGCTACTATTGGCTGGTGTTTTGGAGGAGGATGGTCCCTGCAGGCTGCCATTATGATGGGTGATCAGGCAGATGCGTGCGTCATTTATTACGGTATGCCCGAACAAGATGTGGAGAAGCTGAAAAAACTGGATTGTGATGTATTGGGAATATTTGGCTCACAAGACAAATGGATTGGACCTGATGTGGTGAAAAAATTTGCTGAGAACATGGAAAAGGCTGACAAAGACCTGAAATACAAGATCTTTGATGCAGACCACGCATTTGCAAATCCAAGCAATCCGAAATACGACAGCGAAGCCACAAAAATTGCTTATGACATGACTATTGATTTCCTGAAGAAAGAGTTGGAGTGAAATTTATAGCGCCTGGAAAATATCAACATTCGAGATAAAAATGACCTGTTGCCAGTTACGGGTTGCCAGAACACGCAACTGGTATCTTGCAATCCGTAACGGATCTACAATTTCTTCTTATCCAAATTCATTTTCTCAATCAAAACTGCTAAAAGAACAATCATTCCGTTTATTTTTGTCGAAAAAGAATTTCCATGGTAGAATTCATAGACACTGAACTACATAGCATTTCAATTCATTTTGTAGGAAATAAATTACAGGAAGAGGAATTAAGCCTTTCAGATAAGGACCTGTCCCTCGAATCCGGGATCCGGGAATTACTAAAAAATTATTTTACAAAGTTTTTCAAAGAATTACCTATTCACCGATTCCACCACGAATCAAATTTATCGTTTAACGAAACATTTGTTTACGCCAGGGAAATTTTTGAAGAACCCGAAAAACTTCATTTTAATTCTGTCAAATTGGCTCGTCATTTATTCGAAAAAAGCGATCATCCCAATATCAAGAATGGGGAGTTTTATGTGGTTTACTTTGAGCAGGTGTATGTTGGAGATGAGATCTGTGATGCCATCGGATTATTCAAATCCGAAAATAAGGATACTTTCATTCGGGTCTACCCCGAAAACAATCATTATCAGATAGAAAGCGATCAGGGCATTAATATCAATAAATTGGACAAAGGGTGTATGATCTACAACATTGATCAGGAAAACGGGTTTCGCGTTCATGTAATCGATCATACCAACAAAAACAATGAAGCCCAATATTGGTCATATAAATTTCTTAAACTCAAACCCGTTGAAGACAACTATTACCACACGCAAAACTACCTGATGATGTGCCGCGACTTTGCCATGGATGCCTTTCCCAATTCTTCGAAGGCTGAAAAGTTGTCGCTGGCTAATGACACAGAAAAGTTCTTTAAAGAACAGGATCTATTCGATAAGGTAAGCTACCAGGAAAAAGTCCTGCAGGAACCGGAGATCATCCAGGCTTTTGAAGATTATAAATCAGAATATTTACAAAACCGGGAAGTGGAAATCGTCGATGAGTTTGACGTATCTCCTGCCGCGGTAAAAAAGTTGAAACGTGTATTTAAAAGTGTCATCAAACTCGACAAAAACTTCCACATCTACGTCCATGGAAATCGTGACCTGATAAAAAGAGGGTTTGATGAAGAAAGCGGAATGAATTTTTACCAGGTCTTTTACAAGGAAGAAAGTTAATTTTTTCTAATTCAAACTGGTTTTCACCTGGTTGTCGGCCATAATCCAGTTGCTCATGATCTTGTTTTTAAGTTTACCAGCCTCAGTCGTCTGACTTGAATATTTAAGCGCATTGTATTTTCCGATTAACGATAAGGTGCGATTAGGAGCTCTTTCCAGGGAAATATCAAACATTTCGATTGCCTTCTCAGGCTTACCCATTTTCAATAAAACTTCACCATAAAGTTCGAATGTTGGCTTTGCTACTACAGGAGGGCCAAACATAAAAGGTGTCTTTTGCTCCAGCTCACATGCTTTTTCAAAATGCTCAATGGCTTCTTCCTCATTTCCCGACATATATGCAGCTAGACCTTTCACTTCCAATTCCATTGCCGTTGCAAGGTTCATATCAGCTTCTGTTGTAGGTCTTTCCGAATAGTTATTTCCACAAACTGCAATTTCTTTACCAATAGTCGAACTGTTTTTTTCCATCGTCAGCTGGTCAGTCATTTGATTAGCTACCCAATTCAATCTATTGAGATCGCTGTTATGATAGGCTTTCAAGCCGTCAAGAAGCATATTCGCCATTTTTGTAGTCAATCTTAACCCAGCTGTCGGAACATCCAGGTTAAAGATCTCACTGTTCCAGTTGTTACTTTCTACCATGTAGGCAGCCCTCATTACCGTAAAATGAAACCTGGTTCGGGCTGACTTGCTCATGCGGGCATCCTGGTACATACTCCTAACCATTTCTTTGGCCTTATCAAACCGGCCCTGTTGCAAATAGCTGTATTCCAGCCACCAATAGGAATGATACCCCCGGTCGTCAAGTGAAAGCTTCTTCTCTACCACCCGTTCATCTGCTACTGCAAATGAAGCTTCATTGGCCTTAACTGATTCCATCCACATTCCCAGAGCAACATAAATGTGCGAAGGCATATGCAATGCATGTTCAGAATCAGGAGCAATATTTCCATATTTTTCGGCAGCTTCCAACCCATTATGTGCCCGAAGGGGATCATCATACGCATGGATCAGGTAGTGTAAAGCGCCTGGATGGTAAGGATTCGTTTTGAGAACTTCTTTACATAACTCAGCCGCTTGATCATATAATTCGATATCTCTTCCCTGATAAGCCAATCCCAAGACGGACAAAGCATAAAATGCCGTCACTTCGTTTTCACCAGGAAACTGTCCATGCAATTCTTTCATCGCCTGACTGTAGGCTTTATCACGGTCTATTTTAGTTTCGTCTTCCCGGTAAAGCTCTTCAACAGCTCTTAAAAAACCTTTTTCCAAATCATTTTTTGCCAATGCAAGACGGTCTTCCTCAAATATCCCCAACTTCAGCAAAACACCTCTACCCTTTTCATATTCCTGAGTGTGCCATATAGGATGGTTATAACACATTGCTTCTCCCCAGAATGCCATCACAAAATCAGGATCCAAAAGTTGAGCCATTTTAAATTGCTCAATGGCATCATCGTATTCAAAAGAATGAAGTAACAATAATCCCTCATGAAAATACGGTTGTGCAACAGATGTTCCCGATGGCTTGAAATCAATTTTCCCCAAATTTTGCTGAGCAACGGATGGAAAAGAAATTAGTCCGCCGATAATCAAAAAATAAAGTATGATAAAACGTGTTTTCATGAATCACTTTGTTTCTACCAATAACAATTTCAAATATTTTTTATTGTTTTTGAAATATATTCTATGTTTAGCAAAGTTACATGTTTTTGAGTTTAATTGCTTCGGCATAACATATAGTTAAATTCCATCCGGAAATCAAATGAGAGAAATCAAGTACATACCGTTTGAATATGGAGATCATATATTGAAGGTTAAATTCCTGAAGGCTTTCGAACAATTCCTGGAACGCAAACAATATATTCTGGGAGAAGAGACTTCAAAATTTGAAAGTTCCTGGGCAAAATATTGCCAAACAAATTATTGCATTGGAGTGGGAAACGGGTATGATGCTCTGTTCCTGTCATTAAAAGCATTAAATCTCAACAAAAGCGCTGAAGTCATCGTTCCGGCGCATACCTTTGCAGCAACAACGCTTGCCGTACTTAATGCCGGCCTCACTCCTGTTCTTATTGATGCTGATGACAAAACTTTCAATATCGATGCGACAAGGATCGAAGAAAAAATAACGGAAAATACAAACGCTCTCATTGCTGTTCACCTTTATGGCAATCCTTGTGAAATGAATCGAATCATTCATATGTGTAAAAAGTATGATCTTTTTCTCATCGAAGATAATGCACAGGCACAGGGAGCTAAATACAAGGGACAATCAACGGGAAGTTTTGGTCACATAAGCGCGACATCCTTCTATCCTATCAAAAACCTGGGAGCTTTCGGTGATGCGGGAGCCATTAACACCAACGATGAACAGATTTATAAAAAACTGAAACTGCTGAGGAGTTACGGTAGTCCTGACAAGCATGCTTTTGAATATCAAGGTGTGAACTCCAGGCTGGATGATTTGCAATCAACGTTTCTAAATATCAAACTGGAATACCTCGATGAATGGAACCTCATGCGGTCGGAAATAGCTCATTGGTATTTTGAGGATTTAAGTGAATTAGAAGAAGTTCAGCTTTGCCAGCAACCTGAGGAAATTTTATCGGCTAATCATATTTTTCCGATCCTGGTAAAAGAAAGAGATCCGTTGAGAGCATTTTTACTTTCAAAGGGAATTCAAACACTCAGGCATTACCCTCAGCCATATTACCTGGAGCAAGCATTTTCAAAGCTAGGTTACAAATCGGGTGATTTTCCGGTAACGGAAAAGATCTGCTCAAATGAAATTTCATTGCCTATTTTTCCCGGATTGAGAAAAGAAGATGTGAAGTATATTTGTCAGACAATCTCAGATTTCTATCGCTAATTCTACCCTTCCCGCCTTTTCGCTCTCTCCCAAACCACCGATTGTTTTCCGGTAAAGTATCTGAAAGCTCCCACATAAACGGCGTAATTCATCATACAGAAATAGTATGGAATAAAGAAAAGCTTCCATTTGATCTTTTTCCTTTTCAAAAAATATCCAACCAAAGCCATCAAATAAAAAACCACCTGAAGAACCAGAAACATCTGAAAAACATATCCGGAGGTTTTAGCCAGATAAATATTGATCAAAAAAATAAGAGGTAGCGCTAAAGGAGCCAGCGTCCATCGTAAAACACGGTGCGAAATGTATTGAAAACTGAGTATGCCGTATTTAAAAACATTAAGTAATGGAGCAAGCCTGATGATGGACTGGATCCCACCAGCTGCGATCCGGATTTTCCGCTTTAACTCTTCTTTTGAGGAATCAGACGGCTCCTCCATAGCGAAAGCTTTAGGAGCATACTTTACTTTGAATCCCTTTCGGGCGATCCGTAAAGTCAGGTAAAAATCTTCAATCAGCGTATCTTCAGGAACTTCCTCAAATAGCTTTGTTCGGATGGCATACAACTCCCCGGCAGCTCCAACTACGGTATTCAATTCGGAATCCCATTCTTTTAGCTTTGATTCGTATTTCCAATAGAAGCCTTCTCCCGATGCGGAGGCTGAATCTTTCAGTTGCGTAATTACTCTTTTTTCCCCTGCAACAGCTCCCGTCCTATCATCGCCGAAAAATTTCAGAAGCTGTCGAATTGCATCCTGATTTAATAAAGTATTCGCATCTGTGAAAACAACTATTTCGGTCTCAACTTCTTGCATTGCCCGGTTGATGGCATCGATCTTTCCTCTTCTTTCAGATTGATGAAGCAGTCTGATTGAAGGAAACTTTTTAGCGATTTCATAAGTCTGATCATCGCTCCCGTCCGTCACAACAATCACATTGAGTTTTTCCTCCGCGTAATTCTGCTGGAGTGTATTCAGAAGCTTTTTTTCAATAAAATCCTCTTCATTATATGCCGCTATTAAAACCGTAACCGGAAGGCATTCCAGCCCTTTTTCAGTATTTTTTCCTACAATATTCCTCTTAAAAGTTACCAGCAAAAAAAGGACTATCCCATACCCCAGATAAGCATAAAAAACAAGAACAATAAGGAAATAAAAAATCAGTTGTAACAATTCCATAGATTCAATATCCTGTTATGTTAACAAAAATCATATGAAAATTTATATAATGAGTAATTTATGTTCTATATTTATAACATAGATTTGTCGTTCGCTTAAATATTTTATTATTTATTTTGATTGAAATTTGTATTAAATTGTTTTTGATTTTGTGATGAAATATTACATGTCTTTTTGATTGATACATTTATTTAAGAATTGACACTTTCAAAATTAATCAACCATGTACCGCACACGCTATCGCAACCCAAAAATTAATATAGTTGCTATATTCTTTGCTTTGATTTTTATCAGTATTGGCGAATCTTTTGGTCAGTGGAATGACCCTCCTTCCATGAATCAGCCTCAAGATATGATTTTACTTCGGAACGCAGGTCAGCAAACTGTGAATTTATCAGGAATTAGCGACAATAGTTTTGGCTTTCAAGTTATTTCAATGGATGCCTCATCCAGCAATAATAACATTATTAATGAGTCAACATTTATCATTTCCCGCAACACGTTTTCGTCAAATGCTACATTTAATTTTACCCCGACAAATAATCGTTCCGGATTAGTTACCATTACCATTACACTAACTGACAATGACGGATCAACGGATTATGATTTTGATGTACTTATCAACAACCCTCCGTCATTTAACATAACATCCTCTCACACTGTCAATGAAAATGCCGGAGCGCAGTCCGTTAATAATTTCGCCTTTGACATTTCTGATGGGGATGATAATAATGGCTCACAAAACCTTACTTTTGACATAGAAGTTGATGATCAAATATCCGGAAACCTAACTTTCAATCAATTCCCTAGTATTAATGGCAATGGAAGATTAACCTATACTGCCAATCAAAATTCATTTGGAAGGACGAGGTTTAATGTCACGTTGAGTGATGGGCAAGCCGGTAATAATGAGTCAACGACACGTACATTTACCATTATAGTCAATGAAGTAATCAATGTTCCTCCCACTTTTTCATTAAGTGGGAATGTTAATGTAAATGAAGATTTTGGCGGAACACGGTCTGTCACGGTCACACCGGATGCGGTTCCTGGCAATGAACAAAACCAGGACGTAACCTATTCAATCAATCCGACATCAGTTAATTTTGCTAATATTGATTTTAACTCTTCCAACGGAAGGGTGAACATTACTTCCATTCCAAATCGATTTGGAAATCAAACCTTTACCATTACAGCTGATGATGGTCAACCTGCTAATAACACCCATTCGGAAAATTTTAGTTTGAATGTAAATCCTGTGAATGACCCACCGACAATGGATGACATTAACAATCTGACTATCGCAGAGGGTGCAGGTGTACAGGAGGTTATTCTCACGGGCATTACAGGAGGACCATTTGAAAATCAACAGGTGACAAGTATTACAGCAAGTTCATTTAATGAAAACATTATTCCGGATCCTGTTGTCAACTATAATTCTAACCAATCGCAGGCTACTTTAAGATTTACCCCCCATCCGAATGCATCAGGCCAAACCACTATTCAAATAATTCTTGTTGACGCTGGAGGAGAAACTTTGACTAAATCATTTACCGTAACAATTAACAGCCAGAATGATCCCCCCAGATTTGACAGGATAACCACACCTATTAGAATTAATGAAGATGCAGGAGAGCAGATTATCCAGATTACAGGAATAGATGCGGGCCCCGGCGAATCGCAAGCGCTCACATTTTCTGTTACAAGCAATAATACAGATCTCATTGACAATGCTGTCATTGAATACACCAGCCCAAACCCTACAGCAAATTTAAAGTTTTCACCTAAAACCAACGCTAACGGCAATGCCAGGTTAACGGTGAGATTGACAGACAACGGGCCTTCAAATGGATCTAATCAAAATACAAAAAGTCAAAATGTGCAGGTGAATGTAGCACCTGTTAATGATGCACCTAATATTTCAAGCGTTGCAGTAAAAAATGCTATAGCAGGGACAAAATATACTTATGAGATCAAAGCAGGAGATGTTGATGCCGGGGATAAATTGTCATTTACCGCTGTGAATAAACCAGGATGGTTAAATCTGGTAGATAACAATGATCGGACAGCTACCCTTTCTGGAACCCCAACTTTTCAACACGTAGGGAACCACAACATAAATATTCAGGTTCAGGATGAAGCAGGGGCAAAAGACAACCAAACATTTACGATTAATGTGTTGAATGAAAATAACTTGCCTGAATTTACCAGCAATCCTGTTGAAAATGCTACTGAAAGAGTCTTTTATGAATATCGCGTTTCTGTAAATGACGAAGATGAAAATGACGAAATAACTATTACTGCTCCTACTAAACCAGGTTGGCTCACCCTTTCAGAGAATGGTGCCCGAGCAGCTATTTTATCAGGAACACCACCCGAAGGAAGCATGGGAAATCACAATGTCGTCTTGCGAGCTACTGATTCAAGGGGAGAATTTGTCCAACAACCTTTTACAATTAATGTCTCACCTTACAATGGAGAGCCAAGAGTGAGAAATATTCAGCTTGTCATTCAGGAAGACGATACCATAACTTATACAGCAGATCAATTCAGGACAAATTTCATCGATGGAGAGGGTGATCCCATAGCTCATATCATCATTGTTTCGCTACCAGAAAAAGGTCGGCTAGTATTGGGAAACACCGAATTGACTGCAGGTAGTACGATTGATCCAAACGAAATTAGTAGCTTGAAATACATCCCGAATGCAAATGTCAGTGGTTTTGATTCATTCAACTGGAATGCCAGTGATGGTGAAAACTATGCTATCAATGATGCTTTGGTCTCCATTACCATCAATCCTGTCGCTGACCCTCCTGTTCTCAGCAATCTTGAAACAAATGAGTTGACCTTTCCATTTGATAGTGATAGCGTTGTTCTAACCAATAACATTCAGGTCATGGAAGTTGACAATGGAAGGTTGGAAAGAGCCACGATAACTTTGAGTGGTTATTTACCAGGTATAGACACCCTGATAGTTACGAATCAGGGAAATACCATTTCAAGGTTTACAATAAAAGGTGAAAACGGCGAATTTTTCGGAGAATTGATCATCGAAGGAATTGATTCTGTTCATGTTTATCAGGAAGTGCTGAGGAGTGCTGTTTATTACAATAAAAACACTTTGGCGACAGGATCCCTCTTGCCTAGAACTGTAACCTTCAGGGTTCGCGATAATGAACAATTTAGCAATGAACTTACCCGCATGATCAATTTTGAGGGGGATTTTGTTGAATTAGATATCCCAAATGGATTTACACCAAATGAGGACTTTCAGAATGATACCTGGAATATTCAGAATATTGAATTATACCCCGATGTCCATGTACAGGTATATGCCAGGAATGGCAAAAAAGTATTTGAATCAATAGGATACCAAAATGAATGGGATGGCTTCACAGATGGTGGATATGAATTGCCATCAGGCGTATATTATTACTTTATCAATCTAAACAAGTACCAGGCTACTTATGAAGGCACCATCACCATACTAAAATAACCTGCTTACAAAATCGATTTTTCTTAAAATTTCTGGATTCAGAGCATTTCCAATGTAATGTTTGAAAACTGTTTTTGATTTTTTGTCATTTCTGTAACATTAATTTGATGCATTTCAGAAAAATGATCGGATTTTATTCGCTATTTTGTTCAAAAAGAATGGACAGGCATCATAGGGATAAATAGCTTATTATTCTTAAATATTTCACAAAAAAAATAAGAAAATTAATATTTTGACCGATAATTGTCCTATCTTTGGAATCGAATTCGCATGGAGTAAGGATAATCTATGTTACCATGTAGTATCTGACAGCATTAATAAGATACCAAATGGAATTAAAACATTACATGGTATAATTTTTAAAGTTTAATTAATAATCCGACAGCGGAAAAGTAGTCTGATATGTACAGCATTAAACACCTTAAATCCTTAAGGGCAATACTGGTATTCGCTCTTATATTTTTTTTATCTGATGAATTATATGCTCAGGTTCCAGTGATTGATCCTCCCATTTTGGATCAAAATCAACCTGAAGGAGTTCCTTTTGACAATATTATTTTAGACAATCACGTGACTGATTCAGATAATACTGCTGATCAGTTATCATGGGAAGCCACAACCACTGAAATTTCTCCTGTCATCACTGTTACAATTGACGCTTCGAGAGTGGCTAATATAGATATAAGTGATGATGAATGGAATGGAACCATCACTTATACTTTTACAGTAACTGATCCGGACATGAATTCAGCATCACAGGAAGTAAGTTTTACTGTAGATCCTGTAAATGATGTGCCTTCATTCACCCTCAACAACCCCCTGGCACCTGTCAATGAAAATGCTGGACCTGTAACCGTCTCCGGTTTCGCTTCTGATATCAGTGACGGCGATGATGGTTCCCAGGCACTTTCTTTCATCATTACCCCGGAATCCTCTTCCGGTAACATCGGCTTTGCTGTTGATCCTGCTATCAACCCTAATTCAGGAGACCTTACCTACACCCTGATGGGCAATACGGCCGGGTCCGCTCAGTTCTCTGTCGTCCTGCAGGATGACGGATCTCCTGTCGCCACTTCAAACCCACAGGACTTTACCATTCAGGTCAATGAGGTCAACGGAACGCCTTCATTCACCCTCAACAACCCCCTGGCACCTGTCAATGAAAATGCTGGACCTGTAACCGTCTCCGGTTTCGCTTCTGATATCAGTGACGGCGATGATGGTTCCCAGGCACTTTCTTTCATCATTACCCCGGAATCCTCTTCCGGTAACATCGGCTTTGCTGTTGATCCTGCTATCAACCCTAATTCAGGAGACCTTACCTACACCCTGATGGGCAATACGGCCGGGTCCGCTCAGTTCTCTGTCGTCCTGCAGGATGACGGATCTCCTGTCGCCACTTCAAACCCACAGGACTTTACCATTCAGGTCAATGAAAACCAACCTCCACAAATTGCCAGCTTTTCTCCATCTACACTAAATTATCAGGAGGGCAGTGGAGCGGTTGCCATCAATAACAATATCAATATTACAGATGACGACGATATGAATTTGATGGAAGCAATTGTTACCATTACCAATTATATCGTTGGTGAGGACATGATCAATGTTACTGCCGGAGCCCTTGGATACGGTATGGCTCAAAACGCCGGCACAGCAGTTTTAAGCTTTACAGGTTCCCATTCAATAGAAGCTTATGAAACAGCATTGGAATCCATAACCTATGAAAATCAAAACACAACTAACCCTACTCCAACTTCCCGTGTGGTAAGTTATGTGGTAAATGATGGAATTGATAATAGTAATGAGGTTTCGAAGAGTATTGATATTTTATTAGCGAATGGTGTGCCCTCCTTCACTCTCAGCTCTGCTTCAGTTGCTGCTACCGAAGGGGATGGCGCTGTCACTGTTACCGGATTTGCCACCGCTATCAACGATGGTGACCCCGGTGAAACACAGGGACTTACTTTCGACATCACTGCTACCGGTACCCCTACAGGAAACATCGCCTTTTCCACTGCTCCGGCTATCAACCCCGCTAATGGTAACCTGACATTTACCCTGGCAAACAATACCAACGGTTCTGCCGATTTCAATGTCGTCCTTACCGATGACGGAACTCCGCCAGCATCTTCTTCACCCGCACAGACTTTTACCATCAATGTCAGTTCTGTCAACGGGACACCATCCTTCACTCTCAGCTCTGCTTCAGTTGCTGCTACCGAAGGGGATGGCGCTGTCACTGTTACCGGATTTGCCACCGCTATCAACGATGGTGACCCCGGTGAAACACAGGGACTTACTTTCGACATCACTGCTACCGGTACCCCTACAGGAAACATCGCCTTTTCCACTGCTCCGGCTATCAACCCCGCTAATGGTAACCTGACATTTACCCTGGCAAACAATACCAACGGTTCTGCCGATTTCAATGTCGTCCTTACCGATGACGGAACTCCGCCAGCATCTTCTTCACCCGCACAGACTTTTACCATCAATGTCAGTTCTGTCAACGGGACTCCTTCTTTTATACTTGATACACCTTTAGATCCTGTGAACGAAGGCGCTGGGAATGTTACAATCTCTAATTTTGCTCAAAATATGAATGATGGCGATCCAGAAGTATCGCAATCATTAACTTTTAATGTGACTGCTGGAACTGCTTCAGGGAATATTTCATTTGATATAGCTCCCTCGATAGATGAAAGTACCGGTGATCTTACTTACACTCTTACAGAAAATTCGAATGGTACTGCAAATTTCTTTGTGACATTAGTAGACAATGGTACCCCAAGTGCAACTTCAATACAGAGAAATTTTGTAATTGAAGTAATTTCAATAAATGATCCCCCAACTCTTGCTAACATTCCTAACCCATCACCAATAAATGAAGATGCTGGTCAACAAACTATTGCATTATCAGACATTACAGCCGGCGGAGGTGAAAACCAAACCATTACTGTAACTGCCAGCTCCGGCAATGAAGCTTTGATCAATAATATCACATTAAACTATACCTCTCCGGGAAATAGCGGAACCTTGAACTATACACCAATAACCAATGCTCATGGGACGGCGGTCATAACTGTAAGGGTAAGCGATGGAGTTGATGAAATAACGAAATCTTTTACTGTTACAGTTAATCCAATAGCTGACACGCCAGGTGTGACCAATGCATCTGCTAATGAAGGTTCTCAAAACATGGATGGGTTGGTCATTACAAGAAACACAAATGACGGCGCAGAAGTCACACATTTTAAAATTACATCGATCACCAATGGAACCTTGTTTTTGAATAATGGAACAACAGCCATCAGCAATGGAGGTTTTATCACCGTTGGCCAGGGAACTGCAGGGTTGAAATTTACACCAAATTCACCGCTAGATGGCTCCTTTGTCGTCCAGGCTTCCACCAACAATAATGACTCAGGTTTAGGTGGGGGATTAGCGCAGGCTACCATATTTGTTAACGGCTTACCAACTAGCGTGGGAATTGACGACATTGTCGTTGATGAAGATGCCCCTAACTTCACCATCGATCTGGATGATATTTTTGACGATCCGGAAGATGCTGATAGTGAGCTGACTTTTACCATACAAACAAATAGTAATGGATCAATTTTTGACAATGTCAGTATCAATAACATGGTTTTGACGATCAATCCGGCGTCAAATGCCAATGGATTTTCCAATTTTGTTATTCGATGTACAGACACAGATGGAGCATTTGTAAACGAAGCATTTCGATTTACCATCACCCCTGTAAACGATGCTCCTGCATTTAACCTATCTCAAAATTCTATAACCGCCAATGAAAATTTCAATGGCAACATTATGGTAGATGTTAATGAGGCAGCAGTTCCAAGTGATGAGTCCGGTCAGGATGTAATTTATTCCCTTAGTCCAACCAATGTCAGCTTTGTAAATATATCTATAAACAGCAACACCGGAAGAATTACCCTCAACAGTGTGGCAAATCAATCCGGGTCACAAACATTCCAGGTCATTGCCAATGATGGGCAAAGTGCAAACAATACCTTTACCAGGCTTCTTACTGTTACGGTTGGGGCTGTCAATAACCCGCCGGTATTTACCCTAAGTGGCAATGTCAATGAATTGGAGGACTTTACTGAAACACTAACTGTTACGGTTACCCCTGGTGTGGTACCTGATGATGAACAGGATCAGGAAGTCAACTATTCCATTAGTCCAACGTCTGTCAATTTTGCTGATATCAGCTTTGATAATTCAACGGGAAATGTGCTCATCAATTCCGTTCCTGATCGATTTGGTGCCAGAACATTCACCATCACGGCAAATGATGGTCAATCGGAGAACAACACATTCTCTGAACAATTTACATTGACCATTATTAATGTTGACGATAATCCAACGATGGATGACATCGATGATATTTCCCTTCCCGAAGGCGCTGGTGAACAGCAAATCACCTTAACAGGTTTGAGTGCAGGTCCATTTGAAAGTCAGCAGATCAGTAATATCATAGCAACATCCTTTAATCCGACAAATATTCCCAATCCGGTTGTGGTATATAATGCTCCGCAAACTCAGGGAACCCTGGTCTTTACACCCAATCCTGATGCTGCTGGTCAAACAACCATTCAAATTTTTATTGTTGACACCGGAGGAAAAACCTTGACCAAAACTTTCACAGTTAGCATTGATGACCAAAATGATGCTCCATCTTTCAACCCTATAGCATCTCCACTTACTATCAACGAGGATGCCGGTGAACAAATCCTTAATATAACTGGTATTACCGCAGGCCCGGGTGAGAATCAGACATTATCCTTTACAGTGGTTTCAGACAATACCGACGTGGTTGACAATCCGATTATCGATTACATAAGCCCATCTTCTATCGGAACATTGACCTTTACTGCCAAGCCTGATTCAAATGGAACAGCTACATTGACAATTACCTTAATGGACAATGGCCCTTCAGGAGGTTCAAATGAAAATACTTATAGCCAAAATGTTGTGGTGAATGTTTCACCAATTAATGATCCTCCATCGATTATCAGCACACCAGTGGTCAATGCTATTAGCGAAACAGAATATGTTTACAACATTACTGCCACTGATCCAGACGAAGGCGATATACTTTCTTTTGTTGATGCATCAATCCCAGATTGGTTGACACTTGTGGACAACAATGATGGAACAGCTGTCTTGTCAGGTACTCCGAGCTCTGATGATTTAGGTAGTCACACCGTGCAAATCGATGTAGAAGACCAGAATGGTGCATCCTCTGGTCAGCCATTTACGATCGAAGTATTAAGTGAAAACAACCTTCCTGAATTTGTGAGTACTCCGGTTGAAGATGCGTTTGAAAAAGTATTTTACGAATATGATATAGAGGTCGATGATGCAGATGGCGGTGATATCATTATAATTGAAGCAATTGATATTCCAACATGGTTACTCTTTACTGATAACGGAAATCGTACCGCGCGTTTGGAAGGAACACCTCCAGATGGTAGTGAGGGAGAATATGAAATCCTACTGAGGGCAACTGATTCAAGAGGAGATGAAGTTGAACAGTCATTTACCATCACTGTGGCGCCATTTAATGCAATTCCGCGATTACGAAATATTCAACAGACAACTGAAGAAGATGAGCCAATTGCTTATACATCAGACTTATTCAATACAAACTTCATTGATGATGACGGTGATGTAATTGCGCATATTATTATAACAACATTACCGGAGAATGGAAGATTGGAATTAAATGGAGAGGCTGTTTCTATTGATGATATGATAAATTCGGAAGACATTGAAAATTTACAATACATCCCAAATGAAAATTTCAATGGATTTGATTCCTTTAATTGGAATGCCTTTGATGGCACTGCTTATGCAGACAATGATGCTATCATTACCATTACCATAACCCCGGAGCCTGATGCTCCGCAGTTGGTTAATCTGGAAGGAGATAATCTTTACTATGAGTTCGGCAGAGATAGTATCATCGTTACCAACACTATTCAAGTGATTGAAGTTGACAATGGAAGGATAGAAAGGGCTACTGTAACGATCAGCGAAAATTATATGCCTGGAGTTGACTCTTTAACTGCCATCGGAATTGGAAATGTAGAAGTTGCTTTTAACACGACGACAGGTACATTACAACTAAGCGGAATTGATTCTTCCGATACCTATGAGGAGGTCTTACGCTCCGTTGTTTATTATTTTAAAGGAGGCCAACCTAATGCCTCCATGCCGCGATCTATTTCTTTCCAGGTTAGGGATGCGGAACAATTAAGTAATATTGCAAACAGGGTAATTAACTTCCAGGACAGATTCGTCGAACTGGATATTCCCAATGGTTTTACGCCAAATGATGATGCTGATAACGACACCTGGAATATTATTAACATTGAGCTATACCCGGATGTGATCGTACAGGTGTATGCACGAAACGGCGCCAAGGTATTTGAATCCAGAGGATACACAAATGAATGGGATGGATATTCTTCCGATGGGCAAGAGCTTCCTCCCGGAATATATTATTACTTTATCAACCTTAACAAATTTGACGCAACCTATAAAGGGTCGATTACAATTTTAAGGTAGTTTGAATAACTAAAATAATTATCTTTAAAAGGTTATTATGAAATTGAAATTTATCTTAACTACGATTGTACTATTAACGGGCTATGTAAATTTATACGCCCAACAACCATACTATTTCAGCCAGTTCCATGAAGCACCACAGGCATTTAACCCTGCATTCACAGGTATAGATGATTTTTTGGATGTTCGGCTCATACGAAGGAATCAATGGCCAGGGTTTGATGATTCTCCAACAACCAATTACATTGGCATCTATGGAAGAAGTAAAAATCTTGCTTCACTTTCCATTAAGGAATATTCACTGAGAATAAGCAATCCACAATTATATGATAGTATTCTCAATGCAGCTCCAAAGGCCAAAGAAAAGATCAGACATGGCTACGGGGGAAATATTATTTATGACTCCTATGCTCCCTTTAGCCAATTTATCGGGAATCTGAATTACAGCCTCCATTTAATCCTCAGTGACCGATCTAGCCTTGCCATTGGCGTTAATGTTGGTTTTAACAGTCAAAAAATTGATCTCGACAATATCAATCTTCGAAATCCCGATGAGGCATATTTCCAAAGCTTACTCGCGCAGGGTGGAAGAGCATCATATCTGCAGGTGCGACCAGGGATACTCTTTTACACCAAATCCTTTTATTTAGGATATTCTGCTGGAAACCTACTAAACATAAATATTGAGGATACCGGCTTAAGTAATGATTATTCCCAAATGGTGCATTATCTCCAGACAGGAGCTCAATTTCCCCTCGGTGAGTATTTGAAGCTTCAATCATCGCTCTTTTATTATTATTATGATAATGAAATTAACAGTCTGGACGTTAGCCTTAAACTAAACGTTAATCAAAGAGGTTATGTAGGTGCTTCCTACAGAACAACAAACTATATGGTTCTGATGGGCGGATTATACATACAGAAAAAATTTCACATAGGATATTCATACGATATGAAAGTTTCAGGCAAAAACGACCTAAACAATGGTGCTCATGAAATCGCTCTGGGATTCTTACTTTTTAATGATCTTTTGAGTACCCCTTATACATGGTAAAGTTTTTTTTTATCATATTTGACAGTCACAATTGAAATACAGAGAATGAAATCTTTTTTGATATCTCTTTTAATACTTACCTTTTTTATACCCGTAAAGGCCCAAATTTATTCCTTTACAAAGCCTGAGAGGCTCCCGGACAATGTCAATAGCAATGCAGAGGAAAGCATGCCTCTTGTGACAAAAGATGGGAACAGCCTGTTTTTTGTCCGAACTATGCATAGCGGTAACAAAGGAGGGAAAGCAGGAGGCCAGGATATATGGCTGAGTAAAAAAGGTGAAAATGAAAACTGGGGTCTCGCTGATAACATTATTCCAAATCTGAATAATCAAAGAAACAATGCTGTGATCGGAATGGATAGCACAGGAAATACACTTTATTTACTCGATTCCTATTCCGAATCAAATAACAAAATCAATGGCATAGCCAAAACAACATGGAAATTGAACGGCTACCTGGAACCTGTTACGATCAAATTAAAAGGATTAGATTCAAAAAATTCTTTCGTAGGGTTTTACATGACTGAGAAAGAAGACGTTATCCTCGTTTCTATGGAGGCTTCCGGATCTCAGGGTGAGGAAGACCTTTACGTTTGTGTGAAGGACGAACTCGGAGAATGGGGGTCGCCTATCAACTTAGGACCGACCATTAATACTGAGGGTTTTGAGATCTCACCGTTTTTAATGGACGATGGGAAAACACTCATTTTTGCCAGCAATGGCCACGATGGCTTTGGTGGCAGTGATTTGTTCATGTCAAGAAGGCTTTACGATAACTCCTGGGTACTATGGTCGCAGCCCGTTAATCTTGGAGAGGTTATTAACTCAGAGGGCTTTGACGCCTACTTCTGCATGACAGGTGAAAATGAAGTATACTTTGCCAGCAATCGAAACAGCGCAACTTCAGACATTTACTATTGCAAAATGGAAGAACTTACCCAAGAGGACATGCGTGCTGAAATCAATCCTTCCAAGTATAAACTGACAGAAAGTGAATTGCAAGACCTAATGGGAATGCCGGTTTCAAGAACCATTTATTTCGCATTAGATTCGTATCAATTGAAGCCGGAATCAAAGGAATTACTTGATTTTTTAATCGAAAAACTCCGGGCAAATCCAGAGTATTTTATCGAGCTAATTGGCCATACTGACCTCGAAGGAACGGAATCCTACAACCTGGAATTAAGTAAGCGGCGTGCCTCTGAAGTTGAAACTTATTTTCACAGTAGAGGGATTAGTGTGGGTCGAATCGCCTCAACCGGTGTTGGGGAAAGGGAACTCCTTTATGCCAATGGCACACCGGAAGAAATGGCTAAAAACCGGCGGGTAGAAATTTTCATCACAAAAGAAAGATTCTGATAAAACGTTGTCATTTAAGTTTTTGAGAATATATTTATTCAATAAATTTAATTGATGACAATGAGATCATTTTTACTCTGCTTTCTTATTTGCCTTCCACTTTTTACTATCGGGCAGGATAAATCCGAGAAATCTTATTTAAAAGAAGCAGAAGAATACTATCAGAGCAACGAGTTTGAAAAAGCATTGGATGCTTATAACCAAGCCATTTCCAAAAATCCTAAAAATGCGAATTCTTACCTCGAACGAGGCATTACGTATTCTGAACTGGAGAAATATGAGCCAGCGATCACAGACTTCCAAAAATGCCTAAGCCTAAATCCCAAAAATGACATGGCCTATTTCAATCTTGGCTTTGCTAATTTTGCACTTGGAAATGATGACGTGGCGCTTTCATATTATGACTCGGCCATTGCCATTAATAAAGAATCCCCGTTTTATTACATTTCTCGAGGTGATGTTCATCTTGAGCTGGAAAACTTTGGAAAAGCATTATCCGATTACAATCAATCGCTATCCATTGAACCGCAATTTGACCTTGCATTTTATAACATTGGATTGCTATACTTTCTTGAAGGTGGCTTTGACAGTGCAAGGTATTATTCCAGTAAAGCAATCAACATTGATCCGCTAATTGGTGATTATTATCTTTTGCGAGGAAAGGTAAAATACTACCAGGGTTTGAATGAAGATGCACTGAAAGATTTAAATTTTGCCATCGATCTCGATCATACATTAGTGGAAGCATTTCAGATCAAATCACAAATCCTTTTGGAAGATGGACAGGTCGAAGAATCTTTAGAAGAACTATACAGTGTTCTCGACCTTGATTCTACCAATACTGAAGTTATTTCTCAGATCGGGGAAATCCACCTTAACAATTTCGAGCTAAATGAAGCCATTGCCATTTACAGCTACCTCATCGATATCCAATCCAATAATGATGAAGCATATTACGGAAGGGGCATTTCCTATTTGTATGTCGATGAGGGCGAAAAAGCTATTTCAGATTTTCAGAAGGCCTACTCCATTCAACCCAAGTCAGAGTATCGAATTGCTCTAGGATCTGCCTATATTCATCTTGAAAAATTTGACGAAGCTACAACTGTTTTTCAGCAAGTTATTGAATCGGATACGTTAAATGCCACAGCCTGGTTCAACCTTGGACTGATTAAATACTTTGAGGAAGAATACGAAGAGTCATTGCAGGCATACGACATTGTCGAAAATATTGACCCCGAATTTGAACAGTTGTATCTGAGCAGGGCAAATACGCTCTTTGAATTAGGGTTAAATGAACAGGCATTGAAAGACTATGACCTTGCCATTATTAATAACCCGGAGGACCCGGAGGTGTTTTTCATGAGAGGGAATCTTCTTTTCGAAAACAAAGAATATGAAAGCGCCATCGAAGATTTTGACTATTCCATCAAACTAAATCCTGAAATGCACGCGGTTTTCACCAATCGCGGATTGGCCAAATTTGAGCTCAAAAATAAGGAGGGCGCCTGCCTGGACTGGAAAGAGGCTTTTATCCTGGGATCCGAATATTCCCAGCAACTTCTTAGAAAATATTGTTCGAAATAATACCTGTATAACACCTTGAGTTTGAATTAATTTTCCGTAATCCATCAACCTTTTTTTGTACTTTTTTTAGAATTATGCGATATTTAAATAGTTGAATTACTCGCGGGAAAGCCTAATTATTTGATATGAAGTACATTTACCTTAAAAAATTTTTTGTACTTGCAATTGTAATTTTTTTTGTAGAAAATTTTTCTTTTGCAAAGCCCCCTCTGATTGGTATCCTCATTAATGATGGAGCAAAATACAGCAATTCAAGGGATGTGGTGGTAAAAATCAAGTCGCTGAAAAATGCAGCAAACCTCATGGATGCCATGCAGATCGGTGTGAGTGAAAACCTGTCAGACGCGGAATGGCAGCCCTATTCTGAAAATTCCATCAACCTTCAATTGACCCATGGTGATGGCGAAAAAATCGTTTTTGTCAGACTAAAAGACAAAGCAGGAAATATCTCTCCTATTGAAAAAGGTAGAATAATCCTTGATACCACTCCTCCACAGGAAGCCGAACTTTTCATAAATAAAGGTGAAAAGTTTACCAACGATAATACAGGGAGAGTGCAGCTGCAATGCAAAGGAGAAGATGCTGCTTTCTGGCAAATCAGCAATACAAATAACTTCAACGATGTCTGGGAAACCATTTCCCAAAATAAGCCCTGGACCATCGAACTAAGATCTGGCGATGGAGAAAAGACGGTTTATGCCCGGTTTAAAGATGCAGCCGGAAATATCTCAGACGTTCAGAGCAAAATCATCACACTCGATACCAAGCCTCCTGCAAATGAAGAAATATTGATCAATACAGGCGAAAAATACATCAAAAATCCCAATGTGAAGTTGAAAGTAAAGGCCGACGGTGCAAACATCGTAAGAATTGTAGATCGAAATGGTGGAAATAATTACGATTTTGAACCGGAGAAAGATGGGTTCATGACAATCGACTGGAAATTTGACACCCTGCAGGGAAAGAAAATTGTGAAAGCCTATTTCATGGATGCAGCCCAAAATAAAACAAACAACGGAGTGGAAGCCAGCATCATTTATGACACCCATGGTCCGGCCACACCTAAACTGATGATAAATGAAGGAAGCAAATACTCAAATGATCCCAATGGGTTAGTCAGCCTCCAAATTTATCCAAGAGAAAAAGAAAGTAATCTTACCATGTCAATCTCCAATTCCGAGTCTTTCAAAAATGCCTCAGAGCAAAATTTTACTGCTACTGTTGAAGACTGGAAAATTGATAACCAGGAAGATGGTTTGAAATATGTCTATTTAAGATTAATCGATGAAGCTGGTAATTATTCCGAAATTGTCAGCGCTTCTATCAGCCTTGACAGAAAACCACCTGTGATCAATGGTTTTGTCCTAAATGAAGGGATTGAATTCGTGATCAATCCACGGGTAAACATTCAGATTGATGCCGAAGATGCTGTGATGATGCAGATAAGTAATAACCCCAACTTCCCATCGACCTCCGAGTGGGAAAAATTCAATCCTTTAAAAATTGATTGGAGGATCATTCCGGGAGACGGTGAAAAAATTGTTTACGGGCGATTCCGGGATGAAGCTGGAAATATTTCAGAAATATATTCTGATAAAATCATTCTTGATACTCGCCCACCACTTGCTAAAGCGATGATTGAAAATGGAAAAAAATATTGTAATGATCCGGATGGAAGGGTAACACTTCAACTTGCTTTCGAAGGTGATGATGCCATGGGAATGCAGGTATCAAACACATCCGATTTTACGGACGTTAAACTCATTCCGGTTGAAACGGAAATTCCAAACTGGAAACTGGAAGGTGAGGATGGATTAAAAACTGTCTATTTCCGGATAAAAGACAAAGCCGGTAATTTTTCAAATATTTTTACCTCTAAAATCATTCTCGATAGAAACCCTCCTGAAAATTACTCCATAGCCATTAACAATGGGGATGAATGGCTGACAAATCCTTCAAAAAAGGTCGCATTATCATTGACTGCTACTGAAGCATACAAAATGAAAATCGGTAATGAACCAGATCTTTCGGGAGAGCAATGGATCCCTTATAAAACTGCAACTAGCTGGACCCTCATAGGTGAGGAAGGTGAACATACCATTTATGCCGTATTTGCTGATGAAGTGGGCAATGAAACACCAGTTATCCAGGCATCCATTCGATCGGATTTTTCACCACCAAAAGTGAATGGCTTTTCTGTAAATAATGATGAGAAGTTTACCAATGATCCACAAAAAAGCGTCACCCTTACCATTGACGTAGAAGATGCCACAACTATGGCAATCGCCAACAACCCAATTTCCGAATCTACAAACTGGGAACCTGTAGTAAAAGAGAAAGAGTGGATCCTGAGTAATGAGGATGGTCCAAAGACTGTCTATGCGCGCTTCAGGGATGAAGCGGGAAATGTAACTGCCGAACAACATGGTCGAATAATCCTGGACAGAGTTCCACCTGTAGAATGTGAAATTGCCATTAACAAGAATGCAGAATGGATGACCGCCAAAGATGGAAAGGTTACTCTTTTTCTGAAAGCTAGCGGTGCAACAGAAATGAAAGTCAGCAACACTCCATACTTTAGTAGCAAAGAATGGGAAACCTACTCTGCCATTAAAGATAGCTGGCAAATTAATACGAAATCATCAAATGCAATGGTTTATGCAAAATTCAGAGATGAGGCAGGAAATGAGTCCGAAGTTGTAAGCACATCTATCAACGTGGATGTTTTACCTCCTCAAAACCCTAAGATTGTCATTAACAAAGGAGAAAAATACCTGACTGGCGATGACAAAAAACTTACCATTGCAATTAGCGTTGAAGGTGCAAAATTTATGAGAATAGGATTTGAAAATTCCTTCCGTGGAGTAGAATGGGAACCCGTCGCGGGCTTTAAAGAACTTGTTATGCCGGAAGGCGATGGAGAAAAAGAAATATACACCCAGTTCAAAGATCAGGCTGAAAATCTATCAGAAATAGTAAGTTCTAACATTATTGTAGATACCAATCCTCCTAAGCTCAAAACTTTTTTAATCGATAATGGAGCAGAATGGACAAATAATAAAGATAAAAAAGTTACCTTGACAATTGATGCAGAAGACGCCTTCGAAATGAGAGTAGATCACGATCCGGCATTTACAAATTCGAAATGGCAAAAGTTTTCAAATAAGGTTGAAGATTTCACCTTGTCAGGCGATGATGGAGAAAAAACTGTATTTATCCTTTTGAAAGACGAAGCTGGAAATGTCACCAATCAAAACTCTGCTAAAATAAATTTAAAGCGATCATTTTGATTTTCTATGAACATAGGAATTTTGGTATTTGACGATGTGGAAGTCCTTGATTTTTGCGGACCTCTCGAGACTTTTAGTGTCGTCAATGACGTCAGCGATACCAAATCCAATGTTTTCACCATCTCCAAACGGAAAAATCCTGTCCAGGCAAGAAGCAACCTCATTGTTAAATCCAACTACTCTATCAAAGACCATCCTGCACTTGACATTTTGATCATTCCGGGAGGAAATGGAGCAAGAAAAATTTTTAACGATGAAGAAATATTAAAATGGATCTATATTCAATATGGCAGGGTAAAATACCTTCTGAGTGTCTGCACGGGTGCTCTTATCCTGGCAAAACTGGGCTTGCTGTTAAACAAAAAGGCGACCACACATCACACATGTTTCCATTTACTTGAAGAAATTGATCCAACGATTGAGATCGTCAGAGATCAGCGGTTTGTAGATGAAGATAAAATTGTAACTTCGGGCGGAATCAGCGCCGGTATTGACATGTCATTCTTCATGATCGAAAAAATCTGGGGAGAAGACCTGGCAAAAGCAGTCGCCAAAGAAATGGAGTACTACATTAGTTGATTTTTTAATGCAGGTTTTAGAAAACTATCCTCTTAAATCGCTCAATACTTTTCATATAAATGCCAAAGCCAAATTCTTTTTAGAATTAAGGACGATGGACGACCTGTTAATTTTAAAAGATCTTGACCTTTTCAAAAATGAAAAGGCGCTAATTCTGGGTGGCGGCAGCAACATATTATTCAAATCTGACTTCGACGGACTGATTATCAAAAACAACATTAAAGGTATTGAAGTGATCAATGAAACCCCTGAAGATGTGCTGATCCGTTTCGGATCGGGAGAGAATTGGCATCAAATGGTTCTTCATACAATTAAAAATGGGTGGTTTGGGATCGAAAATTTATCACTCATCCCGGGAACCGTGGGAGCTGCTCCCATCCAGAATATCGGTGCTTATGGTACAGAATTGAAAGATGTATTCCATAAATTAACAGCAGTAAATCTTCAATCATTTGAATCAAAAACATTCAAAAATGATCAATGCCAATTCGGATATCGCAACTCCATTTTCAAAACAAAACTAAAGAATAAGGCATTCATTGCCTCGGTAACCCTTAAACTCTCTAAAGTCCCAAGAGCGAATATTCAATATCGCGCGTTGAAAGAATACCTGGAAACAAATAAAATTCAAGAGGTTCATCCCAAGGTGATTAGTGATGCTGTAATTGCCATCAGAAAAAGCAAACTCCCGGATCCGGAAGAGAATGGAAATGGAGGTAGCTTTTTCAAAAACCCGGTCATCCCTTCTGAAGAATTTTATAAACTTCAAGCCCGTTTTCCCGATATTCCTTCTTTTCCTGATGATAAAAACATGATCAAAGTGCCTGCCGCCTATTTAATCCAGGAATGCGGATGGAAAGGGTATCGATTAAACGATGCTGGTGTTCACCAGAAACAACCGCTTGTCTTGGTGAATTACGGACATGCAAACGGCTCAGAAATTGTAAACCTTGCCGGGAAAATTCAACAATCAGTACAGGAAAAGTTTCATATAAGATTAGAACCAGAAGTCAACATAATTTGACAATGAAATAATTGCGCCCTCTAATATTCGTAAGAATCCTTAAATTGTCATCAAACAAATTTTAATTAGCGATTTAAGCACTAAATTTTATTCCATGAAATATTTACTATCAACTGCATTTACAATAATACTTTTTGTTGGTATTTCAGTAAAATCCTATGCCCAGGAAGCATTGAAACCACGATTGAGTCCAATGTACATGGCAACGGTTAAATACGAAGATTCCGTTAAAAATAAATCTACCTATGTAAAAGTCACCTACTGCAGACCACATTTAAAAGACCGTGAATTATTTGTTGACCTGGCTCCGTTTGGAGAAGTTTGGCGAACAGGAGCAAACGAAGCAACGGAAATCACATTTACTAACGACGTAAAGGTGGCAGGAAACAAGTTAAAAGCCGGGACCTACACGATCTTTACAATTCCTGAAAAGGACAAGTGGACAGTTATTTTTAATTCTGAATTAGGCCAATGGGGAGCATATTCCTATGATTCTAAAAAGAATGTGCTTGAAATAAACGCAAAGGTCGGGGAATTGCAAGAAACTTATGAGCCTTTTACTATTGAATTCCAACTAAATGACAATGTAGCCGACATGGTGTTTATGTGGGGAAACACTAAAGCTTCATTCCCAATCGAATTTAAATAGAGCGTTTACATGGTATAAATAATATAAAAAAGAATTGTAAATCAGTAATCCTTGTTTTCAATGTTAAGTTTATGTTACCATAATGTTAACAAATTGTTAATTTTTAAATTTTTATATATTTTCCTTCCGGTTTAAAAATCAGGGTGACTTTAAAAAAATCTTGTGGTTAAAAGATCTGGGTAGGTATTAAAAACATCCACTTTTGATTAATTTTTGAATTTCAGATTATTTCCGGTTTTGAAAGAACCGTTTAATCTCGGAACTTGAAAATCCAAAAATCAATCTATAAACTACTCACAATCATTTAGTTATGTACAATATTCGTTTTTTTTCGTTACTTACTGTAGTAATCATGTTAGACTTTTAAAACTTAACAGCTATGGTACGTGAATTAAATGTGAACAAGAAAAATGAGTTGAAATTGGAGATGAAGAACCAGTTTCCGAACCTAACAGACGAAAATCTGAAAGATCTTGACACTTCTTATGAAAAATTTATAAACAACATTTCTCTTAACACACAAATGAGCAAAGAGGAAGTTGAAAAATTAGTGGCAAATAAAATAGAATACATTAATTCAAAACACTTGATTTAGGGTTTTATTAGGTCATAAAATTCTATTAATTAGTTTTTCCAAACTTAAAGGCATCAAATTATTGATGCCTTTATTATTTTTGCCTGCCTAAAGAAAATTTATGCTTTCCATCAGTAACTTATCTTATTTCATCGGAGACAGACCGATTTACGACGAAGCTTCGCTACATATAAAACCCAAGGATAAGATAGGACTTATTGGGCTTAACGGGACAGGTAAAACCACGCTTTTGCGAATCATTAATGGTGAATATTCCATTGATGGGGGGACCGTTAGCAAAAGCAACGATTGTTCCATTGGGTACCTGAACCAGGATCTTTTATCATTTCAAAGTGAAGAAAGCATCGTTGCCGTGGCCATGCAGGCATTTAAGGAGGCCCAGGAACTGGAGATCAAAATCGAAAAAGTTCTCAAGCGCCTCGAAACAGAATATAGCGAGGATCTCGTCAACCAACTGGCTAAAATGCAGGAAAAATACGAAACGATCGGTGGATACAGCCTGCAATCAAAAGCGGAAGAAATCCTGGAAGGAATTGGATTCAGTACGGAAGATCTGCATCGGCCTTTGAAGGAATTTTCAGGAGGATGGCGCATGAGGGTCATGCTGGCAAAATTGCTATTGGAAAGTCCTTCCCTCCTGATGCTGGACGAACCAACCAACCACCTCGACCTTCCTTCCATTCAATGGATCGAAACCTATTTGAAAAATTACGAGGGAGCGGTGATCATCGTATCGCACGACCGGAAATTCCTGGATAATACTGCATCAAAAATTGTAGAGGTTTCTGGTTTCAAACTGAATGTTTACGAAGGAAATTATTCATTTTACCTGGAGGAAAAAGAGTTGAGGTCAGAAATCCAGAAGAACGCATTTGAAAACCAGCAGCAGAAAATACGACAGACGGAGCGTTTTATCGAACGCTTCAGGGCAAAATCAACCAAAGCCCGACAGGTCCAGTCAAGGATCAAGGCATTGGAAAGAATGGACATGGTCGAAGATGTTGTAGATAGCCAGGCTGCCGTAAGCTTTAAATTTAATTTCACGCAGCAATCGGGAAGGCATGTGCTAAGGATGGAAAATATCAGCAAATCATATGATGACATCAAAATCCTTGAAAAAACCAATGCCCACATCGAGAGAGGAGACAAAATAGCCCTGATCGGTGCCAATGGAAAAGGAAAATCGACGTTGCTGAGAATCATCGCCGGCACTGAACCATTTGAAGGAAAAAGCCTGATCGGACATAATGTTATTCAATCTTTCTACGCCCAACACCAGATAGAAGCTTTAAATCTCGAAAATGATCTTCTGGATGAGCTAAAACTCGAGGGAACAAGTAAAACGGAGCAGGAATTGCGAACCATTCTCGGTTGCTTTTTATTCCACAACGACGATGTTTTCAAAAAAATAAAAGTTCTGTCAGGAGGAGAAAAATCCAGGGTTGCCCTTTCCAAAACATTGATATCCAATTCTAACTTCCTGCTACTGGACGAACCGACCAACCACCTCGATATACAATCTGTCAATATCCTCATCCAGGCCCTTCAACAATACAAGGGAACTTTTGTTGTGGTATCGCACGACCGGTATTTCATTTCTCAAATTGCGAATAAGATCTGGTATATCCAGGACCATGAAATCAAGGAATATCCCGGAACATACGAAGAGTATGAGCTATGGAGGGAAAGGAATGATATCAAAGAAGAAAAACCAGAACCTAAAAAGGAGAAACCTGCCAAAACAGAACCCACACAAACTTCCAGTAATTCTGACATAGAATTAAAACAAATTCAAAAACTGATATCTGAAATTGAGGATGAAATAGAAAAACTCGAATCTCTGAAAACTCAACAAGAAGAAAAATTGGCGTTGCCGGAAGTTTTCGGTAATCCTGACAAATTACAGGAAGAAACTTCTGCATACGAAAAGATCAAATCCGACCTGAACCAAAAAAACAAGGAATGGGAAGATCTTGCAGAAAAAATTGATTCCCTTCAATAACCAATACCCTAAAATGTCTTAGCTATTGAACAGTATCTGAAAATTCAAATTTCAACTTGTCTATAAAGAACCTCCTTTCAAAATCAGCCTCTCCCTTAAAAATCAGGTATAAATCGCTTAATTGTGAATTTTGTCCCCTTACAGTCATGCTCAATTCAGAGAAATGGTCACTCAAATCATTGAAAGTATTTTCTGCAACCAACATACCATCTACTCCACCTTGTCTGATTTCAATTCTAACCGGCTCACTGGATGAACAAACCAGCTTAATCGCTGTTACTCCCGACAAATCTATTCCCTGATAAACCAAATAAGAATCATTTTCTAACCTGGAAACTCCTCTACCCACATTATCCCGAAGATCAAGCGGCCTTCCATTCAGCACATCTGAATAATCTTCGGCCTCAATTGTTGTCGGCTTAAATAGATATGTTTTGGTTGTTGAAAGCGGTTCGATACCGTTCGCACCTTTATCCTTGTAAGTCAATTTAAATTGGTAATTTCCATTCCCATTGGAAGTGTGTTCGTCAAATGCATAGGTTCCGGAAAGAGGCATTTTGGGTTCCGTATCATTCAATGATAAAATGTACTTGACCATGGCAGCAGCTTCTTCCTGGGTTACGTTTGGATTGGCTGACATCATCCTTTCTCCCCAATTACCACTTCCTCCGTTGATGATCTTTTCCGAAAGCATTTTCGTAACCTGATCAGATTCGACATACCTTTTTGCCACCTCGATGTACATCGGACCATTCGATTCCTCATCAACTCTATGGCATGCAAAACAATTATTATCTTCAATTAGCTGTGCTCCATTTAATAGATCGGCCTTAACTTGATGCCCGGCCTCTTCCATCGTTTTATCAAAACCTTCTAAATAGTCTATGGTAAAAGCAATTTTGTTTTCATCAACTTCGCCCGGATACTTACCATCTTCCTGATCATTTACTTTCACAGAATAATCAATTTCCCTTCCATCCCAATAGAAAGAGCGGTTCCCTGCAAAGTCGATATCAACTTCAGGATAAGAGTTTCCAACATAAATGGCCACCATTTCTTCGCCAGTCTCACCATGCTGGTCCGAAACAGCGAGAGTAAATTGGTATACACCTGGTTGATCTATAGTATAATCAAATGATTCTTCTGTGGAAATTTCCTCATCATCCAGAATCCAGCTATAAGACAGCTTATCCTTGGCATCAAAATCGTAAGAATTCGCAGCATTTAGACTGACAGTAAATGGTGCAGATCCGTACTGTGAATTAACCTCGGCTACTGCTATTGGTATTTTATTTCCATCAGAATACAAAATCCTGGATAAAGTAGCATCATTATTCATAGTAAACCAATTGGTCCCATATTCCAGCATGTAAATCACTCCATCAGGCCCAATTGTAAAATCCATGATGTTGGCAAATTTGACGGATGGTAAAAAAGGTTCGTAATAGATTAGATCATGATTTTCATCAAATGTGGCTGCCATTATCCAATCTCTTATCCAGTCATAGAAAAAGAATTTTCCATCGTAATAAGAAGAAAGCTTATATTCTGAGTTTTTATATAGGTTGGAGTAGTAAACAGGACCTGCCATGGCATTCCGACCACCTGTACCTAAATCTTCAAATTCTTTGCTTACGGCATATGGATAATAAACCATAGCAGGTTGGGCAGGTGGCAACTCTCTCATTCCTGTATTGTTTGGAGAGTTATTGATTGGGTTTAACGGATCATAAAGAGGTCCGATTTCACCCGTTTGATAATCGATATCAGCATAAGCAAAGTTATTTCCTACAAATAAAGGCCAACCAAAAAACCCAGGTTCCTTTACCTGGTTAACTTCATCGTGACCTCGGGGACCCTTAGCTGTATTTTCACTTGCATCCGGGCCAACATCTCCATAGTAAAGAATACCAGTTTTTTGATCGATCGAAATTCTGTAGGGATTTCGGCAGCCCATCACATATATCTCAGGCTTGCCCTGGGAACCATCCTTAGGAAATAAGTTTCCATCAGGAATAGAATAGGTGCCATCTACCTCAGGTTTTATTCGCAATATTTTCCCTCGCAAATCATTTGTATTGGCTGAACTTCTTCTCGCATCCCAATTTTCCCAACCAGGCAGATCATTCATTGGCCCATTACCTTCAGCATTAACTTTCAAGGCTTTATCATTAAATGGATTAGTATCATCGCCCGTAGAAAGGTAAAGCAATCCACCAGGTCCAAATTCTATGCTGCCTCCTGTGTGACAACATGTAGCTCGCTGAACGGGTACCTTAAGCATTACTTTCTCTGTATTTTGCAACAATGTGTCAGCAATAAAAACAAATCTTGATAATACATTCACCCATTCATCGCCAGCAGGTGCATAGTACAGGTATATCCAGTGATTTTCATTGTAATTCGGATCCTTGGCTAACCCAACCAAACCGTCTTCAAAAGTGTTGTTAACATTTATTTTAGCAATTGTTTTGGTCGATTTATTATTCAAATCATATAAAATCAGCTCACCCTTTCGTTGTGCAAAGAGAATTTTTCCTCCATCAAAAACCTCCAATTCCGTTGGTTCATCCAAACGCTGTATCAAGACATCCTTTACAAAATTATTTTCGTCAGGCGGCAATGGAGAATGGGTAAGATCATAGTCAAGTATATTGTCACCAATGGCGTAGTTGATTCCCCCTGAAAGGTGTTGCAAAAATTCAGGTTCTGAATATGATTCCTTTGTGTGGCCTAATCCCGTATAGAAGGCTCTTCCACCATCAAATTCATGATACCATGCGATGGGATGTGGATCTCCGTTTTTTCCACCTTTATATGTAGATTCATCAAGTGTGGCAAGAACGTTGACATTGGGATTTATGTTTTTATAATTATACCATTCGTCAAATCGTTCCCACTTTTCAGGAAGGTTTTGAGTGGATAAGTGATCGTGATCCAAAACATCTATGTTGGCATTCTGTTGCTCAGGATGGCTTTCAAAACTGGCACCAACTAATTTTACATACCAGGGCCAGTGATATTCCGTATCTGCTGCTGAATGTATGCCAACAAAACCTCCGCCGGCCTGAACATATCTTTCAAAATGTGCTTGCTGGCGATAATCAAGAACATTCTGGGTGGTATTCAGGAAGACAACAGCACTATATCGTTTCAAACTATCTGTGACAAAAAAGTTTGCATTTTCGGTGGTATCGACTCTGAAACCATTTTCTTCTCCCAGTTTCATAATGGCCATTTTCCCGACAGATATGGATTCATGTCTGTAACCATCGGTTTTGCTAAAAACCAAGACCCTCTTTTCCGGCAATTCGTTACTACATGAACTAAACATGATTGCAACCAGCATGACTAACAAAGAAAAACATGAAGTGGTCTCGCAGAATACTCCTCTCCTGATATTCATTTTTAAATCCCTTATTGTACCTAAATTTTTTTCTGACGATTTTAAAAAATCCTGAAAATAAATATGCCGAAGATCCACTCAACTTCGGCACTCTGATCGATCCATGGTTATATTCCCAAAATCTGTTTATTCCCTTCCGTATCAACTCCGGAATCAGCAAAATCGTCAAATGCTTTTTCCGTCTTTCTTATTATATGCTCTTTAATAAACTCAGCACCTTCTCTTGCGCCATCCTCCGGATGTTTCAGGCAACACTCCCACTCGAGCACAGCCCATCCCTCGTAATCATACTGCGCAAATTTGCTGAAAATACTTTTAAAATCAACTTCTCCATCGCCAAGCGACCTGAATCGACCTGGACGATCAACCCAACCCTGGTAGCCACCATAAATTCCTGATTTTCCCGATATGTTGAATTCTGCATCTTTCACATGAAACATTTTAATCCGCTCATGGTAAAAATCGATGAATTCCACATAATCCAGCTGTTGCAAGACAAAATGGCTTGGATCATAGTTAATGTTCACCCGAGGATGATTGTTAAGCTCTTTTAGAAACATTTCAAAGGTTAATCCATCGTGAAGGTCTTCGCCGGGATGGATTTCATAGCAAACATCCACCCCACACTTGTCAAATTCGTCCAAAATGGGCTTCCATCTTTTTGCAAGCTCTGCGAATCCCTGCTCTACCAATCCCGCTGGCCTCTGGGGCCATGGATACATGTACGGCCATAGCAAAGCTCCTGAAAATGTAGCATGAACATTTATTCCCAGGTTTTTACTTGCCTGGGCATTCCACTTCATTTGTTGAATGGCCCATTCGGTCCTTGCCTTTGGGTTTTTTCTTACTTCCGGAGCAGCAAAGCCATCGAACATATCATCGTAAGCAGGATGGACAGCCACCAATTGCCCCTGGAGGTGTGAAGACAGTTCAGTGATCTCCAAGCCCTCATCTTTCACAACTCCTTTGATTTCATCCGCATAGGTTTTGCTTTCAGCTAATTTTTGCAAATCCACACAGCGACTATCCCATGTCGGGATCTGGACCCCTTTGTATCCGATTCCGGCCATGTATTTACAGATATTTTTCAGAGTATTAAAAGGGGCATCATCGCCCATAAATTGCGCTAGAAATATTGCGGGTCCTTTCATGTTAGTTATTCGTTATTTGTTATTGAGTTATTTTGTGTTGCCGGTTGCAAGTTTTGCAGATTACTTTTCACTTATTACAATCCTCAACCTTTTCTCCACTAACTTCGATTCCTATTTTATTCCGTGTTCCTTGCTCCTTTAATCCACCTTCGTCCATGCAGCATTATTCTTTCCCGAACTGATGACCGCATCGATAAACTTCATTCCCCTTACTCCATCACTTACAGTTGGAAAATCCAATTGTACAGGATCAGGATCCTTTCCTTCCACTTTCGCCAGAATGGTAGCAGCAAAATTCTTATAAATATTTGCAAATGCTTCCAGGTATCCTTCAGGATGTCCGGCGGGTGTGCGGGTATTTGCTCCCGCAATATCACTCATATACCCCAATCCGGTACGATAGACCTCTGTAGGTTTATCAAGCCATTTTACGAGCATGGTATTGGGGTCAAGTTGGCGCCATTCCAAACCTCCTTTTTCACCATACACACGTATATTCAAATCATTTTCCTCACCTGCGCTTATTTGGCTGCAATGCAATATCCCTTTTGCACCATTCTCAAATCTCAATAATACATTGGCATCATCATCCAGTAATCTTCCCTCAACAAAAATCGAAACATCCGCACTCAGTTCTGTTATCTTTAAACCAGTAATCGTTTCAGCCAGATTTTCGGCATGAGTTCCGATGTCACCTACTGATCCGGCTTTCCCGGATTTTGACGGATCTGTCCTCCAACTCGCCTGAGTTTGACCGGTTTTTTCCAATGGTGTGGAAAGCCATCCCTGAGGATATTCAACTACCACTTTCCTGATCTTACCAAAGACACCGGATTTGACCATCTCCCTGGCCTGTTTCACCATTGGATAGCCCGTATAAGTGTGCGTCAGAGCAAAAACCAACCCTGTTTTTTCAACCAGTTTTTCCAGTTCTATTGCTTCATCAGTGTTAAATGAAAGCGGTTTATCACAGATCACATGAAATCCATTTTCAAGGGCAAGCTTTGCCGGTTCAAAATGCACATGATTAGGAGTAACAATTGATACAGCATCCATTCTAACATCCTCCGGAAGGGCAGTCTCTTTTTCAATCATTTCCTTAAATGATCCGTAAACCCTGTCCGGGTCCAGAAATAACTCTTCGCCTGTCAATTTTGATTTTTCCGGATTGCTGCTAAATGCCCCACAAACCAATTCAATTTGTCCATCTATTGCAGCAGCTATTCGGTGAACGGCACCAATGAAAGCTCCTTGCCCCCCTCCAATCATACCCAGTCTTATTTTTCTACCCATATCTTTTGTGTGATTAATTATAGAACTCTGAATTTTTAATGTGTGTACAATTAACAAATTACTTCTGTTAATCGCGATTGAAATTTAATTGAATTCGCTAGGAAATGGATGTTTTGATTTTCAATGAAATAAAATGCAATCTATTTTCTATATTGGATCGGCGAAATTTTATATTGTCAGTATAAAGCTTAATTTTTGACCAGGTTCGTAGGTATTGACCCATTTTGGAAACCTTTTGTGTTTTTTTGATTTTTCCATACATGGGTTAGTTAAAGAATTTTTGAATCTCCACACAACCAGCTGTTAAATGTATTTTAGCGTTTATTGAACAAACTATTGTTAGCAAAATTAAACAGGGAGGCAAATCATTCCGGGTCGTAATGAATAAATGGTTATTGCTGGCTGGATTTCTTTTTTTTGGAATTACCAGGGTAGCTGCTTATGATGGGATCGTTGTTCACAACAGCGAGCAGATCATCAATATTTCCGACAAACTGAGGTATCAGGAATTGGATTCTGATAGCCTCCAATATTGGGCAAATCATTTGGATGCCACCGGAAGACAAAAAAATATCCTTTATAGGCAATTAATGACCAAAAATACCATTATTGCCTATCTCAATTTAATGAATAAAATAGACGAAGAGCTATTTATCCAATTAGGCAACCCCTCCATTGACCACATTATTTTAGCCGATATAACCAGTGAGAAACCAAAGATCATTTATAAGGGAGGCAGAAAACACAAGAAATACATTGACAATGTGCGGTTCAGTAAATACCTCATAGACCTTAACTCAAAAGGGGGAGGCCAAAAGACGTATGCGCTCATCATTTCTGACGACAAACCCCTGGGAGACCTTGAAATAAACCTTGGAACGTTGAAGAAATACCTCGATGACCGGCCTGAAATCAACCTGTTGGAAGGAATGTTTTTTGGTATATTTCTCTTGCTTGTTTTATACAATCTTTTCCAATATTTCACGATTAAGGATCCGTCTTACATCTATTTTGGACTTTATGCGGCTTCCCTGACCTTGCTTTTTGCCATCATAAAGGGTTATACCATTGAATATTTCCTTGGTGAATTACCTAATTTTGAAATGTATGTCAAGATCCTGATTTGTACGTCCGGAGTACTGGCAGTTTTTTTTACAGCAACATTTCTCAAGACAATTATCAATACACCAAGAAGGCATATTTGGTTGATGGCTTTAGCTGTGTTTTATGCCATTTCATCCATTATTTTTCTTTTTGGCGGAAATGAGATGGCCAGCAAAATTGTCTACTACAACACCCTTTTCACCATCTTTTTTGTCATTTCCATTTCCATAACCATGTGGAAAAGAAGCTATAAAACTTCCTCTCCATTCCTGATTGCATGGCTGGTCTTATTATTGGGAATGGTCGGATCGACAATGGTGGAATCTGAATGGATCGAATACAATTTGCTGACAGAAAACTTACTTCAGTTCAGCGCTTTGATCCATATTGTTTTATTGTCATTTGCTCTTGCGAACAAAATCAGGGTTTATATTGATAAGAAAAATGAAGCTCAGGAAATCGCACTGCAAACCGCTATTGAGAATGAAAAGCTAATCACTCACCAGAAACAACTGCTGGAAACGAAGGTATTTGAAAGGACAAAAGACCTGGAGCAATCAATTGAGGCATTGAAGAAACAGGAGGAAGAGCTGCAGGAAGCAAATGAGTTTAAGGACAAGGTCTTTTCTGTCATTTCGCATGATCTGAAAAGTCCTGTTTCAACATTAACCGGATTACTTGAATTATTAAGGCTTAATACGCTCAGCGCCGAAGAAAAATCAAACATCATCGACAATCTTGATGTGGCATTGAAAAACACCAAATACCTGCTGGACAATATCCTGATCTGGGCAAATCCAAAATTGAGCAAAGAAAAGAAAAAATCGGATTTTAATATTTTTTCAGTGGCTGAGGAGGTTTGTCAGCTTTTCAGCATTCAGGCCCAGGCAAAAAAAATTGAACTTGTCAATCAGATAAACAGAAACATTAAGATCAATACGGATAAAGATGTCATCAGGCTTGTTTTGAGAAATCTAGTTTCCAATGCTTTGAAATTTACACCATCCGGAGGTCGTGTTGAGTTAGACCTTGAAAGGCAAGGAAATAATGTGATTCTGAAAGTCTCTGATAACGGAATCGGTATTCATCCCGATCAGCTGAAAAGATTATTTGAAAACAACCACCACCACTCAACCAGGGGTACACACAACGAAAAAGGAACGGGACTTGGCTTGATTCTTTGCAACGAGTTTTTGGAGAAAAACGACCATAAAATATCAGTCAAAAGTACTGAAGGCAAGGGGACAACCTTTTACATCGAGTTAAATTCAGTTCTCGATAAAAGGAAAGAAAAGATACCTGCCTGATATTTTACATCCTTTCAGGAACACTGATTCCCAATAAACCCATAGAAGTTTTAATTGTTCTGGCTACAGCATAAGAAAAAGCAACTTTGAACTTAAGCAAATTGTCATCTGGCTCGCCGAATATGGAAATCTCTGTATAGAAGCGATTGTATTCCTTGGCCAGATCGTAGGCATATTGAGCAACAACCGAAGGTGCGTAATTACTAGCCGCTTCCTGAATGATATCCGGAAACTTATTCAGCAAAAAGAAAACAGATAATACAGCATCCTCAAGGTTATCAATTTGCTTCACATCAAACGACTGATAGTCTATTTCCAGTTGTTCCGCTTTTCTCACTATTGCAGCAATCCGGGCATGTGTATATTGAATAAATGGCCCTGTATTTCCATGAAATTGAATAGACTCCTCAGGATTAAAAAGCATTCTCTTCTTCGGATCAACTTTCAGCAGGAAAAACTTCAATGCTCCTAAAGCCAATGTTTCATAAAGGTCCAGAGCTTGTTCTTCGGTAAATCCATCAATTTTACCCAGCTCCTCTGTATGTCTTCTGGCAGTTTCAGCCATTTCATTCATCAGGTCGTCCGCATCCACAACTGTTCCTTCGCGGGATTTCATTTTCCCTGCCGGCAGGTCCACCATTCCATATGAAAGGTGGTGCATACCACCAGCATAATTTCTTCCCAATTTCTTCAAAATCAGAAACAATACCTGGAAATGGTAGTCTTGCTCATTACCCACAACATAGATGGACTGATTGAATTGAAAATCTTTGTATTTCAGATCAGCCGTGCCAAGATCCTGGGTCATGTAAACGGATGTCCCATCAGCTCGTAACAGCAATTTTTCGTCCAACCCTTCATCAGAAAGATCTACCCAGACAGAACCATTATCTTTTTTGTAAAAAATCCCCTTTTCCAGTCCTTCGTCAACAATTGCTTTTCCAAGCAGGTAAGTTTCAGATTCGTAATAGTACTTATCAAAGCTTACTCCCATTCTGGAATAAGTCGCATCAAATCCCTCATAAACCCAACCATTCATGGTTTTCCAGAGACCGACAACTTCACTATCATTTTCTTCCCACTTTTTCAGCATTTGCTGTGCTTCCAGTAAGATCGGCGCTTCTTTTTCTGCATGTTCCTTGCCGGTTCCATTTTGAACAAGCCCATCTATTTCCTTTTTATATTCCTTGTCAAACCTGACATAATACTTTCCAATCAGATGATCTCCCTTAATGCCCGATGATCCCGGCGTTTCGCCATTTCCAAATTTTTGATAGGCCAGCATGGATTTACAGATGTGGATCCCTCGGTCATTTACCAGATTGACCTTTTCAACTTCAAAACCCCCTGCGTCCAGAATTTGTGAGACAGAGTATCCGAGAAAATTGTTTCTAAGGTGTCCCAGGTGTAAGGGTTTGTTGGTGTTGGGAGAGGAATATTCCACCACCACTTTTTGTTTATTTGGGGGTAAAAAACCATAATCTTCCTCATGGAAAATTTGGTGAAACCGATCCAACCAAACCGAAGGTTTAATGTTAAGGTTCAGGAATCCTTTGACCACATTGAATCTATCTACCCATTGGGAATTTTCAATCAGCTTTTCCCCGATTCGCTTACCGGCATCTTCCGGCTTCTGTCGAGTATATTTCAGATAGGGAAATACTACAAATGTGTAATCACCGCTAAATTCTTTCCGCGTCGGTTGCAGGAAATCCTTCTCGTCAATTTTATGATCAAATAATGAAAAAAAAACCGCTTTAAGCTCCTTCTCAATGCTTTCCTTTAGATTCATTCGTAATTAAAAATTATTTAGCTAATCGATGCTTACATTTTAAGAGTACAAAGATTAGAATAAATGACTAATTCATCATTCATCCTAGTGCTTAATTTTGAGAAATGATCTTAAAGAAAAAGGGAAGCTGTGGTGAAAAATGTAATGAGGCTGCCTAATCGACTTTTTATGTGAATTAATTCGTAACCATGTCAAAAATCAAAAGGCAGCCTTCAAACCACTTTTACCAAAAACCATATCTTAGGCAGGAACAACCTCCTGCTCTTGTGTTTCAAGAAGTTTCCAGGCTTTATATCCACCTCCAAGATTTTTTACATTTTTAACTCCCTTATGGTGGAGAATTAAGGCAGCTAAATATCCTCTAAGACCTTTTGCGCAGTAAACAATCATTTCCTGATCGAGATCGGACAATTCAGTGCTCTCCCTCAACTCATCCAGCTCAATAAGTTCCGAACCCGGTATGATCCCCTCCTGTTCAGTTTCCAGTTTACTCCTCACATCAATCAGTCGATAGCCATTCCGGGAATCAGCAATCCTTTTTCGAAGGGACAAGGCATCAATCTCTGTAAATCCCTGCTTCAATTTGTTTTGCGAAATGTATCCTGCAAGAATGATCAGATCCTTTGCCGGTGAATATGGAGGTGCATAAGCCAGATCCAGATTAGGGAGGTCGTCAATTGTTAAATCTGCATAAATAGCTGTGCTGAATACATCAATTCGTTTATCAACACCATTCTCTCCAAATACTTCAGCACCTAATAATTTTCCGTTTTCAGGATCAAAATATACCTCAGCCACCAGGTCCCTGGAATCAGGATAAAATCCTGGAGTCGCAGGAGCTATAAAAAAGGTGGACTGAAAAGGTATTCTTTTACCCTGCATAAAAGCAGGATTCATCCCTGTACGACCCAAAGTATAATCAAACACTTTAATGATTGCTGTTTTATAAGCTCCCTTGAATTTCTCGTCTCCACCAGCGGAATTAGCGCCGGCTGTCCTACCTCCTTTATTGGAGTGGGTCCCCATCGGAAAGTAATCGTGCTCTCCCGTCTGAATATTGAGAATACTGGCGCAATCGCCCGCAGCATAGATTCCCGGGAATGATGTTTCCATTTTTTCATTAACCTTCAGAGCGCCATTGGGGAGATGTTCTGCACCCTTTGAAATTAATAGATGGGTATTAGGCTTACCTCCTAATCCCATAATCAGGTAATCTGATTTTATTTTTTCACCACCGTTCAATACAACTTCCGTCAATTCTCCGGCTTTTATTGTGAGTTGTGTGATGGTCTCATTCGTAATAACCCTTATTCCACTTTCTTCCAGAACCTTCAGTGCAAGAAAACCAAACTTGGCATCCCAAACAGGTAAAATAGAAGGAGCCATTTCAACTAAGGTCACTTTTTTTCCTATGTTACAAAGGTTTTCTGCCACCTCAACACCGATCAGACCACCTCCCAGAATGGTAATGTTTTTCCGCTTCGTTAAAACTCCATCTTCAACGATCTTGTCAAAATTTTCAATGGTCCGGCAATTGGACCAGTTGGAAACTTTCTCAATTCCCTGAATTGGAGGAATAAATGGCTGAGCACCGGTAGCAAAAACAAGTTTTGAATATTTGTACCATCCTTTATTGGTCTGGACAAGATTATCAGCAGGAACAATATCAATCACTTCCTCTTCCAATCGTACATCAATGTCAAATCGTTTTCTTAGCAAATCTGCTTTGGCCACCATCAATTTATCCTTATCCTTTATTTTTCCGGAGAGCGAATACGGAATCCCACATGTGGCATAGCTAACGTATCTTGTCTTCTCAAATAAAATGATCTTGATTTTTTCATTCATCCTTCGTGCTTTAGCAGCTGCTGAAGGACCGGCTGATAAGCCTCCAATGATAATGACAGTATCTTCCATAAGCCATTTTTCTTTTGCTTAAAGATATCTATCGAGTACGGAAACTTTTCTGACTTTTGTCATGTAAAGAGAAAAGGGTGTTAGGAAAAGGCACTAAGATGTCCTTTTATCACTCATAAACACATGATAAATAAGTCATATGTTTTTCATGGAAAAGTGGTGAAATTATCTTAAAAATTCTCATTCCCCCTGACCAAGTGAATAGCCCCTTTCTCCATCAAAATAGTACAAGTGCTCTGTCTTGATAAAATCAAATCCGGCCTCATTGATTTTGGCAAGCAATTCAATTACCTGTTCATTTTGAATAACTGTCCCCTCTTTTTCAGGATAATACCGGCATCGCCAGTGATCAGAACAAAAAGTTTCAGGATGTCCTTCGGGGTAAACAGCTACTCCTCTGTTGGTAATCAGATTCAGTTTCAGTTGTTTTGTATCAGCTTTTTTTAATTGCTCTCCTAACTTACCTGGGTCCCTACCGTCTTTGTCCCAATCCAGAAAGACATCCAAGCCAACCAGTTCCTTTTTGGCCTTTGGTTTCTTTGACATTTTAGACAAATCCATCACTACATTTTGATCGTATTTTACAGCCCTTAGCTGAGTAGGTGTTTGTCCCAATCGCAGGATCACTTCTTTCGCAAATTCACTTGTCCAGACTTTTCGTGCGGAGTTCTTGCCATAAATATCGGAGGTGTGTATTCCATCTTCAACAGTTTTCAGCCATGCATTCTGGATTTTTTCCGCTACCTCCGATTGATTAATGTGAACGAGCATCATGACAGCCGCGTTGATAATTCCAGATGGATTTGCAATGTCAAGACCAGCAATATCAGGTGCCGAGCCGTGAATAGCTTCAAACATTGCCACATCCGGGCCGATATTCGCCGAACCTCCTAGTCCTACCGAACCTGTCACCTGTGCAGCAATATCTGAAATAATATCCCCGTAAAGGTTTTCCGTCACTACAACATCCAGGCTATGAGGACGATCAGCGATGATGGCAGACCCAATATCGATGATCATGTGGTTGGTTTCAATGGTAGGGTATTCCTGCGCAACTTCATTAAATATCTTATGAAAAAGACCGTCGGCCTGCTTCATAATATTATCCTTCGTCATACAAGTCACCTTTTTTCTGTTGTACGCCTTGGCGTACTCAAAAGCAAACCGGATGATCTTCTCCGAACCCGGTTTGGAAATCAGCTTTAAAGCCTGAATTACCTCATCGGTTTGCTGGTGCTCAATTCCTGCATAAAGATCCTCTTCATTTTCCCTGATAATGACCATATCGGTTAGGGGGAAATTGGTATCAACATATGGATAGTAAGATCTGCAAGGTCGAACATTTGCATATAAACCCAGGGTTTTTCTGGTTGTAACATTTAAACTTTTAAACCCACCACCCTGCGGTGTTGTAATCGGGGCTTTCAGAAATACCTTTGTTCTCCTCAGGCTGTCCCAGGATTCGGGCGCTATACCGGTTGAAATTCCTTTTTTATAAACCTTCTCACCTATCTCAATGACTTCCGTCTCAATGTTTGCTCCGGCTGCAAAGAGAATGTCCAGTGTCGCCTGCATGATTTCAGGGCCAATACCATCTCCGTATGCAACTGTGATCTTCCTTTTTTCTGCCATGTTGATTTTAATTGATCGTTACAGCCACGAAAATAGTTATTTAATTAAAATGATAATATCGATTTCATTCTTTTTAATAAATGCATCGTTTTAATTATTTTCTTGAAATGATCTATCAAAATCAACTACTTAATTTGAAATTTACTAATGAAGATAAATGAGCTTTTTCCAGGTAAATGACAAATTTTGAACAGTCATTTTTTTGATGGCTGTTGAATTTCCAGTCAATTCAATTTTTTTTCATCGAAGAATATATTAAGATGGATGTTATTTTTGGATAGCTAGACGAATTAATTTTTTTAAAAATTAAAAATCGCATATATTATATCCTTGAAACAGAGTCGGCTATGGTCATTTAACATTAAGCAAATAAACAGGATTTTTAAGTATTGAATAAATAATAACAGGCTCGTTTCACCCAATACTTTTATAATTTTGCTTAATGATTAAAAAAACAAAAACTTTATATTTTTAAAAGCTAGGAACTTGAATCAAATAAGATTGAAGGTTGGGTTAATTTTTATAATTCTATTACACTTTTTCACATCAGATCTATCTGCGCAAGATGATAATGAAAAAGAATTAAGCTTTTATACTTATAAGCTTTCTGTAGATGCGGGACTGTCGCAAAGCAACACCTATGCCATCATGAAAGATTATGAAGATTTTATCTGGATAGGTACAGATGATGGTTTGAACAGGTATGACGGATATGAGTTTAAAGTTTTCAATAAAAATCCGAATGATTCCAATAGCATAGCAGACGACAAAGTATGGGTGCTCTTTGAAGATAGTAAGGATCAGTTTTGGATTGGTACAAACCTTGGAGGCTTGAATTTGTTTGATAGAGATTCGCAAACCTTCAGGAAATATATGCATGACCCGGATCAGGAAAATTCCATTAGCAACAATTCCATCACGTGTATTTTTGAGGATTCCGAAAGCCGGCTTTGGGTGGGAACACTATGGGGCCTCAACGTATTTGATCAGGAAACGGAAAGTTTTAGATCCTTTTACCGAAATCCGGACGGAACCGGAATTGCTCATAATGAAATCCAGGGAATTGATGAAAAAGATAGGGATATTTGGGTGGCAACAAAATCAGGACTTTCCGTACTGGATATGGATGATTTCACCATCACCAACTTATTGCAAAGCTCTTCTGAATCTACCTCTTATATCAATTCACGGCTGGAGTGCCTTTACATTAGCAAAGATGGGGATATATGGGTTGGGACAAATGGAGCGGGCCTTGTGAGATATGATGAAGATTCCGACAGCTACATCCAATATTCCCTTAGGGACAAAACAAATAACATTACTTCTGATATAGTTCTGGTGATAGAAGAAGATGAAGAAGGAAACCTGTTTATCGGAACGGATGGGGCAGGGTTATTTCAATTTGATATAGAAAATAAAAACTTTTCGAGAATACTTTCCAAAAATGATGTATCTCAACTAAATGCTTCCATTTATGACATGTTTTTGGAAGATGACCTGCTTTGGCTGGGCCTCTATGGCGGCGGAATTAACCTTATCAATTTTAACAACAAAGGGTTTTACCACTACGAATATTTCAATGAAGAAATGAAAAGTTTTGGTAAAAATTCTGTTCTCTCTCTGGTAGAAGATCACGATCAGAATATCTGGATTGGTACAGATGGAGCAGGGTTATATAAATACAACCCCAAAACCAGAACATTCATACCTTTTACTCATAATCCACGGAACAAAAATTCCATTAGTGGAAATGTAGTCAAGTCGCTAATGGTCGATGAAAAAGGAAACATCTATGCCGGGACCTATGCTGCTGGTTTAAATTACATCAACACCGATAGCAATCGTATTACGAAATATCTGCCCACCGAAAAGGATTCGACTTCCCTACAAACCGAACATGTCTGGGAAATTTTTCAGGATAGCGAAGGTAGAATTTGGGTAGGACAATTAGGAGGTTTATCAGAATTCATCCCCGATCAGAAAAAATTCAAACATTACCCCATTGACATCTTTGATGTGAACAACCTGGGCTCTACGGATATCACAAGAATTTATGAAGATCAAAATAATAACATATGGGTAGGCACACTGGAAGGCGGGATTGGAAAGTTGAACAAGAAGGATATTAGTTTTAAGCGCTATGAATATGATGAAAATGAGCTGATCGGTCTTAGCAATAACGAGATCAAGGAGATTTTTGAAGATTCAAATGGAAAACTATGGGTAGGAACAAATGGTGGTGGCCTTAATTATTATGATCCGGACCTTGACAAATTTGTCTGGTGGAAATCGAATAGCGGATTAGGGGATGAAATATTAAGTATAGTAGAAGATGAAGCTGGTAATTTCTGGATCGGCACCTTCGACGGCTTAGCGCGTTATAATCCTGAATCTGACATCGCCAAATTCTATACTAAAGGTACCGGCATACAGGGAAATGAATTCAATTATAATTCAAAGCTAAAGGCCTCTGATGGTACATTTTATTTAGGCGGATTAAACGGATTGACCTATTTCAGACCTGAAGACATTAGTGACGACACAAATACACCTGAAGTTGCACTGACAGATCTTTACCTTTTTCATGAAAAAGTCAATATCAGCGAAGAAAACTCAATCATTGACAAAGATATTAATTCAATCGACCGACTGGTACTGGACCAAAGTCAAAACGTCATTACATTATGGTATTCGGCGCTTGACTATACGCTCCCTAAAAAGAATAAATATGCCTATAAGATGGTTGGTTTCGACGAAGATTGGAACTATGTGAATGAACAGCGATCAGCGACTTATACGAACCTGCCTCCGGGAGATTATACATTCCATGTAATTGCCTCCAATAATGAAGGGTTCTGGAATGAAAATGGTAAGAAGTTGAAAATTACTGTACTGGCACCCTGGTATAAAAAGCCAGTATCTATTATCGGGTTTTTTATTTTATCAATCTTATTATTTATTCTGGTTATCAGAATACGAACCAAGATATTAACAGTTCAAAAAAGAAAACTGGAACAGCAGGTAAAGAGAAGGACCCTTCAAATGGAGCTTCAAAAAAAGGAACTCCAGAAGCAAAATGATATGATCGTCAGTCAGAATGAAGAACTGATGAATAAAAATGAAGAAATCGAAGCTCAGCATTTTCAGATTGAAGAAAAGTCTAAACTGCTTGAAAAGGCCCATGAAGAGATAAAACTAGCCAATAATGAGTTAGTAAAAGCCAATAATGAGCTTGAAAAAGTTGTTGATAAGCGAACGGAGGAATTGCGACAAACCATTCAACAACTGATCAAAACCGATGATGAACTGAGCACTTTTTTATACCGATCCAGTCATGACCTCAGGGGCCCAATTGTTACTTTGATCGGTCTGAGTCAGTTGGCAAGAATGGAGGTCCATGATGAAAAATTCCAGCATTATTTTGACAAGATCAGTTCATCATGCACACACATGCTTCACTTTCTGAAACAACTAAATGATACAAATATCATTTTCAGAAGTATCAAAAACACACAGGAGCTTGATTGGTTGAAAATTATCAATGAGATCAGGGGTGACCTCAACAAACTGGATCCTAATAATGAAGTTAAAAAAGTGCTGGATATTGATGTGGATAAGATTGTATACTCCGATGAACTAATGATCAAAACCATTATCCTGAATTTGCTGGAAAACTCTATTCAATATCGTAGAAGATCTGATCCTTTTGCAAAGTTGAAAATACGGTATGTTAAGAATAAGCTGGTCATTGTAGTATCTGACAATGGTATTGGCATCGATGAAGATGTACAGATCAAAGTATTTGATATGTTCTATCGAGGTTCAGAAGTAAGCAAGGGCAACGGGCTTGGATTGTTCCTTGTGCAAAAAGCTGTAGATCTGATTGGCGGACAAGTCGAGCTTAAAAGCAAGAAAATGGAGTTCACAGAAATCACCATTGAAATACCTATAGATAAAGTGGGTAAGAAGAAACCGAAAGATTTGAAAGAAGAGTTTGAGCAAATCTTTGCCTGACAACATAAGCTAAGGCGAAGCAGCCTGCATGAGCAGTCCGCAAACCCAGGCGCCATATGTACCCAAAGCATATCCCAGTACAGCTAATAAAACACCAACAGGCGCAAGCGATGGATGAAATGCCGCTGCAACGACAGGTGCACTAGCTGCCCCACCAATATTTGCCTTGCTACCCACAGCCAGGAAAAAGTATGGGGCCCTGATTAATTTACCAACAATAAATAATAATGCCACATGCACCAACATCCATAAAGCTCCCACAACAAATAATCCCGGATTATCCAGAATTTCCAATACATTCATTTTCATTCCAATTGTGGCCACAAGAATAAAAATAAATACACTTCCGATCTTGGATGCACCAGCACCTTCGAACTTTTTGAGCTTAGTAAAAGAAACGATTACTCCACCGGTAGTGGCTAATACAATTAACCAGAAAAAAGAGCTATCCAAACTTAACTTCCCTAATCCAGGTGCATGATTCTTAATCCAAGGGGCTATGAAATCTGCCAAAAGATGGGAAATCCCTGTTATTCCAAACCCAATTGCCAAAACCACAAAAAGGTCTGTAGTCATCGGAATTCTTGCTATTTTCTTAGTGAAATCATGCATTTTTTGTTGTAGATGGTCTATGGCACTTGAATCTGCTTTAAAATATTTATCCAGCTGATCTTTCTTCCCTACACCAAAAAGAAGGAAGGCCATCCAAATCTCTGCTACTATCACATCTACGGTGATCATGATTGAATAAAGCTTGTCGGTAGGTTTAAATATTTCGTACATAGCTGCCTGGTTAGCACCCCCACCAATCCAACTACCTGCAATGGTTGTCATCCCTCGCCATACCGCTTCTGGCCCTACTCCACCAACCGTATCCGGTGAAATCATTGATGCAATAAGTAGTGCTAACGGACCTCCAATTACAACGCCAACGGTGCCCGTAAAAAACATGATTAGCGCTTTTGGGCCGAGCTTTAATATTTCCTTCAGGCTAATACTCATGGTCAATAAAACCAGACAAGCTGGCAACAAGTATCTCGATGCCACAAAGTACAATTGAGATTCATGCATGAATGGATCAAATACCTTTTTTGGTATATCTTCTTTTTTGATCAGATTTACGGCTTCTTTCCACGAAGCATCATGAGGAAGAGGATAGCCCTGCTCAATCAAAAAATTAATAACATTTTCCGATTCATACCATTTTGGCGCAATGATCCCTAAGCTGGTAAACAAGGAAGGAATGAAGTAACACAGTAATAACATTGGAATGTATGTATAAAATTTATCCCATGCTTTACTTCCACTATTGGATGTATAAAAAATAACAGCCAGGATCAATAATAATAATCCAAATACAACAGCATCATTGGTCAAAAATGGTTCACTTCTCATCTTTTATTATTATAGTTTTTTCAACACCTCTCTGAATTCACTCAGCATCATGGCCGTGGCTCCCCATACAACTTCTCCTTCAATATTGTAATATGGGGCATCTATAACATATCCCTGCGACGTACTGATCTTTTTCCTTTTGATCCTCTGATCATCCAAAAAATCACTAATGCTAGCTGGGATCACACTTTCAACTTCATATAAATCCGGAATGAACCGTGGAGCATAATCCAGGTACCCTACAACCGGCTGAACAATATAGTTACTCACCCACACATAAAATCTTGTAAGCTCTCCCAATACCCTCACATCATTACTTTCAATGCCAATTTCCTCTTGTGCCTCCCTTAAAGCTGTTTGCTTATAGGTCTCCGTATTTTCTACCTTACCGCCGGGTAAGCTTATCTGTCCGCTATGAGCGCCATCATAGCTGGATCTCTTAATTAAAGGAAACCTGATATCCTGATTGCTATCTTGATATAATAGGATAAGGACGCCGCTTTTCCGTGCATCATTAGGTGGAGTTATATACTTTTCAGCTATTCTCGTAACATTAGGGGACATTTTGAGTTGGGCCTTCAATCCAGGCAGAGGCTTATTCAATTCACTCATAAGTTTTCCCACGAATCCTTCAATCATAGACAAAAGTTGAACTTAAAAATATTAAAAAAATTCAATGAGGAAGGTATAGATACTATATTTACCAAAAATCTTAAATAACCTTGCTAGACCTTAATAGTTATAAATTAATTCTAGGTTCCAAATCACCCCGTAGACAAATGCTGCTAACCGAAGCAGGTTTTGATTTCGATGTGAAAGTGATTGATATTGACGAATCCTACCCGGACATCATTCACGTGTCCGATGTTGCCCTTTATTTGGCAGAAAAGAAAGCTAAGCAAGTTCCCTTTTTGAAAAAAAATGAAATCCTGATCACCGCCGATACAACAGTTGTTTTGAATGAAACCATTTTAGGGAAACCGGAAAGCCGGGATGAAGCTTTTGAAATGATCAGCTCGCTCTCTGGAAAGATGCATTCGGTAATAACCGGAGTATGCCTTAAAAATGATCACAGGGTTTTGTCTTTTGATGACACAACGGTTGTCTATTTCCGGAAGCTCACCAATAAGGAAATCAATTACTATATTGATAATTTTGATCCATTCGATAAAGCCGGTGGATATGGTATTCAGGATTGGATAGGAATGATCGGTATCACCAGCATAGAAGGTTCATTTTTCAATGTCATGGGTTTGCCTATTCATAAAATCTATGCTGAACTCCCCGCCTTGCTATAGTTTTTACTAATGATGATCAATCTTCTTTGGGCAATCCAGACCGATGGTATTCGTACAACCTCAAATACTTGAAGAAGTTCATACTTGACTCTGCTGCACAAAAAACAAAGCCATAATATCCATCGAGAAAGCCAAGCTGAAAAATGTATTTCTTGATAAATTTAAAGATAGGACCCATTAAAACGTGGATAAGAAAATTAGCTTTTTCACCACGCTTGTACTTTGCCCTGGCTGTAATGATCGCGTAATTGTGCATTTGCCGGAGGTGCTCGTCGACGCTGTCATAGGCATAGTGAAGGATGTCGAGATCTACGCGTTTGGATTTTGCTCCCTCCCTCATCATCACCCTTTCGTGGGGATTGGTGCCTTTTATATCAGCCTTATGTCGATTCCATAGTCTGATTTTTTTGTCTGGATAATATCCGCAGTATCTTATCCAATGTGAACAGTACCGGTTAAATCGATTAAAGAAGTAGCCATCTGCATCGGGATTTTTCTTGATTTCCCTGATCCTTTCAATCAGCTTGTCAGTGAGGCATTCATCTGCGTCAAGCATTAAAATGTAGTCGTTGCTAACAAGGGTCGCAGCAAATTGTTTTTGTTCGATATGATTGATATACTTATTCTGAACGAACTTCACTCCCATGCCTTCACAAATCTCCTGTGTTTTATCAGTGGAATAGGAATCCACAACAATCATTTCATCGGCAACGGACTTTAAGCTTTCCAGGCATCTGGCTATATTATCTTCCTCATTGAAAGTCAGAACAATCGACGAAATTTTTATTTCTTCTGTCATCAACTTTTAATTAATTGTTCAAATAGATCCTCAAATCCTTTCACCGTGCTTTCAATACTAAAATCCTGGAAAGCAGTTTCCTTCCCCTTTTTGATAAATTTCTTTCTTAAATTCCCATCATTGTGAAGCTGTGTGATATAGTCACTTAACTCCTTAATATCTCCATCTTCAAAGAGCAATCCGTTTACTTCATGACTGATTAACTCAGAATTGCCGGAAGCATTCGTCGCAATGACCGGAACGCCCAGAGCCATGGCTTCGAGAAGCGATTGTGAAAGACCTTCCATGGTGCTGGCCAGGATCTTGATGGTAAACAATCCATAGTATGAGAGCGCTTCCTCAGGATTGACAGTCCCTGTATAATAGACTTCATGAGGCACGTGATATTTCTTTGTAATTTCCTCCCAGTGGGGCTGTTGATCAATACCGACAAATATCAGCTTAACTTTAAAATTTATCAACTCCAATGCCTTGACAATCTGCTCCTGATTTTTAAGTCTGGACACACAACCAATCACAAACTCTCCGGAATGGATCCCATATTTGATTTTTAATTGTTCAGTCTTTGATTGATCAACATTCTCATATTTTCCCTGTGGGGTTCCATTGTAAACTACTTCAATATGATCTTCCGGAATTCCGGTCTTTACCAAGCTCACCTTAACACCTTCGCTTACAGCCACTACTTTATCCGTTCCTTTCACCAAAACAAGATTTGGAAAGAAACCCCCAACACTCTTTGATATTTGCCTTCTTGTATGAACTATTTTCGTATTGAGCCGATAGATCCACTTGGCAAAAACACTTGTATAACGATCGTAACTGGATTGTGCATTGACTACCTGAATAGAATATTGAAGGACAGCGTTGCGGATCTGTTTTATATTTTGCAGGTCAAATCTTCCGGAAAATGTCATGGGAATCAAATTTACGTTTGTATTCGCCAACATTTTATACAACAGACTTTCTAATCGGCAACCCACATAAATATTATGACCTCTGTCGGCCATTCCTTTTGCGAGGTAGGAAATGGAATAGGTGGACCCGGCTACATCACCCTGAAATGTTAAAAAAAGTATGTTCATCTCTAAGTTGCGGTAAAAATACAAAATGTCATTTAGGAAAAAATAAGTTCAAATGATTTGGAATAAACAAACACACCTTATTACATTTGCCGCTCACAAAGACAATCTTCTTGAAGGATTGTTTCTGCCAGCCTGCCATTCTTATCATTCAACCTGATTCACTGCCAATATTCGCTTTTAAGCAACTATGAAAATTGGAAAATAGCATGTAATGGTTTTGTGTTTATGTAATATTTTTTCAAATTTTTCATAATTACTAAATACAAAAATTGATCGCCATTCATCGATTAACCAAAGGATCATTTAGATCATCGCCTGAAATTATTCGACTAATATTATGATAAGTGCCAAATATTTGGAATAAAACAGCAATTCCGCGCATGTACTTCAATTATTTTTTTTATCAAATAAATAAATTAAATAACTATATTTTTGCACACTATATTTTTAACCTTAAATTAAAATTAAACAATGGTAAGTTTAAAAGTTTTTGAAGCAGCATACTGCGATATCTTTTATGATGATGATGAGAAAGTGCTTTACGCTAAGTGGAATGGTTTCCTGAAACCAGATGAAGTGAGAGCAGGCTGTCAGGCAATGACCAAATTTATCGAAAAAAACAAAATCAAGTATCACGTAAGTGATCACACAAACCTGAAAGTACTTTCAAAAGAAGTACAGGATTATTTAACAAAACAGTGGTTCTCTGAAGTTGAAAGCATAGGATTGGAAAAAATCGCAGCTTTGGTATCTGCAAATGCTTTTGCAAAGGCGACAGTTGATAAAGTCAATACCGAAGCTCAAATCGGAACCATGAAAATATGCACTTTTGCAAGGCAACAAGATTGTCTGAATTGGTTTAAAGAAAACTAATACAATATGTTTGACCAAAAATTGGCTTTTCTGGAACTGAAAAAGATCAAGGACCAGAAAAGCCAAGACTTTTTAATCAAAAACCTTGATCCACTTGGGCTGGATGGTGAAATCGACAAGTTACCTCTTTTAAACAAAGCAGGTGATGTGAATGGTTTGACCAACTTCTTGTACAGCATCATTCCCTTTCCGGAGCAGATCCAAAAATTTAATTATAATGAGTCTATTGCCGCTATGAGGGACATTGGGATGTTCCTGGGATCCATTAAAAAGCATGGCGTTGAGCCACTCATCGCCGTACCTGAGCTGGACTATATCCTGGATGAGCTGAGTTATAAAACCGACCTTCCACCTCGAGACACGTTATTGCACTACACCATCTGGAACCCAGATGATGAGAGGATGCGCACGTATACATCGTTTAGCGATGAGAGGGAATTGATCAATAGTGTGAAAATTGCCACCTATCCATTACTTAATGCAATTGAATACCTTGTAGAGTTGCATCGAACTGATTTTGAGGATAACAAATTTGAAGAAATATGTCTCAAAGCGGCTGATGAATTCAAGTTCGTAGTAGATGGAATTGTACATTCTAAAAGGAATGTGTCACCTGAAATTTTTGCAAAAGAGTTAAGGTTTTATTTCGAACCTATCAGGATTTACAAAGAAGACGTAATAGGACCCGGGGCGGTTGAAATGCCTATGTTTATATTCGACCATTTATTGTGGAGCTCAGATTGTTTTAATGTCTCGTATAAGAGTTTTAAAACTGGTTTTTTGCCATTTATTCTCCCCTATTTGAGAGAAGTTTACTACAATTTTGACGCTAAGCCTTCATTGATCTCTAAGGCGTGTGACCATATTCACAAAACAAAGAATTTAACAGCGATGATGAAATCGTTGAAAGCGCTTTCAAAACTGTGTAACCTCCAGAAAAGCTTCAGAATGCCACATAAAAAAATAGCTGATGAAGCTTATGAACACGAAGATAAAAATCTAAAGGAAAAAGGGAGCGGGGGATACTCAACATCAGTTTTATCGGAAATAATTGATCTGAACCTGAAACAGATCAGCAAACTTTCTGATAGTATTTATGTGTTGGGTAATTTAAATTATCTATAAAGTGAGCTTGAGCAATCTTGCTCACTTTATCCTTCTTTCTTCTTTTCTTCTTCCTTTTCTTTCACAAGATCACCGTCTTTTAGCTTTTTGGAAACCAATACAAACGGTCCGGAAATTACTTTCTGATCCAATTCCAATCCTTTAAGGATCTCAATATTGTCGAAATCACTGATCCCTGTTTCAACTTCCACTGTTTTGGCTTTTCCTTCGTCAAGGATGAATACAATCTCCCGGATTTCATCATTATTTCCAGTTGATCGGGAAGCACTTCCATTTTGATTACCTTCATTATTATCATCGTCATTGTTCTCCCCATCGGATGGTTCTGCCTCCCTTGTGGTTACTGCTGCCAAAGGAACGGACAAAACATCTTTTTTAACTTCCGTAATGATGTCTACACTGGCTGTCATTCCAGGTCTGAATGGAGTCACCTTGTTAGTTCCCTCTAATAGATCTTTGTATGATTCGTTGAGGATTCTGATCCTCACCTCAAACTCCGTTACCGCATCGGGAGATGTTTTCTCATTAGCTGTATTGGCTATTTGTGTGACAATACCTTTGAATTTCCTCCCGGTTTGGGAGTAAGCATCTACATCGATGATCGAACTATCTCCCAAAGAAAGGCGGATGATATCATTTTCATTCACATCGACGCGGGCTTCCATGTTGGAAAGGTTGGCAATTCGAAGCATCTCCGTACCCGTCATGGTCGCGGTTCCCACTACCCTTTCGCCCAATTCGATACTTAGTTTTGAAACGGTGCCCGACACGGGAGCTGTGATGGTAGTAAACCGAAGATTCTCCCGAGCCTCTTTCACCCCGGCCTCAGAGCTTTTAACGATGTATTGTCCGGCTTTCACACTTTCCTGAGCAGCGACGAAGTTGCTTTTGGAAACTTTGTAATTGGCGCTGGAGAGTTGGAAATCAGCATCGGAGATTACATCATCTTTGTACAGTTGCTCATTCCTGACAAAATCGAGGCTATCCTTAATAAACTGAGCCCTGGCACTTTCCAATTGAGACCTGGAATTCGCAAGATTTGCCTTTTGCTGGTTAAGATTGGCGACAGCCCGTTCGTAAGCTGACTGATAAATGTCCGGACGGATCTTCAACAAAACCTGTCCTGTTTCGACAGAATCTCCTTCCTCAATGTTCAGTTCAATAATTTCTCCCGAAACATCCGGACTGATCTTTACTTCGTTAACCGGCTGAACCATCCCGGAGGCGCTGACCTTTTCGACAATCGTCGTTTTTTTGGTCTTGACTATTTCAACCTCTTCTTCATTCCCTTTCCCGATAAATCCCTGCTTTTTCCCAACTATTGCTACTATTACTAAAATTACTACAATCGATATTAAAATATAGATGAGTTTGTTACTGGATCGCTTGGCCATTTAATCTAGAGTTATTGGATTGCCTTGATAAAAGTCTAAAATTTTCAACTTAAAAATATAATCAAATTTCGCTCTGGCCAAATCTGACCTTGCTACATATAAATTATTATTTGCTACCTGGTATTCTGTATAATTGCTCACTTTGCTTTCATACCTTCTTTCTGCAGCACGGAAGGCTTCTTCCAATGCATCAACCTGCTGCAAAGCTGCTTCATAGGTTTTAAGCGCTGCACTGGCGTCATTGTAAGCTGTCTCAATATTTATGCGCAACGTATTTCTTGTTTGGGTGGCATTAACTTCTGCCCTTTCTTTTTGGATCTGGGCGATTTGCCGGTTGGTACGAACCCGGTTTCCATTTACAATCGGGATCCGTAAATTAAAACTTACTCCATAGCTGATATTGTCCCCCCACTGCTCACCTATCGGATAACCATCAATTTCATTGAACTCAGGGGCATACCTCTCATATGAAAAAACCTGTTGAGAAGGATCATTTCCAAGAAATCCAATTGGAACTGGTGGAATTAACACAGAATCACCTGTAGGTACCTCCCGATTTTCAACATCACGCTGATTGGAATAATTGGTAGAAACCATCCCTCGCATGCTCAAGGTTGGATAATAGCCTCCAACAGCAATTTTCTCACCGATCTCGGCGCTTTCTACACGCACATCCGCTCCCTTGATTTCCGGCATGGTTAGAACGGCTGACTCGTACACATCCTCCACGTCTTCATCAATCATCGCGTATTTCGACTCGTCAAAATCGGGAGTGATAATATCAAAGGGCTCCGTCGCCGGTATTTGAAGGAATTGCTTTAAACGAAGCGTCGCCAATACCACATTATTTTGTGCATTGATCAGGTTAACCTCATCACTGGAAAGCTGTGCCTGAAGATCCAGAAGATTCGTCCTGGGTAACGATCCCGCATTCACCAGCTTTTCAGTTCGCTCCATTTGAGCTCTTGTGCTTTGCAATTGGTATTGCGCATTGCTCAAAAGCTCTTTGGTAAAGATCACTTCCAGGTATCCGGCAACAACATTCAATGTAATGTCATTCTTTGTTGACTGCAGGTCGTACATTCTGGCCTCTACATCTTTTTCGCCTTGTTTGATGGAATTCACCTGTTGCATTCCATTGAACAGGACCAGATCTGAACTACCCTGGAATCCATTGGAAGAAAACCGGGTAGTGGTAAATAAGTTGGTGGTCGGGTCAATAGACCTACCCCAGCTGTATCCCTGGTACAAATCGAAATTCAACGTGGGAACACGGCTAAACTTTGATTGAACCAGATAGGCTTCTTCCGTTTGCTTGTCCAGCTCTGCCAACCTGATATCCAGGTTGTTGCTGTAGGCATAATTGACGCACTCCTCCAGGGTCCAATTCTGACTATCCTGGGATTGAGCAACGCTTACACAAAAAATAAGTAACAGGGGAGTTATTAGGTTAATTGCTCTCATAAAATTATCGGTTGATTTAATTTTCAAATTTGATTATTAATTTCAACCGGTTATAAATTTGAAGGGGAAAAGGAGCAGCAAGTTATTAATAATTTTATACCCGCGTTTATTTTCTTGACAAAAGGTTTATTGTTTACATGAAAGTCTATTTAAATGGTACTTTAATTGATCAATCTCAAATGGTCTTGTCTTATCAAAACAGGGCATTTATGTATGGGGACGGATTGTTTGAAACAATGGTTGCAAATGAAGGTAGTGTACTTCACTTAGCTCGTCATATTTTCAGGTTAAAAAATGGACTAAATGCATTTTCAATCAATCCTCCCTTTGAATTGGAGTTGGACCAGCTTCAAAAAATTATCAGGCAACTTTATGCTGAAAATAAACTCACCGGATTTGCCAGGTTAAAGATCATTTGTTGGAGAAAGGAAGGTGGTACATACTCCCCTTTAAACCCAGAAGGTGAAATCCTCATCACCATCCAACCCATGGGACCTCCTAAAACCAAGACCATCAAAAGTGTTTCCTTTTGTGAATCTGTCAGAAACCAGGAGTCGGTTTTTTCGAGATACAAGACGACTAATGCCCTCAAATACGTGTTGGCCGGGATTGAAATGAAAAAGAAAAAACTGGAGGATATTGTTCTGTTGGATGAATACGGGAATGTTTCCGAATGCCTTATCAGCAATATTTTCTGGATCAAAGATGGAAAATGGTTTACATCTTCCCTGAAAACCGGTTGTATTGAAGGCACATCAAGAATGGTTATTCTGGATACTCTTACGGATGAGAATATCCCATTTGAAGAAATGATTTGTCAATCGGAGGAGTTGCTAAACGCTGATAGCGTCTTCTCCTGCAATGCCTCCGGAATTCAACACATTTTGTCCATTAACGGATCGACATTTGAAGTGGACAAAACCATCGAAAGAATCTATCGGCCTTATTAAACCGCCACAGGCGCTTTGATATGTGGGTGATATTCGTAATTCACCAATTCAAAATCTTCGAATTTAAAGTCAAAGATATTTTTGACATCCGGGTTGATCTTCATTGTGGGAAGATGTTTTGGCTCCCTGGAAAGTTGCAGTTTTGTCTGCTCCAAATGGTTTAAATATAAATGTGCATCTCCGAAAGTATGCACAAAATCGCCCGGTTCCAGGTCACAAACCTGTGCGAGCATGAGTGTGAGCAAGGCATAAGAAGCAATATTAAAGGGCACACCTAAGAATATGTCCGCACTGCGCTGATAAAGTTGACAGCTTAATTTTCCATCAGCTACGTAAAACTGAAAAAATGCATGGCACGGTGGTAAGGCCATGTTTTCAATTTCTCCAACATTCCATGCACTAACAATAATTCTCCTGCTATCCGGATTATTTTTGATCTGGTCAACAATCTGAGAGATCTGATCGATATGTCTTCCATCTGCCGTTGGCCAGCTTCTCCATTGATAGCCGTACACGGGACCCAGATTGCCATTTTCATCTGCCCATTCGTCCCAAATACTCACACCGTTATCCTTTAAATATTTGATGTTTGTTTCACCTTTTAAAAACCACAATAACTCATGGATGATCGATCGCAAATGCAATTTTTTTGTGGTAATAACAGGAAACCCTTCACTTAAATCAAACCTCATCTGGTAGCCAAATACACTTAGCGTCCCGGTTCCTGTTCTATCTTCCTTCCTTGTTCCATGTTCCAGCACATGTGACATCAAATCCAAATATTGGCGCATATCGATAAAAAATTCTTCTCAACAATCTTTCAAATTTAATAGTTGAGTTGGTGATAAAAGCATAATTTCACATTATTTTCCAAGAATATTTATTTCATTAAATATTCGTTGAATTTTTTAATGTAGCTGATCCGTATATCTGTTTGATGGAATTGTCTGAATCGAAAAAATCTACCGAAAATAAAAAACCTAAGAAGAGTCTTGCTATTCGCATTCTTAGGGTGTTCGGTATTGTGATCTTATTAATCGGTACACTTTCATTTGTTTTTTCGAAATACACAAACAGGATAACAAGCGAAGTTGTTGAGAAATTGATTGAGCTACAATCGCAAGGTGAATATAATATCAGCTACCAGAGTATTCGCTACGATTTTTTCAACCAGACACTCACACTGACCGATCTTGAATTTAGCTATGACACGTTAAAAGAAGATAATCTCAGTAGAATTAAGGAAAACGAAGGCACCATATTTAGCGCATCTATTCCCTATTTGTATGTGAATGTTTCCAATATCTGGACCATTTATTTCAAAAAAGAACTGAGTATTGATGGGATGAAGCTTCATGAGCCAAACCTTACAATCAAAAGTTATTCACAAAAAAAGGGAATAGGCTGGCAACAGGATGCCGGATCTTTATATGATCTTATCTCCGATCAATTGCAGGTATTCAAAATCAACTACCTGGAAGTTCAACGCGGGCATTTCTTTTTTGAGAAAAATGCGGGACTAAAAAGAAAATACAATATCAAGGACATTTCTTTTATCATTGACAATTTTTTATTGAACGAAGATGCCAATCAAAACAAAGAAAAGTTCTTTTACACGGATGATATTGACATCGAATTACTTAATCAATCCCTCAAACTTAAAGACAGTATCCATTTGCTGCATTTTAAAAAGCTGTTATTGTCAACAACAAAATCTGAAGTATTGGTTGATAGTTTGGTGATAACTGATCGGCAAACCGGAGTGACAGTCGATCGATTAAAATCTGATGTCTATCAAATCTATGTGCCGCAATTCCGCATAAAGGATGTGGACTTTAAAAGAGCTTATAATGAGGGCGTTTTAGAAATTGGCGACCTGGAGATCAATTACCCCAACATCCGGATCTCAGATCGGCCAAAAGAAGAAGCTCAACTTTCAGATTCTGTAAAAAATTCGATAGCCACACTCGCACTTAATTATTTTTACAATATAGAAATCGCTAACTTTCAACTCGTTAATGCCAACCTCGCCTATAATTTCAGAACAGCCACAAGAAGCCAGAATTTTTCGCTCGATAGTTTTTACATCAAGCTGAGCAATTTCATTCTGGATTCCACCAGTATTCAGGATAAATCCCGCTCTGTTTACTATGATCAGATTGATTTTATTCTGAAGGATTATGAATTCAACCTTCCGGATAGTATTCATAAGCTAACATTCAACTTACTGGAAGGATCAACCCAAAAGGAGCAACTTAAATTTACCAATCTGAGAATCCGCCCCAGGGAAGATGTTGAAGTTCATAAACTTCTTCTGAAAAACAAGAAAAACAAAACCTACGACATCCACTTCCCTGAAGCCATTGTTCGAAACCTGTACGCGCAGGACTTTATCAACACAGACACCCTGAGAATCGAGCTTTTTGAGTTGGATGACCCCGATATTCAGATCACTCAGTATAAGAATTATGAGAATGTCAAATCCAGGTCAACTCTCGATATTAACAATTTGTATCCACTGGTGGAAAACTTTATAACTGCAGCATATGTTGACAAAATCGATCTCAAAAATGGCAACCTGATCTTCTATGAATTTGATCAAAAGCTGCAACCTATTCTCACTACACGAAACCTCAACATAGAGATAGGGACGATTGCGCTGGATTCCAATGCACGAGAGTTAAATAAAATATTGTCTTCGGAAAACTTCATCACGAATGCACAAAAAACCATCATCGAACTTCCTGATAAAAACGTGATGGCTACATTCGATCAGTTCAGCTATTCTACTTTTACGAAAAACCTGGATTTCAATAATTTTGATCTGACCCGACAAAACAGAGAGGCAGAAAGTTCTGAAAACAGCGAATCGATCATTGCCGAAAGCCTTAAAGTTACCGGATTTGATTTCAATGAATTCCTTTTTGAGAAGGAAAACCACATAGAATACATCGAAGTAAATAATCCACTTATAAGCTACACATTTGCCAAAAACCAGGGAGACAAAAAGAAAACAAAAAATAAAGCCGAGATCGATACCAGCCTTCTTGAAATAAAAAAATTTCGCATCAATAATGGTAAAGTTGATCTGAAGATCGGCGAAAACCAACAAGTACAAGCTTCTAATTTTTACTTCGAAGTTTACAACCTGTCCAAGGATTCAGCAGGTTTCCGGGCGCTTGACATGGATGATTATTATTTAAAGGCCCGTGATCTGAGGTATATCGATGAGAATAAAAGTAACAAGTACCAGGTCGGGGCTATTGAATACCACCCATCAGATTCTCTGCTTTCGTTAAGCAATATCCTGATTTTGAACAAAGGCGATGGTGTCAATTCGGGCAGTGTCCATTTGAAAATTCCGGAGACTTCTATTCGCAACTGGCAACCTTTGGATGTTTACTCAAAAAGGGAATTAGTTACCGACTATATCCATGTAACAGACCCATACATTTCGTTGAATTTGGTGAATTCCGAAAGCCCTGATACAAATACTTTTTCCCTTTCAAAATTTGTGAATAAGATCCAGGCTTCGGAAATCAATGTTAAGAATGGAACACTTAAATTAAAAAAGGCATTACCTAATGATTCGGTTTATTATTCAGCAGATCATATCAATCTGACTATTGATCATATTGACTATGATTCAAGCCAGGCTAATCCACAGTTTCTGTTTTCAGAAAATGTTAAAACCGAGCTCTCCAATTCCCTTTTAACATTTTTCAACAAAAAGGATTCACTCTCCATATCGGATATTTATAATTCGTCAAAAAACTCATTTTTAACACTTGAAGGAGTCAAATTAACGAAGTATGATTCATCTTCTAATCGGAAAATAGCAGCTATTGTTGTAGATAAAACCTACCTGAGCGAACTGAATTATGATTTACTTCATGAGAGGAAAATCGAATTGGGAAATCTCCTACTCTACCAGCCTCATGTCTCACTGAACTTAAAAAAACAGGGGCAAGATCAATCCAACCTTTCTGAGGCTCTTTACCTTCACAACATCCAAATCGATACGAATCTCGTCAGGTCTTTCAAAATCGGTCAGGTGAACATGAACTCTGGCTTTTTTAAATTTGACTTTGAGGATAGTGCTCATACCAGGCAGTTCCATCTCGAAAATCTGGAAATGAATATCGATCGCTTTGATCTTTTTCACCCAGGCAAAGATAGATTACTGAAATCTGATAACATCCGAATGGGGTTTGATGGCTTTCAATACCAGCTTCCGGATAGCCTGAATCAATTAAAACTCGGCAGGATCATCGTTTCCCTTGCCGATTCCACTCTTATCATCAGAGACTTTTCCATGCTGCCAAAGGTCAGCAAATTTGAATATGGAGAGATCGTCGGAGATCAGACAGATTATTTAAACATTACTTCTGATGAAATAAAATTTAAGGGACTCTCATTTCATAAATTGATCTCGAGAACCGGACTGGATGTCAATAAACTTGAATTAGACAATTTGAACATTTATGCTTTTCGTGACAAGAGGATCCCACGACTTGAAGAAAAAGAAAAACACTTGCCACAAAAATACCTGAAAGACCTCAAATTTCTGGTAGATATTGATTCACTGATTGTAAAAAGGGCAAATATTGAATATGAAGAATTTGCCGAGGAGGCCGCCAGACCGGGTAATGTAGATTTCAGAGAGCTAAATGCCACTATTAGTAATATTTGCAATGATCCGGAAAAGATCCGCATAGATCCATTTTGTTCCCTGACTGCCGATTCAAAACTCATGAGCGAGGGCAATCTAAGGCTATTTGTTCAGTTTGATCTTGAGAATGATGATGATCCTTTTTTTATCAGCGCTTCTCTCGGTAAAATGGACCTCACTACTTTTAACAAGATGCTCGAACCGAATGCATTTATACAGGTAAAAGACGGGGAAAGCGATAAGCTGATCATGACGGCCAATGCCAATAATGATGTTGCCATCGGGGACATGACCTTTGAATACAATGACCTGAAAGTCTCTCTGATCAATAAGAATACGTATGAAAATAAAGGTATGGGACCGGTGATGGGTAGCTTCTTTGCCAATACATTTATCATCAATAAAAACAATCCCCGACTACTGATGACAAAGGAAGGCGAGGTGTATTTTGAAAGAAATAAGGACCGGTCAGTCTTTAATTACTGGGCGAAAATATTTTTCAGCGGGATCATCAGCAGCATTGGCGCAAAAAGCAACAAAAAAGAAATAAGAAAGTATGAAAAATCAGAAGGAAATATCGTTGAAAATGATTAGAACTTCATAATTTTCGTCGCCATGGAAGAACAATCAAAAGAATCACTTTTAAAAAAGATCAAGCAGGAACTCGATGACCTGGAAGTGCAGCTCAACCTAGGAAGCAAAGAGCTAAAAGAAGCTTACGAGAACCGGAAAACCAGATTTTCCGAGATGGTTAAAAGGATTCAGGATTATCTGGATGAATCGGAAAAAACCGGCAAAGAAAAAATCGAAGAACTGAAGAAAAGTTCGAAAGAATTGCTGGACACGCTCGAAAATGACTATGATTTTTCATATACAGATTACTCCGAAAAGTCAAATGATATTAAAAATGCCCTGCTGAATTTTGAGAAAAGCGTAAAGGAATATTATGACAAATCAGGTTTGGAAGCTAAAAAGAATCAGTTTGAACAGGAATTGAAGCAAGGAATCGAAAAATTCAAGACCGAACTTTCCGTCCACCAAACGCAATTGAAGCAGCTTCAGGAAAATTCCAATACCGAATGGGAGGAATGGAAAAAAGCCAGACTGGAAGACGTGGAAGAGATGAAACAAAAACTCGATCAAAAGCTGGGCGGGTCGAAAGAAAAGATCGATCAGTTTAATAAAGAGATCTCAGAGGCATATCAACACCTGAAGTCGGCCTTTAAAAAGTTTTATTGAGCCTCTGTCCCCAATTAAAATTCTTTACCGAATTTTTATGGAGTCGAAAAACAAGTCTTAGGGTACAAAGACAATATAGACACTTAATGCATAACTGTACATATAAGCCTGACCCTCATTAACGAAAAATAAACTCCATGATCCAAAATCCAGGTCTGTTAAATTGCTGTCTTCCGGGAAGATCTGCTTCCAGGTATCATTTGCAATGTTATAACTCCAAATTTCTCCTTCGCTGTCATTCAATGACCCGGAATTAGTATAAAAAACACCGTCAATGCAAAAGGCAAACAAATTGTTGATTTTTCCAAACGTGTCACCAGGATAATCTGTCACTTTTGACCAGGAATCGAGGTCTTTATCATATTTGTACAGATCTTTATTACCCCATAGATAACCAGCCCCATCAAAGGTAAAACTTGTTTCTTCGTTTGATTGGGAAACATTACCACTAAAATAGTCTATTTCACTCCAGGTACCTAAAGCATTTCCATTCTGATCTGTGCCATTGCTTATATCTTCAGGGTCAAACGCCCAATACCTGTTTGTTCCAACATATAATTTGTCATCTATAACAAAGCCAGTGGTATTCAAGGAAAAGTCACCAGGGCAATTCATTTTTTCAACCAGGTTGTTTGTATTCAAATCATATTCATATATTTCGACCCCACTTATAAAATATAACTTAGAATTGATATGTTCTGTAAAAATTGGATAAATCGGGAGATCTATCAATTTTTCAAAATCCCCAAACCTTAAATCATTATAATAAAGCGATCCCTCAAAAACGAAGTATAACTTTTCATCAATACTAACTCCTTTACTCTGGTAATTTAAAACATTATAGTCATCGGAAATCAGGTGTGATTTCTTGAAAAATCTATTTCCTGACAAAGTAGTGACAGATTTTTCTTCTCCATAAATAACAGTTCCATCATTCAGAATAACATACACATTTATAAAATACTGTATTCCTTTTTGGAGATCTGATATCCTAAATGTGATATTACTTGTAGGTCTTGATAAAAAACCTGATGTTTCCATATGAGAAACCAACTGTCCTTTATCCATACTTACATTTGATACCTCGCTATAAATTATCCCTAAATCCTGAATTTCGCTTTTGTCAGCAATGAGAATATCACAATTAATATTCACGCTGAAATCACTTAAGGATGAAAATTCAAGCTCTGTGATTTGAACTGGTTTAACTTCTTCTTCGCTTGAACAGGAAATAATAGTCGCAAGCATAGCTGCAAAAAATATTCTCTTCATCATCTTCCTCCAAAAAATCTAAAAAATTTATTCCCAATATTAATTAATTTGATCGAAAAAATATCATCGGAATTATTCAGAACTATTCAATAAATTACCTTAGTTCATATTTGTGGATTTTTGTTAAAAGGCATTCATAAGCTCCTCTAATGCGGTCTTTTTTCTTTTAGAACATCCATTGCTTAATTCCTGATCTCATAATACTCTCCATACCCTTCCGGATGAATGCCTATTTGATCTAATACAATTCCTGTCCGGTTGACATAGATCCTTAAAGTTTGTTTTCCGCTTTGGGCAAATGAAACCGGGTGGGACGTCACTACGGCATTTCGCAATACATTTTCCTTCCAGGCTTCGCTCCTTCCCTTTGTGTTGATTGCATATTCGTTTGGCTGCTTGTCATTGGCAGCAATTCCTATTTTGAAATCAAAGTCATTGGCATGTGTGGGAAGACAGCGCACTTCCACTTCATAATCTCCTGGTTTCTCAACTTGAAATTCATATTCCAGAAAAGGCTTTTTCCCTTCAAATAGATGGTTATCGAATGGTGATAAGGTCACGCTGGCATTGCTATACCCCAGCCCTTCAATCACTTCCCATTGATACGGTTCACTCCCTTCAGCTATATTGAATTCATTGGCCTGAATGGCGATCGGCGCGATTTCACTTTCAGCTGTAGCAGGTTGATTTTCACCAAGCGCTTTTGTTAAATGAAAATCAGGCAATGAAAAAACAGGAAGCTCACGTGGGGCCATGTCCATCATTTTATTCCATTTGCCATTACTCATTTCCTTATTGTAATAGGCAGTTAGTTCAGCAATTTTATCGTAGGCCTGTTGTGCTTTTCTTGCATACTCTTCTTTCTCACTTTCACTGTTTGAAAGCATGGATTGCCGGGCATATAAGAATTTGAAGTTCATCAAAGCTGCGCCTTTTACCGGGTATTCAATTAATTGAAAGTACGCATCCTGCCTTTCTTCCGGGATTGAGGTTCTTAGTTCTTCAGCTTTATTGAATAATTGAGAATAGGCATCGATTCTGCGCTGCAGCTCATTGTTGTTCGATAAAGTAAATCCGGTCGGTTTGGTCTCGGTGGTCGGCTCGGTCTGGCTCCAGCCCATGTATTCTGGCTTGCACAACATTGCCAATCGGTAATATTCCACCATCAGGTCGGCTATTTCTGCTGTTTTCTCACTGCCAAACTCCCTTTCGCTCCAATCCACCAAATGATCCTTAATCGTGTTTTCACGAATGCTGTTCACATTCCATGCCAGGTCAAGGAAGAATTCCATGGTATATTCAGCCGGTTTAATATCCCCAACATTGGCAATCCAGATTTGCTGAGCGCCATTTTGGTAAGCCCTGGACATTTCATACCAGATCAACCCGGGTTGGGTAGTCGAAAGCCAGAGGTAATCATGCGGTCTGCCCCAATAGCTAAGGTGATAATAGACGCCTCCCCCTCCTTTTCTTTGCTGCTCGGTTTCGTTACTTAATCGTCGAATGTAACCATAGTTATCATCCGACCACATCAGTGTGATATCTTCCGGTACGTTCAATCCGCTATTGTAATGATACAGAACTTCCTTGTAAGGAATAAAAACCTGTGGAATTGTTTCAATGGGTTTGTTAAGGGTATTTTGCAACATCTGCCGCTGGTCGCTGATGATGTTCTCCAGCAGTTGGACTTTTTCCTCTTCGGACGCATCTCCTTCCATTCCTGAATCGTGAATTCCCCGCATTCCCATGGTGAACAGGTAATCGCCGGTAGTTGCTTCATCAATTCTTTCCTGCCAGTATGATTTAACTTTTTCGCTGTTTTCAAAATAATTGTACTGACCGAATTCCTCCTCATCCCATTCATCGACGTTGTTTCGAAGCATGGGTTCCGCATGGGATGTGCCGACGAAAATGTGGTATTTTTCTGCCATTTCTTTGTTTCCGGTAATGCTGAAAAACGCCTGGGTCGATGGGTGCATGGCTGGCCAAATCGTGTTGGCCTTTAACCTAAGTAGAAGTTGAAATATCTTTTCGTAGGTTTTAGGCCCAATATCCTTGACTTCCGGTTCGAATGTATGGGCGGCCCAGGGCTGTAAGCCCCAGTCTTCGTCATTGAGGAAAATGCCACGAAACTTTACTGATGGTGAGCTTTCAATGCCTCCGGGAGGAATGGCTAGTCTAATTTCCTCCATTTTCATTGGTGCAACATCCGCCCACCACTTCCACGGGGAAATCCCAATTCTTTCGGCCAATTCAAAAATTCCATATACAGTTCCGCGGATATCGCTGCCCGCAACCACCAGGTTTTCACCTTGCTTTTCGATGACATATTTTTCCCATTGGTTGGCTAATCGGTCTTTGAAATTTTGGGAGGTTGATTGTATGAAAGGATTATTAAATTTTCCAATGACGATTCCATTTCCTTCGGCAGGAAACTGATCCACCAACCCAACAGAAATTTCCTTACCCGCCATTTCTTTCAAATCAGCGGCAAAGTCATTGGCCGCCCATTTGATCAGGTCGTCGGATTGGCTGTCGATGTAAATGTTGACGATTGATGAATTATCGGCCAGGACGAATTCATTTGGGCTGGTGGGGGAGCAGGAGATGATTAGAAAAGCAAGGATTATGAATAGAATGTTTTTCATGTTTGAAATAGTTGGAAACAACCTAGTGGTATTTTATAATTAATTATCTTGGCCCCATAAATTTGTCCCCATTAAAATGTATCATATGATCAGGAAAGTTGACAATCCAAACTTCCGTTTCCCAGGCAATATCTGACGTGTGCCTTTTAAATTCCTTGAAATCAGGAAAAGCTGTGACATATATTTTACCTGCTTTGCAATTCTTAAGCAAGCTTTCCATTTCAACAATTCTTTTTGGGGATACGGGACCATGTGAGGTAACAGCTTCAATCAGAAATAGCCAATTTTTCTTTTTGTCGTACATCACCACATCAGGCAATTTGCTATGTTCATCAATTGGAATACCAAGTTTTTTCAAACCGGCTTTATCCATGTAAAGATCTTTCTTTGCAGTATCACCAACATATAGTAAATTACTACCAGGGGCAAAACGTGATCCAAAATCCTTTATAATTGCAATTTGAACTTGGTTGTGTTTACCAGGAGAAAAACTCAAGTTGGTTCCATCTTTCAACTTTATTGGTATCTTTCTTAATTCTCTTTTCTTATTGTATTTATCGCGCAATAGGCCTACATTTTCTTTGAAAAATTTGACCTCTTTATTCCAGTCAACTGAATTAAAGGATTTTATCACTTTTAATGCTTCATGCGAAATTCGGTAATGATTATCCTGGCTATTCGTTGCAATTTCAGGATTCTCTGGATTATGAATTACTATACCTGCTTGAACAAATTGATGAAGAGTTTGTTTACGAAATGTTTCCCTTGAGTTCTCTGCATATTTCTTGTTATAGTTCTCATTAATGAAACGCATCACCCCTTGGTACTTAGCATTTAATTTATTACCAACTACTGACATACTAACAGCTTTGGATTTGTTCCATTTATCTTTCTCTTTCAAATTGCATAATGCAAGCAATGTTAATGCGGAACGATCATTTTGCTGTTTCTTTGGCAGGCCTAAAGCTTCTAATATTTGTTTTGCTTCCTCAATTTTGTTCACGTACTATAGCTTGGTTCAAAATATTCACTTACAATACTATTTGTCTTCTCTAAAGAAAAATTGTTCATTAAAATGATTGCATCTCCAATTTCCTGGATGGTTTCCAAAGGAGGCATGGACATTTCTCTTAGTTCTGTTGCGCTCACATTTACATTACCATTAAAAATCCTAAAATAAGAGTCAAAAAGCCTGCTATTAAGCAAGGCACAAAGTCCAATCGCCTCATTTCTTTGCAATTGTCCATCAGGACGGTAGATGTAATTTACCTTGTTTTCTACTCCGATATAATCTGTTGCAATGAAGTTACAAAAATAAGGTGCCGCGATTAGACGATTTTTATCATCTTTGCTGCTGAAACGCCTCAATAGGATGTAATTCCTATTTGGAATGAGGGTTGGCATTGATTTATCATTAATATTTATATACTGCCCTTTATTTGGCCTAATGATCGGCCATTCCAATTTCATTTGCTTTACATTGTGTAACCAGAAAAGTGGAGCAGATTGCTCGGTTCCATTCTCAAAGTTTTCCCTTATAAATTCCAATGAACGAAAAGCAACAACCGGACCTGTAGATATTTTTATACCGTACTTTGCCAAATACCCTGACCAGCTTTTAAAAATTTCCAGAACAGCCTCCTCATAATCATTAGTAGGTAGGTAAAGAATTTTCTCTTTCGATTTTATATCTATGATGTCCTTTTTGGGGAAAGTTTTGATTAATGAGAATTGTAAGTCTTTCAATCCTCCTGATGAAGAAATAATTACCTGTGATTCAGGCATTGCCCTTTTTGTACCTTTGATGATAACTGTTTCCTGTAATACTTTGTCTCGACTAAAAGTATCCTTTCGAGAGACAAAAAGATGAACCTTATCTAAGTCGATAATTTTAAAAAAATATTCCCTGAAAGTTTTGAAGTATCCTCCTGCTGCATAACTACGTGGTGTAATGAAAATTAATTCACCATTTGTTTTAAGTAATTTGGCTGATAAAGCCATGAAAATAGAGTAAATATTTGGGTGTCCATTTACAATAACTTTGGCAGCCAGGGTTCTTTTGTCATCAATTGAAAGCTTAAAATAGGGGGGGTTAGAAATAACAATATCAAATGGTTCAACCGGTTTAATAAATAAATTACTTGTTTCTTTAAAACAGTCAGCATTGTGAAGAATAAAATCTTCAGTTTGAAGTTTTGTGTGTATAGCAATCCCTCTAGCAGCTCCCCATTGCACCAAATATTCAAGTGACTTTCTAGCTATCGGAATGAGCTCAGAATCAGTTTCATAAGCAACCAATTCTACTGATTTCAGCTTTCCATTGAAAGAGACAATATGTTCAATCAACGCACAAGATAAAACCAGTGAACCACAACCGGGATCGAGAATTCGGACAGAATCCCCCACGAATTGAGTATAGGATGCCATTAACGAAGCGACCTCCAATGGAGTAAAAAACTGACCGTTTTCCTTTTTATGTTGTTGAGAGACGGAAGTAGCATAATCATATCCAATCCTGTCAGCAAAATGACTCGGCAGTTCTTGCTCTTTTTTTTGTACAGAAAGGCTATTTCCCATTTCGTATTTTAGTGAAATATTTAATTTTTTCCTCCGCTACTTTCAAAACATCAGTCGCTAAATCTTCACCTATCAAATCATATAATACACGATCACTCAAATAGTTTATCAGTAATTCCTTCTCTTCCACTTCAAAAATTCTAGCAATCTGAATGATCTGTTCTTTCGATGCATTGCGTTCACCTCTTTCAATTTTACTTAAAATTGATTGATCGATGTCAAGTTTTGCAGCAACTTTTCTAAGGGGTAGTCCTTGGTCTTCCCGTAATTTCCTGATTTGCTCACCTATAGTCGTTAAATATTTAGACATAAATCATTTGGACAATATTTGACCAAATGTAAGGGGAAGGTTTCATTTTTCATATTAATCTCCTTCTAAATATCCTTGCAAAATTTTTAAACAAGCATCAATCCAGTTCTAAAATCATAAATGTGGAACAGAAACTTCATTTGATTTAATATTCTCGTTGAATCAATCCAACCTTTCCTCCAACTGATCCTTCCAGATCACAAAGCCTTTTATTTCTTCAGAATAATCATGTTGTATTCTGCTGAAATTTATAGGCTGTTGCTCCAAATAGAATTGTCTGCCTTTATTCCTGATCATTTCAATATCATGGTCAACTTGCTGAATTTTACTCTTAAGCAACTGTTTATCTTTTTCAAAATGCCAAATATAAGTTGCTTCTTCTGTATCCAATGTTTCAAGAACAAGATGAAGTCGTTGATGACCTGATATGAGAAAAATAAAAGAAAATGGTGTGAGAACAAATCGTAGCCTCAGGATGCTTTTTTCATGTCTGGATGCTAAATATTTAAGTTGCATGTAATGCTTGACTTCTCGATTTCCCAACACTTCTTCTAAAAAATCATCTTCCGAATCAAACAATGAATTCAGGCTTTCTGTCTGGTACAACTCAGTCAAACCTGTTGCTACATTTTTCGATGATTTCTTTCTCAAAAATTTATTTTCGATAAATTTGAATTTCACACTATCGATAATTTCCCTGTTTATCTTTTGCAGATCATTGGAGCTGGCTTCTTGTGCGACAAGTTGATTATCCTGAAATTCTGCATGAATTTGTACTGAAACTGTTTTGGTATCCAAAACTCGAGAAAAGTAAGCTTTTAGAATATTAAATTCAGGCCTGATATTCAAGTTCTCTATCTCAAAATACAACTCTTTTTGCATCTTCTTAACCAAATAATTGAATCCAATCATTCCAAACTGAAAATCAAGGTTGGCAATTAGTACTTTAATTTCTTGATCAATAATTGTATCCTTATCGTGCGAAAACTGCTCAACTGGTTCTTCAAACAATGTAGCTTGTCTATCAAAATGACGATAACAAACATTCCTTTTTAAAAAAAGCCGATGCAGATAATCAATCTTATGATCATGATAATCATAAATTATTGGAGAGACTTCTGAACGCTGAACTCGACCAATGTACTGTATTAACTTGCCCTTAAAAGAAAATGGATAAACCAGGAAAAGACAAGTTGCATTTTGTAAGTCCAACCCCTCACCGAAATATTGACCTGTTGTGATGAGAACCTGATAATCTCCATTTTGAAGTATTTTCCATTTTTCTTTACGCTGCTTTTCAGTGTCTTCCCCTGAAAGTGTAACAGTTTCATATGTATGTTTTAAGAATTGGTTCAGCACTTCAATATGCTCCTTTCTTTCAGTGAGAATGACTGATTTCTTGCTATTCCCTATTTCGTTGATTACATCCTCAATAATTAATTGGTTTCGAGAAGTATCATGGACCAAAATTTTAGAAAGCGTCTCAAACTGATCTGTTTTCAGACTAAATGGAATATGGAAATTTGTATTCCTGATAATGACCTTAGCTCTTTTGAATTTTTCTATTTCTCCAGGCCTGATTTCAGCAATTACATCACCCAAATAGATAAAAATCAATTTGCCATCAGAATACTTTCGAAAAGGTGTGGCTGTCAATCCGTATTGATAAAATGAATTGATCTTTGAAATTGTATGAGTAAATGTTTCAGCCGGAATATGATGACATTCATCAATAATGAGTGTACCAAAATGGTTCGCTATCTCAGGATCATTTTCAAGTTTCTTAGATAAACTTTGTATCATAGCTACAGTGATTTGCTTACCTATCTTTACCTTTCCCATCCCAATTTTTCCGATATCTTTTTTTGGTATATTGAGAAAAGCTTGTATTCGCTCAATCCATTGTTCAGCGAGTTGTTTCCGATGCACAATAATAAGAGCTGGTTGATTCTTATCTGCGATGATCCTTAATCCTATAACCGTTTTTCCGGAACCCGGTGGAGCAACTATTACTCCAAAATCTTTCTTTTCATAAGATGAAACAACTTTTTCCTGGTGTTTTAGAAGCTGTATATTTGGTTGGAATAAAACGATTTCCTGCTTCTGTCTTAGGTCATTGAATTCATATTTAATTTTATTAGCCGCTAAAAACCTAATGACATTTCCAGTGAAACCTCTGGGGATAATTACCTCAGATTCTTTTTCTTCGATTGCGTTAAAGTATCTTTTCGTGTTCCATGTATTTTTTCCTGATTTTTTCCTAATGAAATATTCCGAGTTAGCAATATTTAGTTCTTCCTTTAAATAGTTGATGATGGTCGAATTTAAAGCTGATCTGTTTAGATGAAGTTGGTTATCAAGGTTGATCTCCAGTGTGTTTGAAGAAATACTGGGATCATCAATTTTATTTTCACCATTACTTTCAAAGAGTGAATCCATTATCGAAGTATTCACTCTTTTTATTTTTTTGAGAAATTTCCATTGATCTTTAAATGGTTCAAGAGTTTGCGGATCAAGAAAACAGCTATTCTTATTCAAAAGTGACTTTCCATGAAATGGTAATGCTATCAAATTCCCTAACCCTTTTCCAGAGTGAAAATCCTGATTAGGAAATAACCGGTCGAAGCTGGAGGTTTTATCAAAAATGGAAAGGACTTTAGCTCCATGAAGTAATTTGATGATCACTTTCCTACTTCTAAATGCAGGAAATGCCGAATCAAAGAAAATCCAGACGTGGGCGCCATTACCAGATTGAGACCTTTCCAGATAAGCGTGAATATTTTTTCTTTCACATGTCTTAATAAAATTTTGACTTTCTTTTTCCCATTTTAATCCATCAAAATCAGCGGCAATGAACCAGCTCGTATTGTTCTCAAAAAGTGGATATCCCCCGATATGTTGTTCCCCTGAAAAATGTTTGGTTAATTGATTGTTGTCTAATGGCAGGTAAGACTTATCTGCATAATCCTTAAAAGTTCCACCTTTCATCTTATGCAATTTGTACAGGTACGGATCAAAAAAGTAAGCCGGGCTATAACCTTTTATGTTTCCCTTCTCCCAACGAATAGTAAACACATCTTCTCTTACTCTAAAAAGAGATCTATAAAGTTTGATCTGTTCAATTGATGGTTGTGGCAACTGCATACAATTCAAAGAATGGAGTTAGTCGGATACTCTGCAAGGTAAAAATGTTAAGTAGAAAACTATTCAATCCATAATTTTAACACAAAACTTCTTCAATCATCCCCCTACCCACCTTCTTCCTGAAACGAATGCCACTTTCTGATAATAGCAGCAATCTGCTTGATCCCTTCCGTGACACACGCCGGGCCGGGCTGCAGGATCACGGATGATTTGATCTCGAATATGAAATCGTTTTTTACGGCATCGATGCTATTCCAGTTTTCCCGGGCGACAAGTTGCTCCTTTTTGAACATCTTGCCACACCACGAGGCAATGATGATATCCGGATTTCGTCTTACCACATCGTTTTTGTCCGCAACTATCCTGTCCTTTGCCAACGAGGCATGTTGATGTTCCTGATAGATATCAATGCCGCCGGCCAGCTCGATCAGTTCACTCACCCATTGAATGCCTGTAATAATCGGATCGTACCATTCCTCAAAATAGACCTTCGGTTTATTGGATTTTCTCCGATTTGCTGAAGTAATTTCCTCTATATTCTTCTGAATCTGCGTGACCAATTTTAAAGACTCCTCAGTTTTCCCAACCATGCTACCCAACTGAACCATCATTTTGAAAATCTCCTCCACACTTCGGTGGTTATTGATCCAAACAGTTATTCCTTTTGATATCAGCTCTTTGGCGATATCTGCCTGGATATCCGAAAAGCCAATCACCAGATCCGGCTTTAAAGCGACGATTTTGTCAATGTCGGCAGTTAAAAAGGTGGATAATTTGGGCTTTTCCTTTCTGGCCCGAGGTGGGCGAACCGTAAATCCTGATATGCCAATGATCCTATGTTCTTCACCCAGCAGGTAAAACATTTCTGTCGGTTCTTCGGTCAGGCATACGATTCGTTGAGGTGCATAAGTTGTTAATTCATTCATTTACTTCAGTATATTCCCGGTTGGCTTTTAATCAGACAAAAATAACTTCTTAATGGAAGTTCAATATAAAACCTGTTCTTAAATAACGCTCCCATGGATCATTCCAATCGTTCCGGAAGGCGATTGGTTGTACAACAAAGAGTACACGGTTGTACAATGAAGAGCACCTGGTTGTACAACGAGATTATATCGGTTGTACAATGATCCAAACAAATACACTGAATCAATTAAACCTTAAATGGTAGGAATGGGAATCAGGCAAGGGCCATTTCTTTCTTTTTGACCGGGGGCGTCACTTTTCGTTTCTTCTTTTTCCTTCCGCGCCAGATCAGGAACCCGGTTACGGGAAGGCTGGTGGCAATCAGGCTGGCAAAAAAAGCAAGGAACTTGCCTGGCAACCCTAAAATTGCTCCCACATGGATGTTGTAATTGGCTTCCTGTAGGATGTCTCCATTGTTTTTGTTCTGCCAGAGGGAAGAAACCCGGATTTCCCCGGTATATTGATCGATCAGGTAGGTGTCATTTCTGTTGTAAAAACTGCCCTTACTGTAGTTCAGTGTGAGGTTGTAACAGGAAGTGCTGTCATACGGATATATGAGAAAATAGCTGTACAACTCCTCCTCCTGATCAATGAGCTGCAGCATTTCATTGTCAATTTTGCCATTTTTTTCCTGACCAATAAACCGGGTATCAGAAACGGCCATTTCGGTTTCCTTCACGGTTTCACCTCCACTCGCCAACCAATAAATGGATTTATCCACCCATTCGTAGGACCAGACAAGTCCGGTAATGGCAATAAATATTGATAGCCAGGTCATATAAAATCCCAGGACATTGTGCAAATCGTAATTCAACCGCTTGAAAGATGCACCCCATTTCACCTGGAAACGCTGTTTATAACCTTTTTTGCTTTTGGGAAACCAGAGGAACAATCCACTAATCATCATGATGACAAAAATCAGCGTACCAACGGCTACAAAGTGATGGCCAATTTCCGGTATCAGCAAGGAAGTATGAATGGCCAGAACGATTGCCCAGAAAGTAATGTTGTAAGGATAGGTGTCTATTACCTCACCAGTGTAGGGGTTCAGCAAAAAAGCAGTATAGCGCCGGTCCTCCCCCCTCACCCAGACAATATTGGCACGGTCCCCACCCTGATAGGTGGTCACATTCATGTTGATGATGGGCTTGCCATATTCCTGTTCTACTATTTCTTTTATCCGGATGGGGGAAATGAATGGTTTCTGTTGAACCTCAACATTTCTGAACACACCCGATTGCATCATCAGGCTTATTTCTTCCTGAAAGACATACAGGCAACCTGTTAAACCAACAAGAAACACCACCAGCCCGGAGGTCAATCCGAGCCAGAGGTGTATCTTTCTTATTGCTTTTTTGAGATTGTTCTGCAAATTATTATTTGATTAGCCTGTCGTCCTAACTAATTATAATTTTTTGGTCTTATTTTAATATTAAATTATGGCGCCGGATGCTTCACAACCGAATACCCCTGAACATTTTCTCCTTCAATTTCAATTCCTACCTCGTAGTCATCCGGTCCACCGTCATAATTGATCTGGAGAACATTTGTAGTATTATTTTCAAGACTTTTAATGTACGAGACATATTTACCATCTTCAATCCACGGCTTACGAGCCAGTCGAATGTCTGATTCGGGCATGTTATATGGAGTAATGGTTTTGTTTGGTAAATCCAATTTTGCAAAATAATAGTGGTCGTCATCCAGGTTGGCATACGAAACGCCAGTGTTGTTCATGAGCATTCCCATGGCCAGATTTCCTTCCAGAAAATCCAACTGCATGATCTGAATGGTTTCTCCCATTTCTTCGCTGAAATCAAGCAAATAGGATTCGTCAAAATCTTCTTCACCTGCTTTGATCCTGAAAACCACACCATTTATTTCGTCATCGCTTGGCACACCATACGCACCTCTGTACCCGGCAATATACAAGTCGCCATTGGCCGTTGTTGCAAAACTGTTGTTGGTAAAAATTCCGAGTTCAGCAGTTGTCAGGTTGGTTTCAATCAGGGTAGGGTTGGTCATGGCTGGATAATCAAAAACGACCGCATGCGTTCCATCTGCAAAATTACCATCGAAGTCGTAATAAACCGTTCCCATGATAAATTTATCACCATGAAGCGCCCCACGACCAAGATTTGATTTCCAGTTTACACCAGCAGTTTGCTCAATAGTTGGCAAATCAAACGTACCGGATTCATCAACCACAAAGTCTGGCAGGCTGATGGTAAACCACTTAACTGCAGGTTCGCCCCATTGCACCGGGTCCATTACCAGCAGGGTGTTTTCATCAACCAGGTTTTGTGAATAGGCCCTGTCTGTAATGTATTGCGTAACCAAAAGAGAAGCCGTTTCTGTTACCGCACCGTCCGAAAGCAATTCGTATTGGAAGAATTTTTTGTCTGCCCGGCTGAAGAAATAAATATAATTTCCGGATTGAATGTATTCCGCACCCGAAAGTTCTACCCCATTGCGAACCGGGCTGATTTCACCCTCACTAATGGTATCTGTTGATAAAAGATAGTTGGTAAAATCCGTTCCCAATACCACCCCCAGGGAGAAATATTGACCCTCCGTAGTCCCTGGTTCCGGGTCATTGTCATCACAAGAAAAAAATCCTGCCATTATTCCGATCAGGAGTATTGGCAATATAAATTTTGATTTGATCTTCATATTTGTTTTATAATTTATTGATGAATGTTCTGAATTTAATTGAAAATGACCTCCCAGGTTTTTGAAGCAAATAGTTGTCGTAAACCTGTTCATTGAAAATATTGTTGCAGGCAAAACTGACATTGTATGTGCCTGAATGAAAAGCATAACTTAATCCTGTACTATTGACCAGCTGACCGGGAATTGTTGCTTTGTTACTGCTTCCAAGGCTTGGCCATCTCAGATAAAACTGATGGACATACTGAACATCCCAGTAAACGGAAAATTCAGAATTATCCTGGATCCAATCACTTTTCCTGAAAACAACACCCCCATTTGCCATTAGGTATGGAGTATTAGGCAGCAAATCTTTGTAGGTCAGGTTTTTATCATCGCCAATGTATTCCCTTCCATCCCTCATGCTTTGGTAAGTGGCGTTCGCCTGTGCCTGAAACCAGTTACTCTTTTCATATTTCACATCCAGAGAGCCGCCTATACCCTTTACCTTAGCTTCATTAATAAATTGACCTGTACCCCGGTTTTCCTGAACCCGGTATTGTATCAGATTGGACACATCCCTCCAGAAAAAGCTTGGCTCAAATGTCAGAAATCCATCTCTGCCCATTGGTAAGGAAGTTGCCAGCCAGCTAACATTCAGGTTTATACTCTCTTCGGGTTTTAAATCCGGACTCACCAATACAAACAAACCGTCACCCAACATTTCATCGGGATCAGGGATCCTGATGCTACGTTCAGCAGAGACCTTTAACAAATGATGATTGATGAGGTGAAATTTAAAGGCTAAGCCATACCCTACATCACCACTTTCTGCAGTTACAGGAAAGGTTACAGGTCGGTATCCCAATGAATCAGACACATATTCTTCATCAACTGATGAGGCACTAAAGCCATAGTATTTTACCCAGGCAGTATTTTCCATTTTCTCATTGAACAGCCGAAATCCATAGGCAAATGAAGCCACCTGCTTGGTCAGTTTTTGAGGTTCTTTAAACGAAACTGTCCGGCCCGACTGCATGGGATCTTCACCGGTTCGGCTGGCATGATCGAATGTATAATTGAAGTTCAGTTCCTGCTGGTCATTCAGTGAATACCTGACATTTGCTTGATGAAACTGGCTTGTTGTATGAAGCGTGAGCAACGATTTGCCAGCACCACCTGACCCCATTTCGCTGTTGGTCGGCTGGGTGTCGATAACCTGACCGAGCCAGTTATATCGCCTGGAACTTGTGTCGGTAACATGATTTTCCAGCCAGCTGACGGAGCTGAACGCCTGAAAATCCAGTCCGTTGAAAAACAGGTCATTTTTCAGGTAGTAAAGCGTTGGCGCATAAGTAGAACCGGATTGGGCTGCTTCGCCAAATACATTGGGCATGGTGGCTCCTGTTTGGATATCATTTTCATTTTCTGCGTAGAGGAAATTGACCTTGAACACATCCGCCCATGTTCTTCCCTGAATACCCGCCTCAAGCTTTCCGGAAACTGATTCGTATTTATCGTGAAATCGGCGTGTTTTTATTTGAATTGTCCTTCCGGTTTGCGGATCAGCTATTTCCACACCTTCTCCCCAAACATAATAGTCATTATCGGAATAGTTGTAAAAACCCTGCGCATCGATGTACCACTTGTTATCCGGGCTGATCCAACGACCACTGAGTGCCGCCCGGTGCGTATTAAAAGAGCCAAAACTGTAGGATGCATCCAGGTAACTTTCATAACTGGATTTTGTCACCAGGTTGATCACTCCACCCAATGCATCACTTCCGAAATGAGGTGGGACAACCCCTTTATAGAATTCCAGCCTGTTTACCAGATTGACTGGGAAATTGTTGATGGAATAAGCTGATCCAAAGCGATCCATGGGAATGCCATCCACAAAAAACCTGACTGACCGTCCAGACATACCATTAAGGGAATAGGTAAAGCTGGAACCCATCCCTCCACTTTCACGCACCCTGATTCCAGCGATCCGTCCACTAAGCTGGTTCATATTTACATCCAGGTTTTGTATTTTCCTCGTGTCCAGTACTTCGACCGCATAGGCTTCCTTTTTCACATCCATTGCCTGCGATTGCCCCTGCACAACCAGTTCATCCAATTTTTTCACATCCTCCTCTAGGGAAAAATTCACCTCTGCTACTTCGCGGGTTTTTATCCTAATGATTTCTTTTCGGTCTACAAAACCCATTGCCCTGGCATGCAAAACATGGGAACCGAGGGGAACATTTTTAAGTTGATAATAACCATTGTCATCTGAAACGGTACCAATATTGAGCGAATCAATGGTGAGATAGGCAAATGAAACGGGATTGCCGTTTTCTTCTATAATGCGACCTTTGACCGACGCATTCTGAGCAAAGGATGATGCTGAAAAAAAAACACACAGCAAAGCCAAAAAATAGATGAAACGGGTATTTGCTGAAAAAAATAATTCCACCTGAAAAATACTAATCGGGTTTGGAATTACCTCTGTGATATTTTGTTGTTCCTGGTTCAAAAATAGCTGCTTATTACCGAATTATCCAACCTTATTCTGGAATTAGTCTAAATAAAGAACAAAGGTATAAAATACTTTAAATCCTTTCAATTTTTATTTAGATTAATTGTAAATAAGTGAAAGCATCTTAAAAAAACCGGAATGCGTGTCACCCCGGCTTTTTATAATACAGCAATCCTGAAATTTTAGAATTCGATTTTAAAGCTCAAATTCGGAAGCATTCCCAACTGTTCATCATAACCTACCCCATCAAGGTACGGGTTAAAATATTGATAGCTGTAATTCACATGGTCTGTGACATTCTGGATATTCAGCACAATACTCCAGGCGTAGTTGGGCAGGTATTTTGTGTACTTCGCTCCCAGATCGACCCTCCAATAGTCAGGTAATTGTTGCGAATAGGCATTTTCCCAATCATAGATTGTATGGCCATTTTCAGTGGACCCTTCGAAATCAATCGGTGGTACTCGTAAACCTCCCGACCAAATGAATTTGGTATTAATGCCAACCAGGTTTTTTCCAGCTCGTCCCACCTGGAATTCTTTCCCAGCTATTATATTGAAAATATGTCCCTCATTGTATCTCGTATTTCTTTTAATTCCATCAATCGGTACATACTTGGACTGGTACAGGGAAAGATTTGTCCTGAAGTAGTAGTTACGGGTGAAGTATTTATCTATGGAAAATTCGATTCCGTAATTCTGGCCTGTTCCTTCATTGACCAATGGTACGGTGGTATATCCATCGTTTTCATTCAATGAACTGAAAGATTTATCAAAATCAGAAGTGACTCCTTCAGGCCTGACCGGTACGGAATATAAATCCTGATAATACGTTTCAACCTTAAAATTCAGGTCGGGTTTAAGCCGATTTTCGTAGCCAAGCACAAAATGCCGTGCTTTGGTGAAATCAAGGTTTTTATTGGGATAATAGAAGTTTTCTTCATCCGTGAAGGCTTTTGCCAGGTAAACAGCCGGCGATTCCATCCTGCTGTGAACCCCAAACCCTGCCTGGATACTTTGTTTGGGATGGAACTGCCATTTCATTCCCAGGCGCGGCTCCAATGCCTGCTGTCCATTCAAGGCCAAGTAGGAAAAATGAACACCGGAATTGATCGTCAGCTCGTTGGTAGGCCTGAATTGCCATTGTGCATAGGAACGGTAAAAATAAGTGTGACCATCGTCTTCCAGATAAATTCGTTTTTCCTGTAGTTGCTGATCAAATTGACTCGCCTGGATATCAAATCCTATCCTGGAAGCTACAACACCCAACTGAATGGTGTTCTTTGCATTGATCTTGCGGTTGAAAGTGGTGGCAAAACGAAGGTTATACTCTGAAAAATCCTCATTGAACGTATCCCTATAACCAAGTGAATCTTCCTGGTAAAGGTTTTTGCTCAATGTTCCGATCAATTTGGATTCCAGATAGGTTTTTTCATTGAAAAAGTAAACATGCTTCATACCGGTCACTCCCATTTTGGTATTAAAATCTTCGTTATAGTGATCATTTGATTCCGGATCAGCCTGGTAGATGTCATTACTGGTCCCTCCCAATCCCCAGAAGGTAAAGGTTCCGGCTTTTTTTGTTGGAAAATTGAGTTTGAAGGAAAGATCAGAAAAGGTGATGGATTCATTTTCACCCATTAGATTTACCCCAACTTTTTCCAGTAAACCCAGTGTGCTGTATCGAAAATTGACTAAATAACTTGAACGTGATTGATTGGAAAACGGACCTTCTGCCCCGGCCTGGATCCCCAATAAACCTGCTTCGAAAGCATATTCCCGCTTGTCGTGATTTCCATTTCGCAGGAAAATGTCAAACACCCCCGAAAGGGCATTGCCGTATTCAGCCGGAAAAGCGCCGGTAAAAAAATCCGAATTCGCCATCATATTCGAGCTCAGCATGCTGATTCCTCCAGCAGAGGAGCCGATTTCGGCAAAATGGTTAGGATTGGGCACTTCCACTCCTTCAATTCGCCACAGCAACCCCCTGGGTGAGTTGCCCCTGATCACGATCTCATTCAAAATATCGTCTCCTCCACCTGATACGCCGGGAAAGGACAAAGCCGCTCTGGCTGGGTCATCAAAGGTTGCTGCATACCTGTTGGTTTCCTCCACACTAAAAGAGATGGCGCTTACCGTTGCCATTTCATTGATCGGCTCACCTTTTTCATCCTCTGCTTCAATGATAACTTCGTCCAGGCTGGTAACAGATTCCCGTAGGGTCACGTTCAGAATGGCTTCGCGACCGGTACCAATGACAAATTCTGGCACAAACCGGTCTTCGTAACTGATGCTGCTAATTTTAATGGTATACCTCCCGATTGGAATATCCCTGATGATAAAATATCCATCCGGATCAGTCGTCGATCCCAAAATAGGCTCAGTTCCAACAATAATTATGTTCGCACCTACAACCGGATATCCGGATTGCTCATCTCGGACGTTTCCTTTAAGATTTTGAGTCAGGTTTTGAGAGAAGCCAAGTAAAGTGTGAAATAGCAAAAGTTTGGTTAACAGGATTGTTTTCATGGTTAATGAGTTTTTAGTCCAATGACACTGATAAAACCGGAAGGTTTCTGTTTGGAATAAAATTTTATTTAATTCACATAAATTTGAATGGATATATGCTAAACAAACCATTTACGTTTGACCGCACCGTTCGAACGGCAATATTGGTCGGTCTCATTTATGTAAGTTATCTATTGCTGGATTACCTGAGTGATGTGCTCATCCCATTTGCCATTGCTGTATTGTTGGCGTATTTGATTGACCCGTTGGTTTTATTTCTTCAGAAAAAGGCAAAAATTAAATCCCGGTTCATTTCCGTCATATTCTCTCTCCTGATCGTATTCGGAGGACTATTCCTCATTTTTTATTTTACTGTTCCTTTTATCTACAATGAAATTTCCTCTATGGGAATCCTTATCTCTCACATTGCAGACCGAACGGATATTAAAAATGCTTACCTTCAGAACATACCCGATGACATTGCTGACTATATCGTAGGATTGATCAATAGCGAGGAATTCCGAAGTGTTTTTACACCTGACAAGCTCAATGACTTCCTGATCGATACTTTAAGAAAAGTGCTTCCGGGAACAGAAGGCGCTTTTACCAATACCATCAATATTATGTTGAGTCTGGCTGGTTTAATGATCATTTTCCTTTACCTGATTTTTATTTTAAAAGATTACAGGGGATTGATTGAAGGGGCTAAAGATCTGATCCCCCCCAAGTTTAAAGACCAGGTCCTTCACTTTGTTGATGACTTCCGAAATGCAATGCGAACCTATTTCCGGGCACAGGGCTTGATCGCTGCCATTGTGGGGGTATTATTTGCCATCGGATTTTCCATTATCAGTTTACCATTAGGAATTATGATGGGTGTATTTATTGGCATTCTGAATATGGTGCCCTATCTGCAGGCCATAAGCTTTATTCCCGTTACATTGGTGGCATTATTTCATTGCATGGAAGAAGGAACACCGTTCTGGCAATATATGAGCCTGGTATTGCTCGTCTATATTGTCGTCCAGGGTATCCAGGATCTTTTCCTGGTTCCAAAAATCATGGGCAATGCGACGGGAATGAACCCTGCCATGATCATCCTTTCCCTATCCATTTGGGGTAAATTACTGGGAGTGCTGGGATTGTTGATCGCACTTCCTATTTCTTTCCTGTTGGTCAGTTACTATCGGTCATTTATCATCACCGGAGACTTTTTCACCAACCTTGTAGAGTCTAAGCCTGAGGAAGATCATCCTTTTGAAGAGTAAGAAAATGCTTAAACTACTTTGAGCCATAGCTTTACCTTAAAACTTTCGCAAGGATTCACAGAGAATTCGTCCCAGCTGTAAAAGTTAATTGACAAAGTCTAATCTTTACTTATGAATATTCAGTGTAACAACCGGATGCTTTTTGGAATGATTGACGATTTCCTCGGCAATGGAATGATTAAATAACCTGAATATGCCAGACCTTTCACCCGACGTTGTCATCATGATCAGATCCATTTTATAATCCTCCGCAAAATTCAATATCCCCTCTCCGGCATTATTGTGACAGTAAATATGTCGTTCAATCTTACCTAATTTATTATCTTCGGTGAACTCGTCCATTTGTTTCATGATCTCACGTTCATTCATAAAATGTCCCGGAGTATTTACATACACCAGGTGTAACTCAGCATTAAAGAAGTTTTTCAAAGTTCTAGGTACTGATTTATATGTTTCAAGATCATCCTTAAAATCAGAAGCTAACACGATTCTTTTAATATCCTTTACATGAAACCGGTTCCTCAGCGTCAAAACCGGACATTTGGAATGCCTCACTACCTTTTCGGCTGTTGACCCTATCAGATTTTCTTCCCAGCTATCTGCACCGGTCGTACCCATGATAATCAGGTCTGCTTTGACATCGGTTAATAATTCACCAATTTTCTCATAAGGAGTACCGCGTACTAGTTTTTCTTTGATTGTTACACCCTTGTATTTTGGATTATCCAATATTTCAACAAACTGTTCTTCCCTTTTTTCTATCAACTTCAAATAAAATACTCGCTCCATAGGATCCTCGCCTTCCAATGTCGCTTCCGTATCAATAGAACTACCAAGAAACGCCGTGTTTTTTTTAGGTATCTCAATGACGTGAACCAGGGTAATTTCTGCACCTTCTTTTTTTGCAATCTCGTAGGCCAGGTCCAGTGCAAAGGTTGCTTGATTTGAAAAATCGGTTGGGACGATAATTTTTTTCATTTTTGATCTATTTTGGTTGATTAAAAATTAAAAAAAATTCAGGTCCCAACCTATGACAAAAGTCCTTTAAATGTACAATAAGACAAAAGGCTGCTAATGGATAAATTGGCAGCCTTTTCAAGCAAAATATATTTTAGTTTAATCAATCCTTTGAAATTCCTGCGAAAGTAAACGCAGCGCCTGATAATGACAGGTCTTTAAGAAGGTTTGGCATGGCACTCTGGTCTCCTCCAAGTACACCCGGAAGGTGAATGGATAATACAAAGATCAACAGCATTGCGCCGAGTAATAAGGAAGCAAGACGAGCTTTCTTATTGATGACAATGCTAATCGCAGCAGCTATTAATGCCGCTCCGGTTACATAGATCCAGACAACCTGAGGAGGAAAAGGCACCATCCCTTTCATTGCGCCGGCATTCATAAAATGAAACAATCCGAAAATGCCGAATGGTACGGCAAAAAGTATTCTGCCAAGTGTCGTTGTTACAAAATTCATTTTAGTTTGATTTAGGTTCCAAATTATTGTTTATACAATAAAAATTTACCAAAATAAAACTACATATCCATGGGAATTTGAAAAGAATGAAATAAACGAAGTGAATTATTGAAAAATTCTCAGATGGGTTATCATTAAAATAAGAACAGGCTTTTAGTAGATCTTAAAATCTACTCGTCGGTTTTTCTGTCTTCCTTCAACCGTACTATTATCATGCTCCGGCATTTGTTCTCCGTATCCGATCACAGATATTTGATCCTGAGGTACGCCAATTTCCAACATTAACCTTTCAATTTGCCGCACGCGTTTCATGGAAAGTTCCAGATTGTAATCATCATTTCCTCTGCTATCCGTATGGCCTTCAACCAGGATCATTTTTCCCTGAAAGGCAAACTCAACCGCCATGAGAAAAGGTTCAAAATCCACATAGGCAAATTCATCCATATCGGTGATAAAATAAAGGGATTCTGTGATAGGCTGATCAGCCTGACCCTTTCTGATCATGTCAAATACCTTTTCCCTGACCTCCCGGTGTTTTTCACTGACCGGAGGGGGCAGGTTTTTAATATCTACCGGTTCTGAATTGTCGGGTTGGAATGTTTTGAATTCTACCCTTGTATCTGTACTTGCTGTTAGATTATCATCTGCAAATTGAGTTTCGTTCATACTTTGTTGTGCCTTAGCTTCGGCCTTTTCTCTGGCCAAACGTTCTGGAGATATAACCGGTGGGGTTGCCGTAATTATTCGAACTGGCGCTGTGCCCTTTTTGTAAGATCTTTTAGCTGATCGCTTTTTGCCTAATGCTTTACATTGATTTTTGGGGATCAGCGGATCTCCTTTTTTGATGATCTGGGCCTCGCTTGTTAGTGTGTAAAAAAGAGCTAAAAATATAGTTAATAAAACCTTCATTTTATATGTCTGTTGGGTGATTCATCATGTCAATGATCTAAGGTTTATCAGGTCATGTCCAGGTTTGTAACCTAATTCTGCAACTATCTTACCAAACGTTCGACAAATGATGGGTTTTTGTCGATAATCACTGAATTTACAAAGATTTTATTAAATAATTAATATAATACCTTAAAATAATGAAAAAAAGTCGTCAAATTTCCCGTTTTAGTTGCAGTTCAATCTTGTAATATTCTGGTATTATCTTTTGGGAAAGTACTCATCAGTAACATACCTACTGCCTGACTCCTTCATGTGGTCAAAGTGGCTCATGTCGACTGAATCAATAGAGGTATCGATCTGTGATTCATGAAATAAAACAGCCTTATCAAAAAGGAACCCTGTCGTTGCTGCTGCTACTTCTATCCGATGATAACCCTGGGGAAAAAATACCGGGTAGCAATTTTTTATTGTATTGGTGTCCCAGGTAAATGATCCGGTATTTGGGATGTGATAAAGATTCCAATCACTGCTATTGATACTTACAAAAATCCTCGCCTGGGGCTCATCGATTATTGTTCCTTTTAATTTAAAATAATAGACCCCCTCTTTTTCTATCATTACATAGAGATTGATGATACGATCATCATACATGTATTCATTGTTATCTTCGATGTATGTGCTACCACTCCATTGCAGCATTCCGGTACCTGAATAGCCATCCATTACGTTGACGGATTTCCAAAATGAAGGAGGGTCATTCCGGGCCTGGATATGTTCAGCTTCAAGAACTACGACTCCTTTCTTTTCCTTCCAAACTTTTACTTTTTCAGCAGGAAGCATCAATAACAACGGTATAAGTATAAGGCTAATCTTCATAGGGATAGATTATTTTTGTCGACCAATTTATCACTTTAACCCGGATTTAACCCTAAAATAGGGTGATCCTCAGAAATATAAAAGTCCTATATTTCCACTTATTTGGTTAATTAATGTTAATTGAACTTCAGAGTATTGAATTTTTTTACTGAGATTATTAAAATTGCGGCAAATTTTGAACAATTATGGCGATAAAAGTTGACAATCTGACAAAATACTATGGAGATCAAAAGGCTGTCGACAATATTTCCTTCCAAATAAAAACGGGGGAAGTTGTAGGGTTTCTCGGTCCGAATGGTGCAGGAAAAAGCACTACAATGAAAGTAATCACCTGTTATATGGCCTCAAGCTCCGGCAAGGTCCTTCTGGATGATATTGACGCTGAACAATCTCCTGAGCTGATCAAAAAGAAGATCGGCTATCTACCTGAAAACAATCCATTGTACATGGATATGGCGGTGATCGATTACCTGAAATTCTGCGCAGAAATACAGGGCGTTCCGAAAAATGAGATCACGGGAAGAATAAAGGAAATGATCGAGCTTTGCGGATTGAATATTGAAAAACATAAAAAGATCCGGCAATTGTCAAAAGGATATCGGCAGCGAGTAGGGTTAGCCCAGGCTATGATCCATGATCCGGAAGTTCTGATCCTGGATGAACCCACAACCGGACTCGATCCCAACCAGATCATTGAGATCAGAAAGCTGATCAAGGAGCTTGGGAAAGAAAAGACCGTTATTCTGAGCTCACATATTCTTTCGGAAGTGGAGGCCACCTGCGATCGAATCCTTATTATCAACAAAGGTCGCATCGTTGCAGATGGCACAGCGGAAGAATTACGCAAGCAGGCACAGGGTCAGGAACTGATCAATGTGCAGATAGAAGGCAAGGGAAATAAAGACGACATGAAAAAAGCCCTTTTAGGATTGGCATCAGTTGAGACGGTCCTGGATCTGGATGGTAAGGAAAATTATTTCCAGGTACAAAGCAAACCTGATCTGACCTCCAAAAAGGATGTCTTCGACCTTTGTGTTAAAAATAAATGGTACTTGCTTGAACTGGCAAGCAAAGAAACCAAGCTGGAAGATGTTTTCCGGGAAGTAACAAATTAAAATCAAAAAATATTTTTCGACATGAACAGTATTTGGACAATTGCCAAGCGAGAGCTTGCTTCTTATTTTGATTCATTGACTGCCTACATTATCATCATTCTTTTCCTGGGTCTGACCGGTTTTTTCACCTGGGTATGGCCAAGCAATGTGTTTTTCAGAGGTCAGGCAGACCTGAACATATTCTTCGAAGTAATATACATATGCTTGCTGTTCTTCATACCGGCCATTACCATGAGGACAATCGCCGAAGAAAAAGGATCAGGAACATTGGAGCTATTAAGCACAAAAGCCATCAGCGATTGGCAAATCGTCATTGGAAAATACTTATCAAGTTTATTGTTAATTGCCATCGCATTTGCCTGTACGATTCCTTACTATATCACGATCAGTAAGCTGGGGAATGCTGACCACGGAGCTATCATCGGCGCTTATGTGGGACTTTTGTTATACACGTCGGCTTTTGTTAGTCTAGGAATTTTTGCCAGCAGCATTACAAGCAACCAGATCGTAGGCTTTTTGCTGGCTTTGACTTTCTTACTTGTGTTTGCATTTATCTTCGGCTTTTTAGGATCTTCCATTCCCGGAACCATTGGAGAAACCCTTTATTTTATGAGCGCACGCACTCACTACGATTCCATTTCAAGAGGCCTGATCGATTCCCGGGATATTTTGTATTTCGGTGGATTGACTTTTCTGGGGCTACTATTTTCGCAAGCCATGCTCGCTAAAAGAAACTGGAAGGACTAAAATTTTATTAGCAATGAAAAAAAGTACAGCAATAACACAACTTATCATCATCACCGCAATTGTTGCGGTCGTTCTACTCATTTCGACCAAATTCTTTTTTAGGCTCGATTTTACTGAGGGAAAAAGATATACGCTCAGCCAGGCAACGGAGGATGTACTGAATGAAGTAGAGGATGTAGTGACCGTCAAAGCTTATTTTACAAAAGACCTCCCTCCGCAGCTGGTCAATATTCGACAGGAATTTGAAAACCTGTTGGCGGAGTATGAGAATATTTCCAATGGAAACCTGGTATTTGAGATCATCAACCCCAATGAAAGTGATGAGTTGGAGCAGCAAGCACAGCAAAATGGCATCTCACCTTTTCAAGTAAGCATCCAGGAAAAGGACCAGGCCAGACAGCAGCGCGCATATCTGGGGCTTTTGATTGAAATGGGAGATAAATCGGAAGCGATACCCATGTTAAGGCCTGATGGAGGAATGGAATATGCCCTGACTACGGCCATCAAAAAGATTGCCGTCGAAGATAAACCAAAGGTTGCTTTGATCAACGGACATGGGGAACCATCATTGAATGGAGTAGTTCAACTTGCTCAGCAACTGGCCATTCTCTACGATGTGGAGCCATACACCATCACGGACACGGCCGATATCCCCACCTATTATCGTTCGATCATTATGCTGGAGCCGAAAGACACCATTCCAGCGAATGATCTGGTGAAGATAGATCAATACCTCGGTCAGGGCGGAAATTTATTGCTAGCATATAATCAGCTCGCTCCCAATTTGCAACAAGGCATGCTGGCAATAGGCAATGACATAGGGTTAAAAGCATGGTTAAGTGAAAAGGGAATCAATCTTCAGGATAACTACGTGATCGATGCACAATGCATGCCGATCACCGTGCAAAGGAGACAAGGACCGTTTGTGGTCAATCAGCAAATCCAGCTACCTTACTTACCGTTAATTGGAACCTTTGAAGATCATCCGATCGTGAAAGGCCTTGAGTCTGTGGTTTTACCTTTTGCTTCGTCCATCAGCTATGCACAAAAGGATTCTGCAACACAATATTTACCTCTGGCATTTACATCAGAAATGTCCGGAACGCAAAGCGCTCCCACATATGTCGATATTGAAAAAGAATGGGCAGAAAGTGATTTTACTGCTCCCAATCAGCTTGTCGCTATTGCTGCGGAAGGTTCATTAGGCGGTTCAAGCCTTTCTAAAATGGTCTTTATTTCCAACGGCTCGTTCGTCACAAATGGAGAGGGTGAACAGCAGCAGGGAGTGAATGAGGACAATGTAAATTTTGCATCCAATGCCGTGGATTGGCTTTCGGATGATACGGGTTTGATTGATCTCAGAACAAAGGGAGTGACCAACCGGCCTCTGGAGCAGTTGGATGATGCCAGCCGGAATATGTATAAATGGGGAAACTTTTTATTGCCAATCTTTCTCGTCCTGATCATCGGATTGATCAGAAGACAGCAAAACGCTCGCAAAAAACAAAAGTGGATCCAGGGCAATATTTAATGAAATCTTAAAAGTGAAGTCATGATTAAAAACTTAAATACATTCAAGCTACTTGGAATACTGTTAGTACTGATCCTGATTTATTTCGCTTTCAATTACTATGGAGATAAATCACGAAGCAAAAGCTTTCACGAAGAATTGGTCACGGTTGACACCGCAAAAGTTGACAAAATCGTCATTTCAAAGGGAGAAGATCAACTTGAACTGAAGAAAGAAGCGGAAGACTGGAAGGTGAAATTAAAAGATGATCGATATGTCAAAGCTACCGACCAAAGTGTGAAAGGAACCCTGGAAAGTTTAATGACGATCAAACCCTCGAGAATTGTCGCGAGGGACAAAGCCAAATGGAAAGATTACCAGGTTGATTCTGCTGGAACACAAGTAAAAGTTTTTGAAGGCGATGAAAACACGCTCGATCTTATTATCGGAAGGTTTGGATTTAAAGATCAACGTAACTTTCACACATTTGTGAGGCTGGCTGATGAAGAGGATGTTTATGTTGCCAATAACTTCATGGCAATGTCGCTCAATACCGATCCTTCAGGCTATCGAAATTCACAGGTTGGAAGAATAAAAAAGGACTCTCTCGTTTCGGTAGAATTTGTCTATCCCGATTCTGCATTCACGTTAGTTAAGGATAATGGTGCCTGGAATATTTCAGGAACTCCGACCGACTCAGCAGCTACGGCTGAATTCCTCAACGGATTGAATAATATGAATAGCTCCTCATTTTACGATGACGCGCTACCATCCAATAGTCCCGAACTGAAAGTCATTTTTAAAAGAAAATCCGAAGAAGACATCGTAATGCAATCGTGGATACCCGATGACAGCGCGAAAATCATCATGTCATCCGAGAACGATGAAAGTATTTTTGTGGACGATAGTCTATTTGATAAGGTATTTAAAACAAAGAGTGATTTTTTGAATCCTCAGGAATAATCTCTTACAAAATTTAAGGTTTTAAGAATCAAATATCCCCCAATTGTGGGCGGATCAGGATTTCTTCCACGACAGAATTAGGAGACATTTGATAGGCGTTCCAGATGGCAGAGGCCACATCTTCGGATTTCATGAACCTTTCGGGAGGCAGGTCAACACCTTCCCAGCTGGCAGTCATTGTCGCTCCAGGCAAAATGGAGGTCACCCGAACATTAAATTCCTTCATTTCCTCCCGAAGCACTTTACTCATGCCGTAAAGGGCAAATTTTGAAATACAATAAGAGCCTCCATTTACATAGGGAATGATGCTGGCTGTTGAGCAGATGTTGAAAACATAACCACCTTTTCGCGACTTCATCTGATGGATTAAACCCCGGGTAATGTAATAGGCGCTGTACAGGTTGGTATCCATCATTTTTTCGAGGCTGCCCTCCTCCTCTTCGTGAATGGCACCAGGAAAAAATATGCCTGCATTATTCACCAAAACATCAACATCTAATCCTATCGACTCAACAAACTCCACAAATGACAGGCACTCTGATTTCCTGGACAGATCAGCTTTTTTGATATGGATCACGACTCCTTTTTCTTCAAATTCGCTTTGAAGATCCAGCAGATCCTTTTCATTTCTCGAACAGGTGACCAGCTCAAAATCTCCATTTTCGCCAAAGATTTTCAGGATTGCTTTTCCAATGCCTTTTGTACCACCTGTTACGACCGCCAATTTCTTTCCCATAGATACTATTATTCTTTTGATATTGATTTTTCAATAGAAAATCAACTTTTTACTTTGAGATCAGTTTGTATTACCAGTCCAAATAAATAAAGATTTTGAGATAAATACATACATTATTGTATCTTTAAGCCCCATGATTAACTACTATTTTTAATGCGAGGAATCGGAAAGTATTTCATCTTTTTGGGATTGATGTTCATAAAGAGGGAAAAATTTTCCACTTATGTAAAGCTGGTCATCGATGAATGTGTCCTGATTGGAATTGATTCATTGGTGATCGTTACGATCATCTCCACTTTTATCGGCGCGGTAACCTGTATTCAAACGGCCTATAACCTGGTTAGCCCGCTCATTCCGGATTACATCATTTCCCTCATCGTTCGCGATATGACCTTATTGGAATTGGCTCCGACCATCACTGCCCTGGTATTTGCCGGAAAAGTTGGGTCAAACATTGCCGGCGAATTAGGTACCATGAGAATCACCGAGCAAGTGGACGCGCTGGAAGTTATGGGAATCAATTCGGCGTCGTTTTTAGCATTGCCAAAAATCCTTGGCAGCCTGATCACTTATCCCATGCTCGTCATCATTGCCGGTTTTTTGTCTATTCTCGGCGGGTATGTTGCAGGAACTGTCACCCAGGTTATCACGCCGGAGGAATACATTTATGGCATACGGGCGGATTTCATTGAATACAATGTCACTTTTGCACTGATCAAATCTTTTGTATTTGCTTTTTTAATAGCATCCATTTCCTGCTACAAAGGATATTATACCGAGGGAGGAGCACTGGAAGTTGGAAAGGCAAGTACGGTAGCGGTGACAAACAGTTGTATTGCGGTTTTAGCTGCTGATTACCTCTTAGCCCAATTGCTTTTATAATTATGATCAAAATATCCAATATCAGAAAATCATTTGACGATAAGGAAGTATTATTTGGCATTGATGGAGTATTCAAACCCGGACGAACCAACCTCATTATTGGCACCAGTGGAACCGGTAAAAGTGTATTGCTGAAGTGCATGGTGGGTCTGGTCGAACCGGATGAAGGGGTGGTTTTGTATGACGATAGAAATTTTACCGAGGCTTCCAGGAATGTAAGAAGGGACATACGGCGCGAGATAGGAATGCTTTTCCAGGGAGCTGCCTTGTTTGACTCCAAAAATGTCGAGAAAAACGTCATGTTCCCTCTGGACATGCTCACCAACATGCCAAAAGATGAAAAGCTTGACCGGGTAAATTTTGTTCTACAGCGTGTTGGTCTGGAAAATGTTAACAAAAAAATGCCCAGTGAGCTAAGTGGAGGTATGAAAAAAAGGGTTGGAATCGCCCGTGCCATTGTCAACAACTCCAAATACCTGTACTGCGATGAACCCAACTCCGGGTTAGACCCGAAAACGGCTATTTTGATCGACCACCTGATCAAGGAAATCACCTACGAATTTGAAATTACGACCATCGTTGTTACCCACGATATGAACTCCGTGATGGAGATCGGCGACTATATCATGTACCTCTACCAGGGAAAAAAGCTTTGGGAAGGCAGCAATGACGAAATCCTGGATGCCCGTGTAAAGGAATTGCAGGATTTTGTCTATGCCAATAAGCTCATGCAAGCGGTGAAGGATAGAAGGGATGAGGGGTAGTGGGAGATGGAAGATGGAAGATGGGAGTCGGAAGACGGAAGAATAAAATTGAAGTGTTTTACCAAAAATAGTTTTAGACTTTCAAAACAACACACTCACCTGCATCCTTCCAATGTGTACTGCCTGGCTGTCTGCGGATTTTCGGCCTTCGTAGTTGACGGAAAATTGGAGTCCGTTGAGGATCTTTTTCTGAAGGAAAATGTTCCATAAATAATTACTTCCGGGCCTTAGCGCTTCCAGCAATTCATACCCCAATGGCGAATTTTCTTTCCCTTCAAATTCAATGTTTGAAATCTTTGTTTGGGCATTGATGGATAGATTTCCGGCTTTGTTGTAAATCATTGATAAAGCTCCCTCATTGATTTTGGAATACCCTTCTTCATCACTGTTGGGCGTCTGCTTGTTGCGAAGGGAATAGGACGTGGACAACCGAAAATGAACACTTGGTTGCCAGGAAAACTCCGGACTAATCTCGTATTCATTCACCTTGTAGTTTTTACCTGATAAAAAATCAGAGCTATTGCTCGTTATGCCATCTTCCAACTGCAATCTCACACTGAATTCCCTTTTGATCCTCGACCGGATATTCAGGCTTTTATGCTCAGAGTCACGTTGCTCGAATCCTCCCGATAATAGCTGCTTGTTTTCAAACATATTATATCCAAAATCAAATCCGAATCCAGGGTTCTTGCGATTGAAGAAAAACCTTGAACCAACAGACATACGAGAAGAGATCAGATCATTATCTGCAATATTATTTCCAAAAGGAATAAACCTGGTTTTGATCGAAGGGTCAGTCACTTTTCTTTGTGAGCTAATGGAAGATATATTGCTCCATTTGGAAAGAAATTCCTTTATTCCACCTTCATGCTCCCAATTCCGGGGCATTTCAGCATTCAGCCGGTAATTCAGGTTATTCGTGTAGGCGAATACCAGCTCATTGGTTGGAACAAATATTTTGGCAAAGTTCTTTTCATCAGGATTGACAGCCAGGTAAAATTCATTCAATTCCTGGATGCCATTTCCATTGTCATCCCTCCAGGTATGTGTTCCCTGTCCTGTAGGCACCTCAACAAAAATAAATTCCTTTCTTAGCTCTCTTCCGCTACCAACGGTATAGTTCAAATCAGATCTCACATGTTTTTGAAGCAAATTGGCATACCAGTCAATCCGTGTATTGATCGTTTCTTCATGCTGACCTTCCATGTTTTGTGGCTGGCTGTTCCGGTAAGTGATCAATGCTTCCAATCGTTGTTTTTCTCCATTATGACTTACAGAAAAATTGGAGGTGTGAGCGATGTTGCTAAGCTCCATTACTCCCGCCATTGGCAGCTGATCTTCGCGATAGCTGTAATCCAACCTGAACCTGGTTTTAAGGGAATCATTATTTCGAATGTAAAGCAAATGCTCCTGGAAATACATCTGAGTTCCTGTAATGGAATCTGTTTCCGGATCCTTGATTATATTTCTGTCCAGATGATATTGATATCCAGGAATAAATATTTTCGAAGGGTAAAATACATCCACATTCAACCTGTTCCATTTGGAAGAGAAATCCTGGTTTTGATTGTTCATGGCAAAGGCGTCTACATGCGTTTGAAATCGCAATAACTTCTTATCCACCTCAATCTTGTGCTGGTATCCATCAATTACCTCTCCCCTTTTTCTATGAGTCATTTCGTAGATGATTTGGTTATGGATGTCCTGATGGAATTCCAGATTTGCTCTTAGGATATTGTCAGTTGTCTGATCCTGCTCCTGGCTGGGATTGTAATTCCAGTCTCGGTCAAATTCAATGTACCGGAATCGGTCGATGGGATTGAAATATGTACCCGTCCGCTCGTAACTAACTCCGGAGCTCATTTTGATCTTCTCAGAAACCGGCCGGTTTTTGCTTTCAAAACCTACCCAGTAAGCCAAGTCCTGGTCATCATCCGAATTGAGATCGGAATACAGGTTTAAGTCATTGGTAGATAAAGCTACCTCTGAAAACACCGTTTCGTATTTATTCAAATGAAAAGAAACACCGGCATTGGTCATGTTCTTTTTATTGGGTGGTGGGATTTTCTGTAGGGGAACAAAATTTCCTTGCGAGATACCATCCTCCGGACTGACCCATTGAAATACCACTCCATTTACCAAAGTATTGGACCGAATGTAGTTCCCCTCTCCGTAACCTACCTCCGAAAATGTCACATCGTACAATTCGACATCGGGATCTGTAGAATAACGAAAAACCTGTGTTGCTTCTCCATCGGCCCCAATCGTGTCGATCAATTCATATTGAACCTTCTGTGGATTGTAGTCGGCTATTTGCGCATTTTCTGTTACAGCTTCATCGAGGTTATCCCCAATTTGAGAAAGAAGCAATTTATCGTCGTTGTTCAACTCAAATTTGAGAGGGTTATTTCTATTGTCTTTTTCGGAATAGTGATTAAGAAAAAAATCAACCTTGCCCTGTGTTTGATAATGGTTGAAACTGAAGATCCCACGACCATAGTTCTGATCTGAATATTCCACATCAATTCTTACCCTGGAATATTGTGTGATGAGCACCCTGCTTGTAAAGGTAATTTCCGCACGGTTGTAATCAATCACATAATCAAGGTCATAACCTCTTTCCAATTGCTTTCCATCCAGGAAAACTCTTTCCGAATTGACGAGAATAATGGCAAGCCTGGAAGCATCCTGGATTTCAATCCGGTAAGGGCCTGCTACGCCTTCCTGCACTTCCAACTGGATAGAAGCAAATTTCCCCTTGGCTGCTGATGCCCCTAATGTCGTTCTGGCATGTCCGTTTTCACCTGTTTGGTAATTTACATCCAGCAAACCACCTCTCACATTTTTATAATATCGTAGAAAATGTGATTCTTTATTTTGCAGCACGACATCCCCGGCAATCAAATCAAAATGGTCATTGTAAAGCTCGATGAAGACATTATCAAAATCCTGGATTTGAGCTGTATTCCCCTCCGGCTGATAGGGCACATCCTGATCCGTAATGGATGCCCTGATATTGACATCATCCGTCAACTGCCCTTCCAATTGTAAATTTAGATTGGAATTAACCACCACATTTTGTGTGTTTCCAAAGGAAACACTCCTGCTAAGGCTACCACTTTTATTCAGGTTTTCCGTATAAAATAATTCTTCTCTTTGATCTGTACTCACAGCAAATTCCCGGGCTTCTTTTTTAGGGGTGGTTTCCTCATCCGATATTTCTGCGACGTCCCGCTTTAAGTAGGTTTTATAAAGAGCAAATGGCAACGCCTGGTAGCAAACCTCAACAGAGTCGGGAGGATTGTCAGATTCGATGAAAAGATTACCGGTATTCGGATTGTAATAAAAGTGAAGTGATGAATCCTGAAGATGGATAGAGGATGGAACGGCGCTTACGGTGTCAAGAGGAAATTCAATATTAAAGTTTTTAATGTACCTGCACCTTTCCAGTGATTCCTGCCCATAAGTAGAAATAGTAATGATTAAAAATAAGCTGACGATCGCCCACCGCATTACAAAAATAAAGGTAATTCTATGTAAAATGTCGTTCCCATCTCTTGCTCTGTTTCAAACCAAATTGCACCACCTGCGTGTTCAACAGCCCTTTTCGCAATGGCTAAACCAATTCCCGAACCTTTTTCCTTCGTGCTGAAATTTGGCACAAATATCTTATTCCTGATATCGTCAGCAATACCTTTACCGTTATCACTGATAGTCAGCTGACATTTATTTCCCGTTTTTGCCTTCAGGGTAACCTTGATACATGTATTTTCTTTTTCTTCGGCTGCGTGGATTCCATTTATTATAATATTTGAAATCGCCTGACCAATCCATTTTTTATCAGCGCTGACAACAAACTTTTTGGGTGGCAGATCAACCTTGATATCCGCCAGCTCTTCCTTGTCATATAGCGCTACCGTTTCATTGATCAGTGAATTCAATTCAAAAGGTTCATTTTTAGGGATTGGCATCTTTGCAAATGCCGAAAAAGAAGTAGCAATATCACTGAGTGTATTGATCTGATGCAACAGCGCATCTATCTGTTGGATCCTTTTTTCCTTATTTATCTGATCCTCGCTGAGTGTCCGCCTCATATGCTGCAATGTCAGTTGCATGGGAGTGAGTGGATTTTTGATTTCGTGGGCGACCTGCCGGGCAATTTCCCTCCAGGCAGTCTCCTTTTCGCTTTGAGCCAGGGCTATTTTACTTTCCTCCAGATTCAACAACATTTTATTGTATTCTCCAACCATCAGCCCTATTTCATCATTGCTTTGCCACTCTAAAGGCTCATTCGTATCGAGCAGGGTGGTCTTCCTGATTTTTTGTGTGATCAATCTCAGCGGGAATGTCAGCCAGGTTGACGCCAAATAGGAAAGTACCAGGAAAACAAGGAAAATAACTGTAAAAATATTCATTACGCTAGTCAAGACACTGATTACATTTTCCTCAAGTTCCTTCCTCACTTCAAAAAATGGCAGGCTCAATATTCCAATTTGTTGTCCGCTCTCAAATGATTTGATAGGCGTGTAAGTATTCTTGTAACTCAATTCACCAATTTGTTCTTCCAAAACCAGACTGCCTTCATTCTCGATGTACAGACCGGCATAAGCTTTCGGATTGATCACTTCTGCCAGTAATTCATTCTCATAGATCAGCGGCTGACTACTGGCCAAAAGACGGCCATTATTCCCAAAAATATTAATGTCTATTTCAGCGAATTGGGAAATTTCATTCACAACCTCCGACAGATCCTCTTTGCTAATCTCTCTTTGCAGATAATTGCTTACACTTTCGCTGATCCGAGTACTGATATTCTCCGCTCTTTCCATGTTTTCGTGTTCAAGATTTTCATCATATGACTGAATGATGACACTTATTGCCGAAACACAAATAATAATAAGGGGGATTAAAAAAGCAGCATTGAGAAATAGCTGGATCCTGGCAGCGTAGTTTTGTTGAAGACCTTTGATTTTCAGGTAAACGGTGAGAGCAATTAAAGCCAAAAGAATATGGCCTAAAAAAAGAATAAACAAAAAGCTGAAATTCGAAAATGCATTTTGCAGGGGATAAGAAACAAATGAAATGATAAATACTCTGTTGCTCCTACCATCAACCGTAAAATGGACATAATTATCCTTTTTGAAGCCGTGACTGGACTTTCCGTGCTGCAGTATCCGACTATCTATCCGCTCATTGTAATGGTAATCTCCCGTATTAAAAATCAGCTTATTTTTCTCATAGATCGCATATGAGTATTCAGAGCCAATATCCGGTCCGGTATAGCGGTTGTCTATCAACAGCATAGGATAAACCGAATTTGGAATGACACGGCGTAATTTCAGATCGATCAGGACATACCCGGCAATGCGACTGTAGCGTTTAATCGATACAATCTTCATGTATCGCTTGATCGTATTTTCCTCATATCTGTTGACAAAATACATGGTTGAATCCATGCTAAACTCATTGTATTTCGCCCTCAGATCCTGCAGGGATTCTTTTGTATCGTCAATCGGCCTTCCTTTTGAATTGAACAAGCGAATATCGATATCGTACTTTTCCAGCTGATTATTTAAGTAGACGCGCTGAACCCGCTGTTTAATATTTATTTTTGATACATAAGGGTTGAAAATGCGGTTTTGAATAAAAACATCTTCAGCTATCTGGCTGCCGGCTTCGTTCAGTAAAAATTCCGTTACCACGTCATTTTCTACCAAAAGCTGACTAACCAGGCGATCCTTTTCCTCAACCAGTTTTTTATTCTGATAGCGGTAAATGGAATACCCACCAATCAGACAGAGGGGCAAGCTCCCGATAAAAAAATAAACAAAACTGAGATACTGGATTCTCCTCAGCGACCTGGGAAGATTAAAAACGTACAGAACCAGGAAATAAACGGTGCCAATTAATGTAATGATCACATATTCCCAATTATCAAGAAGGGCAACAGCTATAAAGAGCAAAGTGCCAAGACAATAATTGATGATGACTCTAGGCAAATGATTATCATTGACTTTTATGAACGTTTTATAGATGATGTGGGCAAAAAGAAAATAGGAATAACCTCCGATCACTACTACCAAGTAAGAAACAATTTTGAGAAACCGGAAATTTAGCTCCCTGCTGATATCAAGGCTCCATTGGGAGTGAAAGTTCAATGAATTAAACAATAAAAAGTAAATAGATAGAAGCGCAAAATTTAAAAATACAAGGATGACAGAAACGATGGTTCTTTTGGATGAGTTTCCAAGGAGGCTCCATTGAAAAAAAGCTATTTTATAATAATACTTGAAGACAAATGTTGCCAGAATACCAACGCAACTTACATTTAAAAACAAATCACCAAGGGAAGGATTGATCGTAGATGATGCATAGTTTCTGGGATTAAAAAGCTCATTCGAAAATATAATAAACGGGAAATTAAAGTATATCATTAATGACCGAACCAGAACCAACCAGAACAGCAATTGCAAAGCAGCCTTTCCAAAACTTCCGGCCTTATTAATCTTTTGTGTGCTCCTCCACAAGAATATGCCGAACAAAATGAATGATGCCGCGCACAACATCCAGATTACTGAGTAAAGATTAGTTTCTAGTTTTGCATAATTGTAATTGAATTTGACTTGAAACAGACCTGAATCTTTATAAGTCACCAGGTGAAAACCAATCGCATCTTTCAGGGAAATTTCAATATTTTCCGACTGAAATATCCTTTCATTCACTCTGCCCTTCAGGTATTCATTCACTATGGGATATTTTTCAACTAAAGGAACAGAGTATATGACCTCAATTGCAGGCTCTTTTGAATATTTTATGAGAAGATAATAGGAATCCCTGGTTTGAATGAGCTTGACATAATATTCCCCTCTTATTTCCCTGTTACTGGGTAGAAAATGAAAATCCGACCAGTACAGTAACCTTTCATTTTGAAGTACGATAAACGGGTAGGAAAATGACTCATGGTCCTGATATAAACTTCTGATGTTCTGAAATCGATCTTTGTTGGATTGATAATGTTGATCAACTCGTTTGATTTCAGCAGCCAATTTATTTTTTACTTCATTCAGATTATTCCTGATTCCAACATTCATGGAAGTTTGGGAATGAAACAGCCATACTGCAGAAATTAAAATCAAAATACTCAGCAGCAAATACAACAAGGGGTGTTTAAAAAAATATGTGCTTAACCTATTCAACCTTTTATAATTAAAGGTTCTAAAATAAGAAATTATTGAGGGAGAGTTTGCTTATCGCCTGTTATTTGATCACAATCCGATCTGAGATAACCTTTTCCTTCTTCGCTGGGCAAGAATGGATTTTTGCTTGTTTTTGCGGCTTTTACGATACCAAAGTATTCCGAGGGTCATAACTAAAAGATAAGGAAGGACAAACAGGTATAATATGCCAAAATTTAATCGAGCTGCGTATCCGACATCTCCGTTACTCACATTGTTTTCCAATGATGCCTTGCACATGGCACACTGGGCAAACAGATCATTGCTGAAAAGTAATAAGAGCATCAATCCAATACATACCAGTAACCGATTTCTCATACCTCAAATTTATAAACTTTTATTGATAATACGGACTGATCATTAAGTATACGATCACTCCTGTTAATGAAACGTAAAGCCAGATTGGGAAGGTATATCTAACCAACTTTTTGTGGCGCGGAATGTTTCCTGTTAAGGCATAATAAAATGCGAACAGTACAAATGGAACAACAACGATGGACAATAAAATATGTGTCAGGAGGAAAAAGTAATAAAAGTATTTAGCAGGAGCTTCCCCACCGTATGAGGTGCTTGGAACGGTCGCGTGGTAAATTACATAAGAAATGAGGAACAATACCCCCAGGATCAATGCTCCTGTCATGCTTGCCCTGTGATTACTTATTTGTTTCCTTTTGATGAAAAACAATCCTAATAATAAAATGCAAACCGTTGCGGAGTTAATGATTCCATTGAAATGAGGGAGGAATTTCACCCACTCACCGCCGACATCAGCTTTGAAAGGAATAAACAACAATATGGCAACCAACAATGGTATGAGCACCGAAATGATGATGATTATTCTGCTTAAATTATTATTCTTTGCGTCCATTTAGTTTAGTTCCGACTCCCTCAATAATATCTTCGTTTCTATGATCAGACTATCTGTCTCCTCACGCTTTAGCAAATCGTAATATCCCCTGATTCGGTTTTGACCGTCGACCAAAAGAGCATTATTATTGGTCTTTGCATCAAATAGAAATTGGCATTCCACAACTTCCTCCAGTGATAGAATTTCCGGCTTAACTTGTTTGATGGAACCAGATATTGGCACTTTAAATGATGTGAATACAGTATCAAAAAGATAAAGTGTGACATCCGCTCGATCAAAAAAGGTATCCGATATTTTGTTGAACTCCGAAATATAAAAATCACTTCGAGGGGAAATTCCGAAAATTTTAAGACCTCTATCCTTCATTGGATAAATAGTTAAGGTTTCTTCGTTTTGAAAAGCGAGCTTTTCAGAAATTGAATAAGGAACACTAAGTTGTTCACAGCCTTCAGACTGAATAACACTCTCCTGATAATAAACCGGAATAGTAAAATGGCTTCTACTGAAGAAATTGAATATAATCACTCCTAAAACAGGCAGGACAATAGCTATTACCAGAATGACATTTTTCTTCATGATTCACAAATAAAAAAGTCAGGATTCTAATCAAAACCCTGACTTCATTCTATATTATTTTCTTCACTTAATAGATTGCATGAAATATCGCTCCTCCTTCATTGATCAAAGCGATAAGCAACCAGACAACGAATATCATGGGAATTAGAATTGACCAAATTAGAGCTTTTACTTCATATTTTAAGTGCATAAATTCAGCTACAATGTAGAACGCTTTTACGATTGTCAGGGAGACAAAAACGGTGATTTTGAACCACTTCCATGATTCAGGAGCCATGTAGGCAATAGCAAACTCAGCAATTGTAATTACTGCCAAAATAATCGCCACCTTAACCAAAAGCCAAACCTTCGATTTATCAACCGGCTTTACTTCAACTGATGATTGTTCGTCTAAACCCATAATTATTATATCAAGTAAAAGAATGTAAATACAAATACCCAAACCAGGTCAACAAAGTGCCAGTAAAGACCAACTTTTTCCACCATTTCGTAATGGCCTCTTTTTTCCATCACACCAACAGAAACCTGGTAAAAAATGATAATATTAATGATCACTCCACTTAAAACGTGCGTACCATGAAAGCCTGTAATAAAGAAAAACAGATCGGCAAATAGTTGGGGCCCGTACTCATTCATGTGCAGATTCGCGCCAGTAAACAGAGTTCCATCCTGTAGCATAATTCCCCACCCTTCTTTTCCGGATCCGGTGATAAAGTGCGACCATTCCCATGCCTGACATCCAAGGAAAGCTATTCCACCGATGATGGTCCAAAGCATCCATTTGATCACGCCTTGTCGATCCATTCTCGAACCGGCCTCAACGGCTAACACCATTGTCACACTACTCAAGATCAGGACAAATGTCATGATGGCCACAAAGACTAATGGCAGTGAAATTCCATGCAAAAATGGCATCCCATCAAAAATCTTTTCGGGTATTGGCCAATATTCCTGGGAAGGAACAAAAGCATCCCTTGTACCTTCATAAGCAGGTTTACTGTACCTTAACAATCCATATGTAATCAATAATCCTGAAAAGGTAAGGGCATCCGAAAGCAGGAAAAACCACATCATGAGTTTTCCATAACTTGCCCTAAATGGAGAGACACCACCCTTCCATAAGTTTTTGATCTGTTGAGCTGTAGCTGTAGACGCCATCTATTTCAAATCTTTAATTAAAAATTCAATAATAAGAATATATATAAATACAACCAAAGCGCCCCGAGAAAGTGCCAGTAAGTCACACACATCTCAATTTGATTAAGGCTTTTTGAATGTATTTTCATTTTAAATGAAGCTGCTAATACCACCGCTAAAAAAATTAACGCGCTGATAATGTGCAGACCATGTACCCCGGTGAATACATAGATAAATGAACCGGCAACATAATTACTGGTAAAGTAGATGTTATTTAATACTAATTCATCCCACGCCAGGTATTGCAATCCAAGAAACACCAATCCCAAAACAAGGGTCAGAGTTAGAAATGTTTTTATTTTCGATAATTCATCCTTCTTTGCATAATGATAAGCCATTTGCATAGTAGCGCTACTGATCAAAATTGTGATCGTAGAGTATAACAATGCTCCCGGTAACTGAATATCCTGAATAGCCCGCTCTGACGCCATCACGATGAAGGCGCTTGTGAAAGCTCCAAACAACATGATAACCGTTCCGATGAACAGCCAAAGTGCAAATTTCTTTGGATGCATGGATAAGGTTTCCTTGGATCCCGTCATAGTATGTGCATTTTCATTTGTCATACCTTGTCCATCAAATAAGCGATCTGTATGATCGGTAAGTACAGAAATGATCCAAACATGATCCGCATAGCAGATTTCCTGGAATTATCACGCATCAGCTTAAAGGTCTGAGCCAAAAACAACACCCCGCACACCGTGGCAATTATCGCGGAGTTCATCCCTGTAAGGCCAAACTTTGCAGGAAGTAACCCGAACGGCAATAAAAACAGTGTATAAATCATAATGTTCACCGCTGTTTTAAAATCTTTCTTTCCTTCTCCAGGTAAAAGTTTAAAACCTGCTCTTTTATAATCTTCATCAGCAATCCATGCAATCGCCCAGAAATGTGGGAACTGCCAGATAAACTGGATGCCAAAAATGATCAATGCCTCATAAGATATCGTTCCGGTGAAAGCTACCCATCCCAACAATGGAGGTAATGCACCGGGAATGGCCCCTACAAACACCGCTATTGGTCCTACTCTTTTCAATGGAGTGTATACAAATGCATACAAAATAAAGGATACAACAGAAAGTGCAAATGTGAGCTGATTAGTAAATACAATCAAAATGAATGAGCTAATTACCAAGAGAATGATCGAAAATATCCAGGCCTCACCTATTGATATCTTTTCTGTAGGAAGTGGACGGTTTTTTGTCCTTTTCATTAGCTTATCGTAGTCCTTTTCAAGGATCTGGTTGATGGTGACGGCTGATCCTGACATAAGAATGGCGCCAATGCAAAAGAAAACAAACATCGACCAGTCTACGTGCGACCGGCTTGACAGGATGTACCCAAATCCCGATGAAAAAGCCACCAGGAAAGACAGTCTGAACTTGATTAATTCAAAATAAGCACCAACTTTACTCAGTATAACCCTTCCAGCGTTTAATTTGTCTACCGTGCTTGCTATCATTATTTACTTCTTCTTTACAATATGTTTCTTGAAATAATAATGTTTATCAATTTAGGCTAGTGTCCGTGACTTTCTTCTTCGACCTTCATGTTCTTCAATTCTTCCTCCTCAGCAATCAATTCATTCTCATGAGGTAAATTTGACTCCTTTGTTTCAGAAAACGGAACCGTTTGAAGGATAAAGTCCTCTGCTGCTCCAGGCTTACTGTAATCGTAAGGCCATCTGTAAACAATTGGAATTTCCCCAGGCCAGTTTCCATGACCGGGAACTCTCGGTGTCGTCCACTCGATGGTATTTGATCTCCATGGGTTTGCAGGTGCTTTTTTTCCTCTGAACATGCTGTAGAAGAAGTTAAAAAGGAATATAAATTGTGCACAAAACGTTACGATTGCTGCAATACTTACCAATGAATTCAGATCCGTAAACATATTGAAAGCATCGAAATTCGTAAATGAATAATACCTTCTGGGAAATCCTGCAATACCAATATAGTGTAGCGGGAAGAATACCAAATACACCCCGGCAAATGTCAACCAAAAATGAATATAACCAAGCTTGGAATCCATCATCCTGCCAAACATTTTCGGGAACCAGTGATAGACCCCGGCTAACATTCCAAAGAAAGAGGCACTACCCATTACCAGGTGAAAGTGTGCAACAACAAAATAGGTGTCGTGTAATTGAATATCGATAGCCGAGTTCCCCAGAAATATGCCCGTGAGACCACCGGATATAAAGAAAGACACCAGTCCTATTGAAAACATCATTGCCGGTGTAAATACAATATTTCCTTTCCACAAGGTGGTGAGGTAGTTAAACACTTTCACAGCAGATGGTATTGCAATGATCAATGTCAGCAACATAAATATGGATCCAAGAAAAGGATTCATCCCAGTCACAAACATGTGGTGCGCCCAGACAATAAAGGAAAGGACGGTAATTCCCAGCATGGAAATGATCATGGCTTTGTAACCAAAAATCGGCTTTCTGGAGTTTGTAGCTATAATTTCTGAAGTTATCCCCAATGCAGGTAGCAAAACGATGTACACTTCAGGGTGCCCAAGGAACCAGAATAAGTGCTGGAATAAGATCGGGCTTCCTCCCATTTGTGGAAGGGCCTCGCCGTTGATAAATATTTCAGATAAATAAAAGCTCGTTCCAAATGTTCTGTCAAAAATTAATAGCAAAGCCGCAGCGACTAAAACCGGGAATGAAAGTAACCCAATGATCGCAGTAAGGAAAAACGACCATATTGTCAGAGGAAGCTTGCTAAACGACATTCCTCTTGTGCGAAGGTTGATAATGGTCGTAATGTAATTTACTCCACCGAGCAAAATGGAAACTATAAAAAACACCATCGCCACCAACCACAGCGTCATCCCCAAACCTGAACCTGACATTGCCTGAGGCAACGCGCTAAGTGGTGGGTAAATAACCCATCCTCCGGACGCAGGACCAGTAGGAATAAAAATGGAAATAAACATGACCACACTTGATAGGAAAAAGAACCAGTATGAGAGCATGTTCAAAAATCCAGATGCCATATCCCTCGCACCGATTTGCAACGGAATAAGGAAATTGCTAAATGTTCCGCTCAATCCCGCAGTCAGTACAAAAAACACCATGATCGTACCATGCATGGTCACGAGTGCAAGATAGAATTCTGGATCCAGCTTACCGGTCGGTGTTATCCAACCTCCAAGTATTGGACGCAGAAACTCAAGGTTCATATCAGGAAACCCCAGCTGTAACCGAAAGATAATCGACATGGCACCACCAATTAGTGCCCAGAAAATCCCCGTAATCAGGTATTGCTTGGCAATCGTTTTATGATCCTGAGAAAATACATACTTGGTTATAAATGTTTCCTTATGTTCATGATCATGCGAGTGATCCATTGATTCTGTCGATGACATAGTTATATATATTGTGTCTTTAACTCCTCTTTATTGTGCAATATTTGCTTTTACCATAGCCAGTTCTTTCATATCCGAAGGAACCTTTGACAGATAATCCGGATTTTTTGACAACCAGGATTCCTGTTCCGCATACCACTTATCATATTCTTCCGGCTCATGCACCACGACAATCAATCTCATGGAGAAGTGCCCTCTACCGCAAATTTCAGTACAAGCTAATTCATAGTTAAAATCAGGATTTCCGGTTTCAGCCCTCATTTCCTCTGTTGTTTTAGTAGGAGTAAAAGCAAATCTGGTCGGCATTCCCGGTACAGCATCCATTTTGACCCTAAAGTGAGGCAAATAAAAGCTATGAAGGACATCCCTTGCTCTGATCTTGATTTCAACCGGCCTTCCTTTTGGTAAATGAAGCTCACGAGGTGAGAAATCATCAAATGAGGCTCTGTCATTAAAGTTCATTCCAAATGCATTCACCGCATCAATCAGACGATAATCATAGCCTCCCAGCTCCTTGTCTTTTCCAGGATACCTTACCTTCCAGGCAAACTGATATCCCATTACTTCAATAACTTCCGCATCTTTAGGAGCAGGTTGCATGACTTTATTCCAAACCAATAAACCATACAACACCAGACCAGCTAAAGCAATGGCCGGCACCACCGTCCAAATGATTTCAAGTTTAGTGTTATCAGGATAGAATAAAGCTTTTCGCTTTTCTGAGAATTGATATTTGAATGGAAACCAGAATAACAGGATTTGAGTAATAATAAAAACTACTCCGGTAATCACCATCGTCCACCAGAATAGCTGATCAGTAGTAACTCCGTGTTCTGACGCTACAGGAAGATTATAATTATCAAACTCTTTAACAGAATACCAAATCAATAAGACAAAACTTGTTACCAGGAAAACTACCATGAGAGCGGCATTTACCTTGTTGCTATTTCCTGATCGTTCATCCTTTTTCCCCCTGATTACTTCAACTAATGTATGCAATCTGAAAAGTGCTACCAGGATGGCAGATATCAGGAATAATGCTAATACAATCACAAAACCGGTCATACTACAATATTATCTAAATATGGTGATGTAAACTTTCTTTTAACATAGGATGGTTTCTGGCTACCAGCGGCGCTTTTGACAATCCACTCAAAATTACTGTCAGAAATCCTGCGAAGAACAATAAAATAACTCCTATTTCCATGAAGCCAATCGCTCCGTTTTCTCCAAGCGTTCCAGGGGTCATCATCAAATAGAAATCCATCCAATGTCCAAACAACAGAACTACACATACCAGCTTAAGGAAAATTTTATGTCTTTTAGCATCTCTGGTCATAAGAAACAGAAATGGAAACACAAAGTTCACAAATATGTTTGCATAAAATATCCATGAATAATTATGACTCTGCAATCTTTCTATGAAGTAAACTGTTTCTTCAGGGATGTTGGCATAATAGATCAGCATAAACTGGGAGAACCAGATATAGGTCCAAAATATGCTGAATCCAAATATAAATTTACCCAGATCATGTAAATGGCTGGAACTTAACTGTGGAAAATATCCGAAATCATGTAAATAAACGAGTAGTAAGGTAATGGCTGCCAATCCTGCCACAAACCATGAGGCAAAATTATACCAACCAAACATGGTGCTAAACCAGTGTGTGTCGATTGAAAGTACCCAGTCCCATGCTGAAGTAGAAGATGTAACAGCAAAAATGACAAGAAATATAGCTGACAGGGACCTCATCTTGAACCAGTATTGATTTCCTCCATCGATGTCTTCTTTAAGTGAATTGGTTCGGATCAATTTCCACATGAACCACCATAACAAGAAATACGCTACCATTCTTATCAAAAAGAACATTTCATTGAGATATCCATGTTTTCCTGCAATGATCGAATCATAGTTCGGATTAGGAGATCCATCTTCCAAAAATTCATTGTATAATGAGTGATCTAACCAGTGGAAAATATGAAAATGATGAGGCGCTGTATAATTGGTGATAAAGAATAATCCCAACATTAGCAATCCACCAATGGGTAACCAGTTTCCAAATGCCTCCGGAACTCTTTTAAAGTAGGCTGACCAACCGGCTTGTGAAGCATTATTAAAAGCTACAAAAAATACTCCTATCACTGCTATCCCAACAAAATACACACTGTTTATCCATAGATTTACATACAATCGGTGGATCCAGTGGAAAGCATGTCCTCCTTCCTCACCAGACTCATGTCCATGTCCGTGACCACCAAATTGGACAAAAAGAATCCCAATGATGATTGCCACAATACCAGCTAAAGCAACATAAACTAGGCTTTTTTTGGCTTTAGCTGAAAATATAAATTTATCTTCTGACATAATTGCTTACAATAATGTTTTAATTCTGATTCTGAAGAGTTTGAACATACCTGACTATTTTCCATCGGTCTTCATAGCTCACTTGTGAACCATGTGCTCCCATTCTACCTTTTCCCATGGTAATGACATGAAAAACATATCCTTCTGACAAATCCTTTACCCTACCCACATTGTAAGGTGGAACACCTTTGAAAACCACACCGACTTTACCATCGCCCTGACCGTTCTCTCCATGGCAGTGCACGCAAAATCTCGCATAAAGCTCTTTTCCCTGATTGATAACTTCGGTTGTAGAATCAAGTGGATTTGTAAGAATTCTTCCGGCCAATTCAACACTATCCTTTGGTATTCTGTAAGGCAGGTACCCGTCTTCTGTTCTTTTTACCGTGCCCGGAACAGGTTCCCGCATATTCATATTGTGGGGATTGTTAACATTGGTATTGAAATACTCCCCCTTTTCATCAATCCTACTGCTCAACCACTTCCCTTCACTTTCATCTGTTATTTGCGAAAGACCTTCATAAGGTACGGAGTGATACATGTTTGGTGCGTATTCCACTCCAGGATGATCGTCCTTAGCTCTACACGAAGAGAAAATCTGGACAATCACCAATATTACAATCGCTGAAATTATATTATTTCTAAGCATTCGATATACTTATTTTATTCAAAAGTTTTTTCATTAACTTCAACAGCGCCACTATCCTGCAATACCTTTTTAATAGCATCTTTTTTTGATGAATTTGTAGCAAGATCTATAGCCATCACATGTTTATCGTCAGTTATCCTGACATCAAATATCCTGGGTTGTTTATAAGGTTTTAAATTGCTCACTGCAAAGAAAGTTCCTACCATTCCCAAAGCGCTCAATAAAACTGTCAGCTCAAATGTAACGGGTACGAAAGTAGGTAGGGAAGCAAAGTTCTTACCTCCAATGATCATTGGCCAGTCGACACCCAACATCCAGAATTGCATGGTCAGGGCAAGGGTTGTTCCCAAAGCGCCAAACATAAATGCTACAATCGTCAGTCTCGATCTTTTGTACCCAAGCGCTTCATCCAAACCATGGACGGGAAATGGAGAAAACACTTCTTCTATTTTCACTCCTGCTCCCTTAACTTTTTTTACAGCTTTGATCAAAACATCTTCATCGCTGTATACACCCAATATGTAGTTTTTTCCAGTATCCATCTTATTTTTCTCCCTTTTCAGTAGTTGTATGAGCTTTAATGATACTTTTTACCTCAGCCATGTTTATCACAGGGAAAAACTTAGCAAAAAGGAAAAACAATGTAAAGAACAATCCAAATGTGAACACATAGTCTCCTATGTCGTAAAGTGTCGGACTGAATTTTGCCCAACTAGAAGGAATATAGTCTCTATGCAAAGACGTCACAATAATCACAAATCTTTCAAACCACATTCCGATATTCACCACGATTGATAAAATGAAAGTTGCAACCAAACTTGTACGGATCTTTTTAAACCAGAACAACTGTGGAGAGATCACATTACAAGTCATCATGGTCCAGTAGGCCCATGAATAAGGACCAAACATTCTGTTTAAAAATGCATATTGCTCAGCTGGTACACCAGAATACCACGCCATGAAGAACTCAGTGATGTAGGCAATTCCTACTATCGATCCAGTCACAAGAATAATAATATTCATCAATTCAATATGGCCGATAGTGATGTAATCTTCTAATTTATAGACCTTCCTGGTGATCAGCATCAGGGTAAGCACCATGGCAAATCCCGAAAAGATCGCTCCCGCTACAAAATATGGTGGAAAGATGGTTGTGTGCCAACCAGGAATAACAGATGTTGCAAAGTCGAATGATACAATTGTGTGAACAGAAAGTACCAGAGGAGTTGCCAATCCAGCTAATATCAATGAAACTGTCTCATACCTTGACCAGTCCTTTGCTCCACCAGTCCAGCCGAAGCTCAATGCTCCATAAATTATTTTAGATACTTTATTTTTTGCTCTATCCCTAATCGTTGCAAAATCAGGAATCAAGCCTAGATACCAAAATACCAGTGAAACGGTAAAATATGTTGAAATAGCAAATACATCCCATAAAAGAGGTGAATTGAAGTTCACCCAAAGGGAACCAAATGTGTTAGGCAACGGAAGCACCCAATAAAAACCTACCCAAAGGCGACCCATATGAATCAATGGGAAAAATGCTGCGCAAAGAACAGCAAAGATGGTCATTGCTTCTGCCGCCCTGTTAATAGACATTCTCCACTTCTGTCTAAACAATAAAAGAATGGCTGAAATCAGCGTACCTGCGTGACCAATACCCACCCACCAGACGAAGTTGGTAATATCCCAGGCCCATCCAATGGTTTTGTTCAATCCCCACATTCCTATTCCATCCCAAATGGTATAGTATAAAGTAAACCCTCCGAATCCCAATAATAGAAGGGAAGCCAATACAGCCAACATCCAGGTTTTTGGTGGAGCTGCCTCGACCCTGATGCAAATATCTTCCGTAACATCTGCTACGGTTTTTCCGCTGGTGACGAGGGGGGTTCTTACTGATGAAACAACTTCCATAAATATTATCTTATGCTAATTTTTCGTCTTTATTTCTGATTTTGGTAAAGTACCAGATATTCGGTTTCACGTTGATCTCTTCCAACACATTGTAAGCACGTGGTTCTTCCACTTTCTGAAACTTCTCTTCTTCTTTAAATTTTAGAAGTTTAGCAACCTCGCTGTTAGGATCTTTCAAATCTCCGAAAACAATACCTCCGGTTGGACAAGCTGACGCACAAGCCGTATTGATGTCATCATCTGTAGGTCTTCTGCCTTCTTTCTTCGCTTCCAACTTTCCAGCCTGGATTCTCTGAACACAGAACGTACATTTTTCCATCACACCCCTTGACCTAACCGTCACATCCGGATTCAATACCATTTTACCCAGATCATTATTCATTGGTAGATTGGTATCAAACTGCTTATTGTCATGGTACTTAAACCAGTTAAATCTTCGTACTTTATATGGGCAGTTATTGGCGCAATATCTCGTACCAATACATCGGTTATAAGTCATTTGGTTAAGACCTTCTGTACTGTGTGTTGTGGCAGCAACTGGACAAACCGTCTCACACGGTGCATTGTTGCACTGCTGACACAGCATCGGCATGAATGTTACCTCCGGATTCGACGAAGGAACTTCTAATCCTAAACGATCGTCTTTCGGAGCATCACTGCTATAATATCTATCGATCCTGATCCAATGCATTTCCCGACGATTGATGACTTCTTGCTTACCAACAACCGGAACATTATTTTCCGCCTGACAAGCTATTGTACATGATCCACAACCAGTACATGAATTCAGGTCAATAGCCATTGCCCAATGGTGGTTTGGATACTCGTGGCCTTTCCAGAGAGTAAGTGCTCCCGGAGGAACCTCGCCCTTTTCCAATCCTAATTCTCTAGCTAAGGCTTCTGAAGTCGCTATATGAATGGATTCGCGGCCTGCTGCCGGATCTTTTTGATACTCAGAAAGATTTGCTTCCTGAATTACCGCCCGACCCATAAAAGTATGATGTGTCTGTGTTTGAGCGATTTCATAAATCTCATCGGTAGCAACTACCTGAATGCCTTCAAACCTGGCTAAAGAATAGTAATTGTTATTCTTTTGAATAAAAGGGTATGCATTAATTCCAATACCATTTCCAACTTTACCAGCGCTAGTTCTTCCATATCCAACCGCTAAACCAAATGTTCCTTCAGCCTGACCAGGTTGTACCAAAATCGGAACTTTGATTTCCTGACCATCGATGGTTAATACACCAAGTTTTGATTTAGCTTCGACCATTTTAACTCCGTTAGCTTCTGCCCAGGACTGACTAACTGTCAAATAATTGTCCCAGCAAGCTTTAGATATCGGGTCAGGCATCTCCTGAAGCCAGGGGTTATTCGCATGTGTACCATCTCCGACGGCTATTTTTTCGTAAAGGACTAATTCATTTTCAGAATTCTCAGCCTTATAATTTTTTGAAATATTATTAATCGCAGTCTGAATATCTACGGTCGATTCAGATGTTACATCCGTCTCGTCTGTTGATTCTCCCATTGGAGGGGTGTAAACTCCATCGTGAAGGGTTTTGTCCCAAAACGTCTGGAAGTCGAGGACATCAGATTGATTAGCATATAATCCTGATCTCCAGATTGCCATCAGGTAATCGTAATAAGTCTGATCATTTCCAGTCCATTTCAATAATGATTCTCCCGCTTGTCTTGTATTAAACAATGGAGAAATGACTGGCTGTGTAAGACTATAACTTCCTGCAACTGGCTCCGCATCATTCCAAGATTCAAGGTAGTGATGATCAGGAGCGATGTATCCGGTTAGAGCAGCAGTTTCATCTTTTCTATCAGAAGTAGAAACGGACAATTCAGCTTTTTCTAACCCGGCTTTGATCTCTGCACCTTTCGGGTGATCATATACGGGGTTGCAACCTAAGAAAATCACACCATTTACTCTACCAGCACTTAATTGAGAGATGAAAGAATCCATTTCACCTTCATTTCCCTGGCGAAATTTTGCAGGAGCAGTGATGTCCAGTGTTTTACCATAATTGCCTAGTAGATCATTGATCTTATTAACAATCAACTGTACGTTTTCATCATTCGACCCGGAAACTACCAAAGATTTTCCTTTAGCTTTCCAAAGATCATTAGCTGCTTTTTGTATGGCAGGTAATTCTTCAACAGAACTGGTTCTGATAGTTGTCAGACCTGCTTTTTTAAGTAATTCATTATATAAATTCGAAACCAATAGCCCTTCTTTCGAAGCTCTGACAGCAACCCTGTAGTCGGCATTTGCCCCGGTTAATGAAAGGTTGGATTCGAAAGCATACAGGCGAGACATGGTTTTTTTCTTGTCATCAAGCTTTCTTGTCTTGGTGAAATCGGAACTAAACTTGACAGGGTTAATCCACGTCCCCAAAAAATCAGCTGAAAAACTAACGATAACATCTGCTTTATCAAATGAATAATTTGGCAATAATCGCTGCCCAAATGTTAATTGATTTGCCTTTAACATCCCGCTTGAAGAAATAGGATCGTAAATGACCAAATCTGTTTCGGGATAATTTTCCTTAAATTCTTCAATTACCTTTAAGGTGGTGGGGCTTAAAATTGTCTTTGAAACGATAGCAATCTTACCCCCTTTAGCAGAAATACTGGCTAACTTAGTTTTGATCTGATTGTCAATTTCTTCCCAGGTAGACTTTTCTCCTCCAATCGAAGGGGCGGGTAGTCTCTCCTGATCATATAATGACAAGACTGAAGCCTGCACCTGTGGAAGCGTTCCACCCCCTGATACTTTTGACAATTTATTTCCATCAACTTTTATAGGCCTTCCTTCCCTGGTTTTCACGACCACACTGCAGTAATCACCACCGTTTACATATGTTGATGCATAATAATTAGGAATACCCGGATTGACTTCTACCGGTTTGTTTAAATAAGGTATGGCTTTTCGTACCGGCGCTTCGCAGGCAGCCAGAGAAGCTGCTGCTACGCTAAATCCCATTAATTTGAGAAAGTCTCTCCGTGAACTTCCGGAATTTTCTTCTTTGCCTCCGTTTATTGGCAAATATTCCGGAAACTCTTTATTTAGAAATTTCTCAAATTCCGGTTCCTTATTTAGTTGTTCAATACCTTTCCAGTACAGCTTCTTATTTTTTTCCATATATCTTCAAAAAAGGAATTTTCAAAAAAACCATTAATAGTGACACTTCGCACATTCTAGTCCACCAATATCCTCCACCACCATAGGGTCTTTACTTGTCTCAGAATGTAATTCTACCAATTTATCGTAGTATTCATTTCCTTGCGAATTGATTTCAGTTTTCCTGTGACAGTCGATACACCAACCCATTGTCAGGCTAGTGCTTTGCTGAACAACTTCCATTGTTTCAACTGGCCCATGACAAGTTTGGCATTCTATTCCACCCACTTTCACATGTTGTGAATGATTGAAATAAGCCAAATCAGGAAGGTTATGAACCCTTACCCATCTGATAGGTTCATTATTTTCAATCGCATCGTAAATTTTTTGAATTTCTTTGGAAGATTCTGTGGCTCCTGTGACTTTGTTTATTCCGCTATGGCAGTTCATACAAATATTTGGAGAAGGAATATTGGCATTCTTGCTGATCCGGACACCCGTATGACAATAGTTACAATCTATTTCAAAATCTCCTGCATGCAGTTTATGTGAGAAAGCAATAGGCTGGGTAGGAGCATACCCGGCTTGAACACCTACCGTAAGCAGACCATCAATAACTGTTTTTAAAACAATAGCTGTGAAAACAAAGGTAACTATCCATATAAAGCCCGGGCTTTTCGCCAATTTGATCAGGCTGAATTTTTGATCAACAATTTCCTGATCTGTTTCATTCAACTCACTTTTTTGCTTGATGTATTTTGTTACAACTGAGATCAGGATCCCCAAAACTACAAGGATCAATACCAATACAACCAGCAAGGCAATCAGAATAGCTGTAACAAATCCGGAATCAACAGTGGATCCGGGTTGTGCTGCAACACCTTCTCCTCCGGCAGCGTCAGTAGTCTGAGCCACTGCAGGGCCCTTTTCGGTCTCAGATTTGACGTAAGCGAGAATAGATAAGACTTCTTCATTTGAAAAATCAAATGATGGCATTTCCGTCTTGTTAAACTGATTATAAAGATTTACAGCATATTCATCCCCTCCCTGAATAACTTTTTGAGAGTTTTTGATAAACTCCTGCAGCCAGGGTAACGGTCTTCTTACATACACTTCATTTAGCGCAGGGCCTACGACCTGTTCATGTACAGCATGACAAACCCGACAATTATTATTAAATAATGTTTCTCCTGAACTAATAACAGATTCATCCGAAGGAATTTCCGAGTCTCCAGCTTCCTGGGCAAAGGAAATATTAGAAATGAGGAGGAATAATAAGGTAAATGCTAAACTCGTTAACCTCCAACAACACGAAGATACTTTCATCTATAATTGATCTTTTAAATCGGTTTCTCCCGCTTCTCTTTTTTTGAAGCCACAAATGTAATACTCGATGCCTTTTTTTCAAACTGGAATAAACAGCTCTCCAAAAACCGATTGCAATATTCTGACTTAAATGTCAATTTCTAAAATTTTAAGTTTCATTTTAAGCCGTCGTTTTTGAAATTTAGAATGATTTTAAATAAGCTATGGATGGAAATATTTATATTCAAATTAAACCGTTTAATGCTAACTGATTTACGCTTAATTGTTTTGATTGAGAAAGATTAAGCAATGACGTATATTTAAGAAACCCTGATTCCTGGCATGTAGTAAAAAGAATTTCAATTCACATAAATAAATTCAATTCTTTTTACATTTGCATTCTAATTTATTTCCTCGAATTACAATATTTTTAATTTAATCATTAATAAATGGCGTTTGATATAGAAATGATAAAGGCTGTATATGCCCGAATGGGAGAAAGGGTTGAATCAGCAAAAAAAGTCTTGAATAAACCTCTCACCCTGACTGAAAAGATTCTCTACAGTCATTTATACCAGGGTAATCCAACAGACGGGTATACACGTGGAAAATCGTATGTTGACTTTGCTCCCGACCGGGTTGCCATGCAAGATGCTACCGCTCAAATGGCGCTTCTGCAATTCATGCAAGCAGGAAAGAAAAAAGCTGCAGTCCCTTCTACTGTTCATGCTGATCACCTGATACTGGCAAAACTCGGAGCAAACAAGGATCTTCAGGATTCCATAAATCGAAACAATGAGGTTTTCAATTTTCTTGCTTCTGTTTCAAACAAGTACGGAATCGGCTTCTGGAAGCCTGGAGCAGGCATTATTCACCAGGTAGTCCTTGAAAATTATGCCTTTCCGGGAGGCATGATGATCGGTACGGATTCCCATACGGTAAATGCCGGAGGCTTGGGAATGATTGCTATCGGAGTTGGTGGAGCTGACGCTGTAGATGTGATGGCTGGTATGGCGTGGGAACTTAAATTCCCTAAACTAATCGGGGTAAAACTGACTGGCAAATTAAACGGCTGGACTTCAGCAAAAGACATCATTTTGAAAGTAGCCGGGATTCTTACCGTGAAAGGCGGTACCGGTTGTGTTGTTGAGTATTTCGGACCTGGCGCTGAATCACTTTCATGTACCGGAAAGGGAACTATTTGTAACATGGGAGCTGAAATCGGTGCTACAACATCAACATTTGGCTATGACGAATCAATGGAAAAATACCTCAGAGCTACCAAAAGAGATGATGTGGCAGATGCTGCAAATGGAATAAAAGAACACCTTACTGCAGATCCTGAAGTATATGCCAATCCTGAAAAATATTTTGATCAACTGATTGAAATAAACCTTGATGAATTGGAGCCTCATTTAAACGGACCTTTTACTCCTGATAGAGCTACTCCTATTTCAAAACTTAAGGAAGAGGCAGAAAAAAATGGCTGGCCAACAAAAGTGGAAGTCGGGTTGATTGGATCTTGTACAAACTCATCTTATGAAGATATTTCAAGAGCGGCTTCAATCGCGCAGCAAGCAGCTTCAAAAAAGCTGAAAACAAAATCAGAATTCACGATTACTCCCGGTTCTGAGCAAGTTCGCTTTACTATTGAAAGGGATGGTTATATTAATACATTCAATGAAATTGGCGGTAAGGTATTTGCAAATGCTTGTGGCCCTTGTATTGGTCAATGGGATCGACCCGGTGCGGATAAAGGAGAAAAAAATACGATTGTCCATTCATTCAACAGAAATTTCTCCAAAAGAGCTGATGGAAACCCCAACACGCATGCATTTGTCGGGTCACCTGAATTAGTTACAGCGCTGGCAATTGCCGGGGACCTGGGCTTTAATCCTATTAAGGATAAGTTGGTTAATGAAAACGGAGAAGAAGTTATGTTGGACGCTCCCACAGGCTATGAACTGCCACCAAGTGGTTTCGATGTGAAAGATCCTGGATATCAGGCTCCTGCTGAAGATGGTAGTGGTATAGAAGTGGTCGTAAAACCAGATTCGGAAAGATTGCAGTTATTATCTCCCTTTGCGCCTTGGAATGGTGAAAACCTGACTGGTTTAAAACTTCTGATCAAGGCTAAAGGAAAATGTACTACAGACCATATTTCGATGGCAGGACCGTGGTTAAGATACAGAGGGCATTTGGATAATATTTCCAATAACATGCTCATTGGAGCTGTTAATTATTTCAACGATGCTACTGACAGTGTCAAAAACCAGCTGACGGGTGAATATGATAATGTTCCGAAAGTGCAGCGAGCATATAAAGCTGCCGGTATCCCAACAATCGTAGTTGGTGATCATAATTACGGTGAAGGTAGCTCCAGGGAGCACGCAGCAATGGAACCCCGACATCTCGGGGTTAAAGTGGTTTTGGTAAAATCATTTGCCAGAATACATGAAACAAACCTTAAAAAGCAGGGAATGCTTGCGTTAACTTTCGACAATGAAAGTGATTATGACAAGGTTCAGGAAGACGATACATTTGATTTCATAGATTTAAATGCATTTGCGCCTGATAAGCAGGTAACCATTGTTTTAAAGCACAAGGATGGCTCGACCGATAGCATCAAAGCCAATCATACCTACAATGAGAATCAAATAGAATGGTTTAAAGCCGGAAGTGCATTAAATCTAATAAAATTGCAACAAAGCTAATGATTATAAAAGGTGGTCGATGACCACCTTTTTATTTTTAAACATTGAACCACAACCCTTTTTAAATTGTCGAGTAAAATAGACTGTTAAACAAAAGATAAGTGGGTTATGGGGTTATTTAATACATTGGATAATCAGGCCAACGACAGGAACAGAAGTCATATCAAGAACCTGATTGAAATGGCTCTGGCAGATGGTAAAATAGATGATAAAGAGCTTGCGCTCCTAAAAGAAGTGGCGTTAAGGTTTGATTTCACGGAAGAAGATATTAGGGAGATTCAAAATAGTGTTGAAAATGTAAAATTTACACCGCCTTCCAGCGAAAAATTAAAAATCGAACAACTCAACGAATTGGTAAAAATGATGATGGTTGATAAAAAAATTGAAGAAAGTGAAGTAAACCTCTGTAAATCACTTGCCATAAAGCTAAATCTGGCTCCAGCTATCATTGACGAGTTGATTGATATGAACGTTCAACAATTGAAGAGAAAAAATTCTGACACCTAATCTGTTTTTCCGTGTGGTGTATGAATATATTTTTTGTTGGTTCCTTTCAATTTAAATAAAAGGCCAAACATAATGAAAAAGGTTTTCGGTAATTGCCAAAGAGCCTTTAATAAGCTAGCTGAATAAAAGTGCTTTGGAATCGCCAGTAAGATCGACAAAAGTGTACAGACAAAAAGCCCCCACCATATCACATATATAAAGGAATTATGATGATGAATAAGGGTGAAAAGTATAGTCAATAGGAATAAAAGAACAATATTGACAAACCTGGGAAGTTGAGCATACCTTAAAAAAGCGCTATTAAACAAAGTGATCTTTCCAGCAAATAAAGCAGCAATACTCGCTTTGAAATACTTTCTTAAATAGAAATATTGACTGTACATCCACCGTTTTCGCTGGCTCTTAAAATCATTGGAATTGGAGACTTTTTCATCGAATACAACCAAGTCTTCGGCATAAATTGTTTTCACGCCCTTTTGCAAAAGTTTTATCTCCAATTCTTTATCAAAACCTGAGACACTTTCCATATCAGATAACACCTCTCGCAACAGATCAAATCTCACGGCAAATCCACTTCCCACAATGGCCGACGAACCACCCAATATGCATGTTCCTTTACGCACAATATTGTTGTTGATTGCCTCACTTAGTCCATCCAGAATGGCTATATCCGTATTTTTGTTTTTAGGAACACGCATTCCCTGTACAGATAGATACCCGGCAGCATAATAAAAATTTACAATTCTCAAAAAACCCTTTGAAAGGAAATTATCGGCATCCAATACCAGGCAAATATCAAAATTCCTTTTAGCATAATTAAATGCAGCATTTAAAGACTTGACTTTTGTACTATTTTCGAATTCAACCTCAACGATTTCAATCGGATACTTCTTCATTTGATCCAAAGTTGATTCTTCAAGTGAATCCGCTATCAGATAAATCTTGAATTTTTCTTTTGGATAATCAGACTCTAAAATATTTTTAATGGTGTTTTCAATGATACCATCTTCTTTGTATGCAGGAATGAAGACAGTAATGTCATGAAATTTGCCAGCCGGTTTGATGTTGTATTTTAGCCGCTTCAATGAAGCAACTGAAAGGATCAGATTATACAGCGTAGAATAAAAAAAATACAAAACCAGCAATATTTCAATTGCCAATCCTAACCCAATAATAAATTGCATAGTAGATTGCTATACTGCGCGTTTCTGTAGCAAGGCAGGAAAAGTAAGCAATAAAATTTTCAGGTCAAACCAAAATGAAGCTTTGTCAGCATAGGCAATATCCATCTCCATTCTCTCTTCCTCAGACATTTCGCTTTTACCTCGTTTGGTTACCTGCCACAAGCCTGTAATTCCTGAAGGAGCTAAAAATCTTTTTGCCCATTGGTCTCTGGTTAACATTTCTGCCTCATAAAGAGGTAGCGGTCTGTTGCCGACCAACGACATATCGCCTTTCAAAACATTGATTAATTGCGGCAATTCATCCAGGCTGGTATTTCTTAAAAACCTACCCATTCTGGTGATCCTTGGATCATTTTCAATTTTCAGGAAAGATGTCTTTTTTCCTTCTGGACTGTTTCCGTATTGATTAAGGTGCATAAGTTCATTGATGCCCTTGTCAGCATCAAGGATCATGGTTCGGAACTTATAAAAATCAAAAATTCTATAACCTGTTCCAGCACGTTTGGAAACATAAAAAACAGCCCCCTTTGATTCAAGTTTAATCAAAATAGCTAATAGCAAAAACAAGGGGCTCAGAATGATCAATGCCGACAAAGATAAAGTGATATCAACTAACCTTTTTGCGTATGGAATTTTAAATAATGGGAAAAAGAAATTTAGGTTAAGTTCCCTGACTTGTGGCTTTTGCATCATCTGAGGTTTAAATTTCCTCAAAAATTCAATTCTGTCACAAATAGAGTAGCTGTTAAATTCAGATATGTAAAAATCATCAATTCCCAACTGCATCGCCTTTGTCTTTTCCTGTTGTGTGACATTCTTTGCCAAAACGATAAACGGAATATGATTCAGGTATTGATTATTTCTGATCTTATTAAAAAATGAATACGCGGTTCCATCCGGAAGATTGAAATCGCAAATTATTGCAGCTGGCAATTCACCATTTTTTAATATTTGATTTTCAAGCCAGTAAAATGCTTTATTAAAATTCGATAAGGAAAACCCCGTGTAGTTGCAGTCCACAATTTTCCTACAGATTTCTTTTCCAAGAAATCCTATAAAAAGGATATTTCCTTTTTCTTTTTTTGTGGTAGGTGCATTATTGGGTTCCTTGGTTAAAATCATTTCAGTTACAAGATGTTAATCTTCTGATGATTAAGTTTGAGAACAATCTCTATTGTAAACAACAAATCTTTAGGGTTAAACGGTTTAACGAAGTATTCGTATGCACCGTTTTTTAAACAATTAATTTTTTGTTCCTTGCTATCATATCCTGAAATGACGATTATCGGCACATCGCCATAATAACCACTATTTTTGATGTTTTTAAGAAATTCAAATCCATCGATATTTGGCATATCAATATCTGTAATAATCAGATCAGGAATTTTACCAGTTAATAAATATTGCATTGCCTCCATGCCGTCATGCTTTGTTATAACAGAATAGTATCTGTTTAGCATTTTCTCCAACAACTGGCACATTGCTTTGTCATCGTCAATAATCAGTATGTGGCTTTTAGTCATAATGGCCGTGGTTAAGGTTATTCTTTTGTCAATTAAATTATATTTAATATTAAATAAATACAATTTTATTATATAAGACTTGTTTTCCGCAATTGATGTTTTAATTAAACGTCAATTGACGCAAAAACTTCTCCAAGCAAACCTTTTATTAAAATTGAAACACAACAGTCTTAAAGGACAATGTAAATAACGAAAAAAATTTACAAATGAAAAAATTTAATTTAAGTATTTTTTAATTGTACTTTATTGATAATGATACCATGTTTTAACGAAAAAGTACAAAATTTTTAAATTACGGCTCTTTTAGTAGAAATGTTTTAAAAAATTTAACGAATTCAATCTCCTTTGTAGAAATTTTAAAAAAAATAATTTTTCCTTAAAAAGATTGTATTTCGTTTTTATAAAATTGTCCCTTCATGCCCCCCTGACTTGCATTTAACCACCGGTAATAGTTACATGTTAACAAATACAGTTTATTCCTCTTTGAAACTTAACAAAATGTTAATCCATCTATTGATATCTGCTCACCTGCACTTATCTTGAAATACGGAAAGTAATACTAAATTTCATTTAGTATTTTAATGTGCTTAGAATTGCCTAAGGATAATTGAGCCAACAAATTCATTTTTTCGATCTAATATTTGTATTAGGTCAATCCATTATGTTAATATTGAATTAGATTACACACCATGAACTGTACCTTATTTTTATCAATACTAAACTATATTCGTAGATGAGAATCGGTGTTTTAAAGGAAAGAGAAGACAACCGTGTCGCACTAATCCCAGATTATGTTAAAACACTCAAGGGAGAAGGCCATGAAATACTCATTGAAAATGATGCTGGTGTTCATGCTTTTTTTAGAGATGAAATATACAAAGAAGCTGGGGCAGAAATAAAAAAGCGTGATGAGGTGTTGAAAAGTGTGGATCTTCTCATAACTGTCCATCCATTGGAAAAAAGCGAGATTTTGAAACTTCCTAGTTCTTCAACGTATATTTCTTCATTTGTTCCTTTTGCGACGGATAAACATTTAAAAGATCTTGCAGAAGGAAAGGTTAATGCGTTCAGCCTGGACATGATCCCTCGAATTACGATTGCTCAATCGATGGATGTACTGTCTTCCATGGCCTCTATTGCCGGATATAAAGCTGTTCTAACCGCGGCCAATTCCTTACCCAGGTACTTTCCAATGCTTACAACGGCCGCAGGTAGTATTCCACCGGCTAAAGTTTTAATACTTGGCGCCGGAGTAGCAGGTTTGCAAGCAATTGCAACCTCAAAAAGATTAGGAGCAGTGGTTGAAGCATTCGATACACGACTTGCTGCGAAAGAAGAGGTAGAAAGCCTTGGAGCTAAATTTGTTGAAGTCGAAGGAGCCAGGGATGATAAAGCCGCCGGAGGTTATGCAGTGGAACAAACTGAAGAATATAAACAAAAACAGCGTGAACTGATTGCTGAAAAGGTTGCAAAATCGGATGTAGTCATCACAACAGCACAGCTTCGGGGGAAACCTGCTCCAAAACTTATTACCAAAGAAATGGTTGATCAGATGAAACCAGGAGCTGTAATAATCGACCTTGCGAGCTCAACTGGTGGAAATTGTGAATTATCAAAGGATAACGAAACCATTCAGTATAAAGAAATTACGATTGTAGGGAATTCAGAATTGGCCTCTGATGTCGGACAACACGCCAGCCAGCTATTTAGCAAAAACATTCAGAATTTTTTCAAAGTGGTTCTGAACGACGGAAAATTACATTTTGACCTCGATAATCCAATTATAAAAGGTAGCTTGATCGTAAAAGATGGCGAAATCCTGTTCGGTAAAGAAAACTAAAGTACTATGGAATACATCACTCAATTCATCTACGAAAATATCACGATGATTTACATCCTGATCTTTGCCATATTTCTGGGAATGGAAGTCATCTCAAAGGTTCCTACCGTGCTACACACTCCGCTGATGTCGGGTGCAAATGCCATTAGTGGAGTAGTTATCATTGGAGCCATCATTCTTATCAGGCAGGCTGAGCCTAATGATTATTTTATTCTTAGCATCGGTTTTTTAGGAATAGCACTCGCAACAATTAATGTTGTTGGAGGTTTTGCTGTGACTGACAGGATGCTCGATATGTTTAAAAAGAAAAAGAAGTAAGGTATTAAATCAAACACTCCGTGGAAAACCCAATTTTAGACTTTTTATATCTGATCTGTATTGTACTATTCATCATCGGATTAAAAAACCTCAGTCATCCCGAATCAGCCAAAAAGGGGAATTTCCTTTCCGCCTCAGGAATGATCCTGGCAATCATAATCACCTTGTTTTATCCAATGGAGGGTGCATCCAACAATTACCTGGTCATTATTGCCGGAGTGATAGTTGGTTCCGTGATCGGATACCTCGCCGCTAAGAGGGTTAAGATGACAGCTATGCCTGAATTAGTTTCTCTATTTAATGGATTAGGTGGAGCATGTTCCATGCTTATTGCATTTGTGGAGTTCAATAATCTTCCCGAAGGAGCTAATTTGATGAGTGGAAACGTACTAACCATCATTTTCGCCATGTTTATTGGCAGCATTTCTTTTACGGGGAGTATCATCGCCTGGGGCAAGTTGAATGGAGCTCTTCGGGATAACCTGGTTCTGCCTGCCCCTCAATTTGTTAATGGCATTTTACTCCTGGCCGTCATTGGATTTAGTATTTTCATCATGATGCAGCCCGAACTCAATTTCACCTGGGTAATTATTTTACTGGTCCTTTCACTGGTTTATGGAGTTACCTTTGTTACCCCAATTGGTGGAGGAGACATGCCCGTTGTTATATCCTTACTGAATTCATTTACTGGGATTGCAGCGGCCATCGCCGGATTAATCTATGGTAATCAAGTCATGATCGTTGGTGGGATTGTCGTAGGTGCTTCCGGAACGATCCTTACCATCCTGATGTGCAATGCCATGAACAGGTCTCTCCTAAATGTAATCATAGGGGGCTTTGGCAGTGGTGGAAAATCGGCTGGAACAGACAGGGAGCAGGTTGTCAAAGAAGCCTCATTGGGCGATACAGCTATTCAATTAAAGTATTCTTCTAAAGTTATGATTGTCCCCGGTTACGGGCTCGCAGTTGCACAAGCCCAACATACCTGCCATGAACTTGAAAAGTCATTGGAGGCTGAAGGAGTAGAAGTGAAATACGCCATCCATCCGGTTGCAGGTCGTATGCCAGGCCATATGAATGTTTTGCTGGCTGAAGCAGATGTATCCTATGACAAGCTGCTGGAACTGGAACCTGCCAATGAAGAATTTAAATCGACCGATATGGTTTTGGTAATAGGAGCAAATGATGTCGTTAATCCCGCAGCCAAGGAAGACGCTGGCAGTCCCATCTATGGAATGCCAATATTGGACGTTGAGCAAGCCGGAACTGTTATTGTTTTGAAAAGAAGCATGAATCCAGGATATGCAGGAATAGAAAATCCATTATTCTTTGGCGAAAAAACAAAAATGCTTTTTGGAGATGCCAAAGATTCACTTGGCAAACTCAAAAATGAGCTTTCCAATGCATAATTCCCTTGATAAAAAGAATGAAAAGTTTTCCGTCAAAAAAAGATTGAAAAGCTTTGAGTATGCCTTTCAGGGAATCAAAAGTTTTTTTATTTCCACCCATAATGCAAGGATCCATCTCGCCATTTCCGTTATGGTAATCATTGCTGCTATCTATTTTAAGATAAGTCTTATCGAATGGATAGCAGTTGTTTATGCTATTGGGCTGGTCTTTACGGCTGAAGCTTTTAACACAGCTGTGGAAGAATGGGTCGATTCAATACAACCAGATTATGATAAAAAAGCAGGTAGAGTTAAGGATATATCTGCAGGAGCTGTATTGATCGCATCGATCGTCGCAGCTGTAATTGGTATTTTGATTTTTGGAACCCGTTTCTACAACCTGATCTTCAACTAACACCTTATTATCACTAACTATTAAAAAGTGCCAATTTAATTCCAAAAATTAAGGTTTTCTACTAATCATTCCTGTCTCAGCCTATTATATATTTTCAATTCAAATACATATATTGACAAATCAATCAAATCGTTTTTTATGTCCGAAAGCCAGGTTTATCAGGCAGATGTAAATATTATTGGAGGGGGGTTGGCGGGTATCGTAGCAGCTTTGGAATTGCTTGACCAGGATATCAGAATTAATCTTTTTGAGAGAGATGAGCCATCAGCATTTGGGGGATTGGCCAAACTTTCATTTGGTGGAATTTTCTTTGTCGATACCAAACATCAGCGAAAAAATAAAATCCAGGACTCCATCGAACTAGCCAAGCAAGACTGGTACAATTTTGCTGAATTCGGAAAGAAAGATATCTGGCCAAAAAAATGGGCTGATTACTATATCGAAAATTGTACACTTGATGTATATGAGTGGCTGAGATCAAAGAAAGTTAAATTTTTTCCAGTCGTACACTGGGTGGAAAGAGGCCTATATCAACCTGGAAATTCAGTTCCGCGATTCCATATGGTCTGGGGAACTGGTTTTGAATTGATAAAAGTGATGCTGAAACACGTTGAACGCCATCCAAAAAGAGAAAACCTTTCGATTTTTTTCAGACATAATGTAGAAAAATTCATTGTAGAAAAAGGACAGGTAACAGGCATCTCTGGTAAGGATGAAGAAATTAACAAAAACTTTAAAGCAAAAGCAGATATAAATATTGTCGCTTCAGGGGGAATATCGGGAAGCATTGAGGAAGTGAAAAAGAATTGGCATAAACCATGGGGAGAACCTCCCGAAAAAATGTTGAATGGATCCCATCAATATGCCGATGGGCAAATGATGAAAGCGGCAGAAAAGCTAAATGCTAATGTCACACATCTTGAAAAAATGTGGAATTATGCAGCTGGAATCCATCATCCTAATCCAGATAAGCCCGATCATGGATTGAGCATTGTTCCTCCAAAGTCTGCCCTTTGGGTTGATCATAAAGGCTCAAGATTTGGTCCTCAGCCTCTTATTTCCGGGTTTGATACACGCTTCTTAGTCGAAAAGATCTGTGCTCAGAAAGGAGCTGAAAACAAATACTCATGGCAAATACTGAATCAAAAAATTGCCATTAGAGAATTGGCCATATCCGGATCTGAGTTCAATGATGCGGTTAAGAAAAAACAATTTTTAAAATTTTTAAGAAACATATATTTCGGAAATAAAAAATTAGTTAAATACCTTTCTAAAAATTGCGAGGACTTTGTTGTTGCTAATAGCATAGAGGAATTGGCAGCTAAAATGAATACATTGAATGGAGATAAAAAAGTGGAAGTTGATCTTTTGAAAGCATCCATCGAAAAATACGATGCCCAGTTGGAAAGAGGAGAATCATTTTTTAATGACGATCAATTGAGGAGAATTGCTCATTTGAGACAATATAGAGGCGATCGTCTGAGAACTTGTAACTTTCAAAATATCAATGACAAAAAAGCTTATCCACTCATTGCCATACGGGAATACATTCTGTCAAGAAAAAGCCTGGGTGGAATCCAGACAGATCTGGATGGCAGGGTTTTAACCAATCCGGAAAATGGGAATGAGCCAATTCCAGGTTTATATGCAATAGGTGAATCTGCCGGATTTGGGGGAGGAGGTATTCATGGAATGCGGTCGCTCGAAGGAACATTTTTAGGTGGATGCATCTTCACAGCAAGAAAAGTCGCTGCTTCGATTAAAAAGGGAGTATGAAACGAACCGGATCATTTTTGGTAGTATATGCGCTGGAACAAATTGGCGTTCGGCACACTTTTGGCATTCCTGGTGTGCATAATACGGAGATTTATGATGAATTGAATAAATCTGAAAAGATAGAGCCTGTACTTGTCACGCACGAAAGTGGCGCCTCGTTCATGGCAGATGGTGTTTCAAGGACTTCAGATCAAATAGGTACATTGGTCATTGTACCAGCCGCAGGATTAACACATGCCATGAGTGGTATTGGCGAGGCCTATCTTGATGGGATTCCACTGCTTGTTATTTCCGGTGGTACCAGGCGAGATACTGGCAATAGTTATCAGCTTCACCAGCTGGATCAGGGAAGAATATTAGATGGGATTATCAAAAAATATTACCTGATAAAGGATCACAAGACTATCATCCCTACCATTTACGATGCTTACAGAACGGCAACATCAGGTGAACCCGGGCCGGTCTTCATCGAAGTTCCAGTGGAAATTCAGATGTTCAGGGGAGAAATTGATAAGTTACCTCCGTTCATTAAAGAAGACCCATTAATAAATATAAATGAGAGCTTAATCAAAAAGTCCGTTGATTTACTCCTTGCTGCTAAAAATCCGGGCATATTTCTGGGTTGGGGTGCAAAAGAAGCCACTCATGAAGCCATTAAATTGGCAAATAAGTTGATAGCACCAGTTGCTACAACATTGCAGGGACTAAGCGTTTTTCCATCTGATCATCCATTTCACACCGGTGTTGGATTTGGGCCTGCCTCTATTCCTGCTTCGCAAAAAGCTTTCAAGAAATGTGACTGCCTTTTGGCTGTTGCTACACGATTTGGAGAGTTGGCAACCGGAAGCTTCGGTGCCAAAGTACCAGAAAAACTAATCCATGTCGATATTAACCCTGAAGTTTTCAACAAGAACTATCCGGCAAATATTAGCATCGAAGGAGATGCCAAAGTAGTTTTGGGAATGATCAATAAGGAATTGAAATCAAGGAAATTTGTTCATGAAAGAAGTAAAAACGATCTGGCACTAGCGATTAAAAAAGATAAGGAAAAATATATTGGCGAATGGAGGAAAGAAAAGAAGAACAACATAGTATCTCCAGGCCATTTTTTTGAAGCGCTTAGAAGAGCATTACTTCCTGATTCTTTTATTCTTACGGATGATGGAAAGCACACTTTCTTAACTGCAGAGCTATTTCCGGTTTACAAAAGCAAACACTTTGTCTCTCCCACCGATTTTAATTGCATGGGTTATTGTGTCCCGGCAGCAATCGGAACCAAAATAGCTAATCCTGATCATCGCGTAGCTGCAATTGTTGGCGATGGGGCCTTCATGATGACCTGTATGGAACTCGTAACGGCAACAACTCAATATGCCGGTTTAATGGTGTTTGTTTTTAATGACGGCGAACTAGGTCAGATCAGCCAGTTCCAAAAAATACCCTTAAACCGTAAAACCTGTACCAAAATCGGAAAATTGAGGGTGGAAGGAGTTGCTATGGCAACAGGAGCCGCGTATCTACCCATGAACAATGACTATGAAATTGAAAAAGTGATCGTGGATGCAGTTAATATTTCTGACAATGGACAACCGGTGATTGTGGATATAAACATCGACTACTCCAAAAAAACCTTCCTGACGAAAGGAGTTGTCAAGACTAATCTTGCACGATTCCCTTTTTCAGAAAAGGTGAGATTCCTAAGCAGGGCATTAAAAAGGCACATGCTTGGGTAAATTCCCTAACCAAATTATTCCTTTTCATTTTAATAAATCAGTAAAAAGTCTTTTCCAAAGCCATTTTTCTCATTCTGATCAGAAAATAATAATTGTCTGACCTCAAACTTCAGCATGGTTTTGCAAAAAATACTAATGACCCTTTTCCTATTGATATTTATTAAGAATTAAAAAATCAAACCAAAACAAAAAATGGCCTACGGTTTGCAATTGTCTTCGAAAACAATCTAACATAACAATGAAGACAATTTTTAAAACCACGACTTTTTTGCTACTCGTTTTGATAGGATCAGAACTCAGAGCACAGGAATTGAAAGCCATTCCGGAATCAGAGATGAAAAGAAAAGCCATCAAGTTTGAGCTTTTTTCGCCACTTACAGGAAACACCACATTTGGTTATGAAACTTATTTAAAGAACTTTACCAGTCTTGAATTCAAAATTGGAATTATTGGAGCCGGTGTTCAAAACTACAACTCCGTTAAAGAAAAAGGCGCTTTTATTACTGCAGGGCCAAAATTCAAGCTAAAACCTGACTATGCAGTTGATGGTATGTATGGAACTCATCTTTTGCGAGGTGGATATATCAGACCGGAATTAACCGTTGGTTCATTTAAAGTAACAAGGGATGAAGTAATTGGAGCAGAAAAAGACAACTCCACATTTGTATCATTGACCATTAACTACGGTAAGCAATACATTTTGGGTGAATCATTCTCGCTTGACTGGTATTTCGGTTTGGGATATGGATATGCTACGGAAGATGACCTGGGATATTATTACAAAAATGTTTTTGCTAGCAATGATTTTCCGCTTGCACTTAATGCCGGCTTTACTCTCGGAGTTCTGTTGAAATAACAACACCAATCAAACATAATTTTAGCCTCGAACGGAACTTCGGGGCTTTTTTTTGCCCTAAATCCAAATCATAATGAAATATTGCTATTTTTAGTTTTTGTGAATGAGAAATATTGGACATGAGTTTTACCTTAATTGGTTTCATTCTTTACCTGATCATAATTTTGTTTGTTGGGTTTATCACATACAAAAACAACAAATCTCATCAGGATTATTTTTTGGCAGGTCGAAAGCTTAATCCCTGGGTGGTAGCTTTTTCAGAGAGGGCATCAGGAGAATCTGCCTGGCTCCTATTGGGTTTGCCAGGATTGGCATATGCTTCCGGGTTAATTGGGTCCTGGGATGCAATAGGGTGCGTAAGTGGTATATTTTTTTATTGGTTTTTTATAGCAAAAAAATTAAGAATTGAATCTCAAAAAACCGATTCCATTACTTTACCTGATTTTTTTGCTGAAAAATTCGGACAAAACAAAAATCCCATTAGGGTCATTGCACTGCTGATTATTGTATTTTTCTTCACCTTTTACCTTGCCTCTCAATTTAATGCTGCAGGAAAAGTTTTGAATGTTACTTTCGGGATTGATTGGGAATGGGGTGTTGTGCTTGGAGCCGTAGTAATCATATTTTATACCATGATGGGTGGATTTTTTGCTGTGGCATGGACGGATCTGGTGCAGGGGATCATCATGATCGGAGCACTCGTTATTTTGCCATTGGCAGGGTGGATTGAATTGCAGGAATCTGGCAAATCATTTAATGATGCTTTATCAAATGCTCCATCATTCGGAGGAGAATGGCTGGGTGGATTAGAAGGTTGGGCCGCTATTGCGCTGGTGATCAGCGGACTAAGCTGGGGACCAGGTTACATGGGTCAGCCTCATTTGTTGACCCGGTTTATGTCCATCAGTGATCCTGAAAAAATAAAAGTATCCAGAAGAGTTGCCCTTTGGTGGGCTACACTTGCATTTACCGGCGCTTTATTTATTGGGTTGGTTTCTATCGCTTACTATGGCCCAAACATGTTTGAAGACAGAGAATTTGTCATGCCTCAATTAACCACAGATCTCTTACCTGCCTGGCTTGCAGGCATTTTTATTTCAGGGGCCATAGCTGCAATGATGTCGACCGGTGATTCACAACTGCTGGTCATCACTTCATCCGTCATAGAAGATTTTCTTCACAAAACACTAGGGATCCGGCTGACAGAAAAAAAATTCCTGATGTGGAGCCGTATCGTAACCATCGCAGTCGGGCTACTTGGATTCATCATTGCCATCAAATCCGAATCATTGGTTTTTAAAATGGTCTCTTATGCCTGGTCGGGATTAGGTTCTTCTTTCGGACCTGCACTCTTGCTGCTTTTGTGGTGGAAAAAAACAACATCTCAGGGAGTAATTGCAGGAATGATCAGCGGAGCGGTTATGACAGTCATTTGGATCGAGCTTCCAAAGTATTGGTCAACACTTCCCGTTTTGGATGATTATATCTCCGTTCGGTTTGTTTCATTCGCGGTTGCCTTTTTTCTTGTAATAGTCACCAGCTTGTTAACATTCAAAGACAAGCAAAATGGATGACTTCTATCATCAGGTTCTCGAAGCTTTCAGAAAGAACACTGATCCTGATAAAGCCAGAGAAATGAAGAGTTACATGCGGGATCAGTTTGAATATTTCGGTATCATGGCTCCCAAACGGAAAGAAATAACAAAGCCGTTTCTCCAAAAGAAAAGTCTCCCTCCAATCGATGTGGTTAACCTGACTGTAGAAAAAATATGGGGTCAGCCCTATCGGGAATTTTATTATTTTGGCATTGAACTGCTTCAAAAAGGCAAGGATAAAGTATCGGAAAAACAGATCCGTTTTTATGAATGGTTGATTACCCATCATTCATGGTGGGATACAGTTGATCTAATTGCCAGTAATCTTGTTGGTCCGTACTTCTTAAAATTTCCCTATAAAAAAAATGAAATAATTGATGAATGGCTTCAATCCGGAGACATATGGCTGCAACGAACTGCCATCTTATTTCAATTGAAATACAGGGATAAAATCGATTTGGACACATTGGAAAAACCCATTTTGTATTGCAAAAATTCTAACGAGTTTTTTCTTCAGAAAGCCATTGGATGGGCCTTGCGACAACATGGAAAAATAGCTCCTGATTATGTGAGGAATTTTATTCAAACCCATCCTGATCTTAGCCACCTAAGCAAGTCAGAAGCATTGAAAAAAATCAGCTGAAATGCTGAAATCCCTGTGCTTCAATTTCAACCTCATTTCCACCTTTTGTTATAAGTTTTAAGCCATTTTCCTTTTTAGAAGCATAACCAATAAAATGGATATCACGATGCTTTTCCAGCTTTTCAAAATCCTTCTGGCTTATTGTGAAAAGTAATTCATAGTCCTCTCCGCCATTCATGGCTGTGGTTACCGGACCTATATTCATTTCCACCGATGTATCATAGGTTTGCTTATCCAATGGCAACTTATCCTCATAAACTTTAAACCCTACTCCTGAATGTCTGGACAAATGATGAAGCTCTGATGCCAGGCCATCAGAAATATCGATCATGCATTTTGGTTGAACACCCAGATCCCTCAACTCATGAATGATGTCCATCCTGGCGACGGGTTTTAACTGACGCTGAACGATGTATTGATAATTTTCCAGTTGCGGTTGCATGTTTGGGTTGCTCATAAAAACCTGTTTTTCCCTCGACAGCACCTGCAATCCAATGTACGCACCACCCAAATCACCCGTTACGCATAAAATATCAGCTTCATCAGCCCCTTTGCGCAACGCCAATTTGTCTTTTTCAACCTCGCCCGTTATAGAAACAGAAATGACCAGACCGGAAGGCGAAGAAGTTGTATCGCCGCCGACCAGATCTACCTTAAAATCCTGGCAAGCAAACCGGATCCCTTCATACAATTGCTCTACTGCCTCCACGGAAAACCGGTTGCTGAGACCGACGCTCACAATCACCTGCTTCGGAATACCATTCATCGCCGCAATATCAGACACATTCGATGAAATTGCCTTGTAGCCCAAATGAGCAAGGGGTGCGTAAGAAAGATCAAAATGAATGTTTTCAACCAGCATATCTGTTGACAAGAGTAAATATTTATCCCCACAGTCTATTACAGCTGCATCATCTCCCACCCCGATAATGGTCGAATCGTGATGATTTTTAAATTCCTTCGTTATCTGATCAATCAGACCAAATTCACCAATTTCCTTAATTTCAGTTCGTTTATTCTCCATGGTAATGCTTTGATGCAAAGCTACGAGTTTCAAATAAATCAAGGAAATTGTCGTCAAATACTTAATGAAACCAGTAACTTTATATCAACAATTGCAGTTAATACCAGAGGATTTTTAAAAATCGCAAAGCATGTTTTATCTTTGCAGTTTAAATTGGGAGGAAAAATGATTCATATATCTGATAGTGCAAAAGAAAGAATTACAGAGTTGATCAAAGAAGAAGGCTACACCAACAAGCACAATGTTCGTGTATCTGTCAAAGGCGGTGGATGTTCAGGACTCATGTATGACCTGACCTTTGATGAAATTATCAACAATGAGGACAAAGTTTTTGAAGATAAAGGAGTTAAAATACTGGTTGATAAAAAAAGTATTTTGTATTTGCTGGGAACAACATTGGAATATTCCGGAGGACTTAATGGAAAAGGATTCCAGTTTGTCAATCCCAATGCAACAAGAACTTGTGGATGTGGAGAGAGTTTTTCAGTTTAAAACTCCTCCCTTTTTTTGAAATAAAATATACCAATTGGTATATTTAAATTTTATGTCAAAAGCAGAAAGAACACGGCAATTCATCATTGAGACCACATCTCCCCTTTTTAATAAAAAAGGTTATTTCGGAACATCCATGCAGGAGATTACTGAATTAACCGGATTGACAAAGGGAAGCATTTATGGCAACTTCAAAAACAAGGATGAATTGGCGATCGAAGCATTCAAATACAACCTGTTTCTTTTGTCGAATGAAATTCTTCAGAAAATTTCAGGCGGGAACCATGCAATTGATAAATTATTGACCTTCACTGAGTTTTACCGAAAGAATTACATAAAACTATTTGAGAGAGGCGGATGTGCCATTCTCAATAGCGGAACGGATGCGGATGATCATCATCCCCAAATAAAAGAGGAGGTAAAAAAATCCTTGCTTTCGTGGAAATCCATTCTGGAAAAAATTATTGACGAGGGAATGAAAAAGAATGAAATTAAAACTACGGATCCAGCAAAATTTTCGTCCCTCTTCATCGCTTTGGTTGAAGGATCTGTATTCCTGGCTAAAACAATTGGTTCAACAACTTCAATGGAAAACAATCTGGATTTCCTGGAATCTGAAATACATAAACTGAGAATCTAAAAAAATTTAATCAACAATATACCGATTGGTATATTTTCAACATTTGTCATTATGGAATTAAAAAGAGTTGTCGTTACAGGTATCGGGGCAATTACGCCCATTGGCAATGATGCCCAATCTTATTGGAAAAATCTTGAAAAAGGGAAAAGCGGGTCAGATCTCATCACTCGTTTTGACACTTCCGATCATAAAACCAAATTTGCCTGCGAGATCAAGGATTATCAGGCGGAAGATTATTTCGATAAAAAGGAAATCAGGAAGCTCGATCGATATTCACAATATGCACTCATATCTACAGAGGAAGCCATTCAACATGCTTCTATTAATTTTGAAAAACTCAATCGAGAAAGGATCGGTGTGATCTGGGGAAGTGGTATCGGTGGGTTTGAAACTTTTGAGGAGCAAGTAAGGGACCATTACGTAAATGGAAATAAATATAATCCCTTTTTTATCCACAAGATATTGCCGGATACAGCCGCAGGATTAATCTCAATTAAATATGGCTTGATGGGTATCAACTACAATTCTGTTTCAGCCTGCTCATCTGCCTCAAACTCCATTATTGATTCACTTAATTATATTCGCTTAAATAAAGCAGATCTGATCATCGCAGGTGGTTCCGAGGCTCCTATTACCTCAGCATCTATCCATGGATTTAACAGCATGAAGGCTCTTTCAGAGAACAATGAAAATTACAGTGCAGCCTCCCGACCTTTTGATTCATCCAGAGACGGTTTTGTGGCAGGTGAAGGAAGTGGTGCATTGATCCTCGAATCCCTCGACCACGCTTTAAAAAGAAATGCTTCCATTTTGTGTGAAATTATTGGAGGTGGACTCTCGGCAGATGCCTACCATATAACGGGAACCCACCCGGAAGGAAGGGGCGCGTATTTAAGCATGAAATTGGCGCTGGAAGACGCTGGATTGGAACCACAAAATATTGATTACTTAAATGCTCATGCGACATCAACGCCTCCGGGTGACCTATCCGAAATAAAAGCCGTTGAAAACCTGTTTGGTCCTGAAGCAAAAAACCTTACGATCAATGCGACTAAATCCATGACCGGCCATTTGCTGGGTGCTTCCGGAGCGATTGAATCAGTGGGTGTTATTCAATCCATTCTCCATCAAAAAATTCCTCCAACAATCAGTACTGAATCGATCGATGAGAACATCTTCATATCAGGAAACATTCTTTTGGGTAAGCCAAAATCAAAAGCAATTAACTACGCCATGAGCAATAATTTTGGATTTGGAGGTCACAATGCCACACTGATATTCAAGAAGTATGAAAATTAGGAGATCGAAAGCTTAAAAATCCAACGGGTTAAAATTTCTGAATTGGCCATTCATATTAACCCGTTGTTTAGCTTCCTCGAGGTTATCAATAATCGGAATGAGTTTTTCGAGATGTTCAACCATGTATTCCTGCCGGTCTTTCTCGTTGTCGATTTTAAGCAATTCATATCGTGAATTAAGAGACATGCCCACTATATGAGCGACATCATAGGTAGAAAAATTCTCTTTTAATCTGACATCCTTTTTCACATTCATCCTGTTCAAGGCGTCCATAACAAGTGTTCGAATCTTTTCCTTGAGTACGTAATCTGAATTGTCAAAATTTTCCATGTATTCTACTTTCCCGGCAGCATACAATTTCCCGTATGTCGGATTATAAAATTTCACAATCCTGAAGATCTTATTTCCCATGGTTTTTACATCCATTTTGCCGTCCTGATAGATCTTATTGATCTCAGTAACCTTCAATGTGCATCCGTACTCGATATGATTGTTGATATAGGCAGGCATACCAAATTCTCGGTTATTCGCATATACATCATTGATCAATTCAATATATCGAGGTTCAAAAATATGCAGGTTAAGGCTTTCACCAGGATAAACGACAATGTTTAGGGGAAAAAGTGGCAACAGCTCTTCCATAATTCAATCTTCGTCTCTTATAATAAAAAAAGCCCTATTCAGGGCTTTTGTTGCAAATATTGTCAAATAATTTATTACATATTGCTGACAATCTCTTTACCGAACTCAGAACATTTCAACAAAGTTGCTCCTTCCATCAGTCGTTCGAAATCGTACGTGACTTTTTTGGTGGAAATAGCTGTTTCAAGTCCTTTATAGATCAGGTCAGAAGCTTCCACCCATCCCATGTATTCCAGCATCAAAGCGCCTGATAAAATCACTGAACCCGGGTTAACTTTATCCTGACCAGCATATTTTGGAGCAGTACCATGAGTCGCTTCAAAAATCGCATGACCAGTAATATAATTGATATTGGCTCCCGGGGCTATTCCAATTCCTCCAACGATCGCCGCCAGGGCATCGGACACGTAGTCACCATTAAGGTTCAACGTGGCAATAACAGAGTATTCTGCAGGACGAGTTAAGATCTGCTGCAAAAATGCATCTGCAATGACATCTTTGATGATAACTTTATGTCCATCCTTTTCAATGATTTGCCAAGGACCGCCTTCGTAATCCTGAGCGCCATAGTTCTTCTTGGCTAAAGCATATCCCCAATCCCTGAATGCTCCTTCGGTAAACTTCATGATGTTACCCTTGTGGACCAGTGTAACAGAATCTTTTTTGTGCTTGAAAGCATATTCAATAGCAGAATTAACCAATCTTTCTGTTCCTTCGATTGATACGGGTTTGATACCATACCCGGCGGTTTGTGGAAAACGAACTTTTTTAAATCGATCAGGGAAGTTTTCAGAGAATAATTTAGCGAACTTTTCGGCATCCTCTGTTCCTTGCTGGAATTCGATCCCTGCATAGATGTCTTCTGTATTTTCCCTGAAGATGACCATATCACACAGGTCAGGCCGCTTAACAGGTGAAGGCACACCTTTGAACCATCGCACTGGTCTTACACAGGCATACAGATCCAGTTGCTGACGCAGGGCAACATTTAGTGATCGGATACCTCCACCAACAGGAGTGGTCAATGGACCTTTGATCCCAACCAGGTATTCTTTGAATGCATCCAGGGTTTCTTCCGGCAGCCAGCTACCATTGGCATTGTAGGATTTTTCTCCTGCCAATACTTCTTTCCATTCGATTTTCTTTGATCCGCCGTAGGCTTTTTCCACTGCTGCATCAAAGACCAATTTAGACGCTGGCCAGATATCTACTCCGGTTCCATCACCTTCTATGAATGGAATTATCGGGTTATCGGGTACATTTAGAACTCCGTTTTGAATTGTAATTTTTTGTCCGCTCATTATTTATTTTCTTTTTAAAACAATTTGAAAGGGCTGCAAAACTAATCGATTTTGTGAATTATTTAAAACAAAAGTATTCAACAACCATCTTTAACCAAACAAAATTCTTTATCGAGTCTTCAAAACCATTTGAGATGACACCTTATTAAACCGAATAAACAACCAAATAGCAGCCACAGACAGCCCCGCCAGTAATCCGATCCAGACCCCAATTGCTCCGTAGTTCATTCGGAAACCCAGAAAATAACCAATGGGTAAGGCTGATCCCCAGTAAGCTACAAGGGTGATGATGGTTGGAATTTTAACATCAGAAATTCCTCTCAGCACCCCCAGTCCAACAACCTGCACCCCATCCGAAATCTGAAAAATTCCTGCAACGATCAAAAGGACAGATGCCTGAGCGATCACCTCATCATTATTGATATATAAATGCGGTAAATAATTTCTCAGGGTAATAAACACGATGGCCGTCAGGATCATAAAAACGATGACCATACCGTAGCAGGTGAATGCTGCGGCTCTCATGGTTTGAATATCCTTTTTACCCATTTGGTTTCCTACACGAATAGAGGCTGCTGATCCGATTCCGGAAGCCGCCATAAAGGTAACTGCTGCCAGATTGATCGCAATCTGATGTGCTGCCAGTTCCGTAGATCCCAGCCAACCGATCATAATTGCTGCAAAAGCAAATGCCGTTACTTCAAATGTAAACTGTAGCCCCATTGGAAAGCCAAGTGACATAATATTTTTGATCCTCGATATGGAAAAGCTTGATTCCTTCAAATGCTCCAAAAATTTATGATACAATTTATTGGAGAATACGATTACCACCATGAATATCAACATCAGTATCCTTGACATTAAAGTCGAAATCCCTGCACCAAGCAATCCCATGGCAGGAAAACCCAACTTCCCAAAAATCAGGATATAATTAAAGATGATGTTCAAAACATTGGTTCCGATAATGATCACCATGGGCGGAATTGTGAGAGATAGCCCTTCCGAAAACTGCCGGAATGCCTGGAAGATCATGAGCGGAAAAATGGAAATCCCGATGATTACCAGGTATGGCGCTGCTAATGTCGCTACATCCTCCGGCTGATTTAAATAAGGAATTGCAAAGCTCACCCCAATCGATAGCGTGGCTAAAATCAGCCCAAGGATAGCATTGACCAAAACCGCATTTTTTAAAATGGACGAGATTTTTCGGTTATTCTCTTCACCATGTGCCTGGGCGGTCATTGGAGAAATGGCAAAGGAAGAGCCGATCCCAAACACCAGCACCACGATAAAAAGACTATTTGCCAGCGAAGCTGCAGCTAATGGAATCTTTCCCACATGTCCAACCATGATATTATCCGCCACACCCACCATGACCTGACCTAGCTGGCCCATCATAACCGGGACAGCCAGGGTAATATTTTTTCTAAGGTGCCATTTCAACGAATAGTTCATTTTGGCAAGTCGCTATAGAGTTAGGAAATTAACTTTGGTGCTTTATTAAGTATGTTAGTCAGACTTTAAATAATAAGGAGGTCATTGATTTCTTTTTTCAGAATAGGCAAGTGTCTTAAAATTGTACCCCAAATTATTTCATCGTCAATATTATCATAACCATGAATCACACGGTTTCTCATGCTGATAATTTGATTTTTACTTGTGATATTAATCGCTGAATCGATTTTATCTATTCTATTCATTGCTTCACCGATAATTTCAAATTCCCTTTCAACCGCGCGTCGGAGCATTTTATTATTCATATAGTTATTGAAATCACGATCCTCTCCTAAATAATTCTCAATTGACTCAATTGACTCTTTTATATCGAAAAGATATTTTCTGATTCCATCATTCATAAATGAGAGTCTTTGTTTGATTTATTGCATTAATAAAATAAGGGTTGGAAAGAGACTTTTCGGTAACTAAATCAACTGGCCTGTGAAATACTTTTTCCAATTCTTCTGCTAATAAAAAGTAATTATCAGCATAATCAGCATAATCCATTGGTTTGAAAGAAATCAGTAAATCAATATCGCTTGAATCGCTAAAATTATCTGTGCATACGGAACCAAAAGCGAATAAAGATTTTACATTATGGGTTATGCACAGCGTTTTGATTTTTTCAATATTTTCCTCTATAATTTTTTGCATTTCATTTGTTTAACGCATCCAGTCTTTGAAGCAAAGTAGGATGTGAGTAGTGAAAGAACACATACGCCGGATGAGGAGTAAGGTTGCTTAAATTATCCACGGAGAGCTTTTTCAGGGCATCTTGCAGGGCATTTCCATTGTACGTTTCCCTGGCATAAGCATCTGCCTGGTATTCATTCTTACGGCTGATGACATTTGTAAACAACCCGATAAAATGAGAGATCGGTGAGAACAAAATACCAAATGCCAGTAAGTTTAAATGAATGGCATTTACTCCTCCACCCAAAGCGTAGGACAAATTGGGATTAAAAATCATCAGGGAAGCTATGAACAATACGATTCCCGTCTGAATGATCGAAATGGCAAAATTGGAAATGATATGTTTCTTTTTGTAGTGACCTACTTCATGCGCAAGAACAGCAATCAATTCTTCATTACTGTGATTATTGATCAGCGTATCAAACAGGACGATTTTTTTCTTCTTTCCAATCCCCGAAAAAAAGGCATTCGATTTATTGGAACGCTTGGAACCATCCATCACATAGACATTCTTAAGCGGGAAATTGACTTTTTTGCTGTAGTCCTCAATTTTCTGTTTGAGCTCACCTTCCTCAAGCGGAGTCAGTTTATTAAATAATGGGAGGATCAAACTGGTATAAAACATATTCACCAGCAATACAAAAACAGAAGCTACAATCCAGAAATAGATCCAGAAGTTCTCGCCAAATACATTGATCAACTTTAATAAAATGAACAATATTCCGCCTCCGATGATGATCGTTAGCAGATATCCTTTAAGCTTATCCAGAACAAACGTTTTCGGCGTGGTCTTATTAAAACCGTATTTCTCTTCCAATACAAATGTACCATAGATCTGGAAAGGTATATTGATGATATCTGAGGCGATGAAAATAATTCCGAAGAAGATCAAAGATATCCAGATTTCACCCTCGACCATCTGCCTGACCTCTCCATCCAGCCAACCGAAAAACCCAGTGACAATCAAAATAAAAGAAAGTGTAAAGCTGAAAGTAGATGTAGTAAAGGAAAACCAGGAATTGGACTTGGTATATTTAATTGACTTTTGATACTTATCCTTATCATAAAATCCCTTCAATTGCTGCGGCAGCTCACTTTTCAAGTTGCTGAGGTTCAGCCAGTCGAGGATCTTATCCAACAAAAAATCTGCCGTTATAATAATTAAAATAATATTTAATATGGTTTCTGCGCTCATTCCATCGAAAATTTTAATGGCACAAATTTAGAAATGAAATTTAAGTAAAGAAATGTATCTGCAAACATGGTTTGGAATAATACCACAAAGCTATGGCAAGACACACAAAGTTTCACAAAGAACTTCCTGGTGCCTCTTTGAGATATACTCATCAAAATTCAACCCCTTAAAATTTAGGACATGGAAGCTTTCGTACGTTCTTAGGTGGCTTGCGGGGATCGCCAAGGAAAAACTGGTAGGAAAGGGATAGCTCGTGAGCTCCTCCTGACCGGAATCCCAATCTGGAAATGGTGGCATCGTAACTGTAACCGATATTTAATCCATTTGAAGTAATACCAATTAAGGCAATCAATGATTCATTGTTCATGATCCCATCGATGGATTTGATAGGGACACCCCGGTAGGACAAGCCAAACACCATCGGCTCGTAAGTCAGGTACATTCCGATATCAAACTGGGAAAACTCCCCCTGCCACTTATACAATGCCGTTGGGGTCAAGCTGACCTCACGCAATCCCGAAAAGCCCGTTCTTCTTGCAGTTTTGAGAGGTATTTTATACCCTGCATGAACAGAAAATTTACGTGGCAGTTCATCCGTTTCATTGATCAATGATTGATTTGGAGTAGCAAGATGATGCGCGGCAAATCCTACCCAAAGATTTGAGTTGTAAGCCATCAGACCAGCCGCTAAATCGAAATAACTAATATTAAAATCTGAATTGAAATTTTCCCCGGTTTGATTATTGACGATCCCGGTAAAATCGAGCTGGTCACTGAATACCAATCTTCCAAAATCCAGGCTTCTGAAAACGTAGCTGCCTTCTAAACCAGCCCTCATCGCCCATTGATCTGACAGGTGAATGGTATAGGAATAGTCAATAGCTATATAATTGTTTTTCATCCCTGCCAATCCTTCGCGATCTGAAACTACCAAAATTCCTAAACCACTGTTGTAGTCAACAAAATAATGATCAAAATATGCACTATAAGTGACGAAGTTCGCATCGATCGCCGGCCATTGATTTCTGTAGTTAAGTCCCGCACGAGACAATTCCGTTGATCCCGCCAGCGAAGGATTGAGGTACAAGGGTGCAGCGTAAAATTGTGAAAATTGTGGATCCTGGGCATTTAATTGGCCTGAAAAAATTACCAGGATCGATATTACCAGTATAAATAAATTCCGTGTCAATTGCCTAAAAATTAAGTTTTGGTCGTAAAATTGCTGCTAAAGATAACGATAGGTAATCTTTAATGAATATTATTTCCAAAAATATTAATAATAATTGCATAACGACATTAAGAACCATTCTGTATAGAATTGGTTGAAAAAAGATACTATTATTTATGTATCTTTCGTATTTAATAAAATTAACGTCGCCAGCAAATAAACAACGTTTTTATGAAAAATACAGAACGATTCCACTCATTAAAATACGTCGTCATTTTTTTTCTGTGTTTTGTTTTAGTGGGAGTTTCAAATGCTCAAAACCCTGATTTTCTTGAACATAACTGGTACTTTGGAAATTCTCCGTATGGGATAATCTTTAGTAAAGGCAATAATTCTGCTGATTCGGTTAGCAATCAAAATACCTCTGCAGGATATGCACTTGGCGGTGGTGCCGTTGCTACAGACCAGCAATCCGGTGAGCTTTTATTCTATACGGATGGAAGTAATGTTTTTGATAATTCTCATCAAATCATGCCAAACGGAACAGGCATCAATCACAACACAAACGGAAATCAACACACTGCTATCCTTCCCGTTCCCGGTCAGGAAGACCAATATTACATCATCACAAATACGGCAAATTTAGGTGCCGCCGGTTCGATTATCTACAGCATTGTAGATATGAGCCTGGACGGAAACGGAGGGGTCCCTCAGCCGTCGAGGGGAGAAGTCACCACCAAAAATGTCAATACAGGTATCCCAACGGGCGAAGCGATGATTTCATTTTATACGGGTAATGATCCGTATCAATATTTTATTTTGGTACAAGAGCCGGGAACACGGAATTTTACGGTATATGAAATTTTACCTGGAAACTCATTCAATAATCCTGTCTCTACTACTACTGTTCCCTTTGATATAAATGCCGGTAATTTTTCACTGCACCGTGCATCAGGAAAAGTAGCGGTTTCTCCCCTATCTGCCGGCGCCAATGTTACCTTGCTGGACCTCGATGTTAATGCTGGCACCGTCGCCTATGACACGGTAGTTTTGAATACGGGAAATAATGATGCCGGACAATACTCTATTTACGATACGGAATGGTCGAATGATGGAAACTGGCTATATGTCTCCCGAACTGGTGATGGAGTCAACCCCGGATCGGTCAGGAGATTTGACTTATCACAACCTCAGTTAAGTGCAGAATTAGTCAATCCCGCCGGGTTAATGGGTAGAAGCTATGGTTTAAAGAAAGGCCCGGATGGCAATATTTATCATCTCTACCAGGAGACAGCAGGAGTAGGAAACCCATACTTGCTGGGAAGAATAGAGAATGTTGACAGTGCTATGACTGCTCTTGTCTATGACCCACAGGTATTCGGGTCGATGAATTACAATGCCCGGCAATTCCCGGAATTTTCACCACCATCATCAATAAATTTTGATGCCATAGGATTCGATTTCTTTGGCACATGCGAAAGAACCACAACCAAATTCTTCCCATCTGTAGATCCGCAGGCCACAAGTTACTCCTGGGATTTTGGTGATGGAACAATGGAAGTTTACAATGATTTCGTTGCGCCTATCCATGAATATCAAACACCCGGATCTTACCAGGTTACATTAACGGCAACAATTGATGGCAGAGATACTACCTTTACCCAATCAGTAGATATTATTGCCCTAACTGATTCGGTCAATCTTGGAGCTGATACGGTCATTTGTCCAGGAGAAACATTAGAACTAGATGCCGGACCAAATGGTATTACCTATACCTGGTCAGATCCTGAAGTGACAGGGCAGACCATGACTGTCGATTCGGCTGGAACGTATTGGGTGGTAGTCGATTATGGCACCTGTGAATCCTACGACGAGATCAATGTGGAAGTATATGGCGAGCAAGCCCAATTTGCCAACATCTGGTACTTTGGTGATGGGGCGGGAATAGACTTTAACGAACAACCGCCTGTCCCATTGACAGATGGGGCGACACAGGCCCCCGCAGGTGTCTCGGCCTATTCGGACGCCAATGGGGACATTGTGCTCTATTCCGATGGAACAACCATTTACAGTCGTGATCATAATGCGGTAGGAAACAACATCGGTGGAGATAATACATCCATGCAATCCTCCCTGATCTTGCCCCTGCCGGACGATCCAACCATTTTCTATGTATTCACAACAGAGGACGTTTGGGGTGCTACTCAAAAAGAACACACCCTTCGCTATTCCATTTATGACATGAAAAAATTGGGCGATCCCGCTGGTCCGGTAGTATTGACCAATAAAACTCTTTATTACCGAACGACCGAACGACTGGCTGGTCTGATCGGGGCAAATACCTGGTTGCTTTCTCACGAATTCGGGACCAATACTTTTCGCTCCTATCCTATAACGATGGATGGAATCGGAAATCCTGTATTTTCATCTGTTGGTTCCGTTCACGGTACTTCCTCTAACGAAACAGCCGAAGGATACATGCAATTCGATCCTGCAGGTCAGCGTGTAGCGGTAGGATTGGTTACAGAAAGCGGGCAAAATGCTGTTGAGTTATTTGACTTCGACCAGACTACAGGAGAGCTTACTAATCCTATTCAGATAACTTTCGATGAGCCTGTTTCGCAAAATAAAGTTTATGGTGTTGAATTTTCTCCGGGAGGAAATGAACTATTCGTCACATTAACCGGAAGCAACTCTATCTTATACGAATTTAAATTATACAACTATACCCAGGATTCCATTCAGAATTCAGGACAGATCATCGCCCAGGGAACTCAGGAGCTTGGAGCTATCCAGGCAGGACCAGATGGACAACTGTACATCGCTTCAGAAGGGCAGGGCCATGTGATCCAGTTTGCCCCGGTTCAGGATACTACACAATATTCGGTTGTGGATCTGACCAGTAATACTTTTGACCTTGCCGGAGGCACATCTCACCTGGGATTACCCAATTTTGCACAAAATGTATCGCAGCAAAGCGGTGGGCCTGCCATGGCCGTATCGGATGGCTGTCTGGGCACACCAAGCTCTTTCATCGGCACACCAAGTTCGAGTATTGATGAACTTTTCTGGGATTATGTGGAAGGATCAAGCTCTGAAACCGAATTTGAGCATACGTTCAGCGCCGCCGGGACATATACAATCGAGTTGAATGTAACCAACCGCTGTGGGCTGGACACCCTGCTCACTCAGGATATTACGATCAACGAAGGCCCCAATGAACCGACCTTGCCTGCAGTAGATGTGATATGCAATGGTGATCTGATACTCAATGCAGATTCAACAAATACACCGGGATTGAGCTTCTTCTGGAGTACGGGAGATACCACTCGGACAATCGCTGTAAATACTCCAACCGATTACAATGTGACGATCACAGATCAAAACGGGTGTACTTCCGCCGATACGGTTTCCGTATATGACGGACGCCCTGCTGTGAACCTACCACCGGATTTCACGGTCTGCCAGGATGAAACCGTTGATCCTCTCGATGCAGGAAACCCGGCAAGTGGATCGACTTACGCATGGACCATCAACGGAGCCAATTCGGGAAGCGGAAGATTTATGAATGTTGATACCAGCACACCGGGAGTATTTAATTACCGCGTGGAAGTTACGAGCGGATTGACTGGATGTACAGGAATTGATTCTGTAATTGTCACCATTAATCCTCTGCCAGCTACTCAAACACTGGATATTACAAACCCTACCTGTGGGAATAGTGACGGATCGATCGAAATAACCGGTAGTCTCAATGGACTTTCCTATGAATGGTTTGATAATACCGGTGCATCACTCGGAAGCGTCGACCCTTTGGACATGATTGCTTCGGGTGCCTATACGTTAGCGCTAACTGATAATATTACAGGATGTACCAGAAACCAGCCAGTTTCGTTAGTAGACGACCCTGTAACCTTTACGCTCAATGCAACACCAGTAAATGATTGTGCCGGCAACATGATAGATGTCACAACTGATATTGTTACACCTGGCACAATTAGCTACACCCTAACAAATTCAATCTCAGGGATTGTCGTAGAAAATGGAACACCAGGCACAGCGAATTTTGATATCTCTCCGGTTAGTTCAGGTAGTTATATATTAGCCGTTTCAGGTGATGGATGTACAGATACTGTGAATGTCAATATTTCACCAAATCCCACAGTTGACCTGAATGTAGATCCGTTATTTGACCTTTGTGAGGGAACGAATATGACGCTGACAGCAACTTCCAGTTCAACAAACGTGGAATGGTTTAATTCAGGAGGCTCCTTGATCGGAACAGGTCTAAATCCGGATGTTTCAGGTACTTTACCTGTCGGAACACACACTATTACAGTCATTGCCAGAGGAACTAATCCTCCGTGTGATTCAACCATGACAACCACAGTCAATGTGAGAAATTCTCCTGAGGCAGAAATCATTGCCGACAATGCCGGTTGTGATGGAGAAGCTACCCTTCAGGCTAATGTGACCAATGGAAGTGGAAGTTATACCTATCAGTGGAGTAACAACGATATTACACGAGTTATTAACGTTATGACCGGAGGAGATTATTCGGTAGATGTCACAGACCAGGCAACAGGTTGCCCGGCGTCAGCAGGCCCTGTTCCTGTGACGATTTACGAAGAGGTCATGGTGACGATCGAGCAGGATACTGTCGCATGCGAAGAAGGCAATTTAGTGACGCTGGCAGCCATTTCTACCCCTGGCGATGACGGAACTTACTCTTACCAATGGTATCAAAACGGTGTTGTGTTGCAACGTGATACTCTTCAAAATGTGGAGACATTCAGCCAGGGAACGTTCAGGGTTGTGGTGACAAATGCCGGGAACTGCAGGTCCGAGGCAACCAGAAGTATGGCACGGTTCCCGAACACACCCGCGGATATTGAACCGTCATACCTGATCTGCCCGGCAGCACCGGTTGATTTTGAAGGAGTAGAGCAATCCGCCATCATCACTCCAGGTAATTTCACTACATATTATGCCTATAATGCGGACACAGGAGCCGAGATCTTTGAAATAGACGGAACTTACGAGATCACAGAAGAAGGTGATTACAATTTTGAATTAGGCAATGCCTTCAATTGTTTCACATTTGACAGCACAATGGTCGTTGAAAGTTGTGAGCCATCCATTGTTGCGCCAACTGCCTTTAGCCCGAATGCCAGCATAGACGTGAACCAGACTTTCCGGTTATTTCCATTGTTTGTAGGTGAATTTGAGATCTTCATCTTCAACCGCTGGGGTGAGCTGATCTTCCATTCGGAAGACCTTGACTTCATGGAAAATGAAGGTTGGGACGGTACGAAGAACGGGCAAGTCCTTCCGGGAGGAACTTACGCCTATGTAATCAAATTCCGAAGCGCAACGGATCCTGAGAGGGGAGTAATTGAACAGCGAGGGGGGGTGAATTTGTTGAGGTGATCGAGTTACGGGTTTATTAGTTGCCAGATTCGAGTTGCGGGTTTTACTTCCAAATCGTGTTTACATGCAATATGCTCATGTGGCTATTTTGAGGAGTTGATTCATTGTTTCCTTTCCTCTAATAAATAATCAACCCATTGATGAAAAATTTTTCCACTAAACTAGTCGTGCCCCCACTTGGAGTGTTGGCATGATTAAATGATCCTCGATCGATAAGAAAATCTTCCCTACTAATAGAACCACTTATTGAAAAAAGTCTCCAGATTTTTACCTGATGATTCTTCCATGGCATGTTGGAAGTCAATGGTTTCAACAGATTTCCCAAAATATTTTTGGCTGTAAAATTTAATTCCTTTCCAGAAATCCCAATCACCCATTTCTTCTCTGAGGAGGTGCAGAATATAAGCTCCTTTAAAATAGACCAGATTCCGGTCAGCTCCAGTTGGATTGATCCAATCCGGAAAAACCAGCGGTTTGTCATTTCCTTCATCTTTTATCTTTCGATATACCTCAAAATATGAACTGATGTCAGAATCATACTTTTCTTCGCCAAATCGATATTGATTGTAAGCAGCAGACATGAACGTGGCAAAACCTTCATTCAACCAGAAGTGGTTCCAATTCTTACAGGTGATCATATTTCCCCACCACTGATGTGCTAGTTCGTGCGAAATGAGATTTGTCTCCATACTATCCTTCAATACCATGTGACCATAAGAATTTTTCAGGACTGAAAAACCCGACATTTCCTGGTAGTGATCTCCCATGAGTATTTGTGAATAGGAAGATTGAACATAAGGAACTCCAGATTTTTCTTCGAAGAAAGCCATCATATCCTTTGTCTTACCTAAAATATGATGCAATTCATCCGATAGATAATCCCTTGCATAGTAGAACAATGAAACATCTTTGTATTCCTCTTCATATTTATTGAATTCTCCAATCACAAATCCATAGGTATAAGTTGGGGTTTCATACTCCTGTTGCCATGAAAAAAGCGTCTTATTCTGTTCAGTAGTTTTTTGAACAAATTCTCCGCTGGCAATGCAATCCTTATCAGACGGAATAAGTATATCCATGCTAACCCTTGCCCTGTCGCCGGGGGAATCATTGCAAACCATCCACTGACTTGTGGAGAAAACCGTATATGCCTGACCCAATTCTTTATCGAATACAAGCCCGAAAGATGGCTTTCCATCGTAAAATATCTCTACTTGATTTTCATAGTAATCCCTGTCGGCAAGATTTATGATTATCCGGTTGCCATCCTGAATAAAATTGATAACATCCTTTCCCGTGACCTTGTTGATATTCAGGCTTCCTTTATTTAGTACCACCTTCGATATGTTTGGGTCAATTAGAAAATCAATTATCACACTTCCTTTTACACTTCCTGTTTCGATATCAGGTTCTATCGAAACATGATAATTGATGACATTCAATTCGGGGTTTTTCTGAAGAAATAGGTTTGAGGATAAAGTTATATAAGAAAATGCAAAGAGAAGCAGGTTAAGTATTGTCGATATGAACATTACCTTTTATGTATTTATAGTTACTCAAACGCAACAGTCTCACCAGATGCGGCACTTTTTTTTGCAGCATCCAGAATTTCTATGACGATCATGTTGTTTTCAAGGGACGATAAGTCATAAGGTGGCAACTCCATTTCTTCCCGGATTACCGCTGCCAGGAAAGCAAACGGATCATCGTAAGGAGGTTTTCTTTCCTCAAGAGCGAAAGATTCCTCGGAAAAACCATCATAACCTTCCGATATCCTAATCCGGAGATCGTGACGGTTATCTGCATAAACTACACCATTTAAGCCATAAATTTCCATATCCTTTCTTCCAATAGGCCAGTTCCAGGAAGGTTGGATGATCGCTATAGAGTTGCTGTAAGTCAAAATGATCACTGCTTCATCATCGACATTGGGATTGTTTTCTTTTTGCAACTGATCAGTCACGGCCGTAACCTTATCAGGTTTTTCCCCATCCATCAACCAGGTTAGCAAATTCGCTCCATAACATCCAAAATCTGTAATGGCCCCGCCGCCATTCAACAAAGGATCCGTTAACCACTCAAAAAACTCATCGTTCACACCAATCTTTTTGGGGCCTTTATGACCATCCCTGACAATGACTTTTCTGATATCTCCAATAACAGAATCTTCCTTTACCAATTCATAGGCTTTGTGATTAGTGGGATACCAGGTGGTCTCATAATTCGTCAGCAAATGGATCTGATGTTTTTTTGCCAACGCCTCCATTTTTCTTGCATGTTCCAGGCTGACAGCTAATGGCTTTTCCACCATTATATGGATCCCTTTTGGAGCGAAGAATTCCACAATTTTGAGGTGATCGTAAATATTTCCAAAAGCTGTCACCGCTTCGACATCTTTAGTATTGTTCAATTCCTCCATGGTTGGGAAGACCATTTCCATTGAAAACCCATATTGATCCGCATATCGTGATGCTAATTCACGGTTGGGTTCAACGATTCCTGTGATTGATATATCTCCCCTTTTCTCGCTACCAAAAATCCAATGCACATGGGAATGGGTTAATCCGATAACACCTACGTGAATAGGGTCTTTTTGAGCGATAAGTTGTAGGGATAACAAGGAAAACACTATTATGGAGAGAAAAGAGAGTTTCATTTTTTGCTCATTTAACTATTTGAAGGTCATCCAGACAATAACAAAACTGGTAGAATAAAAGTAGTGAATCTATATTACATTTTAGGCGATCCAGTTATATACTCAACTTGTTTAGGGATATCTCCAAACTTTCCTAGGGTAACGAACTACTTGATCTCATTCTATTATACCTATACCGCTTGTTAATCAAGCCATTATACCGACTAACAATCCGATCAAGGAAATGATCAAGCAAACAAAAGTCAATGCATGCCCAGGGTACATGGAGACCAATGAAATAAATAAATTTGTAATCGCTACCGCTAACGAAACTCCACCAATTATTATAGCCCAAATTCTATGAGGATTATAGTCACCGCCAAAATTTTCAGTAAGGTATTGATCTCCAGTCAATGCGAAAATACAGGGGATAGAGAATAGTATGAAGACAACTGTAAAACCAATAAACGCATCTAATAAAGGATATTTCTGAGACAATTCCCTATCGCGCTTAAAGAAACCACTTTTGTGCACATTAAAATCAAACATGAGAATCTTTTCAGTTATTTCAGCATCAAGAAAGCTTCTCATTTCATCAGTTAATCTGATATTTGGATTGATTTTTAATATGTCACGAAACAATTCCTGGTAGGTATTGCCGTCTAGTTTTGAATATGCAAGTTGGAACTCTTTCCCACTGTCATCAACTACTACATAAAAGTAAGACATAGACTGTCCATAAGCTATCAATTCGTATGATATCCTATGAATGGTGTCAAGTGGAATTTTTTTAGTAAATAATCCATGCATATATAAAATTCCTCCATCTATTTTGTATCCATGTTGCAATAACCCTAAAGTAAAGACTCGAGTCAAATTACTTGTTTTATATTCTTTAGTCATAATTGATCCAAGGTTTCAATGGTAATTCCTTCACTTCAAGAATATTGTAATGTCCTAAATGAATTGCCAGTTTTTACAAAAAGTTTATGTTCCTCAATTGGAATATTAAAAAAACGTTTCAAATGAAAACTATAGTAGTTATATAAGTTGTTAGCTTGTTTGAATGCTAACGCGACTCTTTCTTCATCCAAAATTTTCATCCACATAAAATTCCTGTTGAAGAATTCCATTCACGTGTTCTAGGAATAGTCTTATTTAGCTTAATAACATAAAAAAAACAGTAGCCTTTCACAACCACTGCTTTTTCTTGCTAAATATTCTCTAATTAATTCTCATTTGGCAAAAAGGAATATTTCTCACCGTAGTACAACATCTGATCGATGAACGACTCGGGGTATTCAACCTTTACATCGGTAATTTCCTCACCTTCTTTCACAGGAAAGATCTTTGGCTGGATAAATGCCGAATATGGCGCTACATCCAGTTTGGAATACCTTTCCAGAACTTCCTTGTGCAATTCAGGATCAACCTTTACTCCATAGTTTTCAACCAACTCTTTTCCGGCTTCGTAATCTCCTTCCGATTTAATTCGCTGGATCTCACGAAGCAGCTGGCCAAACAGTTCCCTTAATTTTTCATAATCATTGATCACAAAATAGGTCTTTCCATCCACTACTTTTTTCTCGATGACATTTTCTTCCTGACCTTTTTCATAGCACCATTTGGCGACCAACTGACGGTTTCTCATGTGGTCTTGCTCCACATTTTCCCCCAACTCCAGTCTTCTCAACTGAAGCATCAGCCCATTAGTGATATACGTGTCATATTCTGTTTTCCCAACATCTACCGTTGGTATTACACCCAATTCTACTAATTTTTGATCCAGAATATAATACAACGCCACCAGATCTGCTCTTCCTTCTTCAAGGGTAGAGGCATAATTTTTCAAGGTTTCATGAGGAGTTCCCACTCCGGGATTTAGCTTTCCGGAAGCATGACCAATAACTTCGTGCAGGGCCGTATGCAATTTGCCAGCCAACTCACCATGCTCTTTGATCCTCAACATAACATCTTCCCCCAGAAAAAACTCGTTTTTCGATCCTTTGCTGGAAGCCTGGTTGTAGGAAGCAACAATATTACCAAGGGAAACGGACTTCGAACCGTAGTCTTCCCTGATCCAGTTGGAGTTGGGAAGGTTGATGCCAATCGGAGTAGATGGAGCGGCATCCCCGCCTTCCATGGCGACAGTAATCACCTTGTAACTCACACCTGTCACGTTTTCCTTTTTATTTTCATCCAGTATAGGCGAATTGTCTTCAAACCACTGGGCATTTTCCGAAAGAGTAGTCATACGCTTGCTCGCTTCAAAATCTTTAAACGACACGACAGATTCATATGCTCCTTTGTATCCAATGGCATCGCCATATACTTCGATAAAACCGTTAACTACGTCAACTGTAGATTCCGTATCTTTTACCCATTCGATGCTGTATTCATCAAAAGTTTTTAAATCACCGGTTTTGTAGAATTCCACCAGTTTTTCCAGAGCTTTTCGCTGCTGGTCATTTTCGGCAACTGTGATCGCTTTTTCCAGCCAGTAAACAATCTTTTCAATCGCTTCGGTGTATATGCCACCAACTTTCCAAACTTTTTCTTCCACTTTGCCATTTTCGCGTACAACTTTTGAATTCAATCCCCAAAGTGGCTGTTTCTCAACACCTTCTATTTTTTTGGATTGATAAAATTGCTGCACTTCTTCCTGAGTAACACCTTCGTAGTAGTTATTGGCTGACTCCACAATGTTATCTATTCCGGAATCCTTATTGACCTTTTTGCTGTCCAGCTCGGGGTCAAACAAGATGGGCGTCAGTTTATCGATCAATTCCTGCTTGCCTCCAATATCCTCCAGTGGCAAGCTGTCTTCGTTCGATTTATTAATCAACTCGGCAAAATATTCCTTTGAAAACCCCGGATCGAGTTTTTTATTAGAATAATGATGGTGAATCCCGTTAGACACCCACACCCTTTTTGCATAGGTCTCAAATGCTTTGAAATCATCAGAGGTTTTATCACCCGGAAAGGATTTGTAAACTCCTTCTATCGTTCTTCTGACCAATAAATTGTACTTGTAATTCTGATCATAGATAATGTCTCTGCCACTTAATGCTGCTTCTGAAAGGTAGTAAACCAGCTTTTTCTGATTAAGCGTAAGCTCATCAAAATCAGGTACTTTGTAGCGAAGAATTTGCAGATCGGCAAACCGATCGGTCACATACTTAAAACCTGTATCATCCTCAGAAGCTTCCTGATACGCTTGCTCTGGTTTTTGTGGATTACAGCTAAAAAAAATTATCCCCACAAGGGATAAAAAAAATAAACTCTGCTTTCTCATTTTTAACTCCTATTTTAATCATTCAAATTTATAAAAACGCAATTTAGGAAATAGTTCTTTTCCGTAGTAATCGGGTTGGTTTAAACGGGGGTTTGGCGGGCTGAAGCTGTAAAAATTAATCCCTAATCTGACAAAGGGGTTGGTGCGACTTGTGTATTGAATGTATCAAATCGCAATCAATCAAATAACAAATAAAGCCCAAATTGACAAAATCCAATATTCAAACGTTTGGTAATTGAATAATTGGGTTCTTATATTTATTTGTCAATTGTTATTTGCATTCTTGAGATTTGGATTTAAACCGCTGTCTTAGTTTCCTGCAATAGTTGGCTGATGCGATGATCAAATCCCTTTGAAATATCAATTGGGACCAGTAGCTCTTCCAGCAAATAAAACTCCCCGGGGATCGTCATCTTTTTGCCCGTTTGAAGATTCACGGAAACAAATCTCGTCCACATAACAGACTTCAACTGTGTTTTCTTTTCGTTCCACATTTTCAGTTCGACCAGAACCGAATAAGAATCATAGTGGATAAGCATGGACTCGATGACAATCTTTTCATTGAGAAAAGCAGGCTTGAGATAGCTGATCTGGTTTTGCATGACCACCCAACCGAAACCGTTGCTTTTGGATATCTCGTAAATGTCCAGATTATAAAAATCTCTGAGATGATCTTCGCGGGCATTCATGAAATAATCGATGTATTTGCCATTATTCAGATGACCCAACGGGTCGCAATCCTGAAACCGCACAAGCTCAGAAGTCCATGGATGCTTTTCTACGTTGTTTTGTGCTTCACTCATCATACTTATATTGCTAATTCTATTTCTTTTCCTCGTTTTGTTCTTTTTACAATTGTTTTGTGATGCAGGTCCAATTCAGGGAATCCTCCGGAATAATGAGAAAAATCACCATAGTGTACAGGGAGGACTGCCAACGGCTCCAGGCAATCGATCAGATGCACCAACATCTTGTTATTCATCGTCAAAGGGCCTCCAAAAAATTTCTCTTTTACCGCTCCCATATTGGGGATCAAAATATCGCAGATCTTATTTCCAATGAACTTTTCTACAGTCGGATGACAAATGGTATCACCAGTGATGTAAATAGATTTGGTCTCACTTCCTTTTTTCGCTTCTAACCAATAACCATTCACTCCTCCCGCAAAATAAGAGGCCAGGAAATTGGAACCGTGCACAGCGGGAACAGCTCTAATCGAAACTTCCAACCGATCCTTAGTGAAGGTCCGGTACTCTCCCCAAGTGACAGAATCTATACGGTTCATACCAGCTTCTGCTAATTTTCGCACCACGTTTTTATGACAAAGTTTTACTGAATCCTTGTCCAAAACCGCCAAACCATCACCATCGAGATGGTCTTCATGGTTGTGTGTCAGCAGCCATAGATCGATACCCCGAAAGTCATTGTCTTCATATTCGGGACCAATCGTCCTTTCGGATTTGAAGTATTTGAAATCAAACTTTGCTCCTATTGGGCTTAGGCAGGGGTCACAGGCTATCTTGAACTGGTCGTCAATTTCCATTACGAAGCATGCTGCTCCAATCCATTTAAATTTAATCTTCATGATTTTAGACCATTTAGTCTAGTTAAGGTTAAAATTTTTTACGATTCCGGTAATATTTTGTTTAGATGATCTTTGATAACTTTCAAATGCTCAATGTTTCCATGTGCTTTTGTCAGGATAGATCCGCCTTCGATCATGTTTATAATGATCCTGGCAGTGGATAACGAATCTTCAATGCCGTTTAAATTCAGATAGGCTTCAAAGCTTTTTTCCATTTTTTCGTATGCCTGCTGACAGGCATCCTTCACAACTTTGTTTTCCGTTGCACTTTCAATGGCAATGGCCCCTATCGGACAGGAATATTGAAAATCTGTCTCCAGAAATTGTTCAATGATGTAATCGATCACAGCTTTCAAACCATTAGCAACTGTCTTTTTACCCATCATGGCATCAGAGTAAGCTCTTAACTGGCGTTTTCCCGAATAAATAACGGCTTCTTTCAAAAGCTCATTTTTGCCTCCGGGAAAATGGTGATACAGGGATCCTTTCGGTATTCCTGTCTCTTTCAGAATCTCATTGATGCCGGTTCCGAAGTAACCTTTTCTTTCCATTAGCTTTGAAGCTTTTTCAATTAACCTGTCACGGGTTGAGATCTGTTCTGCTGTTTCCATTGTCATTGACAAAACTAACAAAATAGACCAATCGGTCAAATTATTAAACGAAAAAGTTTGGGATCGGATTAGTTGAATTGTGAATGATACTTGCCCATCAAGAAAGAATGTAGGTTTTCCTGTTTGTGTTGCTATTATGTAAAAGATTGTCAAACAGTTAATTCAGATTAATTACCACATATCACCAAACTTCCGCGACAATTGAATCTTGCTCAACAAATTTCACGACAAGGCTATCCATAACACCTCTAGACATACCCACTATTGTTTTACTCTTCCAATCCAAATTGTCCTCATAATTTACAATTATCCTGTTTTCAAAGTCATTATTGGTTCGGTAGTCGATATTTTTTCCTCTGTAAACAAGTTCTATAGTCTGGTATTCTTTCAAAGTATCAATCGCAATTTTCTCATGCCTTCCATATACATATATGGGACCAATCATATAATTGGTTTCATTTGTTACAATTAGTTTCAACTTATTACCAATATCAAGCCTGGAATTCAATTGTGCTGAGGCAAGGATGATAAATACGTGACAAACAATTAAAGCAAATTCCCATCTCAGATTTACAAAGCCAGAAATAAAACCATACTTTTTAATAAGAAATGCGGCTAAGACAATAATCCCAATAATAATAACCGGATAAAGAAAGTAAATGAACAAAAATACCCATCCCAAATAATTATAACCTTCCACAAAGTCTGCATCAACCAATAGCCCAACTTCAACGGTTACAGCAATAACAATGCTAATAAGTAACAGTATAAAATTGATTTTGCGAAAGCGTTTCATTTGCTCAACTGAAATTGAATATTAAAGATTTTGCTTAAAATCTACTTTAAAAATGAATTGTATTTTATTAACTCTCATATTTAATATCGTTTTTTACCTATTCTACTCTTCAAAAAATGCCATTGCTGATTTTTTACAACTTTTAAAGATAATTTTATCAAATTTGAATCATGATAAAAAACTATCGGCTTTTAGCTATTATGGTCCTATTTGTCAACATCGCCTGTACTTCCGGACAAAATAAGAAAGTGGAATCGACAAGCGAGGAAGTTAATTTCGGGGATTTCCAGGAAAATGCCATCGTAGGCAACTGGAAAAATCTCACCATCAATGTTGACCTGGAAACGTACAATAATTCCGATACATCCTTTCGTGTTTCCATAACTGAAGATAACTGGAAGCTGAAGATGAACATCGACCCTATCGTCACAGAAATCTATGATGACGGTACATTCCTCACCAATTACCGGGATACCTTAAGTAATATCTTCCACCAGAATAAAGGGACATGGTATATTGACGGAGATTCACTTTATTTGGAAGATCAAAGTGGAGAATTATTTCCATACCAGGTTTACATAAATGGGAACCGAATGGAAATGAAAACCATGGTAGATTATGATGAAGACGGAAAAAAAGACGATTTTTATCAAGGTGAATATATCAGGGTAAAAAAATAAATGAACTAATTATGAAAAAAGCAGCATACTCACTATCTATTATTTTTCTTTTCCTTGTGGTCATATCAGGTTTCAAAACGAAATCAAATAATATGTTGAAAACCTCTTTGCAAATTACCGTCATCGACGGAATGGGCAGTTATGTGGAGGGAGCTGAAGTGACCATCTACTCTAATGAGGAGGATTTCAGAAACAGTGAAAGCCCCATTCAGGATACTCAATTAACCGATGAAAAGGGTAGAGTACTTTTCAAAGACCTCAAACCACAAGCTTATTTTGTGGACGCCGTGAAGGGTGACATGTCTAACTATGGAGCTGCACAATTGACTCCTGAACTAATGGAAGGAAGGAGGAACAAAGTCAATATCGTGATCGAATAACAGAAGTGCGGAAATATTTTCAACTTGCTTTTCTAGGGTTTTCAATAACCGTATTTACTCTTTGTTCAAAAAAAGACTCGCCAAATACCGGCCCTCAACTACCAGAGAAGAAGGCCTTAGCAGATGATTTTTTTGTTAATGCCAAATCAGCGCCCGGCACAGAAGAAAATCCCCGGGCAAGAAGAGAATACTGGACCCGGCTGCAAGTTGATCCTGCAACGGGAGTTATACCACCCAATATTCGTCATAGGGAATTGCAGTTTGCCCAAACCCTTCCAAAGAAATCCGATCCACGGTTAAAAAACAACATCGAAGAATGGACGAGCATTGGCCCGTACAACGTTGGCGGTCGGTCGCGATCGGCTGCTTTTGATATAAGCAATGAAGAAGTAATTATTTCAGGAGGAGTTTCAGGAGGTATTTGGAAGTCCCAGGATGGTGGAGAAAGCTGGGGTAAGAAAACTCCCATCCAAAGCATCCACAGTGTAACGACCATTGCACAGGACACCCGACCGGGAAAAACGAACATTTGGTATTACGGAACCGGTGAGCTGCAGGGTAATTCCGCCAGAGCGCCATTTGCCCCATTTCGAGGTGATGGTCTGTTTAAATCGACCGATAGCGGCGAGACCTGGTCCCAGTTAGCCTCAACTGGATTGGGAACAGTTACTGTTTTTAATTCACAGTTTCAATATGTCTGGAAGGTATTGACCAACCCAAATAATACTGCAGAAGATGAGGTTTTTGCAGCAATTGTCGGGGCAATTGTCCGTTCGACAGATGGCGGAGAGAACTGGCAACTTGTGCTGGGAGAAGAACTCCAAACAACTGATTCTTTGGATCTGAATACAGCCGCTATTTCGAGATTTACGGATATTGAACTAACGGCTGATGGAATTTTTTATGCTGTTTTGAGCAGTGTCGCTCTTAATGATGAAACATACATTGATCACGGTGTTTACCGGTCGACTGATGGCATCAACTGGAATGAGATCACTTCTATCCGCTGGCCAAATGAATATTCCAGGGTAGTTATCGCTACATCAGTTTCCAATCCCGATTTGCTTTATTTTCTTGGTGACGATGGAGATGAAGATTTTCTGTTTCGCTACGAATACCTGGCAGGAGACGGTGCTGGTTTTGGAGGAAGATGGGAAGATCTGAGCCAAAACATTCCAAGACTGGGGGGAGACCTGGGCGATTATGATGACCAGGATTCTTACAATATGGTTTTGAAAGTTCATCCATCTGATGAAAACATATTGTATCTCGGGGGAACAAATTTGTATATGTCCACAAATGGCTTTTCAAATACATCGGCCACAGCATGGATCGGAGGATATGATACGGCAAATGATTTTAGTGTCTTCCAAAATCACTATGTCGATCAACATGATCTGTATTTTTCACAAACAGATCCTGACAAAATGCTCTCAGTAAATGACGGCGGTATCTTTCAGTCCACCACTAATCGTGAAGAGAGTATGAACTGGCAACCTCTCAACAACGGTATGATCACCAGCCAGTCTTATGTTATAGGTTTTGATGGTTCTACGTCTGCGGGAAAAGTTATCATAGGCTTTCAGGATAATGGTACACATATCAGCACCAATCCTGATGCCAATACACGCTGGACACGTTTCATCGGTGGAGATGGTACTTATTGTGACATTACCAGAAATGAAGAATACATCTATGCATCATTCCAGGAAAGCCAGGTCTACCGGTTTACCATTGAAAAGGACCTTCAAAAAACTTCCTTTGCGCGGGTTGACCCCATAGGTGGAGGAAATACCAACAACCAGGGTTATTTGTTTGTCAATCCTTTTACCCTTGATCCAAACAATGAAAATGTGATGTACCTGGCAGGAGGTGATGTAGTATGGAGAAACTATAATCTTTCGCAAATTCCATCGGGATCACAAAACAAGACTTCCCTGAATTGGGAAAAAATCCCCGGAACTGCTATTGATGAGAATCAAATTACAGCCATCTCGGCATCAACCGTACCAAAAGAAATAGTGTACTATGGTACTTCGGAAGGAAAATTGTTCAAAATGACAAATGCAATGTCTCTCACTCCCGAAATAGCTGAAATAACCAGCAACAATTTTCCCGAAACAGCCTACCTAATTTCAATCGCCATTGACAGAACCAATGCTGATCATCTGATGATCGCTTTTTCCAATTACAACACGCAAAGCATCTTTTATTCTCAGAATGGCGGAGACACCTTTGAATCGGTATCCGGCAACCTGGAAGAATTCCCCGATGGTTCCGGCTCAGGACCATCGGTTCGATGGGTGGATATCTATCCTAAACGGGATGGAGGATTTATTTATTTTGCGGCAACCAGTACAGGCCTGTATTCAACAGATGAGCTGGAAGGAAATGAAACCCTATGGGTCCAGGAGGGTGCAACAACTATTGGGAATGTAGTTGGGGTCATGGTAAAACATCGGCCTGCTGATGGTACTGTATTTTTTGCGACACATGGCAATGGTGCTTTCCAGGCTTATTTTGACGATCCTGCCGATGACATTTCGCCACAACCGGAAAATAATTTTTATGTTGACACGGCTTATCCTAATCCCTTTACGGATGAGGTTAATATCTCATTTAATCTTCCAGAAAACGGAATCGTTAGAAGTACAGTAATCAACATGAATGGACAGACGGTAAAATCATTACTTTTGGCAAAGCTCTACGCAGGAAAAAATTTCATCACATGGGATGGAACGAATAATTCAGGGGTAAGACTGACACCTGGGGTTTACATAGTAAGGTTTGAATACAATGAAAGGGTTACTTCAACAAAAATACTTTTTAATGATTAGCAAATTGACGAGAGGAATAATGATCATAATTTCGTTTGCATTTCTATTGGTTTCATGCAAAAAGGAAAAATCTGTTTATGAGGCCGAAGCTCGTTCATTTCTCGATCAAAATAAAATAAATGAGGCAATTACGGTACTCGAAAAAGCTATTCAAATGTACAGCGATGAACCGGCATTCTATAATCTGAGAGGCGCTGCTAAGTTTCAAAATGGTGAATATCAGGATGCCATTTCCGATTTCGAATTATCCATTCAGCTGGATAGTACGGATTACCGGCCCTATTATAACTCCGGGAATAGTTATTTTCGGTTGGAAAACTATCAGTCGGCAAATGAATATTTTACAGAAGCAGCCAATCTTAGCCCAAAGAAGCCTGACATCTATATTAACCGGGCCAATACTTATTTTGAGTTAGGCGATTACCCTCAAGCTATACGCGACTATCAATTTTCGCTGCAATTGGATAGCTCATCCTACCTTGCAAACCTAAACATTGCCAGAACATTCATCATCATAGACAGTGTACAATCTGCTGTTCCATATCTGGAAAAGTGTATTCAGTTAAGTCCGGATTCCGGTGAAGCTTTTTACTTTCTGGCGTATTCAAAATATCTTACGGGAACCGGTGAGGATTTTTGCACCGTATACCGTAGAAGCCGTACGCTGGGTTACGATGCGGCATCGGATGTTCTGGAGAAAGTTTGTGCAAATAGTTAACTCTCATTTATGGGCAATAAATATAGGAAATCTTGATGTTTTCAGAATATTTCTCGCGACACTCGGAATGAACAGATTGGAAATATGGGACCTGCCATATGCTCCCATAACAATCAGCGGATCTTCCACATTTTTGGCATAGGATATTATCTCCTCGGAAATGTTTGTTCCTTCCATGAGTTGCACACCAACATTGCTGTGATGCTGTTTGATCAATTCCAGAAGCAATTTTTCATTCTTGATCTCCTCATCGGCAGATGGCGTGACGGTTAACACCGTTATCTCCTTATCTCGCATGGTATCGGAAAACAGATTGCTAAACATCCTGATAGCGAATACTGAGGATTCCTTTCCATCATAGGTGAATATTACATTTTGAATTTTATTGGTCGTTGTCGGTAAAATCAAGACCGGACATTTGCAGGCTTTAAGTAATTGATAGATAAAAGTAGTATCAGGCTCCTGGCTTTCACTATTAAAGAACACCTCGTAGCTCATGATCAACAGATCGGCGTAGATACTTTGTACTATCAATTCATTGGAAGAAACCTCAACTTCGTGGATAAACTTGTATTTAAGGCCTTTACTTGTTGCCTTCGTCTCAAAATCAGATAAGATTTCAGGATTTTGAGGATCAATCTCACTCATCATTTCCATATGAGAGGATTTTTCTGAAGTTGATCCTTCATGATGAGAGGAAACCTTTTCCCTTTGGAAATTCCTCTGCATTACCATACCAACAAACAATTCATCTTTAATCTCTCCAAACAGGGAATCTGCTGTTTTAAATATGTTGCCATTAAAGGTATTATTGCCCAGTACGACCAAGGTCTTTGCCATAGTCCAATTAGTTAATGTTTCAATCTATATGTCCAAACCGGACGCTTCGCATGATTAACAACATCCTCAGCGATGGAACCGCTTAACAGATGCATTAATCCCGTTCTACCATGAGTTGATAATGCGATCATATCTGCATCAATATCCCTGGCAAAATAAATGATGCCATCTTCCTCTATGGCATCGTTATAAATATTTATGGTATAATCTTTTATATGATGTTTATCGACATATTTCTGTATGATCGATTTGATAGGTCTGGTTCCCTCAAATGCATTGGGGGTCACCACACGTACTAAATGCAATTTTGCCCCCGTAAGTTTGAGCAGCTTATGCATTTCATCCACCAATTGGGTTTCATCATGTGTGAATTTTGATGCATAAACAATGTCTTTGATCTTTTCAAAATCAACCTTCTTTTTTACTGTAATTACCGGACACCTCGCATGTCTAACTACTTTTTCTGTATTCGAGCCAACTAAAAATTCCTCAACGCCGCTTGAACCCTTTGAACCTATAACTACGAGGTCAATTTCGCTGCTTTTTATCTCTTCATTGATGAACTGGAAGGCATTCCCAAATTCAATTTTCTGATGGATGGTAACTCCGAACTTTGAAAACTTGGTTTTAAACTCTCCAATTTTCTCCTCGGCATTTTCACTCAGGTTTTTTAGAACCTTCTCATCGAATCCAATTCCGGCTGTGGTCCCCAACATGGAGTAAGAATTGCCGATAGCAGTATAATCAATAAACCCTGAAAGGTCTACTAAATGTAGCAGTTGGATTGCTGCTCCGGATTTCTTTGCAATCTGGCAGGCAAAATCCATGGCGTTTTCTGCCTGTTCGGAAAAGTCAGTAGGAACTAATATTTTTTTCATGTTTTCATTACCTTAATACAAAAGGTAATGAGCAAAAAAAAGAAGAATAAAACAACACGGAAATGACGTCTATCACTTGTTCACATGACAATTGTCATTATGGATTGAAGGGTTTTTAACTTTGGCGTCCGTAAAAATCAGCTTCTCTCACCAATTCCTGAGGTTTCAGCACCCTGATCTTCTTTCCTTCCAGTGCAATGATCTTTTGGCTTTTGAAATCAGAAAGAAGTCGGATAACCGTTTCAGTGGCAGTTCCGATAATATTCGCCAGGTCTTCCCGTGAAAGTGCGATGTCTATAAGTTCGCTATTTTCGCCCTCCATTCCATATGTTTCCTTCAACATTAGCAGAGTAGCTGCCAGTCTTTCTCTGACGGATTTTTGTGCAACAGTAACAAGTTTTTCTTCCAAAACTCCCAGGTCCCTGCATAGCTTGTTAATTACCTTCTTAAAAAATGAAGGATTGGAATTGAATATTTTTATAAAGCTCGATTTTGGAATGTAGCAAATCGCCCCTTCCTCGATGACGGTGGCAGAAGCATTGTAAAATTCCTCGCTGACCAAAGCGCGATAACCAAGGAAATCTCCAGGTTTCGATAGATATAAAATCTGTTCTTTCCCATCAGAGCTTATCTTGTAAACTTTTACCTTGCCTGTGTTGATACAAAATATTCCCAGCGGTCGTGTACCTTCGTAAAATAGGGTTTGTCCTTTCTTATATCTAATACACGTTTTTGCATTAGAAATTCCGTCCAATTCTTCCCTGGAAAGATCGGAGAACATCGATTCGGATATATTCTGACAAAATGCACAATGGATTTTAATGTTATTCTTTATCACAACCTCTATCAATTTTAATTAAAAATACAATTCCAATTTATCAAATGCTTTAAAATCAGGATACTTATTTAAGAAATTAATAAACCTACCCCAAATGTCACTGTAAAAACAGATGAGGAAATTGCCAATTGTTTTAAATATGGATCAAGTTTTTTAGCTTCCTCATAATGCAGAACTGCCATACCATTCCTGATGAATAGCGGCAATGTCAACAAAAATAAAAATTGCCAGAAACTTTGAAAATTGATCCATGTAAATGCTATTGTTAAAACAAAGGCAAGAGTTAATAACATCCAATGATATATAACGGCTTTCTTTCGGCCAAGTCTTACCGGAATCGATATTTTTCCGGCTTCCCGGTCTGAATTTATGTCCCGGATGTTGTTCAGATTCAATACACCAGTAGACAGAAATCCAAAACTTAATGCAGGCAGTAAAACAGTATAGCTCAGGTAATTTGCATGAAGATAAAAAGAACCTCCAACAGCTACTAATCCAAAGAAAATCAAAACAAACACATCTCCCAGCCCTCTATACCCATATGGGTTTTTACCCATGGTATATTTTACAGCAGAAGCAATTGCCAGCAAACCAACAAAAAGAAAGGTTAAAAAAAAGTAATTAATGGAATGAAAAGCCTGGAAAAGAAGCCAAACCCCTACAATCAAGGTCAACATTGATGTAATAATAATTCCGATTAACATTTCCTTATGAGAAATCAAACCATCCTGAACAGTTCTCGATGGACCATCCCTCAGGACATGATCTACTCCACTTTTTGCATCCCCATAGTCATTTGCCAGATTGGACAGAACCTGAAGCAACAAAGTGGTGATGGCACTCAAGACAAAAACAGACAAGTCAAACTTATTATAAAATGCAGCCAAAAAAGCCCCCATACCAATACTTGATAAAGCAAGTGGCAACGTTCTCAATCTCATCGCTTTTATCCATGCCTGCGTCTTATTCATCCTTCTAAAGCTTTCTATGATCTACTCCAAAAATGTGGTGAAAACAAAATCAACACCGTAAACAACTCTAATCTTCCCAAAAGCATTAAAAAGGCCAGGAACCATTTTCCAAATGTCGGAATATTAGAAAAATTATCCACAGGTCCTACCTCCCCGATACCCGGACCGATATTTCCCAGACAGGTTGCCACCGAACCTATTGCTGTTTCAAAATCAAGCCCGACGGCTGCCATAATGATAGACCCGGCAACAAAAACCATTAGATAAATGATCATGAATGCCAAAACATTGAATGTGATCTCAGGTGAAATGGCATTGTGATTTAATCGCACCGGAAGAACCGCTGCCGGATGAACCTGTCTTTTTAATTCCAGAAAGCTATTTTTCAACAAAATAATATGCCGGACAATTTTCACCCCTCCCGCTGTTGATCCGGCGCTTGCACCAATAAACATCAACATAAAAAATATAATTGTCAGAAATGGCGTCCAACTGGTATAATCTGCTGTGACAAATCCTGTAGTCGTAATAATGGATACCACCTGAAACATGGTAGCCCGAAAGGATTCCTCGTAAGAAAGATCGGCTACATTTATCACAAAAAAACTGAGCAGAATGGTAATGCCAAGTGTGAATTTCAGATAATTCCTGAACTCCTCATTTGCCCAAACTTTCTTCAGTTGCCCATGCAGACCGAAATAGGTGATTGTAAAATTAGTACCTGCCAGCATCATGAAAATGATGACTACATATTGAATATAAGGATCATTATAAGCTGCAATACTTGCATTTTTTGTTGAAAAACCTCCTGTAGCCATGGTTGTCAACGCATGATTGATCGAGTCATAAAAAGGCATGCCACCGATCCAGAGTAGTAATAATTCCAGGACAGTCAGGCCGAGGTAAATCAACCACAACCTTTTAGCGGTATCGGTAATTCTAGGCTTTAACTTATCAGGAGAAATACCAGGTGCCTCCGCGACGAATAACTGCATTCCCCCAATTCCAAATAATGGCAGGATAGCTACCGTCAAAACGATGATCCCCATTCCTCCAATCCATTGGGTAAGACTCCTCCAAAAAAGTATGCCCTTATTGACACTTTCAATATCTGTTAAGATTGATGCACCGGTAGTGGTAAAGCCGGACATAGTCTCAAAAAATGCATTTGTGAAAGAAGGAATTGCTCCACTAAAGATATAGGGCAAAGACCCAAATAGGGACATTGAAAACCATCCCAGGGATACAATGAGATACCCTTCTCGCTTTCGTAGCTGATCCTTTTGAGCACCCCTGAAGGACATCCAACAAATAAACCCTACGACTGTAGTAACCAGTCCGGAAATGCTTATGGCCTTCCAATCGTGATCGTCATAGTAAATGGAAACCGGGAGGCAAAGGAGCATGAATACTCCATTTAACATGATTAGCAAACCAAGGATCGATATGATCAGCTTTAGGTTTATTCTCATTTAAAGTATTTCTCTACATCTTGAATGGCATTTCGCTTGCTTAACACTACCACCCTGTCTTTCTTGCTGAATTCAAAGTCTCCAAAAGCTGTTTTGCCTTTTCCTTCTCTAACTACCCCACCAATAATAGCTTCTTTAGGAAAGTTAATGTTTTTAATTTTTTTGCCAATTAGTTTTGAGTCATCAGGAACGATAAATTCCATAATTTCTGCATCCACTCCGTGTATAGAGGTAAGAGATATCACCTCACCCTTTCTGATATATCTTGATATAAAATTAGCCGCAATGAGTTTCTTATTGATCATGGTATCCACTCCGATATTTTGGGATAGATGGATATAGTCCATATTCTCAACCAGAGCTATGGTTTTTGCTACCCCAAACTGCTTAGCCATCAGACACGCAATGATATTTGTCTCCGAGTTGTTTGTGACAGCGATAAATGCATCCGTTCTTTCTATCCCTTCTTCTTTCAGCAATTCTACATCACTGAACTCACCGTTGATGATCAATATTTCCTTCAGGTCATCGATCAAATCAAAACACCGGTTTTTATCCTGTTCGATCAGTTTGATCTTGTATTTATCCTTAAGTCTCCTTGCTGCATGGTATCCCACCTTTGACCCTCCAAGGATCATTACATTTTTTATATTGATGCTTTCCCTGCTACTCAGCTTCAGCACTTTATCTACACCGCTTGGTTCGGCTATAAAATAGGCATGGTCATTTGCTTTGAATCGGGTATCGCCATGAGGAATGATTGTATTTTTTTCCCGCAGAATTGCGACATTGATAAAATTGTGATCGGGATTCAGGTGGGCAGTTTCCCTGATAGCTTTATTACTTAAAAAACCATCTTCGTCGATATTGATCCCAACCAGCGTCAGCTGGCCATTATCAAATTCGAAAGTATCTGTCAGCGCTGCCTCCTTGAGAAGCCTTTTAATCTCTCTCGCTGCCAGCGATTCGGGTGAAATCACTTCATCGATCCCAATAGACTTATGATCCAGTTTTTCTTTTTCAAGGAGAAATTCCAGGTTATCGATCCTGGCTATGGTTTTCTGCGCACCTAGCTTCTTGGCAATTACACAAGTAGCAATATTGGCCTCTTCGGACGAAGTAACAGCTATAAACAGATCTGATTCGGAAACATCGGCCTCTTCCAGGACGCGGAATGAGGTGGAGTTACCTCTCACGGTTGAAACATCGAGATGTGCTGAGGCGTAGTTAAGTCGATCCTGATCCAAATCGATGATGACGATATCCTGCCTCTCATTTGCTAACAGTTTCGCTAAGTGAAACCCAACTTCGCCAGCACCGGCAATTATAATTCTCATTTAAAACGTCGTAAAAAGTATTTACCTCGCAAATATAGCTACCTGTAAAGGTATATTTATATAACTAAAGTAAAAATAACAGGTTTAGTTTTTTAAATGATGTGCATTTCAATCAAGGTCTTCCTCCCGCTCCAGCATCAATATGGAAGACTGTGAAACGATATAGTATTTTTCTCCCTCAAACTGGATCTCAAAAGCATTTTTTTGAAGGAATATGGCCAGATCGCCTTCCCTGGCCTGCAGGGGTATGTATTTCACCTGCTCCTCCTTGTCTTTCCAGGGCTGATCGTCTTCGACAGGCATGGGAATGGGCCATCCTGGGCCTGCTTTTATGATATATCCGCTTTGTATTTTTTCCCTTTCCTGTACACCAGGAGGCAGGTATAGTCCGCTTTTTGTTTTATCAGAATGCTTCTTAGGTTTGATCAATACCCTGTCTCCCACAATGATTATCTTCCTGATCTTATTTTCCGGTGTTATTTCCATTTCTCAATTTTCCCTTATCAAAAACATAACAAGTTTTAATCCACAAAGATTATGGAAAATTATCAAATAATTTACTCCTCCGACCTGTTTAGCAATCTTTGATCGATGATCTTGGTGGTTTTAGCTCCCAATTCCCGCAAGCGTTCGGTCTTTCTAACCAGGTTATCCTTTCCCGAAATCAGTTTGTTCATCGCTGCATCATAATTGGATTTGGTCGTTTTCAGGTTATCTCCTACTTTTAGCAAATCGTCCGAGAATGCCTTAAACTTATCGTACAACATTCCGCTTTGACGGGCTATTTCCAATGCATTCCTGCTTTGTTGCTCTTGTCGCCAGATAGATGAAATGGTTCTAAGCGTAGCAATTAAAGTTGTTGGGCTGACGATTACAATATTCTTTTCATATGCATCGCTGAAAAGCTCAGTGTCATTTTGAACCGCCAGACTGAATGCAGGTTCTACCGGCATAAATAGCAAAACAAAATCAAGGCTTCCCATTTCGTAAATCAGCTGGTAATTTTTCTCACTCAAATTTTTAATATGTGAGCGAATACTAAGCAGGTGCTCCTTTGCCAGCTTGTCTTTTTCCAATTGATCATCCGAATTAACATATCGCTCATAAGCGATCAGGGAAACCTTCGAATCGATAATGATGTTTTTACTTTCCGGCAATCTGACGATCACATCTGGCTGAAGCCTCCTTCCATCATCATTGCTTACAGAAACCTGGACCTGATAGTGCTCATTTTTAATCAATCCTGATTTTTCCAGAATGGTCTCCAATATCAATTCTCCCCAGTTCCCTTGTGTTTTGGTTTCTCCTTTTAGTGCCTTTGTGAGGTTTTCTGCCTCCTTGGTAATTTGCTGATTGAGTTCCTTTAAGCTAAATATCTGTTCCTTTAGTGCAGTATTCCTTTCAATACTTTCCTTATTGGTTTGCTCAACTTTCTTTTCAAATTCAACAATTTTATCCTTCAACGGAGATAAAATATCCTTGAGGTTTATTTTATTCTGGTCGGTAAATTTTTTGGACTTTTCCTCGAATATTTCGTTGGCAAGATTTTTAAATTCAATGGCAAATTTCTGTTGGATCTTTTCAATCTCTTCCTTATGCTCATTTAACTTTTCCCTGAGATTTCTGTTGTCGGATTCAAAAGAAGAAAGTTGGCGGTTTAGCTCAACAACTATATTTCGCTCCGAGGCAATTTCCTTCTTCAAAATGTCATGCTCTTCTTTTGTCTTGGATAATATATCGCTATTGACCTTATATTCAATCGTCAGGTTATCGAATTCTTTGTGTAAATTCTCTAATTCCAAATTGATCAGTGAAGCTTTGTTTTTGATCCTCACTAAAAAAATCACTAATGCAATCACCCCTACAGCCAACAAGCCAATAATCAAATACGTTATCTCCATTTATTACAAAAATTGATACAAAAAACCGCTTTAATTAATCATACGATCTCAACTAATTAAAGCGGTCTTAAAAATAAACTAATTCTATATTTTCTCCTCCAATTCCTGGATTTTAGCTTCTGCTTCCGTATTTCCCAATGCCATTGATCTCTTGTATAAATCGATCGCTTCCTGGTAGGTTTCTTTTTTCTTTTTGGGGGCAAGTTTGGTCCGATCGGCTGCCTCCTCAACGGCGGCTGCACGGGCATAAAGAGCATCAGCTTCACTGATCTGCGATTGGGCCATCAATTCCTGCATTCTGTTTTCGAGCAAATTCAGTTCTTCTCTTTTTCTCTCAATTTCAATTTCCTTATCATTAATATCAAGTTCCTGCAATTCCACCAATGTCAAGAGCTCATCATTCTCTGACTTATACGATTCAATCGTTTCTCGTAGATGTTGTAGTTCCTGCGTTTTTGCTGCCAGGTCATTTTTCATTCTTGTGATGGTTGAGATATAAGCCTTGTTTTTTTCGTTTGATTGTGAGAATTGACTTTCAAGGGACTTTAATTTTTCTTCTGTCTCATTTACATATCTTGAAATATCTTCCATTTTAGCCAGGTAGTCTTCATAGCTGGTTCCAGCTTCCAATTCGAGGTGAATGACATCTCTTGCTGCATCAATTGAATCCATCAAAGCTCCAACCTGCTCCAAAGTTGTCACACCGGTCTGAGCTCGCTTTAATTCTGCAGATAGTTCTTCATTTTCAAGTTTTAATTTTTCATTCTCATCTTTCAGCCCACAACTGAACATGATGAAAGGGATGACAAGGATAAGCAGATTAGTGTTTTTCATGTTTATGCGATTATTGTTTCTACGGCCGAATTTAAAAAAATGGAGTGGCAATAAGACTTTGAAAAGGAATAATTTTTATGATTAGGAGAGAAAATAACGGTAAAACAAAAATAGGGCCTCAGCCCTATTCTTTTTAAATCTACCAGGTAGTAAATTTCAAATTTTTTGCAGCTCGTAAAATATCTCTTTTACTTACCTGACCTCGTAAAACACCATTTTCAACCACGGGAAATCTTCTGAACCGATAGGATAAAAACTTATTGGCAACATCTACCACGTCTTCATTCACATCGACGGTAACGAGTTCCTTTGTCATGTATTCACTGACAAGGTGTTTGCTTAATGGTTGATTGTAATAAACGCTATCAATGATTACCCTTAGGCAGTCTTGCTCAGATATAGTTCCGATCAGCTCTTTCTTGTCGTTTAGAACAGGTGCCCCGGAGATCTTCCTTCTCATAAGAGTTTCAATTACATAACCGATCTCATCTTCAGGCTTAAAAGTCACCAAATCCGTAGCCATGTACTTGGTGATTGGCTCATACGTCTTTGACTTGACTTGATCCATTTTTGGTGTAAAATTCATAGTACCTCCGCTTTTTGATTGAACAATTTAATGATTTAGGTAAGTCTTCCAGTTATGGCAATGAATAATTTAATTATTAATAACGAATTTCACAAGATAAAAGCCGTAAGAACAATAACGGTTAATATTAAATCTTTAAAAAATATTATTTCAGAAACCCAAAATTATCATTTTAATAATAATGCAAATAAATTTTACAGTTTTGTTAAACTCAGTGATTGAGGTATCTGACAAACAAATATTTTTTAATTATATTGTTCGAACCAACTTCGACTATGTCGTATGGACCTGATCAGAGAGACCACTATTTCTTTCAGGAGTTATGCTGAAGCCCTAAAATTCATAGACAAGCATAAGCTGTGGAGCATTTTTATCATTCCGGCTTTATGTTCTTTGATTATTGCCGGGTTTGTGACATGGTTTGCTCTGGCAACATCTGCCAGTGTTACTGAATTTGCAGTAATCAAATTCAACCTGGATGCCGACTATGAATACATGAATTCATTTCTTGAATTTGTGGTGATCAACTTCGTTAGAGGTGCGATTTTGCTATCCTATGTGAAATTATACAGGTATTTAGTCATTATCATTCTCTCCCCAGAATTTGCCTATATCACTTCCATTGTTCAGTCAAAAGCCCTGGATGAAAATCATGGTTTTAAACTAAAACGATTCATCAGTGACATTTGGAGAAGTGTATTTTTGGCTGTAAGAAATTTTTTAATTGAGCTGATCATTACCATATTGATCATCATTTTTGCCGTCATCGTGACCTGGATCATTCCACTTATCCCCATATTAATATTCATTTTTGAAGCCTATTTCTTTGGATATTCCATGGCTGATTTTAGAAATGAATACATGAATATCAGCTTAAGGGAGAGTAAAGATATGATCAACGATCATAAACCACTGATCATAGGAAATGGTATTTTATTTAATCTTTCACTTTTGATCCCGATCTTTGGTGTTCTATTCGGACCTACCCTTTCACTTGTTGCCATGGGTCTGTCGTTAAACAAGGTAGAACACAAAAAAGAATACTATGCCCATTCAGTCCATCAATCCATATGACAACCAGCTACTCAAAGAATTCGACGAACACTCATACGAAGACATCCTTCACATCATAGAAAAAGGTCATTACCAATTCCTGGAATGGAAGAAAAAAACTTACAATGAAAGGGCTGTCTTGATGCATAAGTGTGCTCAAACACTTCTTGACAACAAGGACAATCTGGCACTGATCATCACCAGGGAAATGGGAAAAGTAATTTCCGAATCCATCGCTGAAATAGAAAAGTGCGCCAAAGTTTGCCAATATTACGCAGACCACGCAGAAGAAATGCTTGAAAACCATCCCATTGTAACAGATAGCGGTGAGGCCTATATTCATCACAGTCCATTGGGATTGGTACTGGCGGTAATGCCATGGAATTTTCCCTTCTGGCAGGTTTTTCGATTTGCTGCTCCTGCCCTGATGGCCGGAAATACCGCACTTCTTAAACATGCGTCTAACGTTCCACAATGCGCGATGGCGATTGAGGAAACATTCCTGCATGCAGGTTTTCCGGAAGGCTGTTTTCGCACACTTATGATCTCTTCCTCAAAAGTTTCGACGGTAATTGATCATCCTTTCGTGGTTGCCACGACCCTGACCGGAAGTGAAGGCGCCGGAAGCGCTGTGGCTTCAGAAGCAGGAAAAAACCTTAAAAAGTCAGTTTTGGAGCTGGGAGGAAGCGATCCTTTTATTGTTTTAAAGGATGCTGATATTGGTAATGCTGCACAAGCTGCTGTAAAATCCCGAATGGTGAACTTCGGCCAAAGCTGCATAGCCGCTAAAAGATTTATCATTGAAGAAAGTGTTTTTCAAAAATTCACGGAAAAATTCATTGAGGAATTGGACCAACTAAGCGCTGGAAACCCTGAAAATTCTGCAACCGACTATTCAGTGTTGGCAAATAAATCTTTTGCTAAAGATCTGCTCCAACAAGTTAAAAAATCTGTGGAATTGGGTGCGGAAATATTGCATGGTGAACTGCCAGATGAAATCCATACTGCATATTTTCCACCAATGATCGTGTCAAATCTCAAGCCGGGCATGCCTTGCTTTCACGAAGAGCTATTCGGACCGGTTGCGTGCTTTTACCGTGCAAAAGATCAGCATGACGCTATCGAAATAGCCAATGAATCGCATTTCGGATTGGGAGGATCGGTATGGACAGAAGACATTGATAAGGGGATTTATGTAGCGGAACACGTAGAAAGTGGTGCGGTGTATGTCAATAAAATGATGGCTTCCGACCCACAAGTACCTTTTGGAGGAATAAAAAAATCAGGCTTCGGAAGGGAATTATCATATTTAGGGATTAAAGAGTTTGTTAATCAAAAGACGATTTGGGTGGGGTAAGCAATAAGCACGTTTTGGCTAGAAACAGAAGCGTTGGCTAGAGGATTTATTTTTAGGAAATTTATTTTTTATGTTTGGCATTTTTAGAACCTTCCTGGCACTTTTAGTGCTAATCGGACATTTGTATGGTCCTTTCCAATTAGGGATTTATGCCGTATTTGGTTTCTACACTTTAAGTGGCTATCTGATGACCTATATCATGGTCAATAATTACGGTTACACGCTTGAAGGACGAAAAAGATTTGCTATAAATCGAATCTTGAGGATATTCCCAACTTATTACGCGTCAATTCTTATTTCTCTTTTTTTGTTATATTTTTTTGATAGCAAAATTGCAGAGTTTCAACCTCTCATTTCCCTCCCCCAAACAATTAATCAGACTTTTCAAAACCTGTTTTTACTATTTACAATAGACTCAGCACCTCGCCTTTCACCGCCCACCTGGGCATTAACAGTAGAGTTATTTTTCTATCTGACAATTTGCATTGGTGTTTCGAAAACGAAAAAGATTTCTGTCGTTTGGTTTATGGCTAGTGCGTTTTACACAATTGTGGTATTGGTTCATAGTCCAGAAAACTGGGCAGCCAGGTATTTCCCCATATTGTCGGGAAGCCTCCCTTTTTCGATCGGAGCATTGATCTATCATTTCAGAAATTCACTATCGTCATTCCTCAAAAGATTATACTTAGACAATCCAATAATTTGGCTAGCACTAGTTTTATTGAACTTTATTTATTCTTATAAGGTGGGCAATAATATAACTTCACATTGGCTTTTTATCATTGGTTTTTACACTAATCTTGCTTTAATGACGCTGTGCATCGCGACCTTGGCTGTTTTTGAAACGACTTTAGTAGACAGAAAAACCGATACTAAAATCGGCAAGTATAGCTATCCAATTTATCTGATTCATTGGCAGGCTGGAGCACTGCTATTCTCGTTCACAAACGGAGCCCTCAGCAAATTGATTTTTTTGATGCTCAGCATTTCTGTAACATTCATACTAAGTGACATACTGATCCGGACAACTGTAAATCCGATTGAAAAACTCCGAAAAAGAATTAAATCAACCGGAATCAATGTCCGATTAAAAAAGTTAAAAAAATTGGTCTAACTTCAAGTTACCAACTTAAAATAACCTGTGTTCGACGTATGATGTGGACTTAGAGTGACAAAATCAACTGCTTTGTGTCTTGAAATTGCTTTTTAAAAGAAGGTTCTTCTCGGAAAAGTTATATGCAATGAATCTCTTTTTCAACCATCGACTTTATCTCCCCAGTCAATATGCAGAAATATTAAATTTAAACACGAGAAATGTGAGATCGATGATCTCACATTTCCTTCTACATGTTTTACAAGGCAGAAACTGGATATCGGCTTGGTATCTCATCTATAGTCAATAATAGTTGACACCCGGTCCTTTGTCAGTCGAAAGGTGCGAACCTGTCCGTTGAAATTTGATTTGACAATGTTCATATGGCCTCTATTTTCCAATAGGCAAGTATTGAACACCTCAATCGTGGATATGTGATGAAAATTAACGGGTAAAACTGCATGGATCCTAAGATGCTCTTCGTCAAAGGTAAGGCCCTTAATTTCCGGAGAAATGCATTCGCCATTAATGATAATTTTAAAATTGCCCGCCAAATAATCTTTTATACTCTGTTGAAGGTACTCTTCCTGATAAGACACCCTTCCAAAAGAGGTTATCAATGACTCCCGGATATTATTCTTATCAAAAGTTATGTCAATTACATAATACCCGTTAGCCTGGGATATTTCGAATATGGCCATTCGCAGATCATGACCATATCCAAAATTCACTATCATTAAAGAAATAATAAGAATAATCTTTTTCATCTGTTTATTCATTTGTTTTCCAATGGTGCCTGCATAATATGTTACTATTTCCATCACGGCCCTATTTTAAATGACGCGTTGGGTGAGCCTACGAGGCATCTTGATATGAAAGGAAATTCTTCAGTGATGACATAAAAATAGCTGTACGTTCCCGTCCCAAGAGTAACATCTCTGGCTATTCCATTACATTCATCCAAATCTCCGGACCCATTTACAAATTCATAGTCATTGGTATATTTACCATTGTATTCGCCACAAGGGGCAGTTGTTCCATTACCAGGTCTGTCTCCGGACTTTAACATATGACTGGAACTAAGTTTGACCACTGCATTTCCTGCTGCGTTTGGACCATACATATAAAGAATGGGAAAACCATCAGCCGCCCAACCTATCTGCACCGGCTCAGAAGGTGTAGTTCCGGTGCTAATTCCTGGTGAAAGTTGCTCCGCATATATGGCCATGTTGCCATGATAATGATATAGACCATCCGGTTGTACATGAGCAATCGCACAATCCAAACCTACAACATCCATGTTATTGTTCGGCTCCATTACCCAATCCCAGTTATATTCACCGGTATTCGGATTTTCAAAAATGAAAGGCTCTGCCGGAGCCGGATCTATTGCCACACCATTTTTGGCTACTCCAAATTTCCATTTTGGCGTACCATCGCTACCCGTGATACTTGTTGTAGATGAAGCCTTTTCCGGCGTGTTGTCAAACTCATATGTTTTGGTGCTGTTATCCAGGTTGGAAACGATTTTAGGGATTTGATTTCGGTAATCGTGTGTCGGAATACCATTTGTAACTACTTCCCGGTTTCCCGAAAAATTGACAGTATTGTCATCGTACTGGTTTGCCCCGGGGGTTTCTCCACAGGCATGAGCATCCTGGTCCATGGAATCATCATTAGAGCAGGTTTCATTTCCGGTATTTCCTCCATTATTACCACCGTTATCCGTATCATTATCAGAAACAGTAATAGTCAATGTATTAGAGGATGACAGTGAAACATTACTTCCCAGCCCATTGTTGGAAAGGGTCACAATTATGGTCTCATCACCTTCAACTTCTGTATCATCTTTAAATGGCACCTCTACGGTAACTTCCGAATCACCATCTGCTATAGACACACTACCTGAGGGCGACTCATAATCATCGCCCGCCGTAGCCGTACCCGATAGGGTATATTTTACGTTCATGCTACTTCCTGTTAGGTTAGCTCTGTCCAGTACAATTTTAAACCCAGTGCCCATGTCGTCTTCTGAAGCAGTAGACGGCCCGTTTAACGACACCTTGTATGTGATTTCCTCTTGAGGTTGAGTGGTAGGTTCACTATCATCTCCACATCCAACTGCCAATGCCATCAATGCACTTATAAATGCCAGGCCCAAAAATCTGATAATTAGTACTTCTTTCATTTGTAAAATTTTATTGTTTATGTTACTAAACAGGTAATTCTTCAGTAATACCACCCTTACCTTGTTATTTTTTATCTATTGTATTTTTCTTGAATTATATCGTTTTCCAAATCTATTTTTCTTTAAAGGGTTACTGAACTGCTTCCTTCTATTTCAACATTGTAAATGAACCGATTTCTGCCAAGGGATTAGGGACACGGTTGTTGGCAGGGAAATTCAGCAATTGCTCAAGTAAAAGATTGGGACCATCCATCTTATTAATGATGACCAAGGTGTTTTTGCTGGGAGCCCCGGTTAGGTTGGCACTTTGACCAACAGCTTCTTTTGAAATAATGTCTGACTCATAGTAGCAAGATTTAAATACCAGGGTGAGTACCAATAAAAGCAATCCAAAAATGCCGATGTATTTTTTCACGATCTTTTATTTTTTAATAATGTGTTGCATACCTTGTATTATTCCGTCTGCGGTAATGCGCATGACGAATGTTCCTGACGACAAATCAAGCTTTGTTCTGATGAGAGAAGTATTAGCAAAGATTTCTGACTGGATAAGCCTACCCGATGTGGAAAGTATGTCAAGTTTGACTTGACTGTATTCCTTAACTAAATCTACCGCAATCTGCCCAACAGTTGGATTAGGAAAGACCCTTATTTGTTCCATTCCTGATTCATCACCTAAACCCGTCACTGATCCATTGCATTCAACACCTTCAGGATTGAGGATGGTGAGCGAAAGATTGACTAAACTATCACAGCCACTAAACCTCGGAAACAAAGCAGAATAATTCCCACTCTCGGTAAGCACCTGGCCGTTTAAGATATATTTATCGCATACAGCCATGATGGTGTCCACTTCCACTGCTCCATGAATAGTCAGGTTCAGTGTGACTACACTGTCACATCCGGCACTGTTTACTAACATTTCCTGGTAAACACCTGATTCTGTCAATCTGCTTCCAAAGAATTCAAATTCGCTACAAGTAGTTTCATTAATTGTTGTTTCATCAGGCTCCAGAATTGTCAGATTCAACGTTATCAAACTGTCACATCCCACGGAGTTTGGAATAGTCTGTTGGTATTCACCGGAGTTTGTGAGGAGCGTTCCTAAAAAATCGTATGAATCACAGGCCGTTTCATGTAGGATCGAATCGGTGGAATGCAGAATGCTCAAATTCAACGTAACCAGGCTGTCGCAACCATGCACAGAAACAAAGGTGCCATTGTATGTACCTGAAGCAGTAAGTGTGTTTCCATCAAAATCGAAACCATTGCAGGCTTCAATGTTAACAATCAAATCATAGGCTTGTATGGAAGCATCCGTATCGTCGCAATCATCATAAAATAAAACACCATCCTGATCAAAATCGCCATCGTAGTACCAAAAAAGAATTGAATCGATTTGCATGATGATACTATCGTAAAGCAAGTTGGAATTCCAATTTGACAGTGCATAATTGTAATCGTAAGTAGGATCTTCGCTGTCTGCAGCATGGTCATCAAAATAGCGTTGAAAGCCTTCAGGCGTTTCTGGAATGAAATCGCGAATTTCCCTCAAGTGCTGGTATATCTTTTTACTTCTTGGGTAGGCGTTAACAGCGTTCATAATGCTGTCGTGTGGCTGCTCTCCCCAGAAATGATACAACGGAGCGACATTCACATTCAGCGCTTCATTGGAAGCCAATATCCATTCGGTATCCGTAATCCTAAAACCGTCTGGATCATTCACCTGCCCACCCATGGCGGTCCATTCATCATAAAAAACTTTATTGATCAGGCCCAAAGAATCCCAGCCGAAAAGCACACCGATATCAACGTATTTTGAATAACCTCTTTGCTGGTACCGTCGCTGTAGGGAAGTCATCTCTTCATCGTTTCGAAAGTTCGGCTCAATGACCCAATCGATAATAGCATCATTTCTCGTGAAAAATCCTCTTTCTGAATATTTCATAGCGCTATCCAGAGGCATGCCCAATCCCACATGGTTAGCAACCACATAGGCCATTTCCACAATACATTCCGTTTCTGTTGGCAAGGTAGGCACATTGGTATGATGGGTCATCTCGTGCCAGTAGGTTGCTTTTTCGTCTTTGATGGCCTGCTCAAAATCCAATATGTTCATCATGTTCGCTCCGCCAACATTTGCCCAAAAGTCGGTAATAAACGGTGCAGTCCCCCAGGTCAGCACCATGGGATATCCACCGGCCAATGTATTCCATTTGGTCATTTTGTCGATCACCAGATGCTCGGCCCGATGTAAGGGATACGGCCTGCCATTGTAAAGCTGATATGCCTCCCACATTTTGTCCCAGGTACTTAGAGTTTCCACAATGTCGTCACGCTTGAAATAGGCAAGAGGTGCAGTGTACATAAAGATGTCTGTCACCACTTCCGCCCAAAGGACTTCACCCGACTCAACCATTGCCTGAAATTCGGTCAGATCGGAGAGGTTGGTGGAAGATTGTTCGTAGTACGCAAATTTTACAGCGCCGGATATGGTAATATCAATGTTGCCAAGGTAACTCCCGTTAGGCACATAAATATAGATAATGCCACCAAGAGGGCTCATCACATTCATGGTTTCATTGATAATTTCAAATTGTTTTATCGGCCGCGGAAAACGTCTTATCCCCGTTGCAATTTTCCCGCTAACATCCTGTGTGAAAGAACCAATTACTACCTCGGCGCCGATGCCCACCAAACTTGTGGGCACCTCTACGGAAACCATTTCTCCGGGAGCTGCATAATAGCCTGTACCCCGTCGTGCAGAAGTGGTATAGCTATCATCATTTAAAACCCCATTATAACCGGGATCAAGCTCAAAAGTGCCATTGATTGTTACCGTTTGGTTGTCTAGTCTTTCGGCTGTCTCAGCGACAGGTCCCGGAAATGCATCGGCCGTTTCGAAAGCCAATTCCCCAACTTCACTCAAATGATCATTGGTTACGTAATTGTCAAAAACATCAATTTGCAGGTTGAACAAAACCCACCCAAATTCATCATAGTGGTCATAAAACACCACGTTGTTATCATGCTTAAACATTGGGTCGTAAGCAGCTTCATAAGCCTGGAAATAAGCATTTACGATAGCTTTGGAGCTTAAATAGTTTCCCTTAAAGTTGGTAAGTACCTGCGAAGTATAAGTTGAAATTTCGGTTTCGGACAAGGTGGTAACACCATTCAGTTGATCGGTGAGATGAATCAAGGCATTTTCAAATATATTGATATCGGTTTCCGGGGTGGTGTTGGAAACGGTCAATTCATCAATGACCAAAGCCGCTGAGTTATAACCTTTGTAAGTTTCGTTTGAGCTCTGCTGGTAGATCCTTAAACCCGAATAATAGCCGATATAAAATCGCTGATTGTCAAGGCTGTTGTCATTGCTAAACGTCTTGAAATTCCCATAGTCAAATGATTCAAAATTAGCTGATACATAATAGCTGTCGCCCGCCAGTGTAAAATTTTGGTTTGCAAAGTCTATGATGAAAGTAAGGTTTACCCATTCGTCAAGGGCAAAGTAGAAGGCATGTTGCTGAATGTTGTTTCCATTTCTGTCATGCATCTGAAAAACCACCCGTCCGTTAGATTCGTTTGATTTATTTGCGAAGATTCTAAAATAGGGAGCGGTATTGGTGCCTCCACGTTTTAAGTTGATGAGCATCCTTTGGCCGTTTCCAGCCCCAAAATCAGCGATCTTAAATCGCATTTTGAAGCTCCAAATATCAGATGCCATAAGTCCGTCAGTAACTTCCATCGGTAGGATAAATCCGCTGGCACTATCCAGGTAAACTGCCTGATCATCTATGCCAGTCGTATAGACAACTTCACTCGCATCCGTCACGGTTTCCTGAATGATGAAGGTTGGGTCATCGCCAGCTGATTCCTCAGAAATTGCACCATCAAATAAATACTTCGCTTGAAAAATCTGGGCATGCACAAAAGATGCGTACATCGACAGCCCAATAAAAAAACTCAGTTTCAGCAGTACATTCCAAACATTACCCTGCATTGTATTCAGTATTATTTACAAAAATAGAATAGGCCTCTTAGGTTGAGCACTATTCCGGTTTTACTAAAAGTGTTCTATCAACTTCAATCAGTAACACGAGCCAGTTTCCCCAGATCCCGCTGATCCTTCCGTAGTGAATACATTAATATTAATTGACATCGAACAATTCATAAAAAATATTTAAAAGTGTTAATTGATATGCAATTAACTGATGCATACCCATTTATCCCTAAAAAAGGGGTTAGCAATTGGTTAGCATTAAGACCAATTCCTGCTAAACTGTCGACGGATTCCTCTTTTTATAAGACAAAAATTGTGGCCTGAAAAGACATTTCTAATAATGTGACACAATCGTTTCCTGTGCCATTGCCCTTTTGCATCATAAAAAATTATTTCTATTCCGATATTTGAGCCATTTATCGGGCTATGATGCTAGCATTTGAAATTGATACCGGGCATATCCTTGCGACAAATGATTAAATTAATTATTGATCTTATTATTTTTGTTCTTTTGAAATTCAATAATGTTTCTTGAATTAAATATTTTCTCAATTCTCCCAATTTTCAGCCAAAGAGTGAATCGGCATTTGAAGCATTGTTGTCTTCCTGTGATATTCTTATCTATCATTTCTCAAACTATTGTTGCCCAGGATCAAATAAGAAATTTGAGATTCCGTCACTATGACATTGAACATGGACTCTCTCAGGTTGGTGTTATGAGTATGATGCAAGACAGAAAGGGCTATTTATGGATTGGCACTCAGGATGGACTTAACCGGTTTGATGGCTATTCCTTTAAAATTTTCAGAAAGAACCCCGTCAATAAAAATAGCCTGAGTGAAAATTATACCAGAGATATAATCGAAGATCATGAAGGGATAATCTGGATTGCAACATATGGAGGTGGAGTCAATAAATTTGATCCTCAGGATCATACATTTGAACATTTCCGTCATAACCCCAACGACCCAAACTCGATAAGCAACGACCTGGTCAATTGCATCTTTCAGGATAGGCATAAAAGAATATGGATAGGGACCATCGGTGGCGGATTGAACAGCTTCGACCCTTCCACGGGCATATTTGCTCATTATAAGTTCGATCCGTTGGACAAAAATTCAATAAGTGACAACGAAGTCTGGACTATTTACCAAGACAGTAAGGACAGGATATGGATTGGAACCGTAAATGGCGGGCTCAATTTATTTGATCCGGAAACCGAATCCTTTGAGCGTTTTCAACACGATGAGGTTGATATCAACTCCCTAAGTCACAATTATGTAACTTCCGTTCTTGAGGACGATAAGGGTAAAATCTGGGTTGGAACAAAAGGAGGAGGTCTTAATTTGTTTGATCCGGCAACCAAATCTTTTAAACATTTTAAGAGCAATCCTTCAGATCCTAACTCGTTAAGCGGTAACAACATTATGGTTTTGTTTCAAGACAGTGACAGCAGGATCTGGATTGGAACACAGGGTACCGGACTGGATTTGTTCGAGCCACAAAACGGTACTTTTACTCATTTTCAAAACAGAGTGCATGATCCCAACTCTTTGAGTAAAGATATTATCTGGAGCATTTTCGAAGACCGGCAAGGGAAATTATGGGTTGGAACATATGGAGCGGGACTTAACATGTTTGATCCGAAAACACTGGCATTTACAAATTATAAACCTGATCCGGATGAGCCCAAATCAATAAGTGAAGTTAATATCCTACATATCCAGGAGGACAAGCCTGGTAAAATCTGGATGGCCATACACGATGGTGGTGTTAACATTTTAGATCCACAAACCCAATCATTTGAACACCTGCAACACAATCCGTCGAATTCGAATTCATTGAGCTCGAATAATGTACTTCATCTATTATTGGATCGCCAGGGTAAGGTCTGGATAGCAACTCAGGAAAGTGGCATCGACCTGTATGACCCTCAATCAAAATCATTTAAACATTTCCAGCATGATCCTGATATTCCATCCAGCTTAAGTGACAATAGCGTTTATTCTATTGTTCAGGATCATACAGGAAGAATTTGGGTTGGTACATTTTCAGGTGGCCTCGATCTATTTGATCCGAAAACTCAGTCTTTTGAACACTTTCGACATAATTCTGAAGATCCCGGCTCCATAAGCAACAATTCCGTCATGTACATCTTTGAAGACAATCAAAACAGATTATGGATTGGTACCAGGGATGGCGGTCTTAATTTATTGGATCCAATTTCAAGAAAATTCACACGATACCTGCACGACCCTGACGATGAAAACTCCTTAAGCCATAACTATATCATGAGCATTTTTCAAGATAGCAAAGAAAGGCTTTGGTTAGCCACCTATGGGGGTGGCATCAATCTATTCCAAACAAAGAAGGGTGAATTTCGATCCTGGGGTGAAAATGATGGTCTGTCCAGCAATGTGGTCTATGGAATCCTGGAAGATGACCATGGTAATTTATGGCTAAGTACAAACTCAGGCATTAATAAGTTTAACCCTGAAACAGAAGAATTTACGTGGTATGACGAGCAGGATGGCTTGCAAGGTAATGAATTTGACCAATATGCATTTTGCAAAAGCCGAGACGGTAAAATGTATTTTGGGGGAACAAAGGGCCTGAGTGTATTTCATCCGGATAGCATTAAAGAAAATACGCATATTCCTCCTGTTGTCATTACTGATTTTCTTTTATTCAACAAATCAGTAAACATCAGTGATACCACCATCCTGAAAGTGGCATCTGATTATGCTCAGGAGATCACTCTATCACATGATGATTACATTTTTGCCTTTGAGTTTTCAGCGCTCAATTTCAGACAACCGGAAAAGAACAAATTTGCATATAAATTGGAGCCATTCAATGATGATTGGATTTACACCGATTACAAAGACCGCAAGGCTACCTATACCAATATTCCTCCAGGAAACTATACTTTCAGAGTAAAGGCCTCCAATGATGATGGCTATTGGAATGAAGAGGGTGCCAGCGTAAAAGTTATAGTCATGCCGCCCTGGTGGCTCACCTGGTGGGCGAAGACAATGTATGCCGTTGTTCCGGTATTGATCTTTATAAGCATTTATTGGATTCGGGTAGCGATGTTGGAAAGACAGAAAAGAGACCTGGAAGCTCAGGTTGCCAGTAGAACAGAAGAAATTTCTGCTCAAAACAAAAAACTGATCGAGTTGAGGGAAAATGAAAAGAGATTGTCAGAAGAAGCTATTGCCTCAAAAGACAGGGAGTTGGCAACCATGGCTATGACCTCTCATGAAAAAAATGCTTTATTGAAAGATCTTGAGCAAAAGGTTAATTTCATTGAAAACAGGTCAGACGATGAAATGAAACTGAACCTTAAGGAAATGAGGAAAACAATCTCAGACGGTTACTCAATGGATGAAAGCTGGGATAGTTTTCTGCATCGATTCGAGGATGTTCACCCTCAATTTTTTGATAAATTGAAAAGTGAAAATCCCAATCTTACCATCGATGACCTTAAATTGAGCGCTTATCTCAAAATCGGCATGTCCAATAAAGAAATTGCCAATGTTACTCACCTTACTGTAGGTTCGGTGAAAAGTAAAGTCAACAGATTAAAGAAGAAGCTAGGTTTGTCAGCCGATGATAGCATCAGGGATTTTATGCTGAACAAGGCCTAATTCGAATAATAGGGGAAAATAATTTCTGAAACTTGTAAAACTTCCTTTTGATCATATATAGATTACCATTTGAGAATTTTATCCCATTCCCAAACCTTTCCTTATTTTTACCCCAAATAATTTCGCTGGAAAGAAATCAAGACACATGATCAGAATAATTTGCGGAACGAACAGAAGGGACTCTATTACCAGAAGAATTGCCAATCAATATGCGGAAATTTTGAATGAAAGAGGTGAGGAAAGTGAAATAATTGACCTGAATTTACTTCCAACTGATTTTATCATATCAGCACTTTATGAGAATGCCGGGAAGAATACCGAATTCAACTACTTCAGTGACAAAATGGTAGAAGCACAGAAGTTTGTTTTCATCATTCCTGAATACAATGGTTCTTTTCCCGGTGTCTTGAAGGCTTTTATTGATGGCTTGCCCTACCCGGGAGCTTTCCATAATAAAAAATGTGCACTGGTAGGGATATCTTCCGGCGCCCAGGGTGCAGGACTTGCCCTGAGCCACCTTACTGATATTTTCAATTACATGGGTATGCACGTACTGGCGTACAAAGCCAAATTCGCGCAGATTGAAGGATTAATGAGTGAAGACAAAATCACACATCCCGGTCATTTAAAGAAAATCACCAAACAAGCACAAATGCTGATCGATTTTTAATCGACATTATCGTGAAGGAATTTATTATTTCCCAGGATCATGTTATCGTCATTGAGGTTGAACTTCGATATATTTCGATCTGAAGAATGTGGAACATCCTGTAGATTTATTTTTCTACGTACATAAGCTGGCGTTTCCCACTTCTCTTTATATTCATCCTCATCTTTCAACGGGTTATTTTTCAAACCCCTGTAGTGCTCAATCCTTTCCTTAGCTTTCTTAAGTAAATCATCTTTTTTAGAGTCGAGTTCGCGCTTCGGATCATCTTCAGGAATGATATTGTTTTCTTCCTCTATCCTTTTTATAAATTCATACTCGCGGTCAGCATTTATTTTGTGATCGCTTAATTCGTTATTGACTGGTTCATTAACTTCTTCCTCTTCAAGAGGCATCTGTTTTTCCTCTCTTTCAAAGAAGTATGAACGGCTGTTTAGTTGTGGTTCACTTTCTGTATCGTCATCATCGTCAAACAAACTTCCTGACTTCGAATTATCTTCACCTCGCTTGCTATCAAAAAGTGTGATCTGACGAGTAGAGTCAAGATCATAAACCTTATGTTGTTTTTTCTCACTATTCTCAACCAACTCTGGTTCTTTATTATCAAATCCGGTTGTGATAACCGTTACCCGGATGCTTTCGCCCAAATCAGGATCGATACCGTGGCCAAAGATCACTTCAGCCTCATCTCCAGCTAGTTCCTGAATGTAATCGGTAATTTCAGCCAGTTCATCCATTTGCAATTCAGCCTGCTCGCCAGAGATAATGCTCAGCAATATTTTTTCCGAACCATGGATGTTTTTGTTATTCAATAGTGGTGAAGAAATTGCACTTTCAGCTGCTCTTCTGGCCCTGTTTTCACCATCCGTTTGGGCAGATCCCATCACAGCGGAGCCTGAATTCTTCATCACCGTTTTCACATCTTCAAAATCGACGTTTACATATCCCGGAACAGTAATGATTTCGGCTATTCCTTTTGCTGCGGTTGTCAAGACATTATCTGCCTGACCAAATGCTTCACGGATAGGCAGATTGCCGTAGACTTCTCTCAATTTATCATTCAAAATTACCAGAACCGTATCGCAGTTATTTTTCAGTTCGGTGATGCCCTGTTCAGCCAATAAGCATTTTTTTCGGCCTTCAAATGAAAATGGAGCTGTAACGATACCAACGGTTAATATTTCCAATTCCTTTGCAACTTTTGCAATAACGGGTGCAGCACCTGTTCCGGTTCCTCCACCCATTCCGGCTGTAATAAATACCATCTTGGTTCCATCGCTAAGCAATTCCCTGATCTCCTCCTTGCTTTCCATTGCCGCTGCTTTTCCCTTTTCCGGATTAGCTCCAGCACCAAGACCTGCCGTCAGATTGGTGCCAATTTGTAATTTGTTCGGGATCGGGCTTGCTTCCAAAGCCTGAGCATCCGTGTTGCAAACAAAAAACTCAACATCCTGGATGCCCTGGTTGAACATATGATTGACGGCGTTGCTTCCACCGCCTCCTACTCCAATAACCTTTATGATAGATTTATGGTGAGCAGGAATTTCGAATTTGTAATGTGATTCACTCATGATCTTTCTTGTTTAGCGATTAATAATCCTCTCTACCATCAATGTCGTCAATTAATAATCCTTTCGTTTTATCTATAATTCTTTTGAAAATGTCTTTTCCTTTATCCTTTCGATCACCACGGTGATAATAATTTCCACTCTTGACTTTTTCCTTGTACTGATTTTCTCTCTGATCCAACGACCGGAAACCACACAATACAAGACCAACGGTTGTGGCAAACATCGGGCTCTTCACTGTTTCGATCTTACTCTTACCTAGGTGTTCATTCGGATAACCCACCCTGGCATCCATCCCAGTCATATATTCGAAGAGTTGTTTAACATTTTGCAATTGCGCTCCTCCACCTGTCACAACAATACCTCCTGCCAATTTATTTTCATACCCTGAAGTAATAATTTCAGAATGGACTATCTCGATAATCTCCTGCATTCTGGCTTCGACAATGTGGGCAAGATTTTTAAGGGAAATCTCTTTGGGCGGTCGGTTACGCAATCCTGGTATGGAAACAATTTCATTTGGAGAGGCTTCCTCAGCAATCGCCCTTCCGAATTTGGTCTTTAGTAATTCCGCCTGATGCTGCATCACCATACAGCCTTGTTTGATATCCTGGGTAATGATATTTCCGCCAAACGGAATGACTGCAGTATGTCGTATGATGTTTTCATGGAAAATGGCAATATCGGTCGTACCACCTCCGATATCCACCAGGCAAACACCTGCTTCTTTTTCTTCATCGCTCAGTACAGACAGGCTGGAAGCCAATGGCTCAAGCACCATGTGCTCAATTTCAAGACCAGCTCTTCTGATACATTTGTTGATGTTGTTAATGGCATTTGTTTGTGCAGTGATAACATGGAAGTCAGCCTCCAACCGTACTCCGGACATTCCAACGGGATCCTTGATCCCTTCTTCATAATCCACATAGTAATCCTGAGGCATCACATGGATGATCTCACTTCCGGGAGGAATGACGATTTTGTACATGTCATTCATTAATCGATTCACATCCTCGATGTTAATCTCATCATCTTCATTTCCTCTGATGATACTGCCGTGCTCGATGGAACTTCTGATGTGCTGGCCTGCAATGCCCACATTTACCACCCGGATATTGATTCCGGAGGTGTCCTCCGCCTCCTTGACAGCCTTTTCGATGGCAAAAATGGTTTTGTCGATGTTCGTGACAATTCCACGAACAACCCCATCGGAAACGGCTTTTCCCATTCCTAACACTTCTAATTTTCCATATTCGTTCTGGCGACCAACAATCGCACAAATTTTGGTGGTACCAATGTCTAATCCGACGACTATTTTATCTTTTTCCATGATGTATTTATTATTCACAAACTATTTGATTCTTAAATTTTACACTTACTTTTTCGTATGAATTCCACCCTTTTGAGGGCAGGATTTTATTATAAAAAATTTCAAGTTTTCTAAACTTCCCTTCGACCTCCTCAGGTTGACCAAATTCTACCAGCTGCTTGCTGACTTGCGTATAGATGCTGATGTTCCCTTTCTTATCAATATCCAACTGAGCGACCATCGATTTCCAGAATTTATTTTTATTAATGTAATCGATCAGACCCATAAGCTTCTGGCCATATTCGGAATCATTTAAGTTTTCACCTTCGATATTTTTGGTCACATAACCACTGATCAGCATGACCCTGGAAGTGTATTTGGTGGAAGTCGGAATGATCTCACCCAAGTGATTGACATACTTATCATTGTATCCGGAATGTGTGATCCTGGCAATCGGACGAGTTTGATAAACATTAATGTTGAGGTTTCCTCTCAGATCTTCATAAACATCCGTGTGGTACACGAATGCATGCCTTTCCAATCTCTCCTCAAGCATTTTAAGGTTGATATCTGAAAAGTATTCTCCAACAATTTTATCATCCTGATCATTGGTGATCATTTTCATGACATCATTTTCGTCAACAAAATAGTTGCCCAATTGATTATCGATCGAAATATTGATGGCTTTACAGACTGCATCTGACTGCTTTTTCTCCACAAAGCCAATCATGGCTGCCGTCACCAATATGATTAAGAAAATCCATGCTTTATATGTAATCCTGTACTTAGGCATAACTTTCTCCTTTCTTTAACATTTCTCTTATCGGTTCAACAAACCGATCAATATCCCCTGCTCCGACAGTCAACAAAACCTCGAGGTCTCTTTTTGACAGCCATTCCATCAAATCGTCATCCTCGATCAGGTACTTTTCCTTACAAGTGGCCTTCCGCAAGATCATATTCGAATCAACACCTTCAATAGGCAATTCTCGTGCAGGGTAAATATTCAGCATGACCAATTCATCTGCTTTCGAAAGACTCTCCGAAAACCCTTCCGCAAAATCACGTGTGCGTGAATACAAGTGAGGCTGAAAGACAACCGTCATTTTTTTATTCGGATAAAGCGCCCTGACAGAATCGAGCAGAGCATTGATCTCCGTAGGGTGATGGGCATAGTCATCAATGTACACCAGCTTATCGCTCTTGATCTTGTAATCAAACCTTCTTTTCACGCCACGATATGAGGATACTGCTTTTCTGATCGATTTTTCATCAATGCCCAACGCCAGCGATACCGAAATGGCAGCTACAACATTTTCAACATTGTGAAATCCGGGAACATTTAATTGCAGATCTGTTATACGAATACTGGAAGAGACATAATCAAATGTGAAGAACCCGGGACCAGGTTGAATCTTATCCGAATAAAAATCCCCTTTTTCCATTGAATAAGTGAATTTTCGAACGGATTCCGGGCATGAGAAATCATCAGCAATCCTGGAATTGATAAATAGTTTACCTCCTGCTTTTATTTTTTTAATAAACTCTCCGAATGATTGTATGAGTTCTTTATGTGAACCATAAATATCCAGGTGATCAGCATCTGCTGATGTAATAACTGCATAATCGGGATTCAATGTGAGGAAGGAGCGATCAAATTCATCAGCTTCCACCACAACTTTTGTGTCGGGCTCACCTTTACCCCTTATCACCAGGTTGCTATCATAATTTTGCAATACCCCTCCTAAAAACCCAACACTATTTAGTCCTGCTTCATGCAAAATATGAGCGATCATAGATGATGTAGTAGTTTTTCCGTGGGTGCCTGCAACAGCAATGGTAAACTGCTCCCTGGCAATTAAACCTAATACCTGGGAACGCTTTTGTACCAAATAACCTTGGTCCAACAGGTAGTTGTATTCCTTGTGATGCTTTGGAACAGCCGGCGTATAGACTACAAGCGTATGCTCTTTTTCCTTTTTAATTTTTTCAGGGATGAACTCTACGTCATCATCAAAATGTACTTCAATTCCTTCCTTCTGCAGTGAATTTGTCAGTGGGGTGGATGTCTTATCATAGCCAGCGACGAACCTTCCTTCCAGATTGAACCACCTGGCAATGGCGCTCATCCCTATCCCACCGATACCAATAAAATAGACGTTATGGTAATTGTTCAAATTCACCTGACCAGATTCATTATTTCGTTAACAATATTTTCAGTCGCATGAGGTTGACCCATCTTTGCAATATTTTCTGATAATTTCTGACATCGATCTGTATCATGGATCAATGACAGGGCTTCCTTCACCAGCTTTTCCTGGGCTTCTACATCCGGTACGATCAAAGCGGCATCTTTTTCTACCAAAGCCATGGCATTTTTTGTTTGATGATCTTCCGATACATTCGGGGAAGGAACAAAAATGACCGGCTTTCTCACCAGACAAAGCTCTGAAATGGATAATGCCCCTGCACGTGAGATTACCACATCAGAAACGGCATATGCCAAATCCATTTCTTTCATAAATTCTACTACGCGTAGATTTTCCTGATCGATATCTTCCAGTTTCTTTTTGATATCATCAAAGTAAAATTTCCCCACTTGCCAGATTACCTGGATATCCGAATCCAAAAGATCCTGAATGCCTTTTAACAGGCTTTCATTAATTGTTCTGGCTCCAAGGCTGCCGCCCATAGCAAAAAGAACCTTCTTGGATTTTTCCAGTTTGAAGAAGTCAAGTGCTTTTTCTCTCTTCCCAGTGGTATCGACCATTTCCTTTCTGACTGGATTTCCAGTTATGACAATTTTATTGGCAGGAAAATACCTGTCCATATTCTCGTATGCCACGCATATCTTTTTGACTTTTTTGCCAAGCCATTTATTGGTCAGACCTGCGTAAGAATTCTGCTCCTGGATCAGACTTGGAATTCCCATATTGCTGGCCGCTCTTAAGAGTGGAGCGCTGGCATATCCACCAACACCGACTGCCACATCCGGCTTGAAATTCCTGATGATTTCCCTGGCCTTTCTGATGCTCGACAGCACTTTAAATGGAAAGGCAAGGTTCTTCAAAGTGAGCTTCCTTTGCAATCCCACAACCGGAAGTCCGATGATCTTGTAGCCAGCTTCAGGAACTTTGGTCATTTCCATTTTCCCCAAAGCGCCAACAAATAAGATCTCCACATCGATCAATACTTCCCTCAGCTGATTGGCAATAGCAACAGCCGGAAAGATATGGCCACCTGTCCCACCTCCGCTTATTATGATCCGATATGTTTTCTTATCATTCATTTAAGCTGCGCTTGCTACTTTTTTAAATTCATTTGACCGACCGGCACTGGCATTCAGCTCTTCTATTTCACCCCTACTTACACTGAGGATAATTCCCAGAGAAATCCCTGTGAATAATAGAGAAGTTCCTCCCATACTTACCAGTGGCAAAGGCAATCCTGTGATAGGGATCAATCCGACCGAAACACAGATATTGGTCATTGCCTGCATGACAAGTGCAATACTGAGACCTGCTGACAATAATCCTCCAAAAGCCTTATTGCTTTGTGTTGAAGTTTTCATTCCCCGATATAAGAGGGCAACATAAAGAAGGATAACAATTGAGCCTCCAATCATTCCATACTCCTCGATAATGATCGAGAAAATAAAATCCGAGTATGGATGCGGCAAGAAATCTTTTGTTTCACTTTGACCTGGACCAGATCCTATTAAACCACCTTTTGCGATGGCAATGTAAGACTGTTGTGCCTGGTAGGGTACTTCAGTCGGGCTAAAGAAATCATTGAATCTGCTCACCACAGTATCTCCTCTTTGACCAATAGAGAATGCAATGGCACCTGCAAGTATTCCCACGAAGAATAGCATGACCAAATATTTTATTGGTACCCTTCCAATAAAGAACAAAACCATGCAGGTAAAGAATAATAATGCTGCAGTAGACATATTAGTCATAGCGATCAGTCCGCAGATGACACCCACCCACATAAGCATGGGTATCAATGTGGCTTTAAAGTCATCAATATTTAATTGCCTTTTAGAAAGCATGGCTGCCAGATGAGAAATCAAAGCCAACTGAGCTAGATCAGATGGCTGGAATGTTTTGTTGATCAATGGGATGGTAATCCACCTAGAGGCATCGTTTAAATTCGTTCCGAATTGCCATGCAAATAATAGCAATGGAACAGACAACCACAGGGCAAATCTTGACAGCCGGGCATAATACCTGTAATCAATCTTATGTGCTCCCCACATCGCCACCAGGCTTAGCAACACCAGTAATCCATGACGAAACAAATAGTGCTCGGTATTTCCTTCCATGTACCGGTAGGCAAGTGTTCCCGTTGCGCTATAGACCACCAGAATGCTCAGAATGGACAATGCCAGTACAATCCCCCATATCACGGGGTCTCCCTTTAAGTTCTTATCTATCCATACCTTTATCATAACACCATCATTACATTTTTATCCTTTTCGCCTTGCAGGTCTTTCACCCTGCTTTTAAACTGATCACCCCTGTCCTCGTAATTCCTGAAAAGATCAAAACTTGCACAGGCAGGCGAAAGCAGCACTACATCACCTTTTTTGGCAATGGAGTGACACTTTTTAACCGCCTCTTCTATTCCATGTGTGTTGTACAAGGCCGAAACCTTTGATTTAAAAAAGCTTAGTATTTTTTTATTATCTAGCCCCAGCGCTACGATCGCTTTCACTCCTTCTTTGACCAGATCTTCTATCAAAGTATAGTCATTGCCCTTATCGGTACCTCCCATGACCAAAATAATAGGCTGATCAAAGCTTTGCAGCGCGTATTTGACCGCATCAACATTTGTTGCCTTAGAATCATTGTAATATCTGGCTCCATTGATCTCTGCGACAAACTCCAGTCTGTGTGGTGCATTCTTGAATGATCGAATGGATTCGAATATCTGTCCATAGCCTAACCCAAGATGACGACACGCCTCCACAGCGCTCATCATATTGAGGTAATTGTGCGGGCCTCTTAGAGGCAGATTTTCAACTGCCGATTTAAATTCGCTGAAAACCAACGAATCACCATTGAAATAGGCCATTGCTTTATCATTCCCGGAAGCGGAAATTGTTACCTGCTTTGGCTTGCCATGGATTTGGTTGAGGTTATTCACAATATTCTCATCATCAGAATTGTAGATAAACCGGCAATCTTCATCCATGTTTTGGGTAATCCTGAATTTGGATGAAACATACTTGCTCATATCGTTATCATATCTGTTAAGATGATCCGGAGTAATGTTCAATAACACGCCCACATCCAGACGTGTATCAAACATACCATCCAGCTGGAAACTGCTGATTTCCAAAACATAGACATCATAACTTTTGTCATAAACCTGTTTAGCAAAGCCGAAGCCGACATTTCCGGCCAGTCCCACGTTTAATCCATTATTTTTCAAGATGTGGTAGGTTAAAAGGGTTGTGGTGGTTTTGCCGTTTGTTCCTGTAATCGCAATGAGTTTTGCATCAGTATGTTTCGCTGCAAATTCAATTTCCGATATCACAGGAATGTTTTTACCGGCTGCCTGGGTGATGATTTTAGCTGAATCCGGTATTCCGGGGCTTTTAATGATCTCATCAGCATTAAGGATCATATCTTCAGAATGAACCTTCTCCTCAAACATGATACTGTGTTCATCCAATAGTGATTTATAAAGAGGGTCAATGGCGCCATTATCGGACACAAAGACATCATATCCCTGCTTTTTAGCAAGCAATGCTGCTCCTGCTCCGCTTTCTCCTGCACCCAATATGACGATCCTTTTACTCATTTATCTCAGTTTTAATGTTGCCAGGGTGATGATGGCCAGCAAAATGCCAACGATCCAAAACCGGGTGACAATTTTTGCTTCGTGTAAATTCTTTTTTTGATAGTGGTGATGAAGGGGTGACATCAAAAATATCCTTCGTCCTTCACCATATTTCTTTTTTGTGTATTTAAACCATGACACCTGCAGGATAACAGACAAATTTTCAATGACGAATATTCCACACAATACCGGCAGGAGAATTTCCTTCCTGACAATCAACGCCAAAACAGCTATGATGGCACCCAGGGAAAGGCTACCGGTATCTCCCATAAATACCTGTGCCGGGTACGTGTTATACCACAGAAAACCGATACAGGCTCCTACAAAAGCAGCACAAAAGATCACCAGCTCTCCTGAAAGCGGTATGTACATGATGTTGAGATAATCGGAGAAAATGACGTTACCGGATAAGTAGGCAAAAATGGCCAAAGTCAGCCCGATTATCGCGGATGAACCCGCCGCCAATCCATCGATCCCATCAGTGATATTCGCTCCGTTTGAAATAGCCATTACCACCAGGATGACAATGATCACATAGATAATTGAGGTCAGGTTTTCATTTAATCCAAGAAATGAAAAAAGCTTGGCGTAGTCGAGTTCGTTGTTCTTTACAAACGGAATTGTTGTCTTTGTGGATTTCACGTCTTGATAACTCAACTCGGAGATATCCACGCCAAGCGTAATGGTCTGACCAGGATCAAATTCACGGACTACCACATCAGAGTGGAAGTAGAGGGTTAATCCGACAATTATTCCCAGGCCAAGTTGACCCATTAGTTTAAACTTACCCCTCAGGCCTTCCTTGTTTTTCTTAAATACTTTTATGTAATCATCCAAAAACCCAATGCATCCCATCCACACAGTAGACATGATCATCAAGGCGATGTAGATGTTTTCCAATCTCGCGAATAATATTGTTGGTATGATGATAGCGGAAATGATGATCAATCCACCCATGGTAGGTGTCCCTTTCTTTTCCATCTGCCCTTCCAAACCCAAATCACGGATGCTCTCCCCAACCTGTCTTTTTCTCAGGAAATTGATCAGAGCCTTGCCGAAAGTAATGGTGATGATCAGTGAGATCAAAGCAGCCATACCCGCCCTGAAGGAAATGTATTTAAACACTCCTGCACCGGTCAGGTCGTATTGAGTATCCAAAAAATCAAATAACTCGTACAGCATTATTCGTTCTTTTCATTTCCATTGAAAATCAGGCTGATCATTTCTTTCAGCACTTTTTCATCATCAAATTCATATTTGACACCTTTAACTTCCTGGTAATTTTCATGACCTTTCCCCGCTACCAGAATAATATCCTCTGCTTCCGCCATGGAAACAGCAGTTTTTATCGCTTCTTTTCGGTCGGTAATTACCAAAGTCTTTTTATAATCGGATGGCTTTACGCCTTCCTGTATTTGTTTGATTATTTCTTCCGGTTCCTCGTCGCGGGGATTGTCAGATGTAATGATGACCTTATCGCTGTATTTACATGCGATATCACCCATCAAAGGCCGCTTTTCCTTGTCCCTGTTCCCTCCACATCCAAAAACCGTAATGAGCTTCTCATTTCTTGTCCGGATACTTTGGATGGTCTTCAATACATTTTCCAGTGCATCGGGTGTATGTGCATAATCAACAATAGCAATAACACCTGCGTCATTTTGTACCGTCTCAAATCTTCCTTTTGCAGTTTTTACCTTTGAAAGTTGTGTGAGAATTTCTTCAGGATCTTCATCCAGCAAGGTTGCCATTCCGATGACAGCCAAAAGGTTGTAAGCGCTGAATTCCCCTACCAGGCTAAACCAAATGCTTTGATTATTGATATCAAGCTCCAACCCCTGAAAAGTATTTGACAGGATCTTCGCCTTGAAGTCTGCCATGCTTTTCAGGCCATAGGTGAATTTATGGCTTTTGGTATTCTGGATCATAATCCTTCCTCTCCTGTCATCAACATTGACTAGAGAAAAAGAGGGGGCCGGCAGTTCGTCAAAAAACTTTTTCTTAACCTTTATGTATTCATCAAAGGTTTTGTGATAATCAAGGTGATCATGTGTGATATTCGTGAAAATGGCCCCCTTAAATGTCAATCCAGCGATGCGACGCTGGTGGATGGAATGTGAGCTCACTTCCATAAAACAGTGAGTACATCCCTTGACCACCATTTGCGCCAGCAGCTTGTTCAGCTGCTTTGCATCTCCTGTTGTGTGAGTAGAAAAGATAATTTCTTCGTCAATTTTATTTTGTACGGTGCTCATGAGCCCCGTTTTGTATCCCAAATTTCTAAACAACTGATAAAGCAAGGTGGCAACACTTGTTTTCCCATTCGTTCCTGTTACACCCACAAGAGTTAATTTCGCGGATGGATTGCCGTAAAAATTGGAACACATAATGCCCAAAGCCCCTGCACTATCCTTCACCTGGACAAAGGTTACATCGGATTTGTGGTGCTCATTCCACTCTTCCGCAATGATGGCACTTGCTCCTTTTTCAATTGCTTTATCTATGTATTCATGACCATCGACATGCGTTCCTTTTACTGCGACAAATAAATCACCAACATTCACCTGCCGGGAATCGAACTGGATCTCATTCACAGCGATGCTCATATCGCCACTGGTAGCAACTAAAGGAACTTTGTACAGTATGTCTTTTAATAAAGCCATTAACTTAGTTTCAGTGTTATTTTGGAACCATGACTTACCTTTCTTCCAGGCAACTGAGATTGCTCCTGCACCCTTCCGGATCCCTGGTATTCAACCGATAATCCCTGGTTTTCTAAAATGAAAATAGCGTCCCGGAGGGTCATCCCTAACACGTTAGGTACGACCCCGGGAGCTATTCCATTAGTAGTCCATAACACAGCATTATCTTTGACCTGGGTTCTCACCCATTCTTCTTCTGTTGATGAATTGTTTAATATGTTCAGCTCTTCACAGATCAACTCTAACTCTTCCTTGTTTCCAGCCTTAATGACCGGGAATACATCTTCTTCAACCTGCGCAAACTCAAATGGGGCATGAACATCAATGTTTTTTGCATAGATCATATCTGCAATTTCCTTGAACACAGGAGCTGCAACACTTGCTCCATATTGGAAAACTCCTTTCGGTTCATTGATCACTACTATGCAGCTATACATGGGTTTGTCGGCAGGAAAATACCCAGCAAACGATGTATAATATTTTCTTGTATACCTTCCGTTTCTGATCACCTGGGCAGTACCTGTTTTACCGGCAATTTTAAAAGGAGAATCCTTGATATTACTAGCTGTTCCTCTCTCAACCACGCCTTCTAATAATGATCTGACTTCTTCCAGGGTCTTATCCGAGCATATGCTTCTTTTCAAAACTTCTGATTCAAATTCCTGTATTTCCTGATCTGCTCTCCGTACTTCTTTCACAATGACTGGTTGAATGAGTTTGCCATCATTGGCAATTGCATTGTAGAAAGCGAGGATTTGTAGAGGAGTCAATTCCAATTCGTAACCAATGGACATCCATGGTAAGGATATACCACTCCATGAAGGATCGGACGTTTCTTTTATTCTGGGAATTCCTTCTCCAATCATTTGAAAACCAAGAGGCTGATCCAAATGCATTTCTTTCAGGTATTCAATAAAACGCTCAGGATTATCACCAAAGTGGTTGTAGATCATTTTAGAGATGGCAATGTTGGAAGATAATTCAAATGCATCCCGAACTGACATCTTACCATAGCCTCCCGGCTTATGATCTCGCATTTCATTGTTGTAGAATTTATAAACACCATCTCCGGTATCAATCGAGTCGCTCAGTTTTAGCTTTGTATCTTCCAATAAAGCAATCATAGAAGCCAGCTTAAATGTTGATCCCGGATCGTGAAGACCCTGAACCGCATAATTATAAACTTCCCTGTATTTCGTATAATCAGTATTGGCTTTAAGATTGGATATGGCTTTGATCTCACCGGTTTGTACTTCCATTACCACCACACAACCATATTCCGCACGATGTTTTTGCAATGCCCTCAATAAAGCAGATTCCGCAACATCCTGTAAATTCACATCGAGGGTGGTAACAATATCGTACCCGTCTTTTGGCCGGATCTCTGTACCATCGTATTCCGGTCTCCATTTTCCTCCTGCCACTTTTCTGTAAAGTGATCGACCCGCAGTTCCAGCCAATTGTTTGTTGAAGCTATATTCCAGTCCGGCGCCATTATTATTTTCATTGATGAATCCAATAGTCCGGTATCCCAGATATGAAAATGGTCGAATCCTTCGATTCATCTTTTCAAATATTACCCCGCCTTTGAGCCTTCCTTCCCTGAACAGTGGCCATTCTGAAATGACCTTTTTATCCTGATAATCAATTAAATTCCGGTTCAAAATCAAATATCTTCGGTTAGAAAGACGTGCATCGATCATCTTTCTTTTGTAATAGTTTTTGCTTTGATCCCCGAAAAACCTGGATAATTTTAGTGCTAATGAATCTGCGCTTTTATTAAAAAGATCATCTGAAGCGACAGTCGGATCGAATGCCAACCTGTAGAGCGGGAGCGATGTGGCAAGCAAGCTTCCATTATCAGAATAGATATTACCCCTTGTCGCGGCAACATTCTGATATTTTAAACCGATCTCATCTGCCATCTCGGTCCATTTTTCTCCCTCCACGTATTGCAATTCACCAATCCTGACAACTACGATGGTCGCCACCAGGCAAATGATGATGAATACAATGCGCACACGGAATATAATGGACTTCCTGATGTTCACTCTATAATTATTTTAAAAGGTGGTTTTTTACTTTCTTCCAAATCTATTTCCTTAACTTTTTTAGCCACTTCAGATTGCTTTCCAGCAAACATATAATCTGCTTTCAGACTCGTATAATCTGCTCTGAGCTCTTCTACCTCTACCTCCAGCTTTTCAATGTCTCGTATGGTTTTTTCGGCAAAATGAGTATTACCGATGTAGAAAATCCCAATGAAAGTGAGGTAAACTACATGCGGAATGTACTTTGACGGAATACCATCATTAAATAAGGTAGACACCTTCAGGCTCTCCAGAATTGAGAAGAAGCTCCTTGTTCCTCCTTCCCCCTTTTTGATTTTAAATGTATTCTGGCTCATTCTTCTTATAATTTTTCTCCTACTCTCAGCTTTGCGCTTCTCGCTCGGCTGTTTTCGGCTATCTCTTCATCCGAAGGCACAATCGGTTTTCTGAAAACCGGGGTCATCGGCTTGATCTCATTTCCATAAAGATCTTTTTCCACCAAGCCCTGGAACTTCCCACGCTGGATAAAATACTTAACCAGCCGGTCCTCAAGACTGTGATAGGAGATGATCGATAATCGACCTCCTGGTTTCAATATATCAACGGCAGCAGTAAGCATATCTTTCAAAGATTCCAGTTCATCATTTACCTCAATTCTCAACGCCTGAAAAACCTGTGCGAAATATTTATTTTCTCGGTTTCTCGGTGCATATTTTTCAAGAATTAATTTCAAATCAGAAACGGTTCTTATTGGCACATTTGCTCTGGCTGTGACAATCGCTTCAGCCAACGTCTTCGCATTCTTTACTTCGCCATACATCCCGAATATTCTCTGGAGCTCGTCCTGAGAATAATTCTGAATGATCTTTCTGGCTGTCAATGTCCCCTTTTGGTCCATTCTCATATCCAACTCGGCATCAAACCGTGTGGAAAAACCTCTTTCGGCTTTGTTTATCTGGTGAGATGAAATCCCCAAATCGGCCAATACCCCATCCACACTTGCGACCTTCATCATTTTCAGATATTTATTAAAAAACCTGAAATTGGCCTTTACGAATTGAAACGACTTACTTGTTACTCTCAGTGCATTCTGCTCGGCATCCGGATCCTGATCAAAAGCGATGAGCTTCCCTTCCTTTAAATGTTCAAGGATCGCCATTGAATGGCCACCTCCGCCAAAAGTCAGATCCACATAAATTCCATTAGGCTTAATATTCAAAGCCTCAATGGACTCTCGCAATAACACTGGACGATGGTAAGACGACATACATCTTATTCGTTAAGGTGTTTTTGTGCTAATTCAGAGAACTTATTATTATCGTTTATCAGATAATCTTCGTACTGACCCGTATTCCAGATTTCTACCCTGTTGCCCATTCCTACCAAAACCACTTCCTTTTCAAGGTTTGCATACTTGATCATGGATTTTGGCAATAACAGCCGACCGGCACTGTCCAGATCTATTTCCGATACCCTTCTAAAAAAATTTCTCTGCAGCTGTCTGAACTCAGGATTGAATTCGTTAAGCGAGGCTATACGGGAGTATATTTTTTTGTATTCCACAACCGAATAAAGCACTAAACATGGCTCTATTCCCTGCATGACAACCACCTGATTACCAGATGACTCCGGTAACCTGACCTTGATCTTGGCCGGCAATACCATGCGCCCTTTGGCATCGAGTTTACATTCATATTCTCCTGTAAATAATGACATGCTGTTATGGAAACTACTTTTCTAATCTTACAAAGATATGGACAAAATAAACAATTCCAACCACTTTCTCCCACATTACAACACTTTTTTCCATATTTTATTACATTTTTTCGCCATCTTTCCCACTTTCCTCCAAAAAGACTTTATTGGTCTTCCAGATTGCCAAAGCCAATCCAGCTTATAGTTGATTTTTGAAACAAAAGGCTGAAAAATTTCTTTTAATGAATGAATGCCTTTTTCTTTGGCAAATCAAAAATGATCGGGATGATAAAACACAAAATTGACAAGTTGAGAGACATAGCAGTTCTCTTCTTTCTGACTGTTTTTTTAATGAATTGTGGCGGGGAGAAGAAAGAGGGAAGTGAGACCAGTTTACCGTTGGGCAACTGGAGAGCGTCAATCGAAATAAATGGTGGAAATGAACTGCCCTTTTACCTAATTTCCAGACAAAGCCCAAAGGGAGATATTGAATTTGTCATTAAGAACGGTTCTGAGGATATAGTTCTCGATAAATTTAATGTAAAGAATGACTCATTGGTTTTGCCCATGCACATTTTTGATACAAAAATTGTTGCAAAAATCAGCAATAAAGAATTGCATGGTTATTGGATAAAAAATTATGCAGATGATTACAAACTTCCATTTCAGGCTAAATTAACGGATGCAAGTCGATTTGAAATACCTGAAGAACCCATCGAATTCAATTTTTCAGGAAGGTGGCAGGTTCAGTTTTTCAGAGATGCGAGAAGCTACCCTGCTATCGGCGAATTCGAGCAAAACGGTGACATTTTAACCGGTTCGTTTCTCACCAATTCAGGCGATTACCGTTTTCTGGAAGGCTCCCTTACACAAAAAGGTTTTCAGGTTAGCACCTTTGATGGGGAGCATGCATATTTATTTAATGCAAAGCTTGAAGAAGGCGATACCCTATCAGGAGAATACTGGTCTGGCAAGACAGGTTATCTCACCTGGAAGGCATTTAAAAATGAAAATGCGACTCTTGCCGATCCATACGATTTAGCATCGGTAACTGACGAAGGAAATGTTGCCGATCTTTCCTTTGTCAATGAGTATGGAGATACTATTTCGCTTTCGGACGAAGCTTACCAGAACAAGGCGGTCATCATACAGATCCTCGGATCATGGTGTGCAAATTGCATGGATGAAACCGCTTTTTTATCAGATTGGTACAGGGAAAACAATCATCGCAATGTTGAAATAATTGGTGTTGCGTTCGAACGAAAAGCTGATTTTGATTATGGAGCTTCGCGGATAAAAATCATGAAAGATCGCTATGATGTGGGCTATGAAATTGTTTTCGGCGGAAAACAGGGAAGTGAAAGTGTTGAAAAAGCGCTCCCTATGCTGGAAAACTTCAGCTCTTACCCTACCACTATTTTCATTAATAAGGATAGGGAAGTGGTGAAAGTTCACACAGGCTTTTCCGGTCCCGGTACGGGAAAGCATTACCAGGAATTCATCAGGGAGTTCAATCAAACGGTTGATGACCTAGTGGGCTGATTCCTCTATTTTTCTCTTTCGATTGTAAATTGAACTAATTCGAGTAAAGAAGTTTTATAGGTAGAATCCTCAAAAGAGTTGATGATGTCTGTGGCTTCATTGTAATATTGTTGCATGACCTCGTTAGCATACTCAATTCCACCGGAATTTTTTACAAACTCAATGATCTCATTGACCACTTTAGTCTTTGAGCTATTGTTTTTGATTTTATTAATGATCGATTTCTTCTCCAGCCAACCAGCCTGATTCAATGCATAGATCAGAGGAAGTGTCATTTTCTTTTCCTTGATATCGATACCTAGAGGCTTGCCAATTTCACTTGTTCCATAGTCAAACAAATCGTCTTTTATCTGAAATGCCATCCCAACTTTTTCTCCGAATTCCCTCATTTTTTCTATGGTACCATTCTCCTGACCAGCCGACGCCGCTCCAACTGCACAACATGAGGCAATTAGCGAAGCAGTCTTTTGACGGATGATGTCGTAATACACCTCTTCGTTAATATCGAGCTTTCGGGCTTTTTCCATCTGTAGCAATTCCCCTTCGCTCATTTCCCTCACGGCATTACTGACAATGCGAAGTAAATGAAAATCCTGGTGATCCATCGATAGTAAAAGGCCTCTGGAAAGTAAATAATCCCCAACCAATACTGCTATTTTATTTTTCCATAATGCATTGATAGAAAAAAAACCCCTGCGATAATTGGCATCATCTACAACATCATCATGTACAAGCGTTGCCGTGTGTAATAGTTCGATCAACGCCGCACCCCGATGAGTTGATTCGTTAATACCTCCTGCTATTCCAGCGCTTAAAAAAACAAACATCGGACGCATCTGTTTGCCTTTACGCTTCACTATGTAGGACATGATCTTATCCAAAAGCAAAACCTTGCTTTTCATAGAATCGCGGAACTTGGACTCAAATTCCTTCATTTCAGATGAAATAGGTGCCTGTATATCTTTTAAATTGAGGGGCATATTAAAAAATTGACTACAAGTATAATATCTAAATGTTCATAAGTAAAGTTTATCAATCAATCTTATTTTTGGTGATTATTTGAGAGATATGAAGAATATTCAGTTTCAGCTTGCATCCACACATGAAAACCGGCCTTTTTTGGCTGATGCAACATTTGTCAATGATGGAAAACCTAAGCCCTTGGTTGTCTTTAATCATGGTTTTAAAGGATATAAAGATTGGGGGCCTTTTCATCTGATTGCACAGGAATTTGCCAGAAATGGATTTGTTTTTATCAAAATGAATTTCTCTTTCAACGGGACAACCCTTGAACAACCTGCCCAATTTGCTGACCTGGATGCTTTTGGAAATAATAATTTTGCGAAGGAGCTCGATGACACCAAGGTTTTGCTGGATGCCCTTTTTAAAAATCAACTTCCCATCGAACCGTCAAACCTGGATTTAAACAAGCTTTATTTGATTGGACATTCGAGAGGAGGTGCGTCCATCATATTGAAAGCCAATGAAGATGCACGGGTGAAAAAGATTGTTACGTGGGCAGGAGTGAATAACCTGGAGATCTGGCATACGCCCGAAGAGCTGGAAATGTGGAAAAAGCTAGGTACAATTTACATTCAGAATAGCCGGACGAACCAGCAAATGCCACTCCATTACCAGATTGTCGAAAATTACCAGAAAAATAAAGATCGACTGGAGGTGCCAAAAGCTATCAGGAATTTAAAAATCCCGATGCTTGCCATACACGGCACAGAAGATGAAACAGTTTCTGTCGAAGGGATTAAGCAATTCAAAGTATGGAATGAAACCATCCAAACAAAAATTATTGATGGGGCCAATCATACCTTTGGAGCGACAGAGCCATGGTCAGAAAATTTCATTCCCGATGATTTTAAGGAGGTGATTGATTTGAGTATTGGGTTTTTGAAGGCATAGTTTGCTAAGGATCTTGCTCAAAACATTCTTCGAATCATTCCGGTTTCGAACTGCCTTGAATTTTTGTAGAAATATCCTTCTGCCTTTCATTTTTTAACTAATTTTGCACCTCATTTTAAAAGCAGTAATTTTTATTGAATGGAACTTTCGACGAAGTATAATCCGGCAGAAGTAGAAGATAAATGGTACCAACAGTGGATGGAGAAAAAATTATTTCACTCAACTCCAAATCCGGATAAAGAGCCCTACACCATCGTCATTCCACCACCCAATGTGACGGGTGTGTTGCACATGGGCCACATGTTGAACAACACCATTCAGGATGTGTTGATCCGTCGAAAAAGAATGCAGGGATACGAGGCGTGTTGGGTGCCGGGAACAGACCATGCCTCCATCGCCACAGAGGCAAAAGTTGTGAATTTTCTCAGGGAAAAGGGGATCTATAAAAGAGACATCACTCGAGAAAAATTCATGGAATATGCATGGGAATGGAAGGAAAAACATGGAGGAATTATCCTCGAGCAATTAAAGAAATTAGGAGCTTCTTGCGATTGGGATCGAACCCACTTCACCATGGATCCGGGATATTACAAAGCTGTGATTAAGGTTTTTATCGATCTCTACAATAAAGGCTATATCTATCGCGGTTATCGCATGGTCAACTGGGATCCGCAAGCGCAAACAGCGTTATCAAACGAAGAAGTAATTTACCGGGAAGTCCAGTCGAAGCTCTACCAGGTAAGATATAAAATAGAAGGAACGGAGGATGAATACGTCGAAATAGCCACTACCCGGCCGGAGACCATCCTTGGCGACACAGCAGTTTGTGTCAATCCGAAGGACAAAAGATATCAGCACCTTAAGGGAAAAAGAGTGTTGGTTCCATTCATCAACCGGTCCATACCTGTCATTTTCGATGAATATGTAGATATGGAATTTGGAACAGGATGTTTAAAGATCACTCCTGCTCACGATGAAAATGACTATGTCATCGGACAGAAACATAACCTGGAAACCGTAGATATCCTTAACCCGGACGGAACGCTCAATGAAGCCGCCCAACGGTATATTGGTGAGGATCGTTTTGTCGTGAGGAAAAAAATAGCCCGCGACTTAGCTGATGAAGGATACCTGGTAAAGGAAGAAAATTATACCAATAAGGTTGGGTATAGCGAGCGAACAGACGTTGTAATTGAACCGCGTCTTTCATTGCAGTGGTTCCTTAAGATGAAGGAAATCTCCCAGCCTGCCCTGCAAGCTGTTGTAAACGGCGATGTGAAATTACATCCGGCTAAGTTTGTCAATACCTATAAGTACTGGATGGAAAATGTGATCGACTGGTGTATATCCCGACAACTTTGGTGGGGACATCGCATCCCGGCATATTTTTATGGTGAAGGTGAAGATGATTATGTCGTTGCTGAATCACTTGAGAAAGCGATAAAACTCGCAAGAAAAAAAACTAGCAATGATTTACTAGGTGAAAAAGATCTGAAACAGGAAGAGGATGTGCTCGACACCTGGGCATCCTCGTGGCTATGGCCGATTGAAGTATTCAATGGTATCGAAGAGCCTGATAACGAAGACATCAAATATTACTATCCGACCAACGACCTTGTCACTGCTCCGGAAATTTTGTTTTTCTGGGTAGCAAGGATGATCATTGCAGGGTATGAATACAGGAGGACATTTCCATTCAGCAATGTTTACCTGACAGGTATCGTTCGCGATAAGCTGAGAAGAAAAATGTCCAAATCTTTAGGCAATAGCCCGGATCCACTGGATCTCATTTCTCAATACGGCGCTGACGGAGTGCGAACAGGCATGTTGTTTAGCTCACCCGCAGGCAATGATTTGCTCTTTGATGAGAAACTTTGTGAGCAGGGTAGAAACTTTGCCAACAAGATCTGGAATGCCTTCCGGTTGGTAAAAGGGTGGCAAATTGACAACCAAAAAGATGGCAGCGAAAATCAAAAAGCTTTTGAGTGGTTCCATGCCCGGTTGAATGCTGCATTGGAAGAAGTGGAAGATCATTTCTCAAAATACCGGATTTCCGATGCATTGATGTCCACATACAAACTGATATGGGATGACTTCTGTAGCTGGTATCTGGAAATGATTAAACCGCCTTTCGGTGAAGGGATTGATCAAAATACCTTGGATCAAACGATTCAATTTTTGGAACAACTCATGAAATTGCTCCATCCATTCATGCCGTTCATTACGGAGGAGATCTTCCAGGCAATCCAGAAAAGAGCTGAAGGTGATTACATCATGGTGAGTGACTGGCCAACCTCCGATCGATACAACAAAACATTAATTCTGGAAGGTGAAAAAGCTTTTGAATTGGTGACTAACCTTCGCAATTTCCGGAATTCCAAACAAATCTCTCCAAAAGAAGCGCTATCCATCCATATCAAATCCGAAAAACCTGAATTGTATAAAGATTTCAATGCCATTATTCAAAAACTCGGCAATGTGGAAGAAATGATCTTTATTGACGAACCTATGAAAGGAATTACCGGCTTCCATGTCGGTACGGATGAATGTTTCATCACACTTGATGGAAAAATCGATACGGAAAAGGAAGTGGAAGAAGTTCAAAAAGAGCTTGAATATTTAAAAGGATTCCTGGTAAGTGTTGAGAAAAAGCTGGGTAATGAGCGATTTGTTAATAATGCCCCGGCGGATGTTGTTGAAAAGGAAAAGCAAAAACATGCTGATGCTCAGCAGAAGATCCAGGCGCTCGAGGAGAAACTAAAGCATCTTTAAGCTTCTGAAAAGGAATTAATTAGAGGAAATTTCGAAAAGAAAACTATCTTTGTCCAACCTTTTGATGAATGGAGAGAAAATTATTTCCAACTGATAAAAATTATATCCTCAAAGACGTTCAGGAATTTAATCGTGACACGCTCCTCATTTTCCTGATTGAACATGTCAAAGAATTCTATTTAAAGGTTCACAATCCTCTGGGCCTGATTGACCCGACTATTTTAAAGGTCCAGGATACAGATGACTATCCACTGGAACCCTTATTTGAGTTTTATTACGATTTGGCGGCAATCTACCGCTATCAATATGGCGAGGTTCAATTGGAGTTCATTTTTGATGGCAGCAGCCACGAAGAAAAGTATCTTAAGGAGTGGATCGATTATTTCAAAAAATCCATTCACAACTACTGTTATAATTTCCATTTTCTGAAAGCGGTGCTGGAAATTTCAGTTTTTCATCCCAAAGACCGGGTCGCATTTTTAGCAGGTAATCGGATGAAATATTTCATTGAACACCATTTCGATCTAAAGGTTTACAAATACAGGGGCATCCAGAAGCTCAAAGCATCCTGATCAGGAAATGCGATGTGTCAAAAGCTTTCGGTTATTTCCTCCAAAGCTATGTTTTGTATACAACTTGATCCCTCCTTCATTGTGGCTTTCAACTTCCAGGTGAACGGCTTTAATGTCAAGTGATTTGGCCTCTTCCAAAACTAATTTTATGGAAGAATCTCCGATCCCCTGATTTCTAAATGGTTTTTTGATGAACAATTCATCGATAAATGCATCTCTTCCACCATATTCGAAGCTAAAACCAAATGTCAGGACTACGTAACCAACGGTTTCATTTTGTAGTTGGATCATCCAAAGCCTGCCAAGGTCGCCATTTTGAAGAAAAATATAGAGATTTTCAGCGGATAGCTTTTTATCGAAAAGGTATTGATCAATCTCATAAAACTCTTTCATCATGTCCAGAATATCATGGACATCGGCGATTTCGGCTTGACGGAAACTTGCCTTTTCAGATTTAGTTTGAGATTTCGATTTCACCTTTGAAGACCATTTTAGCAGGTCCTTTTAAATGAACATTGCAGAAGCCAGTCCCATCTTTGGGTTGGAAATTCACATTCAAATCGCCACCAAGCGTTTTGATCTGGATATTATTCAATCCATTCAGACGCCCGTAAGCGATAGCCGCAGCCGTCACGCCCGTTCCGCAGGAGTATGTTTCATCTTCCACGCCCCGTTCGTACGTTCGGACAAAAATTTTCCCATTACCCAGCGATTCAACAAAATTGACGTTTATCCCTTCCTTTTTGTAAAGATCACTATAACGAATTTTGCGGCCATTTTCATAGACATCATAGTCTTCCACCTGATTCACAAATCGAACATAATGTGGTGAACCGGTATGGAGAAAGTAATCTTCGTTTGTCTGATCTACACTACTAACATCTGGCATATTGATCTCGACCTGATCACCTTCCAATTTAGCTTGTAAGATGCCCTCAATAGTTTGAAAAGAACAGTCATTTGAAACCATCCCCAAAAATCCGGCAAAATGAACCGCGCATCTGCTACCATTTCCACATAAACTTGTTTGATATCCATCCGCATTGTAATACACCATTTCAAAATCGGCATATTGATGTTCGCGAATCAAGATCAATCCATCTGCTCCAATACCAAATTTTCTGTCGCATAACCCTTTGATTAGATCATGCGCTTCCAGATCGAATTTTTCCTCCCGATCATCGATCATGATAAAATCATTGCCTGTTCCCTGGTATTTATAAAACTGTACCGTTTGCATGTGTGTGGTAAACATCAGATAAAATTATACAAAAAAGGCCAACCCCTTTTGAGAGATTGGCCTTTGTAATATCTTTTGGATCTTTATTTCAATTTTTCTTTAATTCTTGCAGATTTACCCTGACGACCTCTCAGGTAGAACAGCTTAGATCTTCTAACCTTACCTCTTCTTAAAACCTGGATGGATTCAATATTTGGTGATAAAATCGGGAAAACCCTTTCAACACCCACTCCGCTGGAAACCTTTCTAACCGTAAATGATTCACCATTTGATCCTTTGTTCTTTCTCTGGATAACGGTACCCTGAAAGTTTTGGATCCTTTCTTTATTTCCTTCTTTAATGTTATAAGCAACTACCACTGTATCACCAGGATTAAAATCCGGATATTTTGATCTGGTTTCCTGGTATTCTTTTTCGACAATTTTTATCAATTCGCTCATTTCTTTCAGCTTTTTGCCTTACGCCATAATTTTGGATGCAGGCAGGTTTCAAAAATGGAGTGCAAATATAGATAATTATTTCTGTAAAATAATATTCTGAATTAAGAATTCTACTATTATTTTTTATCCAATTCAGATTTTCATCGCAATTTATTGCAAAGCGATCAATTCCTTAAAAATAAATGTCATTTTAGGTTCTGCAATATCTGCCGCAGCCAACACCTTTTCTATAGTAACTGGTTGAATTTTGCCCACTACACCCAAATCAGTGATAACTGATATCGCAAAAACAGGAATGCCCATATGACGGGCAACAATGTTTTCCGGAATGGTTGACATTCCCACAGCATCTGCTCCAATAATTCTCAGGAATTTATATTCAGCCGGAGTTTCGAGATTTGGTCCCGGAACACTGGCATATATTCCTTTATGAATTTTGATTTCATTATCCAAAGCAATTTTCAAAGCCTGCTGGATCATTTCGGGATCGTAGGGATCATACATATCCGGAAACCTCGGCCCCATTTCATTGAGGTTTGAACCCCTGAGAGGATTGTCAGGTTGCAGGTTGATGTGGTCTTCCAGGATCATCAGGTCGCTGATCTCATGTTTTGGGTCAAGACCACCACAAGCATTTGAAATAAAAAGCTTTTTTATCCCCAACTTTTTCATCACCCTTACCGGGAATGTAATTTCCTGTGCTGAGTAACCTTCGTAGTAATGGAGTCTCCCCTGCATGACAACTACCTTTTTACCCGAGAGCTCACCAAAAAGGAGTCTGCCGTGATGACTTTCTACAGTTGATATGGGAAAATTCGGGATCTTTTCATACTCGATAACCTGGTCTATATTTAATTCTTTGACAAGCCCTCCCAAACCAGTACCCAGAATAATTCCAAACTGAGGTTCTTGTGAGTAGATGTTTTGAATATAGGAAACTGCCTCGTTGATTTTATCCATTAAATCCATTCTAAAAAATTTTGCTGAATTTGCCTCTAACACGGGAAGTTAAGGAATTCGGGTGAAAGCGTAAAACGCTAACCAGAAGCTTCTTTCTTCCTATTGTTTAAGTCACTATTTTCAAGAGAAGTATAATTGAACCATTAAAAATCCAGTTAAAAAGTCCTAAAATATGGAGCGGTAACAAACTTAAACGATTAATCTTTGATCCTTCCTGCAAAATAAGCTCATCGGTATTTATAATTGATATTTATTTTTAAATTTACCGTTCTTTATTTTGCCACGTTCATTTTTTATCGGAACAATCATTTTCTCCCGTATAATCAGGGCAGAAAAGGTCAAATTGGGATATTAAACTTGAAGCTATTAGTGGTAATATTTTTAGATATATTAATTTAATAATACACGCATGAAGTTCATTGTTTCATCAGGAACGCTACTCAAAGAGTTAAACAATATAAATGGTGTTGTCACCACAAATCCGGTTGTACCAATCCTGGAAAATTTCCTTTTCGAAATAAAAGACGGTACGCTCACAGTAACTGCATCGGATCTCCAAACTTCCATGATCATTGAAATGGAGGTTGAAGCAAAGGAAAATGGAAACATTGCCGTACCAGCAAAAATTCTGATGGACACGCTGAAAAATTTGCCCGAACAACCTGTGACTTTCTCGATCGATGAGGATACTTATTCCATCGAAATCAGTTCTGACAACGGACGATACAAGCTGGCTGGTGAGAATGCTACCGATTTTCCTAAGATCCCGGAAGTATCCGATGGATTCTCAGTGAACATTTCTACGGATGCCTTGGCAAGCGCCATTAACAATACCATCTTCTCAACAAGCAATGACGAATTGCGTCCGGCTATGACAGGCGTTTATGTGAACTTAAGCGATACCAATACCACTTTCGTGGCAACTGACGGTCACAGACTTGTTCGATACAGAAGGGTAGATGTCGCTTCGGAAGATAGCCATGCGATCATTATCCCAAGAAAAGCGCTAAATCTCTTAAAGATCACACTGCCTGCAGAAAACACCAATGTATCGATCGATTTCAATATGGCAAATGCATTTTTCCGGTTCAATAATATCAAAATGATCTGTCGTCTGATCGACGAAAGATTTCCTGATTACGAGAATGTCATTCCTGCCAATAATGACAACATGATGTTTATCAACAGGGATGAATTGTTAAGTTCATTGCGACGTATTTCCATTTATGCCAATAAGACAACAAATCAGGTAAGAGTTAAAATTACTGGTAGTGAACTTCAGATCTCTGCGGAAGATCTGGATTTTTCAAATGAAGCCAACGAAAGGCTGAGCTGTGAGCATGATGGAGAAGATATTGAGATTGGTTTTAATGCGAAATTTCTGATCGAAGTTTTAAATAATCTCGATAGTGAAGAAATCCAGGTGAAATTATCAGAGCCAAATCGTGCCGGCCTGTTTTTACCAAAAGAGAAAAGTGATCACGAAGATATTTTAATGCTCGTCATGCCGGTCATGTTGAGTAACTATACAACCTAACCTAATCAATTCTCTGGATATCCGCTCCGAGATTTCGGAGGCGGATATCTATTTGTTGATATCCCCTGTCTATCTGATCGATGTTGTGAATCTCGCTTGTTCCCTTTGCGGAAAGCGCTGCGATGAGAAGTGCTACGCCAGCCCTGATATCAGGTGAACTCATTTTAATCCCACGAAGTGGGACTTTTCTGTCCAAGCCCATGACCGTCGCACGGTGTGGATCACATAATATAATTTGCGCACCCATATCGATCAGTTTATCGACAAAAAACAACCGACTTTCAAACATTTTCTGATGGATCAGCACATTGCCTTTGGCCTGCGTGGCAACTACTAAAAATACACTTAAAAGGTCAGGGGTTAATCCCGGCCAGGGAGCATCAGCTATGGACATGATGGAACCATCAATGAATGTCTCAATTTCATAATTGTCCTGTTGGGGAATAAAAATGTCATCTCCGACAAAATCCATGTTGATCCCCAATCTTGCAAAGATATCAGGGATAATACCTAAATGTTCAATTCCGGCATTTTTTATGGTGATTTCTGATTTGGTCATAGCGGCAAGCCCGATGAAACTTCCCACTTCAATCATATCGGGCAACAGTGTATGATCAGTTCCCTTCAGCTTTTTCACTCCTTCGATCTGCAACAAATTGGATCCAACGCCAGAAATTTTGGCACCCATTTTATTCAGCATTTTGCAAAGCTGCTGAATGTATGGCTCACAGGCGGCGTTGTAGATTGTAGTTTTTCCATTTGCCAGAACTGCTGCCATTAAAATATTAGCTGTCCCTGTCACAGAAGCTTCATCCAGCAACATATAAGCTCCATGCAAACCGGAAGCATCGATATGATAATATTTATCATCGTCATCGTAACGAAATCTGGCGCCAAGCTTTTCGAATCCAATGAAATGGGTATCCAATCTTCGCCTTCCGATTTTGTCACCGCCTGGTTTTGGAACATTCGCTTTACCAAACCTGGCAAGGAGAGGGCCAAGGATCATAATGGATCCGCGTAAAGCTGCTGCCTTATTTTTGAATCCTTTTGTTTCCAGGTAATTGATATCAACTTTATCTGCTTTGAAGAGAAATGATCCACTACCCTTTTTTCGGATAGTTACGCCTAATTCCGACATCAGCTCAAGAAGCTTGTTGACATCGCGTATATCAGGAATGTTATTGATCGTTACTTCCTCTTCTGTAAGTAAAGTGGCGCAGATAACTTGAAGGGCCTCATTTTTAGCTCCTTGCGGAATGATTTCACCCTTAAGGGAATGGCCTCCCTTAACTCTGAAGAATGCCATTAGTTTCTTCTTCTTCTATTTTGGTTGTTCCTGTTTCTTTTGTTGTTTCCTTTTCCTCTGTTGTCTCTTTTGTCTCTTCCATCCCTGCTGTCCCGGTTTCGATCCTTTGCTTCCGCCATCGTAGATTCAAAGAAGTTATTTTCCTTCACCATCGCAATGTCAAGATCCAACACCCCTGAAGAAAGGTTTTTTATGTTGTGTATAATAGTCGATTCATCCGTATTTTCACGATTCCAAACCTGGTGAAATCCCTTCATGAGTCTGCCAATGTAAATAGTAGCTTCCTCACGTTCTTTGGGATCTTCAATCTCCATTGCCCTTTTTATCAGAAGTTCAATGTTTCGTCCATAATGCTTAAACTTTACTTCAGAAGGTTTATACTTTAATTTATGGGGTTTCTTTGTCAAAAATTCTTTTTCCGGAACAGGAAAGGGAGAATCAATGTCTATATTAAAATCTGCCATGATAAACATATCATCCCAAAGCTTCTGGCTACTTTCATTATCTCTTACATTGGGGTTTAGCTGTCTCATTAGCTCTACCAGAATCTCCGCATATTCATTTCTCTTTTGTTTGTCTTCGGTCTTATTGACAAACTCTACCAGCTTCTGGATATTCCTACCATATTCCTTCAGAATCAATGTAGGTCTTTGCGTATTGTAATCGTTCATGTACTAGGATTTATATAACAGAAAAAGGATATGGTTATTCAGTTCCGTTACTTTCGTGTATTCTAAGTTTAGCAAAGCTAAGCAATAATGTTTTTTCTCCAAAATTATCGAATAAAACCTTGGCTTTCCTGTTGGCACCATCCATGTCCATTTTTACTACTTTTCCGTATCCAAATTTTGGATGCTCTACCTTCATTCCTTCCTGCAATCCGGTGGTATCACTGGGTTTGAAATCCTCTGATACTTTGTGCGAATAACTAGCGACCTGATTTACTTTCTGGTTTTGTTTTAATCCCGAAACAAGGTTTTTTGTGTAATGAGAAGTCCTGATTTGCGGTTCGGGTGATCCATACTTTCTGTTTACCTTAATAAACCTTGGCTCTATTTCTTCCAAAAACCGACTGGGCTCGCACGACTTCAATCGGCCAAAACGATATCTGGTGGTAGCATAGGTAAGGAAAAGCTTATTTTTTGCTCTTGTGATGGCCACATAAAACAACCTCCTCTCCTCCTCAAGATCAGCACGGCTGCTAAGCATCATTTGTGAGGGGAAAAGATCCTCTTCCATTCCTACCAGGTAAACATTTTTGAACTCCAGGCCTTTCGCCATATGGATGGTCATGAGCGTTACCTTGTCCTGATCATCATCCTTGTCTTCATCCACGGAAGTTATCAACGAAACTTCCTGCAAGAATGCTACCAGGCTTTTATCTTCGATTTCAGGATTATCGACAAATTCTTTAATCGCGTTCAGCAATTCCTGGACGTTCTCATAACGGTTAACGCCTTCGATGGTTTTGTCGTCATACAGCTCTTTCAACAATCCTGATTGTCTGGCAATGTAATTAGCTGCTTCATAGGCATCTTTTTGCCCAACCATAATCATAAAGCTTTTGATCATGGTCGCAAAATCATCGATCAGGTTAGCGCCCCTGCCATCCAAATAACGATGGACGTTACTGATAATTTGCCAGAGACCAACTCCTGCATCACTGGCAGCAACAATTACCTTGTCAACACTTCCCGGACCAATTCCTCTCTTAGGAGTATTGATGATGCGTCGAAGGGCCTGTTCATCGTTCTGATTGACAACAAACCTGAGATAGCACAAAATATCCTTGATCTCTTTTCTCTGGTAGAAAGATAATCCCCCGATGATTTTGTATTTGATATTGACCCTTCTCAGTGCTTCTTCAATCGCCCTGGACTGGCTGTTTGTCCGGTACAAAACAGCGACATCCGAATTACTGACCTGGTTGTTCATTTTCTCCTCAAAAATGGAGGATGCTACCAGCTTTCCTTCTTCGTTATCTGAATTTGCTTTCAACAATTCAATAAGATCACCGTCGTGGTTTTCCGTCCAGACAGCTTTTTTAAGCTGGGCTTTGTTATGAACAATAACTGAATTGGCTGCATTGACAATTACTTTGGTGGAACGATAATTCTGTTCCAGTTTGATCACCTTCAGATCGGGAAAATCCTTTTCAAAATTCAGGATGTTCTGGATATCAGCGCCGCGGAAAGCATAAATACTTTGGGCATCGTCACCCACCACACAAATATTCTGATTGACGTTGGAAAGTTTTCTTGTTATCAAATACTGTGAAATATTGGTATCCTGGAACTCATCGACAAGCACATATCTGAACCGGTGTTGATATTTGTTCAACACATCGACATGATCGCGAAACAAAACATTGGTATTGAACAAAAGGTCATCAAAATCCATCGCCCCGGCGTGAAAACATCTCTGCGAATAGATCTTATACAACCTGCCAATTTCCGGCCTCATGGAGGATTCGTCATCAGCCTTGTAAATGGGATTATTCAGGTATTCCTGCCAGGAGATCAGGCGGTTTTTAGCGGCGGATATTCTGTTGTAAACAATATTGGGTTTGTACAGCTTATCATCCAGCCCTTGTTCCTTGACAATATTTTTGATCAGCGATTTGGAGTCGTCTGTGTCGTAAATTGTGAAATTACTCGGATAACCAATTTTCTCTCCTTCACTTCTCAGGATTCGGGCAAAAACAGAGTGGAAAGTTCCCATCCACAAATTCCTGGCATCTGGCCCTACAACACTTTCAATTCGTTCTCTCATCTCACCTGCAGCCTTATTGGTAAATGTCAGGGCAAGAATGTTAAAAGGATCGACTCCTTTTTGTTGAATTAAGTATGCTATTCTGAAAGTTAACACCCTTGTCTTACCCGACCCTGCTCCTGCTATGATCATACAAGGTCCTTCTGTATTCTCTACTCCTTCTCGCTGCGGTTCATTTAATCCTTCCAGGTAATCCATTCTGTATCTTAAAAATGCGACCCGCAAGTTAATAATTAAGATCGTTTTGAACGGGTGAATCTGAGAGAATCTTAAAATTAATTAATGGGGCATTTCCTTACATGCATGTCAAAAGATTTCATATAAGAAAAATTAGAAACGGTATAATTCAGATTTTTGATTTTTTCAACTTCAAAACCCCACGGCGTCAGAATGATTATTAAATTTGCAGCTCAACTTGCCCGCGCTAAAAATATGATTGTAGTAGAAAACACCATTATCAGCGATGATATTGCAGAAAACTACTTCGTTTGTGATTTAAACAAATGTAAGGGCGCATGCTGTGTGGAAGGAGATCTTGGGGCACCGCTTCAGGATGAGGAACTCAAGCAAATTGACAAGGTGTATGATAAAGTCGAACCTTACCTGTCTGAAAAAGGAAAAAGGGCCATTCAACAGCAGGGAAGATACGTTTTTGACGAGGACAAGGAGTTCTCAACACCAACAATCGATGGCAAAGAATGTGCTTACGCCATTTACGATGAACGCGGGGTTTTAAAATGTTCATTTGAACAAGCTTTCAATGACAAGAAAATCAAGTTCAAAAAGCCTATAAGCTGCCATCTCTATCCCGTCAGGATCACCAAATATGACGACTACGACGCCATCAATTACGATAGGTGGGACATCTGCAACCCCGCCTGCAACCTAGGCCAGCAGCTGAAAGTTCCTCTCTATAAATTTCTGAAAGACGCTTTGATTCGCAAGTACGGAAAAGAATGGTATGCGAAGTTTCTGAAGGAGATTAAGAAGAGGGAGGTGGAGAGTAGGAAGAAGGAAGCTGGGAATGGGAAGTAAAAGTCGACACTGTACAAAACTTGCTTAGAGCCATTCTTCAAAAATTTCAGTTTTTACGAATTTCGCTTCTTTAATACTAATATTTTTTCTTGGTAGAGGTTTAATTGTTAAATCAAAAAGCTGACCTAAAACCATGTGTATTTCACTTATATACTTTTCACTTCCAATAGAAAAACTAATTCTAGCCAATTTTACTTCATCTTTCCTTTGAAATAGGACTTCTTCAGGAATAGTACCAAATTTCCTTGGATAAAGTTCTGTCGCTTTAGTGTTCTTATACTCTATTCTTTTTATCAACTTCAAATAAGACAATTGCTGCTTAATTTTCCATGCTTTTACATCTGGCAAATTTGCGATTAAACAGTCAATAATATTGTTCTCTAGTATTGACAAATCATCTAATTTTGGCTCTCTAATCTTCTTTCCCCAAATCATCACTTTAAATTAAGAATGAAATACCCGATTAAACCAAACCTAACTTATTAATTCTGAAAAACATAATTTACTAATTTTGCGATCTGACTTGTTCTTTTAAATAGTTTCCTAAAATCAGGCAGTTTAGCCAACTCTGGGAATGTCTTAAACCTATCTTTTGCTTTTCCTGTTTAGTCGTAAAAATTAATCTTAATATTTGAAGAGTTTGTCTATTCCTCAAAAGGCCTATAATCAAAGTTTGTATTGATTGTGTACCAACATAAATAGTAGTAGAAAAATCTATCTAAATTATCAGAGGCAATGTCTTTTATTAATACTTTCAAATCCTTTTCCTTAATTTCTTTTTCACTAATTAAAGGGAATGGAATTTTAAGTATTTTCTCATATAGAGCCTTCTTATTGCTACCTGAAAAGTCTTTCTCAAATACGCATTCACGAATAATAATATAATTTGTAGGAGAAAAAAAGTTCCAGGAATTTGAATTCTCAAGCCATACCATATATGGATTTATTCTAATTTCGTGTGTTCTCAGCTTAAAATATACATCAGCGTAGCTATTTGAATTCAAGCGATTGACGAGTCCCTTTTCTACGAAAACACTATCTATTTTATCAAAAATTTCAATAGCTAAGGGTATTCTATCGCAGAGACATTCATATGCTTGCTGCCCACCAACTTTATTTGAATTGCATGAAAACGACACTTGAAGAATAAAAAGAAGGAGATAAAATCTAATCATCATTCGCACATTATTAAGAAGCATTAAATCTGATTTGATTCCAATATACATTCAACTTTTTCTATTACGGAATCGGTTAATTTAATTAAATTGAAACTTGAAATAATGAACTTTTAAAAGTGAAATACTTTTTTCTTTTTCTGGGAATTTTATTCGTTTTGTTTGCCATTGTTCAACTTAATGATCCTGATCCTTTTATATGGTTTCTCATTTACATGTCAACAGCTGCCATTTGTTTCCTTGCATTTCGTAATATTTTCTTTCCCCTCGGCACCATGCTTTTCGCTCTGCTGGCATTCATCTGGGCGATCATCTTATTTCCCCCTTCAATATCGGACTGGTGGCAGTTGGAAGAGGAGTCTAAATCCCTGCAAATGAAGATGCCCGGGATAGAGGAAGCGCGGGAATCGATGGGTTTGATCATTTGCGCAATCTCCTTATTTGTGATCTGGCTGAGAGGTAGAAAAGTGAAGAAAACCACGTAACTGTCCTCCCGTTTAAAATAGTCTTATTAACTTTGCCGTTCATACTTCAAAATTGATAGAATGATATATTACAAAACACGGGAAGAAATTGAACTAATCAGGGAAAGTGCACAGATCGTCAGCAAAGCTCTTGGCATGCTGGCAACAGAAATAAAACCCGGAGTAACGAGTTTGTATCTGGATCAACTTGCCGAATCATTCATTCGTGATCATGGTGGTGAACCAGGCTTTTTAGGTTACAATGGCTTTCCAAATTCTCTCTGTACTTCTGTGAATGAACAGGTCGTCCATGGTATCCCAAATGATAAACCCTTACTGGAAGGTGATATCATTTCTATCGATTGCGGAGTAAAGAAAAATGGTTTTTTTGGAGATCACGCCTATACCTTCACGGTTGGAGAAGTGGCACCGGAAGTTCTCAAACTCTTGAAAGTAACAAAAGAAAGTCTCTACCTGGGAATTGAACAAATAGTAAAAGGAAACAGGATCGGAGACATCAGCTTTGCGATACAATACCATACAGAAAAAAAGAACGGTTACGGAGTCGTTCGTGAGTTGGTTGGGCATGGTGTTGGGAAAAACCTGCACGAATCACCTGAACTTCCTAATTATGGCAAAAGAGGCCGCGGACCGGTTATAAAGGAAGGACTTGTTCTTGCCATTGAACCCATGATCAACCTGGGAACCCACAAAGTCAAACAGTTAAGCGATGGCTGGACGATTGTGACTCAGGACGGCAGACCATCGGCTCATTTTGAACACAATGTAGCCGTAGTGGATGGTAAGCCGGAAATACTTTCCACATTTGAATTCATCGAAGAAGCCCTGGAGGTCGTCCAATACTAATGAATTTTTGTAGCAATTGCGGATCAGAACAACTGGTTTTCAAAGTCCCTGAGGGCGACACCTACAAAAGATTCATTTGCGGGAATTGCAAAACCATTCATTACCAAAACCCAAGGATCATTGTCGGCTGTCTTGCAACCTGGGAAGATAAGATCCTCATTTGCAAAAGAAATATCGAACCGCGATTTGGACTGTGGAACCTTCCGGCAGGATTTATGGAAAACGGAGAAAAAGCGGAAGATGGTGCGTTGCGGGAAACGTTTGAAGAGTCAAGAGCTGAAGTAGATATCATAAAACTTCATGCCGTATTCAGCCTGCCAAATGTCAACCAGGTTTACCTTCATTTTTACGGAAGGCTCAAAGAACCTAAATTCAGCATTACTCCTGAAAGTTCGGAAGTGAGATTATTCACAATTGATGAAATTCCATGGGACCAAATTGCCTTTCATTCTACCACGTTCGCCCTGGAAAAATACATCGAATTTGGTCCGGACTATTCCGGAGTTCATATCGGAAGCTACGAGAAAAAGAAGAGGTGGGTGAATTGATAACAGGGAACCGGAAACAATTAAGGCTCCCCTCCTTATTCCATGTTTTTAATTCTTGCTAAAGTTTTCTCTTTACTTCTCTCTGTTCGAATGGCTCGATGATATCTCCCACTTTGACATCATTGAAGTTCTTGATACTGATACCGCACTCAAAACCGTTTTTCACTTCATTGACATCCTCCTTGAATCTCTTCAAAGCTGCAATTTCACCCGTGTAAACCACAATACCATCGCGAATTAAGCGGATCTCATTTTGACGTTTAATATAACCTTCAGTCACCATGCACCCGGCTACTGTACCAATTTTGGATATTTTGAATACTTCTCTTACTTCAACGTTTCCAAGGATGACTTCTTCAATTTCAGGAGCTAACAAACCTTCCATTGCATCCTTGATCTCATTGATCGCATCGTAGATCACTGAGTAAAGCCGGATCTCAATTTCTTCATTTTCAGCAATTCTTCTGGCTGCAGCAGATGGCCTTACCTGGAAACCAACGATGATGGCATCAGAAGCCGACGCAAGCAGAACGTCTGATTCTGAAATCTGACCAACAGCTTTATGAATGATGTTTACCTGAACCTCGGCGGTTGATAATTTTAACAATGAGTCGCTCAATGCCTCAATCGAGCCATCCACATCCCCTTTTACAATGATGTTGAGTTCCTTAAAGGAACCAATTGCTAACCTTCGACCAATTTCATCAAGCGTAATATGCTTTTTCGTTCGCAGGTTTTGTTCACGTAAGATCTGTCCTCTCTTCACAGCAATTTCTCTTGCTTCGCGCTCAGATTCCATTACGTTGATCTTATCACCCGCCTGTGGAGCACCATCAAGACCCAAAACAAGCACAGGCGTCGAAGGAACAGCTTTTTCCACTTTTTTACCTCTATGATCAAACATAGCCTTCACCCTACCGTAATGGGCTCCGGCTAAAATCACATCTCCCATTTCCAGCGTTCCATTCTGAATCAAGACGGTAGCTACATATCCTCTACCTTTGTCCAGCTCAGCCTCCACGACAGTACCAACGGCTGGCCTGTCCGGATTGGCTTTCAGTTCGAGGAGTTCTGCCTCCAGTAATATCTTCTCGAGCAAATCGTCTATTCCCTGACCTGACTTGGCCGAAATTTCCTGAGATTGGTATTTACCTCCCCAATCTTCCACCAAAATATTGATGTTAGCTAACTCCTCTTTGATCTTATCTGGATTAGCATTCGGTTTGTCCACTTTGTTGATTGCGATGATAATGGGTACATCTGCTACCTGGGCGTGATTGATTGCTTCTTTGGTCTGAGGCATAACTGCATCATCCGCGGCAACAACGATCACAACAATATCTGTCAGTTTCGCTCCGCGTGCCCTCATGGCAGTAAATGCTTCGTGACCTGGTGTATCCAAAAAGGCGATTCGCTTTCCACTATCCGTCATCACATCATAAGCACCAATGTGCTGGGTAATACCTCCTGCTTCACCTTCTGTTACTTTTGCACTCCTGATGTAGTCCAGCAATGATGTTTTACCGTGGTCAACGTGCCCCATAATGGTGACAATTGGAGCTCTTTCCGATAGATCTTCTTCTTTATCTTCTTCTTCAATAACATCCGTTTCGTCTTCCTCATTTTTAAACTGAACGTTATAGCCAAACTCATCCGTGATGAAGGTAATTGCCTCAGCATCCAATCGCTGATTGATGGATACAAACATTCCCAGGCTCAGACAAGTTGAAATGACATCATTGACATTGACATTCATCATCGATGCCAGGTCATTGGCTGAAATGAACTCTGTTACTTTTAGGGTTTTTGATTCTTCTTTTTGCTTCTGTAGCTCTTCCTCGTGTGCTTCAGCGACAGCCGATCGTTTTTCCCTTCGATACTTAGACCTGTTGGCTCCTCCTCCTTTGCCACCACTTAACTTAGCAAGTGTTGCCTTAATTTGTTCCTGGATTTCTTTATCAGATAGTTCTTCCTTTTTAGGAGCTCTTCCTCCCCTTCCTTTTTGTTGTCTTCGTCTTCTGTCTCCTCCTTCTCCTGAATCGGGTCTTGAATCCCTATCCCGTCGCTGACCTTCAGCAAATTCCCTTTTTATTCTCTTTCTCGGTCTTTTTTTCTTGCTATCGGAAGAAGATTCCTTGTCAGAAGAAGCTATTGGCTTTTCTTCCTTCTTTTCCTTTTTCTCAGGCAAATCAATTTTACCGACAACCTTTAATCCCTTCAGTGTTTCAGCTTTTGCTTCAATAACTTCTGAAGGTGTTTTTTTCTCCTTCTCTTCTTTCACTTCTTCTTCTGGAGCTTCTTGTTCTTCTTTTTTCTCCTCCTTTACTTCCTCAGCCTTGGGTTCCTCTTTTACGACTTCTGCTTCTTTCTTTTCTTCAACTTCAGGCTTTTTCTCTTCCTTTATTTCCTCTTTCGGCTTTTCTTTCTTTTGGTCAAGATCAATCTTTCCAACTACTTTTATACCCTGTAATTTATGAGATTCAGGTTTTACAATTTCCTCATCCTCTTCTTTAGAAAGTTTTTCTGTGGCAACATTCTTAATCAGGATTTCCTCCTCATCATCAGGCTCATTGGTTTTATCTTCATCTTCGGCATCGATCACCACCTTACCTGATAATTTAGTTCCTATTTGCAAGCCAGAAGCTTCCTCTTTGTCATGAGCAGAATCGGCAAATTCCTTTGATAACAATTGAATTTGCTCTTCAGTAATCTTGAAATTCGGGTTGTCTTCTACCTTGTAGCCTTTTTCTTCCAGAAAATCCAATATGGTATTCTTACCGATGTTGAATTTTCTGGAAACCTGACTAAGTCTCATAACTGCTGCCATAATATCGATGCCTTTCTTTTAATTATTTTTCAAATTCCTGGTTTAATATTTTTACAACTTCAGCAATTGTTTCCTCTTCCAGGTCTGTTCTCCTGGCGAGCTCTTCAAAACTTAAGGCAAGAATACTTTTGGCTGAGTCTAAACCAATCCTTTTGAATTCATCGATGATCCAGTCTTCGATTTCATCTGCAAATTCTTCCAAATCCACATCTTCTTCCACCTCAACACCTTCGAGATCTCTGAATACATCGATTTCAAACCCAACCAGCCTGCTGGCTAACTTAATATTATATCCGCCTTTACCAATTGCCAAAGAAACCTGATCCGGTTTCAGAAACACTGAAACTCTTTTGTTTTCCGAATCAATGGTCATATTTGTAATTTTTGCCGGACTCAAAGCCCTGGCGATATATAGCTCAACATTGTCTGTGAAATTGATCACATCAATGTTTTCATTTTGCAATTCACGTACAATGGAGTGGATCCTGGAGCCTTTCATACCCACACACGCACCAACAGGGTCGATGCGATCGTCGTAAGATTCTACAGCTACTTTCGCACGCTCTCCGGGTTCTCTTACTACATTTTTAATCGTAATCAAACCGTCAAATACCTCCGGCACTTCATTTTCAAACAACCTTTCCAAAAACTTCGGAGAAGTCCTGGATAGTACAATCCGGGGGTTTCCATTCACCATTTCCACACGATGAACAATGGCCCTGACGGTATCTCCTTTTCGGAATTTATCTTTATGAATCTGCTCAGACTTTGGCAGGATCAATTCATTGCCTTCGCCATCGATCAGTAAGATCTCCTTACTCAAAAGCTGATATACTTCTCCTATAATGATCTCACCTACCAGGTCTTTATACTTGTGGAATAAGTTGTCCTTCTCAAGGTCTTTTACTTTTTGAATAAGTGTCTGACGGGCGGTCATTACCGCTCTACGTCCAAAATCCTCTAATTTAATTTCTTCTGCCACTTCTTCTCCGATCTCAAAATCGGGCTCGATCTTAATTGCTTCAGACAAGCTGATCTTATCATGATCCCAGATATCTTCGGAATTATCATCAACAATTTCCCTGAACCTCCAGATTTCCAAATCTCCTTTGTCAGCGTTAATGATAATATCAAAATTATCATCCACCTTGTATTTCCTTCTGATCATGGTGCGGAAAACATCTTCAAGAATTCTGATCATCGTCGGACGATCGATGTTTTTCTGTCTGGCAAAGTCTGCGAAAGACTCAATTAAATTACTTCCACTATCCATTGTAGTTGTTTAAAATGATACCAAAACATTTGCTTTTTCAATTTCATCAAAAGGTATTTCTACCTCGCTGTAATCTTTATTTTTTTTATCCTTACTTTCCTTCTTTAATACAATGCTGTTTTCACTGACATTCAAAAGCTCTCCTTTTATCAATTCGCCACTAGTCTTTATTTTTAATTTCCTGCCAATGTTTTTTACATACTGTCGCTTGGATGATAATGGATGATCCAATCCCGGAGAAGAAACTTCCAGAGTATACTTTCCTTTGATCAAATCCCGCTCTTCGATCGATGAACCTATTTTCCTGCTAATTTCTGCACATTCATCAATATTGATCCCTTTATCACCATCTAAAAGAACGATCATTTTTTGAGCACCACTATGCCCGCTTATCTTAAAATCTACCAGAAATAGATCTTCTCTGTTCCCGATAGTTTTCAATATGATTTCCTTTACTGCTTCCACAAATTTTTGTATGAAAAAAGGGGACTTTTGCCCCCTCTGAACATTGCTTAAAAGCTGCCGCAAAGTTATCTAAATAAATATTCAAATCAAATAGTATTGAGTTTTTTAAGAATTTATCAGAAGTCAGCACAACACTTTGTTAGCAATCTCTTATTTGACCAATGGACCTATTCCCTTATGTCCTTATAATAGGAAAATAAATTGATAAGCAATCTTGAATCTCCACATGAGAAAATGATTCAAATGTTAGATGACTTTTTGAAACCAGGTTTTATACCGAACAAATGCATTTTATGTTTAGAAAAATAAATTTCATTTTAATCTATCGTATTTTACTAAATTTGCGGCATGCAGTCACAGCTTAGAATTCAAAATTCGCTTACGAAGAAAAAGGAAGTGTTTGAGCCCCTCAATCCTCCCAATGTCGGGATGTATGTGTGCGGTCCAACGGTATATAGCGAAGTTCACCTGGGAAATGTCCGTACTTTCCTATGTTTCGATGTGATTTACAGGTATTTACAATACCTGGGATACAAAGTCAGGTACGTCAGAAATATCACGGATGTCGGCCACCTGGTCGATGATGCGGATGATGGGGAAGACAAAATAGGGAAAAAGGCAAAACTGGAAAACCTGGAACCGATGGAGGTTGTTCAGAAATACACGAACAACTTCCACAGTGTGATGCACCAATTTAATATTCTCGATCCCGATATCGAACCAAGCGCGACCGGACACATTGTTGAACAGATAGATGCCATTAAAAAGCTGATTGATTGTGGAATGGCCTACCAGACAAATGGATCAGTCTACTTTGATGTAGAGAAATATAATAAGGATAGTCACTATGGCATCCTTTCCGGTCGGGTACTGGAAGATTTGATATCCGGAACCAGGGATTTGGATGCACAGGACGATAAGAGAAGTCCATACGATTTCGCCCTTTGGAAAAAAGCTGCCGGAGGACATATCATGCGATGGAATTCTCCATGGGGGCAAGGATTCCCGGGTTGGCATCTCGAGTGTTCCGTGATGAGTACCAAATACCTTGGAGAAACTTTTGATATCCATGGAGGAGGTATGGATCTGAAATTTCCTCATCACGAGTGCGAAATTGCCCAGTCAAAAACTTTTAATGGTGTAGATCCGGTTAAATACTGGATCCATTCCAATATGCTGACTGTAAACGGGCAGAAAATGAGCAAATCGCTGGGAAACTCTTTTCTACCACACGAGCTTTTTGAAGGGACGCATGAGTTGTTGGACCAGGCTTACAGCCCGATGACCGTTCGCTTTTTCATGCTTCAATCACACTACGCCAGCACATTGGATTTTTCTAACGATGCGCTGAAAGCGGCAGCAAAGGGTTACAAGAAGTTGATGAATGGACTTAAAATTGCCAAATCGTTAACCTATCAGAAGGAAGATGTGGAGGTTAATGAAAAAGCCGTTCAGCAGATTAACCAGATCATGGAAAACTGCTTTCATGCCATGAATGACGATTTTAACACAGCTTTAGCCATTGGCCATCTTTTCAATTTGCTGAAAAAGATCAATTCTATTTCTACCAATAATCTCAAGACTGCTGAATTAGGTCGGGAAGTATTTGATAAAATGATCAGGTTTTACCAGGAGTTTGTTGAGGATGTATTAGGTTTGGAGGAAGAAAAACTGAATAATTCCGAAGGCATTTTGGACATCTTAATGAAGTTATATTCAGAAGCAAAGGATCACAAAAACTATGAAAAAGTTGATGAAATAAGGGCGAGCCTAAAAGGACAGGGCATTGTGCTGAAAGATATGAAAAATAAAATTGACTGGGCGTACGAGGAATGATGAGAGCAGCTATACGATTTTTTTATACAACATCTTTGATCTTTTTTATTTTTTCCTGCAATACTGGACCAAGGACAGTAGAAGGTGAAAGGATCCTGAAGAAAAAAGAATCTGTCACAGTTCCTTCCTTTTCAAGTGATTCTGCCTACTCCTTCATAGAAAAACAATTGTTATTTGGCCCCAGAGTACCAAATAGTGTTGCCCATAAACTGTGTGGTGATTTTTTGATCGACAAGTTTGAATCATATGGAGCGAATGTCCTTGTTCAAAATTTCACAGAAAAGTCTTTTGATGGTAAAACCCTGCAGCTGCGAAATATCATTGCCTCATACAATCCTAAAGCTAAAAAAAGGGTTTTACTCGCTGCTCACTGGGATACCAGGCCGTTTGCTGATAAAGATACAACCGAACGATTTAAACCTATTGACGGAGCAAATGACGGAGCAAGCGGGGTAGCTGTTTTGTTGGAGATCGCCAGAAAGCTGCATGCCCATGAGTTACCAAAAGTTGGCATAGATCTCGTTCTGTTCGACGGAGAAGACTACGGCCCACATTCGGAAGCAGATGCTCCTCAAATGATCGATGGAAAATTGAGAATATGGTGGTGCCTGGGCTCACAATATTGGGCGAAAAATCCTCACAAGGCTAAATATTCGGCTTATTACGGAATCTTGCTGGATATGGTGGGTGCAAAAAATGCACGATTTTATCGTGAAGGGGGGTCCATGCAGTTTGCACCAAAGGTAGTGAATAGCGTCTGGACAACTGCCCGTTATTTAGGTTACGGCGATTATTTTATCGGTTCCAATAGTCCGGGAATTACGGACGATCACATTTTCGTTAATACAATTGCAAAAATCCCAATGATCAACATAGTAGATTATGATCCACATTCAGATTCTTTTTATTTCCCGGAATATCACCATACACATCTCGACGACATAGACATTATTGATAAAAGGACTCTTCAGGCAGTTGGAGAGACTTTGTTATACGTAATATATCACGAATAACTGGGCATTGAGACACTGTTCATTGTGAATCGAGGATAAAAACTTAGGTCCAAATCATTTCGGTGATCTTATAATGTTCTTTTGGGAGAGTTCATAACCCCTTTTTCCAGCCACTTTAGTAAGTTGTAGGGCAAAACCAGAAACCAGGAAATTGCAAACTAAAATGTCCGGTTAGTTAACCTTTCTCCACTCAGAGTTTGTCTTAGCAAGATATAGATTGTTGATGGGATCATAAACAATCTCATCATAGATCATGGGCATTACATCCAGCCCTTCCGTTGTTATTAAACCATATTTATTCTTTCTTGAAACAATCAGGAGGCCGTTTTGCAGGTCAGAAAGAGTTTCAAATCTTGACAGAACCGTGATCTGACCATACTGGTTGATCAAACCAAACCTATCCCCCATTTGGCATTCGAAATAGCCACTTTCCATTTTCTCAATCTTATCGTACTCGACCCTCACAATGATATTTCCTGTTTTGTCAACAATCCCGTACTTGTCACCTTGCTCTACTACAAAAATTCCGTTATCGTAACCGATAGCATCCGAGTACCTGGGTTGTATGACGATTCTTTCAATTTTATCCACAAAACCCCATTTTCCCATTATCTGGACCGGTGCGAGCCCGTTATTGAACTCACCGATCTCTTCGTATCGATTGGCTATTCTTAGATCCCCATTCGGATCAACGAAACCATATTTTCCATCTATTTTAACCCCAATAAAACTCTCTGACATCGGCCTGATCTCTTCAAATCTCGGATCCATGTAGTTAAGTGTTCGGCCGTTTTTGGTGATGAATGAAGTTTCAGATTCTTTTCGGGCAAAGTAAATGCTGTCTTCCTGAAGCTCAGAAATATTTGTATAAACCGTTGGACACAATCTTTTTCCATCATTTCTGAAAACAGAAAATTCCTTATCAAGATTTTTTTCAAGGAAATTTTCTCCGTGGGTATAAAGAAAGTAGTCTGTTTTGAACAGGATATTTCCATCAAAACTGGAGACTTCGCTTCCATAGATCGACCGGATCAGGTATCTGTTTCCGGGCAGTAAATCAATCTCCTGCTTTTGTGGCAAAATGATCCATGAACCCTCTTCATCCAATATTCCATTTTCCCCGAAAAAGTGGACTCTCAGTCTTCCTTCAAAAAAGTCCTCAATGGAATCATATTTACAGAGAACATGCTCGCTTCCATCCTTTTTCATCAGACCCCAGTACTTTCCTTTCTTTATTCTGAAAAGAAGTTCGTTCAACCGCTGAATATTATCATACGATTCATTGCTCACGATTTCACCATTAATTTCAGCCAGCTTCCATCCTTTTCTGGAGGTGGTTTTGGTATAAAGTAATATATGAGGATGATCAATGTAAACCGAATCATATTCGGCGGGAATTATCTGATGACCATAAATGCTCATTACCCCCTGTTTGTTTCTGTAAGAGTAGGAAACCAGTGTGTCAACCAACTGCAGAAAATTGAAATTTTTAAACGGTGTCAGGTTTTCATCATTTACATTAACCAGTGCTTCGACCTTTCCTGTATTAACCTTGAAAACAAGCTTTTCAAACGGGCTTACCCTATCATAGTTGTAAATCGCTCGTAGCTGATAGTTTTGATCAAATAATTGCCATTTGGGAAAAGGTTTGACTGAAATACCTCCATTTTCATCCACCTTAATTTCCTTGTATTTTGGCTGAACGATGAGCATCCCATTCCCATCGATCAGTCCCGTGTGACCATTTTTGTACACCGAGGCATATTTTCCATGGAAAACACCAATACTGTCAAAAGTATCACTGATCACCTTTTTGCCCTGGGAATTGTAGAGATTGTAAGAATATAAATCATCCGATACAGAATACAGGTGACCATTCAGAGGTTGGATTCTCTTGTGCTTAATGGACAAAAAGGCCTCTCCCTCCACATCTATCAGACCATACTTAATGTTATTTCTTTCTTTGCTTCCAATAATAAGTCGGTTGCCACTTTTCTCCAGGTGATCGTATTCAAAATCAAGAATGACTTTTCCCTTTACGGAGATTATCCCGTAAACAGGATTTAATTCACCCATGATTTTTCGCGAGCAAATCAGGTTTTCATCATTGTATGGATACAGATCGTAATATTCTGCAGGTATGATTTTCTGATTTTTTGTATTAAGAAGTCCCCATTTTCCATCCTTCTTAAATCCAATTACATGATTTAACACTTCTGACTCACCTTTGCTCCAGCCAAGGTCATCGTGCTCTGCTGGGATGATGATCTCTCCTTTCTCATTGACCAGACCCTTTTTGTTGTTTTGTTCAATGATTGCAAAGTGTCCCGCTTTTACGGATAATGATGTAAAAACCAGAACTTTAAAAATGATAAGTGTAACCGTTTTCAAATAATTTTTTCGCTCAAAGCAATGCATTCCCTACAATTAATTAATCACCTACTATTCAGCTAATTTACGGAATTAAATTTCGTTTATTTTAAAATTTGTAACCAGCCCCGACATGATGTACCATCACTAGTAAATTCCAATTCATAATAATATATACCGGTTGACAATCCAGCCCCCGTGAATTCATTTCGATAATCCTCGTTTTCAAATACTCCCTCTCCCCATCGGTTGTAAATTTGCATGTGAACCTGTTGATCCGTCAACACTTGGAAAGAATCATTTTTACCATCCCCGTTTGGAGTGATTATATTGGGAATGATCGTCTCGATAGAAGAAACAGGAACAGCCTTTGATTTGTGGCATATGTCCCTGATGCCGTTAAGAACAACTAAAAATGTATCCGTATCATGATAATTGTAATTCAGATTTTCATCTGACAGCTCATCACCATTCCCCATGTCCCAGGAATAATTGTCGGCACCTTCAGATAAATTAGTGAATAGAATATCGGGAGAATCAAAGCACGAATTCTCCTTTCTGCTCTCGAAATCCACTTCAAAATCCGGTACAACTGTTATTAACACCGAATCTTCACCAACGCAGCCAAATCCATTGGTTACCCAAACTTTAAACCATGTGGTGGTATCTGGTTGGGCCATCGGATTTCTGCTATTGGGATCATCCAGAAAACCTTCCGGTTCCCAGTGATAGGATGTACCTCCTCCGGCTGTCAACCTTATTTCATCCCCAAAACAGATCTTCTGAGGATTCATAATGCTGTATGTCTGATCGTTTACTAAAATACTCCCCCGGGCAATATCCTCCCGAACACAGGTTGCAATATCCGTTACAGTCAATGAAACATCGTAAATTCCCGGATCCTCATAAGTAATGTAAATACTGTCGTACTCCTGAGAGGTTTCTCCATTACCGAAATCCCAGTCAAATGTGATCCCGCCTATACTTCGATTGAGAAAAACCACCTCTAATGGCCAGCAACCCTGATTAAGCCCCGGCTGATCAAATTCAAATGAATTGGTTGTAAAGTCGGCTTTTAGCTGCGTGACATCAAATTTAAACACAGCATTGTTGCAGTTTGGGCTGTTATTTGTATTGGACCAGACTCCAGGAGTAGTTGGGAAATCATCAAAACCTCCACATCCTGCACAAACTGATTGATACACAATACCGCGGTTGTCAAAACGGCTTGTACCACCATCCACATGGTCCCCTCTGGAGGTCAATCCACCAAAATAAGTTGCATACAGCAACTGTTTTGCATCCTGAAGGAACACAATCAAATAGAAATCTGATCCATCTGTTTGCCGCTGGAATGCATTATCAGTCAGAGGCATGTTGAGTGTATTCCCTCCAACGTAACCGGTTGAAGCCCCAAATCCGTCAATTGCAGAATTAATTCCTCCGCCCCATCCACTGATTAGCAAGTTTTCACACTCATTAACCAAAAATGCAGTTGGGCGAATATTTGGGGAAGGATTTCCGGAACCAAATACAGTTGAAAAGTAGGTCGAATCAAGTTTGCTGTTTAGCTTGTGAATGAATTGACCACTATTGGGATTGCTATAAACTCCGCTGGTAACAGGGTATTGCCCCTGTGTCTGACCCAACACATAAACATTTCCTGAACTATCGATTTCTACAAAATAGGTCTGATCATAGGCATTGGTTCCAAGAAAAGTACTGGCAGTTATTGTGTCAGTATCCAATCTTATTTTTGTGATCACTCCGTCAATATCAAGCGGATTGGTCTTTGTATTTTTAATAACATTATTAGTAACAGGATAGTCATTGCTAATCGTACCGCCAGCTACTACAATGTTGTCATTTGGATCAATCTTGACACTGTACAAACCGTCCATATCATTCCCTCCCAAAAACGTACTTTTTAACAATGAAGAAAGGTCTTCATTAAAAACTGCCACGATACCGTCGTGAGACCCTCCACCATAACTGGTTTGAACCCCGTTTACAATTGGAAAATCGACCGAGCTCGTATAGGACGCGATGTAGATATTGTCATCCTTGTCAATGTTTACTTCTCCCCGAAATTGGTCTCCGTAATTTTTAGTAAGAGCAAAATTCCTCAGCATAATCCCATCATTCTCCAGCCCACCTAAATAAGTCGAAGCAACCATTTGACTTCCATCCTCACTCAGTTTAAAAAGATAAATATCAGATCCATTGTTAAAAGGAACTCCTCCAACCGGAACCTCCAATTCACCCGGCAATCCACTCATTGGTGTGCCTCCTTTAAAATCCTTCTGATAAGCGCTATTTGAAACAGGAAAATTAGATGACGAAGTGGTCCCATAAATGACCAGCTCCCCTTTATGATTGACAATCATGCTGTTTGGTGTATCTGCCTCCGAACCACCAATGTATGTAGCAAAAAGCAGATCCTGACCTGTGGAATCATATTTAAGTATCCCGACATCCGTATTTCCCCCATAGGTAATTTGATAGGCCCCGGTTGTGGCGGGAAAACCAAAATCAAACGTAATCCCTCCTGAATAAACATTACCAGCCTCATCGTAGGTAGCCGTGAATCCCCAATTGTCAGCCACACTGCCCGAATAGGTAGAAAAGATGAGCTCCGGGTCAATCACCAGGGTCTCTCTTTTATCATATCCTTCAGGTAAAGAGAACATTAGTTTATTTCCTTTTAATTGATACTGACAAGCTACCTGTTCCTTCTCTCCTTTTATGTTTTGGTAGGAAAAAGGTGCTAATTCCTTACTGGAACCTATAGATGTTATTACCTCAAGTTCATTTGCGACCTCCCTCACCTCGTCAGCACCATTGAATTCGAGTTGTACGTCTGACAATTTTGAGCCAGGGTGCAAAATAAGATCGTACTTGATACTTTCGTTTTGCGAATAAAGCCTCAAATCTATGTTGTCATAAATGTTACTAATCTCTATTTCTCCAAATTTCCCAACACCAGAGGCCCATTTTGCCGGATCATTCCCCAGGAAATAATTGATCTTGGAAGGTTCCGGCTGGCTGGCAACAAAGCTTTTAAAACCATTAGTGTTTTTAAATTCCACATCCACCACATGTACACGAATTAAGTTATCGGGTTCTTTCATTCTGAGATTACTACCACCATCAGAGGAGTGTTTATGGCGTGAAAACTTAACAATGTCTTCAGGGTGAAAATATTGATACCTCAGGCTGCTTTTTGTTACAAACAAATATCCACCTGGAATGGAAGCTCTGAAAAGAATACCATTATCCCATTGTCCCTTGTTTTCTTCGAAAGAATAAATTCCCTGGCTCCAAACCGAATGGCAAGTCATGCAAAAAAATAAAAACGTAAGCAGTTTTTTCACCCCTGACAATTTTCCTAAAAATATAAACTTAAATGATTTTTTGATCTTGCCAATGCGACAAAACCATTTTAAGGACACAATAACATACAAAAATGTTGGGAAAGGAATCTACCTGTTCAGGCTGAAAGATTGCTCTGCTCGAGCCATTTTATTGATGAGTTCTTTCAATTCATTTATCCGGCTTCCAGGGTAAAGCAGTTCTGCCTTTTCCAGGTAAAAATTCGCATAAGTGAAATTCTGTTCATTGTACTGTTCAACAGCGAGGTTGAAATAAAGCAATCCAGCCAACTGACGCGTTGAAATGAACCGGTTATTATTGATCTGATAATTATAGTGTGAATCGCTTTTCTCCATGTTCATGGATTCATATTGTGATAATCTGATTCTGATCTGATCCGGATCATCGATAAAACCAGCATTAAAATCTGTTGACTCAAACAAAAATTCTTCATTATGAATCTTTACCAGCATTAGCACATGAAAATCAGATTCATAAATGGAATAATCGTAACCTAGTTCATTCAAAATCAAAGCATAAAGTGCTGTCCCCGTAACGCAATCGTAATAACCCTTATTGAAAATTTCATCAAAGGTCACATAATTGGTGTAGTGCTTGAGATACTTATTGTGAACCTTATAAAACAGGTTTTCCAAAAAATACTTTTCATTCCTGACATTTTTATCAGCCATTTTCTGAATAAACTCCAACAAACTGGATTTATACTCTTCCAATTCAGGAATAGATTTATCCCTGGCTGTGGATAGAAAAATGTCAATTTCCGATGAGTTGTAACCGTTTTTTTCTGATTCGTTGACAGTGGTAGGTGAGTCCGATATGGCTTTTGCAAGAATGGCATTACTATTTTGAGCTATAGCCGAAACCGCTATAAAAAGTAAAATGCTCAATATGTAAACCCCTCTTTTCATCTGAACTATCTTACACAATATTACTAAATTGTTAACTGATATTAAAATTAAATTAACATATAATACTTGTAAAAACGGGCCAAAACTTACTTTTGTTTATGAATGAATCGCATAATTGTAACCTGTTAATAAGGAAAATGAATTAAATATTTTGTTTGTTAACAATTTGGTAACATAACAGATTCCTAAGGTTTACCATGCTCTGTTCCTGAAAAGAAAGGAAATGATATATTTGCTTAAATTTTTTTAGCCAATGACTAAGAAAGCCCAGACTGACGCCATAAAGAGTACTCCGATATTTCAAAGCCTAAATGAAAGACTAGGGGCCAGATTAGATCTCTATTTCTGGATATGCTTTGGATTATTGTTTTTAATGGCTCTGCTTTTCTTTGACCCGAAAGTTTCAATCGGGGGGGACGATTCAGAATATTTAAACAGAGCCTATCAATTCATCCATAATGGCAAATTTCCAACATTCCAGGGTCCTCTATACCCTATTGTCATGGGATTGACGATTTCAGTAACTGGCTTAAACCTGGTACTTATCAAATTCACATCAATTATTTTCATGTTAGTACATTTCTGGCTTTTCTTTCAAACATTCAGAAAGCATCTAACACCTGTTTTGATGGTTGGAATATTATTCATTCTATCCATTAACGCATCCATGCTTTACTTTGCCAGCTCTACTTTTACTGAATCATTTTTCCTGATGATCCAGAGCTTATTCCTGTTTTCTTTTGAAAAATGCTTCATTTCAGGCTGGAAGGAAAAATACACTCTGAAGGAGGATTACAAAAGGTTTTTACTATTGGGTTTCACACTATTTTTAATGGCCATTACCAAAAACATTGGATTAACAGCAATAATCGGGACTTCCCTGTTTTTTGTAGTCAGACTAAAATGGATGGCACTGATTTACACAATAATTGTTTTCATTCTATGTCAGGTATTATTTATAGGAATCAAAACTTACGTTTTTGAAGTAAAAGACAGACAGGTTTCCAGCCAGGGAAATACCCTGATGATGAAACACCCATACGACGAGAGCATAGGAAAGGAAGACTTTGGAGGATATGTAGATAGAGTTGTGATCAATTCTAAAGAATACCTTTCACGTCATTTTACATTAATCTATGGATTAAACAGTGAGATTAAACCGGGAGTATCCGGATTTATCACTTTATTCATCTATGTAATCCTTTTCACAGGATTTATACTTCTGTTTAGACAATCTGAATTCTGGACTTTTAATGGTATTTACCTCATCGCATCTTGTGGAATTACCTTCATCGTTTTACAGACATACTGGAGCCAGGAACGATTGATCCTGGTCTATACGCCATTAATCCTGGTATATCTTTTGTATTCCATTTATTATATCATCGATAATCACAGCCCCAAGCTGAAATGGCTCTTTACCGGTATTTTTATATTGTTTATTGCCGCCAATCTTATCCGGACAGCTAAAAAACTCCCCCAAACCATTGATTCTCTTGGCCACTATCTGAAAGGGGAAACTACCTATGGTTTTACTCCTGACTGGATAAATTATTTCGGTATGAGCAAGTGGATCACAAGTAATTTGCCAGAAGGTACACTCGTCGGTTGCAGGAAGCCAGGGATGGCATTTCTGTACAGTGGAGGAAAGGAATTTTACGGTATATGGAGAGTTCCCTCTGATAATCCTGAAGAATTATACAACCAATTAAAAGACGCAGGGGTCACACATGTTATGATGGCCAGCCTGCGATTGGACCCAAACAGGAACACAGGAAGGACCATCAATACAGTCAGAAGATTTTTGTCAATTATTCACGAAGCATATCCGGATAAAATTGAATTCGTTCATAAAATTGGTGAACAGGAACCGGTATTTTTGTACAAGTTGAATTAGGAAATAGATGTCATGAGTAACGAGTTGGAGTTTGATATTAAATACCAAAGGAGGGATTCTTTTTTCAAGCATTTTGAGAAGCTTGCGTCCAGGCACTCCCTATACCGAAAACGGTATAAATACTTTTGGAATGATATCGTTCACTATTGCAATTACTTTATTCACGAAGATGATACTGTCCTTGAAATTGGCTGTGCTACCGGTGAAATGTTAGCCAAATTCAAAGGAAAAGAAAAGACAGGGATAGATTTTAGCCCAAGCATGATAGAAGTTGCCAAATCGCAATTTCCGGAAATGGAATTTTATGTGATGGACGCAGAAAATATTCACCTGAATAAGACCTTTGATACGATCATTCTGACACATGTAACGGGCTATTTTGTAGATGTCTTAAGCATTTTTGAGCAACTCAAGAAAGTCTCTCATGAGAAAACAAGGATCATCATTAATTACTACAATTTTTTGTGGGAACCCTTGCTGGGTATCGCAGAGCTTTTTGGATTGAAGAAGAAAAGTCCGAAACAGAATTGGTTGACAAGGCACGATGTTGTGACATTCTTGTACCTCGCTGGATTTGACAGCTACAGGGATACAAAGCGCATGCTTTTCCCTCTTTACATTCCATTGATCAGTACCCTTATTAATAAATACATTGCCCGGCTACCGATCATTAATTCACTGTGTTTGAATCAATACATTTTCGCTAGGCCTATAGCTGAATACAACAAACACGATGAAAAAAGTGTGAGCATTGTGATCCCTGCCAGGAATGAAAGCGGGAACCTTGAAAGCGCTATCAAACGCATGCCAAAATTCGGGAAACGCCAGGAATTAATTTTCATTGAGGGCAATTCTACGGATGATACCTGGGAACAAATGCAAAAACTCCCGGCCAAATATCCGGATTTTGACATAAAACTTGATCAACAGGAGGGCAAAGGTAAAGGAGATGCTGTGAGAAAGGGATTTAATTTGGCCCAAGGTGATATTCTTATGATACTTGATGCAGACCTCACCGTCCCCCCAGAAAATCTCCCCTCCTTTTATGACGCGATTATGAGACATAAGGGCGAATTCATTAATGGATGTCGCTTAGTATATCCAATGGAAAAGGGTGCCATGCGGTTTTTGAATTTAATCGGAAACAAATTCTTTAGCATTGTCTTTTCCTGGCTATTGGAACAATCCATTAAAGACACACTTTGCGGAACGAAGGTAATTTTCAAATCTGATTACGAAAAGCTGATCAAAAACCGCAAGTTTTTTGGTGAGTTTGATCCTTTTGGGGATTTCGATCTCATCTTTGGCGCCTATAAGCTCAACCTTAAAATTGTTGACTTACCCATTCGTTATCGTGAAAGGATTTACGGTGATACCAACATTTCACGATTTACCCATGGGTTCCTCCTTTTCAGAATGGTTGCTTATGCAGCTAGAAAAATAAAATTTTATTGATCAGATGGGTTTGCTATCAAATTTACCGCTTACCCGCATAAAGATCTTCATTGCAAAGATTCTGTACTTTTTTACAAAAATCTTTGTAAAAAAAGACATTCGAACCATCCAAAGAGGAGGTATTCGCTATGAAGTTGATCTACGCGAAGGGCTGGATCTTTCTCTTTTTTTATTTGGAAATTTCCAATCTCATGTCTCCAAAAACAAATACATCCAAATTCCTAAAGAAGGAATCATCATTGATGTCGGTGCCAACATTGGTGTGATGGCTTTGCAGTTTGCTGAAATGGTTCCCAATGGAATGGTTTATGCCTTCGAACCAACGCATTACGCCCAGGCCAAGTTGAAAAAAAATCTCGACTTGAACCCTAAGCGGGCTAAATCCATTACAGTTATTCAATCTTTTGTGACCAGCCCTGATAAAATAAATGATGAAATTGTAGCCTATTCCAGCTGGAAGGTAGGTGGTCCACAGGACGCAAACGAACATCCGGTGCATGGAGGAAGCGCAATGTCAACAGAAGGAGTCGGTAGCTTAACCCTTGATCAGTTTTGTGAAAGGGAAAAAATCGATCGAATAGATTTTGTGAAAATCGATACTGATGGACATGAACCTGACGTCTTCTCAGGTGGAAAAAACAGTCTGAAAAAGTTCCGTCCTGCTATTATTTTTGAGATTGGTCAGTATGTGATGGAAGAGCGAGGGGTAAATTTTGAGTTTTATGATGCATATTTCAATAACTTGAATTATAAACTATACAATAGCAGCAATCGCAAAGAAATCAACCTTTCCAACTACAAAAAACACATCCCATTGAAGGGAACCATAGACATTCTGGCCATTCCTGAATAATGCTTTAATTGGCAAGTATCAAGATCACCCCTCATTGTCCTTTTTCTTTCCTAATTTGACCTTGTACCGCTTCTTAAAATCCTTGTGAAGATTTGTGCAATACTTCATTAAGGGCGCTGAAATGAGGATCGTTATAATCACCATGATGACAATGGAAACAAAGATCTCTTCATTGATCAAGCCCACACTCAGCGCTATCGTTCCCAAAATAATTTCAAGCGTACCGTGAGTGTTCATCCCAAATCCTACGGCGAGCGACTGATAGACATTCATTTTGCCCAGCCTGGCACCAAAGAAACCACCAGAAATTTTGCCAAGAAACGCCAAAGCAAGGATGAACAATATCAGTGTAATGTTAAAATTCTCATAGAAATTGACCCGCAATCCAATCGATACGAAAAACAGAGGAGCAAAGATATTATTGACAAATTGATGGACGATCTCCTTTGCTCGTTCCGGCATATGAATCGAATCACCCAAAGCTATGCCAACGATAAAGGCGCCAAAGATGGCATGTATACCTATGTATTCCGTAAAAGCCGATGCCAAAAAACATAGAACCATTGAAATGGAAAGCAACCCACCAGGCCATGCAAATTTGCGATTGATCCACGGTAAAATTTTATCCACTAAATACTTTCCAACCGTAAGCACACCACCTGTAAAGGCCAGGGTCAGCCAGATGGTTTTGCTCACGCTCATCTTTTCCACATCACTGGTATCCATCAGGTTGAGGATTACAGCAAATATTAACCACCCCAAAACATCAATGACCATTGCAGATGCAATGATCAACATTCCCATTTTGGATTTAAACATGTTCAGGTCCATCAAAACCCGGGCGATAACCGGTAAGGCTGTGATGGAGAGCACGGTACTTAAAAACAATGTAAAGACCAGGTACTCTTCCTCAGGTACACTATCAAATACGGACGGGAAAGAATAGACGAATGTAAATCCAATGATAAAGGGGAAGAGTAGCGAAAGCAGGCTGGTATAAAGCGCTCGTTTACCTTGTTCCCATACCAGTTCCAATTCAACCTCTAACCCAGCAATAAACAATAGAAGGACCACCGCTATCTGGACTATTCCATCCAATGCTATATGTGTGTTATCGCCTTCAGGAAAAATCTGCTGAAACAATTCAGGGAAAAGAAACCCAAAAAATGTTGGTCCAAGTAATACCCCTGCTATAATTTCACCGATCACCATGGGCTGATTGAGCTTTCTGGCTAATTCACCCAATAACCTGGCTGCCAATAACATGAGAGCCAATTCGATAAGAAGTGTTATCAGGTCATGATGAGTCAGATTTTCCATGATGTCACATTATGATCAATTAACAAGTTTGAAGGAAGATCAGACATGATTACTTCCAGGTAATGAGGAAAAATTCTGTCAAAGAGTCCCAGCTTTCTTTCGGGCGCCCTGACAACTAATAAATCAGCGTGAATTTTTTGAACAAATTTCTTTAACTCATACCCTTCCTTCCCACCTGCAATCTTTATATTAATGTTGACATCGAACGTGTCGATCGAGGTTAATAAATCGTTGGTTTCTTCTATTTCCTGTTGGATTAACACCCTCCTTCTTTCAGTAAATTCTGCCTCACTTTCTTCCGTAGACATCATAAGTGAAAGTCCGTAGCCGTGTATGTCTTTAAAAACATAGGCCTGTTGGGCATTGTCAAGATGGGCAACTTTTATTCCTTTTTGAATGGTCTTCAGATCTTGTGCCCCATCAGAACCATTCATCACTATTTTTTTAAATGACTTGGGGTCTTCAGATGGATTGATAAGCATCAAAACCGAGCAAGAAGCTTTTCTGATAATTTTCCGGGCGATTGACCCGATATAAAAATTAAATAAGTTTTCTTTTTGCAGGGCCCCGGCAATCAATAAATCAATATTTTCCCGTTTGCAGATTGCAGATATTTTCCTGAACGGATTTCCTTCTTCCCAAAATATGATTAATTCATCCTGATTGATTCCTGTCTTATCCAGGACGTCATCCAGGAACTCCTCTTCAGCACGACCTTTGGGACCGATATGTATGCAATACAGATCAGCATCAAACAGTTTTTTCAACCTGTAAGCCTCAGACAACATAGCCTTACACCGGGGAGAAAATGCCAGTGCCAATCCGATTTTTTTATACATAGACAATTGGTTTGAGGTAAAGATAATCTTAATAGCCAAAAGTCAAAAAAAGAAAACAATTTCGGGATAACGCTTTTTTGTAAAGAAATGAATGTTTGAAACGGAACAAACAGAATCTATTCCATGACGATACTCAAAAGAAAATTTATATTCCTGGCATCCTCATATCAGCACTTTAAGACACTTCTTTCAGGAATTCCATGGAGAATAAGTGAATTCAAAAGAGATTTATTTAACATTATTCACCCCCCTCTGAAATAATTCACCATCAAGATCGTGTTATTGAAACAACTAAACCGTAATAACCATGAAAAATGAAAATGTTAAAACACGAAAAATGAAACAACTCTCAGGAATGATCTTTGGCTTTATCATGCTGTGCAGTTTTTCCCTTATCGCTCAGCAGGGCTCATCACCAGATTCTCCTCAACAAAATGTTAAAGAAGATTATTCCGACAAAGAATTGAAGGAATTCATAGATGTAAACAAGGAAGTTGCAAAAGTTCAACAGGAAAGTCAGGGAAAGATGATTAATGCGATAGAAGATGAAGGCCTTGATGTGAATACATTTAATGAAATTATGTCTTCGCAGCAAAATCAGGAGCAGAGTATCAATGTACCCGATGGGGACCTGGACAAATTTGACAAAGCTGTTGAAAAAGTAATGGTGATCCAGCAAAACATGGAAAGTGAAGTCTCCTCTGCAATTGTAGAATCGGGGATGGAGGTAGAAAAATATGAAGAAATCATGCTGGCATATCAGTATAGTCCTGTTGTTCAGGAGAAGGTTCACAAGCTTCTGAGAATTGAAGAGCAAGAAAAATAACTTTATTATTTAGTCAAAAACCAGAAATAAGCCTGTGTCTGAAGGAATGCTTTGGATGCAGGCTTTTTTGTATCGACTATTTCTCCCGCGGTTTTGGTAATTGACGATTTTTGTGCAAAAAGTATTTCATTGCCGATCCACTGGTAATGCTTGTTACCAAGGCCATGATAACCAGTGCAACAAAAATCACTTCATCTATCAAGCCCACTTTGAGCGCTACCAATCCAAGAATGATTTCCATTGCTCCTCTTGCATTCATTCCAAATCCAATTGCGAGTGATTCGTTCCATTTATATCCTGCAAAATTAGCTCCTATTCCTGCCCCAAAGATTTTTCCGGTAAAAGCGATAATTAAAATAATAAGAACAATTCCTAAATTGAAGTTGTCGATAAAGTTTACCTGAAGGCCAATTGAAACAAAAAAAAGGGGACTAAAGATATTGTTTACAAACTGATGAACTATTTCCTTTGCCTTCTCAGAAAAATGCTCGGAATCACCTAGCGCCACTCCAACAATAAATGCTCCAAATATAGCATGAATCCCTATTCCTTCGGTAAATGCCGCCGCCAGAAAACAAAAGGCCATGGTCAGAGAAATTAAACCTCCCGGCCAGGCAAGTTTACGGTTGATCCATGGAAGTACCTTATTGATAAGGGCTTTACCGATTGTAAGGAGAAAAAATGTGAAACCCAGGGTCAAGCCGATGGTTTTAGCTAAACTCATTCCATCGCCTCCCTGTCCCATCATGCTAAGAACCACTGTAAAAATCAGCCAACCGATCAGGTCGTTAATCATGGCTGATGAAATAATCAACATTCCAAATCCTGACCTAAGCATATTCAAATCCATGAGTATCCGTGCGATGACAGGTAGCGCTGTGATGGACATGGACGTACCCATGAATATTGAGAAAAGGATGAGCTTATTACGGTCCTCAAATCCGAATATTTCCGGAAATGAAAACGGAATAATGAACCCGAGAAAAAAGGGCACTATTAACCCCAAAAAACTTGTCAAAAAAGCTTGCCTGCGTTGTTGAATAACGATACCCAGATCGACTTCCAGACCTGCGATGAACAGCAAGAGAACCACAGAAACATGAACAAACCCATCCAAAATCAACGCCGATTCACCTTCTGAAGGAAATAACCATTCAAAAGCTGAAGGGAATAGCATTCCCAGAATGGTTTGTCCCAGTAAAATACCGGCCAAAATTTCTCCCACCACAGGGGGTAGTTTAATTCTTCGCGCAATTTCGGCCATTATTCTTCCCGCCGTTAAAAGCACGCATAGCTGAATAAACAAGCTGACTATTTCCGAATGACTCATTTTTCCAGCGATGGTTTGGATTTAATAACCAATAAGTTGCATGGAATGTCCTCGAAAATATATTCGATGTTGTGCTGAAAAAGACGATCAATAAAATGCATTCTTTTGTTGACAACACCTGTGATGAGAAGGTCAGCATACACATGCTTAGTAAATTTCCTCAATTCATAGCCAGATTTTCCAGCAATGATCTTGATATTGATCTTAAGGTCACTGGTATCATAATCCTCCAGAAATTTTTCTACCTTTTTTAATTCCTGAGCAATCAGTTTTTTCTTCAACTCAGAATGTTCATCAGCGGAATTTTCTGACAAAATGGACATCGCCAGGCCGTATAATTTAATCTCTCTGACCATGTGAACTACTCTTGTTTTTTCGGTCTTTGCGATTATCAACCCATCGTTAATAACCCTGGATTTCACTGGTGTGTCTTCCGCATCAATAACAATATCCCTGATCTTTTTTGGGTTTTCGGATGGTTTTATCAAAACTAAAACAGAGCAGGGGGCTTTCCTTAAAATTTTCCTGGCAATCGAGCCTATATAATAATTAATGAGACTTTCATGTTTCAACGCACCAGAAACTAATAAATCAACATTCTCCTTTTTACAGATCTTAACGATGTTTTTAGCAGGATCACCTTGCTTCCAGATAATGGTCACATCGTTTCCTTTTAAATCCCATTTGGCGAGCAGGGAGTCAAGAAATGTTTCCTTTTCTGAATTCTTTATACCAATATGAATGATGATGAGTTCGGAATGATAAAAATTTTTTAAGCGCACAGCTTCTGCCATCAGAGCTTTGCAAGTGGGGGAAAATGCCAATGCCAAACCAATTCGCAAAAACATTTAATCAAGCGTCATATGAAATCCTCTAACGGTTTTTTATAAAGTCAGGTAATGTTTCGAAGGCTTTTTATTAGAAATAAAATGAGAATTAAGTAATTGCTTTTTTACTTATTAAAGGACTTTTCTGATACCCAGAGACCACCATAAATTTCCATACTGATTGAACCATTCTTTCTGAGTTACTGCATTTGTCCCTAATAAAGCTTTGTATATCTTTGCAGCCTGAATGAATACTCTTCAATTTTTAGAATTTACATGAAAGTGAAAAGCGAGATCGATTTTACCATTAAAGATATTATTGCCCATGCCAAAGAGTATGGTTTTGTGTATCCGTCAAGTGAAATTTATGATGGACTTCAGGCGGTATACGATTATGGCCCTTATGGCGCTGAGTTAAAGAAAAACCTGAAAGACCTTTGGTGGCAGGCCATGATCAAGCTGAATGAAAATGTCGTCGGCCTGGACGCTGCCATATTTATGCATCCCCTCACCTGGAAAGCTTCCGGTCACGTAGACAGCTTCAATGACCCGATGATCGATAATAAAGATTCCAAAAAAAGGTATCGGGCGGATGTTCTGATTGAGGATAAAGCCGCAGAACTTGAAGCTGATGGAAAAGCTGATGAAGCTCAAGCTCTTGTGAAGGAAATGGGAAGATTGCTGGACGCTGAAGACCTCGCCGGCGTTAAGCAATTGATCATTGATAATGGCATCAAATGTCCTATTTCCGGCACGGCAAACTGGACGGATGTTCGCCAGTTTAACCTGATGTTTTCTACAGAAGTTGGATCCGTGTCTGAAGATGCCAATAAGATCTATTTACGTCCTGAAACGGCACAGGGAATTTTTGTCAACTTCCTGAATGTTCAGAAAACCGCCAGGATGAAAGTTCCCTTTGGAATCGCCCAAATTGGAAAGGCATTCAGAAATGAAATTGTCGCACGACAGTTTATCTTCAGAATGAGGGAATTTGAGCAAATGGAAATGCAGTTTTTCATTCGTCCTGGAGAAGAAAAGAAATGGTATGAGCATTGGAAAGCCATCCGTATGAAATGGCATCAGGCCTTGGGAATTCCCGCTGAAAACCTTCGTTTCCACGACCATGACAAGCTCGCACACTACGCGGATGCAGCGGTGGATATTGAATTTAAATTCCCATTTGGATTTAAGGAAGTCGAAGGAATCCACTCACGTACTGACTTCGACCTCGGCAATCACCAGGAACTCTCCAAAAAGAAAATGCAGTACTTCGATCCGGAGATCAATAAGAACTATGTTCCTTTTGTAATCGAAACATCAGCCGGAGCGGACCGCTTATTCTTTATGTTACTTTGCAATGGATACAAGGAAGAAGAAGTTGGTGAAGGTGAAAAAGTTAAGACCCGAACTTATCTTAAATTCCATCCTGCCTTGGCGCCGGTGAAAGCTGCTATTTTGCCTTTGGTGAAAAAGGATGGACTGCCTGAAATCGGTAGAAAAATATTCGATGATCTTAAATATGATCTTAATCTGATCTACGAAGATTCCGGGTCAATTGGAAAAAGATACACGCGTCAGGATCTGATCGGAACACCATTTTGCATTGCTGTGGATTATGAAAGTAAGGATGATGACAGTGTGACCATCCGATACAGGGATACCATGGAGCAGGAGCGGGTGAAAATTTCAGATTTAAAAAGCAAGATCGAAAAGGAAGTTTCAATTAAAAACATCTTTGATCAGCTTTAATTCAATCAGTACTAATCGTCTGGCAACATTCTGATAATTAAAATTTATCCATCAAACATATATGGGACTTTTGGGTTTTATGAGTAGCATCAACCCAATGTCAATTTATGCGGATAATTTTAACGGGAGCTACAGGATATATCGGTAAGAGGCTCTTGCCTGTCTTGTTAAAAAAGGGGCATCATGTCATCTGTTGTGTTCGTGATAAAAAGAGGTTTCAACCGATCGAACAATTTGAATCACAAATCGAGGTATGTGAAGTAGATTTCCTGAATCCAAAGAAATTCAAATCCATCCCATCAAATTGTGATGCTGCATATTATCTCATTCATTCCATGTCATCTTCCCTATCGGAGTTTGAGCAAGACGAGCAATTTACGGCTATCAACTTCAAAAAGTTTGTTGTTGAAGCAGGTGTCAAACAGGTGATTTATCTTGGAGGAATTATCAATTCCAATAATCTTTCACGACATCTTCAATCTCGAAAATTGGTTGGTGATATCCTTTCAAATGGTCCTTACAAATTTACTACACTAAGAGCAGGCATAATCGTGGGATCGGGGAGCGCCTCCTTCGAGATCATCCGGGACCTTGTCGAAAAATTGCCGGTTATGATTGCTCCAAAATGGCTAAAAACCAGGTCACAACCTATTGCCATCAGGGATGTCATCAGTTTCCTCGAGGGAGTTTTAGGTAATGATGATTGCTATGATCAATCCTTTGATATCGGTGGACCTGACGTGATGACTTACAAGGAAATGCTAACGGAGTTTGCCAGAATCAGAGACCTGAAAAGATACATTATTACCGTACCTGTAATGTCTCCAAGGCTTTCATCCTACTGGCTATTTTTGGTCACAAGAGTTTCCTATTTTCTGGCTGTCAACCTGGTAGATAGCATGAAAGTAGAGGTATTGTGCGAGAAAAAAGGACTGGAGGAAATATTGGGTATCCAGCCCATTTCCTATGTGGAATCTGTAAAAAAGGCTTTTGAGAAAATTGAGCAAAACCTTATTGTTTCCAGTTGGAAAGATACATTTGCGGTGAGTGACATGGACAGCAACCTTTCTGAGTTTATCCAGGTACCTAAAAACGGCTGCTTTCTGGATGTTAAAAAAATTCCTGTCAACGAGTGCGATCAAGATCAGGTATTAAACAATATCTGGTCAATCGGTGGGAGGCGAGGTTGGTACTATGGAAATGTTCTTTGGAAGATCAGGGGATGGATGGACCGATTGGTTGGCGGTGTAGGACTGCGACGGGGAAGGACACATCCTTCAGAAATTCATCCGGGTGATGCGCTAGATTTCTGGAGGGTTTTACTTGCTGATAAAAAACAAAAAAGATTGCTCTTATTCGCTGAAATGAAATTGCCTGGCGAGGCTTGGCTGGAATTTAAAATTGAAAAATCCAATGAACAACCTTATTTGATACAGAATGCTACTTTCAGACCGAAAGGAGTCCTGGGCAGGCTTTATTGGTATTCCGTGCTCCCTTTTCACTTATTTGTTTTTAAAGGGATGGCAAACAAAATTGTAAATTATAGCAATACTACTTTCGATAATAGGGTAGCGACAGCGAAAGTAATATAAGTGTAGCGAGCCCATACCCAACCCCAAAAAACCATCCTGATAGAAAACTCAGAAGCAAATAATAAATGGGGAAAATTGTTATTCCAACAGCAAATTTCAATGTCCCAACCATTACCGGATCCTTTATTTTTCCCGATATCGATTTCCAGACTTGAAGAGGAAGAAAATTGAATAGGCCAATCAGCGAATTCACCAGTCCAAAAAGGTAATTAACTTTTACCGTCATGGGATAGTGCGATCTTTCATTTATTCCTTCTCTTCGATTGATCATTTCAATCAGCTCATTGGCTTTCTCCGGGTTTAAATAATCGTGTTGCGTCGTCTCAAGTTGAGCAAGGATTTCGTCATACCTATTCAAATCATCAATGTGAGTCACCAGCTTTTTCATTTCTTCTTCTACCCTGTCTTTTAACTTCAAGGCGGAGGTATGAGAATCCGATTGATTGTAAAATTCTTTAGCAGAAACAGGTTTTCCAAAATAGATCCCTACACCTTTCCGAAATGCCTGGTGATTTTCGTAGTTCAAACCTATGGGAACAATTTGAATATCCAGATCAGAGTTTTTCGCCAGCGTACCAAAAGCAAGCCTTGTAAATCCCTTGCTCAGCGAACGAATCCTTCTTTTCAAGCTGTGATTTCCCTCAGGAAAAACTAAAATAGATTCACCATCATTGAGTAGTTGCGAGCAATAATCAAAAATCTGATCATTTTGCTTAATCGAACTCATTCCATCTCTCACCCGAAAAACAGGCATCATATTGAGAGTGCCTAAAAGTTTCCGCATCCACTTTTTCTTAAAAATATCCGCTCTTACGAGAAAGTGTGTGTGCCGCTCGTTAAAGACAGCCGCCACCAATGCATCCAGCAGCGCATTTTGATGGTTTGCTACAAAAATGACTGGGCCTTTTTTGGGAATGTTTTTCTTTCCCCTGATAATGATCTTGCTGAAATAAAACTGAAATGCTGTGAAAACATATGCTTTTACACAATAATACCAGGCTTTCTTAAAAATGGATTGGTGGGTTTTTCCCGAATTTCGAGACCAGTACCAGGATATGAGTAATCCTGAAATGATGTGCCAGATTCCCCACCAAGCAGCGACAATCGCCATTCCTCCCAACCCTTTAAAAAAACCAAATACCAAAATAAGCCCAAGTCCTGAATTCTGAATGCCAGTCTCAATAGCAAGGGTTTTTTGATCTTGAAAGGACAACCCTGACAATCTTGCCACCCAATAACCCGATAAAATGGCTATTCCATTGTGCAACAAAACAATGAGTACCACATATTGGAAATACTCTAAAAATATGTCAGTGTTCTTGGAGAAAGCTACCACCACAAATGCAATGAAAATAATGATGGATACTGGTTTCAGGATTTTACTGATCTTATGCGCAACCCTTTTATTTAGAGCATTGACACTCATGCCAATTATTAGCGGAAGGATCAGGATCAATGAAATTGTTTTGAAAAGTTTGACGGGATCCAGGCTCACCTCATTCAAAATCGCCGTGGTTGGAGGATACAAACTACCCCATATTTTTAAGTTCAATGGAGTCATGATCAGGGCGAGAAGGGTCGCAATTCCTGTGAGATTAATAGATAAAGCCGTATTTCCTTTTGACAGATGCGTCATAAAATTTGAAATATTCCCTCCAGGACATGCAGCTACCAGAATCATCCCAATGGCAATGCTGGGAATAGGCTCTATTACAAGAACCAGCAGAAAAGTCAAAAACGGAAGAAACAAAAATTGACTGAAAACGCCAATCAACGTAGGTTTTGGGTTTTTTATCAATAGTTTAAAATCAATAACCCTTAAATCCAATGCAACGCCGAACATGATGACAGCCAGGCACACATTGAGTAACCACAAAGAATCCTGATTAAAATTTAACTGTATGTTATCAACCTCAAACCCCATTTATTCCCCGGATATGCTGAAAGAAATTTAATATACGGCTACATCAACTTTCAGACATATTTTTATGTGGATGCGAATATGATTGAATATTTCTATTAATAAAAATAACATTCTTTTGCAGAATGTAATATTTAAGTGACTGATTTTAAAAATATTAGCTGTTCAACAGGTAGCTTTTTAAATCACCAGGCTGATTCCCCATGGAAACTGCCTGCTTCTTTCTTTTGACTATTTTTTGCAGCCTTTCGGGAACTTCGACTTTTTCCTTGATCACTGGCTCTACAATATCTCCGAATTTTGCCGGACTGGCGGTTGAAATGAAAACTCCCTTTTCGTTCATCCCACGCTCCTCCAATGTATCAAACAATCCCTGATACCCGATGGCACTATGAGGACAAAGAACATAGTCATACTTCTTATAGACACTTTTGATGATCTCTTTTGTTTGTTTATCTCCATAAACTTTGCCGATCATGTGTCCACTCATTTTTTCGTGGCTACCATCATACAAATCCAAAATCCTTGGGAAATTACTTGGATTGCCCACATCCATTGCATTGCTTAACGTTCGGACCGATCCTTTTGGATTGAATAAACCGGTATCCAAATAAGTTGGAACGATGTCGTTGATATTGGTTGCTGCAACAAACTTTTTGACGGGTAATCCCATCTTCCATGCCAAAACACCGGCACAAAGATTTCCGAAATTGCCACTTGGGGTGCAGAAAATTATATCTTCAGGATAATCAGCCACAAGGCTGTAGGCATACAGGTAATAAAACGATTGAGGTAGCAACCTGGCAATATTGATGGAATTGGCTGAAGACAAATTCAACTTTTCCTTTAATTCTTTGTCAAGGAATGCCTCCTTCACCATCGTCTGACAATCGTCGAAAGTACCGTCAACTTCCAAAGCAGTCACATTCTGGCCGATTGTCGTTAACTGTTGTTCTTGTATTTTTGAAACTTTTCCTTTTGGATAAAGAAGTGTTACTTTTATTCCTTCAACTCCCAAAAAACCCTGTGCTACTGCACTTCCCGTATCACCGGATGTCGCAACGAGAATATTGACTTCTTTGGATTCATTTTGCAGAAAATGACCCATTACCCGGGCCATGAATCGTGCGCCAAAATCCTTGAACGCCAGTGTTGGACCGTGAAAAGTTTCCAGAACAAAAATATTGTCATGAATGTTGATCAGAGGCACATCAAAATCAAAAGCTGAATGAACTATTTTTTCCAGGTCTGATTTTTTTATTTCGTCCTCGACAAACCCTGAAACAATCTCAATTGCAATATCCTGAAAGCTCTTTTCTGAAAGCTCTTTCAAAAATTCTTCACTTAGTATGGGAATACTTTCCGGCATGTACAACCCATTGTCCTCCGGCAATCCCTTCAAAACCGCATCTTTAAAACTGACCGGTTTTACCTGTCCTTTTGTACTATAATACTGCATATAAAAAATCCCATTTTTGCCACCGGAAAATTTCCGACCAGCACCCATAAATTATTTTGACCAGCTTACTTATACGTAAACCAGAAAAAACCGCTGCAAATTTAAAACAATCCGGAATCCTTTTCCGCAATTTGATCAATTAATCATTTTTTAATTCGCTTCGTTTACCAACCTTTGTAAGATCAATATCCGTTTTAAAATGGAATTGTCCTTTGACTTCTATGAAAAAATCTGAAAAATCTCAGGGATTTCCGGTAAGGATTGTAACTGCAGCTTCCCTTTTTGATGGTCACGATGTTGCGATCAATATCATGAGAAGAATTATGCAATCTACAGGGGCTGAGGTAATCCATTTGGGTCATAATCGCTCAGTTCTGGAAATTGTAGACTGTGCTATTCAGGAAGATGCCCATGCCATTGCCATTACTTCCTACCAGGGTGGGCATATCGAATATTTCAAGTACATGTACGATTTATTGAAGGAAAAAGGGTCAGGACATATCAAGCTTTTTGGTGGTGGCGGTGGAACCATTCTTCCGGATGAAATCAAGGAATTACATGCATACGGCATCGATGGGATCTATTCCCCGGATGATGGTCGATCACTGGGCTTGCAAGGCATGATTGATGAGGTTATCGAAAAAAGTCGTTATGAGCTTGATTGGGAAGATAAATTATGCGAAAAAGATCTGGATACTTCCAATAATCAGAAAATAGCACGACTGATTACACTTGCAGAAAACAAATCGAATGAGTTTGAGAAAGTCTTCAATGACATCATTCATTCCCAAAAAATTGATACAAAATTTAAAATTCCTGTTCTGGGAATTACCGGTACAGGAGGAGCTGGAAAATCATCACTAATCGATGAGTTTGTCAGGCGATACCTGGGAGAGTTTCATGATAAAACCATAGCTATTTTATCAGTAGATCCATCAAAAAGGAAATCCGGTGGAGCACTTTTGGGCGACCGAATCCGAATGAATGCCATCCACAATGAGAGGGTTTATATGCGGTCGCTGGCCACCCGACAGAGCAACCTGGCCTTGTCGGGTCATATCAGGGAAGCCTTAAATGTGGTAAAAACTGCAGGTTTTGATCTGGTCATTCTGGAAACATCCGGCATCGGGCAATCTGATACAGAAATTGTCGATTTTTCCGATGTGTCACTTTACGTCATGACACCGGAATATGGGGCGGCTTCTCAACTCGAAAAGATCGATATGATCGATTTTGCCGATTTGATTGCCATTAACAAATTTGACAAAAAAGGCGCAGAGGATGCCCTTCGCGATGTTAAAAAGCAATATCAGCGCAACCATCAACTGTGGGAAGCCAAGCCATCCGATCTTCCGGTTTTCGGTACGATCGCCTCCCAGTTCAACGATCATGGAATGAACATGCTCTTCCGGGCCATCATGAAAAAAATTGATACGATCAATGAAACCGATTTTGAAACATCGGAAATTGATGTGAGCTCGGAACCTGAAAAATTCAGCATCATCCCTCCAAAAAGAGTAAGGTATTTGTCAGAAATCACGGAAACCATCCGCGATTATAATAAAGAGACAGAAAAACAAGCTACGATTGCCGATCAGCTTTATTCCATTCACCAAACAATAGAGCTAATCGACGAAGGAGATCCCTCAACAAGGCAAGCTCTCCAGAAGAAATATAAAGAGGTAGAGAATGATTTTTCTGACTTCAATCAAAACATTCTGGAAACTTGGGAAGACAAAAAACAGAAGTATCAGGCGGATGAATTCGTTTACCAGGTCCGGGGAAAAGAAATCAAAAGTCCGACTTTTACGAAATCCCTTTCGCAAACGAGAATTCCCGTTGTCTGTCTGCCAAAATTTAAAAGCTGGGGAGATATTCTGAAATGGAATTTGCAGGAAAATGTTCCGGGAGAATTTCCTTTCACTTCAGGTGTTTTCCCTATCAAAAGAAAAGGTGAAGACCCAACCCGGATGTTTGCAGGCGAAGGAGGGCCGGAACGGACCAATAAACGCTTCCATTATTTATCTTCCGACCAACCCGCTACAAGATTATCCACTGCCTTTGATTCAGTAACTCTATATGGAGAAGATCCCGACTACAGACCTGATATTTACGGGAAAATTGGCAATTCTGGTGTGAGCATTTGCTGTTTGGATGACGCAAAAAAGCTCTATTCGGGTTTTAACCTAACCGATCCGAAAACTTCAGTTTCCATGACAATCAATGGCCCTGCCGCTACTATTTGTGCCTTTTTTATGAATGCAGCCATTGATCAACAATGTGAAATTTACATTCAGCAAAATGGATTGGAAAATGAAGTAGATCAAAAATTGAAAGAAAAATATGATGATCGGGATCTACCACGACCAGTTTACAATTTTGAACTTCCCCAAAATCATGATGGTCTGGGAACTATACTCCTGGGAATTACCGGTGATAAAATCCTCGAAAAGGAAATCTATGAAAAAATAAAAGCGGATGCCTTAAATGTGGTTCGCGGAACAGTTCAGGCCGATATTTTGAAAGAAGACCAGGCGCAAAATACCTGTATATTTTCGACGGAATTTTCATTGCGTTTAATGGGTGATGTCCAGGAATATTTCATTCAAAACCAGATCAGGAATTTTTACTCAGTTTCCATCTCTGGTTATCACATTGCAGAAGCAGGGGCCAATCCGATTACACAACTGGCTTTTACCTTGTCAAATGGTTTCACATACGTGGAATATTATGCTTCCCGTGGTATGGATATCAATAAATTTGCGCCAAACCTGAGCTTTTTCTTTTCCAACGGAATAGACCCCGAATATGCGGTAATCGGCCGGGTAGCACGAAGGATCTGGGCGAAAGCCATGAAATTTAAATACGGAGCAGATGTTCGCTCGCAAATGCTGAAGTATCATATTCAAACTTCAGGTAGATCTCTTCATGCACAGGAAATTGACTTTAATGATATCCGGACTACTCTTCAGGCATTGTATGCTATTTATGATAATTGCAATTCCCTTCATACCAATGCATATGATGAAGCCATCACAACTCCAACCGAGGAATCAGTGCGCCGAGCAATGGCCATTCAGCTCATCATCAACCGCGAGCTTGGTTTGGCAAAGAATGAAAATCCACTACAAGGATCTTTCATCATTGAAGAATTGACAGACCTGGTAGAAGAAGCTGTAATGGCCGAATTTGATCGCATCACAGAGCGAGGAGGCGTACTCGGAGCAATGGAAACCATGTACCAGCGATCGAAAATTCAGGAAGAAAGTCTTTACTACGAGACGCTCAAACACACCGGCGAATATCCTATTATTGGGGTGAACACATTTCTATCATCCAAGGGATCCCCCACTACAATTCCAGGAGAGGTGATCAGGGCCACAAAAGATGAAAAAGAATTTCAGATCCAAACGTTAAATCAACTGCACAAAGCAAATACTGAAAAGTCTAAAATCGAATTATCCAACCTGCAGGAAGCTGCTATCCATAATCAAAACCTTTTTGAAAAATTAATGGAAGCCTCAAAAGTATGCTCACTCGGTCAGATTACCCATGCTTTGTTTGAAGTTGGTGGTCAGTACAGGAGGAATATGTAATTAGAGCTGGTAGTTGGAAGGCCGAAGACGGAAGTGGTTGAAGGGAACGAAAAAGGTGACAGGTGAGGGGTTACTGGTTGCGAGTTGCAGGTTGCGGGGTGACAATTAAGAAAGCAGCCACCAATATTACAAGAACTTAATCAACCTATTAAACCAATCAACTCCACAACCATACCGAAGAGAAACTAGAAACCAGCAACTAAATTAACGCAATACCCTTATGCCGGAAATATCAATTTTTATGGATTGACAAAAGTATTTTCTTCACTATCTTCCAACCATGAATCCAATCGTTCAGTATTTTCTTTACAGAAGGGCGGAGAAAAAGGTACAGCATTCCGGCAATAAAGGAAAATGGCCAAAGAGGCAGATCTACCAGGAATTTCTGCGATTGAAAGCCATTGTCAAGCACCTTTTCAAGGATGTTGCCTTGATTATTTTCGGTATTGCTTCAGCTGGATTCGGTTTAAAGGGTTTCTTACTACCCAACTCATTTATCGATGGCGGAGTGACAGGTATTTCCCTGCTTACCCGTGAAGTTACTGGTGTTCCTCTATCAATACTACTCGTCATCATCAACTTTCCATTTCTAATTCTGGGATTTTCTGTTCTGGGTCGTCAGTTTGTAATCAGAAGCGTGCTAGCCATTGTAGGATTGGCTCTAACCGTCCATTTTGTAAATTATCCTGTTATTACTTCTGATAAGCTGCTCGTTGCAGCTTTTGGAGGTTTTTTTCTGGGAGCTGGAATCGGGCTTGCTGTACGAGGAGGTGCTGTTTTAGATGGGACAGAAATTCTCGCCATTTTTCTCAGCCGCAAAACAGGCGGGACGATCGGCGATATTATTCTTATTTTCAACATCATCATTTTCTCCGTAGGAGCTTATATTTTGTCCATTGAAATAGCCTTGTATGCTATACTCACCTACTTTTCTGCATCCAAAACAGTTGACTTTGTTATCGAAGGCATCGAGGAATATACTGGAATTACCATCATATCTGACAAACCCGAAGAACTACGGCTAATGATCACCGAAAAACTCGGGCGGGGCTGCACGATTTACAATGGTAAACGTGGTTTTACAAAAGATCCAAGAGATAAACCACGGGATACAGAAATCATTTACACTGTATTGACACGCCTGGAAATCGCCAAGCTGCAAACTGAAATAGACAAAATTGACCCCCAGGCTTTTACGATCATGAACAGCATCAAGGATACAAGAGGAGGAATGATCAAGAGAAGGCCGTTGAAGAGTAAGTGACGGGAGTTGGAAGTGGGAAGATCGTTGTCGATAGTGGTTATTTGAGATAAGAAGTGAAAAGTAAACGGTGATCTGTAATCAGTAATTGTAAAAAATTCAATCACCTTAATAACTTGATCTACTCAAAAACTCAGCTTACAAGTGAAAATCCATTCAGAGGGCAAATATCATGGGTAAAAGTGCAATCCAAGACTCTTTGAGTTTCTCTGAGAGATGCTCTTCGAAACTCTTTGGTATAATTTAAATGATAGAAGTCTAGAAAATGGTTTTAAATGCAGCATGCAGCACATACTAAAGAATTTCATTCTTTAATACCGGTTTTAATCCCCATCAACTTCTGAATAAATTTTTGATCAAGCTTTGATCGATTTGCCGCAATGAGTCTTAAATTCCAGGGATCTGAAACGATATTCAATTCTTCAGTTGTGGCATGTATTTGAATTTTGCCAAAGGGTAAAACCAAAACATAATTATCCAACTTGACACGGAACCAGAAAATAATTCCTTTGGGTCGAAGTTCGATGTTTGTAAATGGTGGAGTATTTTGTTCATCCAGAAGTTTTTTAACTTCAGTATCTGCTTGTAGAACCAACAATCTTTGAGAACCAATTCCATTCAATTTAAATCTTTGCATCCAACCAAAAGGCTTACCCACCAATCTATTGATTTCTTCAACTGTTTCTTTTGAGTGATAGGAATAGGGAAAGATCATGGTTTTTCAAACAATCAAAATTCAATAATGTTTCAAACTACAAAACCTCCTGGATCTTGTATTTTCTTTTATTGAACTCAAATTCACTTCCGGCGGTTTTTCCTGAAAATTGTTGTCCGATTGGCGAAGCCTGGGAAATGATGAAATAATCCTTTCCTTCAATTTTTGTTTTTCCAACGGCGATGGCAATATAATAATTGCCAAGATTTGTCATCACCAGGCTTCCCAGTGCTACCTTTTTACTTTGTTTATCGGTTTTGATCTGAGCCATCACTTTTTGCATTTTCTGCGATTCCAGTAGTTGGGCAGAGAATTTCTCCCTTTCGATATGGATCATCGCCCGATTAGTTTCATACTTATCCCCGACACTGCTTTTTGTCTCAGTGTCAGCAGATTCCTGCAGTTCATCAATTCCCATTTGAGCGGATTTGATTTTCTTATCAATAAATTCCTGACAAGCATTAAAAAGGTGATCTTTAACTGATGGCATACTTAAACAAATTATATTCTGAAATAATGGCCTATTTATACTAACGAAATCTAATTTTTCCTACCTAAAAATTTTTGGGCATTTCAAATCATACTTCAAAAAACGTGGACGGGAAATCTGAATTATCCTATTTTTCATTATTTGATGTGAATTTCTTGAAAAACAAGTCCATGTTTGTTTCAATTCACCCGATAAACTATATTTTTGGCTTGCAAAAGCTAAAAATATTCAAATAGCACGTCACTCAATTTGACTATATAATCTAAACACATAAAAATGAAATTGTTAGAAGGAAAAGTTGCCTTAGTAACCGGTGCTTCAAAGGGTATTGGCAACGCTATCGCAAAAAAATACGCTGAACAAGGCGCGAATGTTGCATTTACCTACCTGTCAAGTGTGGAAAAAGGTGAGGCGCTTGAAAAAGAACTAAGCAGCTTTGGTATCAAAGCAAAAGGATATCGTTCCGACGCTTCCGACTTCGCTGCTGCAGAAGAATTGATCAACAATGTGGTCGCTGATTTTGGCCAGTTGGACATCCTCATCAACAATGCTGGTATTACACAAGACACCTTGTTATTGCGCATGAACGAAGAGCAATGGGACAAAGTCATCAACGTCAATTTAAAATCCTGCTTCAATACCGTCAAAGCTGCTGCCCGAACATTTATGAAACAAAAAAATGGCTCGATCATCAACATGTCATCAGTAGTTGGTGTAAAAGGAAATGCCGGTCAGGCCAACTATGCTGCTTCCAAGTCAGGAATCATAGGTTTTTCTAAATCCATCGCGCTAGAATTGGGAAGCAGAGGAATCCGCTGTAACGTAGTTGCCCCTGGTTTTATCGAAACGGAAATGACAGAAGTTTTAGATGAAAAAACAGTGCAATCCTGGAGAGACGCTATTCCACTGAAAAGAGGAGGAACACCAGAAGATGTAGCCGATTGTTGTGTTTTCCTGGGAAGCGATATGAGCAGCTATATTACCGGACAGGTTTTACAGGTAGATGGTGGAATGTTGACATAACCATCTGAAATTCAGGAAAAGGATAAAAATTCTGATAAGAGTGTAAACTAAATTGTTTTTATTAGCTGATAATCAATATTTTTCCTTTTCTAAGTTCGTTTTGATTCAAAATTCACACTATGCAACAAATCAATTTCCTGTTTGAAACTTCTCCATGGTTTCTGTTGCTGTGCCTTGTTATAGCTGCGGGATATGCGTTTGTTGTCTATTTCAAAACCAAAAATCCGTGGAGCCTTCAGACAAATATAATTCTGGGTATTCTCAGGTTCCTGTTCGTTTTTGTTATTTGCATATTGCTTTTGGGTCCGCTCATCAGACAGGTTTTCAATAGCTATGAAAAACCTGTCGTCGTCGTCGCATTGGACAACTCTCAAAGTATTGCTGAGATCGAATCCCCGGAACAAAGAGCAGCTCTATTGGAGAGGATAAGAAGCTTGTCTACAAGTCTATCTGAAAATGATTATGATGTTGAAATAAAAACGTTTGATGAAAGCTGGCCTGTTGGACAAGTGGATTCAATCCACTTCAATCACAACCAATCCAATCTTAATGAAATCCTGCAGGAAATTCAAAACGAGTATGAATCGCGCAATCTTTCCAATGTCGTTCTCATTTCCGATGGTATTTATAACCTAGGGAACAATCCCGTTTATCAACCTTATTCATTTGCGATAAATACAGTTGGGATTGGTGATACCATTCAAAAACCCGATCTGATTTTAAACAATCTCGTCTATAATAAAATTGCTTACCAGGGAAATAAATTCCCACTTATTGTAGAGTTCTTTAGTGTCGGTTACATTGGCGAAACCCTTGAGATCGAAATTGTTAATCGTGGGCAGATAATTGAGAAAAGAGAATTAGAGGTCTCAGACAATAATCAATATTTTGAAGAGCAGTTTTATATCGAGGCAAAGGAAAAGGGGTTTCAGCAATACAAAGTTTTACTTAAGGAAAAGGAAAATGAACTTTCATCTGTAAACAATCAAAAAGATGCTTTTGTCGATGTTGTCGAAGGAAAAGAGCGAATCCTGATCGCGGCACCATTTCCACACCCTGACATCAAAGCAATCAGATCTGCTGTTTCGGATAATAAAAACTATGAAGTACTAACCTACATCGAGGGTATTGACAAAATGCCTGAGGGTCAGTTTGATGTGTACATACTTCACCAGATCCCCAATATCAGAAATACCCACAACCAATTGTTAAATAGAATTAATGAAGAAAACCTACCCGTCTGGTATATCCTTGGTCCATTATCCAACCTGACAGGATTTAATGAAAGCAACCATATTGTCGAAATCCAGTTGATCAATAATCAGAAAGACGATGTATTTACATATCTGAATCCGGGATTTGCGACTTTTAGGCTAACCGATGAAAGCAATACCATATTCAGGAAGTATCCTCCCGTCTCGGTTCCATTTGCCAATTTTACCATTAGCTCTGCCTCTGATGTCATTCTCTATCAGAAAGTGGGAAGCATAGAAACAGACAAACCACTTTTTATGGTTAGCACCGGAGATAGAAAAGAAGCCGTGTTAATAGGTAGTGGTGGTTGGCAATGGCGATTAGCGGAATATGCTCAAAATGAATCGACTGGTGGATTTGACGAAATGGTTACCAAGACCATTCAATATCTTTCTGCAAAAGATGACAGGCGGAAATTTAAGGTTTATCCGGTTAAAAATGAGTTTTATACGAATGAGCCAATCGTGTTTGAAACGGAAGCTTACAATGATATTTATGAAAGGATTTATGGCCAGGAAGTTGGTTTGATCTTGAAGGATGAGAATGGAAATTCCAATTCCTATCAATATGTGACAAGTGAAGCCAATTCAAGGTATACGATTAACAATTTAATTCCGGGAGTGTATCAATTTACTGCAAGCGCTGACATAAATGGACAGAGGGAAAGTTCCACAGGATCGTTTATTGTCAAAGAACTTCAAATCGAACAAACCGTTCTGACCGCCAATCATCAGTTGTTAAGAAATCTTGCGAATGAAAATGGAGGAAATTTTTATTCACCGGATGATTTGGATAAGCTGTCCGGAAAAATGACACAGTTAAAGGCGCAAAGTGTCATTCACAGTCAGGAAGACTATCTGAGCATTATCAATATCAAATGGGTATTTTTTCTGATACTTTTGCTGTTTAGCATTGAGTGGTTTTTGAGAAAGTACCACGGCAGCTATTGATCTTTAGCCATGAAAAAGCTTACTCTTTATTTCTACCTTGCGCTGGCAGCTGCGAATATCATCGGTCACTATCTGAATTTAAGCTTGTTGACCCAAATCAGCAAAACACTTTTAATGCCTTCGTTAGCCCTGTTTTTTATTCAAAGATGGCAGGGCAAAAAAGACATTTCATTTTTATTCACCCTTATCGCGCTGATTTTCTCCTGGATAGGAGATGTTCTGCTAATGTTTCAACATGACAACAACAGCTTTTTTCTCTTTGGACTGGGAGCTTTTTTATTGGCGCATATAACTTATATGTTTGACTATTACTATTTACAAATTAACCTGGGTCAAAAGCAAAATCGTACTTTTATTGTTTTAAGAGTCATTATTCTGGCATTTGCCGGAGGTGCCTTGCTGAACGTTTTATGGCCTCATTTATCCTCAATGAAAATACCTGTGGTTCTCTATACTTTGGTAATCGTGTTGATGGCTGTTTTTGCTGTTTTGAGAAGAGATCGTACAAGCCCAAGCAGCTTTTCATTTATTTATGGTGGGGCACTGCTTTTTATCGTAAGTGATGGGATGATTGCGGTAAGCCGGTTTTTACAACCGTTCAATTATCAAAGTGAGTTGATTATGCTAACGTATATCTTTGCTCAGTTTTTTATTGTCAAGGGAGTGCTGGAGCATAACCGTTTGGTCAATTCACCTGAATTAACCTGAAACGATAAATGCTGCCAAATCTATGAGACCGACATTCGTCAAACGAAGTAAAGAAAGATTTAAGTTTCTAAAACCTTTATTTTGTGATTGTTCAACCGACGCTTGATAACTCATCGGCTTGTAATCCAGTGATATAATTTTTGCCTGATCGCTTACAATTATTCTGTCAAGCTGATCATGATTGACAAATATCTTTACTTTATTGGCCTCATTATTCTTTATTTTTATCAATCCAAAAAACTTATTAATTATCGGCATACCAATGGTCAGAATGCCATTTTCTTCACTGGTATTAATCTTTTTTATAATGTTTTCAGGAGCTTCAATGATTAGTTTTTTATTTTCACCTTTAGTCAGGTAAACTTCACAACTCATGTCAATTCTAGTCAACTTAAGATCAACCAGGTTGTATATTTTTTTTGAATTTGCCTCTCCAAGGAAAATATTATTATCAGAAAGCGTCAGAAGAAGAATCAGGAAGGTCAGTCCGAGGTATATTAATTTTTCTTTTTTCATGGCTAAACTTCAGTTGTTACTCAATAGATGACCGAAGATGCCGGAAGGTTGCAGAATGTTCAAAAAAATTATTGTGAATTGTCAATATTGCTTGCCGAATTGTAGTGCTACTTGTTCTTATTTCCTATTTTTTCTAATTTTTCCTCTGCATACTCTTTTAAGAATGGTACAGAAAAGCTGAATACAAATGTCCACCTACTCCATTTTAATGTTCCGGTTTTTTCGGGGTCGAAAATTTCACTATCATCTCCACTACCATCATCCGGAAATGAAATCGGACGGGCAAAATCTGATTTAGAGCCTGTATGAGTTGCTCCCAGTGTAATATCCGCACCTTTAAATGTCAGGACTACACCACCACCGTAATTATAGTTATCCGCTGCAATTGTGCTGTTGTTGGTTTTTGGTTTGTTTTCAGTAAATGCAGTTGGGCTACCTTTTACGGCTGATAAATCCGTACAGGCGCTTGCATAAGCTGAAACTTTTTCGCTGAAAAACCATTCCAAACCAAGACCAGCGTTGATGATACTTTGAAATTCATCTACTACTAAAAATGAGATAATAGAATCCGGATTGCTCTGCATGGTGTGATCAGCGGCCTGAAACACGGTATATTCAGGTATTTTATGAAAATATTCTGCGCTGAAATGGATACTGCTTTTTCCAAGATGAAAGGTACTTCCTACGCCAATGGACAATGGTGACTTATGAGTTAAGTCCAAACCATTTTGATAACTATTGGCGTAGCTGTCAGGCATGGAAGAGACACCTTCGATTCCAGAAAAGTAATATTGATAATTATAGTTGGCATTACCTCGCAACTGAAGAGATGGTGTAGTTATGGTCAGCCCCAAATCAAGATTTTTTGCCTGATATGCAGCAGCCAATTTGAATATCAAGCCATAAGATTTTAGACTATAATCTCTACTATATGTGTAAGTAGCCACATTACCATTATCTTCCAAAGCCCTCAAACGAATAGTATTTCCTTTTTTCTGATTATTAATTGTGAAAAATCCTGACATGCCCAGACTAAACCTATTATTTAAAGGCCTGGACCAGGATCCTCCAAACCATTCCTCCTTAGCTTTGGCAACCAGGTTAATTTCTCCCTCAAAAATCTCCTCACCAGGCCAAGCCTCAATAACATCCCCTTCAATCTGCTCGCGGTAGTTGAAACTAAGATCATTCCGCTGTCTGGATAGGACAGCATAGGCAAAATGATCTTTGGGCATAAACCCAACCTTAAATGTTCCGGCAGCCAGGCTCGGAACACCGTCGAATTCTGAAGACGACAAACTGTTATTATCTCCAAGAGCATTTTCCATTTTCAGGGTGTTCCATTGATAAACATCCGCACTGATCAAAAATGCGGGGTTCTCTATCAATCCAAGTCTGGCAGGATTGTAATAAACGGCGCCAAGATCCTCTACTCCACCAATAACAGAGCCACTCAATAACATAGACCTGGTCCCATATTGTTGTGTCCAGAAATGTCCGTTTTGGGAAAATAATATGGTCGGCAAACCGCAAAGAATGATGGCTAATGCTGTTAACTTATTCATGGTTGTTTTACAAAGAATAAGATAAGAAACATTTGATAAAAACTGGTTTAAGCAGGATTAAAAAAACAATAATTAAGCGGTTTTTAAATTTGAAATTCTGAAACATGGAAATAGGATTGCCTCTATTATTAACCAACTGAGCAGCCAATTAATTTATCAATTCGGTACGAGGACGATTTTTTTGGAATCATACAAAATAACAATTCCTTAATTGTGAGTGAATTGCATTTTTCCATATTAAAAAATAACAGTTTTCATTTGATCAAGAAGGTTGAAATCTCATTGAAGCAAATTAAAATGGCGGGTAAATTGTAAACTAAATTGTAGTTTTGTCGTTTTTAAATGTATATTTGTCATAAACTTTGATCAATGAAAACCGGCATTAAAGAAAAAAAATCCACCTCTACCTCCAACAAAGAGCTGAAGCTATACGTGCGGAACCTGCCCCGAGGAAAAACACTTAAAGTGAGCGAGATCTCCTATCCGTATGTATTAAAAGATAAAATACTGGTTGCCAATGCAGTAAAAAGGGGAGTCACCAACAATCTTTTTGAGGAAATTAAATCCAATTCACCTTTTGACGACCTTCAATGGTCAAAATTCCTCGATGTAAATATCCGAACATTGCAACGGTACAAATCTTCCAAAGACCATATCTACAAGCCACTCCAAAGTGAAAGGATTTTTGAGCTGGCCGAAATAGTCAGTGCTGGGAAGTTGATATTTGATACCGATGAACAATTTAAAATCTGGCTGGTCACACCAAATCTTGCATTGGGCAAGGAGAGGCCCATTAATCTTCTTGACAGTTCTTATGGGAAAGAACTTGTACTGGCCGAATTGAACCGAATAGAACATGGTGTGTTTGTTGTATGATCGTCTACAGGTTGAGTAGAAAAAAATACAAAGACGAACTTTCTGGCACCGGCGCTTCACTGCACGGACAAAGATGGAATTCGAAAGGAATTGAGGTAATTTACACAGCTCAAACAAGGGCTCTCGCCAACAGTGAAGTGGCAGTCCATTTACCGTTAGGGATACTGCCCGCAGATTATTTTATGGTTAAAATAGAAATACCAGATTCGATTAAAATTGAGGAACTTAATAAAACTGATCTGCCATCGAACTGGGATTCCATACCGTTCCGGCCGGAAAGTCAGCTTGTTGGTGACGAGTTTGTCAATGCCAATGAAGCTGCGGTATTAAAAGTACCAAGTGTGGTGGTAAAAGGTGAAAACAACTATATCATTAACCCAAAACACCCCGATTTTAAGAAAATCAAAATTTTAGATTCCGAACCATTTCCATTTGACCCGCGGCTATTTAACAACTAGCCTATTGATCGGTAACTGACGATTTTTTTAACCTCAGATATAAAAAAACCGACCTTGTAAAAATGGTCAATGCAATGGGAATGATTGCCACGTTGATCCCCTGAGGATTTATCGGCCAGGCAATCAAAAACAACAAAAGAAGAATACCAATGCATAAAAAATAAACGGGCAACCAACCTGGTTTACTCTTTTTAATGAGAAAGTAAATCCCTACTAAATAAAGGGGGTTCGCCCAAATGATATTTAAATTATTTACTGCTGCCTGGTGGTCTGTCGCTACCCACAAAATGAACAACAACAATCCTACCAATCCAGCAGTACCAAAAATGAGCACATCCAGGAACACAAATTTTCTTTTTAAAACTAATTCTATTATTGTTAAGATGAATACAAAAGCAAAAATTGACCAAAAGAGAAAATTGGGGGTGAACAGCCCTACCTTAATTTCCCTGGGTAAGCTTTGAAAGATCATCCTGGAACTTTTAACAAATGGTTGTTCATTCCCATTTATTGTGATCGTTGCATGGTCGATCGACCGACCTAAAAATTCTGGCAGATACATGTATTCATAAGAGTTGAGCTTTTTATCCATTGGCAAACCAAGACAAAGATCGATGCCAAAATCCCCCCAGGGTTTATGAACGGTCAGCGAATCTACCAACGTCCGGAAGCTGTGCTTTGGTTCAATATACGATTCATCAAAATGCAGGTCATCACCCAATGCAGCTTTGAATGCGTCCCAAATTCGTGTAGCGCAATTGTCATAGAAATAATCGTAAAAGTAATGTTGATTCTCAGGTTTAATGTTGTTCTCTAAAAATTCAAAAACTGACTGTTTTTGCCCCATTGACATGTTTAAAACATATTCTTTCAAGGAACGGTTTTCTCTGATATAGGAATTTTCAAATGCAGGATACGGCCAGGCTTCCACCTTGTAATTCAAATATCCTCGTGTAAAATTCAGATAGAAATAAGGTTGATCAAAGTCAAAAATTCCATAATTGTAGGCAATATCTATTCGATTTGCAGGATCTTTTATCCGAATAGCAGGGTGGCCAAAAGCTTCAAATAATTCATGCGTTCCGGGATCTGCAACCACCACACTTATCTCCGTGAGTTCAGAAAGTTGAATGGGTTGGGCAATTGCTATTGAAATTGAAAAAAGAAATGAAAGAAACAAAAAAGTTTTCTTTGAAAACTTTTTGAAAAGAAAAAATGGTTGGAACATTAATATATTTTTTGCTGCAAAATAAGACTATTTAATTAACTGAGCGAAAAGTTTAAGTATTTGATCTCAGAAAACATGAACGCTCTATTTTACTATAAATTGGAAAAGAAAAAATGATCCTTCTCAAATTCTTAAATCCAGAATCAGCATACAGAGGATTAATATTTGACGGCTTTAGCCATTTCATATTGTGTCCATTGCGATTCGCGTTCGTTGGCTTTCTCTAACCATATAGGCACAACATTTTTTAAGAATTCTGCTTTTTCCTTATTTAGTTCAACCATGTCCAGTCCGATATACGATTGTGCCAGCTCTTTTGTGCTTAAATCAGGTTTTGGCACCTCACCATCGAATCCCAGCTTTCTCAATACTGTACCAATTTTCAATCTGGCATCCTGGGCTTTTGCAATTCCGGTTCCCAATATTCTCAAGGTTTCAATCGGTGCATGAAATGCACCTCCATGGCTGGCCGCAGCAAAATCCCACCTCCACTGTGCATGACGGATATCCATCAAAGCATCTTTCATCTGTTCTTCCGTTGCTCCTTTTGACCAGGCAAACTGGGCTTCAATATGTGCATCTACCAGCAGGTGTTCTAATTCCGATCGAACTGAAATGACTTTATCCATGTTATCATTTACATTATTGGTCAATTCCAGAGCACTTTGGCGATGGCACACCTGGCAGGAATTTGAAACATTATTTAATGGACTTTGAATCTTGTGATCTGTGAATTTCACACCTCCTTCAGACTTGTATGGCATATGGCAATCTGCGCATGCGACACCTCTTTTCGCATGAATGCCGGTAAGGTACAATTCATATCCGGGGTGTTGGGCTTTTATCATTGGGGTTTTGCTCAATCCATGTGTCCAGTCACTAAAATTCATGGCATCATAGTAGGCTTCAATTTCTTCAACAGACATACCGTTGTCCCAGGGAAAAGTAAGGTAAGGAACTCCCTTGTAAGGTTTTTCTTTATTAAAGTAATACTCAACATGACATTGGGCACATACTAGTGATCGCATTTCCTGATGTGTTGATTCATTAATATCTTTCCCCATCCGGTTAAATGCTTCAATGAGCGCCGGTCTGGTTATCTTTAATTCCATCGATTCACTGTCATGGCAATCCGCACAGCCAATGGGATTAACCACTTCACTACCATGACCCGCCCAATTTCCATCATAAAATTCCTTTACACCATTATTATTCATAAGCCTGGGAACATCCGGACTTTTGCACGTCCAGCAAGTAGCTGGCATGGGGCTTTCTGCATTTTCATCGGGAGCTCCGGTACGCAAAATGTCAGTAACGTCCTTAACCGCATAATAATGCCCCCTGGCCTGATTGTATTCCTTAGAAAAAGCATATCCCGCCCACAAAACGACTAGTGAAGGATATCGCGCAAGCATATCTATTTTTTTACTTCCATTATGCTTACTGACAAAATTGGTATCTGATGTAGCCATATAGGTTTCATATTGCTTTGGGTGGTTAATCCCCCACACTTCGTTCCTTGGCTCAAATGGCTGTACATCAATTTTGTCCCGATCTAAAAATTGAGCCTCAGTGCGACGTTCCATAATGTTGGACGCCAGTAAGCCTATGAAAAATACTGCAACGACGGTTAGGAAAAATAGCATCCATCCCAGCCATGGTTTCATTTTGATTTTCTCTCTTAAAGTTGCCATAGTTTATTTGGTAGTTTTTTTCAGATAATCTTTAATCCATTCAGGAACTGGGCTTTCTAATAGCGGAACCCGTGCATATGGAGTTGTAGAAAGTCCCTTCACCCGTCCATGCGGAACTTCACGGTGACAATCCCAGCATAATTTTCCTACACCATGAACATAATTGTTTCCGTTTACATCAAGAAGACCAACTTGTTGATTCAATTCAAAGTGACATGCCTTGCAATTCTCCTGCACAACTTTTATTCCTGCTTCATGCATTTTAATTACCTGCGGTTCTGTTCGAAGGGTAAATATGGTAGCATGTCTTAAACCATCTTTTGCTTTGAAAAAATATTTTGAAAAGACATTATCCTGTGGCACATGGCAATCATTACAAACTGCCACATTCTTGTGAGAAGAATGCTGCCATGAAGAAAATTCTGGCCGCATTACATGACAATTGATACATGTTTCCGGTTCATCTGAGAGGTACGATACTGCATTGGAAACATAAAGAGAATAAACAAATAAACCCACAAGCAAGGCAATAAGGAAATTAACCGATAATATCCAGCCAGACGGAGGCTTGAAGTATTGTAAAATTCTTTTTACCGACATGAGGGGTTGCGGTTTTCAGTTTTAGTCAATTTAATTTTTTTACCTTAAAATGATAAACAAATCACTCATTTTTAGTAGAGAAAATAACAGGTTTATAGGTGAACATCACCCAAGCCCAGTATTGGCCAAGCTTATAATCGCCTCTGCCCTTTACCACTTCCATCGATTCATTCGCAAACAATATGGAGTACCCCACATTTAACATGGTATTGCTGGCGATATCCAATGTATAGACCAGGTCAATCTCCGTACCCAGGTTCTTTGAAACTTCTTCCACTGAACTGTTGTATAGCTTTGCTCCGCTGTAAAACTGATGGACATGAGCCAGTAATTTTGATTTCCCGGAGAGGTTAAAATTCGCTTTTAAATAAATATCCAACAACCCTGACGGGTCTCCCGCCACCTGCCCATGAAAATTACCTACGTAGAAATAATCCATGTACCCATAAAATTTATGGTTGGTGCCATACAAAGGATTAAAGGACTTGTCTTTCGAGTCCATCAAACTTGTACCGGAAACATAATCAAAGCCCAATGATAATGGAGTCAGACCCGTTTTGAAAGTTGCAGTCAAGGAGGCAAGAAATGCGCTTACATTCTGAGCTGTTTCATTTTTACCACCCTGATAATAAAACTCTCCTTCTAAACTCAGGTTGTTAACCTGGTAATTCCCAATTGCAGCATAAGTCTGCCTGTAGGCCATGGATGTGTCAGCGGCTACCTGACGGCCATCATTATGAAAAAGTAATGACAGGCTACCGGAATTACCTTTTTTTTGAAACCAGGCAAATTGCATTGTCTTGTAATTATTCAATCCGATATAGGTTGTACCAAATAATTGGGTAGGTTCATTTACAGACTGATTATAAGCGCCACCCACATGTAGCTGCGAACCGGTCTTATTATCAAAAATAAATAACAGTGCATCGTGGCTACGGCTTTGTTGTGCCCAGCTCAGATCGCCTAAAAACCTGGCATTGTCATAGTCAAGTGTTTGCCGGCCAAGTTTGAATGACCAATTTTCAAAAAAATTGTACTTCACCCAACCCTGGAACAGGTTTGTTAAACTGGGATCTGTTTTGTATATCTGATCCGTATTTCCCCAAATTCTCACATCCTGAAAGGAAATGTAAGCCTCGATATTTTCATTCTGGAAATTTGCATTGAGCCTTGTTCTTTGTTCAATGAAAAATGCGGGTTGATCTCCTTCCCCTCTCAAAGTTTTAAAGCCATAACGAAATTCTGCTCGTGGTCGAATTTCTGCAGAAATGGTCAATTGAGCTAAAACAGGATAGGAGGTTAATAGAAGTACAAATGAAATCACAAAAGAGCGACATCGTGCCATAGTAGTGGTTGATCGAAAAGGAAAATTGTGAATCAAACTAAAAAATAAAGTCGCTTGTAACAATCAAATCGATAATTTTTTCTGACACACTTCAGACAGAAAGACTAATATGGAACGATATAAACCATCGCTTTCTCAGAAAGGATAAAAATAAGCCATGCTAATAGGTAAAATACTATATAAATAAAAATGGTTTCTGAAATAAATCAGAAACCATTCAGCCTATGAATTAAATTATTGATCAATTGTAGTCAAATGTCACCCATGAGTAGTTTCCAACTCTCCACACATCATCTTTCTGACCAGCCATCAGGGTGACAACAGAAGCAGTATACTCCAATTTATTGTTAATGTATACTCTCATCAGGGTACGATAACAGGTAGCAAAAATATTTCCTTTGACCTCTGTATATAAATATTGTGGCTCTCCAAATGTAATCTTTGCGTTTTCCCGGTCGACAATGTCATCTAAACCCTCTTCAAAACTTTTCTCAGAATATCGCTTTACATGAGGTTTATCACTTACATCTATATTGATAGCATTAGTAGTATATTGTTTCAAAAAGTATTGCAACAAAGCTTCCTTATTGCCTGTAGAAACAAGTTCTTCCCAACCCTTATGTACACTCTCAACCAAATCACGGATGGGCTTTTCAGTAGGACTCACAGCTTTTGCGGCTTCCAGGTCGCTTTGATAGGTTTCAACCTTACCTTCCAAATCATGTATAGTGCTTATCAAGCTGTCATTTTTTGATGTTACCCTTGTAAGGGATTCATCTTTTTCTATGATTACTTTTTCCAGTTCGACAACCCTTTCTTTGGATTTATCGCAACCCCAAAAGAACGGTGTTAAGAGCAAAGCAAGTACGGTTAGTTTAGTGTTGTTCATGATGTAGTTTAGTTTTTTTGCCTTAAAATACTCATATTAATTACTTATCACCAAATGTAAGACAACAATTAGTTGGATGATATTTTGCCTAGTAAAGCAAGTCCTTATATAAAAAACGGGCGTCATTTAATAGTTTATGACACCCGTTTCAGTAATTAAATATTTTTCTTCCCTTTTAACTTTAGTCTGCGCGTCTGAATGTAGCTCCTTCACCAAATCTAAACCTTGCAGTAAAGCCCCAGTTGCCAGTCCGGAAATCAACATCGTTAGTCAAATTGAGTGCGGGCCGCCAATCAAAACCAACTGTCAGAGGAAAATCAAAGGCATATTCAACACCAAAATTACCAGCAATATTGAAGTCAAAGACATGTTCAAAGAAAAATTCAGGACCTACTCCGGGGTAAAACTTCAAACCTGCTGGTCCATCATTCAAGGCAAACATCCAATCAAAATAGGTTCCAAATCCAAAATAATCAAGGTATAAAGAGGGGTGTAGCCGTGGTGATATCCCTAAAGGAATGGTGGCGTCTATAGAGATGAGTTCCCCAAATCGTCCACCTACTTCCCAACCAGCCTGCGAATAGGACAAATGGGTTGAAAACATCATTATTACCACAAATGAAAAGGATAAAATTAATTTTTTCATGAGCTAAGTTTTTAATTATTCAGTTAATAAGTTGTTAAATTTTGTATTCAATTAGAAAAATCAATTTGTAAACAGTATTATCTGCCCAAACCATTATTGAAGAGCAAATAAAATATTATTTTATCAATTTTTGATTTTTTGAGGGGCTAAATATGTGCTATAAAAGTTAGTCTTCAGTAGAAAATAGTATAAGATGACGATTTTCAAGCACCAATCCGATCTCTTATCGCAAAATATGATGAAGTCTTTTTTCCTTTTAAACCTTCATGTTTCAAATTTTCATGACTCTTAATATTATTTGAAACCGATTCAGTTGATTTTAATTTCTTTTCTAAGCTTAATGCAACACCTCCATAACCCGGTGTCAAATCGTTAACGAAGGCTGATAGAAACTTAAGCAACAATTAATTATCAATCGATTGTAGAATCCGAAAGCACACTATCCGGATTGCAGCAGTATATGGATTAATATGCAGTATATGGATTAATATTTAGGGCTCCAACTCAGAGTTAGCCGAAACTCGAATTGACAGATAAGTATCGTTTTTCATATTGATATGAAAGCAAAAATCAAGATTGAATCAATTTAATTCTCCGGGTTCGGGTAAATAGGCTTGACCTGTCTTACCTTCCAATTAAAATTCAATTTTATCAGTATTCAAAATATCACTCAAGAGCAACGAAATGTTCTTTTGTCAAAAATGTAATGGGAAAGATTAAAAGGATAGATGCTTTTATTACCCAAAAGCCTGATCTAAATCTGCAATCAGATCGTCTGCATCTTCAATTCCCACACTTAATCGAATCAGAGAATCCTTTAAACCGACTTTTTCACGTTCACTTTTGGGGATGGAGGCATGGGTCATGGAAGCGGGATGACCAACGAGTGATTCTACTCCACCTAAGGACTCCGCCAGGCTGAAAACTTTGAATTTTTCCAAAATGCCAAAAACTTTTTTAATGTCATCCTCCTTAAGAGTAAAGGAAATCATTCCACCATAGTTACTCATTTGTTCCCTGGCAACGATGTGATTGGGATGGTCTTCAAATCCCGGCCAGAACACTTTTTCGACAGCATGATGATTTCGTAAGTAATTCGCAACGATCTCCCCATTTTTACAATGCCTTCCCATTCGTAAATGAAGAGTTTTAATTCCTCTTAATACCAGGAAGCAGTCCTGTGGTCCCGGCACTGCGCCACATGAATTCTGCAAAAATGCCAGCTGCTCTTTTAACTGCGGATCATTGACGACGATGGCTCCCATTACCACATCCGAATGACCCGCAAGGTATTTTGTCACAGAGTGCATCACAATATCGGCCCCTAAATCCAAAGGTGTTTGCAAAAAAGGTGTCGCGAAAGTATTATCAACCGCCAACAATAATTTGCGCTTTCTTGATATCTCAGCTACCTTTTTAATATCAATAATGTTCATCATGGGGTTGGTTGGCGTCTCCAGCCAGATCAGCTTTGTATTATTGTTAATTAACTCCTCAATTGAATTGGGATCACTGAAGTCCCTGAAATGAAATTTGATGCCATATTTTTCAAAAACCTTGGTAAAAATCCTGTAGGTCCCTCCATACAGATCATTCGCACTTATTACCTCGTCTCCCGGTTCCAACAGTTTTACAATTGCATCAATTGCAGCCAGTCCCGATGCAAAGGCCAATCCAAATTTTCCGTTTTCCAAGGCAGCAATATTTGCTTCAAGTACACTTCGGGTAGGATTCTGCGTCCTGGCATATTCGTAACCTTTATGAACACCCGGAGAAGATTGAACATAGGTGGAAGTTTGAAAGATTGGGGTCATGATAGCCCCTGTTGAAGGATCGGGTTTTATACCTGCATGCAAGCATTTTGTGCCAAATTTCATAATGTGAATGGTTTTTACCTGTTGAAATTAATGCCTTTATTTACCGAGCTAAATAAGTTAATATTCAATGAATAATTAAGCTTTTGACAACAATTCTGATTGAAAATTTTATATTCATTATCGAAACACCTTTTTTATGAAAACCTTCGTATTAAAATTCATTTTCCTGAGTTTACTTGTCAATTTTTTAAATGAAGTCAAAGCACAAAATGAGGCTAAACAGGAAGATGTAAAATATCAAATTTCAGAGGTTACTCAAAAAGCAAATGAATCGTCCAAAATTATCGCCGAAGTTCGCGAGAAAGTAGCTCCCTTTTACAGTAATCAAGAGGAAAAAGAAACCTACAACAAATATCTTGATTCTCTCGAGTTGAAGTTGCAAGGAATTACTCCTGAATTTATCGCATCACTTAGCCTTGTGAATCTTGAAAGCCATCACTCCTTAGTTTCCAGATTGATAACCAATCTTAAAGCTGACCAGCAAAATATTGCTGAAAAAGTCAATATCCTGGAAGAAGAATCAGATAAAGTACAAGAGGAAGCGACTTATTGGGAAAATGTATTGAATTATTACGAGGAAGAACAGCAAACGGCAGAAAGCTTATTAGAACGAATTAATTTGACTCAGGATGACTTTGAAAAACTAAAAAATGAATTGCTGAAACTACAGGATACGACCGTTGCGCAACTAAATAAAACTCATGCAACGCTAGCACTTGCCGAAGAAAAAAATAAATTAATTGAAAACAAAAAAAAGGAATTACGGTCTTCCATTTTAGCTAGTGACAATGCACCCTTCTGGAAATTTGGCAACATACCCCGGGATTCCATTGGTATTATAGCACAATTAAAAAAATCATATAAGGATGATCGCGAAACAGCATGGTTATATGTTGAATACAATACGGACAGCTTTATTAAGCATTTTATTTTGATCGTTATTCTTTATTTCATTTTCTTCCTGTCTAAAAGGACAATCCGGGGAATCTTGGAAAAAACGGGTAACGTAAAACTTCAACAATTCCTCAACCACCCATTTATGGTCTCTTTTGTCTTCTCATTTTTCTTTGTTGGATACTTGTATGAAGACCTGCCACTTTTTTTCTCAGGATCCTTTTTAATCCTTCTCTTCTATCCTATGACAAAACTTCTCAATATCCTGCTGGATAAAAAATATCTTTTTTACCTCATAGGTTTTATACTATTCTATCTCATTTCAATAAACATCGACCAGTTCGATTCAAATTATTTGCTAGGCAGAATGCAGTTATTAGCCTATCAGTTCCTATTCATCCTATTCCTGGTTTTGTTCCAGGTTAATGGTCTTGGAAAAATCAAAACCCATGATCGGGATGCAAAGAGCCTTGTGTCCTTAGGCACAAAATTAATATTGTCAATCTCGACCATCAGCTTTTTGTTGAATGTCATAGGAATTGTACAGCTGTCTCATCTACTCACATATGGCACAATGAACGTAATTGGTATCGGATTTATCTATTTTTTGATATATAAAATAACTAAAATCTTGATCATCATCCTGTTGGAATGGAGAATTATTAGAAACTTAAATATCGTAATTCATCATAAGGATCTGGTTAAGAACAGGCTATTCCTGCTAACCAAAATATACTTTGGCATTATTTATATCAGGTTAATATTGATTAACTACGACCTGCTCACCCCATTTTTAAACGCCTGGGAAGAATTTGTCAATCGATCATGGCAATTGGGCGAAGTTGCAATTTCCATTGGTGACTTTTTGTCCTTTTTTATCATTTTGATTGTCAGTATCCTTTTAGCGAAATTCATAAAATACTTGTTTGGAACAGAAATATTGGTCAGGCTTCCTTTGAAAAGAGGTGTACCAAATGCCATTGCCACTACATTTTATTATGTCATTTTGATGATTGGTTTTTTCCTGGCTGCATTTTCTACAGGAATAGAATGGAGCAAGGTAAACCTGGCCCTCGGTGCACTGGGAGTGGGAATTGGCTTTGGGCTTCAGAATGTGGTCTTCAACTTTATAGCCGGTTTGATCCTAATCTACGAACGACCAGTGCAGGTAAATGACATTGTTCAGGTGAATGACCTGATGGGGAGCATCAAAGAAATAGGTATTCGAAGCAGCAAAGTACTAACGTATGATGGCGCTGAAGTGGTAGTTCCCAATGGAAACCTCATCTCCAATGAAGTGATCAACTGGACGCTCTCCAACCAAAATAAGAGGCAAGAGCTTAGGTTTAAGAGTTCATACCAAGCTGATCCAAAAAATGTAATGGAAATATTGCGACAGGAAACATTGGGGATCGAAAATGTTATAGATGATCCGGCACCATTGATCCTTTTTGAAGGGTATGGTGATGGCACCCTGGAATTCAGAGTATTATTCTGGACCAACCTTGACGTAGGGCTAAGCACAAAAAGCAAGGTCGCAATGGCAATCTTTGAAGCGCTTCAAAAAGCCGGGTTTGAAATACCTACACAAAGACAAACCGTCATTATTGAAGAAAGCAATAAAAAACAGAAAGGTTAAAATATTGAAAAGCTAAAACTTTGTATCAAATCAAGAATAATTTTTCAGGTTGACACTAAGCAATATCCTCCCTGGTCCAACCAGCTATATTTCAAGGCAATTTGAAGTATTCACCTACTAATACTAAGATTTGCCTTTGGCTACGGTTAAGGCTAAAAAAGTGGACAAAAATAGTTCAACAGTTTCACACAACCATTGAACTATTCAAATGAAAAAATGGTTGTCAAATAAAGTTCTGCACCAATATCACAACTCCGATAATTCCAAAGATAACTCCCCAGTATTGCATTTTTATCCAAAACAGACTGTGATTGGGCCTGATGACAATTTCCTGACCGGTTTCTTTATCAATAAATGACTTACCCTCTCCCTCGTTCCATTTTCTTCCTAAAAACCAGCTGAAAGCAGCAGCAATAAAAAAGGCCAACACAAAAGAATAATCACCGGCTTCTGTCGGCAAAACACTTACAAAAATTCCAAATGAGACTAATAATATCAAAACGGATAATATGCCTCTTCCAGACCAGACTATCATAATTTTAGGGTTTAAAAGTTAAACATATGTTCAAAAAAATTTCTTATCGAAACGCAAAGCCTATCCCCGCCGAAATAACATTGTATTCCTGGATGGTATAGTCTCCGTGCATGGTAAATACACCAAACTTCAGCCGAAGTCCGAGCGTTCCTTTAAAAGTGCTGTTTGTATAACTAAAATTAATTGGATCAGTATAAGTCAGGACTGCTCCTGAGTTCTCATCTTCTAATTCATATTCACCTGACAACTTAAACTTTGAATTCACAGAAGTGTATCCAAATCCTCCGTAAACGGTCAATATGGAAATCTTTTTAGAGACAAGCAGCTGTGCTGTCCAGTTGTCTACATCAAATCTGGCAGACTTTTCTACCTGCGCAGTTTCGTCAAACACATAGGTATTATTCAAACCACTGAATGCACCAAACAAGGCAATATCGATTGGTAGCTTATCAATGGCTTTTACCCACTGGCCAATATCGTGTTTGATTCCTAAACCTAACATATTGGTATTGTTTTCGCCATCATCCAAACCAACGCGAATATTAGGGATGTATCGAATGATCAGGTCTGTGTTTTTAATTACACCAACTCCCAGTTGAATTGTCGGCGCAGGAACTCTGTCAAATCCTATGTTTTCCTTCAATCCCATACCTGCCCAACCATTAAAGCTACCTGTAAAATTTATACCTGTTTCAGGATCGGTAAAACTGTAATTCATTTCAGGACCTTCTTCGTCTGGCCCAAACATGGTAGGTGTCGTATTTTCACTTGAATTTGCAAGCGTAATACTATTATAATCCTCTTCCCTGATTGTGAAATATCTCATATTCTGGGGAACCTGTACAAAATTGGTTGAAATAGTAAAGTCAAAACCCAAAGACTTGTGAGGCTTGGCTGTATTGTACCAGCCATTGGCAAAACCAAATCCAAATCCATCAAAAAGTGGTCGGAAATAATTTTGTGCTAAGATTTCGGCATCATTTAAACCTACTTTAAGTATGTCTTCTACATCACTTTCTTCTTCTGACTGCGCCTTGGCAAGAGGCAAATTCAAGGTTATTAACAATAGGATTGTCAGGTATTTAAAAAATTTCATAACACAATAATTATTCAAAAAAAATTCCCAGTCACATATATATTCAATTTAGACAGCAATGGTAAACATTCATTGCTCCTAAAACCTGCAATTAAATAGCTCATAAAATCCTCATAATTTCTATTTTTGGCTTATAAACATTTCTTAATGGGAGAGTTTTTTTATCGCATAGTGACCTGGCTGTACATTTTTGCCATTTACATTGCTAAATTTTTTAATTCCAAAGCAGCCAAAATGTGGAAAGGTCGCAGAAAGCAATGGAAGAAAATCAGAAAAAAAATGTCTGAAATTGAGGGAAGCAATATCTGGATCCACTGCTCGTCGCTTGGGGAATTTGAACAAGGTCGCCCAGTAATAGAAGCTATAAAGATCAAAAACCCTGAAATTAACATCATCGTTACATTTTTCAGCCCCTCAGGATATGAAGTGAGAAAAAACTACAACATCGCATCAGCTGTTTTTTACCTTCCATTCGACAGCCGGAAAAATGCCAGGAAATTCATTGATTATATTCATCCAAAAATGGCTTTGTTCATTAAATATGAATACTGGCATTATTATCTCGATGAGTTGAAGCTCAGGAAAGTTCCAACAATTTCAATCTCATCCATCTTTAGACCCGGTCAATTATTTTTCAAGCCTCAGGGAGAGTTTTACAGAAATATCCTTGAAAAATTTGATCATTTTTTTGTTCAGAATGAGGTTTCGAAAAAATTGCTTAACAGCATTAATATTAATGAAGTGACCATTTCGGGAGACACACGTTTCGATCGGGTTGCGGAGGTCAGTAAAAATGCAAGGGATATTCCAGTCGCCAGAGAGTTCAAAAATGATCAGACTGTAATGGTGATTGGCAGCAGCTGGTCAAGAGATATCGATGCATTGGCAAACTTCATCAATGATTGGTGTGATAAAATGAAATTCATTATTGCCCCTCATGAAATAGAAGAAAAGAACCTCAGGCATATCGAGACGAAACTGAAAGACAAACTGATACGTTTTTCAAATGCTAATAATGTTTCATTATCAGAATACAATATTCTTTTAATAGACAATATCGGAATGCTATCCTCTCTTTATCAATATGGTGAATATGCATACGTTGGTGGAGCTTTTGATCATGGTATTCATAATACTTTGGAAGCTGCAGCATATGGCATCCCCGTTTTTTGTGGAAGAGGGAGACGCAATATCAAATACCAGGAAGTAGTTGACCTGGCGGCTAGAGGTGGCATAATAGAAATCGAAACCTCACATGATATGGAAAAATCCTTCAAAAAGCTCTATGATGACAAAGCAGTCTACCGGTCTAGCGCGCAGGCCACCCGAAGTTACATTGATGAAAAAACCGGTGCTACCAAGTTGATAATGGAGTATGTCAATAAAGTTATTGCTCAATTTTAATGGAAGGCATTGTCACAAAATCGACCGGTTCGTGGTATTCTGTTAAAGCTGATTCAGGTGAGGAATTCAATTGCCGGATAAGGGGAAAGATTCGTCTAAGAGGAATCGAAGTCACCAATCCGGTTGCAGTTGGCGATCGGGTAAAATTTGATAAGGAAAATGATAATCAGGGAATTATCCATGATATACTGCCGAGGGATAATTATCTTATTCGAAAATCAACACGCAAAACCCAATTTGGACACATCCTTGCTGCCAATATTGATCAGGCTGTGCTGATCTCAACCTTAACTTTTCCAAGAACATCGATCGGGTTTATCGACCGGTTTCTGGTAGCCGCAGAGTCGTTCAGAATTCCTCAGATTCTGGTTATCAACAAGGAAGATATGTTTAACACCAAAATGAGGGATTTTGCAGATCACCTGAAAGACATTTATACGAATATTGGCATCGATTTCCTGGTAATTTCAGCGGAAACCGGTAAAAATCTGGAGGCATTTTCAGAAAAACTAAAAGGGAAAACTACTCTTATTGCCGGCCATTCCGGAGTGGGCAAGTCAACTATTCTCAACAAAATAGCTCCTGAACTCATTCAACAGGATACAGGCGAAGTAAGCACTTTTGCCAACAAGGGAACCCATACCACCACTTTTGCAGAAATGTTTGAAATCAGGCAAGGCACGTTTGTCATTGATACACCAGGGATCAAGGAGTTGGGATTGATTGATTTGGAAGAGGGTGAGATCAGTCATTTTTTTCCTGAGATGAGGGCTCTTTTTGGTAAATGCAAGTTTTATAACTGCACACATCTGCACGAACCGGGGTGTGCCGTTCGGGAAGCTGTCGAAAATAGGGAAATCGCACCTTCCAGGTATGATAGCTATTTAAGTATATTAGAACAGGAAGATAGTCATCGTTAAGAAATTTTTATCCATTCCATAAGTTTCACCCATCCGAAATCGTTTTGAAACACGATGATGAAGTGGATTCTAATATTTTTTCTTTTTATCATTCTGACCATTTTAACCCAAATTGGAGGTCTGATTTTACTTTTAACCATTTTGATTGGAAGAATTCTTTTTCAACATCGACTGTCAAAGTATCCTGCATTCAAAACCACAATATTATTTTTGGTTTTATACCTCGTTTTTACCTTTCTGATTGTCCCTCCTATTGCTCAACTATTTGGAAGGTCTCCATTGCCTGTTTTTAAGAACTCAACCCTAAAACCTGCAAGCTTTTGCAGCTATCTATTTAACAGGCATTATGTCAAAAATGAATTATCAGCTGCATTAGAGGTCATTGGAAATGAATTTCACTACCAGTATCCCGAATATCATGTCTTATATCTCGATGCCAATTTTCCATTTTTCGACGGGTTTCCATTGCTGCCCCATCTTAGCCATAATGATGGTAAAAAAGTAGACATGGCTTTTTACTATCTCGTGAAGGATAAGCCTCTCGTAAATGATGTCCCAACATTAACCGGATATGGTTATTTTATCAATCCTCAAAAAGGTGAATTCAACCAAACCGAAAAATGTATATCAAGTGGAAACTGGCAATACGACTTCACAGGTTCGCTTGTCTTTCAGGATCAGAACAAATATCAGCTTGATGAGCCAAAAACTAAGTATTTATTAGAGCTGATTGCAAAAAATCCAAAAATCGGAAAGGTATTTCTGGAACCTCATCTAAAAAATCGTTTGGGGTTTGCTGAGGCAAATAAAATCCGCTTTCAGGGGTGCCATTCGGTTCGTCATGATGACCACATCCATATTCAGCTTTAGACGTTAAGTTTGGCCACGATTTTTCTTAATAAATTAACGTGCTTCTGAATTGCCTTAAAGTTTCCAGCAACAGTTGCCCATTTTAATTCGTAATAAATCCGCGCTCTCAGTGCCAAAAGCTCTGTTCTATTCTCACAAAGCTCAAAAGCCCTTTCACATACAATGGCCGTCGATAGAGCGTGTTTATTGCCTGGTTTTCTTTGTTGAGTTGAAAGCGATTTTTTCAAAATGCGTTTTTTGACCAATATTTTATCTGAAAATGCATAGTCGTATTTTCTTGATGACCTTACCCAAAAGTCGAAATCCTCATAGGTCAGATTTTCGTCATATCCTCCCAATTCATCCAGAACTTTCTTTTTCATCATCATGGTCGGTGTGCTGATAAAATACCGTCTGACCAATTCACTAAATACCTCTCCTTGCGGGACCATTTCGATTAACTTTCCTCTTTCATTTCTTTGATAGTGTCCTCCAAGTGAATTTCCCGAAGCGTCAATTAACTCTGTATCACAAAAATGGACACCGTATTTTTCCGGAAGATTTTCTAATGCTTCCACACCGATACTTACCCTTTCTGACAACAACAAATCATCTGCTGCCAAGTCGATCACATACTTTCCTTTTGACAATCCCAGCGCCTGATTAAATGATCGACAATTCCCAAGGTTTTTATCATTAGGAATAAAATGAAATGAATGATCCTGTCTGAGTTTCAGTATCTTATTCACGCTTTCATCACTGCTGGCATCATCGACCACAATCATTTCAATGGGTTGATATTCCTGATGGATTACTGATTGAATGGCCTCCTCAACAAAATCAGAATGATTGTAACACAAAACAATTATGCTTACCAGTGGTTTTGACATATAGTTTTTTCAAAAAATTTTATTTTGATGCAAACAGTCTTTTAATTGCGTCATTAAAATCTGAATTTTTATTCATGAGTAAAACAAAAAAACTCAAAACAGGTGTCTTGCTGGTGAATCTCGGTACACCGGACAGCCCATCCGTACGGGACGTTCGGAAATACCTTAGGGAATTTTTGATGGATAAAAGAGTGATCGATATACCTTTTCTATCCCGATGGATGCTGGTCAATCTGATCATTGCCCCATTTCGGGCCCCTAAATCAGCTAAAATTTACCAGGAACTTTGGGAAGACAGGGGTTCTCCACTCATGTTTCATGGATTGGATGTCCTCGAAAAGTTGAATAGAAAACTCAGCGATGAATATGTTTTGGAGCTTGCCATGCGATACCAAAAACCATCCATTCCTTCAGCTTTGGAAAAACTACGGCAACATTCATTACAAAAAATCATCATAATCCCTCTTTTCCCTCAATATGCTTCTGCAACCACAGGGTCCGTTCACGATAAGGTGATGGAGGTGGTGATGAACTGGCAAGTCATTCCTGAAATCAGGTTTATCAGCAATTTTTTTTCCGAAGAAAAATTCATTGCAGCGTTCGCTGAAAATGCCAGGAAGCATATGAAAAAAATTGACTATGAACATATCTTATTCAGCTATCATGGAGTTCCGGAAAGGCAAATCAAAAAAGGTGCATTTAAAGGTTTCTGCCAGATCAATGAGAAATGCTGCTCACGCTATCACGAAAGAAACCAGTATTGCTACCGGGCACAATGCTTTGAAACTTCTCGCTTGCTGGCAAATAAATTGAACATCTCTGAAGAAAAATTTACGGTATGTTTTCAATCCCGATTAGGTAAGGATCCCTGGATTCAACCATACGCAGAAGATGTCATTAAAAAAGTAGCTAAGGAAGGTAAAAAGAAGGTCTTGGCATTCTCACCTGCATTCGTGGCTGACTGTCTGGAAACGACCATAGAAGTTGGAGATGAATTCAAAGAAATGTTTTATGAAGAAGGCGGAGAAGTATGGCAATTGGTCGAAAGCCTGAATTCCTCTGATCTCTGGGTGGATTGTTTAGAAGATCTGATTGTTTCCAACTAATTTGCCAATGCAGCCTCTGCTACTTCATGAATTTCGGCCTTAACAAACATTTGCCCCTCCACATCTGCAACAGGTAAATGAATGTATTCGCGAAAACCAGCTTCATCCAGCTTCTTTAACATTTCCGCATCATACTTGTTTTCTACCTCCATAAAATCTCTGAAATCATATGTCAGATTGGCCGAATCCAACTGAGCCAAAAAATCAGTACAGTGGTGACAATTGCTGCTTCCGTAAACAATTATCTGTTTCTGATGTTTTACACAGGAAAATGCTAAAAGCGAAGCAAACAGAATAAATATATAGATGTAAAAATTCTTCATGCCCAATTATACAAAAATCTGATTATTACCTGCAATTTTTCAAGCTTCAACCTTACAAATTTCCGACAGCTTATTCAGAGCAAAATCAATCTCCTCTCGCGTGTTGAATTTACTAAGCGAAATTCGAATTGTGCCGAGATCAGGGTCTATATTTAATGCCTCCAATACATGAGAACCAATATTGGTTCCACTGGAACATGCGCTTCCTCCCGAAACTGAAATTCCGTTGATATCCAGGTTAAACAAAAGCATATCATTTTCTTCTATACCTGGTAAACCAATATTGATCACCGTGTACAAGCTCCTCTTCAAATCCAGGCATCCTCCGTTGAAAATTACCTGAGGGATGCTTTCCCGCAGTCGATCTATGGTATATTTTTTTAGATCCAGAATATAATTTCGCTGTCTATCAAGTTCTTCATAAGCCAATTCCATCGCTTTGGCAAGCCCAACAATGCCAGCAACATTCTCCGTCCCTCCTCGCATATTCCGTTCCTGTCCACCGCCAATTTGTAATGGCTTGAGTTGGTGTTCATTGTTGATATAGATAAATCCAACTCCTTTGGGACCATGAAATTTATGCGCCGAAGCAGAAATGGCATGGACATTTGTTTTTGAAAGGTCTATGGGAAAATGGGCAACAGTCTGAACCGTATCACTGTGAAAAAATGCATTGTACTCCAGACAAATGTTTCCAACTTTTGTTATGTCCGTTAAGTTTCCGATCTCATTGTTTCCATGCATAAGTGATACTAAGCTTTGCTCATTTTTTTTCAGAAGGTCTTCCAGATGATTATAGTCAATAAACCCTTTTTCATCCAACTGAACAAAGGAAATTTCCACATGGTGATGCTGTTGAAAATCTTCGATGGCATGCAAAACAGCATGATGTTCAAGTTTTGAAGTAATGATATGCTTAATCCCAAATGTCTGCAAACCTGAAAAAATAGCAAGGTTATCCGCCTCTGTACCTCCACTTGTAAAGAATACCTCAGAAGGTGATGTATGCAATAGATCAGCAACTTTCCTCCTGGATTTCTCAATAGCTGAGCGTACCTCCCTGCCATGTGAATGGATGGAGGAGGGATTGCCAAATTTCTCCAGGTAAAAAGGCTTCATAGCTTCAAAAACCTTTTCATCCAACGGTGTCGTTGCAGCATTATCCAGGTAAACTCGCATATCAGGTATGTACAGTAATGATCTCCTTGATGTCGGAAATAATCTTATTGGCCAGGTATTCCGCGGTAGATTCGGAACCGGATTCCGAATAAATGCGAATGATCGGTTCCGTATTGGATTTACGTAAATGCACCCATTCTTTATCAAATTCAATCTTAACTCCATCTACCGTGTTGATTGGATATTTCCGATACTTTTCCTGTATCTCAACCAGAACCTTATCCACATCGATTCCAGGAGTCAATTCGATCTTATTTTTTGAAATATGATACGGAGGATAGGTCGCACGCAGGAGTGATATGGATTTCTTAAATTTTGCCAGGTAGCTCAAAAACAGTGCGATCCCAACCAATGCATCCCTTCCATAATGCAATTCGGGATAAATAATACCTCCATTCCCTTCTCCACCAATCACTGCATTTGTCTCTTTCATTTTTTCCACAACATTCACTTCACCTACTGCGGAAGCTTCATAAGACCCACCTCTTTTCTCAGTAACATCTCTTAATGCCCGTGTAGAGGATAAATTGGAAACAGTGTTACCCTGCTTATTTTGCAAAACATAATCTGCTACTGCAACAAGCGTGTATTCCTCTCCGAATGGCGTCCCATCTTCCATGATCAGGGCCAACCTGTCCACGTCCGGATCAACAACTATCCCAAGGTCATAATTTCCCGATTCAATCTCATTGCTGATTTGTCCGAGATTTTCAGGTAATGGCTCCGGATTGTGGGGGAAATGACCATTTGGTTCGCAGTACAACTCCACTAGATGTTCCACCCCTAAAGACCTAAGCAATTTAGGTATAGCAATTCCTCCAGTGGAATTCACACAATCAATGACTATTTTAAAGTTTCTATCTTTGATGGCTTTGATATCAACTAAAGGAAGTTTTAAAATTTCTCCAATATGCTGGTCGATATACGAATCATCTTTGATATAACTTCCCAAATCCTTGTTTTCAGCAAATGTGATTTTTGAGCTTTCTGCTAGTTCCAAAACATCACTCCCGTCCTGCGCTGAAATAAATTCCCCTTTTTTATTCAATAATTTTAATGCATTCCACTGAACGGGGTTATGGCTGGCCGTAATGATGATTCCACCGGATGCTTTTTCCATCACCACAGCCATTTCTACAGTTGGTGTAGTCGACAATCCCAGGTCAACAACATCAATACCTAATCCTCTTAGGGTTGTTGAAACCAGATTACTGACCATATCGCCTGATGGTCGCGCATCCCTGCCAATAACAATTTTGTCAGCCTTGGATTTTTTCCTCGTCCACTGACCAAAGGCTGAAGTAAATTTTACAATATCAATTGGGGTGAGGGAATCTCCCGGTTGGCCACCAATGGTTCCCCTTATTCCCGAAATAGACTTAATTAATGCCACTATAGTGATGGTTTAATGAGAAGTAAATGTATTAATTGTCAAAGAAAAATGTAGCTTAAAAATTATTTAAATTTCTCGATAACCTTGTTGACAATATTGTTGTCTTCCTTGCCGCATTCTTCACCGGCTTCCATGTTTCTGCCACAGTATCCACACGTGCCCCCTTCTTTATTGAGAAATGGACTTTGCGAAGCGCATGTCCCCTTAAACTTTCCGTCTTTAATAAAAATAAGCCGGACAGACATAAGAATGAAAAACAATCCCAAAAGTGATATTACCAAAATCGCTGCTGCCATAATTTCTGATTTGCTGCAAAGTTATTCATTATTTAAAAACGCTTAAGAGAATCAGGGGTTTAATTATATCGGAAATACATTTTTTTTGTCAATTCTAATACAACGGCAATAATTGGTTAGTTTGCAATAGATTTGAATAGAAGATAACTAACAGAACATGTCAAAAAAACCACTGGCTCCAAAAGATAAAAATCGACAGAACAAACTCGAAGCTTTCAACCGTCTACTTACCATCATGGATGAGCTGAGAGCCAATTGTCCGTGGGATAAGAAACAGACCATTGAGTCACTCAGACACCTTACAATTGAGGAAACATACGAGCTTTCCGATGCCATACTGGAGAATGATTTACAGGAAGTCAAAAAGGAATTGGGAGACATCATGCTACACATGACTTTCTACTCTAAGATTGCATCGGAAAAAGGCGATTTTGATATTGCTGATGTATTGAATGGGATCTGTGATAAATTGATCCACCGGCATCCGCATATCTATGGAGATGTAGAGGCCAATGATGAAGAAACGGTAAAAGCCAATTGGGAAAAGATCAAGCTGAAAGAAAAGGGAAACAAATCGGTTTTGGGTGGCGTTCCCAGGTCATTACCAGCGTTGGTAAAGGCCATGAGGATCCAGGAAAAAGCCCGGGGGGTGGGTTTTGACTGGGAGAAAAAAGAGCAGGTTTGGGAAAAAGTAGAGGAGGAAATGCAGGAATTCAAAAAAGAATTTAACGCAGAAAGCGACGAACCTCATGACCGGGAAAGCGCCATGAATGAATTTGGCGACCTGCTTTTTTCATTGATCAATTACGCACGTTTCATCGACATCAATCCCGAGGAAGCTTTGGAACGAACCAACCTTAAATTCATCAAGCGATTCAAATACCTGGAAGAACAATCCGCCAAAGATGGCAAAAGCATTGCTGACATGACACTGGATGAAATGGATGTGTATTGGAATGAAGCGAAGGGAATGAAGTGAATTTTAATTTGTTGCAGGTTATCTGGTTGCGGGTTTAGAGTATTTTTATTGAGTTGACTAAGTTAATTGATTAATTGAGTTGCTGGTTTCTTGTTTCTGGTTTTCACGTTTCAGGTTAGAAGATCTCTTATTCAATATCAAAACTTTCACTTTTCATCCCTATACTCAAAACAACCACCTTTCCACTCATTTCTTCCAGCATAGGTCTTAAGATTATTTCCGCATTGAGTTCAGTTTGTTCCAAAATACCTGTATCCAGTGCGCTTTGCCTGATTTGTTTTTCGGCATTTCGATAGGCTTTTTCGATCACTTTTTTGGTTTCATTATCATCGGTAAAAAAACGACTCCACCAGCCTGATCGCTCAAAGTGATAGACCTTGGTATTTTCCAAATCCAGTTTATGATAGCAAAGCTCCGGTGCAGGAAGATTTATGTATAAAGTATCACCTTCAATATTTACATCCTGCTCTCCTATTTTTGTCATATCAATGCAACCGACCGCTTCTCCTTGTGCAATTAACACAGCTTTCAGATCGGGTTTATAATCATAAGTTTTCAGGGCAGATTCGCCTGCAAGTTTCCCTTTACTGATGGATTCGTAGTCGTATATCTCCTTAAAGTTGTACTTGACCAGCTCCATTCGACCCAGGCTCTCCACTTTTTGCAGGATAGTGGTTGATTCAATCACCTCTATTTTATTGTCCTTGTTTCCTGTTAAGTCTACTCCCAATGCCCACAAAAGCAGAGCTATCAACAGCAATATCCAGGGCAGTAACTTGAATAATACCTTAATAGTATTCATATCGTCAATTTAGTAATTGAAAATTAACAAATAAATTCTGGAAACCGTTGGTGTAATGACTATTCATCCCTGATGTATTCACTTTAAAATTGACTAAATTAATTGATCAATCATCTGGAATGAACCAATGCAAAGAAGAGAATACATTAAAAAATCTGTAGCAGTTTTATCCCTTTCACCCCTGCTATCCACGTCACTTTTTTCTATGGAAAATAAAAAAATGATCACTCGCTCCATTCCATCATCCGGTGAACAATTGCCTGTCGTGGGAGTTGGAACCTGGCAAACATTTGATGTTGGCTCCTCTTCAAGCGACCGGGAACCATTAAAGAAAGTTTTGAAGATCCTGCTGGACCAAGGCGGCAGTGTAATCGATTCCTCGCCCATGTATGGCAAATCAGAAGGTGTAGTCGGCGATCTCGCCCGTGAAATGGGGATTGCACAAAAATTATTTATGGCCACAAAGGTCTGGACATCCGGGAAAGAAAATGGCATGGATCAAATGAATCAGTCCATGAATCTAATGCATAAGAAACCAATCGATTTGATGCAGATCCACAACCTTGTCGACTGGAAGACACATTTGAAAACCATCCGTCAATGGAAAGAAGAGGGGAAAATACGTTACATCGGGATCACCCACTATACGGATAGTGCGTACGATGAGATGATCCAGATCCTACAAAATGAACCACTTGATTTCATCCAGATCGATTATTCCATTAGCAATATCAATGCAGATAACCGGCTGCTACCCCTAGCAAAAGATAAAGGAGTAGCTACTCTGATCAACCGGCCATATGATGGAGGTTCACTCTTCAGAAAAACAAAGGGGATGAATATCCCGAATTGGGCCAAAGAGTTCGGCATTCAAAGCTGGGGGCAGTTTTTCCTGAAGTACATCTTAGCCAATGATGCAGTAAACTGCGTCATTCCCGGCACGGATAAACCGGAACATATGCTGGACAATGTTGGTGCGGGAATTGGGAGGATTCCAGGTCGAGAAGATGCCAGGAAAATGAAGGATTGGTTTGATAATGTTTAAACAAAATTATCCGAAACAATTCACCTACTATAAATTTTAGGGTAAATTTTTTTGCATGAAGTAAATTTTTCAACTTTGCGGCGGTCGAAATTGACCTATTAACGTATAACTCATTTAATTTTTTAAAACGCACTATCAATTCGATGAAGGTATTAAAATTTGGAGGTACTTCCGTTGGCTCTTCCGAAAGCATTAAGCTGGCTGTAGGAATTATCAAGCAGTACATTGATCAAAACCAGGACATTGCTGTGGTTGTTTCAGCCATGTCAGGAGTGACGAATACCCTCATTGAAACGGGCGACCTGGCCGCAGGAAATGACGAGCGTTACATTGAAAACCTCAAAAATCTTGAAAACAAGCATTTCCAGACGGTCAAGGAATTACTAAAAATTAAGAACCAAAGCTCTATCCTTGCCCAGGTAAAAAAGCTTACCAATGAGTTGGAGGAGTTGATGCATGGAGTTTATTTATTAAAGGAAATTTCTCCCCGTACACTTGACCTGATCCTCAGTTTTGGTGAGCGGCTATCTTGCCACATTATGAATGCTTACGCGCAGCAGGAAGGATTGAATTCGGAGTTGCTAGATGCCAGGAAACTCATCAAAACAGACGACCGGTTTGGAAAAGCCCGGGTCAAAAAGGATCTCACTTTTCAAAATATTCAGGAATATTTCAAAGAAAATAAAGAAACACACATAATTACTGGTTTTGTTAGCAGCACAGAAAAGGGTGAAACAACAACACTTGGCCGTGGAGGTTCTGACTATACTGCCGCCATTTTTGGAGCTGCACTTCATGCTGAAGAAATAGAGATCTGGACAGATGTCGATGGAGTGATGACAACTGATCCGAGAAAGGTAAAAAAGGCATTTTCGTTGAAGGAGCTTACTTATGTGGAAGCCATGGAAATGTCACATTTCGGGGCCAAAGTTATTTATCCACCAACTTTGCAGCCCGCATTTGAGAAAAGGATTCCACTCAGGATCAGAAATACTTTTAATCCGGATTTTCCTGGGACCACCATCCGGGAGGTAGCTGAAAAAGGTGATTACCTAATTAAGGGGATTAGTTCGATCGAAGGAATCAGCCTGATCAACCTTCAGGGTAGCGGAATGGTCGGTGTAGCGGGAGTATCTTCCCGATTATTCACCGCATTGGCAGAAAATGAGATCAGCGTGATCATGATTACTCAGGCATCATCCGAGCACTCGATTTGCATTGCTGTTGATCCCAAAGAGTCAAAGAAAGCCAAGAAGATCATCGATCAGGAATTCAAAAATGAAATAAACACCGGTAAGATCGAAGAATCGATCATTGAAGAAAACCTGAGTATTGTAGCCATCATTGGTGAAAACATGAGAAATACACCTGGTATTGCAGGAACCATGTTTGAAGCGATGGGCAAAAACGGTATTAACATCAGCGCCATAGCACAAGGCTCTTCAGAGGTAAATTTGTCCATCGTCATTCATACAAAAGACCTGGCAAAAGCGCTCAATACCATTCACGAGGTCTTCTTCCTTTCTGATGTAAAAACGCTCAATGTTTTCCTTGTAGGAGTAGGGCTTATTGGTGGTACCTTGTTAAATCAAATTGCCAACCAGCATGAGTATCTTTTAAATACGCAATTGCTCAAAATCAATATTGTTGCTTTGGCAAACTCCAAAAAGATGATGTTCAATCCGGATGGTATTGATCTGAAAAACTGGAAAGAGCAATTATTGAGCAGCACTGAAAAATCGGACATGCAGGCATTTGTGGATAAAATGGTAGAAATGAACTTATCTAATTCCGTTTTCACAGATTGTACTTCCAATCCGATTGTGGTTGATTACTATGATGAAATTCTGAAGCGTTCTATTTCCATAACAACACCTAATAAACTCGCCGGATCGGGACCGTATTCGAGATTTAAAACCTTGAAGGAAACAGCATTCAAAAACGGCATTAAATATTTATACGAAACCAATGTTGGAGCAGGATTACCCGTGATCACCACCCTGAATGATCTGATGCAAAGCGGGGATAAAGTTCTGAAAATCGAAGGTGTTTTGTCCGGAACGTTGAGTTATATTTTCAATAGTTTTAAAAAAGGAACAAAATTCAGCGAGGTGGTTAAAACTGCCAAAGAAAAAGGCTTCACAGAGCCGGATCCACGAGATGACCTGAATGGGATGGATGTGGCACGAAAAATATTAATCCTTTCGCGTGAGGTTGGTTTAAATATGGAATTGGACCATGTAAAAATTGATAACATACTCCCCGAATCTTGCCTGGATGCAAAAACTGTGGATGACTTTTTTATCGAGCTTGAAAAGACCAATGATCATTTTGACGAATTGCTAAACAAAGCAGAAGAGCAAAATAAGGTGCTCCGGTTTATCGCCAAAATGGAAAACGGAGCAGCGACAGTTTCTCTTCAATCGGTCGATATAAACAACCCGTTTTATAGCTTATCGGGAAGTGATAACATGATCTCATTTACCACCGATCGGTACAATGAACGTCCATTAGTCATCAAAGGTCCGGGAGCAGGGGCAGAAGTAACCGCTGCAGGAGTATTTGCAGAGATCATCAGTTTAAGTCATTTTTTGGGTTAGTCTTCCCGAAAACATTTTAATAAGTGCCTTTTGCAAATGATTTTGAACTGATTAAAGACCTTAATTAATTTTTGACTCGGAAAAATCCTATTCATTTCCCTATATTCGTCACCAATGGAATCAATCAAAGTCTTTGCACCGGCCACTGTAGCCAATGTAACCTGTGGATTTGATATCCTTGGTTTTGCCATCGATGAGCCGGGTGATGAAATAATCTTACGGAAAACAGATTCCAAAGAAGTCATCATTTCAAAAATCACAGGGGATGATGGAAAACTTCCGCATGACGCTGATAAAAACACATGCGGGGTTGTCATTAGAAAATTTCTGAAAGACTTACAAATTGATCAGGGCATTGACATCGAACTTCACAAAATGATGCCCCTGGGTAGCGGTCTCGGATCCAGCGCTGCCAGCTCGGTTGCTGCCATTTTTGCGATCAATGAATTGCTTGGGCAGCCTAAGACAATAGATGAGCTACTTCCATATGCGATGGAAGGAGAACGTGCCGCATCCGGTGCTGCTCATGCTGATAATGTCGCACCGTCACTATTGGGCGGGTTTGTCCTCATCAGAAGTTACGATCCGCTTGATACCATAAAACTCCCCGTACCCAATAATTTATATGCCACAATTATTCACCCACAAATAGAAGTAAAAACCAAGGATGCCCGTGAAATCCTGAGAAAAGAAATCCAATTCCGGGATTCGGTCAAGCAGTCAGGAAATGTGGCCGGTCTTATAGCAGGGTTGTTGCTTCCGGATATGCAATTGTTAAGTCGATCTCTTCATGACCACATTGTTGAACCCATTCGATCAATCTTAATACCTGGCTATGATGAAGTTAAGTCAGCCGCACTTGGAAAAGGAGCCTTAGGAGCAGGAATCTCCGGCTCAGGCCCATCTATTTTCGCTTTGAGCGATTCGAAAACCATTGCAGAAAATTGTGGGGAAGAAATGAGCAAGGCATTTGCATCTTTAGAAATTGAAAGCGAAGTTTATGTGTCCCAGGTGAACACCAACGGGCCAAAAATAATTAATTAAACCTTTTAGAATCATGAGAAATAGAATTGCCCTTACTCTATCGACGATCTTCGTTTGTAGTTATATTATTGTATCCGCCCAGGAAATCGACCCAAAGCTAACTGAGGTATGGGAGCCTGTGCCGGAGGTTGTAACTCCCGGAACAAATGATTCTGCCCCTTCGGACGCAATTGTTTTATTTAACGGATCAGATCTGTCCGCCTGGCAAAACCCCCAGTTTAAGGGAGAGGGGAGCACAGTTCAACAGGTAAAAGAGATGTTGGAAAAGTTAGACGACAATTTTGATCACCCTGAAGCTGGATGGGTTGTTGAAAATGGAGAAATGGTTGTCAATCCAGGAAACGGGGCTATTGAAACGAAAGAAACATTTGACAATTTTCAATTACACATCGAGTGGCAATCACCCGTCATGGAAGGGAAAGAAGGTCAGGGCTACAGTAATAGTGGAATATTCCTGATGAGTATCTATGAATTGCAGGTATTGAATTCATATGAAAACAAGACTTATCCAAATGGACAAGCCGGTAGTTTTTATAAGCAGAGCATCCCGCTGGTGAATGCGAGCCTTCCTCCGGGAACCTGGCAAGCCTATGATGTAATATTCACCGCACCTGAATTTGATGAGAATGGACAGGTAGCTTCTCCAGCTTATGTAACGGTATTTCACAATGGAGTCCTGGTTCAGAATCACACGGAACTACAAGGGCCGACAGTTTATCGGGGTAAATCAAGTTATGTAGCGCATCCTGAAAAAATGCCGTTACGGCTTCAAGACCATGGTGACAAAGTAAGATTTAAAAATATATGGATACGGGAATTATAAATCCAATAACCAGCTGATATCACTCCCCTGTGAAATAGAAACCGGCTCTTTTTTGTACTGAAAAACCTTTCCGGTATGAGTCCCTTTGAATTCTATACCTGAGCCATCAATTTCAAGGAGGGTTCCTTCAGGTAAACCCACAACTGTTGAACCCCGGTTAATTTCAAGGTATTCGTTGATGCGTTGATCCCTTGATTCACCCGTATGATTGGGAATAGTGGCCTTTGTATAATGCGGGTTAATCTGGAATGGGATTAACTTCATTGCATCAAATGAAGTAGGTTGGATAATGGGCATATCGTTTGTCGTTTTTATTGTTGGACATGTGATATTTGCACCGGCGCTCCATCCAATGTATGATGCTCCTTCAAGCACTTTTTTTCTAATTGATTCAATTAAATTGAACTTAATGAGGTTGCTGATTAAATGAAAAGTATTTCCTCCACCTACCATAATTGCCTCTGCCTTCTTTATTGTCTCCTTCATATCCTGTGATTGGTGGATTCCTTCTACTTCGAATCCTACGGAATTAAAAACATCCTTTACTGCCTTGGTATATTCATCATTGCTGAAGGTAACGCCAGCGAAAGGAATGAACAAAACCCTTGAAACATCAGCTTTTAGAAATTCGCAAACATGCGGAATGGCCCATTCAAAATAGGCTTGTCCATGCATGGTAGAGTTACTTAACAGCAGCATTTTCATATTAACATATATTTTATTAAATTTACACTTTAATACTTTTACTTTTAGTAACTATAAATAAGATAGTTATGAACTTTTTAGAAAAAATTTTAACTCTTATTCCGATCATTTTTTATCAGGCTGGTGCCTTTTCACAATCCAACTACTATACACTGATAAACAAAGATGCTACGGATAAAGCTACTGCCTTGTACGAAAATATGCAATGGTATAAGGGAAAAGGAATTATGTTTGGCCATGAGGATGATCTGGCCACAGGTGTCAATTGGAAAAATGAAGAAGGACGGTCAGATATCATGGAAGTTTGCGATGATTTTCCGGCTGTCTTCGGCTGGGATGTAAGCAAAATTGGATTGCAGTCAACCAACCGGGATGGTATTGATTTTCAATTGATGAATCAATGGATGCAATTGGTATATAAAAGTGGCGGAGTGAATACAATCACCTGGATGATGGATAATCCGGTAACGGACAGGCCTGGTGAGGATCTTACTCCAGCCATCCATGAAATTTTGCCAAATGGCTCAAAGCATGAGTTTTATGTTTCCAGACTGGATCAATTATCAAATTACCTGGAAAATCTGAATTTAGGTAAATCAGAAAACAAACTCATTCCTATTATTTTCAGACCTTTCCCACAGAATGATGAAAAAGAGTTTTGGTGGTCAAGAGGCAATTGCACAGCTGAGGAGTACAAACAACTTTGGCAGTTTACAACCACCTATTTATTGGAAAAAAAAGGTTTGAAAACACTTATATTTGCTTACTCTTCAAGCAATCTAAATTCGAAAGAAGAATTCTTTGAATATTATCCTGGTGATGAGTATGTTGATATTATTGGTTTGAATTTATATGATAGTGGAGAGGGGGAATTTGAGAATGAATTATCTAATAAGCTATTAACGCTGAATGCGATTGGTTTGGAAAATAATAAGGTTACTGCCATAACTGAAACCGGATACCGGAAAATTCCGTCTAATGACTGGTGGACAGAAAAGTTGATGAAAGGGATTTTCCGCGACAGGACCACCGCAAATATTTCTTATGTAATGGTTGGAAAAAACGTAAGTTCTGAGCATTTTTATGCTCCATATGCGGAACACTCAAGCGCGGAAAACTTCAAACAATTGTATAATAATATGTATACATTGTTTTTAGAAGACATTCCGGATGTGTATGTTTCGAAATAAAATTGAATTTAGTTAGCTGTTTATCATATTAAAAGGCTGCTTCTCCCAGAGGCAGTCTTTTTTTTAGCCTTCCACTACTTCACCAAAGGCAGTTATAACCAGCCGTCTTGAACCACCATGATTTCGGTGTTCACACAAATATATGCCCTGCCAGGTTCCTAGATTTAACCGGCCATTTGTAATGGGAATCATAACCGATGCACCAAGCAGGGAAGATTTTATATGAGCGGGCATATCATCCGAACCTTCATAGTCATGTTGGTAGTAAGGCATATTTTCCGGAACTGCCTTGTTAAAATGACTTTCAAAATCAATCCGTACGGTTGGATCTGCATTTTCATTGATCGTCAGCGATGCTGAAGTATGTTTGATAAACACCTGGAACATTCCGGTTTTGATCCTCGAAATCTCCGGCAATTGACTTGTTATTTCCCGGGTGATTAAGTGAAACCCACGTTTGTACTGTGGTAGACTTATTTCCTTTTGAAAGAATTGCATCATTATTCGACTATGTATTCATAAGCGCCAATGTCAGGATTGTCCTGCCGGATGGCACTATCCAAATCTATTTCCAATCCAATGTTTGCCCCCATATTGATGGCCGGAGAAAGCGAGTCCAGGTGGTAATCATAATTAAAAGGACTTACAAACGCTGGATCTTCATTGAGAATGTTATCATTTATATCAAGGTCAACGTTATTGGTTTTCAGCATATTATTGGAAAACAGTAACCTTGCAACTGTCTCTCCAGAAAAATCCAGGACGATTTCATTTTCAAGGTCACCATAAACAATTGTATTGATCATAAAAAGGTTCATATCCTCCATTATAGTATTTTCATCATCCTGAACGAGGTAATCCGAAAAATAAGCCACAGGGGACTCCCTGATAAAATCAAAAGAATAGTTAGAAAAAGTTGAATTGATGTAGGTATAATTACCTCCTGCAATATTGCCCACAACTAAATTCCCGCAATTGTTAATGAGTGTATTGTCAGCATAAACATCAGATGTAAAGCTCAAAATTCCAGCCTCACTCATATTCTCAATGATAACATTTTTCAAAACGACATCAGGTATCGTATCATTGTCCGGACTTCCCACTCTCAACCCTACCTGACCATTTCTAATCGTTGCAAATTCAAACCTGTTATCATGGCTTCCTTCCAGAATGATGATTCCACCCCATTGTCCCAAAGCATTCTCATAGATTGGTTCCAGACGGTCATTTCTTAGCAAAATCCTTGAATTGGCCTCCCCCATCATGTGGACCGATCCCCTAACATACAAATAAGAATTTGGCGCAAAATAAGCCTCTACGCCTTTTTCAATTGTTAACGAGCACAATGAATCAACAAGGATTGATTTGTAGATTACATAGGGTCTTTCATTGTTCCAATGCGTGTTGCAGGTTAAGACTGAATCTCCAAGATAATTAGCATCCTGGCCCCAAGAAACAAGCTTGACATCCTGAAGAATGCCATTGGTCCTAAAATTTACAGAATCCTTTACCAGAAAAGGCATGTTTTCATTTTTTGGATCGATGAAAACATCAACCAACACCAATAAGCTGTCCTCACCAAGTAACAAGACATCATTGAACTCCTTTCCTCTCTTGCCGTTAACCGTGAGCGTATAGGGTGATAATGAACTGCTGCCTAGCGAAATGTTGGATAAATTCAATGCATTTTGATGTTCATTTCGGACATAAAACCTCCTGGTAGCGCTACCTCTCTCTGTAAATAAAGTATCGAAATAAAGTGTGTCCAATGAAAAAGATAATCCTCCCTGAAAATTTTTATCAATTTCTTCATTTGAAGGTTCGCAAGCTATGAGAATTATTGATCCAAAAAATAAAAAAATTAAAGCTTCCTTTAAATCCAAACCTGATCTGCTTTCGTTATTTATTGTTCTGCATTTAATTTCTCGGCATTATCTGCAATCCTCAGGGACTCGATAAATTCATCTAAATCTCCATCAATAACAGCCTGCAAATTGTAAGTAGTTTTATTGATCCGATGATCTGTTACCCGGCTTTGAGGATAATTATATGTCCGAATTTTGTCGGAACGGTCGCCACTTCCCACCAAAGATTTTCGATGCGCACTTCTCTCTGCTTCTTTTTTCTTCACTTCAATCTCGTATAACCTTGAGCGTAATACGGTTAGTGCCTTATCATAATTGGCGTGCTGAGATCTACCATCCTGACATTCGACAACAATTCCAGAAGGAATATGAGTCAACCTTACCGCTGATTCCGTTTTGTTAATATGCTGTCCGCCGGCTCCTGAGGCTCGAAAGGTGTCTTTTTTAATGTCACCCATATTGAGTTTAAAATCCACCTCGTCAGCTTCTGGTAAAACTGCAACGCTGGCAGCGGAAGTGTGCACCCTCCCCTGGCTTTCAGTAACGGGGACCCTCTGTACCCGATGTACACCAGACTCAAATTTCAATTTACCGTAAACATCCTCTCCTGCTACTGTAGCAACAATTCTGCTGTATCCACCGGCAGAACCTTCGACAGATTCATTGAGAGTAACTCTCCAGCTCTGATTTTCTGCATATCGCTGATACATTCTGAACAAATCGCCCGCAAAAATTGAAGATTCATCACCCCCGGCCCCTGCTCTTATTTCAAGAATCACATTTTTACCATCGTTTGGATCTTTAGGAATCAGCAGGAATTTTAGCTCTTCCTCCAGATCTTCTTTTTTGGGATTCAGGTCATCCAGCTCCATTTTTGCCATCTCACGAAATTCTTCATCTTTCTCCGTTTCGAGGACATTTTTAGCGCTTTTTATATTGCTGGTAACCAATTTATATTCGTCATACTTTTTAACAATCTTTTCAAGATCCTTGTATTCCTTGGTCAGCCTGGTAAATGAATTCATATTAGAAGTCACTTCAGGCTGAACCAGCAATTGTCCAACTTCTTCAAACCTTTCCTTAATGCTTTCTAATTTCTCTATCATCTCAAAATTCTTTGAATATCAATACAAAATATAGATATATGACAATGCCTTAGGTTTAGGCATTTATGTAAGGTTTTTTTCATTTTGTGAAAAACTATGCCCACGGTTGGTATTAAATTTGAACTATGAATTCAACGACACCAATCGGACTTTTTAACCTAAATAACTGAATTTTTACTCATATGAACATCAAAAGACTATTCGTACTCATTATTTTTGTAATGGCATCGTCCGTATCTAAGGCGCAAATCTACAATTATTATCAGATTTTCATATACAACTTTGCCAAGTACATACAATGGCCGCCGGAAAAACAAAATGGAGATTTTGTGATTGGTGTTTTAGGCGACTCGCCAATTGTTGAAAAGCTACAGGGGATGGCATCTGCAAAAAAGGTTGGAGCTCAGAGCATCAAAATTGCTGTTTACAATGATGTTTCTCAGATCAACAACTGCCACATGTTATTCATCCCGGAAAATCAAAGTAAAAATTTTGATGCTGCCAAGACAAAGGTATCGAGTAATTCAACGCTAATTATTACAGAGGAGAAAGACCTGGGTAAAAAAGGCAGTAATATCAATTTTATCGTCGTTGATGGGAAATTACGCTTTGAATTGAATAGAAACGAGACTGAAAAATCCAACCTCAAAGTTTCAAGTGATTTAACTAAACTTGCAATTCTTATTTAAAAATTACAGGCTCTGAAAGACACAAATACCTGAATAGCTTCAGGTATTTTTTATTTTAGGTAAAATTCTATCATTTTTATAATTAAATACATGTTAAATTTCAAAATTCATTTAGTTGAAACATTCATTTCTAAACGATTTTGATATTGCTAATTTTTCAAACATTTAAAATGCAATCAGCGAAAGCAAGCTAATGAAGGGATTAAGGTTTACGATCAAGAGAAAGATTATATTGGGATTTTCAGGCCTTATTTTAGTGTTTATAGGCTTTGGGGGATATACGCTTTTTACCAATTATCAGAATATAGAATTAATTAACAAGTCCCTTTACGAAGTTAATCCTTCTAACGAGTTGGCTAGCGAATTCACCTTACTTGTCAACAGATCAAAAATGTTGATCACCAATTGGGTATATCTACAAACCAACAGCGAAGACAAAGAAGCGTTGGAGCAGCTCCATGATGTTGAATACAAAAATCTAAAAAATGATCTGATCGATCTATTCAAGGTAGTAGAAGATTCTGTTCAAAAAAGTGAGATGGATACGATCATCATAAAATTTGAAGAGCTGCTGGAAATTGAAAAGGGGATTATGAATGAGCTCGTCAAATTTGATGATTATGAAGACCCCATTAAAAAGTTCATGGCGGAAGAAACCATTAGCGAGGAAGTCCTTCCAAGATCTGCAGAACTAATTAATCGCTTGGAAGCTTACCGGGAAAAAATTACTGCTGAAAAAACAGCTACAGATATTGATATGCAGAATAAGCTCAAGCAGCTTTCTTACTCCGCAATTATTTTGCTGATCATCATATCTGTTATCGGCTTTGTCATCGCTTTCTTAATAATAAGAGCCATCATCAAGCCACTTGGTAATCTGCAAACCGTGGTTGATAAAATGGGTGAAGGTGATATCGTTCGAGTTGATGATTCAACTTTGACAAACGACGAAATCGGCGACATGTCACGATCAGTAGATAACATGGCAAAAGGATATAGCGAAATCGCCGAATTTGCTGAAAACATAGGTCAGGGCAAGTATGAAAGCGATTTCACTCCACTAAGTGACAAAGACGTTTTAGGTAACGCCCTGATAGAAATGCGGAATAACCTGAAAAAAGTAGCCGATGAAGACAAAAAACGAAACTGGGCAACCAGTGGAATGGCTAAGTTTGGGGATATCCTTAGAAATTACAGTAATGACTATGAAAAACTTTCTGACGAGATCATCTCAAACCTGGTAAAATACATTGATGCCAATCAGGGAGCCTTGTTTATCATTGATGAAAATGAAGAATCTGAACAAGGTGAGCCATTAATGGAAATGACAGCATGCTATGCGTGGAACAAGAAAAAATTCATTAATAAAAAGATCCATAAAGGGGAAGGGCTTTCCGGGCAAGCATGGCTTGAAGCTGATACCATTTACATAACGGATATTCCGGATGATTATGTAAGAATCACATCCGGATTAGGCTCTGCCAATCCAAAAAGCATTTTGATCGTTCCTTTGAAGGTAAATGATGAAATTTACGGTGTGATTGAAATTGCCTCTTTCGAGGAAATCGAGAAACACAAAATTGAATTCATTGAACAGCTTTCAGAATCAATTGCCTCTACCATTTCGAATGTGAAAATTAATGCCAGAACTCAAAAGCTCCTGAAAGAGTCAACCATGATGACAGAGCAAATGAGGGCTCAGGAAGAAGAAATGAGGCAAAACATGGAAGAGCTGCAAGCCACCCAGGAAAAGATACAGAGAGATCAAAATGACAGGGAAGCGAGAGAAAAGATATTAATGGATTCTTCCATGCTTTTTGAACTTACTCCGAATTTCAACATCATCAAAGCTTCTACAGCGGTGAAAAGAATTTTGGGAATTGACCCTGACCAATTGGAAGGAAAGGCCTTTAAAGATTACCTGGTTTCTCCATCTGTTCTAAATGAAATAAGCAACACAGCAACAACAGAAAGATCATGGTCAGGCATCCTGGAGATGAACAACAAAAATGGAAGAACCATTAAAGTATGGGGTTCCGGAGGGCAGGTGCAGGATTCTATCCACGATAATCTCATTTATGTAGTTTATCTGGCGGATATTTCCCAACTTAACTAAATGTTTAAACAAGCGCTTTTCACTCTTTCCTTTTTAATATTTTTGGGATGTTCGGGTGATAAAAAAGTAGACCGATCGGCATACGAGGATGAATTGGAATCCAGAGAAATCGTTCACGTTACTGAGGCACAATTATTTGAAGCTACTTTAAAAGTTGGTGACAGCATAGCCAATTTAGCTCAAAAAAAATTGGGAGGAAGCTTGCAGCAAGCAATTAAAAATGAGGGAATTGAAGGTGCTATAAAATTCTGTAACCTCAACGCATACAATCTGGTCGATTCACTGGAGACAACCTATGATGCCGAAATAAAACGAGTTTCTATCAATTACAGAAATCCCTCTGACAAACCTGATTCCATTGAAACCCAGCTACTGGAAGCTTATGAATATAATGTTGAAAATGGGATTCCATTGACAAATAACATTCAAAAGATACATCAAACAGACTATTTGTTATTTACAAAACCCATTGAAATCAACAATCCATTATGCCTGCAATGTCACGGAAAAATAGGTAAGCAATTGTCAGAAAAGACGAATGAATTAATCAAAGAACTATATCCGGAAGATCTCGCAGTAAATTATGAAATGAATGACCTGCGGGGAATGTGGAGCATCAAGCTTTCGCAAAAGAAAATTATTCAAATCGAATTCTAGTGTTAAGATAAGCATACTTTAGCCGCACCAAGCCTTGTTCTTTTTGTTCCATACTTCCTTAAAAAACATTCACGTAGCTATGACTATGCTCATATTTTTTGCGTTGTCTGAAATCAAAAATAACTGAGACTTATGCAACACAGCATACTTAACCTAACACTAAGAATATTTTCCTACTATTTCCTGGTACCTGAAACAATCAGTTGTATGGTCATTGACCAAGCCGCAGGCCTGCATGTGCGCATAAATAATGGTGCTGCCTACAAATTTAAACCCTCTATTCACTAAATCTTTACTCAAGGCATCAGATTCCTTTGTTTTTGCAGGAACCTCTTTCATTTCCTTCCACTGATTGACAATAGGTTTGTGATCGACAAAAGACCAGATATATCGATCAAATGAACCAAATTCGGACTGCACCTCCAGAAATCTTTTGGCATTGTTCATAACCGATCTCACTTTGAGCTTATTTCTGATAATCGCTGGATCCTGGATGAGTTTTTCATAATCCTCCTCGGCGAAGTGTGCTACTTTTTCAACATTAAAATCAGCAAAGGCCTTCCGGTAGCCTTCTCGTTTTTTTAGAATAGTGCTCCAGCTAAGTCCTGCTTGTGCCCCTTCCAAAACCAAAAATTCAAAATGAAGTTTGTCGTCATGAACCGGAACACCCCATTCTTCATCATGGTATTTGATGTATTCATCAAAAGAGTTCTCGCACCATTGGCATCGTTTTTTCATCTAGTTAAAATTGGTTGTTTGTATGTAAATTCATTAGAATGCTTCCCTTACGGATAAATAAAATGCTGTCTGACCATACCTTGCCAATCCCATATCCAGACGGATATTGAACCGTTCGTTTTTCAAAGCCTGGAACCTGCCACCCAACCCAACCACATATTTCATCTTATCAAGCTCAAAATCTGCAAAAGTATCGCCAACATCACCGATCCCTGCAAATAGTACTGCTCCAAATCTCCAGAATAAATCCCTTCGGTACTCAACTTGTGTATACCAGGCTTGCCGGTCAATGTATAAACTGGCATTAGCAATCCCTCTCAGTTTTTCATCTCCACCAATTCGCGGCAAATTGTAAAACGGAATATTTGTACCGGAAGTTAAGTTTAAATATCCCTGCCAGGCTAGCACATTCTTTTCATTTTTGATTTTCCAATACTTTCTTAAATCGAGCAGATAGCTGACATAATCGTAATCGCTTCCCAAATATTTGCCAAATACACTTATTTCCAAACGGTTCATCCAACCACTTGTGGGATACAATGTGCTGTTTCTGGTATCCATTAAAAAGGAAAGGCCCAATCCATTGGACCAACCACCATCCTCACCAATAAAGTCTCCGTGTCCCAACCGTCCGTTTTCATCAAAATCGTAAAGTGAATTTTGTTGAAAATAGTATCGAATACCGGCAAACCATTTCGAATCGATTGGCTTTAACAATCTGCCATCCAGCCTAAAATACTCATTCGTGTATTGCTCATTTACATCAGGATCCGTATCATTTCCCAAACCATAGAAAAAATCAGGAAAGTTGTAATACCTGATCTTTGTATTGAGGTTCATCCCATTTTTAAAATAATAATCGATATCAAAAGCGGTGAGTATCTGATTATTGAGCGTATAAAGAAAATATGGGGATATAGAAGTGGGCCTGTAGTATTCAGACTGCTGTTTTTTCGGATCTTTAATTACCAGGAACCCAACAAACCCAAATCCAAACTTTGTTTCCGGAGAATAATAGACGGCCGGATATGCTGTGAATTGAACTTTTTTCTCATCCGGTTTGACCTGAGTTGTGTCAATTTGCGATTGTGAAAAAGTTGAAATGCTAATAAAAAGCAGGTAAAATAATAGTTGGGATCTGATTTTCACTTTATTAAAAATTAAAAGTTAAATGTAAAAAAAAAGCCGGACAAATAAATTTGCCCGGCTCTAACCAAACAACCCTAAACCCAACTTAGATTTCTACCTCATCTAAATTGATAAATTCAATATCTTTCACTTCATTTAACGTTATACCAATGATAGAGTTTGGCTTAATTTTTCCAGAAAGTATTTCACGTGACAATTTATTTAAAATCTCTCTCTGAATGACTCTTTTAAGGGGTCTGGCTCCAAATTGAGGATCAAAACCTTGCTCTGCCAGCACCTCCAAAACATCATTAGCCGCTTCAATTTTGATGTTATTTTCTAGAAGTCTTTTCTGAACCAACTTAAATTGTATATCAACAATTTTGCGAATGTCCTTGTGAGACAATGGTCTGAACATAATCAGTTCATCAACTCTGTTTAAAAACTCTGGTCTAACTGACTGCTTTAATAACTCAAAAACCTGGCCTTTTGTTTTATCCAAAACCTCATTTTCGTTTTCCCGATTGATTTTACTCAAATTCTCCTGGATCAATCCGGATCCGATGTTCGTAGTCATAATGATGATCGTGTTTTTAAAGTTCGCTACTCGACCTTTATTGTCTGTCAAGCGTCCGTCATCCAATACCTGCAACAAAATATTGAACACGTCCGGATGAGCCTTTTCAATTTCATCCAGGAGAACAACAGAGTATGGCTTACGTCTCACAGCCTCTGTTAACTGCCCACCTTCATCATAGCCAATATAACCCGGAGGCGCTCCTATCAGTCTGCTCACTGCATGTCTTTCCTGATACTCGGACATGTCGATCCGAACCAGGTTGTTTTCATCATCAAACAGGAATTCCGCCAGGCTTTTCGCCAGCTCGGTCTTACCGACTCCTGTAGTTCCCAGGAATATGAATGAACCAATCGGCCTTTTTGGATCCTGCAGTCCTGCCCGGCTTCTCCGCACAGCATCCGATACCGCTTCAATGGCTTCGTCCTGACCAGCTATTCTCTTTTTAAGCTCATCTTCCAGGTGAATAAGCTTATCTCGCTCAGTTTGAAGCATTTTTGACACCGGTATTCCCGTCCATTTGGCAACCACTTCAGCAATGTCTTCACTATCAACTTCCTCTTTCAACAACGAGCTGTCTTTTTGCATTTCCATTAGTTGTTTCTGCAATTCCAGTTGTTTCTTTTCGCTTTCAACAATTTTACCATACCTGATTTCTGCCACCAAACCAAAATCGCCCGATTTCTCTGCCTGTTCTGCCTGGTATTTATAATTTTCAATCTTCTCTTTCTCCTCCCTTATTAATTTGATGACAGACTTTTCATTTTCCCATTTTGCCTTCAGATCATCTCGTTTTTCAACCAATTCGGAAATCTCCTTGTTGATAATGGATTCTTTTTCCTTATCTTTTTCTCTGCGAATTGCCTCCCGTTCGATCTCCAACTGCATGATTTTTCTTTGTAATTCATCCAATTCTTCTGGCATGGAGTCGATTTCAATCCTCAGTTTTGAGGCTGCTTCATCAATCAAGTCGATGGCTTTATCAGGCAAGAATCTGTCCGAAATATATCGGTTAGACATTTCAACTGCTGAAATAACCGCGTCGTCCTTAATCCTCACTCCATGGTGGATTTCGTATTTGTCCTTTATCCCCCTCAAAATTGAAATCGTATCCTGAACAGATGGTTCATTGACCATAACAGACTGAAATCTTCGTTCAAGCGCTTTATCCTTTTCAACATATTTTTGATATTCTTTGAGGGTGGTTGCTCCAATGGCGTGCAATTCTCCACGAGCCAACGCGGGCTTCAAAAGGTTTGCCGCATCCATGGCTCCTTCTCCTCCACCACCTGCACCAATAAGCGTGTGGATCTCATCAATGAAAAGAATGATCTCCCCATCAGAATCCGTCACTTCTTTGATAACCGCTTTTAACCTTTCTTCGAATTCACCTTTGTATTTAGCCCCAGCCACCAATAACCCCATATCAAGGGAGATTATGGTTTTTGTTTTCAGATTTTCAGGAACATCACCATCTACAATACGTTGTGCCATCCCTTCTACGATAGCTGTTTTACCTACCCCTGGCTCACCCAATAGGATTGGGTTATTCTTAGTCCTTCTGGCAAGGATTTGTAAAACTCGCCTGATCTCTTCATCACGACCAATAACAGGGTCAATCTTTCCTTTCTCAGCTAATTGATTCAGGTTTTTGGAATACCTTTCCAATGACCTGTATTTTGATTCGGCATTCTGATCCTGCACTTTGTCTCCACCTCTTAATTCCTGGATGGCCTTGAGCAAGTCTTTTTTGCCAAAACCAACATCCTTCAACACCTGTCCTGTCTTGTCCTTACTGTCTACAAGGCTCAGTAAAATATGCTCAATGGCAACAAATTCATCGCCAAATTCCCTGAGATGCTTATTAGCTTGTTGCAATACAGCATTTGCTTCATTAGACAAATAAGGTTGCTGCCCGGAAACTTTTGGATAGGAATTTATAATCTCATCCAGCCTGTTTTCCAATTGCAACCGGTTTACATTCAACTTCTTCAGAATAAACGTGATGACGTTATCGTCAGAAGCCAGAATCCCCTTCATCAAATGCGCTGTCTCAATAGACTGCTGCTGATTAGCTGCTGCTATTTCAATCGCCTTCTGAATGACTTCCTGTGACTTTATGGTATAATTATTAAAATTCATCTTTACAATTTCTTAATATTGTGCAATTACCACCCAAATTTAGCAAAAAGCTTACCAACAGGTGTTTTATTAATTTTAATGCTATAATGACATATTATTATGAAATTACAATGATTAATATGTCAAAATGACTTAAATAATATTGTCAAATTGGATTTCAATAGATAAAAGAAAATGATATTATGGAAAGGGCGAAAATAAAATTACCTGAAAAATTCAATTTCTCAACAGAGGTGAAAATAAGGGTTTCCGATATAAACTACGGAAATCATCTCGGAAATGATGCAGTCCTTTCCCTCGCACATGAAGCGAGAATTCGATACATCAATGAGTTAGGATATAAAAATGAAATAGATATTGAAGGGTTTGGATTCATTGTAACAGATGCTGTGGCGGTCTACAAATCCGAAGCATTCCTGGGCGATATTTTGACAATAGAAGTTGCAGCTGCTAATCCTGCCAGAGTAGGATTTGACATGTACTATCGCATATCAAAAAAGTTTAGCGGAATTGATGTCGCCCATGTCAAGACCGGAATTGTTTTCTATGATTACTCCGTAAAAAAGGTTGTTGCTATTCCGGAGTACTTTCTGGATAAAATCTCGTTATGATCAACTTTATAATTTGAGCGCATCCCCATAAGCCTCAAAATAGTATTTTGTCAGGTACTCCCAGTCAAAATATAGTGATGAAGCCTCTGACCTGTTTCGCATTTCCACCCTTTCCCTTCGATCAAGCTTAACAAAATTGTACAGCATATTTGCCAGTTGGCCTGCAGATTGATCAAAATTCTGATTCACCTTATCAACAACAAAAATTCCTTTGTCCTTGTGATTGTTAATGTGCTTGACCACATAATCACCAAATCCGGAAAGATTGCTCGTAACTGCCGGAATTCCACTTGCCAGGCATTCCAGAGGAGTATACCCCCATGGTTCGTAATAGCTTGGGAAGATGCCTAGATTACATCCTCTTACGAATTGACGATACTCAATTCCGCCAAAAAGTGGATTAGTAGAAGTGATAAAATCCGGGTGGTATACAATTTTTACCCTATCATGCTGATTGTTTACAAGATTGGAAGCCCTCAAAAACTGAAGTATTTCATCTACACTATCACTAACAAGATTGTGTGTTACAACTGATGGAAGCTTGTGAGATTTCCAGGTCTGAAGGGTCCTTCTAAACCGAAGTTTCAAATAATCTTCAACATAATCATTCAGGTTTGGTAAACGATGATCAGGAATTCCCGCCGCATGATGAAATAATTTATTACCAACCTGATGAACAATTTCCTCACAAATATTCTGCAATTCATGCATCATGGCCCTGGATTGCAAAACATCTGGATTAATGCTGTAAACAGGCTGTTTAGTAACAAAAAACATCACAACTGTTCGATCAATCTTATCACGCTGCATCATGTGATTTAAGCGGGCCAGCGCTTCCAGCGTAGTTCCAAACCCTTTATTTCTAAACTCAAATCTACCACTGGTGAAGAAATACAACGTGCTGTTCAGGTCAAAGGTGTAGCTCTGGAAAAAATGACCAATTATAAAATTGTCAATTTTCTCTTTGTAGAACTTATGGAGATTCTGGAATTCATGTAATGCTGTGAAACGCTCAATGTTAATTCCATTTGGTAGTATATGATCCGGCTTTCTACCAAGCAGGTACTCACATTCCTGTGCAGTAACATCACTTACGGTTGAGAAAATATGGGATCCGTGCGTCGCTGCTCTTTCAATTTTTACCTGCGTTTCGATATTAAAATATTTTGCCTCCTTTTGCCAATCGAAAAACGGCAAGTGATTGTAAAATTCCGGATCGTTCATGGCCAGATAACGCCCAAGTAAAGTTGCATGTGTAGTGAAGATAATTTCCACAGGAACTTTTTCCATTCTCAATTCCGGAATAGGTGTGCCTGCCATCCATTCGTGAAAATGGGCAATAATTTTATGCTTGTTCGTCCTTTTGTTTGCAAGAATATTGAAGAAAACCTTTACCAAAGATCCAAAAGCTACAACCTGATCAATCAGATTATCATGGGCGCCAAAAGAAATATCATGATGTTCCCAATATTGATATTTTATTTCACCAAGCTTGTCAAAAACACTAAATGGATTGACTAACACAATATTTGGTCTGCCTGTTACAAGCCATTTCCCAAATTTCACATCAAAACCAAGCTCTTGCATTTTTTTGACAGCAAGCGCTACCGGATGATCGCTGTCTTTTATCTCATCAAACTCAGTGGATACGTTGTGGTGCATGTACGGCCCGACCAAACAGTAATTGTCATCAAATTTTTTTACAACACTTGGGGCTTTACTTCGCAAGACCGTATAAATTCCACCAACCTGATTGCATGCTTCCCATGAAACTTCGACCAATAGCGTGTTTTGAACAACATTTCTGGCCAGGCTCTTAAATGAACTTCTGCGAGATTTTGATTTTACTGTCATGCGAAAATGCGGTTTGAAGTGAATTTAATTTAATAAAAATGCCGGACAAATTTTACAAATAAAATTTTAGATCATACAAAACCAATTTAATTACCAAATTGATAATTAATAGCTATTTCACCATGTTTGTTTTTAACAAAACATACATTTCATTGTCCCCAAAGCAAAATTTTAGTTCTTTTGCGGCAATATTATGAGATCAGATTATAAAAATTTACTGCGCACTTCTTACAACTACCTGGGATTTGGTTTTAGTCATTATTTCTTTAGCTGTTTGGGTCAGACTTTTTTGATCAGTGTATTTGTCAAGTATTTCACAAAAGACATTGGTATAAGCAATGACTCCTTTTCATTTGTCTATGCATTAGCTACCATATCGAGTGCATTTGTCTTATCATTTATTGGGAGCTTTGTTGATAAAATCAAGATCCGATATTTTAGTCTGGTGAATGGATTGGCTTTATCCATCTTTTGCCTGATCGTTTCCCAGGCTTTCAATATTTATACCTTATTCTTTGCTCTGCTTGGATTGAGATTAACTGGTCAAAGCCTGATGCCTCTGACCGGTTCAACCTCTGTTGCTAGATATTTTGATAAAGAAAGAGGCAGGGCTCTCTCCCTCTCGTCTGTTGGTCTTGCACTAAGTGAAACAATTATGCCAAGTATTGCCATTTTGCTTATCAATTTAGTTGGCTGGCAAACGACATGGCAAATCTTCGCTTTAGCAATTTGGCTCATTTTCATTCCAATCTCACTGTTATCCGTTTCAAAAAACGATCCTTTCCAGCTGATCAGAAAAGACGGGATTTTGATGGGTGATACTGTTAAAGAACTTTCGCGCAAGGATGTCCTAAGGGATCGGAAATTTTACCTGATCATTCCAGCAGTTGTATTTATTCCGTTTTTTATAACGGGGCTTTTCATCCATCATAATATATTGGCTGAGCACAAAGGTTGGACCATAGAATGGATTGCAACCTGTTTCATCGGATATGGTATCTGTAAGACATTAACAACTTTTATTGTCGGTCCTCTTATTGACAAATTCTCCGCAAAGAAAATATTTCCCCTTCATATGGTTCCTTTGATGATTGGAATACTGTTTTTGCTTGTGAGCAATAACAGTTTCACCACTTTAATTTATTTGTGTCTGGCAGGTGTCAGCACCAGCTTAGCCAGTATTTCAACGACAGCCATGTGGACGGAAATATATGGTTATAAACATCTCGGAGCTATTAAAAGCATGGTGACAACAATATCCGTATTTTCCTCTGCGCTCGGGCCAGTGGTGTTAGGATATTTTATGAAAGATCCATACGGTTGGTTTGTAACTATGATATTGTCAATTTTTGCAATGATGGTTTTATCCATTACTGCCAACTTAGCTTTGTTCCACAAAAATCCAACTGTAGCATTTACTCGCGTTTTCAGATTAAGAAATTAAGTGCTGCTTCACCCAATCAACATAGTGTTGTACAACAATCTCCTTGTCAAAATCATTATGAGGCTCATGGAGCGCATTTTCCCAGATCTTATATTCAGCTTTCGTGATTTCTCCGGCAAATTCTTGACTGGCAGGTAGGGAAAGAATTGAATCATTTTCTCCGTGAGTTACCAATACTGGAATTTCGATTAATGAAGCTCTTTCCAAAGCCACATGTCCATATTTTTTTATGCTGAAAAATAATCCTGCAGAAATCATATGATGAACCAACTTATCATTTCTATACCTAATTCCAACCTCTTTATCATGTGCGAAATCATCAGGGTTGAGTTCATTTCGGAAAGTAACGGTCGGGAATAAGCTGTTCATTATTTTGCCCATCAGATATTTCAATTTTGGTTCTTTGAAACTTAATTTTATCCACGGAGAAGAAATAATTGCCCCTCTTATTTCACTGGATATCAAACGAATCAAATAATTGGCCACGAGGTTTCCGCCCATACTATGTCCGAACAAAAAAATGGGAAGATCATTGAAGTCCCGTCTTGCCAGGATGACTAATTCCTGAATGTCATTCAGAAGCTTCAAAACAGAACCATGGCCGCGTTTGCCTTCAGAACGACCATGGCCTCTCAAATCAAAGGCATAAACTCCGATATCACTTTCCACAAATTTTTCGATCACAAATTCATACCTACCCATATGTTCTCCCAAACCATGAATAATACAAATGATTCCTTTAGGTTGGGATTCTGGTAAAAATTGCATTCCATATAGATTCGTCCCGCCGCTAGATATAATGCTAAATCCTTCTTTGATCATTCCTGGGTTGGTGAAAATTCGTGCTCAATTTAGTTAAAAAAATAAAGACCCAAGGATTTCCTTTTTAAATTGACAAATAACCAGAATTGACCTAAACTTGCGTAAATTCAATCCGTTTTGAAAAAATTACTTTTTGGGTTATTCATACTATTAATTTTAGTCTCGGGAGGATATTTTTACTACAAGTATTTTCACAATGTTAGACCCGACATTTGGCAATTGGTTCCATCTAATGCTTTTCTTGCCTACGAATCTGAAAATGCCAGCAAATCATGGAACAATCTGACGAGCAAACCAATTTGGAATTCTGCTTCATCGATTCCTTTTTTTCACCAGGCTGAGAAGGAAATAAAATACCTGGATAGTATAAGCGGAGCCGATGGATCGCTTGATAAGATTTTCAGAAATTTTAGCTTTGTCGCATCCCTTCACATCACCTCTTCAACAACATTTGATGCTCTTTATTTTTTGGATTTGAATAACGCCAACAATCAGTCAACTCTTAAAACCATATTGAATGTTATAGAAGGCGATTTTTCATTTAGCACCACTTCCCGCAACTACCAGGATTTTACCATCACAGAAATTAAAAAGAAAGGAGAAAACAGGAAGTTTTCCTTTCTGGTCTATGAAAATTACTTTATTGGCAGTTACGCTTCAATGCTGATCGAAGACGTCATCAGAAACATTGCGCGGGAGTTTACAAGCAGTTTTGCAGATCAAATAAAGGGATTGGAAAGTGTTTCTAAGCTGGAAGACGATGAAGGAAATATATACCTGGATTTTAGCAGGCTAGCCGCAGCAGTGGATGTATTCATTGATAAGAACAAAAGTTTCCCCTTCAGGGATCTGATCAGGTTAGCAGAAAATTCATTCCTGGATTTTAAAATTACTGACAATGAGGTATTGCTAAACGGCACGACTAAAATTCCAAAAGGGCATTCGGGTTATTTTCTAAGCATGTTCGGAGAACAGGATCCTGGCAAAATTGAAATGCAAAGATTTTTACCAGATAATACTGCTGCCTTTATCCACCAGTCATTCGATGACATCAATGCCTGGAAAAAGAACTCAGGAAAATACTGGGCTTCTACTGATGAAAAATTATTAAACAATTGGCTTGACTTTCAGTCAAAGTACCAGTTTTCTTTTGATTTCATAGAAGGAGAGGTTGGGATGGCGATCATGGAAGCCATTCAGGTTGAAGATCCTGATAAGGTCATCATTTTAAAGGTAAAAGATGGGGCAGAGGCTCTCACAAGCATTGACCAACTTGCTACGAAAATAGCTGAGGAAGCGAATGATTCTGTATTTTACGAAAACATTTTAGAAAATAAAGTTATCCAACTCCCGGTTGAGGAATGGCCTCAGTTGTTCCTGGGAAATGTATTTACCGGATTCGACAACTCGTACATCACAACTTTCAATAATTATTTGCTCATTGGAAACTCATTGAATGTCTTGAAAAATTTTATTAACAGCAATGAAAATGAAAACATCTGGGGAAAAAATATACGCCAAAGCCTGTTCCTTGAAAACACTTTAGGTGAGGCCAATTTTTCGATCATGATCAATACTGAAAAATCGTGGAATTACATCATGTATTTTCTTAATGATGAGTGGCAACGAACTTTTAAAACTTATGAAAAACAAATAAAATCATTTGACCGGTTAGCTTTTCAATTTTCTAACCTGGACGAAAGCTTCTATACAAGCTTTGCCATGGGACATCAAAAATTAGATCGCCCCAACCTTGCTACCAGCAGATTTAATAATCTATTGACCGCTTTTACAGCTAAAGAGATCGTTACCAAACCGTTCATTGTAAAAAATCATAATAATGGAAGGCTTGAAATTCTGGTTCAGGATCAGGCTAATATTCTGTATTTAGTTTCCAATGAAGGATTAATACTGTGGGGAGATAGTCTTGAGTCCAGAATTGTTAGTGATATTTATCAAATCGATTATTATAAGAACAATAAACTGCAATATGTATTTGCAACCGAAAATAAAATCCATCTCATTGATCGAAACGGTAATTTTGTGGAAAATTTCCCGATAACCCTCAAGAAAAATATAAAAGCGGATAAACTGTCAATCATAGATTACGACGGCTCTAAAAATTATCGACTTATGCTTGCTGATCAAAAAGGAGACATTTTCTTATATGATAAAAATGGAACAAATCTCGATGGATGGACACCGCGCAATTTAAGTGGAACACTTGCAGCACCAGGAAGACATATAAGAGTAAGAGGAGGTGATTGCATGATCACATTCCAAAAAAATGGAATTTTGAATATTCTTAATCGAAGAGGAAAAATGCTTAAGGGATTTCCATTCGACTTTAAAGGAAATGTGCTGGGTGAATTAAACGTAAATATTGGCAATAATTTCAACAGTACAGCTTTAACAACTCTTACCGAATCCGGACAATATGTATCGGTCAATCTAAATGGCGATGTGTTAAAAAAAGAGCAACTTTACAAACCCAGCAAGGAATGCAAATTCTGGTTGGTAAATGATGCGCTCGATAAAACGTTCCTTCTTGTTAAGCAGGAATATAACAATCTCAGCTTTATGGATACTAAAGGAGAACTATTATTTGAAAAGAACATCATTGGGTCCGATGAATTGATCGTTCAGTATTACTATTTCTCAGCTGATCGGCAATTGATCATTATCAATGACCAGGAGCAGGAATTCACATATATTTACAATCAGGATGGAGAGCTTATTAACCTGGAACCTATCGAAAGTGGCTTTCCCGTTGGTGTTTTGTATTATTCCAATGACAAAACCTACCACATTTACAAATGCTACCGCAATGGGGTTTCATTATTAACAGCAGAAGAATAATTTTACATTTTGAACCAGCAGACAATTATCATGAAACATTTTTTGTACTCTATTTTATTGATTTTTGTTTTTACAATTCAAAATATGGTTGCTCAAACTGACGAAGATGAGATTACTCTGAAAAGTCCTTTCCATACTCTTTCGACCCATTTTGAGTATTTGTCAGAGGAGGACTTCCAACCTGAGCTGGCCGCCAAAGTGATCAATCCAGAAACTCATTCGCTTCAGGAAGCCGAAAAGCTTTCCCAAAAATTAATGCAAATTTATAAGGGAGAGGGAGTAATTATTGACTTTGAATCCGTTCCAAAAGTTGCGAATTATCTCGATTCGACTTCGGAAAAACACCGGTACCATGTGACGGATATGTTTCCTGAAATCTACCTGGAAAAAGTAGGGAACAAATGGTATTACTCGGAAAAGACCTTAAGCAAAGTTGATAGACTTCATAAAAGCGTATATCCATTTGGTGCCGACAGATTATTGACTTTACTCCCAAAGATTGGCACACAAAAAGTTTTCGGACTCCATTTATGGCAGGTGATTTCTATTCTTGTCATCATTCTTTTTTGTGTCATCATTCACAAGATCTTTTCTTTTATCATTCAAAGGATCATCATCCAAATCCTGATCAAACAGGGATACGATGAAGTGGTAAAGAAGCTGGTAGGCCCGATTGCACGACCTATAAGTATTTTAATCATCTATCCGATCCTAATTCTGCTCGTTCCGGTTTTACAACTGGATGTCAAGACAAATCATTACATAATTTTAATCCTAAAAGCCACCTGGCCAATCTTTGCTACCATCATTTTCTACAAGGTGGTTGATATTTTTGGTTTGTATCTCAAAAAACTCGCAACCAAAACGCAAAGTACACTTGACGATCAGCTGGTTCCTATCATCCGAAAAACCCTGAAAATCTTTGTAATCATAGTAGGAGGGCTGGCTATCCTAAGAAACCTCAACATTGACATTATCCCATTTTTAACTGGACTTTCTATTGGCGGTCTGGCATTTGCGTTGGCTGCTCAGGATACCTTGAAAAACTTTTTCGGTTCTATTATGATATTTGTTGACCGACCATTCCAGATTGGTGATTGGATTACCTCAGGCGAGATCGATGGAACTGTTGAAGAAGTTGGCTTCCGGGCGACAAGAATCAGAACATTCAGAAATTCGGTTACCTACGTCCCAAATGCACGGATTGTTGACTCAATGGTCGATAACCATGGACTCAGACAATATCGCAGATTTTACACACAAATAGCCATTACTTATGACACTCCGCCGGAAGTGATTGAAGTTTTTGTAGATGGATTGAGGAAAATCGTTGAAAACCACCCGGATACCAGGAAAGACTATTACAATGTATATCTGAATGACATGGCTGCTACTTCACTGAATGTGATGTTTTACATCTTTTTCAGTGTGCCAGATTGGGGAGCAGAATTAAAAGCAAGACATGAAATTTTGTTGGAAATTATCAAGCTAGCGGAAACCCTTGGAGTGAACTTTGCCTTTCCTACTCAGACGTTACATATGGAAACCTTTCCGGAAAAAGTTCCGAACTCGCCGACTTATGTTCGAAATAGCCAAAAACTAAAAGATATGCTGGCAGGATTTTTTACAGCATCGAATGGGAAGAGAAAACCTGAAGATTAAACCTTCGTCAACACATTTTTTCCCACCACATCGTTAACCCCCGATGACCTCATGGAGTGTCATTTCATTGAACAACCAAGAGGTCCTGGTTGTACAGCCTTTCTTCTTTTGTTGTTGCCGTGCCATGGAACACTCGTTCTTTTCCGGTTGAGATTGGTAAGCATCACAAAAAAAGCCTTGCTGTTTCCAACAAGGCTTTTCAAT